>UMGS01002446.1_pt1 | contig 208054 bp, 207 predicted proteins | sample 1965341 | NCBI WGS metagenome assembly UMGS01 (sample SAMEA4836079, study PRJEB28245) | human gut metagenome | biome: gut microbiome; material: fecal sample | place: Denmark | collected 2008 | reverse complement strand
AATATACAAGATATAAAATATTTTTTATATTGTAGAATATATAGAAGGAGAATTATTGAAAATGACGAAATAATTCTCCTAGAGGCTTTATAACAAAAAATAAAAATTAGAGAGTTGATATGGGATTATGGAACAAAAAAACATCTGTGATAAGTTATTTTCGGAAGGAGCAATAGTTCCTGCAGTAAGGACGGTAGATGATTTTAAATTTGCTTTAAATATAAAATCATCTAGCATTATATTACTTTTTGGAGATATTATTATTTTGCCGTCTATCATTCAAGAAGCTAAAAAACATAATAAACGTATTTTGGTTCATTTAGATTTATTGGGTGGAATAGGTAAAGATCGGTCAGGAATTAGGTATCTCGCACGCATAGGTGTTACTGGAGCCATTACAACAAAGCCACAGCTAGTAAAATTTGCTCGCGAGGAAGGGATGATCGTCATTCAAAGATTGTTTGTAATGGATTCTGAGGCTTTAAAGTCAGGCATAAATTTATTAAGAAATTGTCGTCCTGATGCCGTTGAAATTTTACCAGCATCTGTTCCAAAATCAATTATTGAGGAATTGGTCAAAGAAACAAACTTACCTATTTTAGCTGGTGGGCTTATGCATACGATGGAAGATATTGAGCTGGCTATTCAGAATGGAGTTCATGCTGTTAGTACAAGTAAACGTGAGCTTTGGAAGTGATGTAAGAAAAAAATAAAAAAAATTTAAAATCATGCAGGATTTTTCAAAAGTTTATCTAATTATACAAATATAAAATTAATTAAAGAAAATAAACAGCGAGATGACAGAGAGTTGTTTGAATTAATAAAGAAGATGTATCTTAATGTCTTTCACTGTATGTTCTTGCTAATTTTAAGGAATGTGAATAGATATTAAGATATTTTTATTTTTATAGATATTCAAACCTTTTTCCTTTGTAAGTGAAATATGAAAATATTTTTCAGAAATGTAAGAAAAATATAAAAGACTTGCAGGAATTTATTAAAAAATAGCTAATATAATAGCTGTAGGAGTTACGGATATGTGAATGGGTGTAGTTGGACTAAAAAGTACGACATCCCATCTTATCATATTAATGCATACTAAAAGAGGTGATTGAAAAAAAGAAAAAAGAACAAGCAATGCTTGTTGGTTAAGAGGATTTATCAGACATTATTTTTTCATCTTAAAAAACAAAGTAATGGAGGGACTTATTCTCATGGAAAATTTATTAGGCGAAATTTTTGGTACCGCAGTACTTACTTGTATGGGGTGCGGCGTAGTTGCAAACGTTATCTTAAAAGGTAACAAAGGTGAAGGCAGCGGCTGGATTGTAATCACTGCTGGATGGGGATTTGCGTGTATGTTAGGTGTTTTCACTGCGGTTTCATTAGGAGCTCCACAAGCTGACTTAAACCCAGCTGTTACACTTGCTAAAACCATGAATGGTGTTTATCAACCAGGTCATGCTGTTGTAACTATGGTTGCTGAAACATTTGGTGCTTTCTTAGGTGCTGTTGTTGCCTGGGCTGCTTATCTTCCACACTGGGAAGCTACTGAAGATCAAGCTACAAAATTAGGTGTATTCTCCACTGGCCCTGCTATTCGTAGCTATGGTGCAAACTTCCTTTGCGAAGCAATTGGTACTTTTATGCTTATGTTCTTAATCTGGGTAATCTTCAATGCAAACAATGGTCAATTACCTGCAGGTTTCGGTCCTTATTTAGTTGGTATGTTAATCTGGGCTTTAGGTTTAAGCTTAGGTGGTCCTACTGGATATGCAATCAACCCTGCTCGTGATCTTGGGCCTCGTATAGCTCATGCGATCTTACCTATCCCTGGAAAGGGTAGCTCTGACTGGGCTTATTCTTGGGTGCCAATTCTTGGACCTTTAGCTGGTGGCGCTGTTGCATACTTCGTTGCTAAAGCTATCAACTTAATCTAATACTTTGGGATTTTGAAGTAATATTTAAAGTTGTTATGAAAAATGATATCTAGTTTTACTGATATTATATTACATCTGCTAAAACTAGATATCATATTAAGTTAATTCATAAAATTTAATGTCGAGGAGTGCTTAGAGAATTATGACAAAAAAATATGTGTTAGCGTTAGACCAAGGTACTACTAGTTCAAGATCAATCCTTTTTGATCAAAACTCAAACATTGTTGCTGTTGCACAAAGAGAATTTACACAAATTTTCCCTAAACCAGGTTGGGTTGAACATAATGCAAACGAAATTTGGTCAACTCAAATTGGTACGATTGCCGAAGTAATTGCAAACGCTGGTATTGAACCAAGCGAAATTGCTGCAATTGGTATTACTAACCAACGTGAAACTACAGTTGTTTGGGAAAAAAGCACTGGTAAACCTGTATATAATGCTATCGTATGGCAATCTCGTCAAACAATGGATATTTGTAATGATATCAAAGCTAAGGGCTTATCCGATACATTCAGACAAAAAACTGGTTTAGTGGTAGATGCTTACTTCTCTGGTACAAAAGTAAAATGGATTTTAGATAACGTTGAAGGCGCTCGTGCAAAAGCTGAAGCAGGCGAATTGTTATTTGGTACAATGGATACTTGGTTGGTTTGGAAATTGACTGGCGGTAAAGTTCATGTTACTGACTATTCCAATGCTTCCCGTACTTTAATGTATAACATTCGTGATTTAAAATGGGATGATGAACTTCTTGAAATCCTTACGGTTCCAAAATCTATGCTTCCAGAAGTTAAACCTTCTAGTGAAGTTTATGGATTAACTACTCCTACTGTATTACAGGGTGCTGAAATTCCTATCGCTGGTATCGCTGGTGACCAACAAGCTGCTTTATTTGGTCAAACTTGCTTCAAACCAGGTATGGCTAAAAACACTTATGGTACTGGTTGCTTCATGCTTATGAACACTGGTAGCGAATTATATACATCCAAAAATGGATTGTTAACTACAATTGCTTGGGGTATTGAAGGTAAAGTAGAATATGCTCTTGAAGGTAGTATCTTCGTAGCTGGTTCTGCAGTTCAATGGTTACGTGACGGTTTAAAAGTTATTGAATCTGCTCCAGACTCTGAATACTATGCTCGTAAAGTTAAAGATTCTGAAGGTGTTTATGTAGTGCCTGCATTCGTCGGTCTAGGTGCTCCATACTGGGATATGAAAGCTCGCGGTGCAATCTTCGGATTAACTCGTGGTACTAGCAAATCTCACATCATTCGTGCAACTTTAGATTCCATGGCTTACCAAACTAAAGATGTTCTTGGTGCTATGCAAGCTGATTCTGGTATTAGATTACAAGCATTGAAAGTTGACGGCGGCGCTGTTGCTAATAACTTGTTAATGCAATTCCAATCTGACTTGTTAGGCGTTCCAGTAGATCGTCCGCAAGTTGTTGAAACTACTGCTTTAGGTGCTGCTTATCTTGCAGGTCTAGCTGTTGGTGTTTGGAAATCTAAAGAAGACTTAATTAGCAACTGGCAATTAAACAGACGTTTCGAACCAACAATGGATGAAGAAACTCGCGCTAAACTTTATGCTGGTTGGCAAAAAGCCGTTAAACGTTCCATGGAATGGGAAGATTAGTCCTAACAAATTCATAGGTATAAATATAAAAGTAAAAGGTGCTATCACTGATAGCACCTTTTACTTTTATATTTATTTATAGGGTAAGGTAGCATAGATTAATGATTTATCCAATGAATAGCTAGGTCATCGGATAAATCATTATTGAGTATATAAATTACGTAAATGTGTAATTTTAACCGATGTATGAATTTCTACAACTTGATTCGTCAATACTGTCTAAAGATGCAACCTCGTCTACAACTTTATCTAAATAGAATAATGCTTTATCAGTTTTATTCATTTGCAAATAGGATTGAATAACTTGTAGATGATTAATAAAGTCGTGCTGTTGCATTTTTAGGGCTTTACATGATACCTGGGTTTCAAATGATTTTTCCATATCGATTCTCCTCATCTCAGCTTTATTCTATTTTATTCGACAAAAATTTACCTAATATACTAAGTATATCTTGAATTTTTAATTTATACTATCGGAGTTATTCTGAAAATTTTGTAAGAAATTTATGTTATGAATCGCTACAACTTAGAAGAATAAAAAACTGGAACAAAGAAAAATTATTTTTTCTTTGTTCCAGTAAGTAATAAGGTTAAAATAGGATAGATTTTTCCGATTTTATCAATACAAATAGCAACCAAGATACTAAAAAAAGTTACGGCAAAGAAGAATAAAATCGTTATAGGACCTGTCATTAATTTCCCTTGGGAAGCAAGGAAAAGAGCGAAATAATAAATGGCAAAAGGATGAAAAAGATAAACAAAATAAGAATGCTTTCCTAACAGTGAACATAAAATTCTTATTTTCTTAGGGAGAGTTTTGAATGTAAAGATATAGAATAGAAATAGGGTTGTTCCGATTGTGTAAAAAATTCCTGCGGGGCTTAATTGATGAGCAGTATTAATTGCAGATTCAGTTGAATACCCTGATAAATATAATAATGAATAATAGTATCCTAAGATTCCAAATAGGGAAAGAAAGAAAAGAAAAGTAATTTTTCGAGAATATCTTTTTAAAAGATTTAGAAAATTTTCATAATGAATAGAGCAATAGGCGCCTAAAATAAATATAAATAAGTAGTGAAATACCCAATAATTTAAACGATAGTCAATCAGATGATTGATGAAAAAACTGGAGAAGTTTCCAGTAAGAATATAACTAGAATAATAATCAAAAGCAATTTGGAAAATTAATAAAAAAATCAATCTGAGCTTTGTCATATGCTTCACCATTTTTATCCATAGGGGCATCAATAAATAGAACCACAATAAAATCACCATAAAATATAATTGATAAGAAGCTAATCCAAAGAATAAACAATTTATCAGAGACGGAATAGAACAAAAAGAGTACTCTTTATAAGTTAAGGTGTAATGAAGTAGATAAAGAAACGACCATGTTAGATATGGTAACAATACAGAGTGCATTCGCCGCAGCAAGAAATCTTTATAAGCAAATGGTTGCTTAAGATCACGTTTGTAAAATAAGCCAAAAGCAGAAATGAAAAAGAAAATAGGCACACTAAATCGAGTTACTATTTCTAATAATGCAATTAAGTGTATATTATTGAAAGTATTTGATAAATATTGTGATCCTGTATGAATACCAATGACTCCAAGCATGGCGATACCGCGCATATATTCTAATGCAACAATTCTTTTTTTTGCCATAATGAAGAAATCTCCTATACAATTTAGTTTTGTTTTATTATTGGTAAAGTTACCCTTTGTTATTATAGATTGTATTGCTAAAGAAGTAAATATTTTCGATTATTTATGATCTGAAGTTTTGTATAATTTAGTTTTAGTAATAGCTTAAAAGAAAAAAATAAGAATTTTTGTAAATTTTATTGATATTTAAAAGGAAAATGATGATTTATGAAAGGGAGATATGTTAAAATATGATTATAAACATTTATTAGGAGGGATTGTCGTGAAGAATGTTACAATGCAGTTATTAACTGTTTTTGTTATTAGTGGAATATTGAAATGCATTTTTCTTTCTTCGTTTGCTAGTATATTCATTGATTTGGCAGTATTAGGAGCGATTTATATTTTATTACGCCGTCAATATCCATATTACTCAATAAAAAAGATTATGTTGTATATTTCAGGAATGACAGTTGTATCAATTTTAGTGGATATAGGGATATTACGTGCTGATATTGGTAATTTAATTATTTTGGCCATTTTAGGATGGATGTTTTTTGGTGGTGGAAATATTATCGGTGGTTATAGGCGAAGATAATAAGAAAGGACAGTTATTTTATAACTGCCCTTTTTCTCATCTAAAGGTAATTTCTCAATTAGATAATCGTATTTGCTTCTAAATTATATTGTAATACAGAAAAATAAGAGGTTGTGTTACCTTCAGTAAAGACAACATTTCCATGAAAAGTTGCGATTTTAGTTTTCCAATTATAATCTACTTGGTTTGCTGTAATTGTTGTATAATTTGTCTCTAATTTTACTCCGCCATCTATTTGAGCTAAGGAACTTTTACCATTTACATAAACCTGATCGCCATAAAAAGATAAATCATTTTGTGTAACCTCTACACCGTCAGTTCCCCATACTTCAAGTGAGATGACATTAACTCGTGCTTTTCCAGCTTTTATAACTCTACTATTTGTCGCTACGGAAACATTTCCTTCAAGAAGATATTGTCCGCTGGCAATGTCAAATGTTTTACGATCTGAGGTAATTGTTGGCTTTGCATAAACAGAAGATGTTGTGATAAAAATGAGAAGAAGTAATAAACAATATATTTTCAATTTTTTCATTGGGTAAAATCATCCTTTCTCGTTTGTAGTATAACAAATATTTTAAGAAAAAGCATTGTAAAAAAAGTGAAATAATGTGAGGTGATAAAAGATGACAATTCGTGAAGGAATCGAAGAGCGAGAATATTTGAACTTGTCACCCCTAGCTTGTAAAAGTAAAGATAGTAAAAGAAAATTCAAGGAAGAGCCATGTGATTTCCGCACTGATTTTCAACGGGATAGAGATAGGATTATTCACAGTAAAGCCTTTAGACGTTTAAAACACAAAACTCAAGTTTATATTGCGCCAGGTGATCATTATCGAATGCGAATGACACATAGCCTCGAAGTAGCTCAAATTGCTAGAACGATTGCTCGGGGGTTAAATTTAAATGAAGATTTGACTGAGGCTGCTGCTTTAGGGCATGATGTTGGACATACTCCATTTGGTCATGTTGGAGAGGATGCGATGAAAGAGATATTAGGACATTTTAGGCATAATGAACAGAGTTTACGTGTTGTTGAGTACTTAGAGCAAAATGGCGAGGGGCTAAACTTAACAAATGAAGTAAAGGATGCAATTTTAAATCATTCAGGCAGAAACCTACCCTCTACGTTAGAAGGAAAAATAGTCCGAATTTCTGATCGGATCGCTTATCTTTGCCATGATTATGATGATGGAATACGTGCAGGTCGTTTGACACCAAATATGTTGCCTAAAGATGTAGCTGAAGTTTTTGGAATTAGACCGTCTAAAATGATTACGGCTATGGTGTCCGATATGATTCTTACATCAAGTGGTAAAAATGATATTATACTATCTGAAAGTGTTCAGAAAAGCATGGATGAATTTAGAAATTTTATGTTTGAGACTATATATCATGCTAAAGATTTAGAAATAGAAAGAAAAAAAGCGGCTTATGTTATTCATACTTTATATGAGTATTTTTTCTCGCATCCGGATAAGTTGCCAGAAGATTTTCGAAAGCGTGAAAATGAATGGGGGTTAGCATTAACTGTTGCTGATTATATTGCTGGCTTAACAGATTTATTTGCGATTAAAACTTTTGAGGATATTTTTATTCCGTCTACTATGTTTGGCGATTAAAAAAAAGTCACACGCTGAAAATATCAGTGTGTGACTTTTAAGTTCGAAACTGTAACAAATTTGAAGAATATTGTCAATAGGGAAAAAGGATATTTGAATTTTATATTGAATATAATTATAACATGAGATGGATTTTCGAATGAATAGTAAAATTATCTTAAATTTTATCAAAAATATCCATTTAGATAGAATGTTTTCTAATTTTATCTCTATTAGGCAGGAAAATGTAGAATCTTGGCGAATCTATGTAGGATGTTTCAATTATTCATCATTTCAATGAAAAATAATCGTTTTTGATTTTAACAGGCTCAATGAAGGGTTGGTTATGGAAAAAATAATATTTAATGAGTTTGTTGAACAAGTTTTAACTTCGAGTGATATTGTCGTAGTTGTTTCTGAATATGTGTCACTAAAAAAGAAGGGTACGAAATATTGGGGCTGTTGTCCTTTTCACAATGAAAAAACGCCGTCTTTTTCTGTTAGTCCGGATAAAGGGCTTTTTTATTGTTTTGGGTGTCAGGTGGGCGGAAATGTTGCTTCGTTTATCTCTAAATATGAGAATATTAGTTGGTTTGAAGCTATAAAATTATTAGCGCAAAAGGCAAACATTCCATTACCAGAGAAGGAAAAAACCTCTGAAGAAATAGCCAGAGAAAAAGAAATGCATCGTTTGTGGAATGTACAGGATTTAGCAAAGGACTTTTTTTATGCTTGTTTAACGAAAACGAATTACGGAATAGAAGCTAAAAATTATTTATTTGGACGCGGTATTGGACAGAATATTATTGATGAGTTTAAATTAGGGTTTGCACCTAATGCATGGGATAAGTTAAGTCACGCATTTAAAAAGCGAGGGATAAGTGATTTATTACTTGTTAAATCTGGACTAGCTGCAGAAAGAAAAAATGAAGGTGTCTATGATCGTTTTCGTAATCGTGTAATATTTCCTATTATAGATGAAAAGAATCATGTAGTTGGGTTTGGTGGACGGGTTCTAGACGATAGTCAGCCTAAATATTTAAACTCTCCAGAAACAGTGATTTTCAATAAAAGAAATATTTTATTTGGGCTTCATCTTGCGCGTGAGCACATAAAAAAAGAAAGGTGTGCAATTGTTGTTGAAGGGTATATGGATGCTGTAACTGCGCATAGTAATGGAATAAAAAATGTCGTTGCATCATTAGGTACTGCTTTTACAAAACAGCAAGCAAAGAGATTGTTAAGATATGCAGAAAAAATTCTGTTTGCATATGATAGTGATGCAGCAGGACAAAATGCTACAGTACGTGCTTTGTCTATTGTACGCAATCTTGGTGCTGAGGTAAGTGTTATATCAATTCCTGATGGAAAAGATCCCGATGAATTTATTCGTAAACATGGTGCCGAAGCATTTAGAAAACTGGCAGATCATGCTTTACCATTGTTAGATTATCAAGTAGATAAAGCTTTACGTGATTATGATTATACGACTTTGGATGGTAAAGTTTCCGTAGTTGCAGATGTAGTTCCAGTTTTAGCAGAAACGGATAATGCAGTTGAAGTAAATGCTTATATTGCTAAAATCTCGCAAACTTTAGGTATTGATGAAAGTGCAGTCAGAAGTGAAATTCAAAAATATCTACAAAAAAATAAACAGGATAATAATGTAAAAAAAGGGCAAGCTATAGAAATGAATACTATTGTGCAACGTGTTGATAGTGCTGCATTAGGTGCGGAGCGTCATATCATACGCTTATTATGGGAAGATAACAATATAATACCTTATGTAGAAGCTCAATTGCAAATAGATGAATTTAAGAATAAAGATCATAGAGAGATTATGCAATTTTTATCAGATGTTCATAAAAAGGGTCAAAGTACTTCTGATATTGGGATATCGTTAAATTTGAGCGATTCTGCAAATAATGAGTTATCTCGTTGTTTGCTAAATGAATTCGAGGATAGTGACAATGTACAGTTAGTAGATGATTGTATTAAGTCAATTCATTTAGCACATTTAAAGGATTTGTATGAAAAGCATAGATTACGAGCAGATCAATTAGAACGTATGGGGGATGAAGGCTTTTTGCAGGAATTGGCGGAAAGTCAACGAATAAAATATGAGATTAATAAGATGTATGATTGATGGGGTAGATAGATTTATGAATACAATGAAGAATTCTATATTTGCAGTGAAAGGAGGGATTTAAATGGCAGATAAGAAAACGGCATCATCGGCGCATGTAAATAATGAAGTTGTGGAGAAGTTACTTGCGAAAGGGAAAAAACATGGCGGAGTGTTAACTTATAGTGAAATTATGGATGCACTTCAAAGTGAAGATTTATCTCCAGATGAAATTGATGATATGTATGAGGTTTTTTCGAGTAAAGGGATTGAGATTGTTGATGAAGGACATGATTCGGAAAGACTTGATGATAATGATGACGTAAACTTGGATGATCATGGAAATGATGATACAGATATTGATTTAAGTATTCCAGAAGGTATTAGTATAGATGATCCAGTAAGAATGTATCTGAAAGAAATCGGTAGAGTACCTCTTTTAACTGCAGAAGAAGAAATTCGTTTGGCGAAGCGCATGGAAGAAGGCGATGAGGAGGCAAAACGACGTTTAGCAGAGGCAAATTTGCGTCTAGTAGTAAGTATCGCAAAACGTTATGTTGGACGTGGAATGCTATTTTTGGATTTAATTCAAGAAGGAAATCTTGGTTTAATTAAAGCCGTTGAGAAATTTGATTATAATAAAGGATATAAATTTAGTACGTATGCAACATGGTGGATTCGTCAAGCAATTACGCGCGCGATTGCTGACCAGGCAAGAACGATTCGTATTCCTGTACACATGGTAGAAACAATTAATAAATTAATTCGTGTATCGCGTCAGCTTTTACAGGAACTTGGTAGAGAACCATTGCCTGAGGAAATTGCTAAACAGATGGGAATAGCTGTAGAGCGAGTACGTGAAATCATGAAAATTGCTCAAGAACCAGTTTCATTAGAAACGCCAATTGGCGAAGAAGAAGATTCTCATTTAGGTGACTTTATTGAGGACCAAGATGCACCAGCACCGGCTGAAGCTGCTTCCTTTATGCTACTAAAAGAACAATTAGAAGAAGTGCTAGAAACTCTTACGCCAAGGGAAGAAAAAGTTCTTCGGTTACGTTTTGGATTAGATGATGGAAGAGCTAGAACACTTGAAGAGGTTGGGCAGAATTTTGGGGTAACTCGTGAACGTATTCGTCAGATTGAAGCGAAAGCTTTAAGAAAGTTACGTCATCCAAGTAGAAGTAAGAAATTAAAAGATTTCTTAGAATAAATATACTTAGTAAAAAGTTGCTAAGTATATGGCTAGATGCTTGACAAGATATTTTCGTTTATGTATAATATTTCTTGTTGGCAACATTCCTTGATAGCTCAGTTGGTAGAGCAATCGGCTGTTAACCGATCGGTCGTAGGTTCGAGTCCTACTCAAGGAGCCAATTTTTTGGGCCTATAGCTCAGCGGTAGAGCAACCGGCTCATAACCGGTTGGTCCCTGGTTCGATCCCAGGTGGGCCCACCATTTTGAGTGAAAATGGTATCGGTTAAAATTCTATATGGGCGATTAGCTCAGCTGGGAGAGCGCCTGCCTTACAAGCAGGATGTCAGCAGTTCGATCCTGTTATCGCCCACCATGTTTGAATTGATAATGCAAAGCTTTTGGGCTTTGCATTTTTTAGTATATCACCGTTTGGGGGATGAAAGATGAAATTAGGAAATCGTTTAATGGCAGTTGCGAATTTTGTGGAAAAAAACTGCGTTATTGCTGATATAGGAACAGATCATGCTTATTTACCGATTTATTTAGTTGAAGAAAACATCGTTTCGAAAGCTTTTGCCTGTGATGTCCATACGGGACCTTATCAGGCTGCTAAACAAGCAGTGAAAAACTATTTACTAGAAGATAAAATAGAAGTAAGACTGGGTGATGGCATTCGTGTTTTAAAACCTAATGAAGCTACTTTTTTAACAATTGCTGGTATGGGTGGAACTACTATGGTGGAAATTTTGTCTGCAAAGCCAGAGGTTTTAGCTAGTGTAAAAGGCATGGCTTTACAGCCACAAAATGCAACAAGTAGTTTAAGAAATTGGTTGTGGAATAATGGATGGCGCATTGAAGATGAAGATTTAGTCATTGATGAAGGCAGATTATATGAAATAATTTTGGCAAAGCCAGGACAAGATGCATGGAGAGATGAAAGTCTTAGTGATATCGGTACGATATTATGGAAGAAACGACATCCTTTATTAAAGAATCACATACAAAATCTTTTAATGCAAAGTAAGCGTATTTTAATGGCAATGGAAAAGAGTGAAGATGCTAAACAATCTGAGAAATACAAAATTGAACGAAATAAAGTAAAATCACTAGAGGAGCGATTAAAATGTCTATAAAATGCCAAGTAATGATGGATGTAATGGAGAAAATTGCACCACGTCATCTAGCGGAAAGTTGGGATAATGTTGGACTTATGATTGGCAGTCCAAGTAGAGACATTCAAAAGATTATGGTATGTTTGGATGTAAGTGAGGCTGTTATTAAACGTTCAATAGAGCAAAAGGTTGATTGTATCATTTCTCATCATCCATTTATTTTTAAAGCAATGAAAAACTTACGGATGGATTTGCCACAAGGACGATTAATTGAAAAAATAATAAAAAATGAAATTGTTATCTTTTCGGCGCATACAAATTTAGATATTGCAAATCATGGAGTAAATGACGTATTGGCAGAAAAATTATCACTAAAAGATACAAAACCTCTGTCAATCACTGATTCGGAAGCTTTAGTAAAACTTGTTGTATTTATTCCGGAAGATTATGTAAGTGTTGTACAAATGGCAATTGTAAAAGCAGGTGCTGGGCATATTGGAAATTATAGTAATTGTACATTTCAGGTAAAGGGACAAGGTACTTTTATGCCTCTGCCAGGGACAACTCCTTTTATAGGTAAACAGGGGAAGTTGGAATATGTAAAAGAAGTTCGCTTAGAAACGATTATGCCGGAAAAAATTGCTCCTCGAGTTGTTAAAGCAATGATGAAAGTACATCCGTATGAAGAGGTTGCCTATGATTTATATTCGGTAAAACAATCAGGAGAAGCATTTGGTCTAGGGAGAATTGGAAAGCTTGAAAAACCCTTGAAAGTTCTTGATTTTATCCAAAGAGCAAAGGCGTCGCTAAAAGCTGAGCATGTACGTTTTGTTGGTGATATGAATGCGACGATTCAAAAGGTTGCAATATGTAGTGGCAGTGGCGCTGAATTTATTGGCAAAGCTGCCTATGCGGGCGCAGATTTATTTGTGACTGGCGATTTAAAATATCACGATGCACAAAGAGGACTAGATGCTGGAATTTGTATTCTTGATGCAGGTCATTTTGCAACAGAAATACCCGTAGTAGAAGTAGTAGCTAAGTATTTACAAGCAGAAAAAGAAAAACAAAAATGGGACATAGAAGTTGTTTTTGATGATTTTAGTCAAGATGTTTTTATTGCATTTTAATATTGACGAATTTAAAAAAAAGGAATACAATTCTAATTGTGGATACACTTAAAATTGTATATATTGCAAGGGAGCTCATGTTATGGGCTGAGAGTGGACTATAAGCACCTGACCTTTTTACCTGATCGGGATAATGCCCGCGTAGGAAGCGAGATAAACGTGATGAAACGCTTATTTATTTCAGTATTTATTTTATACGCCTAACCTATACGGGAAGGCGTGTTTTTTATGCCTTTCTACTGGTTTTCCAATGAATGGAATTCAGATAAAAGAAAAATATCCCTCGAATCAAGGATTATTTTACAAGCGATATATACGTTAGTTCTCTTTGAAAGGGTGGATGTCAATGGAAATAACGTTAAATGGAAAAGTGATGCAAGTTGCAGGTCAAATAACGGTTCAAACGTTAATTCAAACGCAAGGTTTGCCAGAAAAACGAATTGTCGTTGAGTGTAATGGTGAAATCATACAAGCGAAGAATTGGAATCGTGTGATTATTAAAGCGCATGATCGTTTAGAGATTGTAACATTTGTAGGAGGTGGTTGATATGCAAGATATTTTAAAAATAGGCAAAACGGAAGTAAAGAACAGATTATTTATTGGGTCAGGAAAATTTGGTTCAAATAAGCTGATGCCAGAAGCCATTCAGGCGGCTAAAGCGCAGGTAGTTACTGTTGCTGTACGTAGAATTGATGTGGACTATCCAGAAGAAAATATATTGAATTTTATTCCTAAAGATTGTATTGTTATGCCAAATACGTCTGGAGCGAGAAACGCAGAGGAAGCGGTGAGAATTGCCCGTTTAGCTAGAGCCTCTGGCTGTGGTGATTGGATTAAAATTGAAGTTATTTCAGACAATCGCTATCTATTGCCTGATAATGAGGAAACGATCAAAGCAACAGAGATTTTGGCAGCGGAAGGCTTTACGGTACTTCCTTATATGTGTCCGGATTTAATGGCAGCAAAGCGGCTGAAAAAAGCAGGTGCTGCTGCTGTTATGCCGCTTGGATCTCCTATTGGCAGTAATCGAGGTTTACAGACGAAAGAGTTGATTCGAATTTTAATTGAGGAAATTGATTTGCCAATTATCGTAGATGCTGGAATAGGAAAGCCTTCTGATGCAGCAGAGGCGATGGAAATGGGAGCAGCAGCAGTTTTGTTAAACACAGCAATTGCTACGGCAGCATCTCCTGTGCTGATGGCAGAAGCTTTTGCATTAGCTGTAGAAAGTGGACGAAAAGCTTATTTAGCTGGTTTGGGCAGAGTAATTGGGGTTGGTGCGAGTGCGTCATCACCTTTAACTGGCTTTTTACATGAGTAGGTGGAGAAATGAATTTTTTGAATGAATTAGAAAAATATCAAGCTTTTGATTATCAACGTTTTTTTACGCAAGCCACGAAAAAGCAAATTTTAGCAATTATCAGCAAAAACAAATTGTCAGTTATGGATTATTTAACATTATTGTCACCTAAGGCTGAAGAATGTTTAGAAGAAATTGCTCAACGTGCAAATGAAGTGACGATTCAGCAATTTGGTAAAACGATGCAGCTTTTTACACCGATGTATATTGCAAATTATTGCATTAATCAATGTGTATATTGTGGATTTAACTGTAAAAACCAATTGACAAGAACGAAGCTTACAATGAAAGAGATTGAGAAAGAAGGAGAATGGATTGCTAAAACTGGTTTAAAGCATGTATTGGTATTAACAGGAGAATCACCAATTCATAGCTCGGTAGATTACATAGTAGAGGCAGTAAATACTTTAAAAAAATTCTTTACTGGGATTAGTATTGAGGTCTATCCTTTGACTGAAGATGACTATTGTCGCGCAGTTAAAAATGGTGTAGATGGGATGACCATTTTTCAAGAAGTGTACGATAAAGAAATTTATAAAGAGCTTCATTTAGCAGGCCCAAAGCGCGATTATGAATTTCGTCTTGATGCACCGGAAAGAGCGTGCAGAGCCGGATTAAGGACAGTAAATATCGGGGCACTCCTCGGCTTGAATGATTGGCGAAAAGAAGCATTTTTGACAGGAGTCCATGCAGATTACCTACAGCGTAAATATAGTGAAGTTGAAATTGCCGTTTCTACACCAAGAATGCGCCCACATACGGGCGGATTTTCACCACGGGTTACAGTAAGTGATAAAAATATCGTGCAATATATCGCAGCTTATCGTTTGTTTATGCCGCGCAGTGGAATTACTTTATCATCAAGAGAAAGCTTTACATTGAGAAATCATTTAACGAAAATTGGTGTGACAAAGATGTCGGGAGGGGTAACTACGGCGGTTGGCGGACATAGCAAAGGAGAAGAAGCAAGCCAGTTTGATATTTCTGATCATCGGAGTGTTGCTGAAATGGCTCAGATGCTGTATAACCAAGGGTATCAACCGATTTATAAAGATTGGCAGGTTGTATAATGACTGAATTTGAGAAAGGTCTATTAAAATATTTCTGTAAAGAAGATTTAAAAAAGATCCAACAAACTAAAATTGGTATTGCTGGTGCTGGGGGATTGGGATCAAATTGTGCGATGCTTCTCGTGCGTAGTGGATTTATTCATTTTACAATTGTTGATTTTGACCGAGTTGAGGTAAGCAATCTGAACCGGCAAAACTATGTTTATTCTCAGGTGAATCAGTCAAAGGTAGCTGCATTAAAAGAAAATTTGGCACAGATCCATTCAAATGTGCAAATTGAAGCAGTAGAAGATAGATTAGCTAGGGACAATATAAAAGAAATATTTTCTTCTTGTGATATTGTTATTGAAGCAGTGGATTGTCCAGAGACAAAAGCAATGATCATTGAAGAACTAGCACAAGCAGGAAAATATATTGTTGCTGCTTCAGGTTTAGCAGGCTGGGGAAATAGCGATCGGATAAAGGTGAAAAAAATCAATGACCGTCTTTATATTGTCGGAGATTTGATAAGTACAATAGAAAATAATCCTCCATGTGCGCCGGTGGTAACTTTAACAGCATCAAAGCAAGCTGATTTAGTTCTAGGAATTGTCTTACAGTAATTTGTTTTCTCGGGATAAATTTTGGAAAACATGATATGATGAAGAAAATGAAAAAAAGGGGAAATGCAAAATTTTATCTGATGACTTGATTAAAATTTTGCTAATAAGATGATGAATAAAGAAATAGCGATTGAAAATTTTTTGACGACGAAAATCTATGCGTTAACAGCAGAAAAATTATCCAAAGGAAAAACTAATTTAGAAGTTGTTGCTGCGTGTATAGAGGCTGGGATTAAATTTATCCAATATAGAGAAAAAACGAAGAAAACAAAAGCGATGTATGAGGAATGTTTGGCAATTCGCGAGATAACAAAACGAGCAGGTGTAACTTTTGTTGTGAATGATTATATTGATTTAGCATTGGCAGTGAAAGCTGACGGTGTACATGTTGGGCAGGAAGACTTTCCACCGCAGATTGTGCGGAAGCTGATTGGAAAAGATATGATTCTTGGACTCTCTACGCATAATTCTAAGCAGATAGAAGAAGCTGAAAAATGTGGTGTTGTCGATTATATTGGCGTTGGACCTGTATTTGCAACGCAAACAAAAACGGATGTTTGCGCGGCAGTTGGATTAACTTATGTCGAATATGCAGCAATGCATTCGCGGTTGCCATTTGTTGCGATTGGTGGAATTAAAGAGCATAATATTTGTAATGTTGCCAAAGCAGGTGCAAAAACGATCGCTGTTGTTTCTGATATCGTAGGTGCTGAAAACATCGTTGAAAAAATACAAAGATTATCTCAACAAATGAAGATTGAAATGTAATATGTGGGAAATATACTTTTGTTATTGACAGCCTTCTTGCTTCGTGATAGTATTATATCTTGCTTGATGGTTGTGAGTATGAAAGATAATCGCGAGTACCGAATGGTATTTGAGGAAAGTCCGGGCTCCACAGGGCAAAGTGCTGGATAACGTCCAGCGAGGGTGACCTCAGGGAAAGTGCTATAGAAATTTAAACCGCCTAACTTTGTTAGGTAAGGATGGAAAGGTGCGGTAAGAGCGCACCAGCAGTTAGGTGACTAACTGGCTTTGGTAAACCCCACTTGGAGCAAGACCGAATAGGGAAGGGATGATGTTGCCCGCGGAACCTTCCGGGTTGTGTCGCTTGAGTTGTCAGGTAACTGACAATCTAGATAAATGATTATCACCGCGTGAGCGGAACAAAACTCGGCTTATTGATTACTCATAACTTTACTGAGAAATTAAAGGTTACTGAAACTAGAGGTTTCAGTAACCTTTTTATTTATAAAAAGGCAGGAGATTTATTGATTTTGTCGAATGCTTGTTAAAGTAGAATTTTTGCTATTGTAAGGCAATAGCATTGTAGTATGGAAGGATGGAAGAATTTATGATGAAGGCAAAAGGCTTGAGAACATTGGCGGTTGCTATGTCAATGGTGCTTTCTATAGGAGCTTTTGCAGGTTGTGGATCAACTCCAAAAGATGCTTCTAATCAGAAAGTTGTAAATGTAGGTATTGTTCAATTGGTTGAACACCCAGCGCTAGATGCAGCAAATAAAGGTTTTATTGATGGGTTAGCATCTAAAGGCTACAAAGAAAATGTGAATATTAAGTTTGATAGACAAAATGCACAGGCAGATCAATCAAACTTACAAAACATTAGCCAACGTTTTGTAAATAATAATGTGGATTTGGTTTGTGCAATTGCAACGCCAGCAGCACAGTCTGTTGCAAATGCAACAAAGACAATTCCTATTGTAGCTACTGCAGTTACCGATTATGAAGAGGCAAAACTTGTTGTTACTAACAAAGAGCCAAAAGGTAATGTAACAGGGACTACAGACATGAATCCTATCGCAGAACAAGTGGATTTATTAATGAAAATTTTACCGAATGCAAAACGCGTGGGAACGATTTATTGTTCTAGTGAAGTTAATTCACAAATGCAAGTAAGAGTAATGAAAGAATATGCAGAGTCTAAAGGGTTAGTCGTTGAAGAAGCTACGGTTTCTACTGTAAATGATATCCAACAAGCGGCACAAAGTTTAATGGGAAAAGTAGATGTTATTTATGTTCCGACAGATAATGTTATGGCCTCAGCTATACCTACTTTGGTCGGAGTTACAGATGAAGCTAAAATACCATTAATTTGTGGTGAAGCAAATCATGTTAAAGCGGGCGGACTTGCTACTTTAGGTGTAGATTATTATAAATTAGGATTCCAAACAGGTGAAATGGCAGCGGATATTTTATCAGGTAAAGCTAAACCAGAATCGATGCCAATTCAATCCCTAAAAGAAATGCAAACAACAATTAATGAAACTGTTGCCAAGAAATTGGGGATTACAATTCCAGAAGATCTTTTAAAAGATGCGGAAATTGTAAAATAAATTTGTATGGGGAGAGGGTTTCCTTTTAATAAGGAGGCCCTTTCTTTCTTAGATAATGGGAGTATAGAGGGGGATTTTTATGTTGGATTTATTGATTCCAACGATTTCACAAGGTTTACTATGGTCAATTATGGCATTAGGTGTATATATTACATTTCGTGTTTTAGATATAGCTGATTTAACGGTAGAAGGGAGTTTCCCTTTAGGCGCTGCAGTTGCAGCCGCAATGATTGTTGAAGGCAGCGACCCGTTTGTTGCTATATTTGTTGCTGCTATTGCAGGTATGTTCGCGGGCATAATTACAGGAGTTTTACACACAAAATTAAAAATACCGGCTTTACTAGCAGGTATTCTAACAATGATAGCGCTTTACTCTATCAATTTGCGTGTTATGGGAAAAGCAAATGTATCTTTGCTTCGGATGGATACGGTATTTACAAATATGATGGATTTTGGTTTGTCAAATGTTAATGCTGTGTTATCTATTGGTATTATTAGCACAGTTTTTTTTGGAATATTAATTTATTGGTTTTTTGGCACGGAAATTGGCGCAGCGATTCGTGCGACTGGTTTTAATCAGCAAATGATTCGGGCAAATGGTGTAAATACGGATTTTACAATTATCTTAGGACTTTTGCTTAGCAATGCTTTAGTTGCAGTTTCTGGAGCTTTAGTTGCACAAAACAACGGATTTGCAGATGTTGGTATGGGAGTTGGTACAATTGTTATCGGTCTAGCTTCTGTTATTATTGGGGAAGTTTTATTTGGGACGAGAAGTTTTAAAAATTGTTTAATTTCCGTTATTTTAGGTTCGATTATTTATCGAATTGTTATTGCGATTGTATTGCAATTAGGAATGCCGCCAAATGATTTAAAATTATTTACGGCAATTTTAGTCGCTATTGCATTATCTATGCCGTTATTTAAAAGTAAATTTGCAAAAAAAAGGGAGGTATAAGTAAACCATGTTGAGAATTGAAAATATATCGAAGACTTTTAATGCTGGAACGATTAATGAAAAAAAAGCTTTATGTGGTCTAAACCTTCATTTAAATGCAGGAGATTTTGTTACGGTAATTGGTGGTAATGGTGCTGGAAAATCAACGTTGATGAATTCTATTGCTGGAGCTTTTCTTGTGGATTCAGGTAAGATTGTTATTGATGGTGACGATATCACAAAAGTGCCAGAGCATAAACGGGCAAAATATATTGGCAGGGTATTTCAAGATCCTATGATGGGAACAGCTGCTGGTATGATGATTGAAGAAAATCTTGCGATTGCAGCAAGACGAGGTAAGACGCCAGGACTTGCTTGGAGTTCTAGGAAATCAGATCAAGCATGGTTTGTTGGCCTATTAAAGGAGCTAGACCTTGGCTTAGAAAATCGTTTGACAACAAAAGTGGGGTTATTATCGGGCGGGCAGCGGCAAGCAATTACTTTGTTGATGGCAACAATGAATCAGCCTAAACTTTTACTTTTGGATGAGCATACGGCCGCGCTTGATCCAAAGACGGCCGAAAAGGTATTAAATTTGACAGGTAAGATTGTAAATAAACATCATCTAACAACATTGATGATTACGCATAATATGAAAGATGCCTTGAGTTTTGGCAATCGTTTAATCATGCTTCATAATGGACAAATTATTATTGATGTTTCTGGTAAGGAAAAAAGTAGTCTTACTATTGCCGATTTACTAAAAATGTTTGAACAAGCAAGTGGTAATGAGTTTGCCAATGATAGAATGCTGTTAAGTTAAAAAAATAGTGTCTCTGCATTTTGCAGAGACACTATTTTTATTTGGTGACTATTTGAGATGAATTTAAAAATCTAGTTGAATCAAGGCTTAAGTTATCTCTTCCAACAAAGAATTTCTGGATCTTTTTTGGGAATAGGTAAATGATTGGTTTGTGGATATCCAATAACAATAGGGGCAATTGCCTCGTATTCTTCGGGAATATTTAACTCTGTTTTGATTTTACTAGAGTTAAAATGATAAATAGAAAAGCCAATCCAGCAAGTTCCTAATTCTAAATCAGCAGCAGTCAGCATTAAGTTTTGTGCTGCTAGTGCACAATCTTCATGTGGATGTAGAGAGGGCTTTTTTGCATAAATCACAATTAAAGCTGGTGCGTGATGAAAAATATGAAAAGTTTCTTTTTCCATAAGTGAGCGATATTTTTCTAGGATTGTTTTTTCGGTATTCATTTTTTCAATAAGCGATTTTTTTATTTCTGTTGAGTATCTATCTAATAACTCTGTATTTTCAATTACAGCAAAAGCCCAAGGCTGTAAATTCATTGCACTTGGGGCTTTACTTGCATTAAGAATTAGGTGTTCAATTTTTTCTTTTTCTACGGCAGTATTTGTATATTTGCGAACGGAGCGGCGTTTTTCAATTGCTTCTTGTAAGATCATAATAGTCCGCCTTTCTTTTTATAATGATTATTACAAAACATAGTGAAAATGTCAAACTTTATTCAAGGTAATTTTATTTAATTTCATAGAAACGTAAAAGATAAAAAATCAGTATTTTCCCTTAAATGTAAAAAGATAGATAACCGTAAGAAACCTTGACAAGCAAACATAGAAATTGATACAATGAAAAACAAGGGATTTAAGGATGCTTTATTTCAGAAATGAAGAAATAAAGTCGACAAAGATGTCGACTCCTAAACGATAGGGGAGACGTCTTTTTGCTGTTTTATTGGTGGAATAGAGATATTAAAATTGAATGATGGGGAGAGGCTGGAAATAATGAAAAGTTACAAAAAGATTGTTAGTTTAGTACTTTGCTGCATGATGCTTGCAGGTATAGCTTTACTTGCTGGATGTGGTTCTAGTCAAAAAGCAGACAAAAAAGTATTAAAAGTTGGTATGGAATGCGGTTATGCTCCTTATAACTGGACACAAACAGATAATGCAAATGGTGCTGTGAAAATTGCTGGCAGTGATGCTTATGCATATGGTTATGATGTTATTGTTGCTAAGAAACTGGCAGAATCCATGGGAGCTGAACTTGAAATACATAAAATTGAATGGGATGGTTTAGCGCCTGCTGTAGCTTCCGGTAAGATTGATGCTGCAATTGCAGGGATGAGTATCACATCGAAACGTAAGGAAAGTGTTGATTTTACTTCTCCTTATTATTATGCATCTGTAGTTGCACTTACAAAAGTGGATGGTCCTTTTGGAAAAGCAAAAGATATTAACGATTTAAAAGGTGCAGTTGCTACATCTCAGCTAAATACAATTTGGTATGATTTAATTGGCCAAATTCCAGAAGCTAAAATTCAACCAGCGATTGATAATGTGCCAGGTATGATTGTGGCATTAACATCTGGAAAAGTTGAAGTTCTTGTTTTAGACCGTCCGACAGCGATGGCAGCAGCTTTTGCGAATCCAGGACTTGTGATGTTAGACTTTAAAGATGCAAAAGGTTTTGAAGCATCTAAAGAAGATGTTGAAATCGGCATTGCAGTGAAAAAAGGTAACGAAGAATTGGTTAAACAAATGAACAGTGTATTAGATAAAATGACTGATGCTGACCGTGATAAAATCATGGAAGAAGCAATTAAAAGTCAACCATTAGCAAATTAATTTTGCCTATGTTATGGGACGGCAGCTGCCGTCCCTCTTTTCAGTAAATAAATAGTCAAGGTGGAACTTTGTATGACGACATCAATGCCTGTAACATTTTTTGAATGGGTATTATTTCTTTTAGATAAATATGGAGCAATGTTGGCAAATGGTGCGATGGTAACGATGGCGCTAGCTTTAGTTGGTACTTTTGTCGGCTGTATTATTGGTTTATTAGTTGGGATTGTTCAAACGATTCCCATCAATCCGCGTGCGGGTGTGATTACTCGGACGTTAAATCATTGTGTACAATTTATTTTATCTGCTTATGTGGAAGTTTTTCGCGGTACGCCAATGATTGTACAAGCAATGGTCTTTTATTATGGGTCAATGAGCTTATTTGATATAGATATGTCACCGCTACTTGCAGGTTTTTTAGTTGTTTCGATTAATACAGGAGCATATATGGCCGAAACCGTAAGGGGGGGGATTTTCTCTGTCGATGAAGGACAGACTGAAGCTGCCAAAGCAATTGGTATGACACATTTTCAGACGATGTATAATGTTGTTTTGCCACAAGCATTGCGTAATATTATGCCGCAAATTGGTAATAATTTAATTATTAATATTAAAGATACCTCTGTATTGAATGTAATATCTGTAACAGAATTATATTTTGCGTCTAAATCAGCAGCGGGTGTATATTATAAATATTTTGAAGTATTCTTCATTACTTGTGTAATTTATTTTATTTTAACATTTACGGTTTCGCGAATTTTGCGTTGGCTTGAAAATAGGATGGACGGAGAAGATAACTATGCATTAGTGTCTTATGATCCAATGGCTGATCCTTGTGGGCCGTTTGGTATGCAACCGAAAAAGAAAGGCAGGGATTAAGATGGCAGAAGAAAATAAAAATCCTATGCCGGTATTAGAAGTAAAACATCTAGTAAAATTTTTTGGTGAACGGGAAATTTTAAAGGATATTGATTTTCAAGTTTTTCAGGGTGATGTAATTAGTATTATTGGTGCATCCGGTTCAGGAAAATCCACATTGCTTCGTTGTATTAATATGCTTGAGATTCCTACCTCGGGGGACATTGTTTACCAAGGAAAAATTATTGATGATACAAGCAAGGATATTGCCCTTTATCGAACAAAAGTTGGTATGGTTTTTCAACAGTTTAATTTATTTAATAATATGACAGTTTTAGAAAATTGTATGGTTGGGCCGGTTAAGGTTTTAAGGCGAGATAAAGAAACTGCTAAACAGAATGCGATGAAATATCTAAATAAAGTTGGTATGGCACAATATATCAATGCGAAGCCTCATCAATTATCAGGGGGACAACGGCAACGTGTGGCAATTGCTAGAGCTTTGGCAATCGAACCTAAAGTATTATTATTTGATGAACCGACTTCGGCATTAGATCCTCAAATGGTAGGAGAAGTACTCAGTGTAATGAGAAGTTTAGCTCAAGAAGGTCTTACGATGATTATCGTAACGCATGAAATGGCTTTTGCACGTGATGTATCTACTCGTGTTGTTTTTATGGATCAAGGTATTATTGCCGAAGATGCATCTCCGGAAGAATTATTTAATCATCCTAAAAATGAACGGACGAAAGAATTTTTGTCACGTTTTACTGCAAATTAAATGAATTTGAATTTCGCAGTACAGTTGTATTAGAAAGATTTATCCGATGGTTTAGCTGCTTCTAAGATTCCAAACTTCTGTAAGTGGGAGTATACAGAGCATAGGCGAGCAGCTAAACTTCTGGATAAGGTCGGCTAAGATTCGGATGGAGTGAAAACTCCACCTGAATCAAGTCTACTTTATTTCGATTAAATGCTCGATATGTACTGCATATCGAGTATTTTTGTATATACTGTAAATAAGTAATGCGAAATAATTAGGGAGAAAAAATGAAATTAATATCAATTGTTGTTCCTGTTTATAATGAGGAAGAAAATATCGAGCATTTTTATGAAGAAATCTGTAAAACAATGCAGCCGCTTGGGTATAATTTTGAGTTGCTTTTTGTGGATGATGGGTCAAAAGATAGCAGTATTTTAATTCTGGATCATTTATCGCAGCGAGATGATCGAGTTAAACCTTTATATTTAGTCCGTAACTTTGGTCATCAGATTGCATTGACTTGCGGACTAGATCATGCCAAAGGGGAAGCAGTAATTACAATGGATGGAGATATGCAGCATCCACCAACCTTTATCCCCATATTAATTGAAAAATGGGAAGACGGATATGAAGTGGTTCAAACGATTCGAAAAACAACAGAAGGTGTATCTTGGTTTAAAAATAAGACGTCAGCGCTTTATTATAAATTAATCAATAAGATATCAAAAGTAAAAATTCAACCGGGTGGCTCTGATTTTAGGCTCATGGATCGACGCGTAGTAGAAAGCTTTAAATTATATAAAGAACGAGCGAGATTTATTCGTGGGATGATAGGCGCTATTGGCTATAAGCAAATTCAGCTTGAATTTGTTGCTCCGAAGCGTTTTGCAGGTACTTCAAAATTTTCTTTAAATAAAATGCTACATTTTGCTCTTGATGGAATTACCGCATACTCTAAAATGCCATTAAGGTTTGCTTTCTATTTAGGGATTATCTTTGGTCTTTTTAGTATTCTTTTAACTGGTCATGTAATGTACATCAAATGGTTTACTGATGAAGCTGTACCCGGATGGGCAACATTATCGGTAAGTATATCGCTTTTAGGCGGCATTCAGTTAATGGGATTGGGGATTATTGGTGAATATGTTGGGAGAATTTTTGAAGAGGTAAAGCAGCGTCCACTTTATTTTGTTCGTGAAAAACCGAATATTTTAGATATAAACGAAAAAAATAAAGAAAAAAAGAAGTGATTTTATAAATTTAGCAGGAATTTTTACCTTTTTGTAGAAGTTTATAATAACAAGAAAAAAGCCGAATCATTGAGTGAGCGGGGGACCCAATTTTAGGGGTGAATTTTGTTTTATTTTATCTATATGGATAGGTTAAAACATCATGGGTATCTCTATCCAAATCCGTCAGCTAACCTCGTAGGCGTAGAGAGAGAAGAGTGACTTATTGAGTAAAGTGTTTCGTGTTTTCGTTTTGTCGTTGCTAATGGTAAGCGTAGTTTCTGTTGTGAATGCTGCAGCATTCCGTGCAGGAGATCGGGGCGAAGAAGTGGCTGCGATTCAAAGAGAATTAGTTAGTTTGGGCTATCATGTATCAGTAGATGGAGATTTTGGTCCGGCTACAGCCGCTGCGGTTAAATCCTTTCAAGCAAATTACGGATTAGAGGCAGATGGTTTAGTTGGTTCAGCTACTTATCGTGCTTTGATGGGAAGAGAAATCCCAGAAGTCAGTCGTGCTGGTTCTACATCTTTAGTTCGTCGAATTATTCAAGATTCCTTACAGTACATAGGAGTTCCTTATTCTTTTGGGGGGACAACTCCAAGTGGGTTTGATTGTTCAGGTTTTGTTCGTTATGTATTTGCAGATAGTGGAGTTTACTTACCGAGAGCTGCTGATGAACAATACACTGCTGGTTATCAAGTTTATAATTTGCAGCCAGGAGACTTAGTTTTCTTTTCTACATACACGTATGGGGCGTCACATTCAGGGATTTATTTAGGCGATGGAAAATTTATAAGTTCTACATCTAGTAGTGGTGTAAGAATTGATGACTTAACAACAGGATATTGGGGTGCTTGTTACATTGGTGCCCGTCGTGTACTTTAAATTGAACATAAAAGAGGCTTTGCGCCTCTTTTTTATTTATATAAAAATAGGATTAGACTTTGCCAGCCTAATCCTATTTTTTAATATGAACGTAAATTCTCCCACATAGAATAAATACACATTGCTATGATTAATCCTAGAATAATTAAATCGCCAAATGACATAGTCATTCTCTCCTTTTATTAAACTTAATACTACCAATCTTTTCAAGGCACAATCTTTGTAATTGTTCCATAGAATAAAGCACAGATTGAACGGAGGGGATTGGTAATGTCTTTTTTATTAACGCTATTTGCATTGTTCGGAAAAGGTTTAAGCTTACTTGTTGCTTATGTTGCTAATAATACATTTCCATTACCATTGACTGAAAAAGAAGAGCAAGAGGAGTTAGAACGGTTAAGGCAAGGAGATGAAAGTGCAAAGAATGTTCTGATTGAGCGTAATCTTCGCTTGGTAGCGCATATCGTTAAGAAATTTGATAATACAGGGGAAGATTCAGATGATTTGATTTCAATTGGTACAATTGGCCTAATTAAAGCAATTAACACATTTGACTTAAATAAAAAAATTCGTTTAGCTACCTATGCTGCGCGGTGTATAGAAAATGAGATTTTAATGCATTTGCGTAGCACCAGACGGGTTCGTAGTGAAGTGAGTCTTTATGATCCAATCGGAGTAGATAAAGAGGGTAATGAAATAGTTTTACTTGATATTCTTGGAACAGAAGCTGATGTAGTTGCAGAAACGGTAGAAAATAAATGTGAAAATGAACGACTAGCAAAGCAAATGGATTTGTTAACGAAACGCGAACGGATGGTTTTAAATTTACGGTTTGGTATCCCAAATGGCGTTCGTAAAACGCAGCGTGATATTGCCAAAATGCTTGGAATATCACGTAGCTATGTATCACGTATTGAAAAAAAAGCTGTGGAACGAATTGGGAAACGGTTAAATAATGATGAAAAAGTCTAAAATACATATCGCCTAATGATTAGCGTACTTTAGAGTTCTGACTCATTAGGAGGAAAGATATATTTGGTAAGAGTCTGGATAAATGCGGCTAGGATTCAGATGGAGTAAAAAACTCTACTTGAATTAAGTCTATTTTATCATAACAAGATAAAACAATTTTTTCCAAAGATAAAAGTTCATTTGTTTATTGACAAATGAACTTTTTTATGTTTAAGTAATAATATAATACCCCACCCCGTGGGGGTATTATATTATTACTTAAACGAGAGCATATTACTAGATAAGAATTATAGGTAAAAAAGGATGAATATGATGAAAAAAATTTTTAATGTCATTGGCATGTCTTGTTCGGCCTGTTCGTCAAGTATAGAGAAGACAGTACGTAGATTAGAAGGGGTAAAAGCGGTCAATGTAAATTTATTAACGAATACAATGCAGGTTGAATTTGATGAAAATGTTATTACAACGGGTGCGATTTGCCAGGCTGTGAAAGAAAGTGGGTATGGAGCAAATCTAGCAGATGGAAAAAAGTCAGCAAAAAATGAGAATACAGAAAAAGATATAGTAGAACAAATGTGGTTTCGATTAAAAATTTCTTTTTTATTCATGATTCCACTTATGTATATTTCTATGCATCATATGTTTACTTACCCATTTCCAGCGATATTTCATGGCACTGAGAATGCAATTACGTATGCATTTTCACAATTTTTATTAACGTTACCAATTCTTTATGTAAATCGTAAATACTATATTGTTGGTTTTAAATCGCTACTAAGTGGACACCCCAATATGGACTCATTAATCGCTATTGGATCAGGTGCGGCATTTATCTATGGAGTTGGAGCAATTTTTGCAATTGGACATGGTCTGGGGATTGGAGATTTTGAATATGTAAAACAATATATGGGGGATTTATACTTTGAATCTGCCGCGATGATTTTGACTTTAATTACTTTAGGAAAATATTTAGAGACAAAATCAAAGCGCAAAACCTCTGAGGCAATTGAAAAACTATTGCAGTTGACACCGAAGCAAGCAACGGTTATTCGGGATGGAAAAGAAGTGGATTTATCTGTAGAGGAAATTATTGTCGGTGATATTGTGATTGTAAAGCCTGGACAAAGTATTGCTGTAGATGGAGTAATAACAAGTGGAACTTCATTTGTCGATGAATCTATGCTTACTGGAGAAAGCCTTCCTGTTGAAAAGAATGTTGGAGACTTAGTAATTGCAGCTACTTTAAATAAATCTGGTGTATTTGAATTTAAAGCAACAAAAGTAGGAAAAGATACAACATTGGCACAGATTATTCAATTGGTTGAGTCTGCGAGTGCAAGCAAAGCGCCTATTGCACGTTTAGCTGATAAAGTAAGCGGGATTTTTGTACCTGTTGTTATTGGTATTGCTATTTTATCCGCAGCAATATGGATTTTAGTTGGTGAGAGTATTACTTTTGCCTTATCGATAGGGATTGCTGTACTCGTTATTTCCTGTCCTTGTGCTTTAGGGCTTGCAACTCCTGTTGCAATTATGGTTGGTACAGGAAAAGGTGCGGAAAATGGAATTTTAATAAAATCAGCAGAAAGCCTTGAATTGGCGCATAAAGTGTGTACAGTTGTACTTGATAAGACGGGGACAATTACGGAAGGAAAGCCCAGTATAACAGATATTGTTACTTTTGGCTCCATGACAAAAATAGATTTATTGACGTTATCCGCTAGTTTGGAGAAGAATTCAGAGCATCCACTTGCTCGAGCAATTTTAGAGTATGTTGAAGACTGGGCAATGCCGATAAACTCAGTGGAAAACTTCACGGCAATTTCTGGGTATGGTGTGAGTGGAAAAATAAAAGGGAAACTTTTTTATGGAGGAAATTTACGGCTATTGAAAGAAAAAAGTATTTTTCAAGATGCTTTTGCCAAAGAAGGCGAAAAATTTGCTAAACAAGGCAAGACGCCATTATATTTCTTTGATGATCATACATTATTAGGGATTATTGCAGTTGCAGATGTAGTAAAGCCAAATAGTAAAATGGCAATTGATTCTTTAGTTAAATCGGGAATTGAAGTCATTATGCTGACTGGTGATAATCAATCCACCGCAAAGGCGATTCAGTCGATCGTAGGTGTGCCAAAAGTTATTGCTGAAGTTTTGCCCCAAGATAAGGAAAAAGTAATCCGAGATTTACAAGCGGAAGGAAAAGTTGTCGCAATGGTAGGTGATGGAATCAATGACGCACCTGCACTAACACGTGCTGACGTTGGCATTGCAATTGGTGCGGGGACGGATATTGCCGTAGAGTCGGCAGACATTGTGTTAATGAAAAATGATTTACTTGATGTAGTGAATGCCATTGCGCTGAGTAAAGCGGTAATTAAAAATATTAAACAAAATTTATTTTGGGCGTTTTTCTACAATTGTATTGGAATTCCACTTGCAGCGGGTGTATTTTTCACTTTGTGGGGGCTAAAGTTAAATCCAATGTTTGGAGCGGCTGCGATGAGCTTAAGTTCTGTATGTGTAGTAAGTAACGCACTTAGATTAAAATTATTTAAATTTCAGGTAACAGAAAAAAATTCTGTTTATCATATGAAAAATGAAAAGCCACGTGTAAAAAAAGGAGCGATACAAATGAAAAAAGTAATCACAATTGAAGGAATGATGTGCAAACATTGTCAAGGAAAAGTTGAAAAAATTCTCAAAGAAATTGATGGTGTAACAAACGTTGAAGTGAATTTAGAAGAAAAGACAGCGACGGTTATGATGGATAAGGTTATTGACGATCGATTATTGACAGAACCAATTGTCGATGCCGATTATGAAGTTTTAAACATTCAAGAAAAATAAGCAGATTTGGTTTGAGGAGTCAATTATGCAGGCAGATGCAGAGAAAATTATGCGGTTATTGAAAACTGCACGTGGACAAATGGATGGGATTATCCGAATGGTTGAAGAAAATCGTTATTGTGTCGATATTTCTAATCAGGTGTTAGCGACACGAGCTTTGCTCCATACCGTGAATAAAGAAATTGTTAAAGCACATATGGAGCATTGTATAAAACAAGCTTTTCAAACGGACAAAGAAGAAGAAAAGATTGAAGAGTTTTTGGTGATGATGGATAAAATGATGAAGTAATGTGAGTTTTATGGGCAGATGTATTGCGGAGCGATACATCTGTGTTTTTTTAGAAAAAGGCTAAAATAAGTGAGGCATTATTAGTATATATAGGGTATAATGGTAAGGGTTTTGTTTATATTTTTATTAGTGAGAATTATTAAGTACTGGTAAGCTCGTTAATTAAATGAGTAATTTCTAGGGAGGTCGGAAAGTTTGAAAGAAATTATGTTTAAAGGTGCTGGGGTAGCTATTATTACTCCTTTTAATGAAACTGGAATTAATTTTAATGAACTTGCGCGGTTAATTGATTTCAACATTGAAAATGGAACAGATGCTATCATTATTACGGGAACAACGGGTGAGTCAGCAACGATGACCGATGAAGAACATAAAGAGGCCATAAAATTTACTGTAAATCATGTAAATAAAAGAATTCCTGTAATCGCTGGTACTGGATCTAATGATACTGCATATGCTATGCAATTATCGAAATATGCTCAGGAAGTTGGTGCAGATGGATTACTTCTTGTAACACCATATTATAATAAATGTTCACAAAAAGGACTAATTAAACACTTCACTTATATTGCGGATCATACAAATATTCCGATTATTTTATATAATGTACCTTCACGTACTGGAGTAAACATCGCGCTTGATACTTATATTGAACTTGCAAAACATCCGCGAATTGTAGCGGTAAAGGAAGCGAGCGGAGATTTATCAGCAATTATTAAAATAAAAGAAGCTTGTGGTGATAATCTTCATATCTATTCTGGTAACGATGATCAGATTGTACCAATTTTATCTATTGGCGGTATAGGCGTTATTTCTGTATTATCTAATGTTATGCCAAAAGAAGCGCATGATATTTGTCAGCTTTATTTTGATGGCAAAGTAAAAGAAAGTGCCGAGTTACAAATTAAATTATTAACGTTAATCAATACACTTTTTATTGAAGTGAATCCTATTCCAGTAAAAACTGCATTAGGTTTAATGGGATACAAGGTTGGCGATTTGCGGATGCCACTTTGTGAAATGGCAGAAGGAAACCTTGCAAAATTAAAAGAAGTACTTTCTACGCATAAATTGATATAAGGCCTGTAGAGAATCTAAAAAATATTATTAGATGAGTAATATTTTATATAAGATAAATTAACTTTTGTAAAAATTTTTTAGGGGTAGATAAAAAATACCGTAGGTATTGCTTATCTACCCCTATATCGTGATATAATATAAGTTATTATTACTATTTGACAATTTAGTTAATCTAAAGACTAATTCGCTTTAAGTATCCCATTTTCTATAAGTGAGAGCTGTAACTATAGGGCATAGACAAACGGCTAAGTCTCTAGATAAGGTGGCTTGCATCAGATGGAATAAAACTCCACTTGAGAAAAGTCTAATTTATCAAATTTTTATACTAAATTGTATAGACTAAAACTGGATGGTGAAAAAATGAAAATTACGCGTAATGATGTAGAAAACGTGGCGTTATTATCACGTCTTGAGATTCCTGAGGAACAAGTTGAGAAATACACTGGCCATTTAAATGCGTTTTTAGAATATGCAGATGTGCTTACAAGTCTTGATACTAAAGGGGTACAACCAACAGCACATGTACTTCCATTAAAAAATGTATTCCGTAAAGACGAAGAACATACTTCCCTTGATCGTGAACTTGCTTTATCTAATGCACCAGAAAAAGAAAATGGCTACTTTAAAGTGCCAAAAATTGTAGAGGGTTAGGAGGAAAATTGAGTGAAGTTATACAATCAGCCAGCACACGTGCTTCATGATATGCTAGTGAATAAAGAAATTACGGCAGTAGAATTAGCAGATAGTTTATTTGCTCGTATGGATGAAGTTGAAGGCAAGGTAAAAGCATATTTAACACAAACGAGAGAAACTGCATTAGCAAAGGCGAAAGCAGTGGATGAAAAAATTGCTCGCGGGGAAGAAATTTCATTTTTAGAAGGGATTCCTGGCGCGATTAAAGATAATATTTGTACAAAAGGCACAAAAACAACTTGTGCATCTAAAATGTTAGAAAATTTTGTGCCGCCATATGATGCAACTGTGATGGAAAAATTACAGGCGCAAAATCCTACAATTTTAGGTAAAACGAATATGGATGAGTTTGCAATGGGTGGTTCAACAGAAAATTCCGCGTTCTATCCAACGCATAATCCGTGGAATATAGACTGTGTACCTGGAGGTTCAAGTGGTGGTTCAGCGGCTGCTGTGAGCGCAGGAACTGCGATTTGGGCACTAGGATCAGATACAGGTGGATCTATCCGTCAGCCGGCATCATTTTGTGGTGTTGTAGGCATGAAGCCAACTTATGGACGCGTATCGCGCTATGGTTTAGTTGCGTTTGCATCTTCACTTGATCAAATTGGGCCTGTGACACGCGATGTAACAGACTGTGCGCATTTGATGAATATTATTTCTGGTTATGACAAACGTGATTCTACTTCTATCAATGCAGAAGTTCCTGATTATACGAAATCACTTGTAAAAGATGTAAAAGGCTTAAAAATTGGTTTACCAAAAGAGTACTTTGTTGAAGGTATGGACGAAGATGTTGAAAAATCTGTACGTGCGGCAATCAAGCAATTTGAAGATTTAGGGGCAGAAGTTGTTGAAGTATCTATGCCACATACGAAGTATGCAGTATCCGCTTATTATTTAATTGCGCCAGCTGAAGCAAGTTCAAACCTTGCGCGTTATGACGGTGTTAGTTATGGTGCTAGAGTAGAAGGTACTGATATTGTAGATATGTATAAGAAAACTCGTAGTGAAAAATTTGGTGAGGAAGTACAGCGTCGTATTATGCTTGGTACATATGCATTAAGTGCAGGTTATTATGATGCTTATTATTTACAGGCACTAAAAGTTCGAACTTTAGTAAAACAAGACTTTGATAAAGCATTTGAAAAAGTAGATGTATTAATTACGCCAACAGCACCAACTCCTGCATATAAAATTGGAGATATGATTAGTGATCCAATGAAAATGTATCTGCAAGATATCTGTACAATTCCTGTAAATTTAGCTGGAGTGCCAGGAATTTCTCTTCCATGTGGATTTAGTAATTCTGGTATGCCAATTGGACTTCAGATTATCGGTAAACCTTTAGGTGAAGAAACATTGATTCGCGCTGCGTATACTTTTGAACAAAACAATGAATATCATAAGAGTATTGCACCAGTGGGGGAGGCTGAATAATGAGCTACGAAGCAGTCATTGGGCTTGAAGTCCATAGTGAATTAAAAACGAATACAAAAATATTCTGCGGTTGCAGTACAAAATTTGGCGCAGAACAAAATACACAAGTTTGCCCAGTTTGTTTAGGATTACCAGGTGTACTTCCAGTAATTAATGAACGGGTCGTAGAGTTTGCCATTAAAGCAGGACTGGCTTTAAATTGTAAAATTAATAATTTTAGTAAATTTGATAGGAAAAATTATTATTATCCTGACCTACCTAAAAACTTTCAAACTTCGCAATATGATTTACCGATTGCGGAGCATGGCTATTTAGATATTGAAGTCGATGGCAAAACGAAAAGAATTGGGATCACAAGAATTCATATGGAAGAAGATGCAGGAAAATTAGTACATTCGGGAACAACGATCAATGATTCTGATTCTGCATGTGTAGATTATAACCGTACAGGTGTACCTCTAATTGAAATTGTCTCTGAGCCAGACATGTCAACACCAGAAGAAGCTAGAGCTTATATGGAAAAGATTAAATCTATTTTAGAATATATTGATGTATCTCATTGTAAAATGGAAGAAGGTAATTTAAGAGCTGACGTAAACGTATCTTTACGCAAAGTCGGTGTAAAAGAACTTGGCACAAAGGCGGAGATGAAAAACTTAAATTCCTTTAAGATGATTCAAAGCGCTTTAGAATATGAAATTGAACGCCAAGCGGAAATCTTAGATGATGGCGGTCATATTGTGCAAGAAACTCGCACATGGGATGATGCAAAAGGTATGACTGTTTCTATGCGGACAAAAGAAGCTGCGCATGATTATCGCTATTTACCTGAGCCTGATTTAGTTCCGATTATTACAACGGATGAACAAATTGAATCAATTGCTAAACTTCTTCCTGAGCTTCCTGACGCTCGTCGCAAACGCATGATGGAAGATTGCGGACTTTCTGCTTATGATGCAGGTGTTTTAACGGCTACACGCCAGATGGCTGAATATTTTGATGAAGCAGTAAAAGATAAAGCTGATGCAAAATTAGTTGCAAATTGGATGATGGGGGATTTAGCGAAAAATCTAAATGCAGAAGGAAAATCCATCACGGAAAGCCCTGTAACTGCTGCAAATTTAGCTGAACTTGTTAATTTAATCAGCAAAGGTACAATTTCCAGTAAAATTGCAAAAACCGTGTTCGAAGAAATGTGGAAAACCGGTAAACAAGCTGAAGTTATCGTAAAAGAAAAAGGCTTAGTGCAAATCACGGATACAAAAGAAATTGAAGCGATTGTTGATGCTGTACTTGCAGCAAATCAAAAAGCTGTAGATGATTATAAGGGCGGCAATGGCAAAGCTATCGGTGCTTTGGTTGGACAAGTAATGAAACAAAGTAAAGGTAAAGCAAATCCAGGAATGGTAAACGAATTACTTAAGAAAAAATTAGATGCATAAAAAATTAGAACAGAGTTTTTGCTCTGTTCTAATTTTTCCTTGAGAGGGAGGAGAAAAGATGAGAGTTGTACCCTTAATTGAAAATGATGTACCAAACATGTCTTTCTAAATCAAATGGAAAGGAATGCTCTCCATTTGATGTTGCATTTTAAATATGGAGAGGAAACATGTTTAGTATGAAAAATAAATGGTTAGGTTCAATTTATTTAACTTTAGCGGCAAGTATTTGGGGAGGAATGTTCGTCGTTGTAAAAATCGTAGTATCTGTAATTCCACCAATTGAATTAGTTTGGCTCCGTTATTTAGTGGCAGGTGTTGTATTATTTATTTGGGGGATAATTACAAAAAAGAAATGGCGAATTGACAAACGAGATTGGAAATGGATTTTTCTTATTGGTCTGATTGGAAATACAATTTCGATTGTTACGCAAGAATATGGAACACTTTTTTCTTCTGCGCAGACTGGAGCCATTGTAACGTCTGCTACACCCGCGTTTATGTTGATTTTTGCAAAGGCTTTACTAAAAGAAAAATTAACGAAACGAAAAGTAGTCTCAGTTGTTTTAGCAACATTAGGTGTTTTTCTGATTGTTGGTATTGATCGCGTAGATTTGTCACATCAATTAGGTGGCATATTTCTTTTTATTGCTGCACTAACGTGGGCTTTAATGTCAATCCTAATAAAGTTAGTACCTTCAAAATATTCGATATATTTGATTACAAACTATGCAATTTGGGTAGCGGTTACTTTATTAACACCATTTGTAATTGCTGATTTTCAGCAAATTTCGTGGAATCGATTACAGGAACCGATGATTGGTGGCGGAATTCTGTATTTAGGTGCAGTATCAACAGCTGGGGCTTTTATTCTATGGAATAAAGGGATACAGATGATGGACTGCGCGACAAGTGGTTTATTCTTTTTCTTTCAACCTTTAGTAGGAACTTTTTTAGGGTGGTTAATTTTGCATGAACCACTTACGATTTGGTTTTGGATAGGATCACTTTTCATTTTCGCGAGCGTACTATTAATTACGTTAAAAAGAAAATAAAGTAAGTTTGGATTCAAATGGATTTATAATTTTATTCGAATCTTTAACTATGAAGAAGTAAAGAAACCAGATGATCTTGTATTTAAGATTATCTGGTTTCTTTTTGTTTAATTTTTTCCCAATAAATGATTGATATATTGTTGTGCTGTACGACCGGAACGTCCGGAATGGGAGACTTCCCAAGCAATTGCACCAGCCCTGAGTTCTTCAGCAGATATATTCAGATTGTACTTTTTTGCTAAACCTAAAACAATATCTAAATACTCTTCTTGATTTGGAGATAGATAACTAATGGTAATTCCAAAGCGGTCAGATAGAGAAATTGTTTCATTTACTGTATCTGCACGATGGATATCATCGTTTTCAGCACCTCGATCTTTCCATGTTTCTTTGATTAAATGACGACGATTAGAAGTTGCATAGATTAATACATTATCTGGCTTGGACTCTACTCCACCTTCGATATTAGATTTCAAATATTTGTACTCAACTTCGAAATCCTCAAAGGATAAATCATCGAGAAAAATAATAAACTTTTTTCTGCTGCTCTGACGAAGCGTCTCCATGATCTGCGGTAAGCTAACCAATTGATTTTTCGTAATTTCGACTAATCTTAGTCCATGAGAAAAATATTTGTTTGCTAAAGCTTTTACAGATGAGGATTTTCCTGTTCCTCTTGCACCTACTAATAACGCATTATTTGCAGGCCTACCGCTGACAAACGCTTCTGTGTTTGCGAGTAAAACTGATTTTTGATATTCATAACCGATAATCTCATCAATAGACATTTTATCAAAATGTCTTATTCCAATTAATTTATTCGTATCATTCCAACGGAATGCACGAAAGTTAGCAATATCACCAAAGCCATATGTACGATAATAATCAATAAAGGTATCTGCTAAAAATTTTGGGTTTGTTGCGGTCTTTACTTTATCTTGTAAATCGATAATTGATAAGTTATTGCATTTTAAGGTAGATCGATAATCATCAAGTAAAGAGGTATCGAAGTAGGTACTTGGGCTTGCCTTTAAAAGGGGATAAATGATTTCCATATCATTGATAAAAGCACGATAAAGGCTGTTGCCAATGGTACCTTGTGATTTTTCTGTCATGACAGCAGCGATGTTTTTCCCTTGTGCCATTAAGTAAACGATATAACTACTTAAAAGATTACCCGAAAGATTTAATGATTCAGCTTTATCAATTAGCTCGTAAATAAGCGCATTTTTTAAGTCAGAATGATTATTTTCTTTAAGAAGTGTGATAAATTTTTTTATAATTCCATCTTCTAATAAGGAACGGCAAACAATTAAATTTTGTATATTTGGAATTATAGACATGACAGCTTTCCCTCCTATGGACTTTAAATAAAAGACGAAACCAACCGCCTTCACGGTGATTTCGTCTCTTTCATTCTCTTTTTATTATAGGATTAATTTTGTTTTGATGCGTTCAATTGCTTTTTCTGTATTTTCTCTATTTCCAAAAGCAGTTAAACGGAAGTAGCCTTCACCAGATGGACCAAATCCAGCTCCAGGTGTTCCCACAATATGCACTTCTTTTAACAGTTTATCAAAGAATCCCCAGGAATCAATGCCTTCTGGAGTTTTTAGCCAAATATAAGGGGCATTTACGCCACCAAAGGCTTGTAATCCTGCCGTAATAAGACCTTCACGAATGATTTTAGCGTTTGTCATATAGTAATCGACTGTTGCCTTAATTTGAGCTTGTCCTTCTGGTGTATAAATTGCAGCTGCACCACGTTGGACAATGTAAGGCGTTCCATTAAATTTAGTCGTATGACGACGATTCCATAATTGGTTAAGTGAGTGCTCTTTCCCTTCTGAATCTTTTCCCATTACTGTTTTTGGAACAACAGTATAAGCGCAACGTGTACCAGTAAAACCAGCTGTTTTTGAAAACGAACGAAACTCGATAGCTACATCTCTTGAACCTTCAATTTCATAAATAGAACGGGGCACATCGGCTTCAGTAATATAAGCGGCATAAGCTGCATCGAAGAGGATGATAGAATCATTTGATTTTGCATAATCTACCCATTTTTTTAATTCTTTTTTAGATAATGTTGTTCCTGTTGGGTTGTTTGGGCAGCATAAATAAATCATATCTACTTTATTTGTTGGCAGGGTTGGAGTAAAATTGTTTTCAGCGTTGCATGGTAGATATACAACTTTTTCAAAGGTTCCATTATTTTGTAGAGTCCCCGTTCTGCCAGCCATTACATTGGTATCCAAATATACAGGATAAACTGGGTCTGTAATTGCAACTGTATTGTTCACACCGAAGACTTCTTGAATATTTCCAACATCACTTTTAGATCCGTCACTGACAAATACTTCATCCATCTCAACGCCAAGGGATTTGTAGTTTGTTTCGATAATTTTTTCAATAAGAAAATCGTACCCTTGTTCGGGACCATAGCCGCGGAATGTTGCTTGGTTTGCCATTTCATCAACAGCATCATGCATCGCTTTGATTGAAGCAGGGGCAAGTGGTTGTGTTACATCACCAATACCTAAACGGATAATATCTGCAGATGGATTTTCTGCTTTGAATGTACTTACACGGCGTGCTATTTCGGCAAATAAATAGCTACCAGGTAATTTTAGGTAATTTTCATTAATTAAAGCCATATATATGAGCCCTCCTATTACAATATTAGTTAAGTAGATTCATTTTAAGTCTTAACTAATAATTTATTATACAGTAAGTTAACAAATTATAATAGATATTATGCAAAAAGTTATCACTTTCGTTATGGTGCGTTTAAAATAAGAAGAATATTGTCGAATGATAATAGTCAAACACTTTGCTTTTTGATGAATAGCTTATTTCATTGGGGAGTTAGTCTTCGGATAAAAAGGGGATTTTAGATTTGAATCGAATATAATAATTCTAGTATTGGCTAAATAGAAAAGAGGTTTTTAGGTGAAAAAATATTTTATTTTAGTATTAACAACTTTATTGATTTGTATAGGAACAATATCGGCATTAGCAAATCCAAAGACAATGCAAATTGAACTCATACATGATGACTTTATTTTTACTGCAGATGATCTTGCTTATGTTGATGAAAATGAAGTATTTGTGCCTGTGAGCTTTTTGCAAAAAAATATTTATCAAATGACATACGAGGAGGGTTCTAGACAATTACATGGGCAGTTTTCTATGCCGAAGATTAGATTAAATGCAAATAAAGCAGATGATTTACTTTTTAAGGGCTTTGAAATAAATTTGCCGACAAAAGTAATTTCAAATAAACCCTACGTTAATATTTATGGAATGGATAAGCTATTTGGATCTGAATTATTAGTAAATGATAAAGAAAAAAAAGTAATAATTACTTTAAAAAAGTATACTTTTTTCAATCCAGCGAATTTGTCTATATCAAATAAAAAAGTAAGTAGAAATGAAAAGATAAGCTTAGTCTGGCAGCCTACCTTTGAAGATGAAAATAATTTTGCGAAAATAGATAAAATTCAAGGGGTAAATGTGGTTTCACCATGTTGGTTTAGTATTGACAATCAATGGGGGCTTGTGAAAAATCAAGCAGATATTGCATATGTGAAAGCGGCAAAGGAAAAGGGATACAGTGTTTGGCCTTTAATTACAAATAGTTTCGATCCAGATTTAACGAAAAGTATTGTACATAATCCGAATGCAAGAAAAAATGTAATTAAGCAATTATTACTTTACGTTGCTTTATATAATTTAGATGGGATTAACCTTGATTTTGAAAATATTTATGAAGAGGATAGAGAAGCAGTTTCTGTCTTTGTACAAGAGATTTCTGATGCATTACATGAATTAAATGTTATTGTTTCCATTGATGTTACTGTTCCTTCAAACGTTTCGCAATGGTCTTTATCGTATGACCGTAAAGCTTATAGTAAGTCTGTTGATTATGTGATGTTAATGGCATATGATGAGCATTGGCGTACAAGTCCTGTTAGTGGATCAGTAGCATCCATCGGCTGGGTAGAGCAAGGTGTTGAAAATACATTGAAAGAAGTTCCGGCAGATAAGCTTATTTTAGGTATTCCTTTATATATGCGGGAGTGGAAAGAAACAAATCAATCAGGAAAAACAAAAGTTGAAGCAAAGACTTTAAGCATGATGCAATCAGAGGAATTGATAAAAAAACATAAAGTGAAATTGAATTGGCTCGCTGATAAAGGACAAAATTATTTTGAATTCACCGCCAATAATGCAAAATATCGTGTATGGGTAGAAGATGAACGATCTATTCAGATGAAATTGGATCTTGTCCATCAATATAAGTTAGCAGGTGTTGCAGGCTGGCGTAAAGGATTTGAAAAACCAGAAATATGGAAAACTGTAAACGAGACATTGTTTAAACAATAAATATAAAATCCCAGCTTTATAGCTGGGATTTTTATATTTATCCGATGACTAAAGAATTATCAAATTGCAAATATTCTTTTAGTGAAATCAATCTTTTTTTTAATTGTTTGTTTATAAATTTTTCTTGCAAAAGTCAATAAAAGATTGTGCGGCACGTGAAATATAACGATCCTTTTTCCAAGTAAGCCCTAAATCTACATAAAGAGGTTCAGCAAAGGGAATTGCTTTCACCGTAGGATCATCCTTAACGATTACATCTAAAAGAAAAGCAATTCCAACATTACTTGCAACAAGCCCTTTTATTGTTTCAATTTGATTAGATTCCAAAACAGTCTTAGGCTTTGTATTGTCTTTTTTAAATTCTTTTGTTACTAGTTGACGGATATAAGATCCTTCTTTTAGCATAATTAAATCGCAATCTTCTAACTGGCTCATTGATAAACTTTTTTGATTTGCAAGAGGATGAGCAGGAGGAACACAAGCTAAAATTTGATTTTTACTCATAGGAAGAAGCTGAAGGTTGGATGATGCATCAGTTAAAATGACAATGCCGAAGTCAAGTTCATCTCTTTCTAATTGCTCGCGTATAGCAATGGAACCTTCTTCATAAAGGTAAATATCAAGATGTGAATGCTCTTTTTGGAAGTTAGAAAATATTTTGGGAAATAAGTATGCACCCATCATGGCAGGAATTCCTATTTTAATTGTACCTTTTTGTAATTGTTTATAATCGTTGACTTCGAGAACTGCATCCTCTATGTTTCTAAGTGCCATTTCAATTCGATTTAAAAAGACTGTACCTTCAGGGGTAAGAGAAAGCTGCTTTTGACTTCGATCAAATAATTGAATACCAAGTTCTGCTTCTAATTTTTTTATTGCAACTGTAATATTAGGTTGTGATACACGAAGCCTCTCTGCAGCGCGAGTGATATTTTTTAGTCGGCTGGCCATTTGAAAATACTCTAATTGTCGTAATTCCATATTCATTCTCCCAAAAATAAATTTTATTTGATGACGGACATCGTCATCTAAAGAAAAAAAGATTTATGCAAAAGTGAATTTCAGATTTGTACTTTATTAAATCGTGATTTTACATGTAAAATCATAGATTCTATAAGTCAAATCGGATCACTTAGAGAGCTTAGCATAGAAGTATTTTTCTTTCTAAAGAAAAAGAGAAAATCAAATAAATAATGATTATCTAGAGTAATTATATCATATTTTTAACTTATAGGATGGAATATATAAATAAAATATATAAAATTTTATTTATATATTATTAACTGGAGAAATATTGATATATATATTATTGATTAGGATTTTACAATTTTATTTGATAATATCTTTTTTTTGCAGGATAATTATTTAAAATCGCGTATATTTACTACTATATTACATTGTTTTTTAGGGTAGGTTGAATTTCCTATTTTTAAGATAGTAACATAGACAAGAATGTATAATAAATGTTAAAATTCAAGTATCGGTTGTTTAAAGGGAGGCATTTATTTTGGAAAAGTCGACACTTATAGGGGTAATTTTAGGGATAATTGCGGTTTTTGTTGGGATGGTTCTTAAAGGCGCTCCGATTACGGCACTCAATAATCCAGCAGCGTTTTTAATTATCATTGGCGGAACCGGGGCTTGTCTATTCACGGCATTTACAATGACGCAGTTAAAGAATTTGCCTGTGTTGTTTAAAAAGACATTTAAGGCGCCGCCATTACGAGCAAAGGCAGACTTATTACGATTGTTTGTAGAGTTATCTCAAGTTGCACGTAGAGAAGGAATTTTAGCATTAGAAAATCGAGTTGATCAAATTGAAGATCCTTTCTTTAAATCGGGGTTAAATATGGTTATCGATGGTATGGATCCAGAATTTGTTGGTGATGTTTTAGAAGCGGAATTAGAGGTAATGGAGTCGCGTCATCAAGAAGGTATGGCGATTTTTACACAAGCTGGTACATACGCACCGACTCTTGGGGTTTTAGGAGCAGTTGTTGGTCTTATTGCAGCCTTGGGGAGTTTAAATGATATTGAGAAACTTGGGCATTCTATTGCAGCAGCGTTTGTTGCTACGATGTTAGGGATTTATACTGGATATGTAATCTGGCATCCGTTAGCAAATAAATTAAAAATGTTATCGAAATTAGAGGTTGCAGAAAAACGAATGATTATTGAAGGGGTGTTGTCATTACAAGCTGGTGATTCACCTACGGCAATTGAAGCAAAATTGATGGTATTTATCCCTCAATCCGAGCGTGCATTTTTAAAAGATAAAGATAGGGATTAATCATGAGAGGTAAGGGAAAAGGGGGATATGCATGGCTAGAAGAAAGAGACAACCTGCCCATGATGAACATCCAAGTGAAGCTTGGTTAATTCCATATGCGGACATATTGACGTTATTATTGGCGTTATTTATTGTATTATTTGCAGTCTCTCAAACAGATCAGAAAAAAATGCAAGAGATGGCGCAAGCTTTTGCAGCGGCGTTTCAGACAGGTGGACCATCTTTTTTTGATAAAGCAGGACAATCTGATTATCAATCAACGCAAATGCCGACGACTGATTCAGCAAATAATTTAGCTTACTTGCAAGAAAGTACTCAGTTACTTGAAACACAACAACAGTTAGATCGGTATATTAAAGAGGGTGGCTGGGAAGACTCTTTAACTACCGCATTAAGTGAAGATGGTTTATTAATTCGCATTAAGGAGAAAGCGTTATTTCCATCCGGAAGTGCGGATTTATTGCCACAATCACAGGCCATTGGAAAGCCTGTGGCTGATTTGTTAGCAACGATTCCACAAAAAGTAGTAATATCTGGTCATACAGATAATGTTCCAATTGCAACATCAAAGTTTCCTTCTAATTGGGATTTAAGTGTAGAACGGTCATTGAATTTTATGAAATTTATTTTAGCGCAAAATAATAAACTAGATCCAGCTAGATTTAGTACTACAGGGAATGCCGAATATCGTCCGGTTGCTCCGAATGATACAGAAGAAGGCAGAGCACAAAATCGTCGTGTGGAAATTTTGATTATGCGTACATATCAAGATCGTATTCCAACAACAAATTGGTAATACTATAGATATCATAGAATCGACCTTACTTTAAGGTCGATTTTTTAATATGGAGGGAAAAATGGTTATTGGAATTGGCATTGACATCATAGAAATTGAAAGGGTAAAAAAAGCAATAACTAAGGAAAATTTCTTAAAAAGGGTGTTCACTCCAAAAGAGATTGCCTATTGTGAGGGACGAGGTGCGCAAAAAGCAGCTTCTTATGCAGCAAGATTTGCGGGCAAAGAAGCTGTATTAAAGGCGTTTGGTACAGGTCTAATTGGTGGAATTTTATTGGAGATAGAGATATTAAATGATGAATTAGGTGCACCGAAAGTTTATTTATCGGGTTTTTTTGCCAGATTGGCAAAAGAAAAAGAAATTCAAAAGATTCATTTATCATTAAGTCATGCGCATTTATATGCGGTTGCTCATACTGTTTTTGAGGGGGATTAAGATGAAAGTCGTTACAGCAGAAAAAATGCAAGAAATTGATAAAGGTGCAATACAAAAGTACGGAATTCCAGAAGTAATCTTAATGGAAAATGCTGGAATTGAGGTAACGAATGTAGCAAAAACGATACTGACATCCTTAGAAGGAAAAAAAGTTTGTATTTTCGCTGGCAAAGGAAATAATGGTGGAGATGGTTTTGTTGTCGCAAGGCAGATGTTTTACCAAGGCGCAAAAGTAAAAGTTTTTATTTTAGGAGAGATGGAGTCAATTCAGCATTCTGCAAAAGTTAATTTAAATATTTTGCAGAATATGAATATTGATATTGTGTCTATAAAAAGTGAGCGGGATTGGGATAAAGTAAAAGTAGCTTTAGCTTTTTCTGACTGTGTGATAGACGCTTTATTGGGAACTGGTTTCAGGGCTCCGTTGCAAGAATCTATGAAAAATTTAATTGAAACTATAAACTTTTCAGGAAAGCCAATTATTGCAATTGATATTCCTAGTGGTGTTGATGCAAGCACTGGACAGATTGATACAATTGCAATTTGTGCGACAGCAACAGTTACTTTTGGATTATTGAAAATAGGGCTTATTTTTTATCCTGGTGCTGACTACACGGGTGAGATATTTATAAAAAATATTGGATTCCCTTACAGTTTGTTGCAGGATGAAGGTATAAAACAGACAATTATTACGAATAGTATTGTAAGGAGTCAACTTCCAGAAAGGAATGGCGACGTTCATAAGGGGCTATGTGGTAGAGTTTTAGTAATTGCTGGATCTAAAGGAATGACGGGAGCAGCTGCATTAGCATCTATGGCCTCCTTGAGAGCTGGTGCAGGATTGGTAACTTTAGCAGTTAGTGAAAGTGTACATGATATTTTATCAAGTAAATTAACAGAAGTTATCATAAAAACCTTGCCGGAAGAGAATGAAGAGTTGATTTATGAAGAATCTTTGAAGACTTTAATGGATTTAGCGAATAAAAATGACGTTGTCGTTATTGGACCTGGACTTGGTCGTAATCCATCGACTGTTCAAATCATACAAAAATTTATTGAACAAACGGATAAACAGCTTGTGATAGATGCGGACGCATTATATGCATTAAGTAAAAATACTAATGTATTAGAGGAAAAGAGTAGAATGCCGATTTTAACACCTCATTTAGGTGAAATGGCACGTTTGATTAACAAAAGCACCGATGAGATTAAGAATAATTTAATTTCGACTGCACGTGAGACGGCAGAACTTTTCCAAAGCATAATTGTCTTAAAAGATTCTAGAACAGTAGTTGCATATCCAGATGGTAATGTATATATTAATACAAGAGGTAATGCAGGTATGGCGACGGCTGGCAGTGGTGATGTTCTTGCTGGCATAATTGGTGCATTGGCTGCGCAACATAATAATTCAAACTTCGATTCGGCTGTTTGTGGAGTGTATCTACATAGTATGGCTGGGGATATTGCTGCAAGTGCAGGGATGATTGGCTTAATAGCCAGTGATATTGTGCAAGCGATTCCATCGGCTAGGTATGGTATTCAAGAGTAAAATTTTACATGTTAAAAAGTGATGTAAAAAAATTGACTTTTTGATATAAAAAAATTATACTATGTGTATACTTTTATTTGGGACTGCGGAGGTGTAAGTGTGGCAGAATTGAAACGGATTATGATTAGTATTCCTAATAGCCTATTAAAGGAAGTTGATGGTATCGCAGCCATGGAAAAACTTAGCCGCAGCCAATTTGTGCGTGATGCTATGTGCTCTTATATTGAAGAACGTAAACGTAAGGCGATAAGAGATAATATGAGAAAGGGATATCAAGAAATGGCAGCAATTAATTTGACTTTAGCTGAAGAAGGTCTTTATGCTGATGCTGACATTGTTGATGTGCCGAGCTTGTTAGTGGAGCGTGAATAGCGATGGTGGTTAAACGAGGAGATGTGTATTATGCCAATCTGAGCCCTGTAGTGGGTTCAGAGCAGGGGGGACTCAGACCTGTTCTTGTCATTCAAAATGATGTTGGCAATAAATATAGTCCAACGGTTATCGTTGCGGCAATTACTTCTCAAATAAGCAAAGGAAAACTTCCTACCCATATTGAGTTAATGGCAAAAGAATGCAGATTAGAGAAAGATTCAGTTGTTTTATTAGAGCAACTTCGCACGATAGATAAACGTAGATTAAAAGAGAAGATTACTCATTTGTCAGAAGAGTATATGACAAATGTTGATGATGCAATTAGAATTAGTGTTGGATTAGTTCAATTGTAATTTAGTGAAATACTGTTTTCAGGTTATGTGAGGATAAAAAATTTAATGAAGGTTTTACGAAATTTAATAGCGATTGGATTAGTTTTTTTAGTTGTTTTTAGCAGTGGATGTTCTATAAAAAGTACGAGTGGAAATGTGCCCAGTAGCTCTAATTTGACTGTGAAAATGTTGGATGTAGGGCAAGGTGATGCTTTTTTGATTAAAACATCGCAGCAAGTTATTTTACTGGACACAGGCGATATTGATGCTCGAGATTTATTAGTAAATAAATTAAAAGCTGAGGGCATAACAAAAATTGATAAACTTATTATTACGCATCCACATGCAGATCATTTAGGTGGTGCAATGGGGGTGTTAATGAATTTTGATGTAAAGAGTGTTTATGATAATGGTCAAGTCACGACGACATCAACATATCGTAAGTACATAAAAAAAGTAACTGATAGTAAGATTCCCTATAAACAGTTGCTTGCAGGTGAGCATTTAGACTTTGGAGACGGAATTAAGTTTATTGTTTATAGCCCGACTAAAAGGATGATTGATATGGAAGAAGATTTAAACAATAACTCAATTGTAGGAAAGCTAAAGTATGGAGATTTTTCAATTTTATTTACAGGTGACAGCGAATCTGCTATTGAAAAAGAGTTATTGAATAAATATAAGGATGAATTGAAAAGTACAATATTAAAAAGTCCACATCATGGTAGCAAAACATCTTCTAATAATGCTTATTTAAAAGCTATTTCTCCGGAATGTGTACTAATATCAGTTGGTACGGGAAATGATTATAAACATCCACATGAAACGACATTAAATAAATATAAAAAGTTGAATTTTAAAATTTATCGTACCGATTTCGATGGGACGGTTACAATTACGTCAGATGGGCATGGATATAATGTTGTAAAGGAGAAAGCACAATGATATCTGTAGTCATAGATCGTTTTGAAAATGATAAAGCTATTTTATTATTTGAGGATGAAGAAAAGAGTGTAATATTTCCCAAGAAATATTTGCCGAGGGACGTTGATGAAGGAGATTATTTACGGATTAATATAGCAACGGACAAAGAGGCAACGAATGCAGCAAGAAAAGAAGCGAAAGAATTATTAGAAAAACTAAAAAAGCAGAATAAATAATAGTAAGCTGTGCCTAGTGCACAGCTTACTATTATTTATCGTTTAATTTTTAAAATTTTCATTTAGCGAATATTTAAAAATACGAGAAAAGCAAGATCGTGAACCTGCTTTTCGCTATTGGGGAAGATTACTTAATTTATTGCCGGTTGGACCTGATTTACCGGGATATAAAAAAACATATATGGCATATAATCAAGAAGTAGTCATTGCAACAATGGATGGTATGATAAGTTTAGTAAAAGAAGTTGACTTATTTAAAGATATGAGTAGAATAGAAATCGATGCTTTATTGGAGAATGCAAAAGGTAAATATTATTTGGAAAATGATGTTACTTTATCCAAAGGTATGATGCAAAAATGTCTATACATTTTTATGTAAGGAAATGTAGAGGTTAGCCGCAAGGCAAGTAACGGATGGACGAGTAGTTTGGGGATTATAGGTAAAAAAGGGATTATTAATTATAATGCGGTTAATGGTGATGAAGAAAGCTGTATCCGAGTAGAAGTTGTGGAAGGAGATGTAGTTGTAGTAAGAATTCCAATTTTGAACCTAAAAAATTGGTTAGTAGTAATGAAAAGATTATGTGGAAGTTTATTAATCACCTAACAAAAGAAGTAGATAAATATCAAAAGTTATGGATTAATGAATAACTGGATAAGTGAAAAAGGGTGATTTTTTGAAATATAAATGGATGATTGTCTTATGTTTATGCTTATTATTGCCACAAATTGTATTTGCTGCGAGTATTAAATCTCATAGATTTGAATCGTTTCAATATGAAGTAATTGCAGCAAATAATAATTCACCACAAATTTTAAGAATTGAAATTGGTTTAAATTCAGAAATAGATGATTATGAAGTGAAAACAAAAAGTTCGTATGCAACAGATTTAATCATAGAGTTTCCTAATACAAAATTAGGAAGGTTAAAGAAACCATTAGCCATTCAAAGTGATTTAGTGAAAATTGCTAAATTTAATCAAGAGAATAAAGATACAGCAACGGTGAGTTTGACACTTCCTGTAAAAGCAGATAATATTAATTATAAAATTTATACGTTGCCTAAAGATCGTAAAGCTCGTAAACCATTTCGTGTAGTAATTGATATTCTTGGGGAAAAATCATATAATTTTAATGTCAATGGTGTTGCGGGAAAATCAATTATTATTGATCCGGGACATGGTGGCAGTGATTCTGGAGCGGTAGGTGTTACGGGAGTAAAAGAAAAGGATGTAAATTTTGCGGTTGCATTAAAAGTAAGAGATATATTAACTCATGCGGGTGCTGAGGTCATTATGACACGCTTAAATGATCGTGATGTATATGGCCCTAATGCCACCGATAAACAAGAATTAGATGCAAGAGCGGATTTTAGCCGACGTTATCATGCGGATGCTTTTTTAAGTATACATTCGAATTCTTTTGTGAATTCGAAGGCGAATGGAACAGAGACTTATTATTATAATAAAACAATTTATGATAAGATATTAGCAGAGAATTTGCAGCGCTCGTTAATTGATTCTGGACAAAGGATGGATAGAGGCGCTTTGACCGCAAATTTTTATGTGTTGAAAAACTCTACTGTTCCGGCTGCATTGGTTGAACTAGGTTTTTTATCAAATCCTGATGAAGAGGAATTGCTAAACTCTGATGATTTTCAGACAAAATTGGCAGGAGGCATTAGTGTAGGATTAAGTAAATTCTTTTATGAGATGTCAGGGAAAGGGAGTAATTATTTATGATTAAGCAAATAAAAATTTTATGTGCTTTAGTAGGCGTTTTGATGCTGGTTTTGATCGCTGGTTGTACATCAGACTCAAAAGGATCTGTTACAAATGAGAAAGAGGTTCCTACTAATGTTGCGGCAGCTGAAAATGCAGAAAATGACACGGGGACGAATGAAAATAAAGTAAAAGTAAAAATTTATTTTTCGAATGAAGACGCAACCAAACTTATAGCAGAGGAAAGAGAGATTAGCAGTGAAGACAAATATACAGCTGTTATTCAGGAATTAATAAAAGGAACTGTACATGAACATTCTGTATCGCTTATTCCGAAGGCTACGATTTTAAGGTCAGTAAAAGTTGCCGATGGAATTGCGTACGTTGATTTTAATGATGCTATTGTTAGAAATTTTAATGGAGGGTCGGGAGCGGAGATTATCTTAGTCGCATCTATTGTTGATACTTTGACCGAGTTTCCAGAGGTGAAACAAGTACAAATTCTTTTAAATGGTTCAACGATGGAAACGATTACTGGACATTTAGATACAAGTAAGCCATTTAAAAGAATAACGGATGTACTTTAATTGGGGGTATACATTTCTTTTCGATTTTGATAGAATGAATATATAAAAATTATATGAAATCCACTAGGGGGGCTTTTGCTGAGAGGTCATTTACAATGACTGACCCTTGGAACCTGTATGGTTAAGACCAGCGTAGGAAAGTGGTAAGTAGCTTTTAATATTGAAAGGCCATTTAACATTGTTATGCGTTAAATGGCTTTATTTTTTTATTTGGAGGTATTAAAGTGGCAACACAATTAGAATTAGCTCGCCAAGGAAAAATTACAGAAGCGATGGAAATTGTAGCAAAGCAAGAGAAGATGGACGTTAATCTGATTAGAGAACGTGTAGCAGAAGGGACAATTACGATTTGTGCAAATGTAAATCATACGTCCCTGATTCCTCGTGGCGTAGGTAAAGGCTTATCGACAAAAGTAAATGCCAATATTGGGACGTCTAGTGCTTATCCAGATATTGAACCAGAATTAATTAAGCTTCAAGCGGCGATTGATGCTGGAGCTGATGCAGTTATGGACTTAAGCACAGGAGATAATATTGATATGTCCAGACGTGCTATTATTGAAAAATCTACGGTTATGGTTGGTACGGTACCAATTTATCAAGCGACTGTAGATGCAATAAGAAAACACGGTGCGGTAGTTGATATGACAGCAGATGATTTATTACATGCAATTGCTGTACAAGCAAAAGATGGCGCAGATTTTATGACGATCCATTGCGGAGTAACGCGTGAAGTTATTCAAAGAATGCGTAAGCAAGGCAGAATTGCGGACGTTGTTAGTCGCGGGGGCTCATTTATCACAGGATGGATGTTACATAATCAAAAAGAAAATCCATTATATGAAAGATATGATGATATTTTAGATATTTGTCGGCAATATGATGTAACGATTAGTCTTGGGGACGGTCTTCGTCCAGGGTGCTTAGCTGATGCTACAGACAGAGCGCAAATCCAAGAGTTGATTATTCTTGGCGAATTGGTTGACCGTGCGTGGGCAAAAGGTGTACAAGTTTTGGTTGAAGGCCCGGGACACGTCCCATTTGATCAAATTGCTGCCAATATGAAATTACAAAAGCAACTTTGTAAAGGTGCGCCTTTTTATGTATTAGGACCTCTTGTGACTGATGTTGCTCCAGGATATGATCATATTACTTCAGCTATCGGTGGTACTTTAGCCGCGGCGAATGGTGCAGACTTTTTATGTTATGTTACACCAGCTGAACATTTAGCATTGCCGACCATAGAAGATGTTCATGAGGGTGTTATTGCTTCAAGAATTGCTGCGCATGCAGCGGATATCGTTAAAGGAATTCCTGGTGCAAAAGACTGGGACTTAAAAATGGCCAAGGCACGTAAAGCTTTGGATTGGCAGGAACAATTAAAACTTGCCATTGACCCTAAAAAAGCAGAGAGATATCGCAATGCGCGAAATATGCCAAATACAGAAGCCTGCTCAATGTGTGGCGATTATTGTGCGATGAAAATTGTTGGTGAATATTTAAATAAACCGATGGATTTGTGTGACTGATTTCGCATAAACGATAGAGTGTATGGACACCTTACATAAGCTAAGGTGTCTTTTCTTTTGCAAAAGTAACTTGCGAATGAATGAATCTATGTTAAAATTTAAAATAGTTGAAAATAATTTTACGATGAGGGAAGCTCAATGGATATAAAAGAGTGTGGAGAGTTTGGATTAATAGATTTAATCAAAGAAAATTGTATCGTAGAGCCTAAAAGCGTAGCAGTTGGCATTGGTGATGATGCCGCTGTTTTAATACCAACCCACAATATGCTGCAATTGGTTAGTGCTGATATGTTGGTAGAAGGTGTCCATTTTGATTTATCCTTTACTTCTCCATTTCAATTAGGCTATAAATCATTGGCGGTAAATTTAAGTGATATTGCGGCGATGGGGGGGATACCTAAACATGTTGTTCTTTCTATTGCTTTACCGAAAAAAATAAATGTAGATTTTGTAAAAGAATTATATCGGGGAATGAAGAATATTGCGCAATCTTTTTGTGTGAACATTGTCGGTGGGGATACTGTTTCAACGCATGATAAAATTGTCATTAATGTAACGGTTTTGGGGGAAGTTGAGCCGGAAAAATTGCAAAAAAGAAATGGTGCAAAGCCTGGAGATTTTATTGTAGTTACAGGGACTCTAGGAGATTCTGCCGCGGGATTAGATATTTTGCTAAATAAAAAAGATCATTTTGATTTTGCTGAACCACTGATTAAGGCGCATTTAATGCCTTTCCCACAAGTTGAATTAGGAAGAATAATTGCAAAGTATGCAAGCAGTATGAATGATATTAGTGATGGACTAGCAAGTGAAGCAAAAGAAATTGCCTTGGCAAGTAGTGTGGATGTCATGCTAGATGCAGGTAAAGTTCCATTTAGCACTGAACTTCTTCAAAGAGCCAATTTTTTTCGAAAAACCCCTTTAGAATATGCTTTGTTTGGCGGTGAAGATTATCAATTACTCTTTACGATTTCAAAAGAAAAGTATATATTATTGCAAAAAGAATTAAGCAATTGCAATATTAAAGTTGTTGGTGAAGTAAAGCAGGGGACAGGTAATGTATTTTTAAAAGAGTATAACGGAAAATTTGTGAATTTAGAGCCGAAGGGTTATAATCATTTTAGATAACTTATGAGGTGTTAATATGATAAAGATAAAGACGAATTCGCCGGAAGAAACTTTTGCCTTTGCAAAAGGGCTGGCAGACTTATTGAAAAATGGTGTAGTCTTATGCTTAAAAGGAGATTTAGGTGCTGGCAAGACTTTATTTGTTCAAGGGATAGCAAAAGGCTTTCAAGTAGAAGAGGAAGTAACAAGCCCAACCTTTTCTCTGATGAATGTTTATCACGGTCGTAGGGCGATATATCATTTTGATTTGTATCGGCTAGAGAGTGCTGAAGAATTATATGATATTGGATTTTATGAATATACGACATTAGAGGATTCTATTGTCATTATTGAATGGCCGGATAAATTTCCTGAAGAACTTCCTGAGGAATATCTTTGGTTTGAAATTACACGTACTGAAAATATAGATGAACGTTTAATCACGATTCAATTAAAGGGTGAATCGTATCGACAGATTTATGAGGAGTTGAAACAAAATTGCCAATTTTAGCAATTGATACAGCAACTTTAGTTTCTGGTGTTGCTGTTGCTACTGAAAAAAAACTATTAGCGGAATTGACATTACAGACGAAGTTAACGCACTCGGAAGTTTTAATGCCGCATATAAAACAAATTTTAGATATGACTAATTTAAAAAAGAGTGATTTAGAGGCAGTTGCAATTAGTATTGGCCCAGGTTCTTTTACTGGACTTAGAATTGGTTTAGCAACGGCAAAAAGTATTGCTTATGCACTTAATATTCCAATTATCGGTGTATCTACATTAGCTGCTTTAGCGTATCATTATCCAGTCGGAGATGTTTATATTGCACCTATGTTAGATGCACAAAAAGGCAATATATATATATCTCTTTACCAATGGAAAGAAGGTAAACTTTGTCAAGTTTATGAACCTACGGTGAAAAGTTTTACTGAAGTGTTAGAAGCTGGACAGAGATTAGATAAACCTGTTGTTTTCTTAGGTGAGAAGGCTGCACAAAAAGCAGAAGAAATTCAAGCAGTAGGTGGAAATATTATTATGGCAATGCCGCATATGGCGATGCCTCGTGCTGCTAATGTAGCGATGCTCGGATGGGATTTGCTGCAAAATGGAAAAGCAGATGATGTAATGAGTTTAGAGCCACTTTATATTAGACGGTCAGAAGCAGAAGTTTTATGGGAAAAGCGAAACGGAGTAAAAGAATGAGTGAAGTTGTTTTTCGTAAAATGATCGTCGATGATATCGATGCTGTTTTTGAAATTGAAACTACATCTTTTTCACATCCGTGGTCAAGACAATCTTTTTGTGATGAGATGGAAAATGAGCGTGCTTTATACATAGTTGCAGTAGCAGAAGATAAGCCAATTGCTTATATGGGAACATGGCTTATCTTTGACGAAGCACATGTTACAAATGTAGCGGTTTTACCTCAGTATCGTCGTTTGGGGATTGGGCAAAAGCTACTAAGGCATATGATTGATATCCTAAAACATAAGGGAATATGTAGTATGACCTTAGAAGTGCGCGAATCGAATTTCCCAGCTCAGGCAATGTATCAAAAGCTTGGCTTTGAAGCAGCTGGAATAAGAAAGAATTACTATGAAGATACAAAAGAAAATGCCATTATCATGTGGCTTAATGATATAGGATAAAAAAAGTGAGCCGACGAAGCGGCTCATATAGGGTGATTGGTAATATAGCGTATGATTATTAGGGATAAAGTGTTACTAATCTAGCATAAATAAATGGAGGTTTAGTTTTGAGTATAGAAGAAAGATGTTTAACTTTAGCAATTGAAACAAGTTGTGATGAAACATCCGCGGCAGTATTAGTAAACGGACGTGAAATTTTAGCGAATATTATTTCATCTCAAGTACCTGTGCATCAAAAGTTTGGCGGAGTCGTACCTGAAATTGCATCAAGAAAACATATTGAAAATGTAATTCCTGTTGTTGATGCTTGTTTGAAGGAAGCAAATGTTAAACTTGAAGACATTAATCATATCGGAGTTACCTATGGACCTGGATTAGTCGGAGCTTTATTGGTCGGGGTTGCAGCTGCAAAATCTTTATCGTATATATTAGACGTACCTTTAATTGGGGTAAATCATTTAGAAGGACATATTTTTGCTAACTTTCTTGCACATCCGGAATTAAAGCCTCCTTTTGTGGCACTTGTTGTATCTGGAGGACATACTTCGCTTGTTCATGTTAAAGACTATAATGATTTTGAGCTAATTGGGCAGACACGTGATGATGCAGCAGGTGAAGCTTTCGATAAAGTAGCGAGAGTTATGGGATTGCCATATCCGGGCGGTCCACAAATTGATCGATTGGCAAAAGCGGGGAACCCGGAAGCGATTGATTTTCCGCAAGCCTTACACGAAAAAGGGAACTTTGAATTTAGTTTTAGTGGGTTAAAATCAGCGGTATTAAATTATCTGAACAGTGCAAAACAAAAAGGAGAAGAAATCAATCAAGCCGATGTTGCAGCAAGTTTTCAACGCGCTGTTATTGAGGTGCTTGTTCATAAGGCGTTGCAGGCGGTAAAAAGTGTTGGTGTGAATACGCTAGTGTTAGCTGGTGGCGTTGCAGCCAATAGTGCACTTAGAGAACGATTAAATAATGAATGTGAAAAGACTAATATAGAGTTTTGTTACCCTACACCTATTCTTTGTACGGATAATGCGGCAATGATTGGCTGTAGAGCATATTATCAAAGTAGATTAAAAGAGTATTCGGATTTATATTTGAATGCTGTACCTAGTTTGAAACTAACGAGTAAAGTGCAGGCGGGATAACCTGCACTTTACTTTTTAAGTTCAAGATATGATATTTTGTTCAGTCATAGATCAAGCTACTTTAAATTACTAATCAATCCCAGAGGATTTGATTTTTTTTCATTGAATAAAATAATTTTAAATATTATTTATTGGAGTGATATCTGTGAGCTCTATTATAGATATGTGCCATATGATGACGACATTATCAGTTGTGCAAATGGATATTTTAGATAAACTACATAGTGTATATCCGATTGTTGCAGATATTGCCCATGCACAGCTTACTGTTTATGTAAAATCGTCGGAAGTAAAGAAACTATTAATTATTTCTCAAATCAAACCTAATACGAATTTTAGTCAATATCGCGCTAATAATAAACTTGAATCTCAGGTAAGAATTGCTGAGGAGCCATTAGTTTGGCATACGTTGTCTACTGGTGAAACACTGCAAGGAAAACGTGAATGGGCTTGGGGTCTTATGATGGATATGTATACCTACCCGATTTATGATTATTATGGAAAGATTATTGCATGTGTAAGTTTTGAGACAAATTGGAAAGATTTAAAAATTAAAGGATATAGTTACTTATTGGAAACTGCTTATGCAATTATATCAAATGCAAGTTTTCCGATAGATTATGAATTATACCGTTCTTTGTCGGCGAGTGATGGAATTGTCATTACAGATAAGCATAGTAAGATTACATTTGCTAATACCGCAGCAAGAAGTATCTATAAAGTCCTTGGTGTAGGTGAAATGGTAGGGCATCATATGTTTGATCGCGAAATTACGATGCATATAAAAAAAGAAACGACACTTGTTCAAAGACCGCATGAAAAGGAATTAGAAATTGGGAACTTAGTTTTAATTCAAAGAAGTATACCAATTTATGAAAATCAGAGATTATTTAGGACAGTTATTATTGTTTCTGATGTTACGGAATTAAAAAAGAAAGAAAAAGAATTAATTATAAAATCTGCGGTTATTCAAGAAATTCACCATCGTGTAAAAAACAATTTGCAAACGATAGCTAGTTTATTGAGATTGCAATCAAGAAGGACAAATTCACCGGAAGTAAAGGCTGCCTTGAAAGAAAGTGTGAATCGTATTTTGAGCATTTCTGTTGTCCATGAATTTCTATCTCAGCAAGATGCTGAAATTATTGATGTAGTTGAAGTAGCAAAAAATATTCTTGATTTAGTTATGCAGAATATGCTCGAACCGGACTTTAAGCTCGAAACAAAATTTAAAGGGGAAACGATTATTTTACCATCTGAACATGCTAGTAGTTTAGCGCTGGTAATGAATGAACTTATACAGAACTCTATTGAGCATGGATTTATTGGTTGTAATGAAGGTGTTATTGGACTTAATATTGTCAGAGAAAGCGATAATTATCTTATTGACTTATATGATAATGGGACAGGATTGCCAGAAGCCTTTCAAAAACATGCATCAAAAAGTTTAGGACTGCAAATTGTCCGCACATTAATTGAAGATGACTTAGGTGGGACATTTGAACTTTACAGTGATAAAGGAACACATGCGCGCATAAATATTCCAAGAAAAATGGGAGGAGGCAGGTAAATGGAGAGTTTACGAATTGTAATTGCCGATAATGAATCTATTATTCGCATGGATTTAAAAGAAATTCTTGAGGAAGCTGGGCATGAGGTTATTGGAGAGGCTACAGACGGGATAAAAGCGATTGATCTTACTCGTAAATATAAACCGGATTTAATTATTATGGATATAAAAATGCCAGAGATGGATGGAATTACGGCGGCGAAAACGATCGCAAATGAAAAACTTGCACCCGTACTCTTACTTACGGCTTTTAGCCAAAAAGAAATTGTTGATCGTGCCAAAGATTCGGGTGTTTTAGCATATCTAGTGAAACCAGTAAAAGAAAGTAATCTTTTTCCGGCGATGGAGATCGCAATTTCAAGATTTCGTGAAATTGCTCAATTAGAGCAAGAATTAGATGATGTTAAAAACTCTTTAGAGATGCGAAAGCTGCTTGACCGTGCAAAAGGCATACTAATGGATGCGTATGGAATTAATGAAAGTGAGGCATATAGAAGAATTCAGCAATATAGTATGGCGAAAAGAAAAACGATTAAGGAAGTAGCAAAATCAATTATAGATTCAGTTTTGAAAAAAAATAGATAGTTTTATTCTTAATGAAAAATTGGAGATGGAACTTTTTAAAAATAAATGTGCTGAAATAATTCCATTGTAATTTTTATATGTATAAATAAGGGGAAAGTATCATATAATTTTAGTATGGGTTCTATTCTATTGGGGATTTGGGGTAAAAATTAGCATGAGGAAGTAAAATGGAGAAATTCTAAAAGAATAATAGATTTTTATTACTTTTTGAAAAAAATTTTTTTATAAAAAGTCTAAAATTTTGTTTATTGCTATTGATTTTTGGCAATGAATTATATATTATGAATTATGTAATTAGCACTCACATATAAAGAGTGCTAACAAAATAATAATAATTTTATTAAAATAAAGGGAGGCAAACCAACATGATTAAGCCATTAGGCGACAGAGTTGTTATCGAAGTTGTAGCAGGAGATATGAAAACTGCAAGTGGTATCGTATTGCCTGATAGTGCAAAAGAAAAACCACAAGAAGGTAAAGTATTAGCTGTTGGTACTGGTAAAGTATTAGATAATGGTCAACGTGTAGCATTAGATGTTAAAGTTGGCGATAAAGTTATCTTCTCTAAATATGCTGGAACAGAAGTGAAAGCACAAGGACAAGATTATTTAATCGTTAGCGAAAGAGACATTTTAGCTATTGTTGAATAATTTCTTTTCATTTACTATTTAAATATTTATAGGAGGCAAATACATAATGGCAAAACAAATTTTGTTTGATGAAGAAGCTCGCCGTGCATTGGAAAAAGGTGTAGATGCTTTAGCCAATGCGGTAAAAGTAACTTTAGGACCTAAAGGTCGTAACGTTGTACTGGACAAAAAGTTTGGTGCTCCAACAATTACAAATGATGGTGTTACGATTGCTCGTGATATCGAATTAGAAGACCCATTTGAAAACATGGGTGCACAATTAGTGAAAGAAGTTGCAACAAAAACAAATGATGTTGCTGGTGATGGTACAACAACTGCAACTTTACTTGCACAAGCAATGATTCATGAGGGTATGCGTAATGTTGCTGCCGGTGCTAATCCGATGATTATCAGAAAAGGTATCGAAAAAGCAGTAACTGCATTAGTTGGTGAAATCAAAAACAATGCACATAAAGTAGAAGGTAAAGATGCGATTGCTCAAGTTGCTTCTATTTCAGCTGCCGATGATGAAACTGGTAAATTAATCGCTGAAGCTATGGAAAAAGTGGGTAAAGACGGTGTTATCACTGTTGAAGAGTCCAAAGGTATGGGCACTAGCCTTTCCGTAGTAGAAGGTATGCAATTTGATCGTGGATATATTTCTCCATACATGGTAACAGATACTGATAAAATGGAAGCTGTATTCAATGATCCATATATCTTAATTACAGATCGTAAAATTTCTGCAATTGCTGATATTTTACCTGTACTTGAAAAAGTTGTACAACAAGGTAAAGAATTAGTAATTATTGCTGAGGATGTTGAAGGCGAAGCTCTTGCAACATTAGTTGTAAACAAACTTCGTGGTACATTTAAAGCTTTAGCAGTGAAAGCACCTGGCTTCGGTGATCGTCGTAAAGCTATGCTTGAAGATTTAGCTATTTTAACTGGTGCAAGTGTAATTACAGAAGAATTAGGACGTAAATTAGACAGCGTAGAACTTGAAGATTTAGGGCGCGCTCGTCAAGTACGTGCGAATAAAGAAGAAACTACTGTGGTTGATGGTGCTGGTGATGCTAGTCAAATCAAAGCGCGCGTAGAACAAATCAAGGTTCAAATTCAAGATACTACTTCTGATTTTGATAGAGAAAAACTTCAAGAACGTCTTGCTAAATTAGCTGGTGGTGTAGCTGTTATCGAAGTTGGTGCAGCTACCGAAGTAGAATTAAAAGAAAAGAAACTTCGTATTGAAGATGCATTAAATGCAACTCGTGCTGCAGTTGAAGAAGGTATTGTAGCTGGTGGTGGTACTACATTTATCGATATTCTTCCTGTACTTGACACAATTGAAGTAACTGGTGATGTAAAAACTGGTGTATTAATTGTAAAACGTGCAATTGAAGAACCTGTTCGCCAGATTGCAAACAATGCAGGTCTTGAAGGCTCTGTTGTCGTTGAAAACGTGAAAAAATCTGGTAAAGGCATTGGATTCAATGCTTTAACTGAAGAATATATCGATATGATTGCTGCTGGTATCGTAGATCCAGCGAAAGTAACTCGTTCAGCACTTCAAAATGCTGCTAGTATCGCTGCTATGGTTCTTACTACAGAAACTTTAGTTGCTGATAAACCAGAAAAAGATAATGGTGCTTCTGCCGCTGCTGCTATGGCTGGCATGGGCGGCATGGGTGGTGGCATGGGAATGATGTAAGCTTTGCTTACACATTCTCAGCTTGAGTAATTTGTAAAATTATAATTTACAAATTTCCACGAATTCAATAAGGTCACTACATGTGTAATAAAATAATGAAGAGCAGTGTTCGCAATTCCACGGTTGCGAGCATCCACGACTGCTAAACGAATAATAAAAGAGGAGCTAAAAAGCTCCTCTTTTTATTTTGGATTAGAGAAAATGAAATTAACTATTATTTTTATTATCGAATAATAATTTGTAAATATAAAATGGTAGATAAATAATTTTTTTGATACAATAAGAAAGAAGCCAAACGATTGCAATGATAAAATTTAAAATTGTATTCATGAATAAAACCTCGGATTGATATGATTTAATTCTACTGTATGTAAAGTTTAAAAGAATTTTTAGATAAAATCAATTGGTCTTCTATATTATATTTAGTAAGGTGATGCTAATGCAAAAAAAAAATTTTTATTTAAAGTTAAATCAGGGTGGATGGATTTATATTGATTCATTAATTGCAATGATTATATTATCCGTTGCTTTGATAGCGTTATTAATCACTTATCAACAATCGACTTCTTCCACTGTTCATGCGAAAACCTATAGTCAAGCAGCTTTGTTAGCGCAAAGTGAACTTGAAAAGCTAACAAATCTAGAACAAAGCTTACATAGTAATGATTTACTTAATGAAGAAGTTGAAAGAGAAATTGATGGGGTAAAATATAAAGTTTCTACTATATGGACGAAGCCATCTTTAGAAAAAGCGGAAAATATTTATCAGTGCGAAGTGAAGGTACAATGGCGTGCACCAATTGCAAAAACAGACTCAATCCTATCGATGGTGAGTTATTTTGAAATACGGCGATAATAAGGAGAAAATAGGCGATGAGAAAAAAGAATGTGCAAAGGGGTTTTTCGCTTATCGAAGTAATGATTGGGATTGCGATTATGGTAATTATTTTTGCTGGAATTACCAATGTATTTAGAAGTTTAATGACCAGTCAGGAATATACCTTTACACAAAATAGCAATATGCAAGATGCTAATGCGGTGATGAAGTTAATTCAACGTGAAGTTCAAAAAAGCAAAGAAATTGTACAGCCAATAAAAGATGAGGAAGCAACCGATTTTTTGGAATACTATACGGAGGAAAAAAACGAGAAAGGGGAGGTTAGGGACGTTTTAAATCGGATTTTTATTGAGGGAGATGCTATTGTATGGCAGCATGGAGAAACAAAGCAACTGCTTGCAATCCATCGGGTAATCGCAAGTGAAGATTTAGCAAAGAATTCGTTGCGGTTTCAAAATATTTCTACCAATTCGGATAGAAGTTTAATCGAAGTACATGTGTTGTTGAAAGATGTGGAAAAGAAAAATACAACTGAGGCAGCTGCGGTTCACTTAGAAGCACAGATTTCTACACGTTAATTAGATCCTGTATAAAAAACGTGGCATCGTAATTTAAGATACGATGCCACGAATTTCTTATTGTTAAATTAGACCGATACTATATTGAACGATAAGTGAAACTATAGCAACGGCAATCCAGCAAACGAGACCGAGGATAATCGGTCGTATGCCATTGCCTAATAGTTGACGAATATTAGTATTTAATCCGATTGCACTCATTGCTAAGATGATGAAAAATTTACCGGTGTTCCCTAAAAATTTACTTACTTCCCCGGGTAAAAATCCAGTAGTATTTACAATTGATGCTACTACGAACCAGAGGATAAACCAAGGAAAAACTCTTGCAATGCTAAAGTCACCTGATTTGGCGTTTTTACGAGAAATAAAAATTGCGAGAATGATTGTAATTGGCACAATCATTAGCGCTCTTGTCAATTTAACGATGGTAGCATAATCGCCAGCAGCTTGGCTATAAGAATACCCAGCAGCAACAACTGAAGAGGTATCATTAATTGCTGTTCCAGCCCACATGCCAAAACCAGCATCTGTAAAGTTAAATAGATGACCAAAGAATGGAAAGATAAAAACAGCTAAAATATTAAAAAGAAAAATTGTTGATATGGAAAAAGCAACTTCTTTTTCTTTTGCGCCGATAACTGGTGCTGTTGCAGCGATGGCGGAGCCACCGCAAATTGCAGTACCAACACCGATTAAAGTTGTTGTATTGCCGTCTAGTTTCAATAGTTTACCGAAGATATAAGCGGTGATAAATGCAGTAAGCAAGGTGAAAATCATTACGGATAAAGACTGTGCTCCAACGGCAAAAACATTATATAAATTCATTTCAAATCCAAGTAAAATAATTGACCATTGTAAGATTTTTTTCCCTGTAAATTTAATGCCTGGTTCAACTGATTCAGGTCGCTTAAATGATGCAGCGATTATTCCTAATAAAATCCCAAACACGGGGCTGCCAATGATTGGAAATTGGTTGCCTAAAAACCAAGCAGGAATTGCAAAAATAAGTGTGAATCCAATGCCTTTTAATAAGCTGATATTCATGTTAAATCATCTCCTTTGAATAACTGTAGTCTATCACTTGTAGTTGCATATGTACAATAATATAATTATATAAAAACGATAGGTATTTACATATAGAAAGTGGTGTTTGCTTTGACTTTAAGACATTTACAAATTTTTATTTGTGTTTGCGATGAACTTAGTATGACTAAAACAGCAGAAAAATTACATATGACTCAGCCATCTGTTAGCCAAGCCATTCATGAAATTGAAGATCATTATAAGGTTCGTTTGTTTGAGAGATTAGGCAGGAATTTATTTATTACGGATGCCGGAAATAATTTATTAACTTATGCACGGCATTTTGTTAATTTAAGTACAGAGATTGAAAATGCTATGCAAAAGTTTGGCAAGCAGTATATGATAAGAATTGGTGCAAGTGTTACAATTGGTGAATGTGTATTAATAGATTTAATAAAAAAACTACATATAGAATATCCAGAATATCAAATAAAATCCGAAATTCATAATACGAGAGTTTTAGAAAAAATGGTACTAAGTGATAAACTCGATATCGCTTTAGTAGAAGGGAAAATAAAATCAGAATATTTGATTGCTGATGCATTTTTGGATGACGAGCTGGTTTTTATTGCATCTCCTGATTTAGAATTGATGAAAAAAGATAAGATTGAAATAGCTGATATAGAAAAGATGAATTTCTTTGTAAGAGAGGAAGGAAGCGGGACGCGAAACTTATTTGATCAAGTTATGGAAAGCAAAGAAATAAAATGTAACATTGTAGGTGTTTATAATAATGCAGATACAATAAAAAAAGCGGTTTTGGCGGGATTAGGTATAAGTGTAATTTCTAGATGTGCTGTTCGTAATGAAATTAAAAGCGGAGAACTTTCTGAGTTTAAGATGAAAAATATTAATTTTAAACGGAAGTTTCATATCGTGTATCATAAGAATAAATATTTATCTCAAGGAATTAAAAATATTATGGAAATTTGCAAAAAAATGAGTGAATGAGTTTCTTGGATTTTTAGATATAATATAGTAGAAGTCATTTAAATATATTGGGTTAGGGGAAAGGAGGATGAGATCGTTGTTTGCAAACTTAAAAATGGAAAAAGGCGTTACAACGTTGACTGCTGCTATGATTGTGGCATTAGTTGGTATTGTCTTAGCTGGTATAGTACCCATGATTTCTCAATCAGCAAGAGCGAATATCAGTAATAAAGATCAAATCCAAGCTATGTACGCTGCAGAATCAGGGATTAAAAGAGCAATGAATGAATTGAAAAATAAACCTGATATAGATTCATGGTCAAATGAAGAAAATATTTGGTTGAAAAAAAATGCTAAAAATTATTTGACTGATGGTGTTAGATATGAGGTACAAATACATAGACAAGGTATTTCTGGAAACCAATATACATACAAAATAGAGTCTAGAGGGATTGTTGAGTCGACATTTGGAACTGAGAGTAAGTCGGAAAAAGTGGCAATCCTTGTCGTTATAAAAAATGATGATAATTCAGCTGATGAAGTTTTTGGTAAGTATACGTTGTATGGAAATGGACACGTCATACTAACAGGTGCTGCTGGATCTATGGTTTATGGTGATATCGTAGCAAATACAAATTATACGTTATCTGGATATACTAGAATCGTTGGCGATATATATATTTATAATAATGCTACGGGAAAATATAACACGATTAAGGAAATGCCTAAACTTACTGTTAATATCCCTGGAATTCCAAGTTGGGAAAGTACAGGGTATACGGAAGCACCTAAAATAAAAGGTGATAATGTTAATTTGTTTGGAGATATTTCTTTATCAGGTAATTATAAAACATCGAATGCGCAGAATTTATACAATATGAATGCTGTTTTATCTGGAAATACCAATCTTTATATAAATGGGCAAAGTGGTTTTAACATGAATAATCAATCTTCCATTAATGGTCAAAATCACGAATTGAGTTTAGTAGTAGATGGAAATCTTACACTTACAGATGATTCCTATATTAAAGCAAAGAAACTTAGAATTTATGCTACAGGTGATGTGATTTTAACAAGTAGAGCAGCGTTAAAAGGTGATGATGTTTTTATATCAGCAGGAGGAAAATTTAAATTTACCGATTCTAGTAATGGAATTAATCCAGATTTTTTTACTGCTGAGACTTATGATATGAATAATAGTTCTGTTCGAATCTATGCTAAGGAAATTGATATTACAAATGGACGGAATATTAATGGAAATAAAATTGTTTTGCATGCAAAAAATCGTTTGTCTTTTAATGGGGACGTTGGGATTAATCGCGGTTTAGAACAATATTTACAAAAGAATCCGAGCTATCAGACAGAAGCTGAAATTTATAGTAATCAACATTTAAGTTTTCAAAACGCTTGTCTTGTAAATGCTAGTGATTGCCGAATTCAAAGTGGAGATAGTATGGAGCTGCGAGGAGATGTAAAAGTCAATGCATATCGAAATATTGCCTATCCGGTTGTTACGCAAATTTACAGTGGAAACCAACTTGTTATACAGGGATATAATAAATTTGAGATTACTGACAGTGTCAAGGATTCACGGAATGATGCGATTATAAAAGCTGAAAATCTGATTAATTTATCAGGGGAAATTTATGCTAAAAATACATTGGTTGTTGGTAATCAGAATATAGTTAGCAGTTATGGCAATATGAATCTAGCTGCTATATATAGTAATGGTTTTATGGAAATAAATAATTGGAATGTGCTTATGATTAATGAGGACTATCGTAAAGGTGGAATAATAAAAACATTGGCAAACTATTTGTCATCTGGTGTTGCTGGAGAGAATGAAGTTATTATAAAGGAATGGAAATAATTTAAGTTTTATAAAGAAATCTTCTTGCATAGGTTTAGTAATAAGTTTTATGCAGGGAGGTTTTTTTATGGTAATCAATTTAAAAAAATTAATTGGGCAGAAGCAGTTTGTTTATGGACTTATTGGTTTATTTATCTTTAGTACCGCTTATGTTCAAGTAGCAAATCTTGTAAACACTGGACCAATTGCAATTGCAGGAACCAATACGGAACAAAAAGTGGTTGCATTGACATTTGATCATTCCTGGGGAAATAAATTTACTCCTTCGATTTTGGAAACACTAAGAGCAAATGATGTAAAAGCTACATTTTTTATCATGGGGCCATGGGCGCTTAAATATCCAGAGGTTGCAAAGCAGATAGCTACTGACGGTCACGAAATTGCTAGTCATGGGCATAAGCATGAAAACTATGGAGACCGAACAGCAGATTGGGTAAAGAATGATATTGAAAAAGCCGAAGCGGAAATTAAGGAAGCAACAGGGGTCGAATCAGTGTCTTTAGTTAGACCTCCGAATGGAAGCTATAGCAAAGAAGCATTATCCGTCATTGATAGTTTAGGCTACAAAACGATTATTTGGAATATTGATTCTTTAGATTGGAAAAATCCCGGGAGAGATGTAGTTATTGATCGTGTAGTAAAGCGCTTAAAACCAGGTGGTATTATTTTAATGCATGCCTCTGATACGCCACAGCAAACAGCAGAAGCTTTACCAATTTTACTAGAAAAGATTAAAGCAGAGGGATATCAAATTGTAACAGTGGGGGAACTTTTACAAAACTACGCTGAGGGTGGATTGAAGCGCCACTGATAGCTAAATAAAGAATAAAAAACCTTTAGCAGGATTTTAGCCAGAGCTAAACGAATTTTATAAAGTTATGTAGTGCGAATATAGATAGCAGTATAAATTATGCTAAAGGTGGCGATTTTTGTGATAGATATGATGACGCCTGCCCGAAAAGCGGCAGAGGGTATTCGACTAGATTTTTCTGACGCAGTGCAGCTATATAAGGAAGAAAATTTGCTTAATTTAGCAAATTGGGCGCGAGCAATCAAAGAAAAAAAGAGCGGCAAAAATGTGTATTATAATGTTAACCGTCATATTAATTTGACGAATATATGTGTATCTGGATGTCCATTATGTGCATTTGCGTGTACAGCTGAAGAAAAAAGAGCGTATGTAATGAGCCAAGAGGAAGTGGAGAGAATTGTGCAAAGCACGATGGCGAAAACTCCTGATTTAAGTGAGTTTCATATGGTAAGTGCACTTCATCCGGAGAAAGATTTTGATTACTATTTAACTATTGTAAGAGCGGTAAAACGCATTGCGCCTCAGGTACATTTAAAAGCGTTTACCCCGGTTGAAATTGTCCATTTTTCAAAGATATCCAAACGAAGTATTGAAGATGTGCTAAAAACATTAAAAGAAGCTGGGCTGGATTCATTACCTGGCGGTGGTGCTGAAATTTTAGATGATGAAATAAGAAAAGAGATTTGTCCGAATAAAGCAACGACAAAAGAATGGATTGAAACGATAAAAACGGCACATCGCCTAGGTATATTGACAAATGCAACGATGCTTTACGGTCATAAAGAAACGATTGAGCAGAGAATCCGCCATCTGTTCACCTTGCGTGATATTCAAGATGAAACAGGTGGCTTTCAAGCTTTTGTCGCGTTCCCTTTTCATCCGGCAAATACAGGATTTTCAGACCTTAAGCGTGTCAGTTCTTGGGAAGATTTAAAAATGATTGCGTTAACGCGATTGATTTTAGATAATTTTGACCATATAAAAGCTTTTTGGATGATGCTTACGATGCCAATTGCACAGTTATCACTAGCCTTTGGGGTAGATGATTTGGATGGAACGGTCGAAGAAGAAAAGATTATCCATGCAGCAGGAGCAAAAACAAATAAAGGAATTACAAAACAAGAAATTATTCAATTGGTGAGTGAAACGGGATATATTCCTGTAGAACGTGATACATTTTATCAACCAGTAGAAAAATTTTAGTGAGGGAAGAACCATGGGAAAAGCAAAATTAGGGCATATTAATTTTATTAATTGTTTGCCATTAACATATAGCTTTGAAAAAGAAGGGTTTGGAAAAGGACTAAATATTACTTCGGCAGTACCGACAGTGCTAAATAATGATATTGTCAATAACAGGCTGGATGTCAGCCCTGTATCTTCTATTGTTTATGCACGAAATAGTGAAAAGTTTTTGATTATGCCAGATGTGGCAATTAGCGCAGATGGCAACGTGCAGAGTATTATTTTAGTCTCGAAAAAACCAATTGAAGAGTTAACGAATGACAAAATTATTTTAACGGCAAAATCGGCAACTTCTCACTGCTTATTGAAAATAGTTTTAAATAAAGCATATGGTGCAAGACCAAATTATTATATTCGTATTATTGATATGAATCGGATTATTCCCGAGGATGCAACTGCAACTTTATTAATCGGTGATGATGCATTATATGCAAATCACAATCATCAAGAAGGTCTTTATTATTATGATATCGGTATGGAGTGGAAAAAACTCACCGGACTTAGAATGGTATATGCAGTATGGATTATCAATCGGAATTTTGCCAAAAGCCATGCTGATTTATTACAGCTCGTTTTTGATAGAGTAACAAAGGGATTTGCGAATGGTTATCAAAAGAAAAAGCAAGCAATTGAAATGATTTTAAATCATAAACCATTTTCATTTGCGCAATTAGATGAATATTTAGAAGTGATAAAATGGGGTTTTTCCCAGGAACATCAACGTGCGTTGTTGATTTTTTATGAGATGGCACATGAGATGAATTTGATTGACCATGTACCGAAAATAGAACTGGCAGAGGTGATTCGATGAGTTTGTCGCCAAAAGAAGGTTTAGATTTGTTATGTAATGGCGATGTACTCGCACTTGGCAAGCAGGCAGACGAAGTACGTCGTAGCTTACATCCGGATAATACAGTAACTTTTATAGTTGATAGAAATATCAACTATAGCAATGTATGTGTAAGTGAATGCAAGTTTTGTGCATTTTATCGTCGTAAAGGGGAAAAGGGGCAGTATTTATTATCGAATGATGTCATTCTTAAAAAGATTGATGAAACGATTTCAGCAGGGGGAACACAAGTTATGATTCAGGGGGGGTTACACCCTGATTTGGATTTTCAATATTATCTCGATATGCTGAATTTAATAAAAAAGAAGTATCGGATTACTATCCATTCTTTTTCGCCAGCAGAGGTCATTCATATGGCGAAGAAAGCCAATTTATCTATTTTAGATACGCTTAAAGAATTAAAAAAAGCCGGATTAGATTCACTTCCGGGAGGCGGTGCTGAAATTTTAGTCGATGAAGTTAGGCAGCGTGTCAGTCCAAAGAAAATATCAGCTGGTGAGTGGCTAGAAGTCATGGAAATTGCGCATGGCATTGGTCTTGAGAGTACCGCAACGATGGTAATCGGTATGGGAGAGACGCTAGAGCAAAGGATTGAACATATGGAAAAGGTTCGTCAATTGCAAAAGCGTACGGGCGGTTTCCGGGCATTTATTACATGGACATTCCAACCCGGGAATACTGAACTTGGCGGGAAAAAAGTTACTGCCTGGGATTATTTAAAGACGTTGGCTGTAACGAGAATTTATTTAGATAATATTAAACATATTCAAGGTTCGTGGGTAACGCAAGGGCAAAATATTGGACAACTTACGTTAGCTTTTGGGGCAGATGATTTAGGTAGTATTATGTTAGAAGAAAATGTAGTCAGAGCCGCAGGAACTTCTTATCAAATGTCAATTGATAAGATGGTAAATATAATTCGTGACGCTGGAAAGGTTGCCGCTCAACGTGATACTCAGTATAATATAATAAGAAAATTTGAATAGAGGGAAAAGAATGAGTATACCAAATGTAGAATTTGCCGTAATCGGAGGATCAGGTACATTGTCTAGCGATTTTCCATTGGGTGCAAAAGCTGATGATGTAACGATATTAGAAGATGAACTCGTTTTTGATACGCCATATGGGACAAGTCCGGTTTTTCGTTTATTTTCGGTAGGTAAGAAAAAAGTTTTAACTTGTAGAATGCATGGTTGGCGTAGTGAAGTGAGCCGAGCGGATGCGTCCAGACAAATCTTTTGGGTGTTTCGGGAAGCTGGAGTAAAACGAATTATCTCAGAAGGTGGAGTTGGGACAATTAATCCACTATTAGATCCGCGTGATTTTTTAATTCCAGATGATTATCTTGATATGTCAGAGCGTAAAGGCGTGGGCTTGGAAGGTAAGTATTTACTGATTATGCGTGATGCGCTTTGCCATGAACTGCGTCAAACGTTGATTGAAAAAACGAGAGCTGAATATAAAGGCAGAATTTTTACCCGTGGAACTTATGCAGTAACTGAAGGCAGACATTTTGAAAGCCCAGCAGAAATTGCAATGTTAAAAGGACATGCTGATATTGTTGGACAAAGTATTTGCCCAGAAGTGTATTTAGCAAGGGAAATTGGTGCATGTTATGCAGGAATATATTTTGTTGTAAATTATGGTGAAGGGTTAGTAAAATCTTGGTCGCATGAAATTTTGGAAAATATTTTTTACGATGATGCTCCAATGATTAGCCGTATTATTTTAGATACAATTCGTGATACACAAAGTGAAGGAAAATGTGAATGTAAAGATCTTCGCAAAGAAACACTATTAAAAGGTATTTACAATAAGTAGAATCTTGTGGTATATTGTCGTCATTACCAAAATCGAGGAGGAAAGAAATTTTGGAAAGTAAGCATCATGAAATGATATTAATATTAGATTTCGGTGGTCAATATAATCAATTGATTGCCAGACGTGTAAGAGAATGTGGCGTTTATTGTGAAATAGTGCCTTATGATTATAGTATTGAAAAAATTAAAGCGAAAAATCCACGTGGTATTATTTTTACAGGTGGACCTAATAGCGTGTATGGAGATGATACACCAAAAGCAGATCCACAAGTTTTTGAACTAGGAATTCCTGTACTTGGAATTTGTTATGGACACCAATTTATGGCATATACATTGGGCGGAGTAGTAGAAAGCCCAGATATTAGAGAATACGGAAAAACTGCAATTGCTTTAGATGGAGCATGCAAGTTATTTGAAGGAATTGATGCCGATAACGAATGCTGGATGAGTCATACAGATTTTGTTTCTAAAGCACCAGCAGGCTTCAAAGTTGTTGCAACTACGAAACAATGTCCAATTGCAGCAATGGCAAATAAAACAAAAAAATTATATGGTGTACAATTCCATCCAGAAGTTGAACATACACCATATGGCAAAAAAATGTTGGCGAATTTCTTATTTGATGTTTGTGAATTAGAAGCAGATTGGAATATGTCTTCTTTTGCTGAGAGTAAAATCGCTGAAATTAAAAAAATCGTTGGCGATAAAAAAGTTTTATGTGCTTTATCCGGTGGTGTTGATTCCTCAGTTGCAGCAGTGCTTGTACATAAGGCTGTTGGTAAACAATTAACTTGTGTGTTCGTTGATCATGGCTTACTTAGAAAAGATGAGGGTGATCAAGTAGAGGCAATTTTTAGAGAACAATTCGATATGAACTTAATTCGTGTCGATGCAAAAGATCGCTTCCTTGGAAAACTTGCCGGTGTATCTGATCCAGAGCGTAAACGTAAAATTATTGGTGAAGAATTCATTCGTGTATTTGAAGAAGAATCCAATAAACTTGGCAAAATTGATTTCCTAGTACAAGGTACAATTTATCCAGACGTTGTTGAAAGTGGAACAAAAACCTCTGCGACAATTAAAAGTCATCATAACGTAGGTGGCTTGCCAGAAGATATGGATCTAGAATTGATTGAACCACTTCGTGAATTGTTTAAAGATGAAGTTCGTGCGGTTGGTGAAGAATTAGGAATTCCACATCATTTAGTATGGCGTCAACCATTCCCAGGTCCAGGTCTTGCAATTCGCGTACTTGGTGAAATTACGGAAGAAAAACTATTTATCACGCGCGAAGCAGATGCGATCTTTAGAGATGAAGTTGCAAAAGCAGGTCTAGAAGGTAAGATATGGCAATACTTCGCTTGCTTGCCAAATATTCGTTCCGTAGGTGTTATGGGTGATGAAAGAACTTACTGTCACACAGTAGCACTAAGAGCAGTAACCAGTTCCGATGGGATGACTTCCGATTGGGCACATATCCCATACGAAGTATTAGATAAAATTTCCCGCCGTATCGTTAACGAAGTAAAAGGTGTAAATAGAATTGTTTATGATATAACAAGTAAACCACCATCCACAATTGAGTGGGAGTAAACAGAATGTCGTAGGGCACTGCCATTTATCCGCCAAAGGGCAAAATGGCTTAGCCTGCCGACATAGAAAAAACGACCTTGCATTAAAGCTTTTCAAAGCTTGTGCAAGGTCATTTTTTTTATCCTCAACCCGCGTAAATACAGGAAATTCTGCTTGCTAAAAAGGCGGTCACCATGGAGTGGTGGGCATTCCTGGAAAAACCAGGGAGAATACAGGAAAATGCCTTTTGGAGAATAAATGGCAGTGCCCCACGACATGGTGATATTTTCTTTTTGGCTCTTTGGGAAAAAGTATAGCGCTATGTCTTTCATGAACATTGCCCTGAAACGCCCGTAACATGGGGCGAGAGAGTATATTCATGATTTTCTGTTTCCCAAAAATCTAATCTCCAATTCCCCCAAAACCGCCCATTTTCATTTTTGGGAAGTGTTTTTGGGAAAATGGAGTCAAGCAGCAGAGCGTTCCACACAAGGAGGTTTTGCAAGGTGAGGAAGAAAAACTTCAAGGGTCGTTGTGAGAAGCGTGTCATTGCCAAATGCAGTGAGGTATGCAGGACATATGATGCCATCCAGTACGCCTATGCGGATGTTTTGCAAGCAAGTGATGGCTCAGAGAACCATTGTCTGCCGTATATCCCTGATTATGCAGATAGTGAGCTTGCTGAACAGATAATACACCTGCTGTAAATTAGTCAATGATTGTACAAGAATGGTGAACGTATTGAAAGCATTGTAAGTTGTTGAAGTATTTTATCTTTCCTTTTTATGCTTTGTTTGTGGAAAAGTCAATTTGATGGTAAAATAAGCAAACCCGCTTATTTACGGGCGGTTTTGAAATAATGAATAATAATTTTATTGTGCTTTTGGTTGTGATATAAACAATAAATTTTAGTTGATGAAAGGAAGTAGGTTTGTGATGAAATACTTTTATAAGTATATGCCATTAAGAAAAGAGTTTTTTGATAGTTTAATGATGAGAGCAACGCCTTTTGCAGCTCTTAATGATCCGTATGAGGGACTTTAAATGATGAACAATTTAAAACGGCAAACAAAGGGACGTGCACTGCCGTTTCAGGTCTATCCTGGGTACCCCCGATATTCGGGAAATGGTAATGTGAATTCAGCTGCGATTTATGTATATGGTTCATTAGCGAATGGAAAATAACTTTTGGTATTTATGCATGCTCAAAGCTCGAATAACTTGCTATCAATGGCTAATTATATTTGTTGAAAGGGATGAAATGTTATGAACGAAGTCATACAAAATATGTTAACAAGAAAAAGCATAAGAACTTATAAAAAGGATCAGGTCAAAGATGAGGATTTAAAGGACATTATTCAAGCCGCAATCCATGCACCGTCCGGAGGAAATTCGCAATCTTGGATTTTTACTGTGTTGCAAAATAACGATAGATTAGCTGAACTTAACGACCAAGTAAAAGAGACATATAAAAATATTGAAGTAAATGAAAAAACATATCGGTCCATTGTAGCAGGAAAGAATGCAGCAAAGAATGCTGGCTATAGTTTCTATTATCATGCACCTACCCTGATTCTTGTGTCTAATGCAAGGGAATATCCGAATGCAATGGCCGATTGTTCCGTGGCTATTGAAAATATGATGTTGGCAGCCCATTCTTTGGGTTTGAGTTCATGTTGGATTAACCAGCTTACATGGTTTGGTGATATTCCGGATATAAGAAAGCTCTTATCAGGTTATGGCGTTCCAGATGATTATATGGTATGTGGTTCTGTCGCATTAGGTTATAGTGAAAATGACTCGGGGAAATTGGTGCCTAGAAAAGAACCAAATGTGACTATTATAAAATAAGCAATAGAATAAGATTTAGATTGTTCATATATATATGATCCAGGATTTGTTAGTTCCCATTAGGATAAAGGAATCGGGCAAAAAGATTTTAAAATTGGTAAGAAATCACATGATGGGAATTATTAACGTTACATCAGATTCTCTTGCTGATGGAGGAAAATATAATAGCTTAGATAGAGCTGTTCCATGCAAAAGAAATTATAGGACAGGGGTTGATATAATCGATATTAGAGGAAAATAGTGAAGATGTTATTTCCAACCATGGAAAGACAGATGTCGATTTGTCAGTGAAGTCGCGGCTAGTCCTAATTTACTAGGTATAATTAAACGTTCTGAAAGCAACCGTATTAAAAGAAATGCAAAGATATTAACTCAAAGCGAATTCACAAAGAAAGTCATACTAAGGAGATCCCTTGATTTTTTATCATGGAAAAGCAGCCAACGTACAGGGATGATGAGGTATTCTGTTTATCTCTCTTGTAATTTGAAGGGTGGTAGCTATAATAATTGTAACAAGGTCGAGGATACTAGGTCGTGGGGCACTGCCATTTATCCTCCAAAGGGCAAAATGGTTTAGCCAGTGAGACATAGAAAAAATGACCTTGCATTAAAGCTTTTCGAAGCTTATGCAGGGCCATTTTTTTGTTTTTCAAACTATCCTCAAACCGCGTAAATACTGAGATTTCGGGAATATTCTGCTTACTAAAAAAGGCGGTCACCATGGAGTGGCGGGCATTTCTGGAAAAGCCAGGGAGAATACAGGAAAATGCCTTTTGGAGAATAAATGGCAGTGACTCACGACATGAAAAACACGAATCCTTTAAAATTATAAGGGTTCGTGTTTTTTTAGGCGTACTAAAAACGTACTATTTTAATTTTATAAAATGTTTATTACATGATTTAACTGTTTATTGTTGCTATATGAAAAATATGGTACAATTCTAACAGGTGCTACTAAACGTAGGCGGTTAGTTCCCATTTGTATTCCGTTACATACGGAGGAATGGGGGTGATGCCATGAATGATGTAAATTTAACATTGTTACTTTTCATCATCTTGGTTTTTGCCATAAAAAAAGATTAACCGCCCAGCCTCAGAAACTTTGCGGTTAATCTAATCGTAAATTCATGGGAGCTAACCGTTTTATCGGTAGCACCTTTTATATGATTATCATAACACAAATATTTTATACTATCAATTCAATTATTTAATAAAACATATGGATAAAGAGGATGAGGTATTGTGAAAATGCAAATTGAAACGGAGCGTTTACTTTTGCGTCCAATTACTATGGAGGATGCAGGGGATATTTTTGAATACAGCAAGAATCCTCATGTTGGTTCAAATGCGGGATGGAAGCCACATGGAAATATTGAAGAAACGATAGAAATCATGAAAATGATATTTATAAATCAAGACGGTATTTTCGGAATAATTTTAAAGAGTAACAAGAAGTTAATTGGGATAGTAGGAGTAATGTTAGATCCAAAACGGCAAAATCACAAGGCGTATATGTTAGGATATTCTTTAGCAGAACCATATTGGGGGCAGGGGATAATGACGGAGGCGGTAATGGAAACGATAAAATATGGATTTAGTCAAATGGATTTAGATTTAATCTCGGCTTATTGTTATCCTGAAAATGAACGCTCTAAAAGAATATTGAAAAAATGTGGATTTAAATATGAGGGATGTTTGAGTCAATGTGAGGAATTATATAATGGGAGAGTATTAGATAATGAATGTTATGCATTGCTTAATAAGAAGTGAATTCGCTTATTGTATTTAGTCAGTAAATCTAATATTTTTGTATCTTAGAATTTTTTATCATTTTGGATTTTTATTCGAATCTTTTTTATTCAAAGAGTTCCCAAAGGATTTTCCGAAAGTTTTCAAATCTTTCCTTGATAAGATAAAGACAAATTAGGAAAGGTGGAATTTAAATGAATAAGTTAACTAAAGGATTTGTTGCTATAGCAATGGTCGGAGTGTTGCAAATTGGATTTACGAGTGCTGTTTTAGAGGCTTCTCCTAGAGATGATAGACCGCCACAACGAGTTAGTCATCATGACAAACATCGAGATAAAGCTCACTATGATAAAGAGATGAAAAAAGAAAAAGAGCGTCATGAAAAAGAAATGAAACGTCATCCGGGAGAATCTAGACACGAATGGGAAAAAAGAAAGCATGAAGAAGAAAAGCGGCATCAGAATGAAATGGATAGAATTGCCGCTCTGCTTGTTGGAATTGCTATAGGAAGCTCTTTGTAAATTCCATTAATGATTGTAATTTTATAAGCTTTGTAAAAAATAAATAATGGCTGTCTGGCGAACCTTTTGGAGCTACATAAAAATAGGTATGTAAAGATTCGCTATGACAGCTCTTTTTGTATGGAAAATAAGTAATTTAAAAATAAACAGTCTTTACGGTAAAGAATATTTTTTATAAATGCCTTTTATGACGAATACAAACAAAATACTGCAAATTCCGTTGACAGTCTTAAAAATAATCTGTTATTATAAACAGAGTGGCGTAAATAGTAGTATAAGTTTTTAATTGGTATATATGTACTTGTCATTTTAGTTGTATGATAATTTTTGACAATTTTTGTTGATAAAACCATAAAATATTATCGACTCCGGCTCAATTGGTCGGAGTCGAATGAATTTACGATATAGGCGATAAGCTGAATTGGGGAACGATTGCCCTGTGGATTATTTGCATTACATGCAAATAATCAGAGCCCATATATTTTTATATGGTTAATATAGATAATTTTAAGCTAGTGAAGTTTATTCGCAAACAGAATTGATCCAAATGAATAAACTACGATAATTCGCGTATGTTAGGAAAGGTGGTTAATTCATGAAAAAAGTAGCTATTGTTATGGGGAGTGACTCTGATTGGCCAATATTAAAACCGGCGGCAGATTTACTAAAGGATTTTGGTATTGAATGTGAAGTCGTTGTTGCATCTGCACATCGTACACCAGCAAGAGTACATGATTTTGTTACTTCAGCACCTGAAAAAGGGATTGGTGTGTTTATTTCGGCAGCAGGCGCGGCAGCTCATTTAGGTGGTGTGATTGCAAGTCTTACAACACTTCCTGTAATTGGAGTTCCAATTAATGCAACTCCTTTAAATGGTATGGATGCATTACTTAGTACAGTTCAAATGCCATCTGGAATTCCAGTTGCAAGTATGGCTGTGAATGGGGCAAAAAATGCAGCAATTTTTGCGGCGCAAATTTTGGCTGTAAGCAATCTTAGTTTACAGGAAAGACTAATTGCACATCGCAAGCAAATGGCAGAAGAAGTTGAGAAGAAAGCAGCGAAGGTTGCAGCGAGTTTATAATATAAAGTAAGATTTGATTCAGGTGGAGTGTTTACTCCAGCTGAATCTTAGTCGACCTTATTCAGGAAATTAGCCGCTCACCTGTGCCCTGTGGGTATAACTCCTACTTATAGAAGCTAGGAGTCTTATAAGCAGAGAACAAAAATCTTTGATTTTGTGTGAATCGCTTATTTTGTCAGATGGGCGGGGTAGTTATTTGGTAAAAAATTATGAAATTTGGAGGCTATAAGCAATGGGAAAAAAACCATTATATGAAGGTAAAGCAAAGCAAATTTATGCAACGGAAAATCCTGATGAAGTATTAGTATATTATAGAGATGATGCAACTGCTGGTAATGGAGCAAAAAAAGGTACGATAGCAGATAAAGGGATTATGAATAATAAAATCGCATCATTTTTCTTTAAATTATTAAAAGAAAATGGTGTTGATAACCATTTTGTAAGTATGCCAAGCGATCGTGAGATGTTAGTAAAATCCTTGAAAATTTTACCTCTTGAAGTTGTAGTAAGAAACATTGCAGCAGGAAGCCTTGCGAAGCGTTTAGGTTTAGAAGAAGGCACAAAAATGTCTTGCCCTGTTGTTGAATTATATTATAAAAATGATGAACTTGGTGATCCATTAGTTAATGATTATCATATAAAAGCAATTGGCTTAGCAACGGAAACTCAAGTTGCTGAAGTAGAAAGCATTGCTTTAAAAGTAAATGAAATTTTAACAAAATATTTAGCAACAAAAAATATTGAATTGATTGATTTCAAACTTGAATTTGGTTTATACAAGGGTCAAGTATTGTTAGGGGATGAAATTTCTCCAGATACTTGTCGTTTCTGGGATACAGTAACAAAAGAAAAATTGGATAAAGATAGATTCCGTCGTGATATGGGCAATGTTGAGGATGCCTATAAAGAAGTATTACACAGATTAACAGGAGAGGTTAGATGATAGATTTAGAACTGGACAAGCTAAAAGAAGAATGTGGTGTTTTTGGCATTTATTCGCGAACTGAGGATGTAGCACTTAATACGTATTGGGGACTTTATGCGCTTCAGCATCGTGGACAGGAAAGTGCCGGGATTGCTATCACTGATGGTTCTTGGATGGATGTAACACGTGGAATGGGATTGGTAAATGAAGTTTTCCGCCATCAAGTACCACATATGGACAATCAATATATTGCCATTGGTCATGTTCGTTATTCGACGACTGGCTCCAGCCTTCTAGCTAATACTCAACCGTTAATGGTAAATTATTCTGGTGGTAAAATTAGTTTGGCTCATAATGGTAACTTAACAAATGCAGCAGAAATTAGACGTGAATTAGAAGAGCAAGGTACAGTTTTCCAAACTTCAATTGACAGTGAGGTTTTTGTGAATTTAATTGCGAGATCTCGCAAGGAATCAGTTGAAGAAAAAATTATGGAAAGTTTAGTGAAAATTAAAGGTGCATATTGCTTAACGATTATGACAGAAGAAAAGTTAATTGGTGCACGTGATCCGCAAGGGTTCAGACCGCTTTGTATCGGGAAAATGGGAGATTCATGGGTGCTATCTTCCGAGTCTTGTGCACTTGATACAGTTGGAGCTGAATTTGTTCGAGATGTAGAACCAGGTGAAATGGTTGTGATCAACGATAAAGGGCTTAAGTCATATCATTTTGCAACAGCTGATAAAAAGGCAGCATGCGTATTTGAATATATTTACTTTGCTCGTCCAGATAGTGTGATTGATGGACAGAGTGTTCATGATGCAAGATTTGAAATGGGTCGTATATTAGCAAGAGAAAGTGGTTTTAAAGCAGATATTGTTATTTCTGTACCTGATTCTGGTACTACGGCGGCAACTGGCTTTGCTTATGAATCTGGAATTCCATTTAAAGAAGGTTTAATGAAAAATCGCTATATTGGGCGTACTTTTATTCAACCTAGTCAACAAAAACGTGATACAAGTGTCAGACTTAAATTAAATGCAATTAAATCAGTAGTAAATGGTAAATCTGTAATTATGGTTGACGATTCTATTGTGCGCGGTACGACGAGCGGAAAAATTGTTCGCATGCTCAAGGCAGCTGGTGCTACAGCTGTTCATATGTGTGTAAGTTCGCCTCCAATCGGTTATCCATGTTATTATGGAATTGACACTTCTGCACGTAAAGAATTGATTGCAGCTACAAAAACAGTAGAAGAAATTCGTCAATATATTGGGGCAGATTCTTTACATTTCTTATCTATTGAAGGATTAAAAGAGTCGCTAAAAGCAGTAAGCTGTGAAGATATGTGTTATGCTTGCTTTAATAGTGCATATCCTGGTGAAAAACCTAAAGAAGATACAATTGGTGCAGATAAATACGTTTTTGAAAAGAAAAAGTAAAAATAATTAAGCTCTGAATTGGGGGAGTTCGATGACTACTGAAAATAAATCTCAACAATTAACTTATCGTGATGCTGGTGTTGATATTGACGCCGGCAATCATGCTGTAACATTGATGAAAAAACATGTAAAATCTACTTATCGTCCTGAGGTATTAGGTGATTTAGGTGGTTTTGGTGGATTATTCGCTTTAAATAGCGGAAAATATAAAGAACCAGTTCTCGTCTCTGGTACAGATGGTGTGGGGACGAAATTACGTTTGGCTTTTATGCTGGACAAACATGATACAATTGGTCAAGATGCAGTTGCAATGTGTGTGAATGATATTTTAGTGCAAGGTGCAGAACCTTTATTTTTCCTTGATTATTTAGCTGTGGGCAAACTTGAGCCAGAAAAAGTTGCAGCAATTGTAAGTGGTGTTGCTGGTGCTTGTAAAGAATCTGGGTGTGCGTTAATTGGTGGAGAAACTGCTGAGATGGCAGGTTTTTATCCAGATGGTGAATATGATATTGCTGGTTTTGCTGTTGGTATCGTGGATAAGGCAAAGATTATTACAGGTGCAAATATTAAGCCAGGTGATATTTTAATCGGATTACCATCAACTGGTGTACATTCTAATGGTTATTCACTTGTAAGAAAAATTTGTTTTGATTTAAAAGGGTTTAAAGGCGATGAATATATTGAAGAATTCGGTAAGACGATTGGTGAAGAATTATTAACACCGACACGTTTATATCCAAAAGTTTGTATGCCTTTAACAGAAAAATTCACGATTCATGGTATGGTGCATATTACTGGTGGTGGATTCTATGATAATATTCCACGGGTTTTACCAGAAAATTGTAGAGTAGAAGTAGATTCTACATCATGGGAAAGACCAGCTGTTTTCGATAAATTGCAAGAGTGGGGCAACGTTGCTTGGACGGAAATGTACCGTACTTTTAATATGGGGATTGGTATGGCTTTAGTTGTTCCAGCAAATGAAGTTGAAAAAATTCAAGCGCATTTAGCAGCAAATAATGAAACTGCTTATGTGATTGGTAAAGTTGTCGAAGGTAAGCAAGAAGTTGTGATAAAAGGTGGGGTTTTTAATGACTAATACTGCAGTATTAGGCGTTTTAGCCTCTGGTCGCGGCAGTAATTTGCAATCGATCATTGATGCAATTGATATTGGTAGAATTAAGGCAGAAATTGCAGTTGTGATTAGTGATAAACCAGAAGCAAATGCTTTAAAACGCGTAGCTGAATTAGGAATACCTGCGGTTTGTGTAGATCGTAAGCTTTATGATACGAAAGAAGAATTTGAAAAAGCATTGGTAGAAGAACTTGAAAAACATCGTGTGGATTTAGTTATTTTAGCTGGATTTATGCGTATTTTAAGTCCGTATTTTGTAAATGCTTTTAAAAATAAAATCATGAATATTCATCCTTCTTTATTACCGGCTTTCCCTGGTGCACATGCACATCGCAGCGTTTTAGAGTACGGTGCGAAAGTTTCTGGCTGTACAATTCATTTTGTAGACGAAGGAATGGACAGTGGTCCGATTATTTTGCAGGAGTCTGTTCCAGTACTTGATGATGATACAGAGGAAACTCTGGCTGCTCGTGTACTTAAAGTGGAACATGTATTATATCCAAAAGCAATTGCATTGTATTTGGAAGATAAACTTGAAATAAACGGTAGACGTGTAATGATTAAAGAATAGAGAATAGGTGGGAAGAGCATGAAAATTAAACGTGCCTTAATCAGTGTTTCTGATAAAACTGGTGTTATTGAATTTGCGAAAAAGCTTCATGCTGCTGGGGTAGATATTATTTCTACTGGCGGTACAATGAAAACTTTAAAAGAAGCAGGTATTCCTGTAACTTATGTAAGTGAAGTGACTGGGTTTCCTGAGATTATGGATGGTCGTGTAAAAACTTTAAATCCATATATTCATGGTGGTATACTTGCAATTCGTGATAATGCAGAGCATGTGGAAGCGATGAAAAAACATAATATTACAGGCATTGATATGGTTGTTGTAAATCTTTATCCATTCCGTCAAACAATTGCCAAACCAGGGGTTGAACTTGCAGAAGCAATTGAAAATATTGATATTGGTGGCCCTGCGATGATTCGTGCGGCAGCAAAAAATTTCAAATATGTAACTGTGGTTGTAAATCCTGCACGTTACGATGAGATTGCAGCTGAACTTACAAGTGATGCTGGTATTACTGATGGACTTCGTATGTCTCTTGCAAAAGAAGCTTTTGGGCATACCGCTGAGTATGATGCTTGTATTAATCAATACTTAGCTAAAGAGTTAGGCGAAGGCAATTTCCCTAATACAGTACATATGACGTTAGAAAAAGTTCAAGATTTACGTTATGGTGAAAATCCACATCAAAATGCTGCTTTCTATCGTGAAGCACATAGTCCAATCGGGGTTGCGAATGCGAAACAATTGCACGGAAAAGAACTTTCTTTCAATAATATTGTTGATATAGAATCAGCTTATAATATTGTAGCTGAATTTAAAGATCCAGCAGTAGCGATTATTAAACATACAAATCCTTGCGGTGCAGGAATTGGTGCAACAATTTCTGAAGCTTACACAAAAGCATATGAAGCAGATCCGTTATCTGCTTTTGGTGGTATTGTGGCATTAAATCGTACAGTAGATAAAGCAACTGCACAGCAAATCAGTGAAATTTTTATTGAGGTTGTAATTGCTCCTGCCTTTGATGAAGAATCGCTTGAAATTTTAACAGCGAAGAAAAATATTCGTCTATTAACATTACCGCTTCCTGAACTTGGCGGTTCTCGTATGGATATGAAAAAAGTGGCTGGTGGAATGTTACTTCAAGATGCAGATACGCTTGAGGCAAAACGCGAAGAAATGCAAGTCGTTTCTAAGCGTCAACCAACAGAAGAAGAATGGCGTCAAGCAATGTTTGCTTGGAAAATTGTAAAGCATGTAAAATCTAATGCGATTGTTGTTGCTGGCAATGACCAAACGTATGGTGTTGGTGCAGGTCAAATGAATCGTGTAGGTTCAGCAGCAATTGCACTTGAACAAGCTGGTGAAAAAGCAAAAGGTGCTGTACTTGCTTCTGATGCATTCTTACCGTTTAGAGATTCTGTGGATACGGCTGCAAAAGCTGGTATCACATTAGTTATTCAAACTGGCGGATCAATTCGTGACCAAGAATCTATTGATGCAGCGAATGAACATGGGATTACAATGATTTTCACTGGTAGAAGACATTTTAAACATTAATTGAATTGATTTTCAATATTTTAAGATAAAGTCGCACTTACTTTTTCGCAAGGATGAGTTTTCGTGCGACTTATCTATATAGGAGTGATTGTGTGCGTATATTAGTCATTGGCGGCGGTGGTCGCGAACATACGTTAGCTTGGAAACTTTCTCAAAGTCAAGGTGTGGAGAAAATGTATGCGATTCCGGGCAATCCTGGGATGGAAAGCCTTGCTGAATGTATAAGTAATATTTCTATTTCTGATAATATTTCCTTGGTGAAATTCGCAAAAGAACATAAAATTGACCTAACTGTTGTAGGACCAGAATTGCCATTGGCAAACGGTTTGGTAGATGCTTTTGAAGAAGCAGGATTAAAAGCTTTTGGCCCAACAAAAGCAGCAGCTGAAATTGAAGGATCAAAAGCTTTTTCTAAATGGTTAATGAAAAAATACGAAATTCCTACAGCTAAATTTGAAGTATTTACTGATGCTCAAAAAGCGCGTGAATATGTAAAAGCGCAGGGGGCACCAATTGTTATTAAGGCCGATGGCTTAGCGGCAGGCAAAGGTGTAATTGTAGCAGCGACACTACAAGAGGCTTTAGAAGCTGTGGATAGCATTATGTGCGATCATACTTTTGGTGATGCTGGAAGTCGGGTAGTTATTGAAGAATGTTTGGTTGGTGAAGAAGCTTCCCTACTTGCATTTACGGATGGCAAAACGATTATTCCAATGATTTCTTCACAAGATCATAAACGTGCATTTGATAATGATGAAGGTCCAAATACTGGTGGGATGGGAACTTATGCACCAGCTCCAGTATTAACGCAAGATTTACTCAAGCAAGTACAAAAAGAAATTCTTGAACCAACCGTAAAAGCAATGCAGCAAGAAGGCCGGAAATACTGCGGTTGTTTATATGCAGGGCTTATGATTACAGCAGACGGTCCGAAAGTTATTGAGTTCAATGCACGCTTTGGTGATCCGGAAACACAAGTTGTATTGCCATTATTGGATGGTGATTTAGCACAAATTATGCTAGCGTGTATTGAGGGGAATTTAGCTAAAACTGAAGTGAAATGGGAAGAAAAAGCGACTGTTTGTGTAGTTATGGCAGCAGGTGGTTATCCGGCGAATTATAAAAAAGGTGATGTAATCACTGGCATGGATAAAGCAGAGGCTGATGGGGCGGTGGTATTCCATGCAGGTACGGCAAAAACGGAGGCTGGAATTGTAACCAACGGCGGACGCGTATTAGGCGTTACAGCTAAAGCGGATAATATTAAAGAGGCTGTAGATAAAGCCTATAAAGCAGTTAGCAAAATTAATTTTGCAAAAGTACACTATCGTAAGGATATTGCATATCGTGCAATTGCTCGTTTAAAATAAAGAGTATTTTTTAAATCATGGGAAAGTATATCAATAATACTACCCATGATTTTTTTGATTGAAAAAGGTATAATGTCATAGATTGACGAATAAAAGAATGCAGGAAGGAGTATGTATATGGATGTTGGTTTATTATTAGTGAATATTGGTTTAATTATTATGCTGCTGGCGAGTTTAGGATTAACGATCATCGGTATGCCCGGGAATATTGTTATTTTTCTTACTGCACTTGCCTATGGCTTTTATGATCACTTTGTCCATCTTTCTCTTATGGATTTAGGCATTGTATTGGGTGCTATTATATTAGGTGAAGTATTTGAAACATTTACAGGTGCAGTTTGGGCAAGCAGAGAGAAAGCATCAAAACGTGCTGTTATATTTGCTGTAATTGGAACAGTTATTGGAGGACTTATAGGCACGGCTTTTACTCCTATTATTGGCTCAATTATTGGCGCCTTAGCCGGTGGATTTACAGTAAGTTGGTTTGTTGAGTATCAACTAACTAATGATAAAGAACATGCAATTCGTGTGGCAACGAGTGTAATAAAAGGACAGATACTTGGTGTGATTATAAAATTCACCATTGCGTTAGTTACAATTATTTATTTATTATTTAATTTAGCATGGTAACTAAGTTGTTAGCTGAGAAATATCATAGGAAGAGAAAAAAAGTATATACTATTAAAAACTTATTTATCAGATGACTAATCTACTCATCTGACGAAATAAGCGATTCACACAAAATCAAATGTTTTGGTTCTCGCGCTTATAAGACGCTCGCCTTCTATAGGTGAGAGATATACCCACAGGCGAGAAGCTAAGTTTCTGAATCAAGTCTACTTTATAAAAATTTTTAGTCAGATGTAAATTTACAAAATAGATGTATAATTTAGAACTAAGATTCTAGATTTAGAATAAGGAGGATATTGATGTCACTTATAGTTGGTCAAGAGTATAGTGGTTTTGAATTAAAAGAAATAGCAGAGGTTAAAGAAATAGGCTCAACAGCTTATCAGTTTATCCATAAAAAAAGCGGCGCAAAATTATTATTTATGGAAAATGAAGATGACAATAAAGTTTTTTCGATTACGTTTCGGACGCCACCGAATGACAGTACAGGTGTACCCCATATTGTAGAACATTCTGTATTATGTGGTTCGCGGAAGTTTCCAATGAAAGAACCATTTGTAGAGCTTGTTAAGGGGTCATTAAATACGTATTTAAATGCAATGACGTTTTCAGATAAAACGATGTATCCAGTCGCAAGTCGCAATGATAAAGATTTTCAAAATCTGATGGATGTTTATCTTGATGCGGTGTTTTATCCTGTAATGTATGATTGTCCAGAAGTTTTTATGCAGGAAGGCTGGCATTATGAAGCGGAATCGAAAGATTCTGAATTGAGATATAAAGGTGTTGTATACAATGAAATGAAAGGGGCTTTTTCTTCTCCAGAGGCTATTTTGGACAAGGAAATTCTCGCTTCTTTATTTCCTGATACCACGTATGGATATGAGTCTGGAGGAGATCCAGATGTAATTCCAGAACTTACCTTAGAAGGTTTTTTAGCTTTTCATCAAAAATATTATCACCCATCCAATAGTTATATTTATTTGTATGGAAAGATGGATATAGTAGAAAAATTATCGTTTTTAGATAAAGAATATTTAAGTGCTTTTGAAGCGAAATCGATTGATTCAACCATCGAAGAACAAAAACTGTTTAGTGAGCCAAAGTATGTAGAAAGTTATTATCCAGCTTCGGCAAATGAAGATATTCGGGAGAAAACGTTTTTAAGTTTAAATTGTATTGTTGGAAAAGCAGAAGAAACGGAAACAATGATGGCATTGCAAATCCTTGAGCATTTCTTATTGAGAACGCAATCAGCACCATTGAAGAAAGCTTTAATTGACGCAAACATCGGGAAAGATGTATTGAGCTCATTTGCAGATAGCATCTTACAGCCATCCTTTAGCATTATTGTTAGTGGTTCTGATGTTGATCAAGTAGAAGCGTTTAAACGGGTGACAAAAGAAACATTAGAAAAGTTAGTCCGTGAGGGAATTGATCGAGAGTTAATTGAAGCATCGATTAATTTATTAGAATTTAAATTACGTGAAGCTGATTTTGGGCAAAGTCCAAAAGGGTTAATTTACAATATTAAATGTATGGATAGTTGGCTTTATGATGCCAGTCCATTATTAGGGATTTCGTATGAAAAGCCTTTGGAACACATTAAGAGTGCGCTGGATAATCGTTATTTTGAAAAATTAATTGAAACAAGATTTCTTAATAATTCACATATGACGTTAGTAGTATTAAAGCCAAAACAAGGGTTAGGCGAATTGCGTGCCAAAGAAATCAGAACAGAATTAGCTGCACATAAAGCAAAGTTATCGGAAACAGAAATTGAAAACTATATAGAAATGACGAAAAAATTACAGCTTCGCCAAGAAACCCCTGATACACCAGATGCTTTAGCGACAATTCCATTATTAAAACTACAAGATATTGAGCCGAGATCTGAACAACTGATTTTAGAAGAAAAAAACATTTTAAATACACAAGTGTTATTCCATCCAATTCCCACAAATAAAATTGCTTATTTGAATTTATATTTTGATGCAGCGACTTTGCCGCAAGATTTAGTTTTATATGCTTATTTATTGGCAGAGCTGTTAGGCAAAGTATCAACGGAAAATTATGAATATAGTTCACTGGCAAATGAGGTAAATAGCAGTACGGGCGGCATCGCGTATGATGTGATTGCATTTACGGAAAGTCATAGTGCAGAGGTTTATTATCCGAAATTTAAGGTTAAGGCAAAAGCTTTGGTCAAAAAGCTTCCAAATCTAATGAAACTTCTGTCTGAGGTTTTAACAAAGAGTAAATTTGATGATAAAAAACGTGTAAAAGAATTGATCGCACAATTAAAATCCTCACTCGAAATGTATTTGCTTAGAAATGCGCAACAAGTGGTTGCAGGTCGCGTTTTATCCTATTTTTCACCGGCAAGTCGGTATAATGAGCAAGGCTTGTTAAGCTTTTATGAGTTTATCGTAGACTTAAATAAGAATTTTGAATCGCGGTATGCTGTTATTCAAGAAAATTTTGCGAAAATTATGCCGATGCTCTTTAATAAAAATGAAATGGTTACAAGCATTACTTTAGATAAAAGCGATTATGATATTTTTGCAAAAGAGTACCCAAAATTTTTAAATGTTTTACATGACATAAAATTTACAAAGCAAGAATATGAATTTACAATTGATAAATTGAATGAAGGTTTAATGACGTCAAGTAAAATTCAATATGTAGCAAAAGGTGCGAATTTTAATCGCTTAGGTTTTGCATTTAGTGGAAGCCTACGTGTTTTAGAGACAATTTTACGTTATGATTACCTATGGAATCGTATCCGTGTACAAGGTGGAGCTTATGGCGCGTTTACGCAATTTAGACGTACGGGGAATATGGTTTTTGGTTCTTATCGAGATCCAAATCTAGCGGAAACCATTGATGTATATAATGAAACTGCAAATTATATGCGTAACTTTACTGTAGATGAACGTGAAATGACAAAATACATCATCGGATCAATGAGTACGCTTGATACACCGCTTACGCCGCAAATGAAGGGTGAAGTTGCAGCTGAATGTCATATTCGACATATTACACAAGCAGATATACAAAGAGAACGAGACCAAGTACTGGCAACAAAGCAAGAGGATATTAGAAGTCTAGCTAACTTAATTGATGCATGTATGAAAGAGAATTATCTTTGTGTACTAGGTGGGGAAGAAAAGATAAAAGAAAATAAAGAGATATTTAATAGCTTAAAACAAGTATTTAATTAATCAAAAAAAAGATTGCCGTATTTACAATAATGCGTGCAATCTTTTTTTTGAATTTTTTATTGTAAATCCAAAAATAAGAAGTTAACAAGTCGAAAAAAGATGATATAATGTAAAATGAGTCGTTTGGAGGGAATTGTTTGATTGATTTACATTGTGATACAATTTCTGCTTTATATAATAATCCTGAATGTGGTTCTTTAAAAAAAAACTCGCTTCAGGTAGATATAGAAAAGTTGAAACAGGGATATAGTACTGCTCAGTTTTTTGCTATGTTTGTTGATACAGCAGTAATTGAAGATTCTTTTTTATATTGCAATAATTTAATTCGTAAATTTTATCAAGAATTAGCCTTAAATAAAGACTGCATAGAAATTGCTCACAATTTCTATGAGTATTTAGAAAATGATAAGAATAAGAAAATATCTGCTTTTTTAACAATTGAAGAAGGCGCAGTGCTAAAAGGTGATTTAACGAATTTGAATAGATTTTATCAGCAGGGGGTTCGTTTAATTACTTTGACCTGGAATTATGCCAATGAAATTGGGTATCCAAATTTTAATTTTACATATCAAAATAAAGGCTTAACTTCTTTTGGAAAATCAGTTGTTTGTGAGATGAATCGCTTGGGGATGATTGTCGACGTGTCACACTTGTCCGATCAAGGATTTTATGATGTTGCCAAAATCAGCTGTAAGCCATTTGTTGCCTCACATTCTAATAGCCGGGCGATGGTGTATCATAGTCGCAATTTGACGGATGATATGATACGCGTATTAGCGGAAAAGGGCGGCATTATCGGGATTAATTTTTCGAATAATCTTTTGTCTGTTTCAAGTTATAGTTATGTGGAAGATATGATACGGCATATGAAGCATATTTATCAAATTGGTGGCAGTGATGTATTGGCCTTGGGGACTGATTTTGATGGGATTCATGCAATTTTGGAAGTTGAAAACATTGGTCAAATTGACAAATTATTTGGAGCTTTGAAAAGTCAAGGTTTTAAAAATGATGATATTGAAAAAGTTTCTAAGTTAAATTGTTTAAGGGTAATTAGAGATTGTCTAGTTTAGGAACAAAGGGATGGGAGTGGTAATATGGACAAAATTAAAGATCAGATTGATTTAAGCGATCCAAAAAATAAACGTCAGCATATTTTAGATGCAGCTTACATTGTATTTTCACGTAAAGGATTTCATCGTGCAACAGTAGATGAAATTATAAAGTTGGCGGATACTGGCAAAGGGACGGTATATAATTATTTTATTAATAAAGAAAATTTATTCTATACTTTAATAGAGGAAAGAAGTGCCCCTTTTCGTCATCATATTTCTAATATTAAGAAGGATAATATTCCGCCATTAGAGAAAATACGATTAATGACGCGTGAGTTTTTATCTTTTTATGATAAACATGCAGATTTATGGCGTGTGTTTATGCATGAAGTTCGTTGTTTTGGGGAAGTGGGCTATCCAGGGTTTAGTGAAGAACAGCAAAAAAAATGTCGGAGAAATTTTGAAGAACCTTTAGAAACCTTAGAAACTGTGATAAAAGAGGGAATTGAACAAGGCGTTCTTATCGTAGCAAGTTCTAAACAAGCTGCCTATGGTTTATTAAGCGCAATTCTTGCGATTGTGTTTCAAAAGTTAATTGGTGATGACTTTGACCAAACCGCAGAAAATATTGCTCGAGTATTTTTATTTGGTATCGCAAATAAATAAGTGCTATAATATAGCCTTGTAAATGATTTTGCAGGGGGCATTTTTTTGGAAATCGATATTACCGAGAAAGTATATAAAATAATAAAATATTGTTTGATTTGTATCTTATTTCTTGTACTTGGAATGAGTTCAATCATATATTGCTGGCAAAAAAATGATGCTTATCTTGTTATCTCTGATGCGCAAATTCAAGGAAAAAACGTAAATATCATGAGTAAGGTATCAGGTACGGTACAAGATATTTTAGTAGAAGATGGAGCTATGGTGGAAGCTGGCCAGACAATTGCAATTTTGCAAGTCGAAATTTCGCCAGAGCAAATAAAAGAATTAGAAAATAATTTAGAAAATGCAAAACTTCGCTATAATAATATACTTTCGACACCGGATGTGATTACGCCGACTGAGCAGAATAATACAGCAGTAGATCAAATAGCTGTAGAATCAGCACAGAAAAATTTAGATAGGGCAGCGGAAAATAAGGACAAGATGGAAAAGCTATTTGCGATGGGAGCGATTAGTGCTGTGCAAAATAATGCAGCGCAAGCTGCTTATCAGGCAGCTTTAGATAATTTTACTGCTGCAAATACACCTAGAGTAAATTCTGCAGCAGTAGTGAATCAGGTTGCAAATAAGCAAGAGCTATTGCGTATTGCTCAATTACAGATTGACCAGGCTAAATTAGCGTATGAGCAAAGTAAATCTGCTCAGCAATCTGCTGTTATTACTGCGCCAGTGAGTGGAATGGTAAATTTGAATAGTTTTACAATAGATACAAAGGTTCAAGCAGGGCAGAATTTATTTACTGTAAGCGATATCGCTGATGTTTGGGTAGAAGCTAAAATTAATCGAAATGATGTTTATAAAGTGGGGTTAGGCAATTTCTCAAGTTATTCAATAACAGAATATCCAAGGCTGATTTTTAAAGGAACGGTCTTTGATATTATAGGCGATGAAGCTTTAGAACAGGTTGATGATAATGTGGCGATATTAAAGATTTCTGTTCCAACGGATGGAGATACGGTATTTAAACCAGGAATGCATGTAAATTTAAAAATTACATTATAAAAAAATTTAGTAGAATTAAATTTAATATTCAATTTTCATCATATAAAAAAGGTCTCTTTTAATTTATATTTTTATGAATAAAAATTTAAAAAATATGCAAAACAAAAGTCGTCGACCACAGATAGCGTAAAAACATCTAGAGGTCGACGACTTTTTGATGAAAAATTTATGGGTTTTCAAAAGAAAATGTCAATAAAGTTAAGTACTTGTATAAATATTAGTGGATTTTTTACTATTTTAAGGTATAATTAGGGTTATTAGATTACCTATAAGGAATTGAAACACAGCATTTAGTCCTCCGACAGCATTTGCGATTACCTGTTATTAGATTACCTATAAGGAATTGAAACGTTTGACTAACTCAACACCAGCATTGCAACAAGCAGAGTTATTAGATTACCTATAAGGAATTGAAACATAATATATATGGTCAACCAGGGCTTGACCGTTCTGTCGTTATTAGATTACCTATAAGGAATTGAAACTATCATTCCACCACTTTCTAATGGTCCTTTCCGGTATGTTATTAGATTACCTATAAGGAATTGAAACCTTTGTCCGCGGAACGTGGGTATATAAGCCAAAAATCTTCGTTATTAGATTACCTATAAGGAATTGAAACACCTAATACAGCATCTAAGATTGCATCATCATCCAGTTATTAGATTACCTATAAGGAATTGAAACAACAACAATACAGTAAAGAGAAAATTTGAAGAAGTCCTGTTATTAGATTACCTATAAGGAATTGAAACACATGTTACAAAAAACTATCACAACTACTATCGAAGTTATTAGATTACCTATAAGGAATTGAAACATCGCCTCATCTAACGTCATTTCTACACCTCCTATTCCGTTATTAGATTACCTATAAGGAATTGAAACTAGAGTAAAAATATTCCGACAGGGAAGAATAGAACCAGGTTATTAGATTACCTATAAGGAATTGAAACTAAGATTCTAGCTCATCATCTAATAAGTCGACTAAATCGTTATTAGATTACCTATAAGGAATTGAAACGACACTTTGACACCCTGCGATTTTCTTTTTTGTAAGTTATTAGATTACCTATAAGGAATTGAAACTTCGCAAGAATGGGGCTATTGAAGTAGGTCGTCCTCGTTATTAGATTACCTATAAGGAATTGAAACGCTTTTCATAGAGTTTTTTTGTAACAACTACATCCTGTTATTAGATTACCTATAAGGAATTGAAACCAAAGTAATCAAAGTACATAAGAAATTCAACTGTAGCGGTTATTAGATTACCTATAAGGAATTGAAACCTAATAAGGAATGGTTAGAGGAAAAGAGTAAATTAATTGTTATTAGATTACCTATAAGGAATTGAAACTATTTAGCTAACGCAATTGCATAAAAATATACTTCTTTGTTATTAGATTACCTATAAGGAATTGAAACCTGAATAAATTTCCTTGATTTTTCGCCCAACATTTCGTTATTAGATTACCTATAAGGAATTGAAACAAATACATTAAAATCAGCTCCTATCTTCATCTTGATGTTATTAGATTACCTATAAGGAATTGAAACATAGGTGCAACTTCTTTCTTAGATATTTTTGATGAAGTTATTAGATTACCTATAAGGAATTGAAACATAGGTGCAACTTCTTTCTTAGATATTTTTGATGAAGTTATTAGATTACCTATAAGGAATTGAAACATAGGTGCAACTTCTTTCTTAGATATTTTTGATGAAGTTATTAGATTACCTATAAGGAATTGAAACTCCATATCGCAAACTATTTCTGTTGGTATAATGGCATGGTTATTAGATTACCTATAAGGAATTGAAACTTTGCTTCATAACTCTTTTGCGCTGCTTCATTTGCACGTTATTAGATTACCTATAAGGAATTGAAACTCGGCAGAAGAAATTGTTCATGCAGGCGATCCAGATAGAGTTATTAGATTACCTATAAGGAATTGAAACCCATTTAATGTTGTAACCTCAATAGTTGGACATAAACCTGTTATTAGATTACCTATAAGGAATTGAAACTACCTTCTTTTTCACTGACAATGCAGAATGGGCATCTACGTTATTAGATTACCTATAAGGAATTGAAACAATTACGCTTTTGTTCTACAGGTAAACTATAGTCATAGGTTATTAGATTACCTATAAGGAATTGAAACTTTGGTGGTGAACTTGTGACAGTAGAAGAAATTAAAGTTATTAGATTACCTATAAGGAATTGAAACTCCTGCACATCTGCAGTAAATACCAATGTAAGAGTTACCGTTATTAGATTACCTATAAGGAATTGAAACCTCAAATGCAATCTGCCATAGAATCGGCAGCAATAGCGTTATTAGATTACCTATAAGGAATTGAAACAGAAAGAGTACCTTGCAACTTCTACAAATGGAGATAAAGTTATTAGATTACCTATAAGGAATTGAAACTCGGATTTGCGTTTCAAAATAGATTCATAAATCCGCATGTTATTAGATTACCTATAAGGAATTGAAACTCAACATGGAACTCAAACAAAAGGAAATTGAAGCCCGGTTATTAGATTACCTATAAGGAATTGAAACTCTTTTGGGCTTCGTAATATTCCCGCCCTCGTGCTGTTTCGTTATTAGATTACCTATAAGGAATTGAAACATGAAAGCATCTTTCATATCTTCGCCATCTGTATAACGTTATTAGATTACCTATAAGGAATTGAAACTCAATATCCATCAATCACACCATCCCAACATATCAATATGTTATTAGATTACCTATAAGGAATTGAAACATATATTTTTGAGCGTGCTAGCAAAATTTTAACTAGTTATTAGATTACCTATAAGGAATTGAAACTGACCGAATCCGAACTTGTCATGTAGTACCATGAAGTGTTATTAGATTACCTATAAGGAATTGAAACTCAATTCATACGCCAGAGTCTGTACAAGCTGCAGAGTTATTAGATTACCTATAAGGAATTGAAACCACTACAGAAGCTTATACGAAATACACTACTTACGTATGTTATTAGATTACCTATAAGGAATTGAAACCCAATAATAATGCCGCAAATAAAAAATACAGCGGAACGTTATTAGATTACCTATAAGGAATTGAAACTAGAGTGTTCCTGTGGTGTATGCCCTTACGAAGAAGGTTATTAGATTACCTATAAGGAATTGAAACAACTCAAGTCTTTGGATGTAATTGCAAAGGATACATCTGTTATTAGATTACCTATAAGCAAAAACAACACTGTTATTAGATTACCTATAAGGAATTGAAACGAAGGTAATAAATATCAAATTGACATCTACGCTAAACGGTTATTAGATTACATATAAGGAATTGAAACGGAGGTGGTATGGCATCATCGGCCTTGGCAGCTATTGGTTATTAGATTACCTATAAGGAATTGAAACTAAGCCTGATAAAACAAATGGATACATCAGGTAATACGTTATTAGATTACCTATAAGGAATTGAAACGCCGATATAGAAAATGCAATTATGGCTGGTAGCAGTCCGTTATTAGATTACCTATAAGGAATGATTACAAACTAAGTTTATTTGAAGGAGGCGTCCTGTAATCAAGGGCCGCAAGTTACTTGGAGTGTTCTTCTGCCTTTCAGAGGGGAAATAAAAAAACTTGTTACACTTTAATTTGTAATAAGTTTTTTATGTGGAATTTATGGAATTTATCTGTTATAATAAATCATAATGTTTTCACAAGATAAAGAATAAAAGTAGTAAAGAGAGAAAATGCTATAAGAAAAGAGTTTTTAAAGTATTATGCTAAGGGGTGTTTTTATGTCGGCAAATCCTAAATTAAAGGATGAATTAACAGATCAATTATGTAAAGCAGTTTTGTTATTGAAAGATACGGAAGAGTGTTATCAATTTTTTGAGGATATTTGTACAATTAGTGAAATAAAAGCTCTGGCGCAGCGGCTAGAAGTTGCACGTATGCTTAGAGATGGTCATACTTATGATGATATTGTTGACCGAACTGGTGCAAGTACAGCAACGATTAGCAGGGTAAAACGTTGTTTAAATTATGGCGCGGATGGATATAAATCTATTTTAGAGAGATTAGATGAGCAGAAAAAGAAATAGTGGTTAGGGGAGAAGATGATGAGTAAAAATGAATTCGTTTTGCAGATTCCTTATGGAACTAGAGATTTTTTGCCAGGCGAAGCAGCTTGTAAGAGAGAAATTGAGGATTCGCTTGCGGAGGTATTTGATCAATGGGGTTATGATGAAGTTGTTACACCGACAATTGAGTATTTAGATACGTTAACTATTGGGAATGGCAGTGAAGTTGAGCCCCATATGTTTAAATTTTTTGATAAAAATAATCGGACATTAGCTTTGCGTCATGAAATGACGACACCAATTGCGAGAGTTGCAGCAAGTCGTTTAGCAGAGGTGGAGTTTCCACTTAAATTATCTTACATTACAAATGTTTATCGTTATGAGCAAGCGCAAACAGGAAGACAATGTGAATTTTATCAAGCTGGTGTGGAACTAATGGGGATGACAGCGGCAACTGCGGATGCTGAGGTGATTGCACTTGCAATTGAATCACTTCGTCAAGCTGGTCTAGAAAATTTTCAAATTAGTTTAGGGCAAGTTGAATTTATTAATGGTGTGATGAAGCAGTTTAAATTATCTGCAAAGCAGCAACAAGAAATAAAACATGCTATGGTAACACGTAATCTGGTTGAACTTGGTGATATGCTTGATAAAAGTGAACTGGGTAAAAATGCGAAAGAAATATTGAAAAAAATACCTTTATTGCATGGGAAAATAGATATGCTCAAGAGCGTTTACCATATGATTTGTAATGAACAAAGTAAAAGAGCATTAGATAACCTAAATGAAATTTATAATCTTTTAGATTCTTACGGTGTTGCGGAGTATGTAAACTTTGATTTAGGTGTGATTCGTGATTTTAATTATTATACGGGAATGGTATTTGAAGCATATACGCCAGGTCTTGGTTTTCCTTTATGTGGCGGCGGACGTTATGATAATATGTTATCTGATTTTGGGACTGCCTGCCCCGCGACAGGATTTGCATTAGGAATAGAGAGAATTATGTTAGCTTTAGAAAGACAAGGTCTTTCTATTTCGGCAAAAAATAAAGATATTTACATAGGATGGGGCGAAGGTAAAGTAATCGAAGCAATTAAAAAGGCAAAAGAGTTACGTGGCGAAGATAAATTGGTTGAAATTGGGCTGCAAGCACAAACAAAAAAAGATGCTGAATCATATCAGCATGCTAAAAATTATAATCAGCTCATTTATATAGATTAAAATGTTACAACGTATTCGTCAATTTTTCATAGCAGTAGTGGCAAAAATTAATGATGCAGATCGCCTATTTATAAAAAAGCATTTAATAAAAAGCGAACAGAGCTTGTTTTTTGCCATGTCGATTCCAGAGCAACGTCATGCACTAAATGTTACTTACACGGCATTGAAAATGGCTGAAGTTGAAAAAAATATTAATATAGATAAGTTAATTAAATGTACACTGCTTCATGATGTAGGAAAAAAAGCTGGAGATATCAGTACGACAGATAAAGTTATTACAGTACTGGCAGATAGGTTTTTAAGCAATTGGGCGAAAAGATGGGGCAAATTGGGGCGTGGCGATAAGGTAAGCAATCTTCGTCATGCCTTTTATATTTATTATCATCATGCACAGTATAGTGCAGAAAAACTTATTCAAATTGGTGATAACGAAATTGCTGAAATTGTTGGAAAACATCACGAAGCTCCAGCAGCAAATGATGCGCCAGAGCTTCGTTTGTTAAGAAAAGCTGATGCATTGAATTAATAGCCCTTGGCTTTATCAATAACATTAAGCATATCCGTACTATGCATATATTTTGTTAGATTTTCAATAAATAATTTTATTGCACGTTCTAAATAATACGGTGACATAGCAGCAACGTGTGGTGTGATTAAAACGTTTTCCATTTCCCAAAGTGGTGAATCGGAAGAAAGTGGTTCAATATCTACTACATCGAGAGCTGCACCTTTAATATATCCTTCTTTTAATGCTGTAACCAAATCTGGCTGATGGACAATAGAGCCACGGGCTACATTAATAAAATAAGCTGTTTTTTTCATTGATTTAAATTTATCTAGTACAAATAGATTGCGTGTTTTATCTGTCAGAGGCAAAGTGACTACAACGAAATCAGAAGCTGATAATACAATGTCTAATTGCTCAGGAGAATACAGTTTGTTGACAAAAATCTCAGTTGTTTGTGTACGTTTGGTAGCAATAACTTTCATTCCCATTGCTTTTGAACGTTTTGCAATTTCTCGACCGATACTGCCAAGACCAATAATTCCAATTGTTTTATCATAAATTTCATCAGGACGTGTTCGTTGCCACAATTTATTTTGTTGATTTTTTAGTGATTCTGGTATTTGACGTGAAAGGGTTAAAATCATCGCCATAACGTGTTCAGCCATAGGAATCCCATGGATTCCACGCGAGTTTGTTAGTATGATGTCAGATTCAATTAAATCGGGGATTAAAAGTTCGTCTACGCCAGCACTTAAGGCATGAATCCATTTAAGTCGTGGTGCCTTTGGTAGAAGGTTGAGAATACTAAGATGTCCCCAGGTAACAAGAATATCTGTGTTTTCAATATAATCAGGTGCATTTTCTGGCTTGCATAAAGTGATATTAGCATTCGGAACGGTATCTTGAATACTTGTAAGTTCCTTTTCGCTTAACCGATTTAGCACAAGTATATTAAGTGAAGGTATCATAATAATCTCCTTATGATTATTTAATGTTTTACCGTCAAAACGACGATTTCCTCATTGATATCTATTCGACATCGGATTAAAAATCCCTACATTTAATATTGACGAATCTACCAAATGATGCTAATATGGTAATATATTATTGCTTTAAATAACTAAAGGACTCTATTCCTTAGGAGGATAACATGACTTCAAATGATATGGAATATCTAACAATAGCGTTACCAAAAGGTAAATTATTTACACCTTCTGCAGAAATTTTGGCTAAAATTGGCTATGCAGCAGAAGGGCTAAGTGAAAAATCACGTAAACTAGTAATTACAAATGAAGAAAAAAAGATAAAATTTATTATTACAAAAACTGTAGATCTCCCAACTTATGTGGAATATGGTGCAGCTGATATTGGAATTATTGGGAAGGATATTTTATTGGAAGAAAATAAAGATGTTTATGAACTTCTTGACTTAAAATATGGATTATGCCGTTTGATGGTCGCTGTTCCAGAAGCTTTATTACAAGAAAAATTAAGTGATTACGCGCATATGCGAGTAGCTACAAAGTTTCCGCGAGTGGCTGAAAACTTTTTTAATGGTAAAGGTATTCAAATGGAATTTATTAAATTAAATGGTTCCATTGAGTTAGGCCCTATGGTGGGATTGGCAGAAATCATTGTAGATATCGTAGAAACAGGTCGTACATTAAAAGAAAATAATTTGATTGAAATTGCCCAAATTACGAATGCAACGGCAAGGTTTATTTCCAACAGAGTAAGCTTTAAAATGAAATTTGACCGGATTAATCAGATGGTAGAAGATTTAAGGGCAATTGTTGAAAGTGGTGAAAAGAAATGAGAACGATAAGTACGCAAGAGGTGGGAATTGAAGAACTTAAAAAAATCTTATCTAAACCAGCCTTTGATCAGGTTGTATTGAGTGATCGAATTCATGAAAAAAATAAAACCTTGTTTGGTGAAGATTTAACTGCGGCACAGATTGTCGATAAAATTGTCAAGGGCATTCGTGAAGATGGCGATAAAGCGGTTATTGATTTTACTAAGTTAATTGATGGTGTAGAATTTAGTGCGGAAAATTTGGAAGTCAGTGAAGCTGAATTTATGGAAGCTGAGTCCTTAGTTGACTCTAAAATTTTAGCTTCTATTCGAAAAGCAATTGATAACGTTCGTTCTTATCACGTGGAACAGAAACCAAGATCTTGGATTACTTATCGGGAACATGGGTCAATGCTTGGGCAATCTTGTATCCCTTTAGATCGTGTGGGAATTTATGTACCTGGGGGTACAGCATCTTATCCATCTTCTGTAATTATGAATGCAGTACCAGCATCTGTTGCTGGTGTAAAAGAAATTATTATGGCAGTACCGCCAGCAAAAGATGGAAAAGTAAATCCGTATGTGCTTGTTGCCGCTCGTGAAGCAGGTGTTGACCGTGTATTTAAGATTGGTGGTGCGCAGGCAATTGCAGCTTTTGCTTTCGGTACAGAAACGGTTCCTCGGGTCGATAAGATTACAGGCCCAGGAAATATTTTTGTTACACTTGCGAAAAAAGCCGTATATGGACATTGTGATATTGATATGCTAGCTGGTCCAAGTGAAATTTTAATCATTGCCGATGAATCAGCAGATCCAGCTTATATAGCGGCTGATATGCTTAGTCAGGCTGAACATGACGTACTTGCATCTAGTATTGTCATTACGAATAGCATAGATTTAGCAGAAAAAGTAGAGACTGAGGTAAAAACTCAGTTGACTGCATTGCCTAGGCAGGAAATTGCTGCTGCATCAATTGAGAAAAATGGGTTACTTATTGTAGCCGATGATTTAATGCAGGCGATGGAACTTGCCAATCTATCGGCACCAGAGCATTTAGAGATTTTAACACGTGAACCATTTACATTGCTTCCCTATGTTCGTCATGCAGGGGCTGTTTTTCTAGGTGCATATTCACCAGAGCCTTTAGGTGATTATTTTGCCGGTCCTAATCATGTATTACCGACTGGTGGAACAGCGCGATTTTACTCGGTGCTAAATGTAGAAACTTTTATGAAACGAACAAGCATTATTTCTTATACAGCCCCAGCTTTAGCTGAGGTAAAGGATGATATTATTCGATTGGCAGAGGCTGAAGGATTAGAAGCGCATGCCAATGCAATTAGAATGAGAGGTTAGAAAAAATGTATAGACAAGGATTAGAATCATTACCAACGTATGATGTATCTGAAAAGGATTGGAAGATAAAACTTAATGCAAATGAAAGCAATCTAAATTTACCGCCATTGGTAGAGGAACGAGTAATAGCTCGTTTGGGAAGAGTGGCGTTTAATCGTTATCCTGATACTGAAATGGATGATTTAAAGGATTTAATTGCCAGAAATTTTCGTCTAAATGAAGAGAATGTACTAGTTGCAAATGGATCAAGTGAAATTTTAGAAAAATTATTTTTTGCTTTTGGCGGTCCAAAGCGTTCTATCGTTTTTCCTATGCCCTCTTTCTCTATGTACAATATCTATGCAAAACTAAGTGAATCGGAAGCTAAAGTTGTTCCGTTAGAAGCAGATTATACATTGGATGTAAAAAAATTTATTCAAGCAGTACAAGAGTGCGATGCTAAGCTTGCAGTAGTTTGTACGCCAAATAATCCAACGGGAACAATTATCCCTTTAGCAGACATAGAATATATTGCAAAAAATATTGATTGTCCGTTAGCGGTAGATGAGGCTTATGTAGAGTTTTATGGAATATCTGCAGCAAGTCTCATTGAAAAATACCCAAATTTAATTGTTGCGAGAACATTTTCGAAGGCTTATGGCATGGCAGCAGCGCGCGTTGGTTATATGTTAGCGGGTAAAGATATCATTCATATGATTGGTAAAGCTTGTATGCCTTATCATGTGAATGTGTTGAGCTTGGCTGCAGCAGCCATTGTATATCAAATGCGCGATGAATTTGTACCGAGAATTCAAATGTATGTTGCTGAACGCAAACGGATGTTTGAAGCATTGAAAAAAATAAAAGGGATTACGGTATATCCTTCAGAAACGAATTTTATTTTAATTCATTATGAAAACGCTGTAGCGTTAAATGAATATTTGGAAAGTTTAAAAATTGGTGTGCGCAGTTTTGGCAATGCGCCAGGGCTAGAGAATTGTTTGCGCATTACAATTGGTACGAGAGAAGAAAATGACCAGTGGTTAAGTGCTGTAAAAGCTTTTGTTGAAAGGAGCTGACAAAATGCGAATTGCAGATATTAGTAGAAAAACTGGGGAAACAGATATTCAAGTGAAATGTAATTTAGATGGTAATGGATTTGCGAAGGTTTCGACTGGGATTGGCTTTTTTGATCATATGTTAGATTTGTTTACGAAGCATGGTTTGTTTGACATGGAGATTTTTTCTCAAGGGGATTTAGTGGTGGATGGACATCATACCGTTGAAGATGTGGGCATTGCGCTGGGGCAAGCGGTGTTAAAAGCCGTTGGCAGTAAGGCTGGAATTAAGCGCTATGGAACTGCTTTTGTGCCAATGGATGAAGCGCTTGCCATGGTGTCACTTGACCTTAGTGGCAGAGCATTTTTAGTCTATGATGTGGCGCAGCCATTAACACCGATGATTGGCAATTATGATACCGAACTTACGGAAGAGTTTTTACGTGCATTTGCGATGCAAGCAGGAATTACTTTACATGTTAAAGTATTGCATGGTAAAAATTCGCATCATATCGTGGAAGCTATTTTTAAAGCGCTTGGCAAAGCCTTGTGTGAGGCTGTAACGAAAGATGCACGGATTCAAGGTGTGATGTCGACAAAAGGGATGCTGTAAGCGAATTAGGAGGATGCGCTATGATTGCGATTATTGATTATGGACGGGGCAATTTGTTTAGTGTGGAAAAAGCTTTTGTAAAGCTTGGCGCAGATGCCATCGTTACAAATGATATAGAAAAAATAAGACGAGCAGATAAAGTTGTTTTACCAGGTGTCGGTGCATTTGGCGATTGTATGGAGACGTTAAAAAAAGCTGGATTGATTCCGGTTATTCAAGAGGCAGCTGCATCTGGTAAACCTTTTTTAGGAATATGTTTGGGACTTCAACTTTTATTTGAGCGTAGTGAGGAATCGCCTGGCGTTGCTGGGCTTGGGATATTTAAGGGAGCAATCAGACAAATTGTTGCTCCTAACTTAAAAGTTCCTCATATGGGATGGAATAGTTTGTCGCTAAGGAATGCTACGCCACTATTAAAGGGGTTGCCGGAAAATCCATATGTGTATTTTGTCCATAGTTTTCATGCCGTGCCAGAAGACGCATCCATTATCACTGCGGTTACGGAATATGGAAGTGAATTGACGGCTGCCGTCGGCAGAGGCAATGTGCAGGCAATGCAGTTTCATCCAGAAAAATCTAGTAGTGTTGGCTTAAAAATACTTGAGAGTTTTGTAAAAAACAAAGCAGTATAGAAAGTAAGGAAGTGTTGGCATGATTGTATTTCCAGCGATTGATATTCGCAATGGCAAATGTGTTCGCTTAACAGAAGGGCGATTTGATAAAGAAACAATTTTTGGTGACAATCCAGAAGAAATGGCAAAAAAATGGGCATCGTTGGGTGCTGAATTTTTACACGTTGTGGATTTAGATGGGGCTTTGGCTGGAAAATCAGTGAATTTATCGGCAATTGAAGCGATTGTAAAGAATGTAGATATTCCAGTACAGCTCGGCGGCGGGATTCGCACTTTAGAAAATATTGAGGAACTTTTATCATTAGGTGTTTCTCGAGTGATATTAGGTTCTGTAGCAGTAAAAAATCCAAATTTAGTAAGAGAAGCTTGCAAAAAATATGGCGATCGAATCATTGTCGGAATTGATGCACGTGACGACATTGTTGCTGTTGAAGGGTGGGGTGTATCAGGCGGCGTTGAGGCAGATGCACTTGCAAAGCAGATGGCTGAAGTTGGCGTCAAACGGATTATTTATACAGATATTTCACGTGATGGAATGCTAAGCGGGGTAAATGTAAAAGCAACAGCACGTTTAGCAAAACTAAGCAATATTGCTGTAATTGCTTCGGGTGGCGTAAGCTCAATTGAGGATATTAAAGCTGTCAAAGCAGTGGAAGGTTCAGGCGTTGAAGGCGTTATTGTCGGTAAGGCAATTTATACGGATTCGCTTGATTTAAGAGAAGCGTTAAAAGTTGCAGAAGGGGAGTAATGCAATGTATACAAAACGAATTATTCCTTGTCTTGATGTAAAAGGTGGTCGTGTTGTAAAAGGAACAAATTTTGTTGGGTTGCGTGATGCGGGAGATCCTGTAGAATTGTCATCGGTATATGATAAAGAAATTGCCGATGAACTTGTTCTATTGGATATCACAGCGTCACATGAAGAGCGGAATACGATGGTGGATGTTGTTTCAGCTTGTGCATCTCAAGTTTTTATTCCTTTTACCGTTGGTGGCGGTATACGGACTAAAGAAGATATTCGCCGGATGTTAAAAGTCGGGGCGGATAAAGTATCTTTAAATACTGCAGCAATAAAAAATCCACAGCTTATTGCTGAGGGAGCAGAAAAGTTTGGTCGTCAATGTATTGTTCTTGCCGTTGATGCGAGAAGAAATGGCGAAAATAGTTGGGAAGTTTTTATCAATGGTGGTAGAACGCCGACTGGGCTTGATTGTTTAGAATGGGTAAAAAAAGCGGTTGATTTAGGTGCAGGTGAAATTCTTTTAACGAGTATGGATTGTGATGGGACGAAGAATGGGTATGATATTCCATTGACGCGAGCCGTATCAGAAGCGGTGAATGTTCCGGTTATTGCTTCTGGTGGTGCAGGAGCAATGGCGCATTTTTATGATGTTTTGACGGAGGGAAAAGCCGATGCGGTTTTGGCAGCTTCGGTATTTCATTATGGAACATTCACCGTAAGGCGAGTGAAAGAATATTTGAAATCGCGTGGTGTGGAGGTTAGATTGTGAATTTAGAGAAAGTTAAATTTAATGAAGCTGGTTTGGTTCCAGCAATTGTACAAGATGAAAATGGTGAAGTTTTAATGCTTGCCTATATGAATCAAGAATCGTTGCAAAAAACGATTGAAACAGGCGTAACCTGGTTCTATAGTCGCAGTCGTCAAACGCTCTGGCAAAAAGGGGAAACTTCGGGCAATGTGCAGCAAGTAAAAGATATTTGCTATGACTGTGATGGCGATAGTTTATTAATTAAAGTACAACAAACTGGGGTTGCTTGTCATACTGGTACATATTCTTGTTTTAGCGGACGCAGTCTAATAAAAACGAAGGATATTGCTGAAAAAATCTTTGATGAGGCACAAGTATATGGTAATAGTGCAGCGACGATTTTACATGATTTATACCATGTAATTAATGAACGTAAAATGAGTCCAGCCGAAGGTTCCTATACAAGTTACTTATTTGAAAAAGGGCAAGATAAAATAGTAAAGAAAGTTGTAGAAGAGGCTGGAGAAACAATTATTGGATCTAAAAATATGGATAAAGATGAAATTCTTTACGAAATGTCTGATCTTTGGTATCATTGTTTAGTATTACTGGCTTTTCATGAGATTACACCAAGTGAATTGCTAGCAGAACTAGAAAAACGCAGAAAGGGTGGAAACTATCATCGTTTCCAAAGACCAGAGTAATATGGAAAAATCAGTTGGAACTCAATTTATGCAAGCAACGACGTATGAAAATCTAAACCCGAGTGGACAAAAACAAGGCTTGCCAATGCCAGCATTTGAATTGCCATATCAGACGAATGCAAAAATGGTGAAATTACCCGAGCCTGATATGCTAGCCGAAAAAGAAGTCAATTTCTTAGAGCTGATTGAACTTAGAACAAGTGTAAGACAATATCACAATACGATGCTTACATTGCATGATTTATCTTATCTCTTGTGGTGCTCACAAGGGGTAAAAATGGCAATGCCAGAAACGGGGACACTGAGAAATGTTCCATCAGCTGGTGCGAGACATGCATTTGAAACCTATGTTTTAATTAATCATGTCGAAGGCATTCCAGCGGGACTATATCGTTTTCTTGCTTTAGAACATGTGTTAATTGAGGTTAATATATCAGACACAATTGCCCAGGAAATTACGCAAGCATTTTTGAATCAAAAAATGATTTTATCAAGTTCGGTAACTTTTATCTGGACGGCTGTTGCTGAACGCATGACATGGCGCTATGGTGATCGTGGGTATCGTTATTTACATTTAGATGCTGGACATGTTTGTCAAAATATATATTTAGCAGCGAATACGTTAAATTTTGGCGCTTGCGCAATCGCAGCTTTTAATGATGAAGAATTGAATAAAGTACTTGGTGTAGATGGCGAAAAACAATTTGCAATTTATGGCGCGTGTATCGGGAAATGAAAAAAGCAAGCAAAAAGCTTGCTTTTTTGTTTTATAGACAAAGAAAAGGTATATAAGAAATTTTCATACCGTATAAATAGTTTAAGAGAATTTTTAAATCTAAGATATTCCAAAAAAAAATGCAAACTTTATATTGCCTAAAGTTTATTTATAGTCTATCATAATAAAATGATTGAATTATTTTGTAAAATATAGTGGTGGGTGAATGTGTTGAATAAAAAAGTTTTAAAGATGAAACTTTTAAGTTTTGGTGAAAAAGTGCAATGTATTTTTCGGGATTGTCTAGGATTTATTATTACTTTATTTTTGCTCAACTTTACGACAATGGCCTGGTCACTGATTAATGAAGATAAAATAGATCTTTTATTTTGTTATGGATTTAGTTTGTTTTTTGCTGTCTTTATTGTAGCGGGAATGATTAAGCTGCTTTGCAAAAAGACCTGGCTAAAAGAAACGGTAAAGGGACTTGTTTTATTTATTTCATCTATTATTTTTGGTGTTGAATTTTTTACGATGTATAATTATCAGTCTTTAATTGGCACAGGAATTATTAATTCATTATTTGAGACAAATTTTCGTGAAGCTTTAGAATTTTTAGATATGTATGTTGGTGTAAAAGAAGTTGCCTATGTCGTATTATCATTAATATTTTTTTATTTTGTGAGAAAGCGCAGGCTGATTGATGGCGTGCGTAGTCAACCTCATTTCAACAAATTTGCAGTGGGCGTTTTTGTTATAGGTCTTTTTTATATGGTACGGATGTTTTATTGTTATGGTGAATTCTTTATAGATCATCAGTTTATTCCTTTTCAGCGTGCATATGCTTCAGCAAAAGTGGCTTTGAAAAATATAGAAGCGTATGATGATTTATCAGGAAAGCTAAACGCCAATATTGAGTTAAGGGAAAATAAATCTAAAGTTAAAAATGTTGTTTTAATTTTAGGAGAGTCGACGAATAGAAATCATATGGGTGTATATGGCTATTATTTGCCGAATACGCCTAATTTTCAAAGAATGCGCGATAATCAAGAATTACAAGTCTTTACTGATGTTATTAGTCCACATTCAACGACGATTGCCGTATTAAGTAAATTATTTACGTTTTGTAATTATGAATCGGATAAAGAGTGGTATAAATATAATAATTTGATTGATATTGCAAATGCAGCAGGTTATAAGACTTTTTGGTTATCAAATCAAGAGAGTTCTGGAATTTGGGGCAATGTTGCTCAGATTTTTGCGCAACATAGTACAAAGCATGAGTTTACAAGGATTCGTGAATCCAGAGAAGATTATGGGATTGTAGATGGGGAGCTATTTCCATTAATAGATCGCGCATTGCTAGAACCGGGGGAAAAGAATTTTTTTGTGATTCATCTTATGGGAGCACATGGACTTTATTATAATCGTTTTCCTTATGCTTTTTCTAAATTTTCCAAAGATGATATTCATCTTGATGTCAATGATGAAAAGAAAACGATTATTGCCCAATATGATAATGCTGTTTATTATAATGATTTTGTCGTCAATGAAATTATTAATAAATTTAGGGATAGAGAAACCGTTGTTTTATATGTTTCAGATCATGGCGAAGCTGTGTATGATGAGCAAAATTTCACTGGACATATTGAAGAAAATCCAAATCGTCACATGATAGAAATTCCGATGATGATATGGGGTTCAGAAGAGTTTAAAAAGAATTATCCAGAGAAGATGCAGCATATTATGAATTCAACAGACAATCCATATATGACAGATGATATGATTCATACGTTTTTAGATCTTATGGACATAAAAACTCCTGATTATAATTCTGGACGCAGCATTATTAATGAAAATTTTGATATAACAAGAAAACGTATTTTTAATGAACGTGATTATGATAAGGAAATAAAAAATGGTGCTGCTAAAGAATCTGATGTAATACAGAATAGAGGGTAGATTATATTGGAAAAATGTAATGTGGAAAATTGTACGTGTCCACACGTGAATTGTGAAAATCATGGAAAGTGTTGTGCCTGCATCAATGCACATTATCGCAAAAACAGCCTTGTTTATTGTATGAGAAAGATAAGTGAAGCGAGAGTTAAGCGAGTTGTGGATGAAGCTTTAGCAGGAAAATAGAAAAAATGCTGGAATGTTTAAAATAATGAACATTCCAGTATTTTTATCCGATGGCTAACGGGGGCTATAATATTCCCTTCTAGACGAAAGTAAAGATACCGTAAGTCCCTGGATTATGTGTCTGATTTCAGTAGGACTTTAACTCCCACTGAAACAGCCGGGGTCATATCAGGAAAAGTAGGTGATTTTATATGGCGACAAATGGAACAGGAAAGAATAAAAAAACTAATACAAAGTCAAAAGTAAAAGAAAGCCATTCGAGGACTATTTTTCGTTCATTTTTTATGATAAGTTTAGCGATTGCACTGGCTTGCGGATATTTTTACTTTGTTAACGATGACAAAAAAGATGACCATATAAAATCAGTGCCTAATTATATTGTTGAGAAAACAGGTTCAGCAGCAATTGCTGATTTTACAGATAAAACGAAGCAAGTGAATCAAGTTGTTGATGATGTGATAACTGAAAATGGAGCTACGATTCTTGATGTAAAGAATTTAAGCAAAATGGTATCAAGAAAATCGGTTGAGGGATCAATTAAATGGACCTGCAGTGAGATTCCAATTTCGCTGGAGATAAGCAAAATCAATGATTTTGAGCAATTGTTAAAAAAACGCCTTGGAAAGATTGGGGCTGATATTTTAACTATAGAACCTGACAAATATAATGGTCAGTCTGTGATGCGTTATGATATTGGCGTAAAAGATAAATTAGAAGATAATGATGATGTAACGATTATTGCAACTAAAATTTTTGTCATACAAAAGTCAAATGAAAATATTGCGACTGTCGAGAAAGTTAAGGAAAGAAAAACTACGCCAGGAGAGGGAAAACTTGCTTTAATTATTGATGATTTTGGTTATACAAAGGAACCGATTCAAGCTTATCGTGGAATTCATCGACCTCTTACTTTTGCAATTTTACCAAATCATCCATATAGTATGGATGCAATGAAATATGGAAAGCAGGATGGCAGGATACTTATTTTACATTTACCAATGGAAGCTATGAGTAGTGCGGCAAAAGAAGAAGCGATAACAATTCATACTGACATGAGCGAGAATGAAATTAGAGCGGTGATTAACCAGTTAACAGAGGCTGTCCCTAATATATCCGGAGTAAATAATCATCAAGGATCTAAGGCGACAGCAGATAACAGGGTTATGCAAACCGTAATGAATGAGATGGAGGGAAAAGGATTATTTTTTATTGACAGTCATACGAGTGGTAGTTCTGTTGCATATAGTACCGCACGTAAACTCGGTGTACCAACGGCTCAAAATGAACTATTTATTGATAATGATAGTGATGTTAATGCGATTAAAATGCAATTAAGAACTGCTGGCGATATGGCTTTGCGCAATGGTGATGCGATTGCAATTGGGCATGCGAGAATGAATACAGCAAAAGCAATAAAAGAAATCATTCCAGAGCTTGAAGCAAAAGGTGTTGAATTTGTATTTGTAACTGAACTTTTACAGTAAGAAAAAAACTGAGCTGAAATTCAGCTCAGTTTTTGTTTTCTCCATAGATAAATTTGTTATAGATATCTTTCATTTCATAACGATTTTTTTGTGGAGGCCATAACTCGACGATTGCACTTTCACGCATGCCAGCCGCAAGATGAGAATAAAGCATTGGGTTATTTTTGCCAAGAGTAGCAATGAGTTCTTTAATTTCTTGACGTTTTGTTTTTCCATTTAGCGGGCATGGACTTTCTATTGGCGTAAATCCGTGAATGTGAACGCTATCTTTTAATTCTGATTCACGAAAATAGACAAGAGGGCGAATAACCGTCAAATCTTTGCGATCTAAATAAGTTTTGGGTAAAAAAGTTTTTAATTGCCCTGAACAAAGTAAACTCATGAAAAAAGTTTCTACGGCATCATCATTGTGATGTGCGTAGGCTACTTTATTATAGCCTTTTTCTTTAGCATAACGATTTACTGCTCCACGTCGAAAAAAAGCGCAGGTAAAACAAGGATCTTTACCATTTTGTTCTTTAATAATGCCGGCGATATCTACTTGCTGCGTAAAAAATGGAATTTTTAAATCTGTGCAAAATTTTTCGAGACGGTTAGTTTCAAATTTATCAGTAAACATAGGATCAATCGTGATGGCAGCTAAAGAAAAATTTTTGTTTAATCGTTCACGGAGTACAGCCAATGCATAGGTCATAAACACGCTGTCTTTACCACCTGATAAACCGATTAATATTTTATCGTTTTCTTCAATTAAATCAAATTCTACAATCGCACGTAAAATTCTACTAAAATACATTTGGGGGAGTTGAATATTCATTTTACACCTCAATTAAACCTTTTATATTCTCTTTATTATAGCGTAAATCAATAAAAATAAAAGAATGATTATAAATATTTCTATTTTCGCTAAATACAAAAGTAGAAATATGAGAATATTAGGGAATACTATAATATCTCGTTTAAAAAGAAAAAATAGGAGGGTACTTTTCTAGAATAGGTAAAATGTCGTATAATAATATATAATGAAAACTATGCGGGCAGGTAAGCAGGTTTTTTGTATAATGAATTCAATTTATTATAGATAAAGATAATGGGGGTTAATCTTATGAAATCAACAAAACCAACTTATACGATTGGACATCGTAATCCAGATACCGATTCAATTTGTTCGGCAATTGGTTATGCACATTTGAAACAAAAATTAGGTGAGAATGTTTTACCGGCAAGAGCGGGAAAAATTAATGCAGAAACGAAATATGTATTAGAAGCATTTAAAATGGAAACGCCGAAATTAATTACTGATTTATATCCAAGGGTAAAGGATGTTACTTTGGCTTGTAATATTGTAGTTAAAGAAACGGATAATTTACGAAGACTAGGTGAAGTTCTGCGTAAACATGATATGAAATCAGTACCAGTTGTTGATTCTCATAATCATTTATGCGGGATAGTTACAGTGAGTGACTTAGCGAAACGTTATTTTAATGAGTTGAGCATGCAAAACTTAGCAGAAGCTAATGTATCATTAAAGGCAATCGTTGAGGTTGTTGATGGGGAAATAATTAATCAAGGCGATATGAGTCAAACGGTAAAAGGCAATGTGCGTATTGGAGCTGGAAGCCGTGAGACTGTTCATAAATTCATTAAATCAGGCGATGTAGTATTGATTGGCGATCGAAAAGAAGCGATGTATATTGTTGCTCAGCAGGATATTTCTTGTTTAATTGTTACTGGTGATGGTGAAATTCCAGCCAATGTACTTGAGCTTGCAGAAGAGAAAAATTTATTAGTTGTATCTTCTCCATATGATACATATACTTGTGCTAGATTGGTAAATCAATGTATTCCTGTAAGTATGATTATGCAAAAAAATGTAACGACATTTAAACCGACGGATATGCTTAGTGATATCAAAGGAACGATGCAAGCGACACAATTTAGAAATTATCCAGTAGTAGAAAATGAAAAATTAATTGGTATTGTAAGTCGTGATCGGTTATCCATTCCAGAACGCGAGAAAGTAATTTTAGTTGATCACAATGAACGGAGTCAGGCTGTTGAAGGAATTGAAGAAGCTAAAATTCTTGAAATTATTGATCATCATCGTTTAGGTGGGATTCAAACAAGTGATCCTATTTTTACGCGTCAAGAACCGGTTGGTTGTACTGCTACAATTGTAGCTAATATGCATTGGCATCGTGATATAGAAATTCCGGCGGATATTGCTGGCTTATTGTTATCGGCGATTATTTCCGATACAGTGTTATTTAAATCTCCAACATGCACACCTTATGATAAAGAAACTGCTGAAAAGTTAGCAAAAATTGCGGGGGTTGATCTTAATGAGCACGGTATGGCATTATTAAAAGCGGGCTCAGGTATTGGAGATATGACACCGATGGAAATCGCAAAAAATGATTTGAAGGAATTCCAAATTGGTGATTATCGTATGATAGTCAGCCAAATTTCGGTTATGGATACAGAAGAAGTATTGGCATTAAAAGATGAATTGATTGCTTGCATGAACAGTATTTGTGAATCTGAAGGGTATAATATGAGTTTGCTCATGGTAACTGATATTATTGAAGAAGGAACACATCTACTGTTTACAGGTAATCCAAAAACGATTATAGGTGAAGCATTCCATCAAGATGCAAGTGGTAATTTGATTTATTTACCAGGCGTAATGTCTCGTAAAAAACAAATTATTCCACCGATGGTTGAAGCATCTAAAAAAGATATGTAAAATAAGTTACGCAAATATAGAGACGTAAATTAACCTCTGGAGACTGAGTCATCGGTTTTCAGAGGTTACTATATTCTTTATACATAAGAATATAGTGGAGATTCATGATTTAGCGAAAGTAAAGATGGAGGAAAAGATGGATATATTTGAAGGATTAAACCCAGCGCAGACCGAGGCGGTAAAACAAACGAAAGGGCCGTTACTTATCATGGCTGGAGCTGGTTCCGGCAAGACGAAGGTGCTAACTTGCCGAATTGCAAATTTATTAGAACAAGGGATTGCCCCTTATAATATTTTAGCAATTACGTTTACCAATAAAGCGGCAGCTGAAATGCGTGAACGCGTAGATAGAATGATCGGAAATAAAGCGAAAGATGTTTGGCTTAACACATTTCATTCCTTTTGTGCAAAATTTTTAAGACGTGAAATTGAAGTTTTAGATGGCTATAAAAAGAATTTTACAATTTATGATTCCAGCGATTCCTTAACTTTAATAAAGAATTGTTTAAAAGAGCTAAATTTAGATGACAAACAATATGCACCGAATAGCGTCCAAGGTGTGATTTCTAACGCCAAGAATGCTTTAACGGGTGCGCGTGAATTTGAGCGCTCGGCGGATACCTTCTTTACGAAAAAGGTCGCGGAAGTATATGCGTTATATCAGAAAAAATTAAAGGCAAATAATGCATTGGACTTTGATGATTTATTAATGGTAACGGTAACTTTACTGCAAGAGCATGAAGAAATTTTGCAGAATTATCAAGTTCGGTTTAAATATATTTTAATTGACGAGTATCAGGATACGAATGCGGCACAATATTTACTAGCTAAATTATTAGCGGCAAAATATCGTAATTTATGTGTTGTTGGTGATGCTGATCAGAGTATATATGGCTGGCGTGGTGCTGACATTCGTAATATTATGGATTTTGAAAATGATTATCCTGATGCTTTGACCATAAAATTAGAGCAAAATTATCGTTCGACGAAAAACATTTTGGCAGCTGCAAATGCGGTCATTGAAAACAATATCGACCGTAAGCCTAAAGAACTTTGGACGGAAAATCAAACCGGTGAAAAGATTACATGTTATTTAGCAAATGATGAACGTGATGAAGTGCAATTTATCGCCAATACAATAGTAAAACAAAAAACGATTTTTAATACATCTTATGGAGATATTGCCGTATTATATCGTACGAATTCACAGTCGCGTGTTTTAGAAGAAGGCTTTATGCGCGCGGGGATTCCTTATACGATGGTTGGTGGGTTAAAATTCTATGATCGCAAGGAAATCAAAGATATTCTTGCTTATTTAAGAGTGATTTTTAATCCCAATGATACCGTAAGTTTGATGCGAATCATCAATGTGCCAAAACGTGGGCTTGGGGATGCGACGATTGGCAAATTGAATGAATATGCCAATGCAAATCAATTATCGTTGTTTGATGTTGTATCAAATCCAGATATGGTACCGGGAATTACGGCACGTGTAAAACGACCGTTAGAATTGTTTGCAGAATTTGTTTTTAAAATGATGGCGTATCAAAATAATATGTCGGTGATGAATTTAATTGATCATGTGATGAAAGAATCCGGCTATCTTGCCGAGCTTGAAGCGGAAGATAAAGTGGAGAATCAAACGAGAATTGAAAATTTGAAAGAGCTGTTAAGTGTGGCAAAAGATTTTGCTAAAAGTGGTGAAGTGGACAATTTGGAAAATTTCTTAAGCCAAGTTGCGCTGGTATCAGATATTGATAATGCCGATTTAGAAGATGATCGCGTGACGTTAATGACGCTTCACTCCGCAAAAGGTCTGGAATTCCCAATTGCATTTATTGCGGGGATGGAAGAAGGGTTATTTCCACATGCGAGAACGTTAATGAATGAAAGTGAAATTGAAGAAGAGCGGCGGATTTGTTATGTGGGGATTACGAGAGCCAGACGTAAATTGTATTTAACAAATGCCAAAATGCGGACAATCTATGGAAAGACATTATCGTATCCACAATCTAGATTTTTAAATGAAATTCCGGATGAATATTTAGATAGGCTGGTTGTACGGGCAAATAATTATGGCTTTACCAATGCGAGCAATAATCAAATTGGGTTTAGCAGCAGCTTCCGTCCAACGAACCAGATGCAAACAGCGACGACACCAGTGCAAAGGGCAGATGTGATTAAGCCTGATACGAATGTAGCATGGCGTGCTGGCGATAAAGCAAAACATGGAAAATGGGGAATTGGCACTGTGGTTGCAGTAAAAGGATCAGGGGAAGAAGTTGAGCTCCAAATCGCATTTCCAGAGCAGGGAATTAAAGCTTTAATGCAGAAATATGCACCGATTACGAAAGTATAAGTAAAGCAGTAGAGGTGGCAAAATGAACCGCGAGCAGGCAAAAAAAGAAATTACCAGTTTGAGAGAAAAAATTAATTATCATATGCACCGATATCATGTATTAGATGCTCCTGAAATTGATGATTATACGTATGATATGATGTTTAAACAACTTAAGGAATTAGAGGAAAAGTATCCGGATTTAGTTACTGAAAATTCACCAACGCAGCGTGTTGGTATGCAGCCGGCTGAAGGGTTTCAAAAAATCACGCACTTTACGCCAATGCGTAGTTTAGGAAACGTTTTTTCAGAAATGGAATTATTGAACTTTCATAAACGGGTGCAAAATGGATTAGATACTACACAAGCAATTGAATACGTCATTGAGCATAAGATTGATGGATTGGCAATTAATCTTGTTTATGAAAATGGCAAGTTGGTACGTGCGGCTACGCGGGGAGATGGAGTTACTGGTGAAGATGTAACTGCAAATATTAAAACGATTCGTTCAATACCACTGGAACTTCATCAAGATAAGGTAGAAATTCCGCAATTTTTAGAGGTGCGCGGTGAAGTATATATGCCCAAAGAATCGTTTATTCGGTTAAATGAGCAGCGGGAAGAAAATGACGAGCCTTTATTTGCAAATCCGCGGAATGCAGCAGCTGGTTCATTAAGACAGCTTGATCCTAAAGAAGCAGCTAAAAGGTCATTAGATTCGATTTTATACGGAATAGGAGCGCATGAAGGCATTGAAATTTCTACTCATGAGATGATGCTAAAATGTCTTGAAGCTTGGGGCTTTAAAATTAATCAGATGTATAAAGTGACCAGTGACATTGATGAAGCTGCACAATATTGTCAAAGCTGGTCTGATAAACGCAACGATTTACCATTTGCGATTGATGGAATGGTAATGAAGGTTAATGATTTAGCTGCACAGGAGCTGCTTGGAGCAACAGCAAAAGATCCACGTTGGGCAATTGCATATAAATTTCCACCAGAACAGGCAGTAACTGTTGTTGAAGATATCGTTATTAGTATTGGACGTACAGGGGTGTTAACGCCTACGGCAGATTTAACGCCAGTATTACTATCAGGCTCTACAGTTAGTCGAGCTACTTTGCATAATGAGGACTATATCAAAGAAAAAGATATTCGTATTGGTGATACGGTGTTAATTCATAAAGCGGGAGAAATTATTCCAGAGGTTCTTACCGTTTTAACTGAAAAGCGTACAGGTAAAGAAGTCCCTTTCGTTATGCCGCATTTATGCCCGGTTTGTGGAAGCGAAGCAAAACGTGTGGAAGATGAAGCCGCTTATCGGTGTACAAATGAAAATTGTCCAGCATTAATCCGGGAAAAAATTATTCATTTTGTATCGAGAGATGCAATGAATATTGAAGGGCTAGGGCCTGCGGTTGTCAGCAATTTATTAGAATCTCATTTAATTGAAGATGTTGCGGACTTATATCAATTGACGCGAGAACAATTGGTCAATTTAGAGCGAATGGGCGAAAAATCAGCGGCGAAATTACTTCAGTCAATTGAGATAAGTAAAAAAGCGGGTTTATCTCGTGTTTTATTTGGACTTGGAATTCGGTTTGTCGGTGTAAAAGCAGCAGCAACTTTAGCCAGAAAATTTGGCGATGTTGTTTCATTGCAAAGGGCAACAGTAGACGAACTTATTTTGCTTGAAGATATCGGTGAGAAAATTGCGCAAAGCGTAGTAACTTACTTCAATCAACTCAAACACATTGAATTAATTGAAAAACTCAAAAGTAGAGGCGTAATAATGACCGCTGAAAAAGTTGAACATAGAGTGGCGCAGAATTTTGCTGGGGTAACTTTTGTTTTAACAGGAACGTTGCCGACTTTAACGAGAAAAGAAGCAGCTGAGATGATTGAAAATAGGGGAGGCAAGGTCTCTGGTTCGGTAAGTAAAAAAACGAATTACGTTCTTGCCGGAACAGAAGCGGGAAGCAAGCTCGACAAGGCGGCGAATTTAGGAATCGCGATTATTGACGAAGCTGCATTTATGAAAATGGTAGAAGAAAATTAAAGCAAAAGGGTGCATGAACTTTTATGTTCATGCACCCTTTTGCAATTTACTTAACAATTTCTAAACGTGGATTTGGATTGTAGTTCCGACCTACTTTTGAGCAAGGCTTTCCATCGACCATAACAACGTCAGCCGTAAAATCAACATTCGTTTTAAAAATACTGCTTCCTACCGCATATACGTCTACGGGAACATTTTCTTTTTCAAATTGTTTTATGCGCGCTTCGTTAAATCCACCAGAGACCATAATTTTTACATGGTCAAATCCTTCGTTATCCAAAGCATTGCGGACATTGTGAACCAATTGTGGATTTACGCCAGTAGGAGGGAAACTTCCCATTTGTTCATGAATTGACTTATCTACCATCTTATCTGATGTATCAAGTCTTACTGCATATAATCGGTCGCCTAGTGTTTTTGCTACGGCTAGACTTGTACCAACGCAGTCATTGTTAAAATCGACGAGAGCAACACGACGGATTGAAGGATCGATGTAATGATCAAATGCTTTCGTCGCAGCTACTGTATCGCCTTGATATGCAGCGATTAAAGCGTGTGGGATTGTCCCGGCAGCTTCAATCGCCCATGTTTTTGCATTTGCTGGTGTAGAAATTCCTTGCATACCCCCAATTTTGGCTGCATATCCGTCAGATTCTTGTACTGTGTAATGATCAAAGCGTGATGGGAAGAAAAGTACAGGTTTACCATTTGCAGCTTTAACAACTTTTCGTGCATTTGTTGCAATTTTTGTTTGGCGCGCAAGAATTCCCAAATAAAGAGTTTCTAGATGAGAGAAATCAGCTAAATCGCCTTCAATTGTCATGATTGTTTCCCAAGGCGCAATTTCATCACCGTCGTGTAACGCATGAATTTTAATTGTGTCAGGATGGTATGCACATTGCTTAATTAATGCAATTGCTTCATCAATTCCACAGAGAATTGCATGGTCGCGTTGAAAAATTTGCATCATTATACGTGGATGATATTGAGCAGCATTTAAAATTTCTTGTGTACGTAGAAAGTACACATCACTGTAATACCCAGATTTTATTTGTTCTACAGGAAATATGAATGTATTTGGATTATGTCTAGTTTTCATTATGAGTTCCTCCAGGTTAGATTTTTAATAATATATTTTGCTAAGAGAATATTTAGTTTAAAAGAAAGAAAACTTCTATTTAAGTAGTTTTAATTATGATACAATAAAATCGCATTTGTAATCAATAGGAGGACTGAAATGGAAACAGATATTACGATTCTTGATTTTAAGAATGAAGCACAATCATGGGAAGAATTAAAAAAAATTAACTGCGATGAAATGGGATTACATATATTGTGTCCAAAGAGCGTATTTAAAGTAATAAAAATTAAAAAAATTAGAACAAAAGCAGCAAATATATTGAAGCAAACTTTTTTAGGAAAAGGAGGAGATGTTGCTGTCTCACGTAAAACGGTTGATCTTAGTGCAGAATATACAGATGTAATCATTTTTGCAACATTAAAACAATATAAAGTTGCTTTAGCACAGCTAAAAGTTCAACCTTGGGGATTAGCAAAACTTGCGCAGCAAATTGAGAATATTTTAATGAAAAGCAAAGCTTTACCTTATCGGAATTATCAATGGTCAGATCGCGCTTTAGAAATTAATGATACAAATAGTTTAGTTATGGGGATCTTGAATGTAACGCCGGATTCTTTTTCTGATGGTGGAAGATTTAATCGAAAAGAAAGTGCAAAGGAAAGAGTAATCGCTTTGCAAGAGGCGGGGGCTGATATTATTGATATTGGGGCGGAATCTACACGACCATATGGAGGCGCGGAAAAAGTTACGGAAAAAGAGGAATTAGAAAGATTATTGCCAATATTAGAATATATAAATCCCTATTGTAAAGTTCCAATTTCAGTTGATACATATAAGGCGAATGTTGCTGAAGCTGCTTTAAAATGTGGAGCGCACATGATTAATGATATTTGGGGATTGCAACAAGATGAAAAGATGGCGCAAGTTGCTGCAAAGTATAATGTACCAGTTGTTGTTATGCATAATCATGTTGATATGCAATATCCAGATGGTATTATGTATCATATGCGAAGTTTTTTTGAAAGAAGTATCGCAATTGGATTAGAAAATGGCTTAAAGAAAGAAAATATTATTATTGATCCGGGAATTGGGTTTGCAAAAAATTTTCAACAGAATATGTATGTGATGAATCACTTAGAAGATCTACAGCTGATGGATTGCCCAGTCCTTCTTGCAACCTCGCGTAAACGGTTTATTGGTGAAGTTTTGGATTTGCCAGTAGAGGAACGTGTAGAAGGGACCATTGCTACAGCTGCATTAGGAAGACAAAAAGGGGTGCAAATTCATCGAGTGCATGATGTAAAGGAAGTAAAACGAACTTTAAAAATGTTAGATGCAATGATGAGGAGTGGCAGAGATGAATAAGATTTTAATTGACAATGTAATGTTTTATGGATTCCACGGGGTATATGAATATGAGCGGGAGCAAGGACAAAAATTTTATTATGATATAGAAATGTACTGTAATGATATTACAGCTGCTCAGACGGATGATTTAACAAAAGGTGTTGATTATATCCATGTATATCAATTGGTGAAAGATATTGCAGAAAATAAGCGCTTTCAATTATTAGAAGCGTTAACTATGCATATGGCAGATAAAATTTTAGAAGCCTGTCCAGTTGTAGCAAAGGCAGTTGTCAGAGTCCGTAAATATGGGGTACCTATTGCAGGACCGATAAATTTTGTTCAAGTAGAATCAATTCGGGATCGCAAAGCAGAATGATTTTTTTAGGTCTTGGATCGAATATAGGAAATCGTAAGCAAAATCTTATGCGAGCAATTGAATTATTAAATCAGCATAATGATATTATAGTAAGGAAAATTTCATCAATTTATGAAACTGAACCATATGGAGTAAAAGAGCAGGATGATTTTTTAAATGCAGTGATAGTAGTTGAAACGAAGCTTTTTCCGGAAGAATTATTAGATGTTTGCTTAACAATTGAAAGTCGAATGGGGAGGACGAGAGAATTGCGTTGGGGGCCAAGAGTTATTGATATTGATTTGCTTTCATATAATAATGAAGCAATGCATACAGAACGGTTGACACTACCCCATCCCTTTTTTGCTTTGCGAAAATTTGTTTTAGTACCCATGGCAGAGATTGCAGGAGATTTTATAGTTTCAGATGGAATGACTGTGAAAAATTTGCTAATGCAGTGCCCAGATAGTAGTAATGTTACGCTCTATTTTGGATAGAATATTCTTAAAAGTAGATTAAGGAGAGCGTACGCAATATGAAACGAATCATGATTTTGAGTGCTTCTATTGGGGCTGGTCATGTAAAAGCGGCACAAGCAATTCATGAAAGCTTAAATGATTTAGATGATATTTATATTGTTGAATATGATGTACTTACTTTTATTCCTGAGATTTGTAAAAATTTTCTTTTGGGTTTATATTTATATAGTTTAAAATCATTCCCTCAAGTGTATGATCAAGCATATGCTTGGGGGAATGATAATAAGTGGGCATTGTATGGAAAAAAATTGTTGAATCAAGTATTTTCAAAAAAATTACTACATTATATTCGTGATTATTCACCGGACTGCATTATTGCTACACATGCGATACCAGCAGGATTTGTCAGTTATTTAAAAGAAGAGAAGTATATAGAGTTAATGAGCGCCACGGTGATTACGGATTTTGCTGTACATCGGTTATGTTTTAATCAAAATACTGATTTGTTTTTTATTGCACATGAAGGATTAGTTTCAAATAAAGTATTTGATAATTTTTCGATGGAAAAAGTATATACTACAGGAATTCCAGTTAGGCAATCTTTTCTTGAACAGGTAGAGAAAAAGAAGATTTACAAGGATTTAAATTTTGTGGAGGATAAACCGACAATTTTGATTATGGGGGGCGGCGCTGGACTTTTGCCAATGGAAAAAATTTTGAGGGAATTTGAAATGATTGATATTCCGTTACAAGTGATTGCTGTTGCGGGCAATAATAATATCTTGTATAATAAGCTGCAATGCGTCAAATCAAGTTGCCATGATATTAAAACGTTTAAGTTTGTTCAATCTATTCACCAGTTTATGTCTATTTCTGATTTAATGATTACAAAAGCTGGGGGAGTTACAATTGCAGAAGCTTTATGTAAAGGCCTTCCAATGTTAATCTATCGCCCTTTCCCAGGGCAAGAAAATTATAATGCGAAATTTATTGAAACTGCAGAGGTTGGATATATTATAAAAGATATTAATAAAATAAGTAGTTTTATTAAATTTTTGTTGGCAAATAATGCTGCGAGATTAAAAGAACTGCGGGAAAATTCCCAGGCTATAGCAAAGCCGAATGCAGCAAAACATATCATAGAGTGTATTTTTCAGAATTTTTCATAGTTTTTTATTGGTTTCGTTGTATTATAATATTCCTATGTGCTATAATTACCCATATTCTATACTTCGTACTTTTTAGATTCTATATGGGCGGTGTAGATATTGGAAAAGATTTTTTTAGCAGCATTACAAATGACTCCGGGAATTGGTAATGCTAAATTACGGAGTTTAATTGAGTACTTTGGCAGTGCGAAAAATGTTTGGCAGGCGGACAATAGTGATATTGTAGCAAGCAAATGTCTTACTCAATCAGACTGTGAATGTTTATTTTCTCAGAGGAAAAAACTGGACGTTGTCGAAGGTTTAGCGGAAAAATGGGAAAAACAAGAGATTAAATTATGTAGTTATTTTGAAGAATCCTATCCAAGTCAGTTAAAAGAAATTTTTCATCCACCTATGCTCTTATATTATCGAGGCAATTTTACTTGTAATGAGAACAATATTGCGATTGTTGGTGCACGAAAAGCGTCACCTTATGGGAAAAATGTTGCTGAAAGTTTAGCGAAAGATTTAGCAAAAGCAGGCGTTACTATAATTAGTGGGGCGGCACGAGGGATTGATACAGCATCACATCGAGGTGCTTTAGATGCTAAAGGAAAAACGATTGCGGTATTAGGATGTGGAGTAGATATTGTTTATCCAGCAGAAAATCGCAGTCTATTTTGTGAGATTGTAGATAAAGGTGGTGCAATTGTATCAGAATTTGCACCAGGGACAGCACCACTGGCAAAAAATTTTCCGGCTCGTAACCGAATTATTAGTGGACTATCTAATGGGGTTGTAGTGGTTGAAGCAGCTGTAAAAAGCGGGTCTTTGATTACAGCGGAATTCGCTTTAAGCGAAGGGCGTGATGTTTTTGCTGTTCCAGGAAGTGTTTTTTCACCTTTAAGTGGTGGTTGTCATACTTTAATTAAACAGGGTGCAAAATTAATTGAAGATGCGAAAGATATTTTAAATGAGTATACGATACAATATAGATTAAAAAAAGAAGATGTATTGCAATTGTCCGAAGAGGAAAAATTGGTTTATCAAACGCTTAGCGAGGATAGGCCTTTAACGATAGAAGACATTATTTTAAGAACACGAAGTAGTGCTTCGCATATTGCTTTCGTGATATTGCAATTAGAGTTGCGCGGCTTAGTAAAAGAATGTGCGCCGCATTGTTATGTTCGGACCGTTGAGGAGGGCGTTTTGTGAGTAAAGTATTAGTGGTTGTAGAATCTCCGGCAAAAGCAAAGACAATTGAAAAATATTTAGGAAAAAATTATGTTGTTAAAGCTTCAATGGGGCATTTACGTGACTTGCCAAAAAGTCAATTTGGGATAGATGTTGAAAATAATTTTAGTCCTAAGTATATTAATATTCGAGGTAAAGGAGATCTAATCAAATCGCTGAAAAGTGCAGCGAAAAGCGCTGATAAAGTATTTCTTGCATCTGACCCAGACCGTGAAGGGGAAGCTATTGCATGGCATTTAGCGCATATTTTAAATGTTGACGAAGATGAAAAGTGCCGTATTGTATTTAATGAGATAACAAAACCTGCGATTCAAAACGCTGTAAAGTCACCACGACCGATTAATATAGATCGAGTCGATGCACAACAGGCACGGAGAATGTTAGATAGAATTGTCGGATATAAATTGAGTCCTTTGTTGTGGAGAAAAGTTCGTAAAGGATTGAGCGCTGGTAGGGTTCAGTCTGTAACGGTAAAATTGATTTGCGATCGAGAAAAAGAAATCCAAAGTTTTATTTCTGAAGAGTATTGGACAATTGATACGAAACTACGTGAAAAAGTAAAAAGCCCGATGTTTGATGCGGAATTAATTACCATTGACGGAGAAAAGTTGGCGGTAAATAATGAAAAGGTAGCAACTGAGATTTGCGATGATTTAGAAAAGCAAACATTCGTTGTAAAGGAAGTAAAGAAGCGCCAAAGACAACGAAAAGCATTGCCACCATTTATTACGAGTAGTTTACAGCAAGATGCATCACGAAAACTTGGTTTTACATCAAGAAAAACGATGATGTTAGCGCAACAACTTTATGAAGGGTTAGAGCTGGGGCGCAAAGGGCCAGTGGGTTTGATTACTTATATGCGTACGGATTCTACACGCGTATCTGATCTTGCACAGCAAGAGGTACGAGATTATGTGAATGCAGAATTTAGTGCAGAATACTTGCCAGAAAAACCCCCTGTATATTCTACAAAGAAATCACAGGATGCGCATGAAGCAATTCGTCCGACAAGTATAATCTATACGCCGGATAGCATTGAAAAATACCTATCAAAAGATCAATACAAATTGTATCGCTTAATTTGGGAGCGTTTTGTTGCCAGTCAAATGGCACCAGCGATTTACGATACATTAACAATTCAAATTTCAGCAGGAAAATATGGTCTAAAAGCAACAGGATCACAGCTAAAATTTCCGGGTTTTAGAGCGGTATATATAGAATCGAAAGAGCAAGATAAAGATGTTACTTTGCCAGAGTTAGCGATAGATCAAGTAATAAAATTGCAAAAGGTTTTACCTAAACAGCACTTTACTGAGCCACCTCCGCGCTATAATGAGGCATCTTTAGTAAAAACGCTTGAGGAAAAAGGAATTGGTAGACCTAGTACTTATTCACCTATTATTGAAACAATTTTAGGAAGAGGCTATGTTGTCCGCGTAGATAAGAAGTTTGAACCGACAGAACTTGGTTTTGTCGTTGTAGATATGCTGAAAGAGTATTTTGAAACAATTGTTGATGCGGAATTTACTGCAGGGTTAGAAAATCAGTTAGATGAGATTGCAGAAGGAAAAATTGATAAAAATCAATTGTTAGAAGAATTTTATGAGCCATTTGCGAAAACGCTTGAGCATGCTGAAGAAGCAATTGGGCATGTCGAACTTCCAGAGGAAATTTCAGACATTCCATGTGAGCATTGTGGCAGAATGATGGTTGTAAAGCAAGGACGGTATGGAAAATTTTTAGCATGTCCTGGTTTTCCTGAGTGTAGAAATACAAAACCTTTATTAAAAGATACAGGGGTTATTTGTACAAAATGTGGAGGGGCAATTGTTGAACGGCGTAGTAAACGCGGAAAGCATTTTTATGGGTGTAAAAACTATCCGGAATGCGACTTTGTTAGCTGGGATATGCCGTTAAAAGAAAACTGTGAAGTTTGTGGTGCTTTTATGTTAAAGCACAATTATAAAAATGGTCGATTTATTACTTATTGTAGTAATGAAGAGTGTACATCAAGAATAGATCATCCGATTAATAAAGAGCTAGAAAAAAATAAAAAGAAAACGCAAGAACAAGCTGAGAAAAAAGAAAATGCAGATGTAGCCTTAGATAATTCAAAAAAATCAGGAAAAACAAAGACGACGCAGAAAAAGTCAACGAAAAAGACATCGCGTAAGAAAGCGGAGGAAAAGTAGTGGCGAAGGTAATTATAATTGGTGCGGGTCTAGCTGGCAGTGAGGCTGCTTGGCAGATTGCACAAAGAGGCATAGATGTAGATTTATATGAAATGAGACCTAAGGTTTCTACTCCAGCACATCATACGGAGAATTTTGCTGAATTGGTTTGTAGCAATTCTTTACGTGGGGCAGGTCTCGAAAATGCAGTGGGTTTGCTAAAAGAAGAAATGCGTCAAATGGATTCTTTAATCATGGAAGCTGCTGATGCCAACAGAGTGCCTGCTGGTGGTGCTTTGGCTGTTGATCGTGAAGGTTTTAGTAAATATATTACAGAAAAGATCATAAACCATCCGCGTATCAATATAATAAATGAGGAAGTAAAACAGATAATTGAAACGGATTCTCCAATGATTATTGCTAGTGGTCCGCTTACTTCCGATTTGCTGTCAAAAGAAATTGCTAAATTAACAGGGCAAGAATACTTGTATTTTTATGATGCAGCTGCACCGATTGTTGTTTATGAATCTTTGAATATGGATAGAGCTTATAAAGCCTCTAGATATGGAAAAGGTGATGCGGACTATATCAATTGTCCAATGAATAAAGAAGAATATGAGCTTTTTTGGAATGAGCTTGTCAATGCTGAAAGAACAGCGACGAAAGATTTTGAAAAAGCGATTTTTTTTGAAGGATGTATGCCTGTTGAAGAGATGGCAAGTCGCGGCATAGATACGCTTCGTTATGGCCCGTTGAAACCAGTTGGGTTAGAGCATCCAGTAACAGGCGAAAAACCTTATGCCGTAGTGCAGCTAAGGCAGGATAATTATGCAGCAAGTTTATATAATATCGTTGGATTTCAAACTCATTTAAAATGGCCAGAGCAAAAAAGAGTATTTGGGTTGATTCCGGGTTTGGATACAGCGGAGTTTGTGCGGTATGGTGTAATGCATCGTAATACGTTTATTAATTCTCCAATGGTGTTAAGTCCTACCTTACAATTAAAATCTAACGCAAAAATTTTCTTTGCTGGACAGATGACAGGGGTCGAAGGATATATTGAGTCAGCATCAGGTGGTTTGATAGCAGGAATTAATGCGGCGCGTTTGGTGGAAGAAAAGGAACCAGTTGTTTTCCCAGAGGATACAGCACATGGCGCATTATGCCATTATATTACACAGGCGGAAAGTAAAAAATTTCAACCGATGAATGTGAATTTTGGATTGTTACCACCGCTGGGTGAAAGAATTCGTGATAAAAAGGAAAAAAATCGTACAATTGCAATGCGGGCATTAGCAAGTTTGCAGAAATTTAAAGATAGTTTAGAATAAATCGTACTGGGGGCGAAAATATGTTTCATGCAACAACGATTGTAGCGGTTAAACATAAAGGAAAAACTGCAATTGCTGGAGATGGTCAAGTAACATTTGGCGGCAATACAGTAATGAAGCATAATGCAAAAAAAGTAAGAAGATTGTATCATGGTAAAGTTTTAGCTGGGTTTGCTGGTTCAGTAGCAGATGCTTTTACTTTGTTTTCTAAGTTTGAGACTAAATTAGAAGAATTTAATGGGAATTTGATGCGCGCAGCTGTGGAGCTTGCTAAAGACTGGCGTACAGATCGTGTACTCAGAAAATTAGAAGCTTTGCTTATCGTATTAGATAGTGAAAAAATGTTTATCTTATCAGGAAATGGTGAAGTAATAGAACCAGATGATGGTGTAACAGCAATTGGTTCAGGTGGGGCTTATGCGCTTGCGGCCGCACGGGGGATGGTAAAACATTCTGAGCTAACAGCGTCTGAAATAGCACGTGAGGCTTTAGAAATAGCGGCTGATATTTGTGTGTTTACAAATCACCATATTACTGTGGAAGAGTTAGAATAGGAGGGAGTATTTTGAACGAGCAAACACCTAAACAAATAGTTCAAGAATTAGATAAATATATTATTGGTCAAGCACAGGCGAAGAAATCCGTAGCTATTGCACTTAGAAATCGTTGGCGTAGCAAACAATTATCGGAAGATTTGAAAGATGAAATTATTCCTAAAAATATATTAATGATCGGATCAACTGGTGTTGGTAAAACAGAAATCGCCAGAAGACTTGCTAAGCTTGTACATGCTCCTTTTGTAAAAGTTGAAGCAACTAAGTTCACAGAAGTTGGGTATGTAGGACGAGATGTTGAATCAATGATTCGCGATTTGGCGGAAACCGCAATTCGAATGGTGAAGCAAGAAAGGATGTTAGAAGTAAATGATCGTGCGAAATCTTTAGCGGAAGAAAGAATTGTTGATTATTTTATTCCAACACAGAAGAAAGAAATGCGAAATCCATTAGAGGCTTTATTTAGTGCAAAAACGGTTGAACAGCCAGAGGCAGAAGCGGAGGAAAAACCACAATATCAAGCGGGAAAAGATTGGTTTAGAAAAAGATTAGCCTCTGGTGAAATGGAAGAAGAATTGATTGAAATTACGGTAGAAGATAATGGTGGTCCTATGGTTGGGATGTTTGCTGGATCTGGTATTGAGGAAATGGGAAATAACATTCAAGATATGATTAGCAATATACTGCCAAAGAAACCAAAAAAACGTAAGGTCACAGTCGCGAATGCGAGAAAGATTTTTACTCAAGAAGAAGCACAGAAGCTTATTGACATGGATGAAGTGATTTCTGCGGGGACAAAATTAGCAGAAGATAGCGGTATTATATTTTTAGATGAAATCGATAAAGTTGCAGGAAGAAGTAATTCTTCAGGCCCGGATGTTTCTCGTGAAGGAGTTCAAAGAGACATTCTTCCAATCGTAGAAGGATCTACGGTGGTTACAAAATATGGACCAATAAAAACCGATCATATACTTTTTATTGCTGCGGGTGCGTTTCATGTATCTAAACCTTCGGATTTAATCCCCGAATTACAAGGGCGTTTTCCAATTCGTGTAGAGTTAACGAACTTGTCAAAAGAGAACTTTAAACAAATTCTTACTGAACCTGCAAATGCATTGTTAAAGCAATATCGTTCGTTATTGGCAACTGAGGGCGTAAAAATTGAATTTACTGAAGATGCTATTGATGAATTGGCGCAGATTGCATGTGATGTAAATGAGCAGACAGAAAATATTGGAGCGAGACGTCTTCATACGATTTTGGAAAAATTGTTAGAAGATTTAGCTTTTGAAGCACCTGATTTAGAAATAAAAGATATAGAAATAAATCGTGCTTATGTACAATCAAAATTATCACATATTGTTGTAAATCAAGACTTAAGTCACTTTATTTTATAATAATAAAGAAATTTTATTATTTTAGTACAATTATTTTAATTATCGTGTTAAAATATATAATATGGTGTAGGATTGCGCCATATTATATATTTTTTTTTTTGGAAAGGAAGGCTGTTTTGTGACTTCATTATTGGAACGTACGCGCAAAATTAATAAATTATTACAAAAATCGGAAAATGTGGAATATAGCGAAATATCTAAAGTTCTTAGTAGTGTAATCGGTGCTAATATATATATTGTAAGTAAAATTGGAGAAATCTTTGGACATGCTTTTATTGATGATTTTGAATGTGAGTTAATGATTGATAAAGTTGTTATGCAAGGTGCGTTCCCAAAACATTATGTAAATTGGCTTTTAAATATAGAAGAAACTTCATCTAATTTGAAATTAAAAAGTGGAATTTGTGCATTTAGTCAAGACACTGAATGCATTTTCCATGGAAAGAACACTACAATTGTACCGATTTATGGCGTTGGTGAACGAATAGGAACATTGATCATTGCTAAATTTGACGAAGAGTTTACAGATGAAGATTTAGTTTTAGCTGAGTATGGGGCAACTGTTGTTGGAATGGAAATGCTTAGAGACCGTACACAAAAGATTGAAAGTGAAGCAAGAAAAAAGGCCACAGTACAGATTGCTTTGGCAACGCTTTCTTATTCGGAAGTTGAAGCTGCAATCAACATTCTAGGTGAACTTGATGGAGATGAAGGACTTCTAGTTGCTAGCAAGATAGCGGATAGAGTAGGAATTACCCGTTCAGTTATTGTCAATGCTTTACGAAAATTTGAAAGTGCCGGTGTTATTGAATCAAAGTCATTGGGAATGAAAGGTACTTATATAAAAGTGCTAAATGAGTACTTGTTAGAAGAAATTGAAAAATTGAAAAATTGAAAGGTAAATGCAATTCCCAAATATAAAATCTCGTACTGTTTACAGCACGGGATTTTGGTAGTTTTAGGACAATCTTAGGACAATTCGACTATCTTCTACTTTTGGATAAATATTTTAATTGTTTTTCGAAGGAATTTTATAGAAAAGTGTAGAAACATAGTCGTAGAAATGAAAAATAATGTAGAAATATATGATATGTGAATTGCAATGGATTGCTTCATTTTATGATATGGAGGGATAAAATGTTAGAACAAATTGTTGGGTCGTCGATGGTAAACTCTTTAAGTGGAGCCTTAGGCGCGGCGGAGTTAAGACATAAAGTGATAAGTAATAATATTGCAAATGTAAATACGCCTCATTTTAAAAAAAGTGTTGTCGATTTCGAAGAGTTGTTAGCGAAAGAATTGCAACCAGATACAAATAAATTAGCGTTAACAAAAACAAATGCTAAACATCTGCCTCTATCGAAAAGCGGCGGAGTATCTCCTGAAATTAGAACAATAAATAATACGACAATGCGGACTGATGGAAATAATGTTGACATTGATGAAGAAATGGCTGGACTTGCAAAAAATAATATTTATTATAATGCTGTGGCTAGACAAATCGGAAGTTACTTCAATACAATGAAGTCAATTGCCTCAGGTCAAAAATAAGATAAAGACAAGCTTGTTTTGAATTGAGATAAGGAGAGGTTAAAATGGGAATGTTTGATGCGATTGATTCTGCAGCATCGGGACTTACAGCTGAAAGGTTACGAATGGATGTTATCTCAAATAACTTGGCAAATGTAAATACAACGAGAACTCCAGAAGGTGGAGCATATAAGCGAAAATTAGTTGTATTTGAACCGAGAGCTCAACAAGGCCTGTCTTTTGCAAAGACATTGTCAGGTGAAATGCAACAGTCAGGTGAAGGTGTGCGAGCGGTAGGGATTATTTCAGATGATACGCCGGGAAATACAATTTATGACCCAAATCATCCTGATGCGAATAAAGATGGATATGTTGAAATGCCAAATGTAAATGTTGTAAATGAAATGGTTGATATGATTACAGCATCAAGGGCCTATGAAGCAAATGTTACTGCGGTAAATACGGCTAAAAGTATGGCGATGAAAGCGTTGGATATTGGAAAATAACAAGGTAGGTGCAATTTATGCAAGTTGAAAAATTACAGTTAACGCCAGTTAGAAGTAGTGCGATAAATAATATAAATCAAGCTGCGGAGGTAGAGGGGAAAAGCTTCGGAGACTTTTTTAAGGAATCGTTAAATGAAGTGAATGATTTGCAATTAAAAAGTCGTGATGCATCTATTAATTTAGCGGCTGGAAAAGTGAATGATATATCGCAAGTTGTAATTGCAGGTGAAAAAGCAGGAGTTGCTTTACAGTTAACTATGCAGATACGTAATAAGGTAGTAGAAGCATATCAAGAAGTTATGCGTATGCAAGTGTGATTATAATTTTTAGTATCTGTGTTTAGGCGAAAGGATTGAGACGATGGCAGACTGGAAGGAACAGTCTCTACGTGTTTGGCGAAAACTAGGTAAAAAAGAACGTTATACGATTATTGGATCGGCAATATGTTTAATGATTGCTATTTTAGGGTGGAGTTATTGGTGGGGTGGAAAGCCCGATATGGTTCCATTGTTTACCGGTATGGAAGCCAAAGACGCAGGTGAAGTTGCAGCAAAACTAAAAGAAATGAAAATTACTTATGAACCTCAGGAAACATCAAGTGGTACTTCTATATTGGTACAGGCAAAAGATGTTCATAGTGCGCGGTTAGAACTTGCAACGCAAGGACTTCCACGAGGGAAAAAAGGCTTTGAAATTTTTGATGATAGCAAGTTAGGTGTAACTGAATTTCAAAATAAAGTGAATTATCTGCAAGCTTTACAAGGCGAACTTACAAGAACAATTGAAGAACTTGAGGAAGTAGAAAAAGCACGTGTACATATTGTACTTCCGGAAGATAGCTTATACAAAAAGAATGAGAAGCCGGCAACTGCTTCTATTATGCTTAAATTAAGACCCAATGCTCAATTGACAAAGCAGCAGGTAAAAGGGATTGTTAATTTAGCATCGCATAGTGTACAGAGCTTATTACCGGAAAATGTAACAATTGTTGATAATATGGGTAAGGTTTTAAATGATCCGGAAGATGATGAAAAATCAGTGGGAAATGTTACGTTAACGCAATTAGATATGACGAAAAAATTCAAGAAAGATTGCAAAGAGACGTACAGTCCTTATTAGATCAAGTAATTGGTGAGGGAAAAGCTGTTGCCAGAGTTAATGTAGAATTGAGCTTCGATCAAAGGACGATGGATAAACAGGTTTTTGAACCGGTTGTTGATGATTCAGGAATTATTCGCAGTTCACAACAAACAAATGAAACTTATAGTGGTTCATCGGAAACGCCGGGAGGTCCAGCAGGGACAGCTTCTAACATTCCAGGATACGTTACAGCAAATGGAAATAATAAATCTGATTATACAAAAAAAGAAGTAACGAAAAATTATGAAATAAATGAAACAAAAGAAAAAGTTGTAGCAGCTCCTGGGTCTATTAAACGATTAACTGTTGCAGTATTAGTGGATGAACAAGTAACACCAACCCAACAGGAAAGTTTACAAAGAGCGGTTGCTTCGTCAATTGGTTTAAATACGGAACGAGGCGATATGATTTCTGTAGAGGCTTTACCATTTAGTACGGATGCATTTGATAGACAGGCCCGCGCTGAACAGGATGCAGCAGCAAAAGAACAACAAATGTTCTGGTTACAAATCGGCTTGCTTGCATTGATTTTAGGGGCAATCGCTGCATACTTTATTAATAAACGCCGTAAAGAACGTCTGGAACGAGAAGAACAAGAACGTCTTGCTATGGAAGCATTGGCTGCGAAAGAACAAGCAGCTACGTTTATAGATACGAATATTGATAATGAACCAGAATTAAGTCCAGAAGAACAAACAAAATTAAATGAACGTAAAGTAATTGAGGATATGATTAGAACGCGTCCAGAGGATGTTGCTCAAATCGTAAAAACTTGGTTGGCTGATGAATAAAAGGAGGTTGTGATGAATGGATATGTATGGCGCTAGTAAAGAGATGTCGACGAAACAAAAGGCAGCAATATTTTTCATTGCAATGGGGCCCGAATGTTCAGCCCAACTATTTAAGCATTTGCGCGAAGATGAAATAGAAAAACTTACTTTAGAAATTGCAAATCAAAGACAAGTGAGTCAAGAGGATAAAGATAAAGTAATTAGTGAGTTTTATCAAATGCTAGTTGCGAAAGAATATATATCCTCTGGTGGTTTGGATTATGCAAGAGAAGTGTTGGAAAAAGCGCTTGGAACGGAAAAGGCGGTCAATATTATAAACCGCCTAACTTCCAGCTTGCAAATACGCCCTTTCGATTTTGCAAGAAAAACTGATCCAGGTCAATTGTTGAACTTTATTCAAAGTGAACATCCGCAAACGATTGCTCTAATTATGGCGTATTTACAGCCAGAACAATCCGCAGCGATTTTATCTGGATTGCCAGCGGAACGACAAGTTGAAGTTGCAAAAAGAATTGCAACAATGGATCGTACCTCTCCAGATGTACTTAGAGATGTGGAACGTGTTTTAGAAAGAAAATTATCTTCGCTTGTATCACAAGATTTCACAGCAGCTGGGGGAATTCAATCAATCGTAGAAGTGTTAAATCGTGTTGATCGGAGTACGGAGCGTACAATTATAGAAAACTTAGAAGTTGAAAATCCGGAATTGGCTGAAGAAATTAAACGGCTTATGTTTGTATTTGAAGATATTGTTATGCTTGATGATCGTTCACTACAGATGGTACTACGCGAAATCGATTCCAAAGATTTGGCACTTGCATTAAAAGCAACATCTCCAGAGGTTGGCGAAAAAATATACAAAAATATGTCAAAACGCGCTGCGGATATGTTACGTGAAGAAATTGAGTACATGGGACCTGTTAAAATTCGCGATGTTGAAGAATCTCAACAAAAGGTTGTTAATGTAATTAGACGCCTTGAAGAGTCTGGTGAAATTGTTGTAGCACGTGGTAAGGGAGACGAAATGATTGTCTAGAGTGATAAAAGGTGCTGTGTTACAAGATGATAATCCAAAAGTAGTAGATATTCCGCGAATTATAGTTTCAAGTACCATGTTAAATGATGATGTGATAAGTGAAGAAGACAGAAAATTTGCTGCTGCGTGTGAAGTTTTTATGGCAGAACAACAAAAAAAAGCAGAAGTGTGTTTAAGTGATGCTCAGACGCAGGCAAGCAAGATTTTAGTAGAAGCACAGAGTAAGTATGATGAGTTTCTCAACCAAGCAAAGGTTGAAGCTGAAGAGTTAAAAACAGCAGCTAAAGAAGAGGGATATCGTTTAGGATATGATGAGGGGTATGCAACTGCTTTAGAACAAGTGAAAAAAGAAATGGAAACAGCTATTGAAGAGGCGAATATAAAAGCAAAGCGCATCATTGAAGTAGCGGAATGTGAAAAAAAAGAAACGATATTAAAGGCTGAACGCGAGATTTTAGCAATTGTTACAGCAGTAGCAGAAAAAATTGTAAAAGAGAAATTTGCAGAAAATCATACACTCGTTGTTGAAGTAATAAAAAAGGCTTTAGAAAAGGTTAAAAACCAGAGAAAAATCAATATTAGGGTTTCGATGGATGATTATGAGTTCGTATTGCAATCTAAGTTGATTTTTGAATCTATGCTTGATAGTGATTTTGAACTTTCAATTATACCTGATAAGCTTATTGCTAACGGTGGGTGTATAATTGAAAGTGAGAATGGTACGGTTGATGCAAGATTGGAAACTCAATTGGATGCAATAAAAAAAGCTGTTCAGGATGTTATATAATGATGGAAATTGATTTTTCAAAATATATAAATGCAATAGATGCTTGTGAACCCATTAAGTTGAATGGGAAGATTACACAGGTTATTGGTTTGGTTATAGAGTCTCAAGGCCCTAATGTTAGCCTTGGTGAACTCTGCTATGTATGTTCAAGATTAGATGATGTTGAGCCGATTCCAGCCGAAGTTGTTGGTTTTCGTCAAGGCAGCGTTTTATTGATGCCAATTGGTGAGATGCAAGGGATTGGTCCAGGGTGTGAAGTTATTGCTGCACAAAAAATGCTCAAGGTCAATGTCGGCAGGCAGTTACTAGGTCGAATTCTTGATGGACTTGGTAATCCTATAGATGGAAAAGGCCCGTTGATTACGGGAACAGAATATCCGCTAAATGCAATGCCGCCACATCCGTTGTCAAGACCGAGAATTCAGAAGTCTCTATCTGTAGGGGTAAGGGCTATTGATGGGGTGATTACAATGGGATGTGGGCAGCGTATTGGAATTATGGCAGGAAGTGGTGTCGGAAAAAGTACATTACTTGGAATGATTGCCCGAAATACCGAGGCAGACATTAGCGTAATTGCTTTAGTTGGTGAACGTGGTCGTGAAGTACGAGAATTTATCGAACGTGATTTGGGGGAAGAAGGTTTGAAACGTTCGGTAGTAGTTGTCGCTACATCCGACCAACCGGCATTGGTAAGAATAAAAGGTGCGATGACCGCTACAGCAATTGCTGAATATTTTCGTGATCAAGGCATGAATGTAATTTTAATGATGGATTCAGTTACTCGGTTTGCAATGGCACAACGTGAGGTTGGGCTGACAGTTGGAGAGCCTCCAGCTACACGTGGTTACACTCCATCTGTATTTGCAATGTTACCACGTTTGTTAGAACGTGCAGGAACGAATGACAAAGGTTCTATTACGGGCATTTATACAGTTCTTGTCGATGGTGATGATATGAATGAACCTATTGCCGATGCGGTTCGAAGTATTCTTGATGGGCATATTGTTTTATCTAGAGCTATTGCGGCGCAAAATCATTATCCAGCAATTGATATTTTAAATAGTGTAAGCAGGGTAATGTTAGAGATTGTTGAAAAGAAACATTATCAAGCCTCACAAAAGTTGCGTTCGGCGATGGCTGTATATCGAGAGGCTGAAGATTTGATTAATATTGGTGCATATGTTGCAGGCAGTAATGAAAATATTGATAAGGCAATTCGGGTCATTGGTGAAATAAAAGCGTTTTTGCAACAAGATGTGTATGAAGTGGATACATTTGAAGAAACGGTTGAACGTTTATTGAAATTATCTTCATAACTGTGGAGGCTTTTCTAAATGAAAAAATTTAAGTTTCGTTTAACCGCAGTATTAAAAGTCGCCCAAATAAAGAAAGAACGGGCTGAAATTGCTTTTGCAGAAGCGACAAATGCCTTGATAAAGGAAAAGGAAAGCCTGAAAGTTTTTGAGTTAGAGCTAGAAGCAGGTCTTAAGTCGTATGAAGAAATAGAAAATCAAAAAATTACAATTGGATTACTCACAAGTTATAATACATATTTTTTCCGTTTGCGCACGCAAATTGAACAACAAAAACATGTAATTAATGAAGCAGAAAAAAAAAGACAAGAACGGTTGGACGAATTTCAAGAAGCTTTAAATAAATTGAAAACTATTGAACAATTAAAAGAAAAACGGTTAAAAGAATTTAAAGCGGAACAATTAATAGAAGAACAGAAAGAATTAGATGAAATCGGTTTGCAGATACATGCTCGAGCGATGAGGTGAAATGATGAATGGAGTAAATCTTGTCTTTCAACGAATAAAAGAAATTGAAACTAGATTTGGTATTTCAGGGGCTAGTTATACTGGAGTAAAAATGAATAGCGCAAAGGCGAATGCTAGTGAATTCCACAATGAAGGTGCATTGAAATCTGAAAATGATTTTTCAGATTTGATTCGTCAGGCTGCTCATAAATATGGAGTAGATGCTAAATTAGTAGATGCGGTAGCAAAAACTGAGTCCAATTATTCTCCTACAGCAGTTTCTGAAGTTGGAGCAGTCGGGATCATGCAGTTAATGCCGGATACAGCGTCTTCCTTAGGGGTAAATAATATTTATGACCCAAAAGAAAATATTGAAGGTGGCGTTAAGTATATAAAACAACTCCTAAATACTTTTGATGGTGATGTAAAGAAAGCTGTTGCTGCATATAATGCTGGTGCACAAGCTGTAAAAAATTATAATGGAGTTCCTCCATATACAGAAACACAAAATTATGTAAGTAAAGTTTTAGATTTATATCGTTAAGATGATTTTGTATATTATTTAGAAAGTAGGTAAGCAGATGGCGATTTGGCGAAAAAATAACGAACAGACAACAGAAGCAACTAAAAAACCGAATCGTTTTTTACGCTTAATAAAAATTCTAGCTTTTATCTTATTATTTCTTTGTTTGATTATAGGGGGGTTCTTTTTAGGGGTGTATTTACGTGTTTTTGATGTAAATGCAATGAATGAGAAACTAGAGCTATATAAATACCCTGTGATTGGACAGTACTTTGAGCAGCCCGAGAATATCGATGAAAAAGAACACAGTGATAATATTGAACTAAAGTCTAAGCCAGCAGCTAAATCAGAGGTAAAACAAGACTTGTTGAAGAATAATAATGCAAATGGTAGGACGAACCCTAACAGTGCTGTTGTCCTAACAAAAGAAGAGATTGAAAAACAAATGAAACTTCGACAGGCAGAAGAAAAAAAACGTATTTCAAAGCTAGCAAGGCTTTATAATGAGATGAAGCCGGAAGATGCCGTTAAATTACTAGAACAACTTGATGATAATATGGTATTAGCTATTATGGGGAAAATGGAAGATGATCAGGTTGTCCAGATTTTACCGCTTTTTAATACTGCACGTGGAGCGAATTTAACGCGTATTATGTATAATGGAAAACCTCCGGTTGTTACGGAGGTAAGATGATTTTTATGAATGAAAGGAGGTGAGAAAGATGAATATGATGCTAAACATGGTGAATGTTCCAGTAAAAGAGCCTGTAAAAGGACAAGTAGCAACGAATATATCTACTGAAAAAATATCGAATCAAAATACTTCTAAAGTGTCTACCAATAGCAAAGGGAAAGATGGAAAGAATTTTAATGATGTTTTAACTAATGCGACAAATGAAAATCAGAATGTAGAAGAAAACGCTGTTCAGGCAGGAACAAATGATGTGTTAAATGCTATGGCAACAGCAGTATTGAATCCGAAACTGACAGTAGTGGATAATCAGACTGAAACTTCGATAAATTTTGCTGAGATAAAAGAAAATGCTTTGGAAGTATCAAATGAAGTTCTTGATAAAAATCCAAATGATGTTCTTGGGCAAAATCTAGCTAATGATTTTGCAAGTAAATTGCAAAATATGCAATTGCAACAGTGGAGTCAAAAACAAGTAGGCGATGTGAGTAACACTATTCAGCAACCGATAGAAGCAGCTGTAGCAACTCAAGAGGTAGTGGAGTCTATTCTACCACAAATAGATCCAGCACTGACTAAGTTGAAAACTGATGGTAAGAAAGATTCTTTGCAAGCGTATTCAACAGATGTAAATAAATCGGAAACTGTAGGTAAGCCATTAGTAAGTGAGAATGTCATTCCGTTAGCTGTTGAGAACTTGCAAAATACAAATCCTACAAAAGTGGATTTACTTAAGTCAAATCAGCAACCTCAGGAAAATTTAAAAAGTAATCTAAATGTTTTATTTGTTTCTGATAATGCTAGGCAAAAGATTAGTCAACCGTTACAAAATGCTGAGCCACAAACAACGCTGGATACTTCTACACCAATTAATCAATTTGCGGTTATGATGAATAACCGTATAGATACCAATGTTGTTCAACAAACGAATGCCTTGAGTCAACCAGAGGAAACAGTAACTGATTATGATATTCATACACAAATTATTGACAAAGCAAAATTAATAAAAAATAACGAAGATACACAGATGATCATTAAGCTTAAACCAGAACATCTTGGAGATTTGACGTTAAAAGTTATCGTTGAAAAAGGTGTGGTAAGTGCTTCGTTCCATAGTGAGAATGCACAGGTGAGGACAATGTTAGAATCTTCATTAATTCAACTGAAACAGGAACTGGCAAGTCAGGGGATTAAAGTTGATAATGTAAGTGTGTATGCTGGACTTGGCGACTTAATGTCTAATGGGGAACAGGCTCAATATAATCAACAGAAGTCCTCAAAGTTTAAGAATCAAAAAATTGATTTAGCTGATTTTGAAGAAGAAGTTGATAAAACCAATGTACCTATTTCAAAGGTTACAGATGATGGCGTGGATTATCGAATTTAAAGGAGGTTTATACATATGGCAGATAGTACAACAATCACAGATGGTACATCTTTAAACACTACAAATGGAGTAGTAAATAGTACGATAAAAACGACAACGACAACACAGGCTGGCGGAGAGCTTGGTAAAGAATCATTTTTAAAGCTTTTAGTTACACAAATGCAGTATCAAGATCCATTGGACCCACAAGATAATGCTGAATATATTGCGCAGTTAGCACAATTTTCTTCGTTAGAGCAAATGACAAATGTTAACTCTACATTAGAAAAAATGAATACTTTGATAGGTAATATGGACACTTCTTTATTAGTAGGCCAAACAAGTAATTTCATTGGCAAAGAAATTGAATGGCAAAATGATAAAAAGGAAATGCAAACTGGTACAGTTACAGGTATTAAAATTGTGGATGGACAACCATATGTTTTAGTTGGTAATATTATAGTTTCTATTTCACAAATTCATGGAATTGGTACAATGCCAGCTGAAGAGGGAACAGGAGATAAATCGTAAGAGGAGGATTAGTGAATGGCTGAAAATAAAATTTATTTTCAAGCACAGCCACTCTTGCCGATTGATAATCGTCTTAGGGCAAACAATGTAGCAAAGTATAAAAGTGCAGGTAATGATTTTGATAAGCTACTTAATGAGAAACTTGATTGTTTAAAGTTTTCACAACATGCTTTAGATCGTTTGCAAAGCAGAAATTTGCAGTTAAGTGAAGCTGATTTGAAAAGGTTGAGCCAAGCTGTAGATAAAGCGGCGCAAAAAGGTGCAAAAGAATCATTGGTCATGATGAATGATATTGCGCTTGTTGTAAGTGTAAAAAATCGGACGGTTATTACAGCCATGGATGGCAATGGTGCAGAAGATAAAATAATTACAAATATTGATAGTGCAGTGATTTTATAAGCTTGGACCTTAGGAGAGTTTTGACTATAGAATGATTGATATAGTCGCACTGCAGTATCTTAAGGAAGGATGATTTATTATGATGCGTTCATTATTTTCCGGTGTGTCTGGCTTAAAAAATCATCAGACGCGAATGGATGTTATTGGTAATAATATTGCCAATGTAAATACTACAGGCTTTAAAGGAAGCCGTGTAACTTTCCAAGATATTTTAAGTCAAAATATCGCTGGTGCGGCATCCGCACAAGGAAATAAGGGGGGAACAAACCCTAAACAAATTGGTCTTGGTATGGGAATGGCGTCAGTAGATACAAATTTTGGTGACGGTTCATTGCAATCGACAGGGAAAAATACAGATCTTGCACTTTCGGGAAATGGATTCTTCATTTTGGGTGATGGTGCAAATAAAATTTATACGCGTTCGGGTGCATTTGAATTTGATTCGGATGGTAATTATACGGTACCAGGTAGTGGTTTGTTAGTGCAAGGCTGGATGGCTGATGCAAGTGGAAAGATTAATGCGGGTGGCGATGTAACTGGTATTACAATTCCAAAAGGACAGACAATGGCAGCACAAGCTACCCAAAGTATAGGGTATACGAAAAATTTATCTGCTGAAGGTAAAGCGAGTCAAACGACAACTACTACAGATACTGTAGCTGATACTACACCTGCTTCAGGACCAACATCTACTACGAATACTCTTACTGATGGAACAGTTATTGTAACGACGATAGAGTATACTGGAACCCAAAAGATTACAAAAACTGAAACAACTACTCCCCCAACAAAGGTAATTGCACCAGTTACTGTTTATGATAGTGAGGGTGTAGAACATAAAATTACAGGTGTTTTCACAAAAACTGGTGACAATAAATGGCAATATACTCCAGGCTCTACAGCACCATATCAAACTGATACTGGGTTTGCAATTACAGGAGGAGTCTATGATATAGAATTTAATACAGACGGTACTTTTAAATCTGTTTCTGGAACTCCGATGACTTTTCAACCTACACAAGCAAATGCAATGACAGTAACACCGGATTTTTCAAAAATGACACAGTACTCTGGAGAATCGACAGCTACAGTAACGAGTAGAGATGGATATCCGGCGGGTGATTTAGAGAGTGTAAGTATCGATTCATCAGGAGTTATTACGGGGAAATTTAGTAATGGATTAACAAAAAGCCTTGCACAGGTAGCGATTGCTACATTCAATAATCCTGCAGGCTTAACTAAGCTTGGCTCTAATACTTTTTCGGAATCCAACAACTCTGGTGTTGTTCAGATTTCTACATCCGGCAATGGCGGTGCAGGAACGATTACTCCAAGTAATCTTGAAATGTCTAATGTTGATTTATCAGAAGAATTTAGTAATATGATTATTACGCAACGTGGTTTCCAGGCAAATTCAAAGATTATTACAGTTTCTGATGAAATGCTTGAAACTTTAGCAAACTTAAAACGATAATTTAAATATGGAAAGGGGATCTTCCCCTTTCCTATAAAAAGGGGAAGATATTGTGATTAAAGTAACACGTTTTAATTCTGACGGTGAAGGTGAAATAATTTTAAATGCGGAAATTATTGAAATGATAGAACAAACGCCGGATACTGTAATTACGCTTACAAATGGCAAGAAACTAATTGTTGAGGAAAAAATGGAAGAGGTCGTAAGAAGAGTTATGACTTATCGAAGAGCTTTAGGGGGAAATTTTCGTTAATAAAATTGAATGTCCAATGTAATCTTTTCTATAAAAAAGATACATTTTTATTATAATTACAAAAGGGCAGAAGGTTATACAACTTATGAAAAGTTGTATATTACTTGATGAAAGAAATAATAATCAAGTGATGTTTTATCCTTTACATGGAGGTGTGGATGATTGGCTGAAGAAGAAAAAACAAAAGAACAACCAGCTAAAAAATTCCCTATGCTTATGGTTGTAGGGCTGGTTGTGGTAGGATTATTGTTAGCTGGAGCTGTATCGTACTTTATTGCGACAAAGGTAATGGCTGATTCTGCTACCAAAATAGAAAAGCGAGACCCAGGAATATTTTTGAAACTTGGTGACAAAGATGGAATGATTGTTAATGTTGGCGGTGTAAAGAGTGGGCGTTTTCTTAAAGTTGGTGTTGTCTTAGAGATGCGTGCACCGAAAAGTGAAAAAGCAGAAGAAGGAAAACTAAGTTCAGTTACAGAAACTAAATTATTAGATTCCGTCTTACAATTGTTACGGTCACAAAAAATAGAGGATTTTGATCCAGTAAAGCAAGAAGAGTTAAAAACACAAATAAAAAATGAAGCAAATAAAGTGCTTGGTGAGGATTGTGTTTATGAGGTTTATATTACCAGCTTTGTGTTGCAGTAATGATATAACTGATGTTCACTTAAGCTTAAATGAAAGGAGGGTGAACATTGGCCGCGTCTGATGTCTTATCGCAGTCAGAAATTGATCAGTTGTTATCAGCTTTGTCTACTGGTGTTGTTTCTGCAGAAGAAATAAAAGATGAAGAGAAACAAAAGAAAATAAAAGTATATGATTTTAAACGACCTGATAAATTTTCAAAAGACCAAATTAGAACTTTATATATGTTACATGAAAACTTCGCACGTTTATTGAATACATATTTATCTACACATCTTAGGGCTATCGTTAATGTAAATGTTGCTTCCGTTGATCAGTTGACATATGAGGAATTTGTAAGGTCTTTATCTAACCCAAGTGTTATTGGGGTATTAAACATGGAACCTTTAAAGGGAAACATTATTTTTGAAATGAATCCTAATATTGCTTTCGTTATTATAGATCGTCTTTTTGGTGGTTTGGGCGAAAGTTTGTCAAAAATAAGGGCTTTGACTGATATTGAAGAAGTAATTATTCGTAGAGTATTTAATAAAGCTTTGGAGAGCTTTAAGGAAGCATGGCATAATGTGATTGAAATAACGCCTAAATTAGAGGCGATTGAAACCAATCCGCAATTCACCCAGATTGTTCCACCTAATGATATGGTGGTTATTATTACCTTGCAGGTGAAAATTGGGGATATAGAAGGTTTAATGAATATCTGTATTCCTTATCTTGTACTGGAGCCAGTTATGTCAAAATTAACGACCACGTATTGGGTAGCTTCCTCAGTGGCGAAAGAAGATCATCCTGAACAGGTTAAAGTTTTACAACGGAAGATTGAAAAAACGTATGTGCCGCTTATTGTTGAACTTGGGAAAATTGATATTACTGTTCAAGAGTTTTTAGATTTGGCAGTAGGTGATGTTTTACAGCTAGATGCGAAAGTTGGCAATGAATTAAACGTAATTGTAGGTAGAAAGTCTAAGTTTTGGTGTAGACCAGGTACCTCAAGTAATAAGGTTGCTGTACAAATAGCAAGGGTAAATACAGAAGGGGATGATGAGGATGAATGATGGTTTTCTTTCACAAGAAGAAATAGATGCTTTGCTTAATGGTGGTGGAAGTACACCAGAATCGCAACCAGAACCGGAAACATCTGAAAGTGTGTCTGTGGGCATTACGGAAGATATTTCAGATATGGAGAAGGATGCTTTAGGTGAAATTGGAAATATTTCCATGGGAAGTGCGGCTACGACATTATCCGTACTTTTAGGTCGACGCGTTTCAATTACTACGCCAAGAGTTTCAGTAGATACTTTAGGGGCAATAAAAAATCATTATCCATTACCATATTTAATTGTGCAAGTAGGTTATACCCAAGGCATTAGTGGTGATAATATTTTAGCAATTCAAGAACAAGATGCTTTAATTATTGCTGACTTGATGATGGGGGGAGAAGGAACGAATCCTCCAACTGAATTGAATGAATTGTATATGAGTGCTGTTGGAGAATGTATGAACCAAATGATGGGAGCTGTTGCTACGTCCCTATCAACTATGTTTAGCAAAAAAATTGATATTTCTCCACCACTTGTAAACTTAATAGACTTGGCAAGCGAGACAAAAATTAGTGAGGTAGTCAATGAGAGTGAAGAAATTGTAAAAGTTGCATTTAGAATGGAAGTAGAGGGACTAATAGATAGTGAAATAATGCAAATTCTTCCCCTTAATATTGCGAAAGAGATGGTTGATAATTTAATGTCTGGTGGAATGCAAGCTGAAGAGATACCGGCAGCTCCAGTTGCTGAAGCAATGTCTCCACAATCCCCAGCTGCTACAGCGCCAACACAAACAGTACCTGTTGCTGCTGCTGCGGCACCGTCTGTTGCGGCGCCTGCACCACAACCAACGCCAGTAGCTTATGCACAACAACCAATGTATGTTGCGGCACCGATGGAAGCTAGAGTTTCACCAAATGTTCCTGTACAGCCAGCTCAGTTTTCCCCATTAACACAATCAGCTGTACCTATAAATGATGGTAATATTGGCTTAATCTTGGATGTGCCTCTTCAGGTTACTGTTGAATTAGGAAGAACTAAGAAGTTAATAAAAGATGTTTTAGAATTATCTACAGGCTCGGTTATTGAATTAGATAGATTGGCTGGGGAACCTGTCGATATTTTAGTTAATGGTAAGTTGTTAGCTAAGGGAGAAGTTGTAGTTATAGATGAAAATTTTGGTGTTCGTGTTACTGATATTGTAAGTAGCATGGAACGTATGAGAAATTTGCAATAAAGTTTAGTGTACGAGAATGATAATTAAGGAGAGATTAAAATATGGCGATTAGAGTTTTAGTTGTTGATGATGCGGCTTTTATGAGAATGATGGTTAAGGATATTTTATCAAAAAATGGTTATGAGATTGTTGGAGAAGCTGAAAATGGGTTAAAAGCTTTAGAAAAATATCAAGAATTAAAACCGGACTTAACTACTATGGATATTACAATGCCTGAAATGGATGGGATTAGTGCAGTTAAAGAAATCAAAAAAATTGACCCAAATGCAAAAGTTATCATGTGTAGCGCAATGGGGCAACAAGCAATGGTGATAGAAGCAATTCAGGCTGGGGCAAGAGATTTTATTGTAAAACCATTCCAACCTGATCGTGTTTTAGAAGCTGTTCGTAAAGCAGTAGGTTAAATCTGATGAAGAAAAAAACATATACAATAGTTTGGCTTTTAGTAGCAGTCATGTTGTTAACATTTGTACATACGATTGGGTATGCAGAGACTGTGCAAAGCGGCTATTTGACATATGAAGAGCCAACGACGCAATCGTCACAATCTTCATGGGTGTCGACAATTGCCTATTTATTTAGCTTATTAGTGGTCTTTTTATTTGTTGCCGGAATGGCTTATTTTGTTTCTAAGTTAATAGGACAGAAGCTAGGGGGAGTGGGGCTTTCTAAATCAAGTAGAGTTTTAGAAAGCTTGCCACTTGGCGCAAATAAATCTTTATGTATCGTTGAAATGGCTGGTAAAGTAATGCTTATTGGAGTTTCAGATCATAACATTACTTTATTAAAAGAGATTACTGACGAAATGGAAATTGTTAAATTACGTGCCCAAGCTGAGGAATTAAAAGGGCAAAGTGATTTTAATCATATTTTTGAAAAACAACTCATTTCTTTAGAGGAATTGTCAAGGCGAATTCCTGCTATGCTAAAAAAGAAGGATCATAAGTAAGAGAAGGGGTAAAATTTGTGATTAAACGCCAGAATATAAATTTTTTAATTATTGGCATATTTTTTATGTTTTTAATTGTGCCAATAGATGTTGCTATGGCTGCGCCTTTAATTCCTAATATTAATATTGGTGTTGAGTCGGCTAATAATCCACAGGAGGTAGCAACTAGCCTACAGGTTTTAGCTTTATTAACTATCCTATCTATCGCACCCTCTATTTTAATTATGACAACCTCTTTTATTCGAATCGTTGTAGTTTTATCTTTTTTGCGTAATGCATTAAGCACGCAAAATATGCCACCTAATCAGGTTGTAATTGCTTTATCAATGTTTTTAACCTTTTTTATTATGTCACCATATATTGATGCAGCAAATCAGAGTGGTTTGCAACCTTATCTAGCGGGAACCATTACACAAGAGCAAGCTTTGACGGAAATGGTAAAACCGATGCGGGAATTTATGTTTAAGCAGACGAGAGAATCTGATTTGGCTTTGTTTGTGAATTTGTCACAATCGCCACGACCAGAATCACAAGATGATGTGTCTACTTTTACATTAATACCTGCATTTGTTATTAGTGAATTAAAGACAGCTTTCCAGATTGGTTTCATGATTTATATTCCGTTCATTGTTATTGATATGATTGTGGCAAGTACACTTATGTCAATGGGGATGATGATGTTACCGCCAGTTATGATTTCGTTGCCATTTAAAATATTGTTGTTTGTTATGGTAGATGGATGGCATTTGTTGATTAAATCGCTAATTGTTAGTTTTAAATAGGAGCTGGGTGAACAATGTCAAATGATTTAGTAATTCAACTGGGGCAAGAAGCTCTAATGATGGTTATGATTATATCAGCACCAATGCTTGGCTTAGGATTAATGGTTGGTATTATGGTAAGTATTTTTCAAGCTACAACGCAGATTCAAGAACAAACATTAGCCTTTATTCCCAAAATTATTGCAGTTTTCGTATCAATTCTGATTTTTGGACCTTGGATGCTTCGGATGATGATTTCGTATATACAAAACTTATTTATTAATTTACCAGGATTTATCGGCTGATAGGTAGGAGAGCTTTTTGGATATTTTTGAAATAATACAAAATCAGATGGGAATATTTTTATTGGTTTTAACGCGAATCAGTGGGATTTTTATTATGTCTCCTTTTTTAGGGAGCCGAAATATCCCAATGGTAATTCGTGTTGGTTGTGCTTTGGCAATATCCTTAGTTCTTTTCCCTGTACTTTCGCAAGAATCACAGTCTATTGTACTACCACAAAATTTGATTATTTATACATTGGTTATATTTTCAGAATTATTTGTAGGATGGATCATTGGATTTGTTGCATCGTTAGCTTTTTCAGCCATTCATATGGCGGGGCAGCTTTTAGATATGCAAATTGGTTTTGGGGTAGTTAACGTGTTAGATCCAACATCAGGGCAGCAAGTTCCGATTGTTGGTAGTTTTAAATATAATTTAGCAACTATTGTATTTTTAGTTTCCAATAGTCATCACATGTTACTGAGTTCGCTATTTGATAGTTTTCATTTAATTCCTGTAATGGGGGCTCATATTAAGCCAGAAATAGTAACTTTAATTGTTGACATGATATGGGCAGTCTTTGTAATAGCAATTAAGATTAGTATACCTATTCTAGTAGCTATTATTTTAACTGATGTAGGATTAGGAATTTTAGCGAGAACGATGCCGCAAATGAATATTTTCGTTGTAGGTATACCGGCTAAGATTTTTGTCGGTCTTTTTGTATTATCTTTTGCTTTACCGTTTTATATCATATTTTTGGATGTGCTGTTTAATGAGATGTTTGGAAACATATATGTTGTTTTACGATTTATCAGTTAGACCCTCGAAGAAAAATTTGTTAGATCAAAAGGACTTTATTTTTGATTTACAGCTTTTTAATGGGGAAAAGACAGAAGATCCCACTTCTAAACGCAAATCAGATGCAAGAAAAAAAGGTCAGGTCGGTAAGAGTCAGGAAATTAATTCAGCAGTTATTATTTTAGTTGCATTTGTAGCTTTAAAGGTTCTAGGTACTTTTATTTTTGAGCAAATATCTCAATACATGGTCTTTAATTTTTCTAATATGCAAGATGCATTAACGATAGAAAAAGTAATGAGTATTTTTTTAGGAATGGTCGTTCTTTTAGCAAAGACAGCATTGCCAATTATGATGACGATTTTAGTTTTTGCTGTAGCGGCGAATTTGTATCAAGTTGGACTTAATTTTACTACAGAACCAATTATGCCAAAATTAGAAAAATTAGATCCTATTAGTGGCGCAAAAAGAATGTTTTCTTTACGTTCTTTGGTGGAGTTAGTAAAATCCGTTTTGAAAATTTTTATTGTTGGTTATTTTTTATGGGGATTTTTAGAAGAAGAAATAGGTCATCTGCCTAAGCTAATTTATGCTAGTTTGAATGAATCTATGGTGGTTGTTGCATCCTTGATTTTTGCTTTAGTATTAAAAATAGGTCTTGTACTTGTTATTTTGGCTATTTTAGACTTTTTGTATCAAAAATGGCAACATAAAAAAAGCTTAAAAATGAGTAAGCAAGAAGTCAAAGATGAATTTAAGCAACAAGAAGGAGACCCGAAGATTAAAGGGAAAATCAAGCAAAAGCAGCGAGCGATTGCGATGCAGAGAATGATGCAAGAAGTACCTAAAGCAGATGTTATTATTACCAATCCGACCCATTTTGCTGTTGCATTAAAATATGAACAAGGAATGATGGCTCCAGTCATCGTTGCAAAAGGGCAGGATTTAATTGCAAAACGCATAAAAGATATTGCCCGTGAGGCAAAAGTTGTTATTGTTGAAAATAAGCCTCTTGCCAGAGCATTATATGCAACTACAGAGGTAGGGGATGTAGTGCCGGAAGAGTTATATAAATCAGTTGCTGAAGTATTGGCTTATGTTTATAGATTAAAGAAAAAATTGTCATAAGATAATTTTATGGGGAGCGAAAAAATTTGGCTAGTCAAACATCGCTATCTACGATAGGGTTTTTAAAAAAATATAGTGACATTATTATTGCTCTAGCTATTATTACGATAGTTATTATGATGATTATTCCGCTTCCAACTATTTTGTTGGATTTATTATTATGCTTGAATATAACCATGGCCTTGGTTATTGTTATGGTAGCTGTATATAATGTCGAACCATTAGATTTCTCAGTATTTCCTTCACTATTGTTAATTACAACATTGTTCCGATTAGCACTAAATGTTTCTTCAACTCGGTTAATTTTGTTGGAGGGATATGCTGGAGAGGTTATTTTATCCTTCGGTAATTTCGTTGTTGGTGGTAATGCTGTTATTGGATTTATTATCTTTGTTATTTTAATTATCATTCAATTTATTGTTATTACTAAAGGTTCCGAACGTGTTGCTGAAGTTGCGGCCCGTTTTACGTTAGATGCTATGCCAGGCAAGCAAATGAGTATTGATGCGGATTTGAACACGGGGGCAATTTCTGATGCGGAAGCAAGCCGCAGGCGGGAAAAAATTCAAAAAGAAGCAGATTTTTATGGAGCAATGGATGGTGCGAGTAAGTTTGTTAAGGGAGATGCTATTGCTGCAATTATCATTATTATTATCAATATTATTGGTGGATTTATCATTGGAATGGTACAGCGTAATCTTGATGTTGTTCATGCATTACAAACATACACATTGTTAACGGTAGGCGAAGGTTTGGTAAATCAAATTCCTGCACTTCTTATTTCTACAGCTACAGGTATCGTTGTAACAAGAGCTGCTTCTGATTCCGACTTAGGGCATGATATTAGTAATCAGTTATTTAGTAATTCAAGAGTATTTTTTATTGTATCAGGAGTATTAATGCTTTTGGCAATTGTTCCAGGTTTACCGGGACTTCCATTTATGACATTATCTATTGCATTAGGTTTGATTGGCTATAATCTACATAAAGCTGTAAAAACGACGACGGAAAAAACGCAAGTGCAGCAAGAAGAAAAGGAAAAAGAAGAAATCAGAAAACCAGAGAATATTATATCTTTACTGCAAGTGGATCCAATGGAACTGGAAATTGGTTATAGCTTGATTCCGTTGGTTGATACTGGTCAAGGTGGAGATTTATTAGAGCGGATTGTCATGATTAGGCGACAATGTGCGCTGGAAATGGGCCTGGTTGTACCGACAATTCGTATCCGTGACAACATTCAAATTAAACCCAATGCCTATATTGTAAAATTAAAAGGCATTGAAATTGCAAGGGGTGAACTATTGCTAGATCATTACTTAGCTATGAATTCTGGAACGGTTTTTGAAGAAATGTCGGGAATTGACACAGTTGAACCTGCCTTTGGATTACCAGCAATCTGGATTCCTGAATCTGATAGAGAACAAGCTGAGTTAAACGGATACACTGTAGTCGATGCTGTTTCGGTTTTAGCTACACATATTACAGAAGTAATAAAAGCACATGCTTCTGAAATTTTAGGTAGACAAGAAACACAGAATTTGGTTGATAGTATTAAAGATAATAATGCGAGCCTAGTAGAAGAATTAGTGCCAAATCTACTATCTATTGGTGAGATTCAAAAAGTTTTAGCAAATTTATTGCGTGAGCGTATATCCATTCGTGACATGGTTACAATTTTAGAAGTTTTAGCAGATTATGCTAGATTGACGAAAGATCCAGAAATTTTAACGGAATATGTAAGGCATGCTCTTTCTAGACAAATTAGTAGCCAAAATGTCCAGAATAATATTTTACCTTGTGTTACAGTCAATCCGGAAACTGAGAATATTATTTCATCTGCAGTACAGCGGACTGAGCATGGGTCTTATGTATCGTTAGAACCTGAGCAAATGAAAAGATTATTAGATAGTTTAAATATTGAATTGCCAAAATTGACGAATTTAGGATATCAACCAATTGTACTTACGAGTCCAGCAGTGAGGTTATATTTTCGAAAATTAATTGAGCGATCAATACCCGGATTAATCGTTTTATCACATGCAGAAATAGAACAAAGTGTTGAGATACAAGTTCTAGGGGTGGTGAAGATATAGATGCGAATAAAAGCTTTTACAGCGATGACTGTTCAAGATGCGATGAGCCAAGTAAAAAATGAATTAGGTGCGGAGGCTGTAATTTTACATACTCGAAAAGTAAAAAAAGGTGGATTTTTAGGTTTTTTTGCGAAAGAAGTTGTAGAAATTATGGCGGCAATTGAAGATGTTCAAGAAGTAGCAAAATCTAAAATAGCTGGAAATGAAAGTAGAGAACCAATTAAAAAGAAAAAAATTGTTCTTCAAAATGAAAAAACAGATAATAACATTCATATTCCAAATCAAACTTCAATTAATGCTTATAAAGCGCAAGAGTCTTTAAAAAATATAAAACTAGATGAAAAAACATTGGAAAAAAGCGAGGAAAATACAAAATCACAGCAGGTGATAGATGATAATTTGCAGAATAATTTCAATAAAGAATCTTTATTCGACATTTTGGTCGAAAATGATGTAAACCCTAAAGTGGCTACATCTATTGTAAACGCGATTCAAAAATATGATGCAGAAGGAAAAGATTACTTACCTCTATTAGCAGATTATTTTTCAAAAAAGTTTGAGCCAACGATTCAAATTAAAGAGGGAACTGAGAAGACAAAAATTGTTGCGTTAATTGGGGCAACTGGAGTTGGAAAAACAACGACGATTGCGAAAATTGCAGCGAGTTTCGTCTTAGAAAAGGGATGTAGTGTAGCCTTAATTACCGCTGATACATATAGAATTTCAGCGGTAGAGCAATTGAAGACATACTCCGATATTATTGGGGTACCTCTAGAAATTGTATATTCGGCCTTAGAACTTCAGACGGCAATAACAAAACATATGGATAAGCAACTTGTTTTAATTGATACAGCAGGAAGAAGTCAGTATAATAGCGAACAGTTAGATGAGTTGAGAAGTCTTTTAACAGCATCAGAAGATATCGAAAAACATCTCGTACTTAGTTCAACCACAAAATACAAAGATGCTGTGGATATTATAAAACAATTTTCTCAATGCTCTCCGGACCGAGTTTTATTCACAAAAGTAGATGAGACTAGTGGAATTGGTACTGTTATTAGTGTTTTGCATGAATTTCCAATGCACTTATCTTATTTAACAACAGGTCAGAGTGTTCCTGATGATATTATTATTGCTGATCCCCATAAACTAGCAGAATTAGTATTGAAAGAATAGGTATAGGCAATGGATCAAGCATATATGTTAAGAAAGCTAGTACAAAACAAGCAAAGTTTAAATTTAGGTGTTGAAAAAGAACCTGCTCATAAGTCTAGAGTTATTGCTGTCAGCAGTGGTAAAGGGGGAGTAGGCAAGACGAATTTGTCTGTGAATTTAGCAATTGCTTTATCGCAGATGGGATATCGTGTTCTCATCATTGATGCTGATTTGGGTATGGCAAATGTAAATATTGTTTTAGGTGCTAGTGCTAAGTATAATTTATTAAATCTCATTAGAGATAATGTTAATGTTGAAGATATTCTTGCTGAGGGACCTTGCGGAGTAAAGTTTTTGTCTGGGGGATCTGGAATTGAAGAGCTTGCGAATTTAACAGCTTTTGATTTAGAACGAATCATATCTAAATTGAATTTATGTGAAAATTTAGCGGATATTATTTTAATTGATACTGGTGCTGGATTGAGTAAAAGTGTATTAAATTTTTTAATGGCTGCTGATGATGTTATTTTGGTTACAACTCCTGAACCTACAGCGATGACAGATGTTTACGCGATAATGAAAGCCTACAGCAATCAGCCAGATTGCTCAGAGGTAAAACTAGTTGTGAATCGAGTAACAGAGCCAAATGAGGGAATAGATGTTCAGGCAAAACTAGAAAAAACTGCATTGAGATTCTTGAATTTGAATGTTACTACATTAGGTGAAATAAAGGAAGATAGAAATTTGGTTCGCGCTGTAAAAGCGCAAAAGCCAGTTGTTTTGTCATATCCTAATTCTGATGTAGCCAAGTGTATCAAAAAGATTGCCTCTGTATTGATAAGCGACGATACAGATCAAGTAAGAACCAAAGGACTGGGGGGCTTTCTTAAAAAAGTTTTTTCGTTTTTAAGATAGTTTATGCTTGAAACAGGAGGGATAGCGTGGCAAAGATAGAGAAGGTGGAGACCAGTAAAGCTTTAAAAATTGGTCAACGTATAGAAGTTACACTTTTACAAGATGAAAATCAGAATAGATATAGCAGTAGAATTGAAGATATTGAGGATAACAAATTAATTTTAGCTTTACCAATGGAACAAGGATATCCAATTATTCCTATGCGGGGTAGCGTATTTGAAGCAAAATTTGTAACAGAGGCATCCGCTTTTCGTTTTTCGGCGGTATTTATGGAAAAACGGATGGGAGCAGTTCCTGTATGGATTACTTCATTACCAAGGTTTGTAGAAAAATTTCAACAACGTGAATTTGTTCGTGTAGAAACTAGTGTCCCATTGAAAGTTCAACTGCTAAATAAAGAAGATAATACATTACTTTCACCTATTACTACATATGTTCGCGATATTAGTGGCGGCGGGATGAGAATTATTTTAGATAAAAGTTTGAAAAAAGGTGAAAAGCTTTATATAGAAATTGAGTTACCAGAGGTTGGATTATTAACAACCTATTGCGAGGTGGTAAGATCGTTCCAACCAATTAAAGATGAAAAAATTTTTTGGATTGGCACGCGCTTTATTGACTTACCGAATATTACACGAAGTAAGTTAATTCGCTTTATTTTTAAGCGGCAGAGGGAGATTATACAAAAGGCATTTATTTCTGGCAGGGGGTGATAGGTTATGATTAAGATTTTTATTGCAGATGATTCAGCCCTAATGAGAACTCTATTATCGGACTTGTTTTCGAAAGAGGCAGATTTTCAGGTTATAGGAACTGCTAGCAATGGAAGAGAAGCAGTTGAGAAAATTAAAGTTCTTAAGCCAGACTTAGTAACTATGGATATCAACATGCCAATAATGGATGGTATTGATGCACTCGAAATTATTATGAAGGAATGTCCAACATCTGTGATAATGATTAGTAGTTTAACAAAGGCTGGAGCTGATGCTACAATAAAAGCATTATCTTTAGGAGCTGTTGATTTTATACAAAAAGTTTCTGGTACGATTTGCCGAGTAGATATGATAAAACGTGAAATTTTAGATAAATGTAGAGCTGCTGTCAAAGTTAATTTGAAAAAAACAACTTTTATTGAAAGCTTTCCAAAGCTTGAGTATCCTAAAAAAAGCTTTACTTCTTTTAATAGCTTTCAAAAAGACTTTAAGGTGGCATCTAAAAAAATGGATGAAAAAATCATTGCTATTGGGACGTCAACGGGTGGTCCTAGGGCTTTGCAACAGGTGATAACGAAGTTGCCAGAAGATTTACCTTGTGGTGTGGTAGTTGTACAACATATGCCACCTGGTTTCACAAAATCATTAGCGGAACGTTTAAATTCACTTTCAAAAGTTACTGTGAAAGAGGCAGAACACAATGATGTTATTAGTCCTGGGAAAATTTTTATAGCCCCAGGGAATTATCATATGACCGTCGAGAGTCAAGGCGATAAAAGAGTTATACATTTAAATCAAGATCCACCACTAGCAAGTCATAGACCTGCAGTTGATATTTTATTTTCATCTCTTGCGAAATTCAGAGATAGAGTAGTTGCGGCTATTCTTACTGGAATGGGAAGTGATGGGGCAAAAGGAATGAAGTGTATTAAAGAACATGGTGGATTTGCAATAGCAGAAGATGAATCTACTGCAGTAGTATATGGCATGCCAAAAGCAGTTGTTGAGCTTGGATTAGCTGATAGAGTTATACCGATTGATGCAATTGCTGATGAATTAGTTCAAATCGTTAAAAAATAGCAGATATAAAATAATTGGGGGAATTAATATGGACACCAACCAGTATATGGGAATGTTTTTAGAAGAATCACGTGAACATTTACAAACACTGAATAGCTGTCTACTTGAGTTAGAGCATAGTCCAGAAGATCCAGATGTATTAAATGAGATTTTTCGGAGTGCGCACACAATAAAAGGTATGTCAGCTACAATGGGATTTACCGAAATTGCTGAGCTGACACATGAAATGGAAAATGTTCTTGATTTACTACGTAAAAACCAATTAAAGGCAAATGAGGATATTGTTGATACGATTTTTAAGTGTGTGGATACTTTAGAACAAATGGTGGAAAATATTTCTAGTGAGTCTGCTAACAATATTGATGTAACAGAATTAGTAGCAAAACTCGTTGCTATAGCAAAAGGTGAATCAATTCCTACTGCTCCTCCCCAAGAAGAGACAAAAGAAAAAGAACCTGTAGTATCTGAGGTTGTAGTGGAGCTAAATGATACTGAGACAACAATTATAAAGAAGGCAATGGAATCAGGATTGCAAGTTTTTGATATAAAAGTATCATTAAGTCCAAATTGTTTATTGAAATCTGCAAGAGTTTATATGGTGATGAATGCATTAGATGAAATTGGTGATGTTTTGAAATCAATTCCATCTTCAGAAGATTTAGAACAGGAAAATTTTGAATCAAGTTTTGAACTTATTGTTGCAACAGCAACGGAACAAACAAGAGTACAACAACTTCTATCGTCAATTTCTGAAATTACAGAAGTTATAGTTGAATCTTTAGAGCTACCTAAAGCGGAAGCAGTGGTTACTGAGGATAATAAAAAAATGCAGGAAGCTTCATCAGCAAAAAGAAGTCAGGAAAAAACAAAGGCACCGATAGCGCCATCGTCGAGTGGCAGTATTGAGAAGAAATTAAAGAGTGGGCAATCGGTAAGAGTTGACATCGAAAAGCTTGATTCTTTATTAAATCTTGTTGGTGAGCTAGTCATCAATAAAACTCGCTTGGAGCAAATTGGGATAACACATAGATTAACTGAATTAGTTGAAACGATTGAACAAATGGATAGAGTAACGACTGATTTGCAATCTGTAGTGATGAAAGTTAGAATGGTTCCAGTGGGGCAAGTATTTAATCGCTTCCCGCGGATGGTTCGAGATTTATCACGTGAATTAAACAAGGAAATTAATTTGACCATTGAGGGTGAAGAGACTGAACTTGATAGAACAGTTATTGATGAAATTGGTGATCCTTTAGTTCATTTAATTCGAAATTCTCTTGATCATGGAATTGAACATCCGGATGAGCGTCTTGCGAAAGGTAAAGAACCGACTGGTGAGGTTCGATTGATTGCGCGTCATGAAGGGAATAACGTTATTATCATGGTTGAAGATGATGGTAAGGGTATTAATCCGGAAATAATTAAATCTAAAGCGGTAGAAAAAGACTTAATTACACAAGAAGATGCCGATAAAATGGATGATAACGAAGCAGTACGATTAGTGTTTTTAGCAGGATTTTCTACAGCTGATGTCATCACTGATGTATCTGGACGCGGCGTAGGTATGGATGTTGTAAAAAATAAAATTGAATCGCTTGGTGGATTAATTGATGTTGAAACAAAGTTGGACGAAGGAAGTAAATTTAAAATTCGCCTACCTTTAACATTAGCGATTATCCAGGCTTTACTAGTAAAGGTACAGGAAGAAATTTATGCTATTCCTTTGGGCTCTATTGATAGTACAATTAATATAACGACTGATAATATCAAAACAATTCAAAATAGAGAAGTTATTTTACTTCGTGGACAGATTATTCCAATTATAAGATTAAATGATGTCTTACAGGTACCAAAAGTAGAGGAAAATAACGATAAGGATTTATTTGTTGTTGTTGTACATATGGGGGATCAAAAAGCGGGGATTATTGTTGACAATTTAATTGGGCAACAAGAAATTGTAATTAAAACGTTGGGAAAATTGTTAGCTGGAATAAAAGTAATTGCTGGTGCGACGATTCTAGGAAATGGTCAAGTTGCATTAATTTTAGATGTTGGCACTTTAATGCAGTAAGTGAGGAGTGAGGATCATGTCAGAAAAAACGTATTCTAATGATGAAGTTCAATTAGTTGCTTTTAAATTGGGGAAAGAAGAATATGGGGTTAGTATTTTGCATGTGCAAGAGATTAAACGTTTGACGGATATAACACGTGTTCCATATACTCCTGGCTTTATTAAAGGCGTTATGAATTTACGTGGTAGTGTGTTGCCAGTGATTGATTTAAAAAAACGTTTAGGTCTTTTTGAAGAACCATATTCTGAAGATACTCGTATTATCATTGTAAAAGTAGATGATATATCAATTGGAATGATTGTTGATGCGGTAACTGAAGTATTGTCTATTGCGCCAGAACATATTGAGGAACCAGAAGCAGTTGTGGATGGCAATGGTAATAATTTTATTAGTGGAGTTGGAAATCTGGATAATCGTTTAGTTATTATGTTAAATCTTAATGAAATTATTGGTTTGACGGGAGAGACTAAGTAGATTTGTTAAATGAATGAGGTGGCAATTTTGTCAGATGAAATGTTAAAGCTATCGCCAATGCAATTAGATGCCCTAAGAGAAATTGGAAATGTCGGAGCAGGTAATTCTGCGACAGCTTTATCACAAATTATTAATCGTAAAATTGATATGTCGGTTCCAGACGTTGCTATTATGCCACTAGATGAAGTTCCTGATGTAGTTGGTGGACCTGATGTAATGGTTGTAGGGGTATTTTTAAGAGTATATGGACTGGCTCCAGGCAGTGTTTTGTTTTTATTGCCTAAAGAAAGTGCTTTTTATCTTATTGATATGTTAATGGGGAAAGAGCGTGGGCAAACACAAAGCCTAGATTTTATGGATGAATCGGCTTTGATGGAGATTGGTAATATTTTAGCAGGAGCGTATTTAAATGCATTATCTTATTTTACAAAATTAACTCTTTTACCGTCTATTCCAGCGTTGGCAATGGATATGGCAGGAGCTATATTGAGTGTAGTTTTAGTTCAATTAGGACAGATGGGAGATCATGCATTGGTAATTGAGACTGAATTTTTATCAGAGGATGATGGCATCAAAGGTCACTTTTTCCTAATTCCTGATCCAGGATCACTAGATACGATTTTAGCCGCGGTAGGAGTGAAATAGTATGTCTGATTTAATTAGGGTTGGGATGGCTGATTATAAAGTTGGTCGTTCACCATCATCTTTGATTAGTTATGGTCTTGGCTCATGCATAGGTATAGCTATTTATGATTCTGCTACTAGGGTAGGTGGATTGTCTCATATTATGTTACCTGATAGTAAGCAAGCAAGGTCTAATGAAAATCCTGCTAAGTTTGCTGATACTGCGCTTCCGCTTATGGTGCAAGAAATGATTGGATTAGGAGCTGTGAAGTCTCGTATGACAGCTAAAATAGCTGGTGGAGCTCAAATGTTCAAATTTGCGAATGCTACAGATATTATGCGAGTTGGTGAGCGGAATGCAGAGGCTGTGAAGCAAGTCTTAAAAGAACTTGGAATAAAAATTATCGCTGAAGATACCGGTGGAAATTATGGTCGTACGGTAGAATTAAGGTTGGATACTGGCGTGTATCGTATAAAAACAATTGATAAAGGCGAAAAAGAGCTATAGAAAGGGGCGTTTTGTATTGAAGGTAAAGTTAGCTATAGCTCTAGCTGTAATAGCAGCTATTATTACAATTATTATGGGCTTTGTGAATCATGCCAGGATGATAGTAATATTATATCGGACTGTTATTTCAATTGCTCTTTTTGGAACATGTGGTTACATAATGGGACTTATTTATGAAAAAAATTTATTGCCATATTGTAAGAAATTACTTAAAGAAGAAGTTGGGTCTAAGCTTGACATTCAGAGTTCGCCTGATGAAGACTCTATGATAGAATCTGGGGGCGAAGTTGACTCGGAAAAAAACAAAGAGGTTAAGAATGACGAATTTGCACCATTTACTACAAATAATTTGAGGCGTGTAAAATCACCGGAGGAATAATTGGTAAGTGGAGGTAATTTGTGATGTCAAATAATCAAGAATATGATATTCAAAAGTTATGGATAGCTTACCAAGAAAAAAAAAGTCCTATCATTCGTGAGCATATCGTAAACCATTATTTATCTTTAGTTAATTTAATTGCTGGTCGAATTGCGATTAGTTTACCTGCTTATGTGGATCGTGATGATTTAATTAGTTGTGGATTTTTCGGATTGCTAGATGCCATTGAGCGTTACGATCCAGTACGCGGTAATAAATTTGAAACATATGCCGGAGTAAGGATTAGGGGGGCTATTTTAGATTCTTTAAGAGCTAAGGATTGGTTGCCAGTTTCTCTTAGACAAAAAATTCGTAAATATGAAAAAACAGTTGAAGCACTCGAGGGTAAGCTAGGTAGAGCTGCGACGGATAAAGAGATTGCAGATGCATTAAAGATATCTATACAAGATCTGAATTCTTTACTTAATCAGCTCAATATAGCAACGATTATCCCTTTGGAAACTTATGTAAAAAATGAGACTGCACAAGATAGTATTGATGGTCCAGCGAAACAATTTGAAATTAAAGAAGTACAGGAAAATTTAGCAAAAGCAATTGATAAATTACCGGAGAAAGAGAAACTTGTAATTTCTTTGTATTATTATGAAGAATTAACTTTGAAAGAAATCAGTCTTATTTTAAATTTATCGGAGGCTAGAATTTCACAATTACATACGAAAGCTGTCTTTCGATTAAGAGGATATTTAGCTAGAAATAAAATGAGTTTTATAGAATAAGATAAACGGAGTTTTATAGTAACGAATTTTGTAGACTTTGCATCGATAGATGATGATAAATAAAATGGATTTTAATAAACACAATGATTTTATAGTTTGTGAGAAAATACCGCTTTTAAATAAAGTTAAAATTTAAAGCGGATTATTTTTTAAAGTCATTTGTGATTATCTATTGGTGCAAAATTTAATTCGTTATATAGTTTCGGAGGAGGTATTTTCATGGATGGAGAAAAGTATTCACAGACCGAAATTGATAGTAATAATAAAAAAGGATATAATTTGGATTTTTCTGAAAATGGAGTTTTTCTGCAAGTATTTCCAAGGGATAATGATGAAGTTTTATTTGAATTAAATGATATAACAAATAATCTGGAGGAACGAGGAATAAAAGAATATCCTATAGATATCATTGCAAAGGCGATGCGAGAAAGTACAGGTGAGTTAATAAAGATAGTTGAAGAAAAGAAAACTATTGAATCATCTGATAATTTAGCAGAAAAAGATGTTCCAGCGATAAAAAAAGAACCTAAGATAACAATTAGTGTAAGTAGAGATCGTATGGAAGCAGTATTGAAAATTGAGCGAGAAGCAAATGATCAAGAACCAACGATAGAAATGATTCAAGCTAAATTAGCAGAAAAAAATATTGTTTATGGAATTGATGAATCTGCGATTAAAGAAGCTATAGGCATAGATAGTTGCGAACTTCTTATAGCTAAAGGGCAGCGTCCTGTAAATGGTGAAAATGCACAAATTATAAAACCGAAAAATATGGAAAACAAAGGGAAACCGGTTGAGTTAGAGGATGGCAAAGTAGATTTTAAAAATTTGAATCTTTTTGTTATTGTGCATGAAGGAGATTTGCTAGCAGAACGGATTCCGCATACAATGGGGACTCCAGGAACGGATGTTCATGGGCAAACAGTTGCAGCAAAGCCAGGGAAAACAGCGATGCTGCCTGTAGGAAAGAATACGAAAATTGTAGATGAACATAAATTAATTTCTTTAATTGATGGACAACTCACATTAAATGGAAATAAATTCTCTGTATTACCTACAATTGAAATAAAAGGGGATGTAGATTTATCTACTGGAAATATTGATTTCATTGGAAGTATTATTGTTCGAGGTAGCGTACAGGCTGGTTTTTCAATTAAAGCTACAGGTGATGTTGAGATTTATGGCACGATAAGCGGTGGTACGGTAGAAGGAAAAAATATCATCATAAAAGCTGGAATTCAAGGCATGCAAAGAGGGTATATTAAAGCAGCGGAAGATATAAAATCAAGCTTTGCTGAAAATGCAAATTTAATTGCAGGACGTGATATTTTTATTACTGAGGCAATTTTACACTCAAATGTAAGTGCAGGAAAGCGGGTAGTAGTACAAGGAAGACGAGGAATTATTGCCGGGGGAGTCACAGTTGCAGGTGAAGAAATTCTTGTAAAATGTGCAGGTAATCAGATGGATACGGCTACACGACTTGAGGTGGGGATTAATCCAATGCTAAAGGAAGAATATAAAAAAGTAAAACAGGATTTATCAAAATCTGAAAATGCGTTGGATCAAGCTCAGAAATCTTTAAATTTACTAAAAGCAATTAACCCAGCAGTTTTGTCCCCTGCAAAAAAAGAATTACTGCTAAAACTCACGAAATCACAATTTCCTCTTGCTGGTGAAGTGAAAAAATTAAAGGATAGATTAATTGAAATTGAAGATTCTTTTGAAGAACTAAAAGCGGGAAAAGTCAAAGTTTCAGAAAAAGTTTATCCTGGAGTAAAAATTATTGTTGGATCAGTAATAAGGAATATTAATACATTAATGCAACATTGCCGTTTTTATGAAGAAGATAATGAAATAAAAATAGGTCCTTTCTAAGTTATATGCTTATAAGAAAATAAAGGACGGTGTTGGGTATGAATATAAGTCCAATGGATATGCAGGTTGTTATACCTAAAGCAACTGAAGTAGGAAAAGGGCAGCAGCAACGGGAGCAGCAAACTGTATTTCAGCAAGATTTTGGAGCCGAAAAATATCAACAGAATGCACATCAACGTTTGAAGCAAGTTCAAAAAGCCGAAGAATCTGAAAGTAAAAAAATTAATGATAATCAATCTAAAGAGGAAAAACGCAGAGGTCAGCAAAATTTTGGAGAAAAGAATAAAAAGAAAGAAAACGATGAAGAAGTAGTAATGGCAGTAGATACTTTTAGGGGTCATAATATCGATATTAAAATGTGAAATGTGGCTTTATAATTTAATTCATTACTTGGAGTGGAAGTTATGATTAGTGGAGTTATTCTTTTTTTGTTGATTGTATGTGGTGGAATTTTTCTGTTTTTTAAACATGCGAAAATCACAAAAAAAATTGATGCAGTGGCAGATTCTACAGATTATTTTCAATTACAATTAGAAGAGTCTGCTGAACAGATTATTTCAAAGTTGAGAAATCATGTGGAGCATTTGGAATATTTAATTCAAGAGGCCGATGAAAAGATTTTTGCGTTAGATCAACGACTGAAAAGATTTGATACTTTAAATAGAATTCAAACGGATGTTGAAAAAAATGTAATTGCTGAAGAAGCAATTGAGAATTCATCTGCACTCGAAGAAAAAGTAGAGATGAATATAAGTGAGATAAATCAACAAGTTTATGATCTTATAAGTCAAGGGATAGATACTAATGAAATTGCGAAAAGAACTGGGATTGGAAAAGGTGCGGTTTTATTGATTAGTCAAATGCATAAGAAAAAATAATTTGGGGAAAATTTAGAGTGAAGCTATAAAAATATCTTGTGATTTATAGAAATCTATGATAAAATACAAAACGGTGTAAAAAAACGCACGCATTTTGATTTTGTACTGTGCCTGCTTAAGCAGGTGAAAACAAAAGATGAAAAATGCGGAGGAAAAATAACAGGAGGTGCACCAAATGGCAGTTATTTCAATGAAACAATTATTAGAAGCTGGTGTTCATTTTGGACATCAAACAAGAAGATGGAATCCTAAAATGGCTACATACATCTTCACAGAACGTAATGGAATTTACATTATTGACTTACAAAAAACAGTAAAAAAAGTTGATGAAGCTTATAATTTCTTACGCGATGTTGCAGCCCAAGGTGAAACAATTCTTTTTGTTGGTACAAAAAAACAAGCGCAAGAAGCTGTAAAAGACGAAGCAATTAAATCTGATATGTATTATGTTAATGAAAGATGGTTAGGCGGAATGTTAACAAACTTCCAAACTATCCAAAAACGTATTAATCGTTTAAAACAGTTGGAAACCATGGAAGAAAATGGCACTTTTGAAGTATTAACTAAAAAAGAAGTTCTTTCTCTTCGTCATGAAATGGAAAGATTACAAAAATTCTTAGGCGGAATTAAAAACATGGATAAACTTCCAGGAGCTTTATTCGTGATTGATCCTCGCAAAGAAAGAATTGCTGTTGCGGAAGCAAAAAAACTAGGTATTCCTATTGTTGGTATTGTTGATACAAATTGTGATCCAGATGAAATTGACTATGTAATTCCTGGTAATGATGATGCGATTCGTGCGGTTAAACTTCTTACAGCTAGAATGGCAGATGCTATTATCGAAGGTCGTCAAGGGGAGCAACTTGAAGAAGCTGCAGACGCTGAATAATAGATAAAAAAATAAATGTAAATTAGGGATAGGGGAAAACTTTCCCTTATCCCTAATTTTATAAATAGGAGGATTTTTATGGCAACTATAACTGCTGCAATGGTTAAAGAATTACGTGAGATGACTGGTGCTGGAATGATGGACTGTAAAAAGGCACTGAATGAAACGGAAGGTAACATCGAGAAAGCGGTTGATTTTTTACGTGAAAAAGGTCTAGCGGCTGCTGCAAAAAAAGCCGGTCGTGTTGCTGCTGAAGGTGTAGTTGAAGCTTACATACACGGTGGCGGAAGAATTGGTGTTATGGTTGAAGTTAACTGTGAGACAGACTTTGTCGCAAAAACAGATGATTTCAAAGCACTAGCTCGTGATATTGCAATGCAAATTGCTGCTACAAATCCTCTATTTGTTCGTCGTGAAGAGGTTGATGAAGCGGTACTAGAACATGAACGTGAAGTATTACGTGCTCAAGCATTAAATGAAGGCAAACCAGAAAAAATCGTTGAAAAGATGATTGTTGGTCGTATTGAAAAATATTACAAAGAAATTTGTTTAATGGAACAAACTTTTATTAAAAATCCAGATCAAACAATTGCTGATTTAATCAATAGTTCTATTGCAAAAATTGGTGAAAATATTTCCATTAGAAGATTTGCTAGATACCAGCTTGGTGAAGGTATTGAGAAAAAAGAAAATGATTTTGCTGCGGAAGTAATGGCTGCTGTAAAATAATAAAAAAAGAGAACACCGATGTGTTCTCTTTTTTAAAAGTCCAAAGGAATATTTATAAATTTGTCGAAATAAACATAGAATATACGTAGACTGGGGGTTTTGTATTTGGAAGCGACTAAATATAAACGTGTAATTCTTAAACTAAGTGGTGAAGCACTAGCTGGTGATAAAGGGTTTGGTATTGACCCAGTTGTTGTGGATTCTATTGCACAAGAAATAAAGAAAATTCGTGAACATAATATTGATGTAGCTGTAGTTGTTGGTGGAGGAAATATTTGGCGTGGACTAGCTGGAAGTGCAAAAGGCATGGATAGAGCTACAGCGGATTATATGGGAATGCTTGCAACAGTAATGAATTCTTTAGCATTACAAGATGCTTTAGAAAAATCTGGTGTGGACACTAGAGTGCAAAGTGCGATTGAAATGCGTCAAATGGCAGAGGTATATATTAGACGTAAAGCAATTCGCCATTTAGAAAAAGGCAGAGTTGTTATTTTTGGTGCTGGAACAGGTAATCCTTATTTTTCAACGGATACAACCGCAGCACTTCGTGCTGCTGAAATAGAAGCAGATGTTATATTAATGGCTAAGAAAAATACAGATGGAGTATATGATTCTGATCCTAAATATAATCCGGATGCAAAAAAATTCGATGCTTTAGAATATATCGAGATTTTACAACGTGGTTTAGCGGTAATGGATTCTACAGCAACGAGTTTGTGTATGGATAATGAAATTCCGCTTATCGTATTTAATATTGATGATCACAGTAATATTTTGAAAGTGGCATTAGGGCAAAATATTGGTACTGTTGTGGGAGGTAAACCTTAATGGTAAAAGAGATTTTTTTAGCGCAAGAAGAAAGAATGAAAAAAACGGTTGAAGCTTTAAAAAGAGAATATGCTTCAATTCGTGCTGGAAGAGCAACTCCGGCGTTATTAGATAAAGTTATGGTAGATTATTATGGTGCGCCTACGCCAGTAAATCAAGTGGCGAATGTAAGTGTACCAGAACCACGGATGATTACGATTCAACCATGGGAAAAAACTATGCTTGGAGCAATTGAAAAAGCAATTTTAAAATCTGATTTAGGGCTTACGCCAAATAGTGATGGAACAATGATTCGCTTGTCGATTCCGCAATTGACAAATGAAAGACGGAGTGAAATTGCAAAGACAATTCATAAAAAAGCCGAAGAAGCGAAAGTCGGTGTACGAAATATTCGCCGTGATGCTATTGATGCGGTGAAAAAATTGGAAAAAGATAAATTAATTACAGAAGACGAAAGCAAAAAAGCACAAGATGATATGCAAAAAATTACGGATAAATATATTAAAGAAATCGATTCCGTAATGGCAGTAAAAGAAAAAGAAATTATGGAAGTGTAATTGTCGTGAACGCTGTTGGTAGGATTTTAGGTGAGGTTGAGGCAGAACTTCAGAATCTCAATATAAAATATACAGTGATTCGTACTTATCCAACACGAGATTTCTTTTCGGTTGATGATAAAACTTTGTATGTTGTCAGACAAAAGCTTCTGGATGATAAGACATATGAGTTGATTGTTGCAGCAAAGATGCGAAAGGAGGTGTTGTGATTATGGCATATAATATTAGTGAAGAATGCATTTCCTGCGGTTCTTGTGCAGCTACTTGTCCAGTTGGTGCTATCTCCGAAGGAGATACTCAATATGTGATTTCAGAAGAATGCGTTGAATGCGGTGCCTGTGCGGCGGTTTGTCCAGTTGGAGCTATTTCAGCGCCATGATAAAGACCCCCTCTTGCCAGAGGGGGTTTAGTCTTACTATATTCTTTTGGAGGTTAATTTATGTGGAAAAGATGGTTTGGCAAAACAAATGAAGATGTTACCAAGCTAGAAGCATATAAAATTATTGATTTTGATAAATTGCCTAAGCATATAGCAATTATTATGGATGGAAATGGAAGATGGGCGCAGAAGCAAGGATTAATGAGAACGCTTGGACATCGTGCTGGTGTTGAGACGCTGAGAGAAGTGGTTAAGGCAGCTTCTGGACTTGGAATTCAGGCACTTACTGCATATGCATTTTCAACTGAAAATTGGAAAAGACCAGATTCGGAAGTTAAGTTTTTAATGGATTTATTTTCGGAATATCTTGATCGTGAAATAGATGAGTTACATGAAAATAATGTGAAGATTAGATTTATTGGTAGAATAGAAGAATTGTCTAATTTGTTGCAAACTAAAATAGAAAGAGCTCAGTTGCGTACAGCAAATAATACAGGTCTTATTTTGAACTTGGCAGTAAACTATGGAAGTAGAGATGAGATTACGCGTACTGTTAAAATAATAGCGAATAAAGTAAAAAATAATGAGATAAAAATAGAGGAAATTAATGAAAATTTCATTACAAATCATTTAGATACCGCGGGGATTCCAGAAGTCGATTTAGTAATTAGACCAAGTGGTGATTTGAGAATTAGTAATTTTTTATTGTGGCAAATGGCATATGCAGAGTTTTGGTTTACTGAGATTAATTGGCCGGACTTTAAGCCGAACGATTTGTTACAAGCCGTTTTATCATATCAAAAACGTGAACGAAGATTTGGTGGATTAAAATAGACGAGTAATATAAGTATAGTAGGTGAAGTATGTTAATTCAAAGGATAATTACAGGTATTATTGGTATGCTTGCTACAATTGCTGTAGTAATGTATGGAAGTTGGGCTTTCGTATGTGCAATTACATTGTTGGCAGTGATTGCATTTTATGAGTATGGAAAAGTTTTTAATCATATAGATGTTTCTATATGGAGAACTATAGGCTTTATTTTAATTCCATTGATTATGGGATGCGCATGGCTAGGAAATGCAAATGAAACTATTGGACTATTATTAGCAGGAGTGTTAATTATTTTTGCTAGAGTTGTTTTTGCACATGTTAAATTTTCCATTCCTAGTGCAGCGATTACGATCAGTGGTATTTTCTATGTTGGGTTAACTTTTTCACACTTGATTTTATTACGCTTTGCTTATACTGATATTGTAATTTCAACTGCTTTAGGGGATATAGCTGCGGGCGCGGCTTTTATTTGGTTAGCGTTTGTTGGTACGTGGGCAAGTGATACTTTTGCTTATTTTGTTGGCTGTTCGATTGGAAAGCATAAATTATGTCCTAGTATTAGTCCTGGGAAAACAATAGAAGGCTTTTTAGGTGGCTTAATAGGAACAGTATTAGCATTAGTAGGTTTAGGGATGCTTTTTCATTTTTCACCATATCATATGGTTTTCTTAGGGGGATTATTAGCGAGTGTAGCAACGATTGGCGATTTGGTGGAGTCATGTATTAAGCGATTTACAGGGGTAAAAGATTCTGGGGATATCTTGCCTGGGCATGGTGGTGTTTTAGATCGTTTTGACAGCATTATGTTTACTGTGCCATTAGTGTATTATTACGTACATATTTTTTCAATTTTTAATCAGTAATGAGGGGTTCTAAGATGAAAAATATTGCTATTTTAGGTTCTACTGGTTCCATTGGGACCCAAACATTGGAAGTGGTAAGAGAAAATGCAGATCGATTTGCAGTAAAAGCCTTGGCCGCTTACCATAACGATCAATTACTAGAGCAACAGATTCGAGAATTTCAGCCTGAATTGGCTGTATTAGTAGATGAAGAGGCCGCAAATCGTTTGCAAGCTAGATATAAAGGAAAAACGATTATTTTATCTGGGAAAAAAGCACTGATAAACGCTGCGATTTTAGAATCAATTGATGTTGTAGTTACTTCTTTGGTTGGTTTTGCTGGTCTTGAGCCTACCGTAGCTGCAATTCGAGCAGGAAAAGATATTGCATTGGCAAATAAAGAGACTCTAGTAGTTGCTGGTGAAATTATTATGAATCTGGCAAAGGAATATGGTGTAGAAATTTTGCCTGTAGATAGTGAACATAGTGCACTTTTTCAATGCTTACAAGGGGAGGAACATGAAAAGGTCGCAAAAATTATTTTAACTTGCTCAGGGGGCCCTTTTCGTGGTAGAACGCATGAGGAACTATTGTCAGTTTCTATTGCAGATTGTTTAAATCATCCAAATTGGGCAATGGGAAAAAAAATTACAACGGATTCGGCTACATTGGCGAATAAGGGCTTGGAAGTCATTGAGGCAAAATGGCTCTATGATGTGGATTATGATCAAATTGAAGTAGTAGTTCATCCACAAAGTATTATTCACTCAATGATTGAATATGTTGATGGTGCGGTTATGGCACAATTGGGAGTGCCAGATATGAAATTACCCATTCAATATGCCTTAACTTATCCGCATCGAGAAGTAATGCATTCTCCTAAACTAGATTTATTCAAAGTTGCAACATTAACTTTTGAAAAACCGGATACTGAGACATTTGAAGCTTTAGCATTGGCTTATCGAGCAGGAAAAACAGGAGGTTCTATGCCTTGTGTATTTAATGCGGCAAATGAAATTGCAGTCAATGCATTTTTGGAAGGAAAAATATCTTTCTTATCTATTAGTAAAGTAATAAAATCTGCGATGAATAACCATACTGTTATTGCAAAACCAAATTTAGCGGATTTATATCAAATAGATGCTTGGACGAGAAATTTCGCGCAAGAGAATCTTTTAAATTTTGAAAATAATAAAAATGATTAGAATGAATGGAGGCGATTCGTAATTGACTACATTAGTAGCAACTATATTTGTCTTTGGTTTATTAGTTTTATTTCATGAACTTGGACATTTTATTACTGCCAAAATGGTAGGTATGCGTGTAGAAGAATTTGCAATAGGATTTGGACCAAAACTTTTTAGCTATCAAAAAGGTGAAACTTTATATTCCCTTCGAATTATTCCTTTAGGCGGATTTAACAAGATTGCAGGGATGGATCCGGATGAGGAAAAGGATGAACGCGCTTATACGGCGAAACCTATTTGGGCGAGAATGATTGTAATCCTAGCTGGATCGACAATGAATTTTATTTTACCTGTATTAATATTTCTAGGTATCTTTCTTACTGCTGGAATCAATACACCTTCTCTAGAACCTATTTTTGGTGAAGTTATGGAGGGAAAAGCAGCTGCACAGGCGGGTTTAATGCAAGGTGATAGAATTATTAAAGTTGATGATAAGGATATTCATACATGGAAAGAATTTGTCTCTGTTGTTCAAGTCAGTGATGGAAAAATATTAAAAGTGCAATATGAACGTGAGGGGAATATTGGACTAGCTAGTTTAATTCCTGTTTATGATGAACAATCTAAAAGGGCAATTATTGGTGTGCTTTCTAAATATGATAATTATCGGCCGGGATTTGTTGAAGCTACTGGGTTAGCAATAAAGAATACAATTTCGGTGACTGTAGCGATGGTAGATGGATTAATCCAGATGGTCGCTGGAAAAATTGATGCTGAATTAGCTGGACCGATTGGTGTAGCACAAATGGCTGGTGAAGTAGCGCAGATGGGGATTATTCCATTACTACAATTTGCTGCTTTTTTGAGCATTAATTTAGGGATTATTAATTTATTGCCAATCCCGGCTTTAGATGGCGGTCATTTTGTGACTTTAGTGATTGAAGGTGTAAGAGGAAAACCTTTGAGCCCAGAATTGGTGCAAAAAGCGCAAATGTTTGGCTTTATGTTACTCTTAGCTTTAATGGTATTTGCGACATCAAAGGATATTATCAGAACAAATTGGTTTGGCTGATAAGCCGTAGTAATTGAGGTGTGGATGGAATGAAGCGGAAGATGACGCGGAAAATAATGATTGGAGATATTGCTATTGGTGGCGGTGCTCCAATTAGTGTTCAGTCAATGACGAATACAAAGACACAAGATGTGACTAGCAGTGTAGAGCAAATCCAAAGATTAGTTGCGGCTGGTTGTGATATTGTACGCTTAGCGATTCCTGATATGGAAGCGGCGATAGCATTAAGAAAAATAAAGGATTTAGTTGATGTTCCTTTAGTTGCGGATGTTCATTTTGATTATCGTTTGGCTATTGCTGCAGTCGATAGTGGGATTGATGGACTTCGCTTAAATCCAGGAAATATTGGAGATTCTGACTGTGTTGAAGCTGTAGTCAAAGCAGCAAAAAATAGACATATTCCAATTCGAATTGGTGTAAATGCCGGTTCATTAGATAAAATTTTGTTAGCGAAGTATGGCCGTCCAACGCCTGAGGCAATGGTTGAGAGTGCCATGCAGCATATTAAAATTTTAGAAAGTTTGAATTTCTATGATACAAAAATTTCGTTAAAGGCACATGACGTGCCTTTAACGATTGCAGCATATCAATTAATGAGTGAAAAGAGTGATTATCCACTTCACTTAGGTATTACAGAAGCTGGAACTGTTCATTCGGGGGTTATTAAATCATCTGTTGGTATAGGGGCACTGTTAGCCCAAGGAATTGGGGACACCTTTAGAATTTCTTTAACTGGGGATCCAGTAGAAGAAGTAAAAGTAGCAAATCAAATTCTAAAATCCTTGAAGTTAAGGGAATGTGGTCCGACTTTAGTATCTTGTCCGACTTGTGGGCGTTGTAATATTAACTTGGCAGAAATTGCAGGCCGAGTTGAAGATAAATTAAAAGTAATTACAAGACCCATTAGCGTAGCTGTTATGGGCTGTGTTGTAAATGGACCAGGAGAAGCACGCGAAGCTGATGTGGGGATTGCTGGTGGGAAAAAAGAAGGATTAGTATTCCGTAAAGGTGAAATCATTCGGAAAGTGCCAGAAGAATGTCTGGTTGAAGAATTGTTTAAAGAAATAGATGCGATTTTAGAGGAGGAGTAAGTTTTTCATGCGTACTACACAATTATATGCACCTACACTTAGAGAAACACCAGCTGAGGCGGAAGTTATCAGCCATCAATTAATGCTTAGAGCTGGAATGATTAGAAAGGCTGCCGGTGGTGTTTATACATATTTGCCGTTAGCTTGGCGTGTTTTAAAGAAAATTGAAGAAATTGTCCGTGAAGAAATGGATAATGCAGGTGGACAAGAACTTGCTATGCCAATAATGCAACCTGCGGAATTATGGCATGAGACTGGGCGTTGGGATGTTTATGGAGATGAAATGTTCCGCTTAAAAGATCGTCACAATCGCGATTTTTGTCTAGGCCCAACTCATGAAGAAATGATTACAACGCTTGTTCGCTCGGATGTACGCTCTTATCGGCAATTACCATTGATGTTATATCAAATCCAAAATAAATATCGTGATGAAATTCGTCCTCGCTTCGGACTTATGCGTGGACGTGAATTTATCATGAAAGATTTATATTCTTTTGATAAAGATGAAGAAGGCTTAGATATCAGCTATAAAAAAATGTACGATGCCTATACGAATATATTTAGTCGTTGTGGACTTAATTTCCGTGCTGTAGAAGCCGATGGTGGGGCAATTGGCGGCAGTAATACGCATGAATTTATGGTCATTGCTGAATCTGGTGAGGCAGCCATCGTATATTGTGAAGCGTGTGATTACGCTGCAAATGTGGAAAAAGCTGAATTAAAACCTATTTTGGCAGGAAAAGAAGCTGAATTACCTTTAGAAATTGTGGATACGCCAAATACTAAAACAATTGAAGCAGTTTCTCAGTATTTAGGCGTAGATATAAAGAAGAATATAAAAGCAGTTGCTTTCCAGAATGAAAAGGATGAAGTTATTCTTGCATTTGTCCGTGGAGATCATGAAGTAAATGATGTAAAATTACAAAATGCTGTAGGTGCTATTGTGCTTCGTATGGCAAGTGAGGAAGCAATTTTGGCAGTTGGCGGAGTACCAGGTTTTATGAGTCCTATCGGGATTAAAGGTGCGACGATTGTAGTAGATGCAACGGTTATGGAAATGTATAATGCAGCCGCTGGTGCAAATCAAGTAGATAAACATTATAAAAATATCAATCCTAAGCGTGACTTTAAAGATGTACTCGTTACAGATATTCGTTTGATTCAAGTTGGTGATCCATGTCCGCATTGTGGCAAACCGTTAAAAACTGCGCGGGGAATTGAAGCGGGACAAGTATTTAAACTAGGAACTAAATACAGTAAAGCTTTAAAGGCGATGTATCTGGATGAAAATGGCCGTGAAAAGCCAATGGTTATGGGATGCTATGGAGTTGGTGTAAGCCGTACAATGGCAGCAGCAATTGAACAAAATTTTGATGAGCATGGTATTATTTGGCCGGCAGCAATTGCACCATATACTGTAGTTATAGTACCGATTAATGCAAAAGATGCAGAGCAAATGGAGATTGCTGAAAAACTATATGAAGAGTTAAAAGCCGCAAAAATAGAAGTTTTACTTGACGATCGTAAAGAACGTGCCGGAGTAAAATTTAAAGATGCAGATTTAATTGGCTATCCATTGCGTATCACTGTTGGACCTAAAGCTGTAAATGAAGGTACTGTAGAGGTAAAAGTAAGACGTACGGGCGAAGCGTTTGACTACACACAAGATAAATATTTAGCAAATGTACAGAGATTACTTGCAACGTTATAATAGAATGGACGGTTGGGCTTTAGCTTGTTTAGAAGCAAGAGTATATATTTTTTCTAAGTTAGAGTGCTGAAGGTAAAGAATTGTCAGTAGTTATTCGAAACATTAAGGGACGTAATATGCGTCCCTTTTTTATTAAAGAAAAGTGGAAAACTTTTCTTTAGAATGTAAAAAAATTGTTTAAATAACTTGGCTTTTTTTTTATTTTGCGTATAATATACTATATGACATTTTGTACATATACAAAGTTCATGATTTACACACTTTTATGAATAATTAAAAAAATAAGGGGAGTATGTATATGAAAATAGTTGTAACAATCGTTGGTAAAGATAGAGTTGGTATTATTGCAATGGTAAGTAACATTTTAGCGGAGAACAATGTAAATATTTTAAATATTAATCAAAATATTTTAGATGGTTTTTTTAATATGGTAATGATTGCTGAAATGAGTGAAAGTAAATTAAAATTAAAAGATTTACAGCAAATATTGCGCGAAAAAGGTGAAGAAATCAATCTTGAAATTAAAGCACAACATCAGGATATTTTTAACATCATGCATAAAATCTAAATCTTTTAAAATGATACATAGGGGGAAAATTTGTGATAACGATACATGATATATTAGAAACAAACCGAATGATTACAGAAAATAAATTAGATGTTAGAACGATTACAATGGGGATTAGTTTAAGGGATTGCGCACATCCTAACATTAAGCAATTCTGCCAGAATATCTATGATAAAATCACGACATCGGCAGAATTTCTTGTACAAACGGGTGAAGATATTGAGGCGGAATATGGGATTCCAATCATTAATAAACGTATATCGGTAACGCCGATTGCGATTGCAGCAGAAGCGTGCCGAACAGACAGTTATGTGCCGGTTGCTGAAGCATTAGATGCAGCGGCAAAAGAAGTTGGCGTAAATTTTATTGGTGGTTTTTCAGCTTTAGTTGAAAAAGGCTACACAAATGGCGATAGAATTTTAATTAATTCAATTCCACAGGCTTTGGCTACAACGGATCGTGTTTGTTCTTCAGTAAATCTTGGCTCAACAAAAGCTGGAATCAATATGGATTGTGTACGTGAAATGGGCGAAATTGTAAAGCGTACTGCTGAACTTACACGCGATCGTGATGCGATTGGCTGTGCTAAGCTTGTTATCTTTTCTAATGTTCCTGGTGACAATCCATTCATGGCAGGTGCTTTCCATGGCGTGAGTGAAGCAGAAAAGGTAATTAATGTTGGTGTAAGTGGTCCTGGTGTAGTAAAACGGGCGCTTGAAGATATAAAAGGGGCGGATTTTAGTCAGGTTGCTGAAACAATAAAGAAAACTGCATTTAAAATTACTCGTGTAGGGCAACTAGTAGCGCAAGAAGCATCAAAACGCCTTGGTGTTCCATTTGGGATTATCGACTTATCGCTTGCACCTACTCCAGCGGTAGGAGATAGTGTAGCACATATTTTAGAAGAAATGGGACTTGAAAGCTGTGGAGCTCCAGGTACAACGGCTGCCTTGGCATTGTTAAATGATGCTGTGAAAAAAGGTGGGCTTATGGCCTCTTCTCACGTTGGTGGGTTAAGTGGCGCATTTATTCCTGTAAGTGAGGATGCTGGAATGATAGCAGCTGTTGAATCTGGTGCATTGTCGTTAGAAAAGTTAGAAGCAATGACATGCGTTTGCTCTGTGGGGCTTGATATGATACCTGTAGCTGGTGATACTACTGCTGCGACTATTTCTGGTATTATTGCTGATGAAGCAGCAATTGGGATGATTAACAATAAAACGACGGCCGTTCGCATTATTCCAGTACCGGGGAAAAAAGTAGGCGACACAGTTGAATTTGGCGGTTTATTAGGATATTCTCCAGTAATTCCAGTTAGCAAATATAGTTCGGAAGCATTTATTGCGCGTGGTGGACGTATTCCAGCGCCTGTACGCAGTTTAACAAATTAGTATAATCGCATAAATATGCAAAAAACTGTTTCTTAAAAATCGTTTGGAATTTATCTGTCATGAGGTGAATAGGATGCGTGTTACTAAAAAAATAAAAGCTGAAATGATAGACATTTTGGGTGAAGTATATAAGGATGTAAAACCAGCATTGCATTATACATCTCCATTTGAACTTTTGATTGCTGTAATTTTGTCTGCACAGTGTACAGATGTCAGGGTGAATATAACAACAGCGAGATTATTTGCCAGGGCAAATACACCACAGGCGATTTTAGCAATGGGTGTTCACGACCTTGAAAAGGAAATTCGCGATTGTGGATTATTTCGCAGTAAGGCAAAAAATATAATGGCAGCTTGTCAAAAAATTTGCGATGAATATCATGGTGAAGTTCCGCAGACAATTGAAGAATTAATGAAGCTTCCCGGCGTTGGCCGAAAAACGGCTAACGTTGTTGTGAGTATTATTTTTGATATTCCCGCAATTGCTGTAGATACACATGTATTTCGTGTATCAAATCGCTTAAAATTGGCAGTAGGAGATAATCCTTTAACAGTTGAGCAAGGCTTGATGAAAGCGATTCCAAAGGAAAAGTGGTCGGCAGCGCATCATTGGCTCATTTGGCATGGGCGATTGGTTTGTAAATCAAGAAAGCCATTATGCGAAGAATGTCCCTTAAAAGAATTGTGTCCAAGTTTTAAACTTGCATAAAGATAAAAAAACAAGTATAATTATAAAAAATCTGTTTCAGTGGGAGTTTTAACTCCCACTGAAATCAGATGCGTAATCCAGGGGGGACGAGGCCTTTACTTCCGATTAAGAATGGAGGTATTATAAGCAGAGAACCAAAATCTTTGATTTTGTGTGAATCGCTTATTTCGATAGATGACCCCGTTAGCCATCAGATAAAAGGAAGATTAAATATTCATGATGTTGATTTACTTGTTTAAAGAATTTTAAGGGGATGAGTTTATGGAATATAGAAAGCCTACGTTTTCTGATGTAGAGAAGATATATGAATTGGTTAATGCATATGCAAATGATGGTCTAATGTTGCCAAGGTCGCGCAATAGTTTATATGAGTGCTTGCGTGATATGATTGTTGCTGAAAATGAGGGCATATTAGTTGGTGTTGGTGCACTGCACTTAATTTGGGACAAATTAGCGGAGGTGCGAACTTTAGCAGTATCGCCGCAAATGAAATGCGCTGGCATAGGAAAAAAAATTGTTGAATTATTAGTCGATGAAGGTAAAGTGCTGGGGGTAGAAACTGTTTTCACACTTACATATCAACCTGAATTCTTTGGTAAATGCGGTTTTGAAGAAATCAGTAAAGATCAGTTACCACATAAGGTTTGGAAAGAATGTATCAATTGTCCTAAATTTCCTAATTGTGATGAAATTGCGATGATGCGAAAAATTTAATAAATAGGGTTGACAAGCAAATTTTAGTTTGTTATAGTAACAATCAATAAGCACAAAAGCATTGATCAAGAGAAGTAAATCAGAAGTATTTTTTAGAGAGCTGAGGTTTGGTGGAACTCAGTAAATTCACTGATTGAAATACACTTGTAAGCTACAGGCTGAACACTTTTGGTAAATAGGCTGTGTCGGAATGCCACCGTTATCATAGGCTAGAGTATGTATGTACTTGAATTGAGTGGCTTGCTTTGGCAAGCAGGGTGGTACCACGGGTAGTTTAACTCGTCCCTGATATAGGGGCGGGTTTTTTTGTACTTAAATTTAAATTATTGGGGGAAAAAGATATGATTATTGTAATGAAACCAGGAGTTGGAAGAGAACAAATTGAACAAGTAATAAATAAGATTTCCGCAGCTGGATTACAAGTCCACTTATCTGAAGGTCATACAAGAACTATAATCGGTGTAATTGGCGATAAGAAAACGATTGCTCAATTGCAAGTTGAAGTTTTCCCAGGGGTAGAAAAAGCTGTATCTATTACAGAAAGTTATAAATTGGTTGGGCGTGAATTTAAACGCGAAGATAGCATAGTTGACATTGGCGGTGTAAAAATTGGTGGAGGACAATTAGGCGTTATGGCTGGCCCTTGTGCAGTTGAAAGTAGAGAACAACTTCTAGAAGCTGCTACAGCAGTGAAAGTTGCAGGAGCTCATTTCTTACGTGGGGGAGCATTTAAGCCACGCACATCTCCGTATGATTTTCAAGGTTTAGCTGAAAAAGGATTAAAAATGCTCGCTGAGGTTGGACAAGAAACTGGATTAAAAGTAGTTACAGAAATTGTTGATGTAAATGCCATTGACATACATTGTGAATACGCTGATGTATTACAAGTTGGTGCACGCAACATGCAAAATTTCCAATTATTAAAAGTAGTTGGAAAAGCTAATAAACCAGTTTTACTAAAACGAGGTCTATCTGCGACAATTAGTGAATGGTTAAATGCAGCTGAATACATTATGGCAGAGGGAAATTACAATGTTATTCTTTGTGAACGTGGAATTCGTACTTATGAAACTTACACAAGAAATACTTTAGATTTAGGCGCAGTAGCTATTGTAAAAGAATTATCGCATTTACCAGTTATTGTTGATCCTAGTCATGGTACTGGGCGTTGGCAAATGGTTCGTCCAATGGCAAGAGCTGCAATTGCTGCTGGCGCGGATGGATTAATGATTGAAGTACATCCAAATCCGGAGATTGCTTTGTGCGATGGGAAGCAATCGTTAACTCCTAGCAACTTTAATGAAGTAATGAACGAGGTTGAAAAATTCGCTCAACTTATGGGGAAAAAATTAAGATGAGCGAATTAAAAATTTGCATTGTTGGGATTGGATTAATTGGCGGCTCAATTGGCTTAGCACTAAAAAAAGAATTGCGGGATAAAGTTTGTATTTCAGGTTTGGATAAAAATCGCGAAACTTTACGTATTGCTGTCGAACGTGGTGCTGTAGATATGGCGACTAGTGATTATGCACAAGCGGTAAAAGATGCAGATATCATTTTTCTTAGTACTCCGGTATTACAGATTGGGCCAATGGTTGAAAAGATATTGCCATTTATAAAATCAGGAGCGGTAATTACGGATACAGGAAGTACAAAACAATTTATATGGCAACAATTAAAAAAAATTTTACCGCCTGATATTTATTATGTTGCTGGACATCCTATGGCAGGAAAAGAACATAGTGGAATAAAAGCAGCTGATGCAGATTTATTTAAAAATAAATGTTATGTGATTGTTGAGGATACCGGGGCACCACGTAAAGTTGTTAACAAGGTATGTTCTATTCTGAAACTTACTGGTGCGAACATTACAACACTGGATATAGCTAAACATGATCGTTGCGCCTCGATTATCAGCCATGTGCCACATGTAACTGCAGCGGCGTTAGTTACGCTATTAAATCATAATAAAAATGACATTGAGGCGAATTTAAAGCTTGCGGGTGGTGGATTTAAGGATACAACGCGAATTGCCTCTTCTAATGCGGATATGTGGGCGGATATTTGTATGTCAAATCCAGAAGCAATTATAGCTCATTTAGAAGAGTTAAAAGAAATCATTGATACTGTGATTATTGATATAAAGAATAAAAATAGAGAAAACATTTATGATTATTTTTATGAGGCAAAAGAGCGACGAGATAAATTTCTTGATAAAACGCATAATTTATTTGAAATTTAAAAAATACTGCTTGACCATTATGGTTGAGCAGTATTTTTGCATTTATTATATAAAAAGATGAAGGCGTGCTATACCTTCGCCTTTTTTGTATTAAGCTTTGCCGTCGCAGCCTAAAACATGAACTAATTTATGTTTTACTACATCTTTAATATTTTCTCTCGCTGGTTTTAAATATTGTCTAGGATCGAAATGTTCAGGATGTAAAGCTAGGTATTCTCTGACTCCGGCAGTCATTGCTAAACGCAAATCGGAATCAATGTTGATTTTACAAACTGCCATCTTCGAAGCTTCACGTAACATATCTTCTGGAATGCCAATTGCATTATCAAGATTTCCACCATATTCATTAATGATATTAACATATTTAGGAACAACAGAAGAAGCACCATGTAAAACAATTGGAAAATTAGGCAAACGCTTTTCTACTTCTTTCAAAATATCAAAACGTAGCTGTGGTTTTTGTCCAGGTTTAAATTTAAAAGCACCATGGCTTGTTCCGATAGCAATAGCAAGAGAATCAACACCTGTTTTTGAAACGAATTCTTCAACTTGATCCGGTTGCGTGTAAGAAGCATTTTCTGCAGATACATTTACGTCATCTTCAATACCTGCAAGCTGTCCTAATTCCCCTTCAACAACGACACCTTTGCTATGTGCATAGTCAACTACACGTTTTGTTAACTCAATGTTATCTTCAAAACTATGGTGAGATCCATCAATCATAACGGAAGTAAATCCGCCATCAATACAAGATTTGCAAATCTCAAAATCAGCGCCATGATCTAAATGTAGACATATTGGAAGACCACTATCTTCAATAGCAGCTTCAACTAATTTTGTTAAGTAAACATGATTTGCATATTTACGAGCACCAGCGGAAACTTGCAAAATAAGAGGTGCTTGTACTTCTTTAGCAGCAGATACAATCCCTTGAATGATCTCCATATTATTAACATTAAATGCACCAATCGCATAATGGCCTTCATAAGCTTTTTTAAACATTTCCGTAGATGTAACTAATGGCATAATATTACCTCCTGAATTTAGTTTTATTTTCTTTACGTAGTAATTATACCATAACTTATAGGTAATGGTAGTAAAAGTTTTTTATTTATTTAAAAATTTTTATAAGATGTGAAGATTTATTTAACTTTTAAGGAAAAGTTTTTATTCTACAAAAGAAAAATAAAAAGTATAGATGTAAAAATACATTGAAAAATAAAGATTGTAGGCAATAAAAAAATTAAAAGCTTTAAAACAATTGAATTATATTTTATTAGCAGATTGTCTACAGAGTTTTTAGCTGTATGAGTAATCTTTCTATATCATTTGGTAGTGGACTATTAAAGCTTAAGGTTTGTTTAGTAACTGGATGAGTAAAAGTTAAATTAAAAGCGTGTAAGGCTTGACGCTGTAATAAAGATATGTCCCCCCCATATAAATCATCACCAATAATAGGATGCCCTAAATATGATAAATGTACTCGAATTTGATGGGTTCTACCAGTTTTTAATGATAATTTTATTTGACAAGCATTAAGATACCTTTCGATTACTTGGTAATGCGTAATTGCTTCTTGCCCAGCAGAAGAAACAATACGTTCAATAATACTATTAGGATGCCTAGCAATTGGCAGATTTATAATTCCATTTTCATTAGCAATATTTCCTTGTATAATTGCGATATAATTACGTGCAAGCAATTTGTTTTCTAGCGCATGAGAAAATTGATGCTGAATATGTGGATATTTGGCGATAAGAACGAGACCAGACGTATTTTTATCAAGCCTGTGCACTGGATGATAATTTAATGATAAGTTATTTTTTTGATAATGAAATAATACTGCATTGGCTAACGTATGATGATGTTCTTTAGTCGTTGGATGAACAAGCATATTTGCAGGTTTATTAATCACTAATAAATATTCATCCTCAAAAATAATGTCTATAGGAATAGGCATTGGTTGCATAGAATTCTTCTTTTTTAAACATAATTCATACGTTATGATATCTTTGGGATAAATGACAGCTTGTCCAGGGCTGGCTATGATTCCATTAATTTTTAAAGAATCACTCTGTTTTATTTTACGCCAGCCAGTCAAAGATATTCCACAAATTTTCCTTAAAAAATCTTTCAGCGGTTGAGCGGGTGTATTTTCGGGTACAATAAATGTAGTCATGAAAACTCCTTCTTTTTTAGATATGAATGTATTATAATATATAGATTCAAAAATTAATAGGGAATGAAATATTATCATTCCCTTGCTGATTAAATTAGATTATGAATGATTGTAATTGTAGTTACTAGGTAATCACGCTCAATTGGTGCTGCAAGAGAAAGAAAATCTTTTGCAGGATTATTTTGATTAGAAAATACATACTCCATGCGACGATGTCTTTTAATAAGACTTGTAGTTAGAGTTAAAAGAAGAACTCTTTTAACTTGGTATTCTTTTTCTTGATTAGATTCTGTATTACGAGCGTTTAGACCAACTTTTAATAAAGAGTCTTTTAAATCATTGTCATGCATTGATAAAAGATGTAATGTATCTAAATAGAACTGCCAATGATTTTGGGCCATATAGTCTAATTGATCCCGAATTTCATCATTAGAAAGCTGGGCAGATTCTAAAGAAATTTTCATTAATTCTAGTTGTTCAATACATTCATCATGTAAGTATTTTACGTGATCATAGTCAATCGCTGCTGCTTTGCGAGGGCGAAATACACTCAACTTATTCACCTCCTATTGATCTAAAGCAAGAAAACGAATCTTACAAATAGGGACATACATAGAAATTGGTTTACGTTTTAGGCAAATATTCACAATAATAAAATCGCAGCCAACGTAACAAAGCGAGCCGCATAAAGTCTCTTTGCCGCAAACTCTTGCGTCTACTGAGAAAATAATTTTATTTCCGAGCATGCCTAGTAATCGATCTTTAAAAGATGCATCTGGCATTGCATATAATCTCGGATCATAATGATTACAGTCTTGCATATCTTTACATGAATCACTAGAATCGTTATTTTTATACCAATGAGGATAATGACAATCCATAGGATAACAAGCCTCCTTTTTAACGCTAAAATATGTTTATTATTTATCCGATACTAATCCGCTCATCTGACGAAATATACGTCACACAAAATCGGAGATTTTGGTTCGTGGCTTTTAGGCTTCCACATTTTACATATGGGCATTATAACCATAGGACGCAGGTAGAACGGTTAAGTTACTGGATAAGGTCGGCTAAGAATCAGAGGAAGTAAAACTCCATCTGAATCAAGTCTTAATTTACCGTATCCTATGAATTTGGAGGTAAGAGTGATACAAAATCTTATGAATTTTCACATGGTTACTTTATTGTTTTGTATTGAATTTGACGTGAGAGCTTTAATATATTTTTTATATATGATTTTTAGCGTACTTTAAAAATAAAATATGATATAATGCATTATATAAATAGATTACATAATAAAGGAGGATCTTTGTACTAAAAATGGAAATTAGCCCTAATCTATATGCACTTTTCGCAGGTTTTCTAGTTTGGTTTTGTATTGCGCCAAAGGCTAGATGTAAAAATTATGGAAACCTGTTTGCCGCGTATACAATGACGATGGCATTAACCCTTGTGGGAACAGCCGATTTAATTATCATAAAACCGATAGCATTCTTTTTTACTGTAGGTGGTGTGTTCGCTTTTTTCTATGTTTTGTTTACACGCACAATACAGATTATTATAAAAATAGGAAATGAATAAGGAGGCTTATTATGGCAAAGGACTCGTCTTTTGATATTGTATCAGAAACAGATATGCAAGAAGTTAATAATGCGATTAGTCAAGCGATGAAAGAAATCGGACAAAGATTTGATTTTCGAAACAGTAAATCGGATATCACTTTAGAAGGTAATGACCTTAAAGTGATATCCGATGATGAATTTAAGCTGGAGAATGTACTCGATATTTTCCGCTCAAAAGCGATTAAACGCAATGTGTCAGTTAAGTGTTTTGATTACGGGAAAGTAGAACCGGCGGCAAAAGGGACTGTTCGCCAAATGATAAAGATAAAAAGCGGCATCAGCAAGGAAAATGCAAAAAAAATCATCAATCTGATTAAAGAGTCGAAACTCAAAGTGCAAGCGCAGATTCAAGATGATCAAGTCCGTGTATCAGGGAAGAATAAAGATGATTTACAGCAAGTCATTGCAAAATTAAGACAAGCTGATTTAGAGATTGATCTTCAATTTATTAATTTTAGATAAAGAGTGAAAAAGCGAAAGAATTCATAACGAGATTCTTTCGCTTTTTTCTATGCTTGAGCGAGTGTTTTTTTGTATCGGAATAAACCAATACAGGTGCAGATAAGGCAAATTAAGTTTAAAACTAATACATCATTCCATGTATTGGGGGAAGTACCTGTTAGGATGATTTCACGGCAAGTACTAGATAAATACGTAATCGGAAATAGGTAGGAAAGAAGTTTGCTAACTAGACTCATGGATTGATAGGGCCATATATACCCTGATAAGATAAAGGCGGGAACAGTATAGATAATAGAGCATCTAGTGAAAATTAATTCGCTTTTTATAAAGGAAGATAGCAGAAGTGTAAATGCGATTGCCGCACAAGTAAAGGCAACGCCCAATGCACTTAATTCAATGAAAGAAAATAAGTTTGGTAAGTTAAAATAATGAATTGCTGTATAGATTGTAAGTGCGAAAGCAAAAATGGAACTAAGAAAATATGGCGTTAACTTTGCGGAAAAGTGATAGAGAAGATTGCGATAACGATTGTCTGGAATATTAAGCGGCTGTGCGAGAAAAGATGCCCCAGTAGAAAGAAATATTCCCTGTTGAAATGCCGCCATTGCAAGACCGATTAGAAAGAAATACAGATAACTTTCATTTTGATTATGCAGTACGCGGTATTGCAATTGAACAGGCATAAGTTTACCAAGGGCATTCGTAGGTGCTTTTAAATTTGTATTTAATAATTGGGCGGATACATTTGCCGTTGTGTCCGCGATGATTGGCTGAATTGTTGTTAAAAGTGTATTTGTGCTAATCAGATTACTACCGTCAACCGTTAACAGGATTTTGGAACTGATGCCAGTTTTAATTTGCTGCGAAAAATTTTGTGGGATATAGACGGTAGCCGTAGTTATATTTTGATTAAATAAATCTTGGGTTGTAAATTCATTATTTGTCACAGCGACAAGATTTAATCGTTCACTATCGGATAATTGCTGAATGATTGCACGACTCAGCGGAGTTTGGTCTTCATCACATATAGCAATAGGAATGTGATTTACAATTTGGGGACTGTATAAGAGTCCAAATAAAAATAAATAAGCGATCGGTGCTCCAATGATAAAAATGATTCGTCGCGGATCTTTTTTTATCAATAGAGTACATTCTTGCATAAAAATTTGCCACCAAGTCATGAAGTGACCTCCTTCCTTTTTATCATCGTGAGACGTATTTTCAAAATAATGAAAGCAAGAATAAAAAATATTGTTGCCATGATATAAAGTGCGATCACATTATGCAATAAATTACTGCTCGAGCCTGCTAAAATTAATTTGCGAAGCTCATCACCGGTATAATAGAGCGGCATTGCTTTTGCGAGAAGTAGACTGGTGTCATTCATCGCGTAGGATGGCCAACTTAATCCACTAAATAAAAGACCAGGCATGATATATAGCAACGGTGTTTGTAAGGCATTCACTGCATTTGGGCTGATTGCGGAAAAGAATAAACTAATTGCGATAAGGGCAAGACAAAAAGCACTACCTAATAGCATGATATCGAAGGGCTTTGCGATGCAATGCACATTGTAAAATATATGTGCTAAATAAGGCAATGATAAAAATATCAGAATGGAACAAAGCCAATAAGGGAGAATCATTTTGCGAAAAGAGTTTTTAAAAATAAATGAAATTTTATTTTTATTATGCAAATAAGGCATAAAAATTGGAGTTAGTAAAATGATAAGCGCGATCTGTAGACCGTTTAAGCCCAAACCAAGCAACATGAAATTATTGTAACTTATTTCGGGATTATTGATAATACGGACACTAAGCGTAAGAGGCGCAACAGTGTGAAGGGATTGCGTAGGCAGTTGATTTCCTGCTTCAAGTAGCTTTTGTCCTGCCGCTGCGCTAAAAGTTTGCACAATTTGCCCCATAGATGACATAACAGCATTGTGAAACATCAAATTAGAAGCATCGGTAATTACCATAACCGAAGGTGATTTCCCATTTTTTAAATTTTGACTGAATCCTGTAGGAATTTCTACTGCTAATAAAGCATCACCCGAGGCAAGAATCTCATTCATTGTTGCTTCATTTTGTGCGTATGCAACAATTTTATATTTTTCTACATCGTTTATGCAGCTGATTAACACACGACTATTGCTAGATTGATCTTGATCGTAGATAACAGTTGGGATATGTTCAACTACTTCGCTTTTATACGTTGAACCAAATAGTAATAAATAAACAATCGGCACTAACCAAAGGAATAATAAAGATTTTTTGTTATTTTCATAAAAAGCTAAAATGTTAATTATTCTCACTTCCTGCTAATTTGAATCGCATCCCCGGGCGGATATCTGGGGAGTTTACTTGAATTTTTACATTAAAGGTTACAATATCGGTATTATTTCTTTCATCAGAACCACGATACGTTGCAAATTCCGGCTTTTTACTAATATCAATGATGGTTCCATTGATTTTTAAATCTTCATTACGTCCAATTAAAGAAATGGTTTGATTTAGTTTATAACGATTTAATTCTGTTTCGGGAACTTTAATATTTACCCAATTGTCCAGTGGGTCTTGAATAGCAACAACTGGCATGCCTTGAGAGATAATTGAACCTTCTTCAATGTATTTTGCTGTGATAATTCCACTAAACGGTGCTTTGATTTCAGCTTCATCTAAAGCAATTTTTATTTGCTCAATCGCAGCATTCGCTTGTTCAATTTTACTGGCAATATTTTTTTCATTAGCAGTATCAACATCGACTTGTAAAAGACGTGCTTTTGCCGCAGCTAAGGCTGTTTCGGCTTGTTTATAATTAGATTGTGCTACTTGATATTTCGTTTGATAAGAATCAAATACTTGTTGAGAAACTGCACCAGAGTTTAATAATTCTTGGAAACGTAAAAAATCGTTTTCTGCCATCGTTAAGTCCGCGCTTGCTTTACTTAACCCTGCGCTTGCAGTATCTACATTAGAATTTGATACTGCATCATTTAACTTTGTAACAGTGGATGCTTGGTTTTGTTGCGCTTGAATTGCTGAGATATTCGCGAGATTTTGATTTAATTGTGCTTCTAAATCGCGTGTATCTATTCTGGCAATGACTTGCCCTTTTTCAACAGTATCACCTTCCTTAACATATAGAGAAACTACACGACCAGGGATTTTGGAAGTTAAATCGATTTCTTTAGCTTCACTGCGACCCCATTCTACATTTTGTGCATTACTAGAGGTTGAGCAACCTGAAGTAAAAATTGATAACGCGAAAAGAAATAAAATAGGGAAGATATAAATATTTTTTTTAGATAGATTTATAAACATGTGTAAATTTCCTCCTAATATTAAACTGTTGGTACTGAAAAAATATTTTAAGTACCAAGGTAGCAAATAAAAATACAACAAATGCTTAAAATTGTTGTATTTTTATTATTATTTTTTGTTACCTGTTAATAATCCATGAATCAAAATATCTAACATTGCATTGATGGCATCTTTATAAGTAAGATTATTAGAGTTTAAGAATCGATAGGTGGTAAAAGCATCAAAAGAAGTTTTTAAAATTTCTTGTAAAACATAAATGTTAATATTTCGAATGATCCCAGCATCAATTCCGACTTTTAATACTTTTTCAATACGCTCCATACGAATTTTTCGTGAAAGCTCTACTTTTTTCCATTGCTCAGGAAACGTTGTTTTTAAATCTTCATAAATGTGTTTATCAAAAGTTTCTGCTTCATATGGAAGGATGCTAAGCAATGCTTTAAGTTTATCGATGATAGGCATTTGGGTTTGATAAATTTCCTCTTCTTGTTTTTCTAAATTAGATAATAATATAGTCAAAATAGAATCAATCAAGTCTTGTTTTGATGGAAAGTTTTCATATAAAGAACGTTTGCTGATTTTTAAGCGCTTGGCCAAATCATTCATTGTAAACTTTAATCCATGAATATTTACTTCTTCCATAGTCGCAGCCATAATCCGTTCTTTCATTGCTTCACCTCCACTAACGGTACTAAAAAAAATATTTCGGTACCATTAGTATAATTTCCTGATAAGAAAATGTCAATGATAAAATATAGTTGTTTAGTATTTCTTATATATGTATAATTGAGTTCAAAGTAATTTGTAAGGAGGATGAATAAATGAACAAGAAAAAACAAGGGCTACTTATTGTTCATACGGGAAATGGAAAAGGGAAAACGACAGCTGCGCTTGGGTTAGCAGTCCGTGCCTGGGGACAAGGTCTGAAAATATTAATTTTACAATTTATCAAAGGCAATTGGAAATATGGAGAATTAAAAGCTTTAGAAAAATTTGCTCCTAATCTTATGATTGAACAGGCGGGAGAAGGTTTTGTAAAACAAGCAGAAGGTGAAGAAAAATCAAAGCATATAGAAGTTGCACAAAATACTTTTTGGCGAGCTAAAAAAGAAGTTGCATCAGCAGAGTGGGATATGGTTATTCTTGATGAATTAAATTATGCTGTTAAATTTGGTTTGATTGAAAAAGAAGCTGTATTAGAATTAGTAAAAACGAAGCCGGAAAGTTTACACTTAGTAATTACAGGTCGAGATGCAATACCTGAATTAATTGAAGTGGCTGATTTGGTAACTGAAATGAAGGAAGTGAAGCATCCATATAAGAAAGGAATAAAAGCGCAACGCGGGGTTGAATTTTAATCAGCTTGCTATAGTTTTATCTTATAATATGGTATCATAGTAAAGTATGTAGTTTTAAGGAGGGGATAACTGTATATGGAAAATGTACCCGAAGAGAAGATGAAAAGGGGACTAAAGAATCGTCATATGCAGATGATTGCTTTAGGGGGGGCAATTGGAACTGGACTTTTTTATGGTTCGGCTTCGACGATTCAACTTGCTGGCCCGGCAATCGCATTGTCATATTTTATTGGCGGAACGATTATTTTCTTTATTATGCGAATGCTTGGGGAAATGGCTGTAGACAATCCTGTCTCAGGCTCATTTAGTTTTTATGCAAAAAGCTATTGGCACGAATTTATAGGTTTTTTGTCTGGATGGAATTATTGGTTTAATTATGTAGTGGTGAGTATGGCAGAGTTAACCGCCGTTGGAATTTATATGAATTATTGGTACCCGGATATTCCGCAGTGGGTATCTGCTTTAGCTTGTTTAATTATTATTACTTTGATTAATTTGATTAATGTAAGAATGTACGGTGAGTTTGAATTTTTTACAGCAATTATTAAAGTTGTTGCAATTATTGGTATGATTATTTTTGGTACATACTTAATTTTTACGCAGATGGGAGCCTTTCCAGATTGTTTTGCTAACCTATGGCAACATGGTGGTTTTATGCCGAATGGTATTTGGGGCTTAGCATTATCTTTAGTTATTGTTATGTTTTCTTTTGGAGGAATTGAGCTTATTGGGATTACAGCAGGTGAAGCAGATAACCCTAATAAAACAATTCCGAAAGCAATTAATCAGGTAATTTGGCGTGTACTTATTTTTTATATTGGTACTTTAGTTGTGTTAATGACATTATATCCATGGAATGAAGTTGGATTAGAAGCAAGTCCGTTTGTACAGATATTTTCTAATATCGGGATTCCAGCAGCAGCAAACTTATTGAATATCGTTGTTTTAACAGCTGCATTATCTGTGTATAATAGTGCAATTTATAGTAATTCTCGGATGCTTTATGGTTTGGCAAAACAAGGGGATGCGCCGAAAATTTTTACGAAGTTAGCAAAAAATGGTGTACCTTATATAGGAATTTTCGTCTCTTCAGGAATTACATTAATTGTAGTTGCGCTTAATTATTTTATTCCAGGAAAAGTCTTTATGTATTTGATTTCAATTGCTGTTGCAGCAGTTGTTGTTAGCTGGGTGATTATTACGATAACACATTTAAAATTCCGTAAGTTAAAAATAAGAGAGAATCAAGTGGAACAGTTACATTTTAAATCTATAGGGTATCCGTATATCAATTATCTTTGTTTGGCATTTTTAATTATGATTGTCTTACTTATGACACAAATTGAAGATATGCAGCTCGCCGTGGGAATATTGCCGATTTGGATTGGCTGTTTATGGATTGGTTATAAAATAAGGAAGAATAAATAAAAATTACCCCCGACTTTTTAGGTGAAATAAAATCGGGGGTAATTTTTTATTTTTTAATAAAAAATGGATAAAATACAAGCAATGGATTTTATCAGAATTATTGAAGTTGTTATTGTATATACAATTTTATTAATAATCGAAGAAATAGTGAATGTAGCTCCACAAAAGTATGAATTCATGGAGGAGGAACACAACAGGGACGAGTATACGGAATAATATATTAGCTGTATCAATTGTTAATATTTTAAATTGAAATGATGCATAAGAGCCAGATGCGCAATGAGAATTTAACAGATGCGGAAAGTACAATTCGTGGTGCAGACATGGCAAAAGAAATTGTGGAATATACGAGGTATCAACTCTTAACACAAGCTGCGTAGGCTATGTTAGCACAATCAAATCATAAAGATGATTTCATTTTAGATATGTTAAAAGGATTATAGTCGAATATTTCATAAAGTAAATAAATCTAATAATAAAGGATATATAAATAAATATAGATTTCCCGAGTTTTAGACAAATAAAAAGGACTGTTATAAGTGTACTTGCTTATAATAGTCCTTTTATTATTAGAAAAATAAATCTCGAATTCCCTCTTCGATTAATTGGAGGCGTTCGATTGTCGTTTGGCGAATCTTTTCGTTTTCTATTGTTTTGATTTGAGCGTTAATCAACTCTTCACCGATTTTTTTTGTTTCCTCATTGGCATAGTCAAGAAGATATTCTTTAAAGGTTAAAAGAGCATTTGGTAAGCAAACATTTTGTATTTCACCAGTTTTAGCAAGGCTCATAAAGCGGTCGCCAGTGCGACCTTGGCGGTAGCAAGCAGTACAGTAGCTCGGTACGTACCCTTTTTTACAAAGCATTTGAATAATTTCATCAGGTGAACGCAGATCACTGGTCTCAAATTGCATACTGTTTTGATGATCAGGATGGTCGCTATAAGTTTCTTTATATGCACCAACACCTGTACCAGAAGCAGCGCTAATTTGTGAAATTCCATAATCAATAAGAGTATCTCGATAGTCTGGATCTTCGCGTGTTGATAAAATCATTCCTGTATATGGAACCGCCATGCGGATGATTGCAATGATTTTTGCAAAATCTTCATCACTTACGAGATGTGGCATAGTCGATAAATCGACATCTGATGCTGGACGAATGCGTGGCACGGAAATTGTATGTGGTCCAACACCGAATTCTTTTTCTAAATGCTCGGCGTGTAGAAACATTGCTACAGTATCGTATTTAAAATCATATAATCCATATAATGTACCAATGCCAACATCATCAATGCCGCCTTTCATTGCTCTATCCATTGCCGTTGTGTGCCAGTTGTAATCGTGTTTTGGCCCTGATGGATGAAGGCGGGCATACGTTTCGCGATGATAAGTTTCTTGGAAGAGAATATAAGTGCCGATGCCGGCAGCTTTTAATTTTGCATAATCTTCAATTGTAGTAGCGGCAATATTTACATTGGCACGTCGAATACTGCCGTTGTCAAATTTTAAACTATAAATTTGTTTTAATACATCGGTTACATATTCAATTGGGCAATTGATAGGATCTTCACCTGCTTCTACAGCTAAACGCTTATGTCCCAAAGCTTCAAGGATTTTGACTTCTTGTGCGACATCTTCCATGCTTAGACGGCGGCGAAGCTGTTTCTCGTTTGATGCGCAATAGCCACAATAGACACAGTTGTTTACACAATAGCTGGAAATATATAAAGGTGCAAAAAGGACAATTCGTTTTCCATAAATAGCTTCTTTAATTTCTGCAGCTGTGGAAAACATCTTCTTTATTAATTCTTGATTTTCTACTTGTAATAAGATTGCTACTTCAGCGGAAGTTAATCCGTGTTTTGTTCTGGCTTTCTCAATAATTTGTTTTACGAGACTTGCATCAGAAGCTTTGCTTTTCCCATCAGCAAGCAACTGAAAAATTAACTGGTCATCAATAAATGCATCACTGGTTCTTTGCGTGTTATCAATCATTTGATAATCCCTCCTTGAAATGTTGTTTCTTGGTGAGGGCAGACTTGACTGTGACACCGGAGAGATTTCCTAGTTTCCCAGTAATGGCACCTACTTCATCGGTAGTTCCCTCAATGATGAGAGCGATTAAGCCTATTTTTTCTTCGTGTTTTGGGACCCCTAACCGGCCAATAATTAAATAGCTGTATTGGCTAATAATTTGATTGACATCATATGCAGTTTCGTTAGGGTTTTCAAGTACGATTCCTATGACTCCAAATCTTTTCATAGTGCCTCCTAAAATCTTTCCTAATGCGCAGGTTGTATACCCTTGCGTCAGAATGCTAAACAAATCCTTAAAACGATAATTATTATTGCTGAATAATTGTCGTTTATCAGATAACTTTATTATACAGCACAAAAAAATTTTTGTTAAGTTAAAGAAGTAGGCGATTATATTTTATGGAGTGGCAGGATTATAAAAATTTATAGAGAAATATAAAATGTTAAACGATTGTAATGTTGTAAACTGATACTGAACTATTCTTTTTAGAGAGTAGTTAAAATTGCAATGGTTGTTAAGTAATTCTTACAATTCATGAGATAGAACATATAGAATAGGAGAGAATTTATGAAAAGTGATGCAGTAAAAAAAGGGTCAACACGGTCGGCGCATCGGTCGTTATTTTATGCAATGGGATATGGTCCGGAAGATCTAAATAAGCCATTAATTGGTGTAGTGAATTCTTTTAATGAAATTATTCCTGGACATATTCATTTGAGAACAATTGCTGAAGCGGTGAAACTTGGTGTTGCAGCAGCAGGCGGAACACCGATAGAGTTCCCTGCGATAGGTGTTTGCGATGGGATTGCAATGGGACATGAAGGGATGAAATATTCTTTGGCAAGTCGTGAGTTAATTGCTGATTCAATAGAGGCTGTAACAAAAGCACATGCATTTGATGGTTTAGTATTGATTCCGAACTGCGATAAAGTTGTACCAGGAATGATTATGGCAGCAGCTAGACTTAACATTCCTTGTATAGTTGTTAGTGGTGGTCCGATGTTAGCCGGACGTTATCAAGGAAAAGATGCAAGCGTAAGTAATGCGTTTGAAGCAGCAGGAAAATTTGAAGCTGGAAAAATGAGTGAAGATGAACTTGCTGATTTAGAAAAAAGTGTTTGTCCTGGATGTGGATCTTGTGCTGGATTATTTACAGCAAATACAATGAACTCATTAACTGAAGCACTTGGGTTAGGGCTTCCTGGCAATGGAACAATTCCAGCGGCATATTTTGGACAACGTAGAATGCTTGCGAAAAAAGCTGGAGAAACAATTCTTCATTTAGTAAAAGAAGATATAAAACCTAAAGATATATTAACAAAAAAAGCATTTGAAAATGCCATTGCAGTTGATATGGGGATTGGTGGCTCTTCCAATACGGTACTTCATCTAACAGCGATTGCACATGAAGCGGGAATAGATCTTCCATTATCTTTATTTGATGAAATCAGCGCTAAAACACCTTATATTACCAAATTAAGTCCTGGAGGAACGCATCATATGCAGGATTTGAATGAGGCAGGTGGAATTAATGCTGTTTTAAAAGAGTTATCAAAACGCAATATTATTCATTTAGATGCACTTACAGTTACGGGAACAATGGAAGAAAGAATAAAAGATGCAGAAATTGTTCGTCAAGATGTCATTAAAACAGTAGAAGCACCGTATCGTAATAAAGGTGGTATTGCAATTTTACAAGGGAATCTTGCACCGGATTGTGCTGTAGTAAAAGAAAGTGCTGTTACAGAAGATATGTTAGTGTATCAAGGAGCTGCAAAATGTTTTGATTCGGAAGAAGCAGCAATTGATGCAATTGTCGGTGGGAAAATTAAAGACGGAGATGTCGTTGTAATTCGTTATGAAGGACCACAAGGCGGTCCAGGAATGAGAGAAATGCTAAATCCAACTGCGATAATAACGGGAATGGGATTAAAGGTTGCTTTAATTACAGATGGTCGCTTTAGTGGGGCCACACGTGGAGCTTGTATTGGTCACGTATCGCCAGAAGCAATGGTTGGTGGCCCAATTGCTCTTGTCCAAGATGGAGATAAAATAGATATTGATATTCCAAATCGTAAATTGGATTTAATGATTAGTGACGAGGAAATGGCTAAACGTAAAGCTGCATGGGTACAACCACCACGTAAAATTACAAAAGGTTATTTATCGCGTTATGCACGTCTTGCAGGTTCTGCTAGTATTGGTGCAGTTTTAGAATAGTTTTGATTAATAAAGAGCGTTGCAAATTGCAATGCTCTTTTCTTGTGCGTAAATAATTAGTATTTGTCAGTTGAAAAAAAATAGGGTAGAATTTAAATGGTCATTTAGATAGATTATATCTTACTTATATATTGAATTTAGGTTGGTGGAAAATCATGAGAGAAATATGGTCAGAGTTACAAAATGGTACGGATATTCGCGGTGTTGCAATTGAAGCGCCAGAAAAAACAGTAAACTTAACGTCAGAAAAGGCAAAATACATTGCAATAGGTTTTGTACATTGGGTAAGTCAAACAATAGGAAAAGATATTGCTCAATTGAAGATTGCAGTGGGGATGGACTCTAGATTATCTGGTCCGGAAATAAAATCTGCTTTTATTGAAGGGGTAAAAAGTCAAGGTTGCACAATTTATGATTGTAATATGGCGACAACTCCTGCAATGTTTATGAGTACAATTATGGAAGAGTATCAATGTGATGGTTCGGTTATGATTACAGCAAGTCATTTACCGTATTTCTATAATGGATTGAAGTTTTTTACAAAGATAGGCGGATGCGAAAAAGAAGATATTAAAGCGATTCTTGCATTGACATCAAAAGTAGAAGTTGGTCAAGACGATGAAAAAGCTAGAGTAAAAAAGGTGAATTTAATTGGTGATTATGCAAATTTGCTTGTGCATCTAATCCGTAAAGGTGTAAATTCTAAATCAAATTATATGCAGCCTTTATTCGGATGTAAAATTATTGTTGATGCTGGAAATGGTGCTGGTGGTTTTTTTGCAGCGCAGGTTTTAGAAAAGTTAGGTGCAAATACAGAAGGAAGTCAATTCTTAGATCCTGATGGAACTTTTCCAAATCATGTACCAAATCCAGAAAATAAAGAGGCCATTGAATCAATAAAAGAAGCTGTATTGGATAATAAGGCTGATTTGGGTATTATTTTTGATACTGATGTTGATAGGGCTGCTGTGGTGAGCTCTGATGGTGTTGAAATTAATAAAAACGCTCTTATTGCGTTGATTTCGTCTATTATATTAGAAGAACATCCAAAATCTACAATTGTTACAGATTCTGTTACTTCTATTGGTTTAGCTGAATTTATTGATAGTTTAGGCGGCATACATCATCGCTTTAAACGCGGTTATAAAAATGTTATCAATGAATCAAAAAGATTGAATCAAGAAGGGATTGCATCTTATTTAGCGATTGAAACCTCTGGACATGCAGCGTTAAAAGAAAATTATTTTCTAGATGATGGTGCTTATTTAATTGCAAAAATTTTAATTAAAATGGCATTATTAAATGAAGCGGGAAAATCTATTCAAAGTCTAATTGCGAAATTAAAAACTCCGGTCGAAAGTTTGGATTTTAGAATTGGTATCAAAAAGACAGAGTTTAAACCTTATGGATTTATGATTCTAGATGAATTAGTTACTTTTGTTACAAAGGTAGAGGGATGGAGTTTAGTACCCAATAATTATGAAGGTGTAAGAGTTAATGTAGGTGAAAATTGTGGTGATGGTTGGTTCTTACTTCGTATGTCATTGCATGAACCTGTACTGGCGTTAAATGTAGAATCTGACGTAGCTGGGGGTATTCAAATGATAGTTAACAAATTAAGTAAATTTTTAGAGCAATATAAAGAGCTGAATATAGATTCGATTAATAAAATAAGTTGAAGATTTTGAAGATCTTCAACTTATTTTTCTTATAATTGCATATTGTTAAAATATGTGATAGGATTTTATCTGACTTTGTGGAATGATATATATTTAACGGATTAAAGAATTTATTCATTATTTTTATAGAGGTGTAGGAAATGCATATTGTACTAATTGAACCAGAAATACCAGGAAATACGGGGAATATTGCAAGGTTATGTGCAGCTACAGGATGTGAGCTTCACTTGGTCAAACCACTTGGGTTTTCTGTAGACGACAAATATCTAAAAAGAGCAGGATTAGACTATTGGAATTTGGTTAAAATTCATTATCATGAAAATTTCGCTGAAGTGCAGGGGAAATATCCTGAAGCAACATTTTATTACAATACAACAAAGGCAAAAAAAGCATATAGTGAAATAAGTTTTAAAGTGAATGATTTTTTAGTTTTTGGCAAAGAAACAGCAGGAATCCCGGAAGATATTTTAAAGGCAAATTGGGAAAACTGTATTCGAATACCGATGATTCATGATGCAAGATCACTTAATCTTTCTAATTCAGTGGCAATTGTTGCATATGAGGCATTAAAACAATGTGGCTTCAAAGAACTATGTTAATTTTATAATAAAATAGCTAAACAATTCTATTTGCAATAAAATTAGCATAAAGATACGATAATATAAAATGTAAAACATAAAAATAAAAAGAGAAGGAATGAATTTATTTTGCACAAAGAAAATGAATTTATTTTAGCAATACAGAAGGTTTTAGAGCCTAAACAAATTTTGCTTAATGAACCAATGAAATATCATACGACTTTTAAAATTGGTGGACCGGCAGATTATTTGCTATTGCCTGCATCACTTGATGAATTAACTGAAGTTTTGGTAGCTGTTAAATCATATGATATGCCGCTTACGATTTTAGGAAATGGCTCTAATGTATTAGTCCTTGATCGTGGAATTCGTGGTGTTGTAATAAAGTTTGATAAAAGTTTTGCCTACTTAAAACAAAAAGAAGATAGTGTGATTGCTGGAGCGGGAGCCCTCCTTAAAGATGTTTCGAAATTTGCGGCGAGATGCGGGTTAACTGGAATGGAGTTTGCCGTAGGTATTCCTGGAAGTATTGGTGGGGCAGTATTTATGAATGCTGGTGCTTATGATGGAGAAATTAGTCATATTGTTTCTGCGGTTACAGCTGTAAGCCGCGATGGAGAAGTAAAAAGATTTGAGCGTAATGAATTGGACTTTGGGTATCGTCATAGTATTTTTCAAGAAAATGGTGATATTATTTGTGAGATAGAATTATCATTAATGGCAGGAATTCATACAGAAATTCATGATAAAATGGGCGATTTAACACAAAGACGTGAAAGTAGGCAACCACTTGAAATGCCGAGTGCTGGTAGTACCTTTAAGCGTCCAGTTGGTCATTTTGCAGGGACATTAATAGAGCAAAGTGGGTTAAAAGGGTTTAGAATAGGCGGTGCGCAGGTATCTCCGAAACACGCGGGGTTTGTTATTAATGCAGGAGATGCAAAAGCACAAGATGTTCTTGACTTAATTAATGAAGTACAGAGATTAGTTTATGAAAAACATGGTGTGAAATTGTACCCAGAGGTGCGGACTTTAGGGGAAAAATAAATAGATTTAAAAAGTATTATATTTAAGATGGTGTTTGTTTATAAAATGATTTTATTCTGGATAGGCTGTATGAATTATAGCTATAATCTGAGAATGAAATCATTTTTTATTATGGATAGGGTTTAAATGGCAGACAATGTAATGGCGAAAAAAGGGGGAATATAGTATAATAAATTACAAGAAAGAGTAGATTAGTTATCACTTCTTAGAGAAAGAAGGTCAATGTTATGAGACTACAATTTTTAGGTGCCGCGCAAGTGGTTACAGGTTCATCTTTTTTGTTAGAAGTTGCAAATCGAAAAATATTGATTGATTGTGGGATGTTTCAAGGAGCTAAGGCAGTTAGAAATTTGAATTATCGAGATTTTCTTTATGAGCCCAGCAGTATTGATTGTGTATTATTAACGCATGCGCATATTGATCATTGTGGGTTAATACCGAAGCTTTGCAAACAAGGATTTAAAGGGGCAATTTATGCAACGAAAGCAACTGTGGATTTATGCAAAATCATGTTGCCTGATAGTGCGCATATTCAAGAGTCAGATGCTGAGATTGCAAATAGAAAAGGACAGCGTGTTGGTAAAAAAACAGTGGAACCATTATATACTGTGGATGAGGCCTTTGAAGCGTTGTCGCAGTTTGCACCTGTTTCATATGATGTTGATTTACAAATAACTCCTGAAGTTAGAGTTGTTTTTAGAGATGCTGGTCATATTATTGGTTCAGCAATTTTAGAAATATATGTACGGGAAGAAGGGCATACGACGAAACTTTTATTTTCTGGTGATTTGGGGCAACCGGACCAACCGATTATAAAAGATCCGACATTAATTCATGGTGCTGATTATGTAATTGTTGAATCTACATATGGTAATCGCATACATCAGTATTATAATAGAGAGGAAAAATTAGCAGAGATTATAAATGATACAATCGATAGGGATGGAAATGTAATTATTCCTTCTTTTGCAGTAGGGCGGACGCAGACGTTGTTGTATTATTTATATAAGCTATGGAAGGAAGATAAGATTCCTAATGTTCCAGTAGTTTTAGATAGTCCGTTGGCAATTGCTGCTACACAGATTTTTGCGAAGAATACACAAGAGTTTGATGAGGATTCTACTAAAATGTTAATTGCGGGTGGAAGCCTGCCGGAAATGCCTCATTTAGTTATTGCAAAGACAGCGGAAGAATCAAAAGCACTAAATGAAACAAAAGGTGCGAAAATTATTATTTCTGCTAGTGGAATGGCGGATGCGGGAAGAATCCTGCATCATTTAAAACACAATTTATGGAAACCTGAAACTAGTGTATTATTTGTAGGATATCAAGCTGAGGGCAGTATGGGACGTCGCTTGATAGAAGGTGTTAAACGAGTAAAGATTATTGGGGAAGAAGTTAGCGTAAAAGCAAAAATTTATAATCTTGATGGATTTTCTGCTCATGCGGACCGAGCCCAAATTGTAGATTGGCTTGCGAGTATTGATGGGCCTAGACCTCATAATGTATTTTTAGTTCATGGAGAGCCAGATGCAACTGAGGCTTTGGGTGAATATATTGGAGAAAAATTAGGGCATAGCACATATATTCCGAAGTATGGTGATACAGCGACTATTCATTATGATAAATGGCAGGTTAAAGAGACTGATATTGTAATTGAACCAGCAGTAAAAGAATTAGAAGAATTCTTAAGTTTGGCACAAGCTGATTATCGTCAAATAAGAAGAAAAGTATTTACTATTGTTTCACGTGAACCAAATAAATTACGCGAAGTCGTTGTTCGGCTAGAAAAAGTACTTAAATATTTGAAAAAAGTCATGAACGATTTATAATATTGAAGAGATGAAGAGATAAAAATGCATCTTGAATAGTTTGATTTTGTCAACTATTTAAGGATGCATTTTTAATTTTATTATTTATTAAGATGAAATAATTTTATGAAGATAGTTGATATGGTATAGGAAAAGTGATAAAATTGCATATGCTGTTGAAAAAATTACAAAAATAATTGTGATAGATAAAACAAGGCTTTTCAAAAACTTAGGAGGCTAATGAATGGAAAAACAAGATATAAGAAATATAGCAATTATTGCACACGTTGACCACGGTAAAACTACATTAGTAGATGCGATGTTAAAACAAAATGGAACGTTTCGTGCGAATGAGCAAATTGCAGAACGCGTAATGGACTCGAATGATCTTGAGCGTGAACGTGGAATTACTATTCTTTCAAAAAATACAGCTGTTATGTATAAAGATGTAAAAATTAATATCGTAGATACACCAGGTCATGCTGATTTTGGTGGAGAAGTAGAACGTGTACTTAATATGGTCGATGGGGTATTGTTATTGGTTGATGCTTTTGAAGGACCTATGCCACAAACAAAATATGTATTGCGTAAAGCTTTAGAGCAAAAATTAAAACCTATCGTTGTGATTAATAAAATTGACCGTCCTGACCAACGTGTGGATGATGTTTATGACGAAGTCCTAGAATTGTTTATGGAACTTGGCGCAGATGATGATCAATTGGATTTCCCAGTTGTTTATGCAGCCGCGCGTGCTGGTATTGCTAAAATGGAAATGGATGAGGAAAGTGAAAACTTAAATCCATTAATGGATTTATTATTAAGAGAAATTCCTGCACCAACAGGCGATGCAGAAGGTCCTCTTCAAATTATGGTAACTACATTAGATAATGATGAATACGTTGGACGTGTGGCGATTGGTCGTATTATTCGTGGTAGTGCGAAATATAACCAAAGTGTTGTAATCATTAATGGTGATGTTGAAACAAGATCACGTATTGGTAAACTATATACTTATCAAGGGTTAAAACGTGTTGAAGTGCAAGAAGCGGGTTTGGGTGATATTGTTGCATTAACTGGTCTTGGCGATGTTAGCATTGGACAAACAATTGCTGATGCTGAACAGCCAGAGGCTTTACCAAGCATTAATATTGATGAGCCTACTTTAGCAATGACTTTTGGAGTTAATACGAGTCCGTTTGCAGGTAAAGAAGGGGAATTTGTTACTTCTCGTCATTTGCGCGATCGTTTATTTAAAGAAATTGAAACAAATGTAAGCTTACGAGTGGAAGAAACAGATAATGCTGATACATTTAAAGTTTCTGGACGTGGTGAACTTCATTTATCTATATTAATTGAAACAATGCGTCGTGAAGGCTTTGAATTACAAGTTGGTAAACCAGAAGTAATTTACAAAGAAATTAACGGTCAGCTTTGTGAGCCAATGGAATACCTAACAATTGATGTTCCGCAAGAATTTATGGGAACTGTTATGGAAGCATTGGGAACACGCAAAGCCGAACTTGCGAATATGAATGAGTTATCTGGATATCTTCGTATGGAATTTGTCATTCCAGCACGCGGGTTAATTGGTTTTCGTTCTGAATTTTTAACGAATACAAAAGGAAATGGCATTATGCATCATTTATTCCATGGGTATGTTCCTTACAAAGGTGATATTCCAGGTCGTACACGTGGCGCTTTGGTTGCCTTTGAGCAAGGTGAAACAACTGGATATGGTATTTATAGCGTACAAGATCGTGGTACGATGTTTGTATCACCAAATCAACCAGTATATGAAGGTATGATTATTGGGGAAAATTCTCGTGAAATGGATATGGATATTAATCCATGTAAGAAAAAGCATGTTTCTAATATGAGAACAAGCTCTTCTGATGAAGCAATTCGACTTGTTCCTCCGCGTATTTTAAGTTTGGAACAAGCGTTGGAATATATTAATAAAGATGAATTGGTTGAAGTTACACCAAAAAGCATCCGTTTACGTAAAGCTGTCCTTGATCGCTTGCAACGTGGTCGTGAGCGTAAAAATTCGCAAAAATAAAATAATAAAAGCACTTATTTTCGTAGGAAATAAGTGCTTTTTACTAAATAAAAAATAATTATTGTTAAATTTTGCAGAAAAAATTCTTTTTTGCAGGAAACTTGAATTAAATGAAGAATACTGACATAATGATAGTTAATTATTTTGTTATTAGAGGAGGCGGTGGGGATGTCTTCTAACAACCTGATTGATAAAATTGCAAATGTACTAATGCCTGAAGATGATGCGCCAATTGAAAAAGAAGATATACCTGAAATGACTAAGACTGAACGGCCGGCACTGAAGGTATATATGAATGAAGCACCAGCTTTAAAGGTGCTTGTGTTTGAACCGTCTAGTTTTAATCAAGGGAATATAATTGCTGACCATTTAAAAGCTAAGGAAGCTGTTTTCGTGAACTATGAATTTATAGATGTTTCTGAACAGCAGCGATTGTGTGATTTTGTAAATGGGGTGTGCTATATTTTAGAGGGATCTATACAGAGAGTTTCGGAATATAGCGTATTGTATACTCCTAAAAATGTTGATATTGATAAAGAATTATGCAGCTATAGTATTCCTACATATGCACAAGGGTAATATATTGAGTGAAATACACAGGCAGTCAGATTGACTGCCTGTAATTTATTTGCGTAACTGGATGAGTAACTCATTCATATCTTTTGGCATTGGTGCTTGAACTAAAATTTTTCGGTTGCTTTCAATGTGGTTAAATTGAACTTTTGCTGCATGCAGAGATTGATGTGAAATTAAATTGGATTTTTTTCCATACATGGAGTCCCCTAAGATCGGTAGACCAACAGAAGCTAAATGAACGCGTATTTGGTGCGTCCTACCTGTTTCTAAAGATAATGATAGAAGACTATGGGTCTCTGCTAAATTTTCGATTACTTCATAATGAGTAATTGCTGTCTCTCCAGTAGACGAAGTTATTCGTTGATTAGGGAATGACGGATGTATGGCAATAGGGCGGTTGATGGTGGCCTTTTTTTCTTTCGGGCATCCTTCGGTTATTGCAAGATAGAAACGTTTTAAAATCTGGTGTTCAAGTTGCTTTGTTAGCAGAGTTTGGCTATGTGCGCTTTTGGCGAATACAATACATCCTGAGGTATCGCGATCAAGGCGATGCATAGGTCGGATAGTTGATAAAATTTGTTTGGATTGAAAATAGTACGCTAAATAATTCGCTAAAGTATTACTAGTTGTTTGTCCTGTTGGATGTGTTAATAGTTTTGGTGGTTTATTAAGTACGATTACATGTTCATCTTCATACAGAATATCAATTTTTTGATTTTGTGGTGTTACGCCATAACTTATATCTGGAAAGTCCATGACTCGTAATATGTCATTTTCTTTTAGTTGACGCTTCATAAAGGTTGTTTTTCGATTTAAATAAATTCCCTTATTTCGAGTAAGTAATTGGCGTTTACGTGAAGAATAATGAAGAATATTTTTTAAGTATTCTTCTACTGTAAGATTCGCAGAGTCTAAATTTATTACATAAGTTGAAAAAGATTTTTTTGTATTCATTTTTACCTCAATGATTTATTTTATTTATTTTGCATCAAGTATTATAACAAAAATAATACGATTTTTACATGAAAAAGAATTTTATTTTAAAAATAATGAAAGTATAATGATTCAATAGCAATGTAAATTTTTATTTGTCACATGCAAATTCGAGTCTTTACAATTGACCATCTAGATGAATTATGTTAAATAAGTGGTTTTTATAAGTACTGAATCAAAAAAAGGAGGAAAAATAAATGAGTTATGTTGATACATTAAACGATAAAGATAGAAAAATTTTAAATGGGGTGCTTAAACAATTTGAAAAATTAGCTGCTATTCCTCGTAAATCTGGTCATGAAAAAGCTGTAAGTGATTATTTATATCATTGGGCACAGCAGCAGGAATTAAAAGTTATTCAAGATGATACAAATAACATTATTATTGATAAGCCAGCAACTCCCGGATATGAAGATTTGCCACGGGTAATTTTGCAAGGGCATATGGATATGGTATGTGTGGCTGAACCTGGTAAGGACTATAATCCATTGCAGGATGCAATAGAGTTAATCAATGACGGCAATGTACTTAAAGCCAAAGGAACTTCATTGGGGGCAGATGATGGAATCGGCGTTGCTGCAGCACTTTATATTCTAGCAAGTGACACAATTCAACATGGAGAGCTTAGAGTTATTATTACAACGGATGAAGAAGCCGGAATGAGTGGAGCATCAAACTTAGAGTCTAAATATTTAGATGGTGCATATTTAATTAACTGCGACTCAGAAGATTGGGATAAAGTGACGATGAGTTCGGCAGGCAGTGTTAATATTGATGTTACAGGTGATATTCAATGGAAAAAGGCAATATATCAGAATGCGCTAAAATTTACCTTGACTGGAATGCTTGGCGGACATTCAGGTGTAATGATTCATGATAATCGTGTTAACGCGATTAAAATTATGGGATACTTTCTATATCAGTTAAAAAAGGCAGAGGTGGCATTTGAGATTGCAGATTTAAGCGGAGGCACAGCAAGAAATGCTATCCCATCTACTTGTGAAACTATTTTAGTTTTGGATGAAGAATATTTTGGACGTGCTAGAGAAGTGATTGTTAATGTTAAACAGTATGTATTAGAACATTTCTCAAAAGAGATAGGTTTTGAAATTCAAGTAGAAAAAGTCGATATGCCAACGAAAGTAATTGAGGAAAAAATAGCGGATAAAATAATAAATTTTATTTGTATGGCGCAAGATGGTGTACATACAATGTCTTCAGCAGTAGATGGATTAGTTGAAAGCTCATCCAATATGGGATTGGTTGAAATAAACAATGATCAGATTAAATTTAATATTTTCCCACGTACTTCGGTGGATAAATATTTTAATTACTTTCAAGAGGTTTTTGGGAAAATAGCAAGTTTATGTGATTTTCATATGAATTTTTCGGGAAAATCGCCAGGATGGCCAGTAAATGAAAATTCTAAGCTTATTCCTTTAACAGTAAAAATATTTGAAGAACAAAATAAAATTCCTATGAAAAAAGAATCGATTCATGCAGGTTTAGAAGCAGGTTGGTTTAGTGCTAAAAATCCTGATCTGGATATTATTTCAATCGGACCAAATGTAAAAGATATTCACTCACCACAAGAGCATTTAGAATTGTGTACTTTAGTGCCACATGTAAAATTAATCATAGAGATTTTAAAGCGAGTAAAAGAATTATAAAGTAAGCAGTAATCTAGGTGAATCCCCATCAGCAAATAAAAATCTAAAACTAATAATTCATAAATTTAACTTTATTTATCTAAAGATTGCTAAAAGATACATCATACGTTATAATGATTCATGTTGGTATACAATGTGGACTATTATAGAAAGAAAAATAGGATAAAATGTATCTATGTACTTGCGAGGGAATACAGATATATTTTAACAGAGGAGCCATAATGGATGAAAAAGACAAATGTAGCTAGGATCTTAGATGGTCTTAACATTCAATATGAACTTAAAGAATATGAAGTTGACTTGGAAGACTTAAGCGCACCAAATGTTGCTAAAAAAGTAGGAATGCCTTTAGAACGAGTCTTTAAAACGTTAGTAGCACGCGGGGATAAAAATGGGGTTTTGATGGCCTGTATTCCAGGTGGTGCAGAGCTGAACTTGAAAGCTTTGGCAGCTGTTAGTAACAATAAAAAGGCTGAAATGGTGCACTTGAAGGAAGTGCAAGGGTTAACTGGATATATTCGCGGTGGAGTTTCACCTCTTGGAGCTAAAAAAGCTTATCCTGTATATCTAGATCAAAGCATGGATAATTTTGAAACTATAGCAGTTAGTGCGGGTGTACGCGGATGTCAAATTATAATTGCTCCAGATGATTTGAAAAAGGCTGTAAACGGTATGATGGCTAATTTAATCCGGTAATCTATTAGGTAAAGGAGAAAAATATGAGATATATAAGTACGCGGGGAAACGAAAAAGAATTAACAGCGGCAGGGGCGATTATTGCAGGGATTGCTGATGATGGAGGATTATTTGTTCCGAATCATATACCGGTATTGGAAAATAATTTTATTGAAAGTCTCATTAACTTATCTTATCAAAATCGTGCTAAGAAAATTTTAGCTGAATTTTTAACAGATTATACGGAAGCTGAAGTTTCAGCTTGTGTAGAGCGTGCCTATGGAAATCAAAAGTTTGATATTGATTTAATTGCACCAGTAGTTAATTTATCAGAGGATACAAATGTATTGGAATTATGGCATGGACCGACGAGTGCATTCAAGGATATGGCATTGCAATTGTTGCCTCAATTAATGTCTACAGCATTAAAAAAGACAGGTGAAAAAGCTGAGATTATTATCCTTGTCGCAACTTCTGGCGATACGGGGAAGGCTGCTTTAGAAGGATTTAAAGATGTAGATCAAATTCGTATTATGGTTTTTTATCCACAAGAAGGCGTTAGTCAAATGCAACGATTACAAATGGTCAGCCAAAAAGGAAACAATGTTTCTGTTATTGCTGTTCATGGAAATTTTGATGATGCTCAAACCGGTGTGAAAAATATTTTCAATGATGAAGAGTTTAATAAAAAGCTGAATGAAGCAGGCTTCCAGTTGTCTTCGGCAAATTCAATTAACTGGGGCCGTCTTGTACCACAAATCGTCTATTACTTTAGTGCATATGCTGATTTAGTAAAAGAAAATAAATTAAAAATGGGGGACAAAGTTAACTTTGTTGTGCCTACAGGAAACTTTGGCAATATTCTAGCTGGATATTATGCAAAACAGATGGGCTTGCCGGTACATAAATTGATTTGTGCATCAAATGCAAATAATGTGTTGACTGATTTTTTACAAACTGGTACATACAATAGAAATAGAGCATTCCATAAAACAGCTTCGCCGTCCATGGATATTTTGATTTCAAGTAACCTTGAACGATTATTGTTCCATATTGGTGGAGGAGATAAAGTGCAAGTTAAAGCGTGGATGGAATCACTAAATAAAAATGGTGAGTATACAGTTGGTGCTGATTATTTAGCAAAAATCAAAGAAGTATTTTGGGCTGACTGGGCAGATGATACAAAAACAGCAGGAAAAATTAAATCTGTTTATGAAAAACATCAATATGTTGCAGATACACATACTGCAGTAGCGTGGGAAGTAGCGGATCGTTATAAAAAAGTTACAGGTGATACAACTGTAAATGTTATTGTATCTACAGCGAGTCCGTACAAGTTTAATGCAAGTGTTTTGGCCGCATTAGATAAATCAAAAGTTACCGAAGGCAACGAATTTGCTATGCTAGATGCATTGGAAAAAATAAGTGGGATGAAAGTGCCTGAGGGATTGGATTCCTTAAGAACAATTAAAATATTGCATAAACAACAATGTGAAAAAGAAGATATGAAAAAGGTTGTTATGTCTTTAGTAAAGTAGGTTATAAATAAATAGGCTGTTACTAACTTTATTGGTTAGTAACAGCCTATTTATTTATAACCGAAAAGCTATTTGTATCGTGTAACAGCTTTTGTTTTTGCAATTAAAAAGGAGACCTAATAGGTCTCCATAATAATTAATAGCTTTTATGTGCTTGGAAGCAATCGCGACAGAAAACAGGTTTACCTTCTGTTGGTTTGAAAGGAACTTGTGTATCTTTACCACATTCGCTACATACTGTATCGAACATTTCGCGTTGTTGACGGAAACCGCCATTACCGCCTCTGTTATTTTGTGCTTTTCTAGCAGAACGACATTCTGGACAACGAGAAGGTTCATTTTGGAATCCTTTCTCAGCGTAAAAAGCTTGCTCTGATGCAGTAAAGCTGAATTCAGCTCCACATTCTTTACATGTAAGTTGTTTGTCTTGGTAGGTCATTGTTAACCAACCTCCTTAAAAATATTAGTCGCCAACGAATTGAGCTGGTAAGTTGATTGGTTAGGCCTCGCAAGTTATCCAGAGCAATTTAATTAGTTACTGTAGTCTACTATACTGTGAAATATTAGTCTTGTCAAGAGTTTATTAGTAATTCTTCCAATTCTTTAAGTCTTGAGGAGAATTTTTCTAAAGTAATTTCTAACGGTGTAGATGCCGTCATGTCTACGCCTGCTACCTTTAATAAATTAATAGAATAATCGGATCCTCCGCTTTTTAAATAGTCAAGATATTTTTTTTGTGCGGATTGTCCTTGGGTCTGCAAATTATTCGCTAATGTAGTAGCGGCAGCATAACCAGTTACATATTTGTATACATAAAACGGACGATAGAAATGGGGAATACGAGCCCATTCAATTTTGATTTCATCATCGATAATGATTTCATTTCCGTAGTAAGATTTATTTAAATCTAACCAAATTTTTTCAAAACTATCTGCGGTGAGAGATTCATCGGCTTCTGCTTTGTGATGAACAATCATTTCAAATTCGGCGAACATGGTTTGGCGATAAACAGTGGTTCGAATTTGTTCTAAATATTGATTGATAAAATAAATGCGTTTTTTAGGATCTTTTTCATTTTCTAACATATAATCAAGCAATAAAATTTCATTCGTTGTTGAGGCGACTTCAGCACAAAAAATTGTATAAGAAGACGTATTATAAGGTTGTGCTTCGTTACTATAATAACTATGCATTGCGTGCCCCAGTTCATGTGCTAATGTTGAAACAGCGCCGTATTTATTATCATAGTTTAATAATACAAATGGGTGAACATCATATATGCCCCAAGAATAAGCACCTGTACGTTTTCCTTGGTTTTCATAGATATCTACCCAGCCGTTTTGTACGCCTTGTAATAAATCGTTAATGTATTTTTCACCCAATGGTTTTAAGCTATCCACTACAAGTTTTAGACCAGTATCATAAGGATAGTTACTATTTACATTTTCTACTAGAGGCACATATAAATCGTACATATGAATCTCTGATAAATTTAAAAAGCGTTTTTTAAGATTAATATACTGATGAAGTTTTGAAAAATATTTATGCACTGTATCAATAACTTTTGTATAAATATCAGTTGGTACATTGTCTATTTCTAATGCAGCTTCAAGCGTAGAAGGATAGTTTTTTGCTTTAGTATAAAAAATTTTGTTTTTAATACAGCTGGCATAAGTGGTAGCCAAAGTATTGCGATAGGCGGCATAAGTATCAAAAAGGTTTTTAAACGCTGTTTCCCTCACTTCGCGATCAGTTGAACGAATTAAAGAATTATAGCGCCCTTCGCTAAGGGCTACCATTTCACCAGATTCTGTAGGTGTTTTAGGAAATTTTAAATCTGCATTTGTTAACATACTGAAAATATTGTTAGGAGCTTTTAAAAGTTCGCTTGTTTTGGCTAAAAGTTCTTCTTCTAGTGGAGATAAAACGTGTTTATTAAGTCGCAATAAATCCTGGATGAAAAATTTATATTCTCTTAGACTTGCTTTGCTTAAGAGCATTTGGCGAAGCTTATTTTCTGGCATAGCAAGCAATTCTGGCTCAATGAAAGCTAGAACGGAGGATGCTTGTGATAAAAGTGATTCTATTTGAGAAGTCATAGATTGATAATCTGAATTTTTGGCATCAATATCTCTATGCATACGTGCATACCCATATAATTTACCTAAAATGATATTGATCTTATCAGCGTTTTTTAAACAATCAAATAGTTGCTTGGCATTTTCATCAAGCGTTCCTTTAAATTTAAGCATTTGCTTTAACAGAGTTTTGATTTCTGTAATATCTTTAAAAAAGTCATCTTTGGTTTGGTAGATATGATTTAATTTCCATTGATCCCTACTGCTAATTTCACTGCGAAGCGGGACTTCGTGTAACTTTTTTATTGATGAAGCAGGTGTTAAATTTTGAAAAAAACAGTTTTCGTATAAATACATATAAGTTTTTAGCTCCTTTGAATTATTGAAATAGTTTTATTATATTACAGTTCTATGAATATTATACCAACTTATTCTTTTAAAACACAGAGATTATACCTTGAAATATCGAACAATACCTTGGTAAATCCCATCAGCAATTTTTTCTCTACCATCTTCACTAGCTAAAAATAATTCTTCTTCTGGATTTGAGATAAAAGCTGCTTCTACTAAAACTGCTGGCATAGATGTATAGCGGATAACGTAAAAACTAGCAAATCTTACCCCAAGATTTTTTGTATGAATTTCTTGTATTAAAGAATTCTGAATACAAGATGCTAATACATAAGATTTTTCGTCATAATAAAAAGTAGAAGTGCCTGCATTTGTGCTATTAGAAAAAGAGTCATTATGAATGCTGATGAAGATATCTGCATTCGTATCATTTGCTAACATAACTCTTTGGCAGAGCTCTTCTCTTTTGCTTAAATTATTATAAGATACAGCTTGATCGGATGTTCTAGTCATGACCACGGTAGCACCATTGGCTTCAAGTTTTTGCTGTAGTTTTAATGCAATTGCTAAATTGTTGTTTTTTTCCATTGTTTTTTGTGGTCCCATGGCACCATAATCTTCGCCGCCATGACCTGCATCAACACAGATAATTTTATCTTGTAATCGTAAGCTTTCTAATTCTCCACATTCTATTGAATTTTCATCATAATTTATTGGGATTTGCTCATTAAAATTTGTAGAAACGTAAATCGTTTCTTTCGTAGGATTATAAGAAGTTCGCCAATTTAATGCTTTGGCTAAACTTTTGACTGTAACTAATAAGTCCTTGCTGGCTCGGAGATTATCAGCTAATTTTTGTCCATCGAATACAATTCGCATAGAGTTGCACCACCTTTAGTAGTTTTGGTGTATTCTATGATTACTTTTTAGTAAAATGTGATTATCATGTGGGTCTTTTGTTTTCAACGTTTTTTTATTTTATAATTAACGAGAATATCTAGCGAAATAAACGATTCTCGCAAAAGCAAAGAGTTTGTTTATCTGCTTTTAATACTTCCGTGTCGGCAAAAGTAAACATGGATAATAAAAGGGCAAAACTTCTTTTGACAACGAACGTGTTTATGATACACTATTGAAAGATATACGAGGTGATTTATATGAAAGTAGTTTTAACAACATTAAATGCAAAATATATACATTCTTCATTGGCTTTGCGATATTTAAAAAAATATTGTAAAGATCTTATGCCTATAGAAATTGTAGAGTTTACGATTAATAATCATTTATTAGATATTGTTGGACAAATTTATGAAAAACGTCCAAATGTCATTGGCTTTGCCTGCTATATTTGGAATATCGAAATGACGATTAAAATTATTGGTTTGCTAAGAAAGGTATTGCCAGAAACAAAAATCATTTGTGGTGGACCGGAAGTTTCTTATGATGGCATTAAATTTTTAAAAAAGCATCAAGCGGTAGATTATATTGTGCTTGGTGAAGGGGAAGAAACTTTTTATCAATTATTAGCACGATTACAAAGTAAGCAGGAAATTAAAGATATTGTAGGGGTTATAGAACAAAATAAAAAAGTAGATGGTAAACGGGCGGTCGTTGTCGAGAATCTGAATACAATACCTTTTCCATATCAAGAACAAGATATGGATGGATTGAAAGATAAAATTATTTATTATGAAAGCTCTCGTGGTTGCCCATTTTCCTGTCAATATTGTCTATCTAGTGCGACAAAGGGCGTACGGTTCTTTTCCATAGAACGTGTATTAAAGGAATTAGAATTTTTTATTCAACATAATGTTCGCCAGGTGAAATTTGTTGATCGAACTTTCAATGCAAAGAAAAGTCACTATATTCCGATTTTAAAATTTTTACTTAAACAGGAGTGTCGAACCAATTTTCATTTTGAGGTCGCGGTTGATTTATTAGATGAAGAAGTTTTAGATATTTTGTCCAAAATGCCAAAGGGGAGGGTACAATTAGAAATTGGAATTCAATCAACTAACTTAGAAACTTTAGAGAGTATCCAAAGAAAGAATCAATGGGAGAAAATCGTAGGGAATGTGGGAAAAATTCTATCTTTTCATAATATTCATATGCACTTAGATTTGATTGTTGGATTGCCAAAAGAGGATTATCGTTCTTTTGCAAAGTCTTTTAATGATGTGTATGCATTAAAGCCTCATATGCTGCAACTTGGATTTTTAAAAATGTTAAAAGGATCGGGAATTGCACAAAATCATCAAGTGGATGAATATATCTTCATGGATAGTGCACCGTATCAAGTATTGGCAAATCGTTATATTTCTTATGAAAAAATAAGATTTTTACAGATATTCGAAGAGGTTTTTGAGCTGTATTATAATGCAGGGCGGTTTAGAAATGTGACGGAGTATCTTATTCGATTAGAGAATAATGATGCTTTTCATTTCTATGAAAAATTAACACAGTATTGGATAATGAGAAAACTACATTTAGTGGCCCATACGACAAAGGTTCTTTATCAATATTTATATGATTTTTGTGAAGTGTATGAGCCAAAGGAAATAAAGATAATAAAAGAATTGATGAAATTTGATGCGTTAACTACTGATAAAGGTAGCATACGTCCAGCTTTTCTTAATTGGAATGAAGATTTATATTATGAAGCGAATGCTGATTTTTGGCGGAAAAATTGGGCGGAAAAATATATTAAAAATTATAAATTTACAACATGGCGCGACATTAAGAAAAAATATCATATTGAGTTTTTCTCTACTGACATTTTTACTTTAATCAAATCAGGTGTTATCATTGAAGAGAAGACAGCTGTTTTATTTTCGCTGGAGCAAGAAGAAATTCAATATCAAAAATTAGAGGTAAAAGATTTTTTGCAAGGGGATTGTCATGATTTATAATGCTTATTCGGATGATTTAAAGAAACGTTATGGAGAAAAGGTTTATAAATTACCCGTTGGTTTGCCACTTACCTGTCCAAACCGAGATGGGGTATGTGGAGTTTCAGGATGCACTTTTTGTGGGGAAATTGGTGCAGGTTATGAAAATTTGCCAGCTGATATGACGGTAACAGAGCAAATTAATGCCAATCGTGCGCATATTTCGCCCAAATATAAAGCTGAAAAATTTATTGCATATTTTCAAAATTTTAGCAATACGTATTTGCCGGTAGAAAAATTACGCTGTTATTTAGAGGAAGCCTGTCAAGATGATATTGTAGGAATTGCAATTGCCACTCGACCAGATTGTATTCATGATGACTATCTGGCGATGATGAAAGAGGTAAAAGAAAAATATCAGATTGATATTTCTATTGAATTAGGTTTACAAAGCGTGAACTATCATTCTTTAATCAAAGTGAATCGTGGACATACCTTAGCAGAATATATTGATGCGGTTATGCGGATTAAAAAATATGATTTAGCGATTTGTACCCATTTAATTTTAAATTTGCCATGGGATGATATGACGGATGTAATAGAAAATGCAAAAATGATGTCAGCATTGCAGATGAATCAAGTCAAGTTACATGCTCTATATATTGTTAAAGAGACGAAAATGGCAAGGGAATACGAAGCTGGAGGTATACAATTAATTAGTAAAGAAGAATACATGGAACGAGTTATCACGTTTCTCGAATACTTAGATGATAAGATTGTTGTCCAGCGTCTAATTGGACGAGCACCTGAAAGTAATACTTTATTTAGCAATTGGCAGACTGGCTGGTGGAAAATTCGCGATACGATTCTAAAGACCATGCAAGAGCGTGGTACTTATCAAGGGCGACTTTGTAATTATTTAAATGGTAGTGCCGTAAGAAGATTTGTTAAATAGGAAGTAA
>UMGS01004645.1_pt1 | contig 227126 bp, 187 predicted proteins | sample 1965341 | NCBI WGS metagenome assembly UMGS01 (sample SAMEA4836079, study PRJEB28245) | human gut metagenome | biome: gut microbiome; material: fecal sample | place: Denmark | collected 2008 | reverse complement strand
AAAGGACAATTATCAACTTGGAGATAAAGAATTTACCACCAAATTTAATTTAAATAGGCTATAAATAGTAATATGGAAAAAGTGAAAATCGGAGAAAACTCCAGAAAAGTATGACGAATACTTATACATGCAAGAAAAGTCTCTGTGAAAGAACTTTGCAGCTTGACCTGCCTGAATATAGACGATGTAATGCTTGCTGTCGGATGGTTGGCAAAAGAGAACAGTTCTTTTTATCGAAAAGAAAGCAGATTCTTTTTATGTCAGCGACGGTTCTGAGTATTACTTCTGCTTCGGATAGGACATGCAGATGAAAGAACGAGGGTGTGTCGAAACTCGTATTCACCACAGATTACTCTGTGGTGAGTCATGACACACTCTCGTCGTTCTTTATTCTCCTTTTGCCTTCATCAGTTTCCCGGCTTTGAGGTCAATGTAGTAAAGCATTCCCCGGGCTATCTCCATGCGCCCGATCTCCTTACCCGGAAACTCGGCCAGCACTCCGAGCAGGTCTCCTGTCTCCGGATCATAACGCTGTATTTTCCCACTCTTCTGTACCGACATCAGTAATTCGCCTCCGTAGGCAAGCAGTCCGAGCGGTTGAATATCATCGTACTTAAACACGGCATCGGAAGTGATATGTGTCTCTTCACCGAACACGATCTCCATTTTCGACGGAGTGAACACTTGCACACTCTTGTTGTACCAGTCGGTCAGATACATACGCCCGTCATACTCTGCCATACCATGGATACGGGCCTGATAGTCATATCCGACTCCTTCGGGCACTTTCACCTTTCCGATCCAGGGAACCCGGAACGCAGGTTCGGTAACGGCTTCATAAATCCAATAGCCGCGAATGGTATTTTTATCACGCACCATCAGTCTCTCGCCACACTCACGAAGTCCGTAGCAATGGGTCATGCTATAAATATCGTCTCCCCACTTTCCGTCTGAACGCCCGATGGCATTGACAAACTGAAGGGTGCGACGGTCAAAAATATTAATACGGGAGTTGTACATACCCACAAAGATATAACGGTCAGAAACAGCCATGTCGCCTATCTCGGCATTAAAGGTCTCTTTGACACCTTTCCGTACCCATGAATCGATACGTCCGATCAGTTCGCCTGTCGTCAGGCTCAGCAACAGCACGGAACGGTCGGCGGCATTGGTATTGGCAACAAACAAAGTGTCCCCCTTGACCCGTACGGACCGGGGAGTGAAATTGGCCGGAAGCACTCCGGGAACAACCACTTCGCCGGCATCTGTAAAGGTGGTGTAAACCGGCTCTTGGGGAGAAGTACTGCCCTTATCCGAAGGTTCTTCGTCCTTGGAACAGGATATACACAGGGCAGATATCAATAATAACAGATATAAAAATTTCAAATTCATGCTTGATTGTTTTCTCACCACAGACGACACAGAAAGTTTTCTTCTCTTAAACCGTCATCCGGATATAGAGGAGTGTACAAACCTGCATAATCTGCAGCGAATCGTAATTATTCATTTTTTTAGTCCAGCTCGGATATTTCAACAAACATAACTTTCCCCTGTATCAGCCGGGGAGCATTGGCATTGCGTCCTGCAAGATAGAATGTATCATTATGGAACAAGAGGCGTCCGGGAGTTCCCAGCCCCACTCCTCCGGCAAAGGATGAATAAGAGCCGAGCTCTTTCCCGGTACGGAGGTCTACTCTCACGATGCGGTTATTTGCGCAGACAACATACATTTCGTTCTGAAAGAATCCCATACTGAGCGGTTTGTTCGGCATGCGGTAAGAGCGCAAAAAGCGTACCGGCTCTCCCTTGACCGCCACGGTGGCGGGATCGATCACCAGGATGCGTGAGGTTTCGTAGTCGGACACATAGATCAAGCCTTCATGCCGCGCAACGGACTCAAGATTAAAACCGTTATTAGAAGACGTACTGTCCGTATTCTGAGCAAAGACAGGAACCTTAAAACGATTTTCAGGCGTACAATCTGAAATCTGCACCACTTTAATCTTCTGTTTGTCACGGATGAACAATTTATCACCAGCCACTTCGGCCGCTTCGCATTGCAACAGAGAACTCGACTGCCATCCGGTACGCCCGATGGTGGTCACATACGAATAATCGTTCCGTCGGAACAGGTCGATCCGGGACGAACGGTTCACCACAAAGATGTAATCGCTGCTGACCGCCACATCCATCACCTGATTGTCGAACTTCTCGTTTTTCCCGTTGTAGGTCCAGCCGGTCAGCGAATAAAGCAACTCCCCGGTCGAAGCGCGTACCACCCACACACCGTCAGAACCTTCGGCACGGTTGGCAATGAAAAGAGTATCGCCCGAACGCCGCATTCCCACCGGATTGTAATTTTGGGTCCCCACTCCGACAAAGGCGGCATCCAGCTCTTTATCGAAAGTCAATGTAAGGATGGAGTCGGTCGTGAAACTGAATCCGGGGGCACTATTTTTATCGCATGCGGCAAAGGTGAGCAGCAGGACTGCCAGTACCGTCAGTATGTTATGTCTCTTCATCATAGCTCTATGTCGGGATTGTCGGCATCATTGATGCCGGGATTATAATCATTGTAACTCTTAAAGGGATTGATGATATAAGGCAACATGCGGTGCTTCATCATGTAGCGATACACTTTCGGTACTATTTCATCGGGCACCGACCCGTAACACAGGCTGCTGGAATGACCATAGCCCAGACAGTGCCCTAGCTCGTGAATCCAGACATGAAGCACCCAGTTGCAATCGATTGCCACCCGGTTCTGGTAGAAGAATCCGGCCAGATATTCTTCACGCAATCCCAAAGCATTTCCTCCACCGAGCCCGGCGATACCGGAACCGGTAACCACTCCGAACACAAGACTTTGTTTATTGAGAATCGAATTCAGTAGCCCTTCACGGTCGATCTCCTTTCCTGCATCATTGTGAATGCTACCTTTGTAGTTCATCAATGAATCACGAAAAATTTCGGAACTGAACATGACAGCCATATTCACCGCCGATGTGGCATAGTAGCGGGCTGCATTTGCTGTCATAACTCCCCAGTTTCCACTGCCGTACTTTCCCATCTGGATACGGGTTTTCATCTTGATGGTCTTCAGCATATCGAATACGGAGTCGTTGCACGAAAGCAGCAATTCATACTGGTCGGGCGACAGCAGTGCCAGATTATTCACACGGACAGGCTTTCCACTCTTCGAAGCGTAGACGGCCTCTCCCATTTTCAATGGAGAATCAAGTTTGATGTTATAAAAACCGGGGACTTCCTCAAATTGCATCAATTGGATGGTGTCACGCAAATGGGGCATCGTCAGCCAAAGGGAGACTTCCTTGAAATCGTGCGCCATGCCGTTGAACAGCCGGAGCTTTCCATCCGCCATCGAAACATTAAAGGGGTTATTCACATAGAAGGCACGATCGGCGGAAACAATCTCGTCCACGCTTTCGCCATCTTCAAACATCTGTTCTCCCTGATCGAGAAACTCTTGTGCCGTCATCTTCGTCAAAGCAGGCGGAGTGCCAAAAGCATCGAGAATATCGGCTGTATCATCATCCTGACAGGCACACAGCGAGAATGCCAGAAGCGAGATACACAGAATTTGCTTTCTGTTCATAGTGTAGGGTTTATTCATTTTGAGGGCGCAAAGATAATATAAAAAATATTTTTCCCACAAAAAGATTCTTCCGGATAATCGGAGCGAAACATCGCTAATCGCATACCCGATTACCACACAGGCTTTTGGGCAGAAACGGTTTATAATAAAAAAACGGCCGATCTGCCAAATCCATAAATGATTCTTTGTAAATTTGCACATAGTTATTAGATAAACATTATGAAGAAACTCTTTTTATGGGCACTGTCAGCTTTGTTAACCCTTCCGGCAGCGGCTCAAGACTTCGTCCCCGAAGCCTCGTTTTACGGCGAAAACTACTGGACACCCGACACACTGGGTAACCATCGCGCCATTGTTTCCGTGAACACTCCCGCCTCCGTAGCGGAAGCTTATATCCCCTGGCGCAGACGTGACGCCAATCCCGAACAAAAAGGGATTATTGTGATCAATGTATCTACCGGCAAAGCGGTAGACAATGTACTTCCGGTGGAAATCAACCGTGAATACGGACGCATCCGATTTGACGCAAGCGGAAATGCCGGAGATTATTATGTGTACTACCTCCCCTACCACACCTCGGGAGGGCCCTATCCGAAAGTAAACTATCCTCAGCAACCGGATAAGGCGGATCCGCAATGGAAAGCAACCTGTAAAGCCACTCCGGCCGGAAAGGCGGTACAAGCCAAGCTGGTACGTTTCGAATCGCTGGGCAGTTTCAACAGCTTCTATCCGATGGAAATCATCGCCACAGCACAGGAGAAGCAGGCATTGATCGATGCTAACAGCAACAAGCCTTTCCTGCTGTTGCCCGAAGACCGTAAATATCCCATCCGCATGTTCGATGATCTGTCATACCGCCAGGTGACGCAAGGAGCCACAGGCGAGTTTTTCGGTGAAGCGGATCTGAACGAATACTATGTGCTGCAACTGGGACTGTGGGCATTCAAGAATCCGGTGAACGGAGTCAAAGTAACCTTTACCGACCTGAAAGGAAGGAACGAAAGTATACCTGCATCGGCTCTTACGTGTTTCAACACGGAAGGAACCGACTGGCTGGGACGCCCGATACATCCGGAGGTAAACGTCGGTAAAGGCCGTGTACAACCTTTATGGATCGGCATCCAGATGCCGGAACATGCCGGCAGAGGGATCTACCGGGGCACGGTCACCGTGAGCGACCTGAGCGGTGCTTCACAGGAAGTGAACATAGCCATTAACCTGTCGGACAACGTACTGGTGGACAAAGGAGACGGAGACTTGTGGCGTTTGTCACGTTTGCGCTGGCTGAATTCACAGTATGCAGTCAATAACCGGCCGGTGAAGCCATTCATTCCGATAAAGGTGGCAGACCGTACAATCAGCGTGCTGGGACGCAGCGTCACTGCCGGCGAACTGGGACTGCCGGCTTCCATCCGGAGTTACTTCACCGAAGAGATGACTTCCATAGGCAAAGAACCCAAAGACATTCTGTCACAACCGATGGAATTTGTCATTCGCCAGAATGGAAAGCCACTGCCCGTCACCATCACTTCACCGCTAAAGTTCGGCAAGAAGGAAGACGGAACGGTAAGCTGGACCGCTACCGGAAAAGCAGGGGCACTGGAGATAACAGTACTTGCAAGTATGGAATTCGATGGTTTCATGAATTATCAGATCAAAGTAAAGGCTGCCGAAAATACATCGGTAGACGATATAGCCCTGTTAACTTCCATGCCGGCAACAACGGCCAAATATCGTTTGGGAATGGGTTATGAAGGCTCACTGCGCCCGAAAAGCGACCAATGGAAATGGAATGTGGAACGGAATCAGGAAGGTTTCTGGTTTGGCGATGTAAACGCCGGCATGCAATGCCTGTTCCGTGCAGAGAACTATCGCCGTCCGCTAAACACAAACTTCTACAAAATGCAACCGTTGAACATGCCTCCATCCTGGTTTAACGACGGTAAAGGCGGCATCAGCTATAAAGAGAAAGGAAACCAGGTAGACATCAAGACATACAGTGGCAGCCGTACCCTCCAAAAGGGCGAAGAGCTGAACTTCGACTTCTTGGTATTGGTAACTCCCTTCAAGCCCATCGACACGATGAAGCAATGGACCGACCGCTACTACCACGGATACCAGCCTGCCGAGAAACTGAAAGAGGGCGACGCACACGCCTACCAGGCTGTAGACGTTGTGGGAGAAACAGGAGCAAACGTTATCAACCTGCATCACGGCAATGCGGTGAATCCGCATATCAACTATCCTTTCTTCCGCCCTGCCTTCATGAAGCAGTACGTAGACGAATCGCATGCCAAAGGATATAAAGTGAAAATATACTATACGGTACGCGAACTGACGAACCATGCACCGGAGCTGTTTGCCCTGAAGAGCCTTGGACACGAAATCTTCTCACCGGGCAAGGGAGGAGGCTATGCCTGGCTACAGGAACATCTGGACGGCGACTACATCGGAGCCTGGTTTGTAGATGCTTACAAGGATGCGGCAATCGTGAACACCGGCATTTCACGCTGGCACAACTTCTATGTGGAAGGACTGAACTGGCTGACAAAAAATGTCGGCATCGACGGAGTCTATATCGATGACTTGGCTTTCGATCGTAACACGATGAAACGCATCCGCCGGGTACTGGAAAGTAACCGTCCCGATCCGCGCATCGATGTCCATTCAGCCAATCAGTTCAATCCGGCCGACGGTTACATCAACAGCATATTCCTTTACATGGAACACATGCCTTACCTGGACCGCCTTTGGTTTGGAGAATACTTTAAATACGAAAAGTCACCGGAATACTGGCTGACAGACGTATCGGGTATCCCCTTCGGCATGATGAGCGAAATGTTGCAGGATGGCGGCAATCCTTACCGGGGCATGCTGTACGGGATGACCGCACGCGAACCGATGGAATCCGTCCCCTCACAACTCTGGAAGGTGTGGGATGCATTCGGCATAAAAGACAGCCGCATGATGGGCTATTGGGTATCCTACAATCCAGTGAAGACAGGACGCAATGACGTTCTGGCAACCTCGTTTGTGAAAGATGGCAAAGTAATGATTGCCATTGCCAGTTGGGCAAAAAAAGACAGTGATATAAAACTGCAGATAGATTGGGAGAAACTGGGCATTGATGCTGATAAAGCCAGGCTGACGGCTCCTGACATCAAAGGTTTCCAGGAAGGATTCAGCCTGTCGCCAAAAGATAAAATAAAAGTTCCCAAAGACAAAGGGTTCATCTTTATTCTGGAATAAAAGTAGATACATGAATGGGGGCGTGCCGAAAATGCTGACCAGGCGGGAAAGTACATCCCGGCACACCTCCATTTTTAAACTGACTCAGTCTAATTTTCGAAGCTAATATATAAAAAAACAGACATATTAGAAGAATCCACAAGATTGACAAAATTCACTTGCAGCCAATGCTACGGCCTCAGGTTCAATTGTAAAAAACAAAATTTTCCGGTATCGGATTTTCTTTCTTTTCCTCGTCATCCTCACGCTGAGAAGCAGTTAACAGTAATACTCCATAGTCCGTGTCATTATCAGTCTATTGTTGTTGATATTATATAAAAAATGTTTTTGATTCTGAGCATAAGTCCACACTGCAAGTCCTGCTCTTTATCATACTTAGATAGATGCCTTAGTAATTCTCAATAATAACATTCCCGAATATATCTTTTTTAATAATTTGCTTTTTCCCATGATTATCTTCGATTATTTTATTACCGAATATATCTGTCTTAATGGTCTTTTTATAACCTTTATTATTTTCAATGACAGTATTTCCAAAGATATCTTTTTTGATGGTTTTCCTATTACCGCAATTGTTCTCAATGACAGTATCTCCAACAATGTCTTTCTTGATAGTTTTCCTATTACCGCGATTGTCCTCAATGACAGTATCTCCAAAGATGTCTTTCTTGATGGTTTTCTTTCCTTGATTAGTTACCGAATGTCCATGATTATTTCCGATAGAATTTGCACCATAACTCCCTGTTATCCGAGGGATCAGAATAAACTGAACTGTAAATAGAATAAATAAAATCTTTTTCATGATGTTTTTTTTAGGTTTGCAACAAAAGTAAAACAGGAAAATCATACCCGATCTGTGAATTCTATAATTACTTATAGGGAAAAACCTAAATTTATATGGACTTAAACGGTAAGAACTTATAAAGTACCCCAATTCGCACATCAAAAATCAAGCATCTATACCACTAAAATCAGTACATATCGGGACATCCACTCCAGAGTGAATACTAAAATAATCTGCAAGTAACGTTTGGCAATAAGAAAACAATCAGCACATGCAAATAGCATAAGCATAAATAGAGTTTTTTTTCTTGGAAAAGCTGAAATAAGAACTGGTACCTATATAGATAAAGTGGATGGTAAAAAGATATTATTTTTTCGGCTCTGCATAAACGATATAACGTGCAGAGTCTTCTTCATCAAGTAACAAGACCACATTGGTATTATCCGTCACCCATTATAGCACACGGATAAGCATTCGGATATTCTTTTTACTCAGAAAACAAATCGTTATACAGTCGAAATATCTTTTGTTTATCCTTCTTATCTTCATAAGTAGGTTGTGAATAGAGTAAGCAGAGGTAATTGTAAAGTGAATTGTAGCTATGACTCATGCATAATAAAATAATCCCTCAAAATTTAGGGACGATCCCGAATTCAGATATGATCCTTTACTCCCTTTTCTTTAAGAGGTTCCTGGCGTTTTTTTTAAAATTTTCCTAAAATCATTGATTATCAAGGAAATTAGCAAATACAGTTCTTACATTCGACTAAATTAGTCTTGATTAAAATTATATATCTATTTCTTTAATGCGTTCCAACTGCCTATTTAGAAAGTAGTCAGAATACTTAGTGTAATCCCCCGTTTCATAAAATCGAATCAACCCTTTCCTGTAATTCAAAATATCAGCATCTTTTGCTGAATATACAGGAATAATATCAGCATTCATCATGACAACACTTTCTATCATGCGAGAAGTTCTTTTATTCCCATCTATAAAAGGTTGCAGCCGTGCAATATTACAATGTAAGAAAACTGCCTTTTCCAATGGATTAGTATAAACGTCTTGCTCATATAATATCTCTCCCAATTTATTTTTTATTTCTTGCAAATCTTTTGGAGGAGCATAATCAGTACCGCTGATCCTAACTGCACGTGTCCTTAAAAAGCCTGATTCCTCATTAGAAACCAAACCTGTGGAAATAGATTGATGAAGTCTGAAAAGAGTACGTTCATCTATAATCTCCTTATTTTTCTCTTGATGAATATATTCCAGTTCGGAAATGAATGTATTATATAGATTTTTCAGCATTTTAGCATCTTCATATTTTTTTTCGGAAGTGATGCCGTCCTTAAGCAATGCTTCTGTTTCAACATAGGTATAGGTATTACCCTCTATTTTCCCCGAATAATAGCACCATACAACAGCCAAGTCTTTTATCTCGCTTGAGTAAAGTTCCGACAGTTTAGCCAAAGGGCTTTCAAGAATGAATGTTGCTTTTTGGCATTGTTCCTTATTGAAGATATGTTTCATATATCCTATCTATTGCTTAAAAGAGAGATTTTATTTCTCGATTTCATTATTATGCAAAACTACTAAAAAGTACTTAGATACAGCACACTTCCATTATAAAAGTTCTATTCTTAACACCCACCTCTAAGTTTTTGGCACACGCCACATCCTTGTCTATATAATCAGTAAAAATCTTTCCCCATCTTAACGCATAATAACACACGGCCTTTATATCCGGGAATTGCTTGAACAGGATTCCAGCCCTCCGTTTTTGGCTGTCCGTCCACTTGCCCGGTGCCTTGAACAGCAGATACCGGCTTCTAGCCAACAATTGCCTAAGAGTATCCCCGTTGCTAAAGACCTCCGGCTCATAGCTTTCTCTCTTTGCTCTGGCCTCTTTTCCAATCGTGACTATAGGTCTGACCTGTTTCAGGATCTTCCCAACGACGACGTTTGATACGAAGGTATACTGTCTTGCCGCGAATGGGGAAGTCTTGTACTTCTATTTCCGGAAAGAAGCCTTTGGAATGAAGATGTAAATGGGAGTATTTTTCAGGAATCGAAGACTTTTCCTCAAGGAAGAGGATGAAGCAAGTTGCTCAGGAGACATGATTGACTAAATCAAAGTAAGCGAGTATGCCTGAAGGGAGGAACATAGTCAAGATTTTTACGGTGAGCCCCTTCTAATCCTAAAAAGAAAAAACTCTTGTAACATATACTGAAATTCAGTTAGTTACAAGAGTTTTTTAAGAGGTTCCTGGCGGATTCGAACCGCCGTACACGGTTTTGCAGACCGCTGACTAAGCCACTCATCCAAGGAACCTTGTTTCTCGTTTGCGGTTGCAAAGGTAGTACAAATTTTGAAACTACCAAACTATCTGCAACAATTTTTCTTTGTATTCTTTTTCTTGGACGAGCACTCCTTCTGCTTCTTTTCCATCATATCCTTTAATTCACAGCCACTTGCACAACTCGCACAAGGGTTATCATTTTCCTTCACACGACGAAAAAAAAGATAAATACCATAAAGAATACGGGCTACGCACAATACAATCAGTAGCCCGACTACCCATTCCTGCCAATTCATAAAAACATTCCTCCTATCTGATAGACGGCAAATGAAACAAGCCATGCCAACGCCGTGGTATATCCTGCCGTGAAGATAGCCCACTTCCAACTACCGGATTCCTGCTTGATGGCTACCAACGTGGCAATGCACGGGAAGTAGATTAACACAAACAGCATATAGCTAAATGCCGCAAGCGGTGTAATCGGAATTCGTTCGGCCAAACTGACTACATCGGCATCGGCATCATTTGTATAGAGTACGCCAAGTGTACTTACCACCAATTCTTTGGCACCGACACCGGAGAGCAAACCGATACTCAGCTTCCAGTCGAAGCCCAACGGTTTGAGCACAGGCTCCACTGCCTGACCGATTTGACCAATATAAGAATTTTCCTGCTGTTCTGCCTGGGTAGGGTAAGCATCGTGATCGGGATAATACCCCAAGAACCAGATAATGATAGAAGCAATCATGATGATTCCTCCCATCTTTTTGAGGTATTGCGCACCTTTCTCCCATGTATGGCGGAAGATGGATTTCATGGTCGGCATACGATAAGGAGGGAGCTCCATCACAAACGGAGTATCATCCCCTTTGACCAGAAAACGACTGAACAGACGCGCCATGATAACTGCCAATGCAATGCCGATAGCATAAATAGCCAATAGGACCAAGCTACCATTCTTTGGGAAAAAAGCACCGACCAATAACAAATAGATAGGCAAACGGGCACTACATGACATCAATGGATTAACAAGCATGGTAATCAAACGGCTCTTTCGGTTTTCAATAGTACGCGAAGCCATAATAGCAGGTACATTACAACCGAAACCCATAATCAAAGGAATGAACGACTTGCCATGCAACCCCATCTTGTGCATGATCTTATCCATAATAAAAGCTGCACGAGCCATATAGCCCGAATCCTCCATCAAAGAAATACAAAAATATAATATCAGGATATTAGGCAAAAAGACGATAACTCCTCCTACTCCACCAATAATACCATCAATCATCAGATCCTTCAGCGGACCTTCAGACATATTATCCCTGATCAGATTCCCCAGTGCCTCAACGAGCCATTCGATACCCATCATCGGATATTCACCGATCACAAAGGTACCTTCGAACATCAGATACATAAAAAGAAAGAAGATGGGATATCCCCAAATGCGATGGGTTACAATAGAGTCGAGCACCTTGGTTGTCTGTTCCTGCTCCAGGTGGTTATCGGTAAAAGTCTCTTTCAGAGCACCACTGATAAAACCATATTTGGCATCAGTCAAAGCCGACTCACTATCTTCATTCATCGTCTCCTGAATGCGACGGGCTGCTTTATCCCGCTTCTTTTCTACTTCCACAGCATTGGGCAGAGTATGAATAAAACGTTCTATTTCCGGATCATTCTCCAATAACTTGATAGCAAGATAACGAGTAGAATACTTGTGACGGATAAACTCGTTCTTCGAAATCTCCTCTTTCACTGCATCAATGGCTTTCTCCAAATCGGGTCCATGATTGATATGAATATGGCGGAACACTTTACCCACCGGTTCTTTGCCATGGGTATAATCAGCCGGATGTTCACCATGGTCTTTAAAATTGGGTAAGGACTGGTGCCAATCCATAATTTCCTTTGCCACCTCCGGATGTATATGCCCTTTTTTATCAATAAAGTCGGCACCTTCATAAAGGTTGATGACTACATGAAAAAGACGGTCCACACCGATATTCCTTTTACAGACAGTAGGCACCATCGGAACTCCGAACAACTTTCCTAACAGGAGATAGTCAAGCGTATTACCACTGGCTTCCAGTTCATCATACATGTTAAGAGCCACTACCATACGTACATTCATATCAATAAGCTGGGTAGTGAGATAGAGGTTACGCTCCAGATTTGAAGAATCAACCACATTGATAATCACATCAGGTGTCTCGTCGATAATATGACGGCGCACATAAATTTCTTCGGGAGTATAGGCAGACAAAGAATAAGTACCCGGCAAATCAACTATTTTGAAGTGATAACCCTGGAAGTCAAAATACCCTTCTTTAGCATCTACCGTCACACCACTATAATTACCCACATGTTCGTGAGCACCCGAAGCCAGATTGAAGAGAGACGTTTTACCGCAATTCGGGTTACCGACCAACGCCACATTAATCGTGCGTCGCTTTCCAAGAGCAACCCGTTTCAAGTCTTCCTCCTTCACATCGATATCTTCAGTAAGCCCCTGATGATAAGCAGCCTCCTGTGTTTGTGACTTTGCTTCCTGCTCACTGATAATCTCAATCATATCAGCCTCCTGTCGTCGCAGAGAGATTTCATAACCCATTATTTTGTATTTGATCGGGTCTTTCAATGGAGCATTAAGCAATACTTCTACGGTTTTACCTTTGATAAAGCCCATCTCCACAATTCGTTTACGGAAGCCACCGTGTCCCAAAACTTTTACAATGACTCCTTTCTCACCTGTTTTTAATTCGGACAATCGCATAGTGTGTGTACCTCAAAATTTTCCGCAAAGATAATTCATAACTTTGGGGCATGCAAATTATTTAGATTGTTTTTAAATAAGGAAGATTTCTTATCATTATTAGCAAAACTATTATCTTTGCAATATGATACAAAATAGAGTAGCACAATACATCGAAAAAGAGAAGCTGTTTTGTCTGAATGACAAGGTATTGGTGACATTAAGCGGAGGGGCCGACTCTGTGGCATTGCTACGTCTCCTGCTATCAATGGGGTATACCTGCGAAGCTGCTCACTGCAATTTCCATTTGCGGGATAAAGAATCGGACAGAGACGAAGCTTTTGTGCGCCGATTATGCCATGAATCAGGGGTTCTTTTACACATAGAACATTTCGATACAACCCAATACGCCACAAAGAAACATATTTCTATTGAGATGGCTGCCCGGGAATTACGTTATGAATGGTTCGAAACGCTTAGGAAACAACGTGAAGCCAGTGTTATCGCAACAGCACATCATAAAGATGACAGTGTAGAAACCGTATTGTTGAACCTGATTCGCGGTACGGGTATCAACGGATTACTCGGAATTCGTCCACGAAACGGTAACATTGTTCGCCCTTTACTTTGCCTGAGTCGCGAAGAAATAATAGCCTATCTGCAATATATCGACCAAGATTACGTAACGGACAGCACCAATCTTTTGGATGAATATACCCGGAATAAGATTCGTTTAAACTTATTGCCCCTGATGAAAGAGATCAATCCGTCGGTGAAAGAGAGTATCATCCGCACTACCAACTATCTGAATGACGCAGCAACTTTATACAATCAAAGTATAGGGGAGGCGCGTAAACGTATATTGACCCCCGAAGGCATCCGGATAGAAGCCTTGCTGCAAGAACCGGTACCCGAAGCCATTTTATTCGAAGTATTACACCCGCTAGGATTCAACACGACCCAAATAGATAATATAAGGCAAACGCTCGACGGACAACCAGGAAAAGTCTTCCTTGGTAAAGGATGGAGAGTCATAAAAGACCGTGACCTGTTATTAATCGAAGAAGATACAACTGCAGAAGAGTCCCAGCCACCTTTCCGGTTAGTTATGGAAGAGTACGATTATACTTCTGAATTTATAATTCCAAAAGATAAAAACACGGCTTGTTTCGATGCTGACAAAATAAATAAAACATGGGAGATACGCAAGTGGAAACCAGGAGATGTTTTTATACCTTTCGGAATGACCGGTAAAAAACATGTCAGTGACTACCTGACGGATAAAAAATTCTCTTTGAGTGAAAAAGAAAAGCAATGGGTATTATGTTTTGGAGAACAAATAGCCTGGCTGATAGGAGAACGTACGGATAACCGATTTAAGGTAAACGAGAACACAAAGCGGGTAATAATAGTCCGAATCGTTTCCGAACATTCAGATTTTATTGAGGAATAACCTAAAGATACGAAGCATAAATTTGAGGGTGCAAATAGTAAACTCTTTATAGGATAAATTGTATCTTTGTGAATATAAACCTTGAAAATATATGATTGATCTGGCCTGTAAACTTCCGATAGAGATACAGATGTAATAATATCTGCGATTTGACTGACAGATGGAAGCTGGTTAAAGCCTAAAGTGAAATTCAGTACAGAATAAAGAAATATAAATCATTGGTTGACAAAATAATAATAAACTAAACGCTTATTTGCTATGAAAGGAAAAAAGAATCTTTTAATTCTATTCTCCTGTGTTCTTACAGTAATTATCGCAGGACTGTTCGCTTGCACACGCAGCGCAAAAGAAATTATTCCGTCATCGGAATATGCTCCTTATGTCAATGCTTATACAGGTGGAGTCATTTCTCAATCTTCTCCCATACGAATCGAACTGACTCAAGATCAACCAATGGTAGACCTTAACAATGAACTGAAAGACTGTCCGTTCAGTTTTACTCCATCGTTAAAAGGCAAAGCTTATTGGGTGAGTAATAACACCATCGAATTTCTTCCGGAAGAAGGAGAACTAAAGCCGGGCAAGTTATATCAAGGCTCGTTCCAACTAGGCGATTTTGTCGAAGTGGATAGCAAATTGAAAGTTTTCGATTTCTCTTTCCGGGTACAAGAAAGTAATTTCACACTGCATACCGCTCCATTGGAAATAGCCTCTTCTTCACCCGATAAGGTAACCGTAAAGGGAGAAATCCGTTTTAGTGATAAAATGACTAAAGAACAAGTTGAAAAAATACTTTCCACTAACGGTACCTCTACAATCACCATAGGATCCACATCTAATCCATTAGAATATAGTTTCATTATCAGTAATATCCAAAGAAAAGAACAGGATTACGATCTTAAAATTACAGCAGACGGGGAACCTGTCGGAATGGACAGGAAACAAAGTGAGTCCATTACGATTCCTGCCAAAGACAGCTTCCGTTTCCTTTCCGCCGAACGTATCAGTCAGCCTGAGAACGGGATACAAATCGTCTTCTCTGATCCGGTTTCTGATACTCAGGATTTAAAAGGTCTAATCGAAATACCCGAGATTCCATCCTATATTTTCCAGATTACGGATAATAAGGTAAATGTTTATTTTGAAGCCGGTCAACTCAGTAAACTGACCCTGAAAATACATGAAGGAGTGAAAAACAACCAAGGCAAAGCATTGGGCGGTTCCCATTCTATCTCTTTCGGCGAACTGAACCTGAAACCTCAAGTCGAAATATCTTCTGCAGGTGCCATCATTCCCGATTCAAAAAATCTTGTAATTCCTTTCCGGGCTGTCAGTCTGTATGCTGTAGACCTACGGGTTATCCGCATTTTTGAGAACAATGTGCTAATGTTTATGCAAAATAACTCACTGTCCTCGGCCAACGAACTAAGACGATCGGGAAGACTGGTTTATAAAAAGACACTGTTTTTGGGTAAAGATCCTTCAAAAGATATCCATAAATGGGAAAACTATTCCATCGACCTGGCAGGCCTGATTCATCAGGAACCGGGTGCTATTTATCGTGTTATCCTATCCTTCAAGCAGGAATATTCGGCTTATCCCTGCGGCAGTGGTGAGAATCCGAAAATGCAATTTTCCGAAGAAACCGAATCTCTGACCAAGGTCAAATCTGATATCCTTTCGGAAGAAGATGAAGCCGTCTGGGACAAACCGGAAACATATTATTACTTCAGCGGGAATGAAAATGCCGACTGGAGCCAATATCGATGGGATGAACGGGATAATCCCTGCCATCCGTCCTATTATATGACGTCCGACCGGATAGCAGCTTGTAACGTACTGGCTTCCAACATAGGTATGATCGTAAAACGTAATTCGATGAACAAACTTTGGATAGCCGTAAGCAATATTCTGGACACCAAACCGGTAGAAAAAGCTAAAGTCATTGTCTACAACTTCCAGTTACAGCCTATCGGAGAAGCATTGACAGATGCGGAAGGTTTTGCAATAATAGAAACGAAAGGAACACCTTTTATTGTAGTGGCAGAATCGGAAAAACAGAAAGCTTATGTAAAAGTAGCCGATGGAGAGGAGCAGTCTACCAGTCGTTTTGATGTAGGCGGCAAAGACATCCAAAAAGGCTTGAAAGGATTTGTATACGGTGAAAGAGGTGTATGGCGACCAGGAGACACCTTGCATATCTCGTTTGTTCTGGAGGACCGTAACAAACGTATTCCGGATAAACATCCCGTAACTTTGGAGCTTTACAATCCAAGAGGACAATTTTACAGTAAACAAATTTCAACCAATGGGCTGAATGGTTTCTATGCATTCAAGGTCCCGACACAACCGGAAGATCCCACCGGATTATGGAACGCTTATGTAAAAGTAGGAGGTACCGCTTTCCACAAATCACTCCGTGTAGAGACCATAAAGCCGAACCGTCTGAAAATAAACCTGAAACTGCCCGGAGAGATTCTGAAAGCTGCGGATAAAGAAGTACAAGCACATCTTTCATCAGCTTGGCTGACCGGAGCAACGGCATCGCGTCTGAAAGCAAAAGTCGAAATGTCTCTGTCGAAAGTCAACACACAATTCAAGAACTACGAGACATACATCTTTAATAATCCGGCAACAGAATTCACATCAATAAGAACCGATATTTTCAACGGTACCCTGGATGAAAATGGTAATACCGGGTTCATGCTGAAACTTCCGACCTCTGAGAATGCTCCGGGAATGCTTCGTGCCAATATCACGACTCAGGTATTCGAACCGGGCGGAGATGCCAGTATCCAGACTCTGTCAGTTCCCTACTCTCCTTTCCCGTCATACGTGGGTATCAATCTGAACCAGCCACAAGGCAGATATATCGAAACAGACAAAGAGCATATTTTTGATATCGTAACGGTCAACTCCGACGGAAAGCCGGTAAATCGTTCCGGTCTGGAATACAAAATATACCGCATCAGTTGGAGTTGGTGGTGGGAAAACGACAACGAATCATTTGAAACATACATCAACAGCAGTTCCATCACCCCCGTAGCTACGGGAAGACTCAACACAACAGGTGGCAAAGGACAATTCTGTTTCAAAGTGAATTATCCGGATTGGGGACGCTATTTGGTTTACGTCAAAGACCGTGAAAGCGGACATGCTACAGGAGGTACCATCTACGTGGACTGGCCTGACTGGCGAGGGCGTTCTAATAAGAGTGACCCGAGTGGCATCAAAATGTTATCTTTTTCCATTGACAAAGACTCTTACGAACCGGGAGAAACCGTAACAGCCATATTACCGGCATCTGCCGGTGGAAGGGCCCTGGTTACGCTCGAAAACGGTTCGTCTGTAATTCAACGGGAATGGATCGAGGTATCAGGGAAAGAAGACACTAAATATCAATTTAAGGTAACCCCTGAAATGGCTCCGAATGTTTATCTCCATATCAGCTTGCTACAGCCCCATGCACAGACGGTGAACGATCTTCCTATCCGGATGTACGGCATTATGCCGGTATTCGTGACCGACAAGCAAACCGTTCTTGAACCGCAAATCAAGATGCCGGAAGTACTTCGTCCCGAACAGGCATTCAACCTTACCATAAACGAGAAGCATGGCAGGCCGATGACATATACACTTGCCATTGTAGATGACGGTCTATTAGACTTGACCAATTTCAAGACACCGGATCCCTGGAATAATTTTTATGCCCGCGAAGCATTGGGAATCCGTACGTGGGATATGTACGACGATGTATTAGGAGCCACGGCAGGAAGCTATGGATCAATGTTCAGCACAGGTGGTGACGAGACACTGAAGCCATCGGACCAAAAAGCGAATCGCTTCAAACCTGTTGTGAAATTTATCGGTCCTTTCAGTATCGGTAAGGGGAAAAGCCGTACGCACCAAATCACTTTACCCATGTATGTAGGTTCTGTCCGTGCTATGATAGTAGCAGGTCAGGACGGAGCATACGGAAATGCCGAAAAGACAGTTCCGGTACGTACCCCTTTGATGATTCTTTCAACATTGCCACGAGTTTTGAGCACCAATGAAGAGATTGAAGTACCAGTCAACGTATTTGCATTGGAAAACAATGTAAAGAACGTCAACGTATCCATACAAGCTTCCGGTGCAGGAACACAAGTGACAGGTAACAAGCAACAAACGCTTACCTTCACTCAAACGGGTGACCGCCTGATCTTTTTCAAGTTAAAGACAGGTACGAAAACCGGAAAAGCCACCATTCATCTTACTGCCAACGGAAACGGACAAAACACCAAAGAGACCATTGAGATAGAGGTTCGTAATCCGAATCCGGTGGTCACCCTGCGTGAAAGCCAATGGGTGGAAACCGGAAAGAGCGAAGAACTCAATTATCAGTTAAGCAGTGGCTCGGAAGGAAACAGTATACAGCTCGAAGTCTCACGTATTCCGTCTGTCGACATCAGCCGCCGTTTTGACTTTCTCTACAATTATCAGCACAACTGTACGGAACAATTAACCTCTAAAGCTCTCCCTTTGCTATTTATCAGCCAGTTCAAAACAGTAGACAACGAAGAATCGGAAAAGATAAAAGTCAATGTACAGGAAGCTATCCGTCAGTTATACGGACGCCAGCTACCGAACGGAGGTTTCGTTTATTGGCCCGGAAATGCCTCGGCAGACGAGTGGATCACCTCCTATGCCGGTATGTTCCTGGTACTGGCACAAGAAAAGGGTTATGCAGTAAACAGTAATGTACTGAACAAATGGAAACGTTTCCAACGGGCAGCAGCCCAAAACTGGCAACCCGTTGCCCAAGAACAGAGCTGGTGGTATTGGCAGGCAGATTTCCAGCAGGCCTTCCGCCTCTATACATTGGCCATGGCCGGAGCACCAGAACATGGAGCAATGAACCGCATGAAAGAACTGCCTACACTTTCGCAACAAGCCAAATGGCGTTTGGCAGCCGCTTATGCACTCAACGGTAAAGAAAAAGCAGCCGGCGAACTGGTATTCAGTGCAAAAACGACTGTAGAACCCTATTCATCGAATAATTATGTATATGGTTCATCCGACCGGGACGAAGCAATGATACTTGAAACGCTATTGCTAATGAATCGTCAGCGCGAAGCCATGGAACAAGCTAAAATCGTTTCACATAATCTGACAAGAGAGACGTGGTTCAGTACACAGTCCACCGCTTTCTCACTGATGGCAATGGGACGTCTGGCAGAAAAGTTGTCCGGCACATTGGATTTCAGTTGGACACTGAACGGAAAACAGCAACCGGCAGTAAAATCAGCAAAAGCAGTATACGAGACACTTATTTCCACTTCATCACGTGAAGGAAAGGTAATTCTGAAAAACAATGGAAAAGGAGCTTTGAATGCAGACCTGATCACACGGACCCAATTACTGAACGACACACTGCCTCCGATAGCCAATAACCTGCGGATAAGTGTAAAGTACGTTGATAATAACGGTTCACCGATAGATACGCATTCTCTGCATCAAGGAACAAATTTTATGGCAGTGGTAACTGTTGCCAATACCAGCGGTACAACCGATTATACAAATCTGGCATTAACACACATCATCCCTGCCGGATGGGAGATTTTCAATGAACGAATGACAGGACAGATTAGCACTTCTGCTCCTTATAGCTATCAGGATATCCGCGATGACCGGATACTGACTTACTTTAATTTGCAACAGGGACAAGCCAAAACATTTACCGTCCGGTTGCAGGCAACGTATTCCGGTGACTTTGTCATGCCGGCCATCCAGTGTGAAGCGATGTATGATGCCAATGTACAGGCAAGGACACAGGCAGGCAGAACTAAAGTTGTCAGACAAAGCATCGAATAAGAAAACTGATGAATCAGATTCTTAAGCCACACAATCTTCCCCCCTCCTTTCAAGGGAGGGGGTGGAAGATAAGTATCAAAAGTTGGTGGAAACCTGCCCTTTTCCTCCTTCTTGTCCTGTATATATTTTGCCTTCCCAGCCAATTATTCACCTCCCCTTATTCTACCGTCGTAACAGACCGGAACGGTGAACTTCTCGGTGCCCGTATCGCCACGGATGGACAATGGCGTTTTCCCCCGCGCGACAATATTCCCGAGAAAGTTGCCACTTGCCTGATTGAATTCGAGGATCGCCAGTTCTACCATCATTGGGGAGTCAATCCTTTGGCAATAGGCAGAGCCGTAGTTCAAAACCTCAAGCACAAACGTATCGTCAGCGGAGGAAGTACCCTTACCATGCAGACCATTCGGTTGGCTCGGAACAAGCCGCGTACATTCAAGGAAAAGCTGATTGAAATGGTATGGGCCACCCGTTTGGAATTTCGTAAATCTAAGAAAGAGATACTGTCACTTTACATTTCACATGCCCCCTTCGGAGGAAACGTAGTAGGACTGGATGCGGCCGCCTGGCGATACTTCGGACACTCGGCTGAAGAACTATCATGGGCAGAATCGGCCATGTTGGCTGTACTCCCCAACTCACCCGCCATGATCCATCTTTCGAAAAGTCGGCAAGCACTCCTCGATAAACGGAACCGACTATTGACACACCTGCATAAAAAAGGAATTCTGGATACTTCGACATATGAACTGGCCATCAGTGAACCACTTCCGCAGGAACCTTTACCTCTTCCACACATAGCGCCTCACCTGACAGACTATTTTTATCAAACCCGAAATGGAAAATACTCCGTATCGACCATCGACAGAGGTATACAGACTCAAATTGAAAGTTTGGTAGAACGATGGAACAGTGAATTCAAACGGAGTGACATCCGTAATCTGGCGATTCTTGTGATTGACATCCGGACGAATCAGGCGATAGCCTATTGTGGCAATGTACATTTCGACAAAGAGCAGAGCGGCAACCAAGTAGATGTCATCCGGTCGCCACGGAGCACCGGCAGCATTCTCAAGCCTTTTCTTTATTATGCCATGCTACAAGAAGGAGAAATTCTCCCAAATACTTTGTTGCCGGACATTCCCGTCAACATCAATGGGTTCACTCCACAAAATTTTAATCTGCAATTTGAAGGAGCCGTACCGGCCTCGGAAGCCATTGCACGCTCTCTTAACATACCTTCGGTAACAATGCTGCAACGTTACGGGGTACCTAAGTTCCACAGTTTCCTGAAACAAATCGGACTGACTACCCTGAACCGTCCCTCAAGCCATTACGGACTTTCTCTGATTCTGGGAGGTGCAGAAGCCACGTTATGGGATATCACTTCGGCCTATGCCAACATGGGACGCAGCCTCAACCGGTTACCTCAATTCCCGTGTACACTCCTCCTGTCGGATTCCACCTCCGTTCATCGTCCATCGTTCCAATCCGGAGCCGTCTGGCAGACTTTTGATGCAATAAAAGAAGTGAACCGACCGGAAGAAATAGACTGGCGTACCATTCCTTCCATGCAAACCATTGCCTGGAAAACCGGTACCAGTTATGGTTTCCGGGATGCCTGGGCAGTGGGTGTAACTCCTAAATATGCAGTGGGTGTATGGGTAGGGAATGCTACGGGTGAGGGAAAACCCGGGTTGGTTGGTGCCCGTACGGCAGGCCCTGTCCTGTTCGATGTATTTAACCTGCTCCCTTCTTCTCCCTGGTTCGAACGTCCTCAGGGCGAACTGGTTGAAGCAGAAATTTGTCGGCAGTCCGGCCATCTGAAAGGACGATTCTGTGAAGAAACAGATACTTTGCTGATCCTTCCGGCAGGTCTCAAAACAGAAGCTTGCCCTTATCATCACCCGGTCACCTTATCGGCAAATGAACGGTTCCGAATATACGAGAATTGTGCCAATAGCGAACCGGTTGTCCGCCGTAACTGGTTTACCCTTCCTCCCGTATGGGAATGGTATTATAAGCAACATCACCCGGAATATCGTCCTCTCCCTCCCTTTAAATCAGGATGTGGAGAAGACCGATTCCAACCGATGCAATTTATTTATCCGCCAATGGGAGCCCGTATCCATCTGCCCAAACAGATGGATGGCAGCAAAGGGCAGTTGACTGTCGAACTGGTTCACAGTCATCCGAATACAACCATCTACTGGCATCTGGACGAGACATACCTGACGCAAACGCAGGACTTCCACAAACTTTCTCTCCGTCCGTCCCCCGGCAAACACTCCCTGACGGCAGTGGATGACGAGGGAAATACAATTTCGACAACGTTCTTTGTGGAATAGCCTCTAAAATGATAACTTTGTGCCATGAAACAGATTTTGAAAGAAAACGGCGGACTACCGGCTTCGATTCTTTGGACACTTGCTATTGTTGCAGGTATATCGGTAGCCAATCTGTACTATAACCAGCCTTTACTGAACATGATCCGCCATGAATTGGGTGTTTCGGAGTTCGAAACAAACCTGATTGCCATGGTAACGCAGATCGGATATGCCCTCGGACTATTGTTTATCGTCCCCTTAGGCGATTTGTATCAGCGAAAGCGGATCATTCTCACCAGCTTCTCCATATTAATCGTTTCGTTGCTGGTGATCGCGATGGCCCCCAACATCCACGTCATCCTGTGTGCCTCGCTCCTCACCGGCATCTGTTCGGTGATGCCACAAATATTCATCCCGATAGCTTCCCAGTTCTCACGTCCGGAAAACAAAGGGAGAAATGTAGGAATCGTCGTATCGGGACTACTGACTGGCATTTTGGCCTCACGTGTAGTCAGCGGGTTTATAGGAGAACTGTTTGGTTGGCGTGAGATGTATTACATCGCTGCCGGCATGATGTTGATATGTGGTATGGTAGTCATGCGGGTATTACCGGACATACGCCCGAACTTTCAGGGCAAATACAGCGACTTAATGAAGTCTTTGCTTTCACTGCTGAAGCAGTATCCCGAGCTCCGCATCTTTTCAGTCCGCGCCGCACTTGCTTTCGGTTCATTTCTAGCCATGTGGTCATGTCTGGCATTTAAAATGGGAAGTGCCCCCTTCTACGCTGACAGCCACATCATCGGTATGTTAGGATTGTGCGGCATTGCCGGCGCCTTATCAGCCTCTCTTGTAGGTAAGTATGTACGGAAAGTGGGAGTCAGACGATTCAATTTCATCGGATGCGGACTGATCTTATCAGCTTGGTTGCTTCTCTTTATCGGAGAGAACTCCTATTGGGGAATCGTTGCCGGTATCATCATCATCGATATCGGCATGCAATGTATCCAATTGAGCAATCAGACCCGTATCTTCGAACTCTGTCCGAGTGCTTCGAACCGCATTAATACTATTTTTATGACAACTTACTTCATAGGAGCCTCCACCGGGACATTTCTGGCAGGAACTTTCTGGCAGGCATTCGGTTGGCATGGAGTCATAGGCACAGGAGTGGCCTTGACTACCGGCTCACTGCTGATTACTTTTTTTTCAAAACGATAATCCGAATAGTAACAAAAGTTGTTATATAAATCATGAAGTACGGAGTAAACAGACAAGTGTTATTAATCACAGCCGGCATCGTCTGGATAGTGGCGGGAGCTAATATTCTCCGGATTGGTATTGTCACCTGGCTTAATGACTCACAATATTGGCTTTTTAAGGTAGGCGAAGCCACAGTTGTTTTCCTGCTCTTTTTTGTCCTTGTCTTCCGAAAGCTCTACTACAAACACACTCGCCGGATTGAGCAAAAGAAAAAAGAGAAAAATTGCCCCTTTTCTTTCTTCGATGCAAAGGGATGGATCGTCATGTGTTTCATGATAGCAATGGGAATCACCATCCGGACATTACACCTGTTGCCCGACACTTTCATTTCGGTATTTTACACCGGACTCTCACTGGCACTTATGTTCACAGGCACATTATTTATACGCTACTGGTGGCGCAGAAGACCACATACTTAGTACCCATGCAAGAGCTCTCTCCGCTCGTTTTTCACAGAGGTCGCCCCCAGAACAGCAGGGAAAGCCGAAGGGAATAAAAGACCTAATGCCACATAAACTACCCTCCCTATAGAGAAAGCTCAAATATCAGTTAGTATTTCCGGACAGTTATTAAACTCCATACCGCCAATTACCACGTATTTCTGAACGGCTGAAATCAACAGGCTCTCAGAAAAAAGGAGCATTGCCTATTCTTAATGTGGCTAAAGAACTTTTAAATATCCCGACTCAACTTCATGAAATAAATGACATTTGCGCCATTTATTGTATCTTTGCAAAATTAAAAGTGATGAAGATGGACTTGAAGAAAGAAGTGAAGGAAGAGTTTATCCGTTTCCAACGAAATGAGAAAACCGAAAGTATCGTATACGAACGACTGGCCTCTATTGAAAAAGACGAATCGAACCGCAAAGTATTACGTCTGATCTCAGCAGAAGAAAAAGCGCACTATGCCACACTGAAGAAATATACGGAAACCGACGTTGCACCAGACAAGTTGCGTATAGCCAAATATTACTGGCTGGCAAGAATCCTGGGTATTACATTTGCCATTAAACTGATGGAGTCAAGTGAAGAGAATGCACATCATGATTATGCCAAATATACAGATTATCCGGACCTCCGGCAATTGGCCAATGAAGAAGAAGTTCATGAACAGAAATTAATCGGGCTGATCAATGAAGAACGACTTGAATATATGGGTTCGGTAGTGCTCGGTCTGAATGATGCTTTGGTGGAATTTACCGGGGCATTGGCGGGATTCACTCTGGCCTTGAGTGACTCCAGGCTGATAGCCCTGACGGGAAGCATCACGGGGATTGCCGCAGCTTTATCAATGGCTTCTTCCGAATATCTCTCGACCAAATCGGAAGGAGGAGAAACGAAACATCCCATAAAGGCCGCCATCTATACGGGTATTGCTTATATCATCACGGTAGTGGCGCTGGTTGCTCCCTTCATATTGATCGAAAACGTACTGATAGCTTTGGGAGTAATGCTGGCCATGGCTTTGGTAATCATTGCATTATTTAATTATTACTATTCGGTAGCACGCGGAGAAAGTTTCCGCAAAAGATTCACCGAGATGGCAGTACTTAGTTTCAGCGTAGCCGGCATTAGCTTTCTGATAGGCTATGCACTGAAAACATTTACAGGAATAGACGCTTAAACATAAAAAAGGAAAAGAAGAATCATGAAAAAAGCCCCCTCACCTCTTGTCTCTCTGATCCCTCTGGTCGTATTGGTTATCATGCTGTTTGCCACCATACGTACCTTTGGCAGCGATGCACTCAGCGGAGGTAGCCAAGTGTCCCTGCTGACTACAACAGCCGTTTGCATACTGATCGGTATGGGATTCTACAAAATAGGCTGGAAAGACTTTGAACTGGCTATCACAAACAACATTACAGGCGTATCTACCGCCCTAATCATTCTGCTGATTATCGGCGCATTGAGCGGTGCATGGATGATAAGCGGTGTGGTCCCCACATTGATTTATTACGGAGTGCAAATCATACATCCCAGTTTTTTCCTGACCTCTACCTGCATTATCTGTGCCTTGGTATCGGTTATGACCGGAAGCTCCTGGACTACGATTGCTACCATCGGAATCGCTTTAATGGGCATTGGCAAGGCACAGGGATTCGAAGAAGGCTGGATAGCCGGAGCCATTATTTCGGGCGCATACTTCGGAGATAAAATCTCTCCATTATCGGATACGACAATATTAGCAGCCTCAGTTACCGATACTCCCCTCTTCAGACATATCCGCTATATGTTGATAACTACCGTACCTTCACTAATCATTACCTTGGTTATCTTTACAGTAGCCGGATTGTCACACAATGCCGGAAGCACAGAACATATAGCCGAATTCTCGGCCGCACTGGCAGGAAAGTTCCACATTACACCATGGCTGCTGATTGTACCGGTAGTTACAGGTGTACTGATTGCTCGGCGGGTACCTTCCGTCATCACCTTATTTCTGTCGGCGGCATTGGCAGGGGCATTCGCCGTATTCTTCCAACCCGACCTGTTACAGGAAATATCCGGTTTGCAAAATTCCGAAGGCACACAGTCCATCTTCAAAGGACTGATGATGACTCTTTATGGAGGGACCAGTCTACAGACAAGCAATGAAGCACTCACCGAACTGGTGGCTACCCGGGGTATGGCAGGCATGATGAATACGGTATGGCTTATTATCTGTGCGATGTGTTTCGGTGGGGCTATGACTGCCGGCGGCATGTTAGGAAGTATCACTTCCGTATTTGTCCGCTTCATGAAAAATACAGTCAGCATGGTGGCCTCTACGGTTTGCTCTGGTATTTTCCTGAACCTCGCCACAGCCGATCAGTATATTAGCATTATCCTGACCGGAAACATGTTCCGGGATATTTATGAAAAGAAAGGTTATGAAAGCTGTTTGCTCAGTCGAACCACGGAAGATTCTGTTACAGTGACCTCCGTATTAATACCATGGAACACCTGCGGAATGACGCAAGCCACGATACTGAGTGTTCCTACACTGGTTTATCTTCCCTATTGCTTCTTCAACATTATCAGTCCGTTAATGAGCATTACGATTGCTGCCATCGGATATAAAATTGTGAGACGCAAGTGAACAATCTGAAAAGGGAGTTGTTCTTGGAATAAACGAACAACAGTTTTAAACCTAAACAAAAAAAAGTTATGAAAAAGTTTATTGCATTAGTAGCATTAGTATTAGTAAGTGCATCGACTTTAATGTATGCACAAGAGTCACAGAGAGACATACGCCGCGCTGACCGTAAAGCACAAAGAGACGCAGAAAGAGCCAGACTGAAAGCTGAGGAACAAGCTGCCGACCAAGTGGCCTATCAGCAAGCCGTACAGGCTATCAAAGACAAACAGTTTGTACTGGAAGCCGATCAGGTAATCTTCAAACGCGGCCAGACAGCTTTCGTATCGTCCAACACTAACTTTGTAATGTTGAACGGACAGAGAGCAACCGTACAGGTAGCGTTCAATACTCCGTATCCCGGCCCTAACGGAATTGGCGGTGTAACAGTGGACGGAACCACTTCGGATGTAAAAGTGACTACCGACAAACGAGGCAATGTGAACTGCAACTTCAGCGTACAAGGTATCGGTATCTCGGCACAAGTCTTTATCACATTGACAAACGGAGGCAACAACGCCACTGTGACCATTAATCCGAACTTCAACTCCAATACATTAACGTTGAGCGGCAACCTTGTTCCGCTGAACCAGTCGGATGTATTTAAAGGCCGTTCATGGTAATAAGAGTGACGAGACTCTATTTAAGCTCGTAACTAATTCACATAACTCCGCTGCAAATCGCACAAAAAGTGTACATTTGCAACGGAGTTTTTTTATGGACAGATTATGAGAGAATATATCATCGCAGATAATCAGGACATCACGAAAGCAGGAATGATGTTTCTGTTAAGCAAGCAAAAAGAGGTAAGCTTGTTGCTGGAAGCCGACAATAAGATGGAGTTGGTCCAGTTGTTGCGCATTCATCCGCAAGCGGTGGTTATTTTAGACTATACACTATTTGATTTTTCCGGTGCAGATGAATTGATCATCCTTCAGGAGCGATTCAAAGAATCAGACTGGTTATTGTTTTCGGATGAATTGAGCATCGGATTTCTGAGGCAGGTATTGTTCAGCAGCAATGCTTTCGGAGTCGTGCTGAAAGACAACTCCAAGGAAGAGATAATGTCGGCCCTGCAATGCGCATCACGAAAAGAGCGCTTTATCTGCAATCATGTAAGCAATCTGTTATTATCGGGAAGTGGAAATGTAAACACTGCTTCAGCCGTGCACACTTTCGTACCGCAGGAAGACCGTCTGCTCACACCGACGGAAAAAATAATCTTAAAAGAAATAGCTTCCGGCAAAACGACCAAAGAGATAGCGGCAGAGAAGCATCTGAGTTTTCATACCATCAACAGTCACCGAAAAAATATATTCCGCAAACTGGGAGTGAACAATGTGCACGAGGCTACCAAATATGCCATGCGGGCAGGCATTGTGGATCTGGCGGAATATTATATCTAAAGTAGAAGAGCGTACCGAAAATCAACCCAAATACACCGATTCATACAGACCTCGAGCAGCGACCGATTATTAAGCCGCATCTCTGTACAAACCGGTGTCATCTGAAGGAGCTTTCGTTATATTCTTATCCTATTTCTCCACTCCCGAAACAAACCCGGGATTCGGCGTCATAAATCACGCCAAACTGTCCCGGTGCAATTCCCTGTAATTTTTCGGAAGAAATAATCCGGTATCCCTCTTCGTCATGTAGCAAACGGCCTTTGATAAACTCAGGTGTATGCCGTATCTTAAATGTTACTTCCTCCTCGCCTGTCGAGCCTTCCCACGGGTTATCTGTAATAAAATTGAAGTCTTTCATCCTGAATTCATAACCATACTGCTGCTCGGCATCATAACCGTGGGAGACGTAAATAATGTTATCCTGAATATCCTTCTTCACAACGAACCAGGGTCCTCCTCCCAATCCCAATCCTTTTCGCTGGCCAATGGTATGAAACCAATAGCCGCGATGAGTACCAATCTTCTTACCTGTTTCAAATTCGATCACCGCCCCCTCTTTTTCTCCCAGAAAGCGACGGACAAAATCGTTATAATTTATCTTGCCCAAAAAGCAAATTCCCTGACTATCCTTCCGACGGGCACTGGGCAATCCGGCCCGCAACGCTATCTCACGCACTTCATGCTTCATCAGCCCACCTATCGGAAACAACAATTTCGAAACCTGCAAATAGTCAATCTGGGCCAGGAAATCAGTCTGATCTTTTATCGGGTCCTTGGCTGTACCCAGCCAGGTTTTCCCGCCTAGTTGCAAGGTCGTAGCATAATGTCCGGTTGCCGTAAGATCGAAATCTTTTCCGACCTGCTGCTCGAAACAGCCAAACTTAATCAGCTTGTTACACATCACATCCGGATTCGGAGTCTGCCCCTTCCGTATCTTTTCTATGGCATAAGCAGCCACATTATCCCAGTATTCCCGATGTAAATCGACAACCTCCAGTGCCAAACCGTAGCGTCGGGCTATGGCAGTAGACAGTTCTATATCCTCTTCGGCAGAACAGTCCATGTATTCCGCCCCATCCATACCTATTTTGATGTAAAACAGTGTAGGCTTGTAGCCCTGCTCACAAAGCAGATGTACAACAACCGAACTGTCCACTCCTCCCGATAATAATGCTGCTATATCCATTTTTTTAAATTTTCTCTAATGCCTGACGTAAGTCATCAATAATGTCCTCAATATGCTCCGTACCTATCGAAAGTCTGACCGTTCCGGGTTTAATCCCCTGTTCCTCCAGCTCCTGCGCATTCAACTGCGAGTGTGTGGTAGTGGCCGGATGAATCACCAGCGACTTCACATCGGCCACATTGGCCAGCAAAGAGAATATCTGCAGACTATCGATAAACTTCTGCGCTTCCTCCGTTCCTCCCTTTACCTCGAAAGTGAAGATAGAACCTGCCCCGCCAGGAAAATAACGTTGATAGATGGCATGATCCGGATGACCGGGCAATGATGGATGATTAACAGCCGCTACCTTCGGATGGTTCACCAGAAAATCAATAACCTTCAAAGCATTGGCCACATGCCGTTCTACACGCAAAGACAAAGTCTCCAACCCTTGCAGCAAGATAAAAGCATTGAACGGGCTGATGGCAGCACCCGTATCGCGCAGCAACACGGCACGTATACGGACAATGTAGGCAGCAGCCCCGGCAGCATCGACAAACCGTACCCCATGATAACTTGCATCCGGCTCGGTCAGTTGCGGGAATTTACCGGAAGCAACCCAGTCAAATTTACCGGAATCGACAATAACTCCTCCCAACGAACTGCCGTGTCCGCCAATGAATTTTGTGGCAGAATGTACCACAATGTCTGCCCCGTGCTCAATGGGACGGATAAGGTAAGGCGTACCGAAAGTATTATCCACAATCAGCGGAATCCGATATTTATGGGCAATGGCAGCTACGGCATCCATATCGATAATATTGGAATTGGGGTTTCCCAGAGTTTCAATGAATATCGCCTTTGTATTTTCACGAATCGCCCGTTCGAAATTAAAAAGATCGGACGGATCTACAAAAGTGGTCGTTACTCCATAAGCAGGCAGAGTATGCGCCAGCAAGTTATATGTGCCCCCATAAATGGTCTTGGCAGCCACAATATGATCACCGGAACGGGTGATATTCTCAATAGCATAGGTCACGGCAGCAGCTCCGGAAGCCACGGCAAGCCCACCTACTCCCCCTTCAAGTGCTGCGATGCGTTCCTCCAATACTCCCTGAGTGGAATTGGTCAGTCGTCCATAAATATTCCCAGGGTCTTGCAATCCAAATCGTGCGGCGGCATGGGCCGAATCCCGGAACACATAGGAAGTTGTCTGATAAATAGGTACGGCACGCGCATCGGTTGCCGGGTCGGGAGTCTCCTGTCCAACATGGAGTTGTAAAGTCTCAAAATGTAATTTTTTCGTTTCCATTTGCTATCTATATTTAGAGTTCATTGTCAGTGTCCAATCTTTATATGTGGCAAAGATAGAGGAATCCGGTATGGAAAGAAATCGCACATTGAAGGCATTTTTATACCACAATCGTGGTAGATAGAGCAGGTTATTAACTACATTTGCAGGCAAATAAAACATTATTGATATGAATAAACTTCTATACTGTTTCTTTTTATCATTTTCTGTCATAGCTACCTCGGCATGTACCGATGATAAGGAAGAACGGGAATTTCCTCCGGCCCCCGATTTCAGCCTGATGATCCTGAAAGAGAATCTGCACAGTAACGGAGGCGACGTATTACGCACCGATACTTATGTATACGATAACAATAAACTAACGACCCATACCACATTACAGGAGTTCTACGGGCAGAGCCTGACCCACGAAACGACTCTCTCCTACTCCGGTAACGAAGTGACATTGGCAGATGAAAACGGAAATACCGCCATTTATATCTTAGGAAGTGCGGGATATGCCACCGAATGTACTTACAAATTGTCCGACCAAGTCAGAAAGTACACCTTCACCTATTCCGGTGAATATCTTACCCGGATCGATGAAGAAATAAACAGTACGCCTTATTCTTCCGTAGAGTTGGCATACGACGACAACGGGAATTTAAGCCATATCATTGCCAATGGCTTGCAAACCAATTATCAGGCGGGAAATACGGAGAACCTGTATCAGCTCCCTTGCCTGCAAGTTTGCGAAACTTACCCCCTGTCTTTCCACAACGACGCTATTTATGCCGGACTGTTGGGCCGTCAGTCCAAACACCTGATTATCGGCAACACTCCGAAAGAAAACAAAGAGGAGTATACAAAATACACTTATGAACTGGATGAAAACGAAAAGCCAACCGGAATCATCGCTAAGACCACTTCTACAGGTACTGTGATCGACATAAACGGTAATGCATACGATGAAACAAAAACAGACACGAGAACCATCGGCATCACCATCGAATAAGGGGAACGACTTCAATCCTGCCTCCACGAAGTAGTAATGTAATGCCCCATAACAATATATGTTATTTCGATTACATATATTGTTATGGGGCATTACATATATTGGCATTTTCCTTACAAACAATTCCTCCCCGGACTCACCGGCACCTCTCCGGATTCCATACGCCGAGGGAGGAACGGGACGTATAATCCCATGATGCCCCTTATCACTCGCTCTTTACTCTCCGGCAAAGAACTTGCTGAAGAAAAGAATCTGATAATCAATGGAATTATTCCAGTATTTTCCATTGTGTTCACCGGGACGGGTAATAAAATCATGATCTATCTTGCGGCCCAACAACCGATCGTGAAAGTCTTTGTTCACATTCAGAAAAAAATCATCCTCACCGCAATCTATAATTAAAGCAAGATCACCATTCTGAATCTTATCGAGTTGATTGACTACCGTATGTTCGTCCCATATTCTTTTATTTGAGGCCAGTTCACCCAACTGCTTGTTCATGCTCCAGTTTTTGGGGAAAGGACGGATATCGACACCTCCGCTGGTGCTTCCTGCCGCTCCAAACACGTCTTTATGGCGAATACCTAACCACATTGCCCCATGTCCTCCCATGCTGAGACCGGTAATGGCACGTCCCTTCCGATCAGCAATCGTTTTATAATTACGGTCAATGTAGTTCACTAACTCTGAAGAAACAAACGTTTCATATCGGTACGCCGGATTCTTGGGGCTGTCCCAGTACCAACTGTCTTTGCCATCGGGACACACAAAAATGATCCCTTTTTCATCTGCTATTTCCGGCAAGTTCGGTTTTATCTGAATCCAAGTCTTAGCATGACCGCCATACCCATGCAACAAGTAAAGTACCGGACAAGCCGCTGCATTTTTTCCCAAAGCAACATCAGGGGTCACTACCAACACCTGCACCTCCTTATTCATAGAGGGACTCTTCACCATCAGCGTATCTACCCTTGCGGCACTAAGCGGCAATACAAATAAAAGCAGACAAGCCAAAAATAAATTTCTTCTTTTCATTTTTAATCTATGTTTTTTAGAGTTTGTCTTTTCAATCTTTCTCTTCCAAAGCAGAAGGGTTGAATTCCGTAACCGGCTTTTCGAAAGCTTTCCCGCAATGGTCGCAGATATATTCCCAATGATTGCCTCCGGGCGGGACAGTAGCCAGCATAGAAACAATGGCAGCGCTGACAGCCCTCACACGATGCTCCTTTTTAAGAACAAACTTAATCCGGTCCGAACCGCAGAAAGGACAAAACTTCTGTTCTTCGGGTATCATCTGATTCTGCCTCAGCAACTGCATGGCTGCTTCATAATCGCAATCCGCCACCAAGACATCCACTCCTGAGATGTCATGGACAAAACCCCGCAACAAGGTCGACATATTTTCATTATGTAATAGAGAATCAATACCTTCATTAGCAAGTGCTCCCTGTATAATATGAGCTTGAAAGGCATCATCGCAAGTAATCAGTTTTACGGTTTTCATCTTTTCTATTTAAAACTTTCCCACAAAAATAGCAGATAAAAACGAGAGACGAAACCATTTTTATATAACTTTGCACAGAATTCACAAAGTATATCGAACCGGGCCAATGAAGAAAAATGTTTTGTTCCTGTTGTTACTCGGCCTGCTCACCACAGTCAGTGCGCAACCGACACACCGAATAAAGGGAACTGTGATTGACAAAGCCAGTCGTCAACCGCTGGAATTTATCAATGTACTGGTCTTAGGGCTGGGACGCGGAGGAGTGACAGATGCCGAAGGGCACTTCAACATCGGAGAAGTCCCTCCGGGCATTTATCGTCTGCAGGCATCTGCTGTAGGATACAAAACCATACTCACCCCCGAATATATCGTCTCTACTAAAGATCTCACCATCCAAATAGAAACAGAAGAAAACCTGACCGAATTAGAAGGAGTCACGGTTACTGCTTCTCCTTTCCGAAGAGACCCGGAGAGTCCTGTAGGGCTACGTATCATCGGATTGCAGGAAATCGAGAAAAGCCCCGGAGCCAACCGGGATATCTCACGTATTGTCCAATCTTATCCGGGCGTTGCCTTCTCCCCTGCCGGATATCGAAACGACCTGATCGTACGCGGAGGATCTCCTTCCGAAAACCGTTTCTATCTGGATGGAGTAGAAATTCCCAATATTAATCATTTCAGCACTCAAGGGGCCTCGGGAGGACCGGTGGGCATCATCAACGCAGACTTGATTCGTGAAGTCAATTTCTATACGGGAGCTTTTCCGACCGACAGGGGGAATGCCATGAGTTCGGTACTCGACTTTAAGCTTCGGGACGGAGATATGGAACGCAATTCATTAAAAGCAACTTTAGGAGCCTCGGAAGTCTCGTTAGCATCGAACGGACATATAGGAAAGAAGACATCTTATCTGGTTTCGGTGCGTCAGTCATACCTCCAGTTTTTATTTGACATGTTGGGGTTACCTTTCCTGCCAACTTTCACCGACGCACAATTTAAACTGAAAACTCGCTTCAATGCCAACAACGAGTTGACAATACTCGGGCTCGGAGGAATCGATAACATGAAACTGAATACCAAGCTGGATGGAGAAAAAGCGGAATACATATTGAGTTACCTGCCCAAGATACAGCAGGAGACTTTTACACTGGGAGCCGTATACCGTCACTATGCAGGCATACATGTACAATCTGTAGTCGTCAGCCACAGTTACCTGAACAACCGCAATACCAAATATCTGAATAATGACGAAAGCAGTGCGGACAACTTATCCCTGAAGTTGCGCTCAGTGGAACAGGAGACCAAATTCCGGATAGAGAACACCTCGACTTTCGGTAATTGGAAAATTAATTTCGGAGCCAATCTGGATTATTCCCAATACACCAACACCACCTTTCAACGAGTGTATATTGATGAAGGCAGGACGTTTGATTATCACACATATCTGGGTATGTGGCGTTGGGGCATATTCGGAACCATCAACTATGCAACTACCGATGAACGATTCACTGCCTCACTCGGCTTACGAACCGATGCCAACAACTTTTCTTCCGGCATGAAAGGGATGGGCGACCAACTCTCACCCCGCCTGTCACTATCATACCGGCTGACAGACGGATTATATTTAAGTGGAAATGCAGGACTATATTATCAGCTCCCGCCTTATACCGGATTGGGATTTAAAGATAACAATGGAGCATGGGTCAACAAATACCTCCGTTACATGAGCGTCAGTCAAGAAAGTCTCGGCCTGAGTTGGCATCCGGGAAATACATTCGAACTGTCTGCCGAAGGTTTTTACAAACAATATGATAAAATACCGTTCTCCATCGCAGACGGCATCCCCCTGGCTTGCAAAGGCAATGACTACGGAGTCATCGGAAACGAAGCCTTGTCCTCTACCGCCCAAGGACGTGCATACGGCATAGAAATATTAATGAAATGGCTGATAGCTAAAAAACTGAATCTGGCATCCTCGTTCACCCTGTTCAAAAGCGAATACCGCAACAACAAACAATCGGAGTACATCGCTTCCGCTTGGGACAACCGGTACATTTTCAATATGAGTGGAACTTATAACTTTCCACACAACTGGAGCCTGGGCATGAAAATCAGCTGTATAGGAGGAGCACCCTATACCCCTTATGATGTGGAAAAATCATCTCTTGTTACGGCATGGAATGCACAGGGACGTCCATACTATGACTACACAAAGTACAATACCGGACGCTTGCCCGCCTTCGGCCAACTGGATGTACGAGTGGACAAAACATTTTATCTGAAACGCTGTATGTTGGGATTCTACATCGATTTGCAGAATGTGACAAACAGCAAATTCAAGCAACCGGATATCCTGATGAGTACAGGCGTTATCGAAAATCCATCCGCCCCCATGGCAGAACAGCGCTACAAAATGAAATACATAACCCAGAAAAGCGGAACATTAATGCCAACCTTGGGTATCACATTTGAATATTAAATCTCGAAACAACTATATTATTAACTATAAAAACTCACAAAATGAAAAAAAGAATTGTTTTTATTGCGGCACTTTTATGCGGAATGTGCTTCACGACAGCATCCGCACAGTTCAAAATCGGTGGAAAGAAAATCAATGTAGGCAAAGTGGTACAAGCCGGTAGCGACGCAGCGAAAGCCATCACCTTGTCCGACTCGGACATCGCAGCCATGAGCAAAGAATACATGCAATGGATGGACACCCACAATCCGCTGACCGCAGCCGACAGCGAATACGGCAAACGCCTGGAGAAACTGACCGGACATATCAAAGAAGTAGACGGACTGAAAGTGAATTTCGGAGTATATGAGGTTGTCGACGTGAATGCTTTTGCCTGTGGTGACGGCAGTGTCCGCATCTGTGCCGGATTGATGGATATTATGACGGACGATGAAGTGATGGCAGTTGTCGGACATGAGATCGGTCACGTGATTCATACAGACTCTAAAGATGCCATGAAGAGTGCATATCTTCGTTCGGCAGTAAAGAATGCTGCAGGAGCAGCCAGCTCTACCGTTTCCAAACTGACTGATTCGGAACTGGGAGCTATGGCAGAAGCATTAGCCGGTGCCCAATATTCTCAGAAGCAAGAGAGCGAAGCCGATGATTATGGTTTCGAATTCAGCATCAAACATAACATTGATCCGTATGCAATGTACAATGCTCTGAACAAACTACTGGAACTCTCAGCCGAGGCCCCCAAAGAGTCTAAATTCCAGAAAATGTTCTCTTCACACCCCGATACAGCCAAACGTGTAGCACGCGCCAAAGAAAAAGCAGACAACTATACTAAGAACAAGTAAGTTCGAGAACCACAAAACTGAGTTTAACCGAGGCCGGATCCCAATATATGAGGTCCGGCCTCGGTATTTTTGAAAAAATTCATTAATAATTCCGATAGTTTTTGCGTGAGTCCGTACTTTGGTGTAATTTGCGGTCATGAAACTATTCAAACTTATATGGAATTCTTAGTAATTATTCTTTTACTCGTACTGAATGGCATTTTTGCCATGTACGAGATTGCCTTAGTATCCTCAAGTAAAGCACGTCTGGAAACCCTGGTCAGCAAAGGGAACAAATCTTCCCGGGGAGTATTGAAACAATTGGAAGAACCCGAAAAATTTCTTTCTACCATTCAGATTGGTATCACGCTGATCGGTATCGTATCGGGTGCTTTCGGTGGAGTAGCCATTGCCGATGATGTGACTCCGCTCTTTGCCATGATACCGGGAGCCGAAGTCTATGCAAAGGACCTGGCCATGATCACAACCGTAATCGTCATTACCTACCTGTCACTGATTATCGGTGAGCTTGTACCCAAATCCATCGCTCTCAGCAATCCCGAGCGCTATGCAACCTTGCTGAGTCCCGTCATGATTCTGCTGACCAAGATTTCATTCCCTTTTGTCTGGTTGCTCAGCATTTCCACCCGCCTGCTCAACAAACTGATCGGTCTGAAAAGCGAAGAACGCCTGATGACTCAGGAAGAACTGAAAATGATTCTTCACCAAAGCTCGGAGCAGGGTGTGATTGACAAAGAAGAAACCGAAATGCTACGTGATGTCTTTCGCTTTTCGGATAAACGTGCCAACGAACTGATGACTCACCGACGTGATCTGGTGGTGCTACATACGACTGACAGCAAAGAGAAAGTGCTTCAGATCATCGACAACGAGCATTTCAGTAAATACCTCCTGATTGATGACGACACCGACGAAATAGCAGGTGTGGTTTCTGTGAAAGATATCATACTGATGATAGGTAGCGAACAGGAATTCAACCTTAGAGAAATCGCACGTCCCGCCTTGTTTATACCCGAAAGTTTATACGCTAAAAAAGTTTTAGAGCTATTTAAGAAGAACAAAAATAAGTTCGGAGTTGTTGTAAACGAGTATGGCAGCACAGAGGGAATCATTACCCTGCATGACTTGACCGAAAGTATCTTTGGAGACATTCTGGAAGAGGACGATACGGAAGAAGAGGAAATCGTTCGCCGACAGGACGGCTCCTTGTTGGTAGAGGCTTCAATGAATATCGGAGATTTTATGGAAGAGATGGGAATACTCTCTTATGATGATATCGAATCGGAAGACTTTACAACTTTAGGCGGATTGGCTATGTTCCTGATAGGACGTATTCCCAAAGCCGGAGATATATTCACTTACAAAAACCTTCAGTTCGAAGTAGTGGATATGGACCGTGGAAGAGTCGATAAGCTGTTGGTTATTAAGAGAGAAGAGGAGGAATAGCAACTCACTTTTTATATTAATTTAAAGCACTTAACAATGAAAAAAGTAATTATGTTAGCAGCCGTCGTTGCTGCATTGGTATCCTGCCAATCAAAAGGAACGAAAGCTGAAGAAGCAGTCGCAGACAGTCTGGCAGTAGCTATGGAACCCACAATGGAAGAAACCCAGGTATATGAAGGTGTGCTTCCTGCTGCTGACGGTCCGGGCATCCGTTACGTGTTAACTTTGAACACACTGGCGAACGCAACCGATACAACGTATACACTGGACGTCACTTATCTGGATGCTGAAGGTAAAGGCAAAGACAAGACTTTTACTTCTAAAGGAAAGCCGGTAAAAGTGGAGAAAACCGTCAAAGATAAAAAGAAAACGGCCATCAAACTGAATCCGAGTGACGGAAGTGAACCTGTTTATTTCGTAATTGCCAATGATACTACCCTGACACTGGCTGATGACAGCCTGGAAGTATCGGAAAGCGATCTGAATTACAACATTATCCGTGTAAAGTAACGCCGAATTAGCTTAAACTTACAAAAACAAAAGCCACGCTGTACATATTGACAGTGTGGCTTTTCTTGTTTTATCGGCCCAGAAATTATTTCGTCAGTTTCTCAAAATATGGCAAACGTTCAAGGGGAACATCTATTGTCATTGTCCGCGGCCCTTTAAACACCTTGCCCCGATCATCTTTCCATCTACCCTTTGGCAACATTACGGTACGGCTTGTTCCGGATGTCAGCATCGGAGCTACCAGATATTTATCCCCCAGCATAAACTGGTCTTTGCAATCGATGAATCCCTGGTGAGGATACTGATATTCCATGTGGCGAACAATGGGTTCACCGGTCTTTGACGCATGTTTTGCCAACTCCAAAATATAATCTCCCATTTGCTGGTGAAGATGGGCATACTTCGCACAAATAGCCACATTCTCTTTACTGAGGATACGCCAAGGAGCTACCGAGAATTGCATCATTGGCATCAGGGCATGCACCTGGCACGAACGTACAATAAGTTCTTCATCAAATTTCTTCACATTCAGAAAAGCTCCGAATTGTCCTCCGCCTACCATATCGGGACAAGTATAATAATGCCCCAACAATCCGGCAGCAGTCATATCGGGAATCAATAACTGAGTCGCACGCCAAGAATAATCTTTATCACCCAGCCGCTGTACCAATGCCTGGCCACCCAACTTCCAAGATGCACGCAATTCATTGTAAGGAAAACTCAAACCTATCTCAGCCCATTTTTCCATAAAAGTATTCACATTGGCATTCTTATCATGAAAAGTATACTCTCCTGTCATATAAGCTACGTCTCCACCATCAAACTTAAATCCGTCGATACCATATTTTTCTTGATTGGCTTTTAACTGTTCCTTCAGATAATTCATAGCTTCCGGATTTGTGGTATCATAACAGGCACTGTAACCATTCCACCAATGAATAATGGCCGTGCGCCCGTTTTTATCTTTCAACAAATATCCTTTTGCTTCCAATTCACGGAATTCGGGACTATCGGGCGAAACATAGGGAGCCACCCACAACATCACCTTGAATCCCATCCGGTGCAACTCGTCAGTCATCCCTTTCGGATCCGGAAACCTCTCGGTTTTGAAGTCAAAGTTACCATAATATCTCTGCCAGTTATCATCTACCATAAACACCCCCTGAGGAAATCCGTTCTCCACAGCTTTATGGGCATAATTCATAATGTCTTCCTGATTTTGATCATACATCAGCTCAATCCAGGTATTATATTGCGGAAGAGAAAAGAAAGTAGGTTCCGGAATCTTTCCCGAAGGTGGAAAATGTTTAGCCGATGCAGCCAGCAAAGCCTCTTTCAGCGTAGTTCCGGCCTTCACCGGCTCTATCTTTTCCGAGTCTGAATAAATAATCAGCTGCCTATCCTTTACTTCAAAACAAAACGGATTTTCGGCCCAGATATACCTGCCCTCCGAAGAAAGCATGAACGGCACTACTTGGTTGTTCATATTATTGCGTGACATGTCTTGCATCCGCAAGTGATCATTGAATGGCATTTGATTTCCTAAAGCCACGAATCCACCCCACCATCTTTCATTTTGCAGGGGTTCGATCACTGTTTTCAATTTTTCCTGTGCGACTGCACCGAGCAGCAGCACGAATGTCACGAGAAATAGTAAAGTCGCTTTTCGTTTCATGATAGTTAGATTAATAATTAAAATTCTCAAGGGGCAAAAATAGATAAAAAAGAAAGAACAGATCATCTATCGGCAAAGAATTATTATTTCCGGACTGTAGCTTCCCGCATAAAAACAGAATCTAAATTTTCCGATTCCAAATTCTTGTCCGAATTTTGCACATTACAAGCACCTGTTCAAATCTCCCTTGCCTATTTTTCATCGACCGCAGCCACGGTGGTTTAGAGAAGCTTTTATCTTTTTCACCGGAACTTTCGGAATCCAACAGGCCCTAAATAATTATTTTCGCAGTCACAATTCAGAAAAGAATAGAAAAAAGATTCTTTCATTATATTTTTTTCTATCTTTATCAGACAGTTACACATACAATCTAAAAAAAGATGGAACAAACATTTAAAGCGCGAAATCCCCAATTAGGAGTTTGGTTGTTCGCCATAGGTATAATAGCATGCATTGCGATCAGTTTCATAACTATACAAGCAATCTGGATAGGTACCGCATGTATAGGTCCCAGTGTAACCATCTATTTTTCACAAACATCCTGCAAATACATTGTCAAGCAAAACGGAGATTTACAAATAGTAAATGACTTCTTCCGCCAAAAACGAACATTCAGTCATATCACTGATGTTACGTATACTCGCCATGCCTTGGGCATGCAAAAAATAAAGATCAGACACGCCACCGGGTTTGTCATGATAGATCCCCAATCACCCCGGGAACTGATAAAAGCCCTGCAAAAGACGAATCCCGATGTAAGAGTAAAGAACTTTATTTAAGACAGGACTCACAACGGAAAAAACCAATCTCCCATCTAACCCAAGATACGAAATGAAAACACCTAAAACATTAAAGGTACATTTGCTATTATACCTGTTTTGCCTGAGTGTATCTGCACAAACCACGGACAGTATTGTCCAAAAACTAAGCCAATACGCCTACCTGATCGATAATTTTTCCAAATATATCCCTCAAGAGAAGGTTTACATGCAATTTGACAATACCAGTTATTACCAAGGTGATAATATCTGGTTTAAATGTTTCCTGGTCACTTCCGACCTGCATCCGGCCACTGACCTGAGCAAGACTTTATATGTCGAATTATTAAATCCCGGTGGTGAAGTTATCGACAAACGGACATTAAAAATAGAAAACGGACAATGCCACGGAGATTTCACACTAGGCCAACTCCCGTTTTATTCAGGATTTTATGAAATTCGTGCCTACACAAAATATATGCTGAATTTTGGAGGAGATATCATTTTCTCAAGACTGTTGCCGGTTTTCGACAAACCTAAGGCAGAAGGCGACTTTACGGAAAAAGAGATGCGGAAATATGCGACAGGAAACTACCCGCTGGAGCGTCCCAAACCGACAAAAGGTAAAAAAGTAAATTTAAAGTTCTTCCCCGAAGGTGGAAATCTGGTTCGGGGGATAGAATCCGAAGTGGCTTTTGAAGCGACAGATACCTATGGAAACCCCATTACCCTCACCGGTATTGTTATTAACGAAGAAAAACAAGAAACAGCCCGTTTCAATGTCACACATGATGGACGGGGAATTTTCAATTACACGCCCACGGGAGAGAAACAAAAAGCAATAGTCGAATTTAATGGCAAAAAGCACCAGTTCAATATGCCGGAAGCCTTACCGGAAGGATATACATTACATGCCGACAATTTATCATACACAGACAGCATTGAAATAGCAGTGCAAAAGAATTCCAATACCCCCTCCGGCGTATTGGGACTGGCAGTCATCAGCGGAGGCAAACTATACAAATTCTGCCTGATCGATGTCGAAGGTAATGAAACGATTCGCTTCAAAATAGATAAAAGTAAATTAGTACCCGGAGTTTCCCGAATCGCGTTATTCAACAGTAACGGAGAGGTCCTATCGGATCGTTTGATATTTACCTATCCCCAAGAGCAATTATCCGTTCAGGTACAGGCAGACAAAGAGACATACGACCCTTACGAATTGGTAAACCTTGAACTCACCTTGACCGGAAAAGAAAAGATTCCGGTACAAACCCCATTTGCCCTATCTGTGAGAGACGGCATGAATGAAGTAGAATCAAGGCACAATATGTTGACCGATCTTTTATTAATGTCCGAAATAAAAGGATATGTCAACAATCCCCAATATTATTTCGAATCCCGGGACGATACACGCCGCAAGGCAATCGATCTCTTATTAAGAGTGCAGGGATGGCGCCGCTACTCTTGGAAACAAATGACAGGAATTGAATCTCTTGACCTTAAATACGGACCGGAGCAAGGTATCGAAACGCGAGGGCAGGTTGTCTCTTTCGTCCGGCAACTTCCCAAGCCTAACGTAGAAGTGTCCTGCTTCCTGAAGAAACGTGGGGAGAATGAGGAAAACAGCAGTTTCATCGAAGCCATCACTACAGATAGTTTAGGACACTTCTCACTAATATCCGATATATATGGAAAATGGGACTTGATATTGGCAGTTACAGTCAATAGAAAAAAGAAAGATTACCGTATTTTATTAGATAGGCTATTCAGTCCTGCCCCCCGAAAATATCATTATGCGGATATGCAGGTAAGCATTGCCAATACAGAAAAAGAGAAAGAACTTATGCCCGAAGTGGAAACCACTCCCCTACCTGAAGAGGATATCGAAACCTTCTTTGCCGCTTACGCAGATTCGCTGGCAAAGGCAGGTAACCATGAAAAGAACTACCGTTTAAAAGAGGTAACTATCAAAGCCAAAAAGAGAACCAAAGAAAAAGAGATATATGAAAGCCGTTCGAAATCAATTGCTTATTATGATGTACATTCCGAACTGGACGACATAAAAGACAGTGGAAAATTTATTGGTGACGACATACACGAACTTATGATGAACATGAATAAAAATTTCAGTCCTGTTTCAGGACGAAATTACCTGTATTATAAAAGTAAAATGCCGCTTTTCGTAATCAACTATGAACGCACCCGGCATACAGAAATGGATTATAATAAGTACAAATATATAAGACTCGAAGCCATTAAATCGATTTATATCACTGAAAATCTATCTACGATTTGCCAGTATGCAGATCCGCGATTGACTCCGTTCGATGTATCCGACTTATACAGTTGTGCCGTACTGATCGAAACATATCCGGAAGGTAAGATACCGACAGAAGCAGGGAAAGGTGTCCGAAAAACATGGCTTGACGGTTACAGCCAAGTTAAAGAATTCTATCACCCCAATTATTCTGTGCTCCCTCCTGTCCCCGACTATCGTCGTACATTATACTGGAATCCGTCTGTCACTCCGGATAAGGAGGGAAAAGCACATATCCGGTTCTATAATAACAGTAGATGCCGGAAACTGAAAATAAGTGCAGAAACTATCACAACGAATGGATTAATCGGTACCTACGGGAATTGATAAAAAACGGGAATCTCCCGAAAGAATACAGAGAAAATACAGTTTTCATTTTTCCTTTCGCCTGTTTTACTTTTCCCAATATGGATAGTCGCCATCATCCATGGGGAGGACATTCAGAAGTTTACTAAAAAAGGTGGCATACGGAATAACCGTGAAGCCACCTTTCTTTTACTTTCCAGCCAGCCTATCTAGCCACTATCAACTGGACACCAATAGCAAATATAAAATAAGCTACATAGCAGAGTATGGAAACGCCCAGGGAAACAAGCAGTTGTTTCATAAAAGATTTTTCCTGCCGCATATGATTATAATTGAACGTAGCACCCATGATGCCGAACAAGGCTCCAATCAACCCACCTAGAAAGACAAGTAACACAGGCAGACCACCCACTATGTATTCGCGGATAGATAGCCGTTCCTCCAGATCGATTTTCTGTCCGCGGAACACAGCGACATGGACAAAATCAAAACCATAGACAACCTTTATTTCTTCTTTTTCCCCATTGGTGTTAATCACATAATATTTCGGATTGAATCGTCCTTGTTTCTTGATCTCTCTTCCGTCTTGGTATAAACGTTGATTAAAAGGACCGTATTTCAACTTTAAATCACCTTGTACACCTTCCAATGTAAAATTCAACTCTTTTGCCATACTATTTATTTTAGAATTAAGTCTATTTACAAAGATAGACAAAAGCTTTGATTTTCATCATTCATAAATTATTTAATTTAACGTGAATACGATATAATTCATCAATCTGTTATCTTAAAAAAATAGGAATACAGCAATAAAATCATTTAAGTTAGAATATTTAATCATAAGATTTAACAACTTACCACTATAGTCACCGAAGATAAAGTTAGTATTCATTTCATAGCCAACACGTTATCAGCCATTACCGTTTATTGTCTCTTTAAAAAACAACCAGCCATTAGTGTAAATTTCACAAATGACGGCAACTGAAAATCTTTTAAATAATGTCGATCTCAGGTCAATTACTGATATATAGAAAAAAGTAAAAAAGAATGTAGTATAATGAATTAGAGGATAGCAAAACACTGAAATAAAGGAATAGCCCGACTATATATCTTACAAAAGGAATACAAAAAATAGAACCTTGCTTTGATTGATAAACTTTGATAATGTGTGTCGCTCCTTAAAAAGTAACGTTCAAGCCAACGGTCTATATAAGAGGCCTCAACTATTGCATTTACAACTAGACACCTATAATGAAGGCGGTGTGGTAATGACATCTGCTCAAGTAGCGGAACAAATAAAATCGATTTTCCCACTATTCTACATACAAGGTAGGTCCTCAAGGGTTATCATTGATCTACGTTGCTCCTCGTTCTTTATTATGCAGGCTGATATGTTATATACTAAAAAAAGAAAGTCCTTGAATTATTGAAATTCAAGGACTTATAACTTTGTTTTTTTGTTTTCAGCGGAGAGACAGGCTCTCGAACTTATACTTTCACAGAATATCATAAAACTGCAAACGACTGATAATCAAGTGTAAATTACAATATAGAGTAAAAGTAAATGTTTCTAAATGTCTTTTGCTATCTCAATAATTGGGTGTATATTTGGGTGTAGAATTTCAAACGCACCCAATTATGAATATCAAGCGCAACATCATTTTTGCATTGGAGAGCCGGAAAAAGAACGGTGTGCCAATCGTAGAGAACGTACCCATCCGTATGCGTGTCATCTTTGCCAGCCAACGCATCGAGTTTACAACGGGCTACCGGATTGACGTAGCCAAATGGGATGCAGATAAGCAGCGGGTAAAGAACGGATGTACCAACAAGCTAAAGCAAAGTGCAGCCGAAATCAATACGGACTTGCTGAAATACTATGCCGAAATCCAGAATATTTTCAAGGAATTTGAGGTGCAGGAGGTCATGCCAACGACCCAACAGTTGAAGGAAGCTTTCAACATGAGAATGAAAGACACCAGCGAAGAACAGCCGGAAGAAGCCCCTGTCAGCTTTTGGGAGGTGTTCGATGAGTTTGTAAAAGAGTGCGGTAACCAGAATAACTGGACGGCATCCACCTATGAAAAATTTGCAGCAGTGAGGAACCACCTCAAAGAGTTCAAGGAGGATGCAACGTTCAACTATTTCAACGAGTTTGGATTGAACGAATACGTCAACTTCCTGCGTGACACCAAGGATATGAGAAACAGCACCATCGGCAAGCAAATGGGATTCCTCAAATGGTTCCTGCGCTGGAGCTTCAAGAAAGGACATCATCAGAACATTGCATACGATACGTTCAAACCGAAACTGAAAACCACCTCGAAAAAAGTAATCTTCCTGACTTGGGATGAACTGAACAAGCTGAAAGACTACCAGATACCCAAGGATAAGCAATACCTGGAACGTGTGCGTGATGTTTTCCTGTTCTGCTGCTTTACGAGTTTGCGGTATTCGGATGTTCGCAATCTGAAAAGAAGCGATGTGAAGTCCGACCACATCGAAATAACCACAGTCAAGACTGCCGACAGCCTGACGATTGAACTGAACAAATACAGCAAAGCCATACTGGACAAATACAAGGACATCCATTTCGAGAATTACATGGCTCTGCCCGTCATCAGCAACCAGAAGATGAACGATTACCTGAAAGAGCTGGGCGAACTGGCAGAAATCAACGAGCCTGTACGGGAAACCTACTACAAGGGAAATGAACGTATTGATGAAGTCACACCCAAATACGCTTTGCTCAGTACCCATGCAGGAAGAAGGACATTCATCTGCAATGCGCTGGCTCTCGGAATCCCGGCACAGGTGGTCATGAAATGGACGGGACACAGCGACTACAAAGCTATGAAACCCTACATTGACATAGCGGATGATATTAAGGCAAATGCCATGAACAAGTTTAATCAACTATAAAAGTATCAAACAGTTTCATAGATAGTTACCAATGACTATATTTGTAGAAATTATCATCACAATATGAGCAACAAGGAATCCAACATAGAGAAAACGAATTTTGATGCATTCATACAAGCGGTCGGTTCGGAAATAGAACAGGCACAAGTAAGGCTGATTGTTGCAGCCAATGCACAAATGCTGTTCCATTACTGGAAGATAGGCAATTACATCCTTTATCACCAGCAGCTGCACGGATGGGGAAGCAAAATCATCAAGCAGTTGGCAAAGGCTATCCGACTGCATTACCCTGAAAAGAAAGGCTATTCGGAACGTAACCTTACCTATATGTGCCAGTTTGCAAAAGCATATCCTTTAAGAGCGTTGCAAAGTTTCATAGAAACAGATGCAAGCCTGTCTGTCCCAACCATACAGAGTGTGACCAATGAAGTATTAAAACTGAATGACAAGCAATTTACGCAGGAACTTACTGCGCAAATACAATCGATTGATTGTCAATCATTAGCAATTACGCAGGAAGTTCCTGCGCAATTTGAAGATGTGGGAAAAACCGTGTCTGCCATTTACAGGATGGGAATCAGGGAAATAGAAGAAGTTTTCTTGACCTCTCCTATAGCCAAAATAAACTGGACAAGCCAAATGACTATACTTGACAGTTCGCTACCTTTAGGTCTAAGCTACTGGTACATGAAGCAGTCTGTGGAAATGGGATGGAGCAGCAATGTATTGAAAATGCAAATTGACAGTGATTTGTATAGCCGACAAATCAGCAACAACAAGGTAAACAATTTCACGACCACACTTCCGGCTCCACAAAGCGACCTTGCCAATTACCTACTCAAAGACCCGTACATCTTTGATTTGGCAGGAGCCAAAGAAAAAGCAGACGAAAGGGATATTGAAGAACAGCTGGTGAAACACGTTACCCGCTACCTGTTGGAAATGGGCAACGGTTTTGCCTTCGTTGCCCGGCAGAAGCACTTCCAAGTCGGAAACAGCGATTTCTTTGCCGACCTGATTCTATATTCCATTCCGTTGCACGCATATATCGTGGTAGAATTAAAGGCTACCCCATTCAAACCGGAGTATGCAGGACAACTGAACTTCTACATCAATGTGGTGGATGATAAACTGAGGGGAGAGAATGACAACAAGACTATCGGGTTGTTGCTATGCAAGGGAAAAGACGAAGTTGTGGCACAATACGCATTGACAGGCTATGACCAGCCCATCGGCATCAGCGATTACCAATTGAGCAAAGCGATTCCCGAGAAACTGAAATCAGCGTTGCCCAGCGTGGAAGAAGTGGAAGAAGAACTGGCCTCTTTCCTTGACAAAGACAATAACACTCAAAAATAGTTGCGTCCATGAAAGATGTAATTACAACGCTGATTCCCCGATACGGAGAATTGAACAGAATATATAAAGACTGGTTTGATAATAAAGGTTTCTCTTTTGAAAAGCAGAAATTCATTACCAAGTTCTATCTGGACTACAATGATGTAACGGTTCTTGAAACAGCCATTCTTGAACTGGTGTTTCATCTTCCACAGGAGCAATACACACTGATTCTGAATAGCCTGAAAAAGGAAGTATGCGAAAACATAAGTTATTACAAGAAAGGATGTATGCCGGATGAACAGACCGTTTACAATATCTGCTTCCGAGTTTCAGAAATCTATAAAGAAGCCATAGAAGAACAGCAATACAAGACGACCAAGCTCCATGCTCCGCTAAACGAAGCATACCACCGATACGATTCCATAGGTTATCGGGAACACACTGCAGAGGATGAAAAGCGTGCGGAAATGGAATATGAACGGTGCAAAGATGAATACGAGGAGAAAAAAAACAAGCTGACCGAACTCTACGATCTGCAAAAACAGACCAGAGAGAAAGCCCTGCAATATGCAAAAAGCCGTTTCAATGAAATCTATCGGCTGGGCTGCCACCTCAAAGAGACATTGGCGAAATATGTATTTGATGAAACAAACGAGCCGGAAGAGCCAGCCGAACAAGAACCAAATGCCCCCAACATACAGGAAGAAGTGCTGGGAACGAAACAGACTGAGTATTTCAATATGGAACTGCTTTCGCTCATTCATGTAACCTGCGTGGGAGAACAGTTCGAGAATATTTCCGAACATGATTTCTATACCTGCATGAACCTGCTACCAAGCGACACCAAACCCCAAATCAGACCGAGAGAAAAAATACGTACCTGCTATCTGATATTCCTGATGAGCGAAAAACTGCCCAAACAGGACAGGGAGAATTGGAAGAGGAATATCCTGAAAATATTGGATATTGAGGAAAGCTACTACAAGTCAAAGTACAAAGAGCCTGTTTCCGATTTCCCCAGTGACAGCAACCGGAAATTTGCCAAAGAAATGGATGGTATATTCCGATAATCTGTGATATGCCCTGACATTTTACGAAACAACCACTTTTACCACTCAAATTAAATTTTTGAGTGGTATTTTTATTATCTGATATTCAGATAAATAACAAGATATTCCATTTATATCAACCACATCCTTACCACTTACAACCCTACCTAATTTTGCATCGTTCGAGAACAGAGATAACAGCCAGTGCGCAGGGCTGATTGTTAAACGACTAAATAGATTGAACGATGAAAAATCTTCAAGAATTATTATCAAAACCCGTCTGGCAGATGACAGGTGAAGAGTTCATATTCCTAAGTAAGCACGCTTCCCGTCAAACGGAAACGCAGCCACAGCCCATTACAGACACAGAAAGAAAATATGTGTACGGAATACTGGGCATAGCCAAACTGTTCGGGTGCAGCCTACCCACCGCCAACCGTATCAAGAAAAGCGGAAAGATTGACAAGGCAATCACTCAGATAGGACGTAAGATTATCGTGGATGTTGAGCTTGCCCTTGAACTGGCTGGAAAGAAAACAGGAGGACGGAAATAACGGGAGGCATGGCTATGGACTATATGAAAGAGACTAAGGAAATATCGGCTGAAGAAGCCATAATCCTTTGGCAAGCCTCACGTTTGAGCCTGTCGAAAAGTTATGAGAAAGCACCTGAAATCCTTAAAGTACATGATTCTGTCATTGGGACATTGGGTAATTTCAGCGCATCCATCGGCAAAGCCAAAAGTAAAAAAACGTTCAATGTATCGGCTATCGTAGCCGCTGCATTGAAGAACGGCACAGTGCTGCGGTATGTGGCTGAACTGCCTGAAGATAAGCGGAAAGTGCTTTATGTTGATACAGAGCAAAGCCCTTACCATTGTCTGAAAGTCATGACGCGCATTTTGCGAATGGCTGGTTTGCCAGATGATAGGGACAATGAGAATCTTGAATTTCTTGCCTTAAGAAAATACACGCCTGAGCAGCGTATCAGGATTGTGGAACAGGCTATTTACAATACACCCGAAATCGGTCTTGTAATTATAGACGGCATACGGGATATGGTGTATGACATCAACAGCCCCAGTGAATCAACACGCATCATATCCAAGCTGATGCAGTGGACGGACGACAGGCAGATACATATCCATACGATACTGCATCAGAACAAAGGGGATGAGAACGCAAGAGGGCACATTGGTACGGAGTTGAACAACAAGGCGGAAACCGTATTGCAGGTAGAAAAGGACAAGGGCAACGGTGACATCAGCCATGTTTCAGCCATTCACATCCGGGCAATGGACTTTGAGCCTTTCGCATTCCGTATCAACGACAAAGCCCTTCCCGAACTCATTGAGGGATACAAACCTGAAACAAAGAAGCCGGGAAGACCCGAAGAAGAGAAGTTCGACCCTTACAGGCATATCACCGAGCAGCAGCACCGTATCGCATTGGAAGCCGTTTTCGGGCTGAAAGAGGAATACGGCTACAAGGAACTGGAAGATGCCTTAATCAAGACCTATATGTCAGTGGGTGTAAAGCTGAACTATAAAAAGGCGGTATCGCTCATCACCATGCTCCGCAACAAACGGATGATAGTGCAGGAGACAGGCAGAAAATACACATTCATGCCTGACTTCCACTATTAGCCCATTTCCCTGCAATCACTTCACTTTATTCTCGGGGTGTATATATTAGGAATATAGTGAAGTGCTTGGGGAATGGGACTAAATCACTTCACTTTATTACCGTATCCTATATATACGAGAATTTAGTGAAGTGATTATAGACCGTACTTCCTAAAAAGGTACGGGCAAAAAGAAAAATAAACCAATTCACCAACTACTAAAACAATCATTTTATGGATATACAGACAGCCAAGCAAATCAGAATAGCGGATTATCTGCATAGTTTAGGATATTCTCCCGTCAAGCAACAAGGTGTCAATCTGTGGTATAAATCACCGTTAAGGGAAGAAGCCGAAGCCTCGTTCAAGGTAAATACCGAACGTGAACAATGGTATGACTTCGGTTTGGGTAAAGGTGGTGGTATCATAGAACTGGCTGCACACCTGTACGCTACCGACCATGTACCTTACATCTTGAAACGGATAGCAGAGCAGACACCGCACGTGCGCCCGGTATCTTTCTCTTTTGGAAAGCAAAACTCTTCCGAGCCGAGCTTCCAACAGTTGGAGATTGTTCCGCTGTCATCTACTGCCCTGCTTGCCTACTTACAAGGTAGAGGAATTAACATAAAACTGGCGAAAAGAGAATGTAGTGAAGCACGTTTCACTCACAACGGCAAGCGGTACTTTGCCATCGCCTTTCCCAATGGTTCGTGTGGATATGAAATCCGCAACCGCTATTTCAAGGGCTGCATCGCCCCAAAGGAAATCTCCCACATCAGGCAGTCGGGAAAAGCGAGGAATACCTGTTATGTGTTCGAGGGATTTATGGACTACCTCTCCTTTTTGACATTGAGACAAGAGAGCTGCCCAAATTATCCGGAATTGGACGGGCAGGACTACATTGTATTGAACTCCGTATCGAATGTAAACAAGGCTCTCTATCCGTTGGGCAATTACGAACGCATCCACTGCTTTTTCGACAACGACCATGCAGGACTGGAAGCACTCCGGCAAATCCGCATGGAATACGGCAGAGAGCGGTACATCCGGGACGCTTCGCAGATTTACAGAGGATGCAAGGACTTGAACGAATACTTACAGAAACAGATTGAAAGAAAAAGGCAGCTCCAGTCCGCCAAAGGGGTGCGCAGCCAATCACCGGAAAAGAAGAACGGCTTCCAGTTATAGCCCACTATAACTACACGCTTCGCTTTCGTAGTTGTGGGCTCTCCCGAGGGGATTAGGGCTTTGCCCTAATGACCCACTCAGGGCGTTTCACCCCTGAGAACCCCGAGCAAAGAGTGACCCTCTCTTTGCAATCTCCGCTTATGGGTTACCCCTAAGAACCCCTCTGCGAAAGCGAGCAAAGTAAATCAATTGTAAACAAAGGAAAGAAGCTATGGCAACAAAATCAAGCATACATATCAAGCCTTGCAACATCGCATCGAGCGAGGCACACAACCGAAGGACTGCCGAGTATATGCGTAATATCGGGGAGTCCAGAATCTATGTCGTTCCCGAACTTTCCACCGATAACGAACAGTGGATAAATCCCGACTTCGGCACTCCCGAACTGCGAACTCATTATGACAATATCAAGCAAATGGTCAAGGAAAAGACCGGACGTGCCATGCAGGAAAAGGAAAGGGAACGCAAGGGAAAGAATGGAAAGATTATCAAGGTGGCGGGATGCTCACCCATCCGTGAAGGAGTATTGCTTATCAGACCGGACACCACACTGGCTGATGTACGCAAATTCGGTGAAGAGTGCCAAAGACGCTGGGGCATCACTCCGCTACAGATTTTCCTGCATAAAGACGAAGGGCATTGGCTGAACGGTCAGCCGGAAGCAGAAGACAAGGAGAGCTTCCAAGTCGGTAACAGATGGTTCAAACCAAATTATCATGCTCATGTCGTATTCGACTGGATGAACCATGAAACTGGAAAGAGCCGAAAGCTCAATGACGAGGATATGGCAACCATGCAGACCCTTGCTTCCGATATTCTCCTGATGGAACGTGGACAGGCAAAAGCTGTCACAGGTAAAGAGCATCTGGAACGAAATGATTTCATCATTGAGAAGCAGAAAGCCGAACTGCAACGTATAGAGGAAACCAAGCGACACAAGGAACAACAAGTAAGCCTTGCCGAACAGGAACTCAAACAGGTAAAAGCAGAGATACGCACGGACAAACTAAAGAAAACAGCCACCAATGCTGCTACCGCCATAGCAAGCGGTGTAGGTTCTCTTTTCGGAAGCGGTAAGCTGAAAGAACTGGAACATCACATCGAGCAGCTACATCAGGAAATTACCAAACGGGACAAAGCTACTGATGAATTAAAAATTCAGATACAACAAATACAGGAACAGCATAGCAGACAAATTCGTAATCTTCAAAGAATACATAATCAAGAACTTGAAGCCAAAGACAAGGAAATATCACGATTGAGCACCTTGCTTGAAAAAGCCCACAAATGGTTTCCCATGTTCAAAGAGATGTTGAGAATGGAAAAATTATGCGCTGTTATCGGGTTTACCAAAGACATGATAGAAAACCTCTTGACAAAGAAAGAATCCATACAATGTAGTGGCAAAATTTATTCCGAAGAACACAGGTGGAAATTTGACATCAAGAATGATATTTTTAGGGTTGAGAAACATCCGATGGATAGTGGTAAGCTTATGCTGACCATAAACCGACAACCCATAGTACAATGGTTTAAGGAACAATGGGAAAAGTTACAGCAGAATCTACGTAACTCGGTGCAGAGAGAGCAAAAATCCAGAGGATTTAGAATATAGAATAGCCTATTATTAATAAAATCAAGTATCTATGCATCCAAACAGATTGTTTTTATTACAGAATCAAAATCCTAAGAATTTATAAAAAATGAAGCCTAAAGAAGTTTTGGAAAAATGGATAGATTGCTTTAACAAAGCAGATGCTTATCATATAGCAGAGCTGTATGCTACTAATGCAGTAAATCATCAAGTCGCAAACGAACCAATAATAGGTAAAGAATCAATCTACAAAATGTTTGTGAATGAATTTGCCACTGCTAAAATGGTTTGTATGGTGGAAAATATTTTTGAAGATGGCGAATGGGCTATCATGGAATGGAAAGACTCTCTTGGACTTCGTGGATGCGGATTTTTTCATGTAAAAGATAACAAAATCGTCTTTCAAAGAGGGTATTGGGATAAACTTTCATTCTTGAAGCAACACAATCTTCCAATTGAATAAGTACTATCAGAATACGGACTGGGAAATTGAAATACCCAGTCCGAGTTATATAATGAATTTTACTTGTTAAACTATTTAAAGTCAGTTGGATAACAAACCATACCTTTCACATTCTCAGTAGCTCCAGGTATTAATTCAGCCACCATGCAATATTCATGAGAGACTTCGAAAGGAAATTCAATTCCTAAATCGATAGCCTTGCGATAGCCAAATCGAGGATAATACTCTTTATGCCCCAATACGACTGCTGTGCCGTAACCCAAAAGTGCTGCCCTCTGATGGGCTTACTGAATCAACATCCCCCCCCCAATTCCCTTACGCTGGAATTCCGGCAAGACTGCCAATGGAGCTACACTCAGGGATGTGACAGACTGGGTGTCACTGTCTATCTTTACTTCTGTAAGTAAGATATACCAGACAATTTGTTTTTCTGTCATTTTCTTGTTCTTATCTAATTGTTAGGCTCATTGTTGTTATACATTGTTTAATTATAGATAAATCGTGAATATCCTTCTCTCTTAAATCGTAGCCCGAATGGAATACTTGTTGCCCTTTTGCAGAAATGCAAGGGATGCTTCTGCCTTCAAAGACTGCTGTTCCAAAATAGTCCGGTTGAAATTCATACCAGCCTCCATCCAAGTCGGCTTGTTTGGAAGTGCCGTCCGCATTCAAGACAAAAGGATGGATATCAATATAGCCTAATTCTTTGCTATACAGTTCCACACGGGTGGGCAACCAATTTGTTTCAATTTGATATCCTCTCTCCTGCAAAAGATCAAGGAGTTGGTCTGTATAATTGGCATCAAAATCAATGTCAATATCTCTATGCAAGCGGGTTTGCTGTCCGTACAAGACATCCACTCCCCAGCCTCCATCCAACCAAAACTGCATGTCCAGGCTTTCCAACAAGTCCAAAACTTGAAATAACTCTGTAATCGTAGTGTGTTCTTTCTTTGTCATATAATAATTCTTTAATAAATAATACTATGCGTAATTATCCAACTGCTTGATTGAAGAAATAAAATTTGCACCCACTCCAATCAGAAAGATAACCCATCCGCTGATCATAAAGACGGATGTGATACCCCATGCTTCCACCCAATATCCTGAAGCTACGATACCCAGCATTGATGGAAAGGTACTCAAACTAAAGATGAGAGAAAAAGTCCGTCCAAGCATGTCCGAAGCCAAGTTCTGCTGAATAATAGCGATGAAAAGCGCATGGTAAATGGAATAGGCTATGCCTCCTGTAAATGTTAGGCAAACAAAACCTATAAATGCGCTTGATGGTAAATAACTGGCGCTAATCAGATACAATCCCAATATCACATAAGCCGTATGCATCACTAATGTTTGCTTGCTTTTCAAAGCCTTACAGGCAAGTACTAAACCGCCCAACAATGCCCCTGAGCCCCAACCCATTTCCACAACTCCCATTTGCAAAATGTTTCCGTTGAAATGCAGAAGCGTCATAAAAGGAAATAACGTAAAAACAGGCATAAGGACAAAAGTCACCAGCGTAAAGCATACGAATAAAGGCAAAATGCCCATTGTACGCCGCAAGGTATGCCAACATTCCGTCAGTTCTTTTTTGAAATCTGGAAGAACTTTCGTTTTTTGAAGAGAAGGAATCTGGACACAAAGTAAGGTCAGACAAGCAGCAACAGCTCCGATCACATCTATGAGCAGAATATACTGTATGGGAAGCCAAACAACGAGGCTTGCCCCTACAACGGGAGCTATCACCTCACTGAAGGATTGAATGGAATGGTACAAACCTGATACCCTGACAAGATGGTGCTTGGGAACCAGTAGAGGGATGCTTGCCTGTAAAGCAGGTGCATGAAACGTACTGCCTATTGAACGACAAGCAGTCAATAGATAAAAAAAAGAAAGGTCTTTATAACCCTTGGTTATCACAATAAAAAGACATAGGGTACAGAACGCGATGAACAAGTCCGAATAAAACATCGTTTTCTTTCGATTCCATCTGTCAACATAGACCCCGGCAAACAAGCCTAATACAAATTGTGGTAAAAATCCAGCTAAAATAGCCAGAGATAAAGCTGTCGGGGATTTAAATTCGTTGCTAATCCAAAAAATAATGGAGAAGCCAACAATCGTACTTGTTAAAATAGATATGAGTTGGCCTATTCCTATCACGGCCAAAGTTGATTTCCAATGATTCATTGTGCTAATATTTCATGCGTTTATAGATAAGTACTTTCGTACATTAAGCAAAACGAAATTCTATCCACACAAAAAACTTGTATTATAATCCACTCCTGACGTTGGAATACAATAACAAATACTTTCAGGACGATGTAAAGTCCTGAAAAATCAAACTGAATGGATAGATAAATATTAGTCTTTTCTCATCGGATTCTTTTAATATCGCTACTCTTTTATTATGTAGTGGTTGTATTATCTTAAATAAAACAAAAACACCGACTTTACATTCTTGGGTGTAAAACTGGGTGTTTGTTTTGCAATCTGCTGATTTTCAGCGTTTGTTGCGGAGAGACAGGGATTCGAACCCCGGGTACCTCGCAGTACAACGGTTTTCAAGACCGCCGCAATCGACCACTCTGCCACCTCTCCAGAACTACGGTTAAGTAGTGCTTTTCTCTTAAAGCGCTGCAAAGGTACGAATCATTTTTTAACTTGCAAATTATTCCGCAAAAAAATATTAGAAAAGTATATTTGGAAGTAATAACCGCCCTCTGGCTTCTCCCCATAAATAGGTATTTTTATGCTATTCAGCATAAAATAGGACCCTTTTATATACCTAAACCGAAAAAAGGTTGTAAATTTGCGCGCTCTAAAGGATAACTAACCACTAACTGATTAATTTTATGGAACTGAATAAGACCTTTAAAGATGGACTTTGGAGCAAAGAAATCAATGTAAGGGATTTCGTTAGTAACAACATCACTCCTTATGAAGGGGATGCTTCTTTCCTGCAAGGACCTACCGAACGCACCAAAGCTGTCTGGAATCACTGTCTCAAAGCTCTCGAAGAAGAGAGAAACAATAATGGTATTCGTGCACTCGACTACACAACTGTATCTACTATAACCTCTCACCCTGCCGGCTACATCGATAAAGAAAACGAACTGATCGTCGGACTACAGACCGATCAGGTGTTAAAACGTGCCATCAAACCGTTTGGCGGAATCAATGTGGTTATGAAAGCTTGCCGTGAAAACGGAGTGGAAGTAGATGACAGAGTTAAGGATATCTTCACTCACTATCGCAAGACTCATAATGATGGGGTATTCGATGTGTATACCGAAGAAATTCGTTCGTTCCGTTCATTGGGATTCCTTACCGGACTTCCCGACAACTATGCACGCGGACGTATCATCGGTGATTATCGCCGCCTGGCTCTCTATGGTCTTGACCGCCTGATAGAAGCTAAAAAAGAAGATCTGCATAATCTGACAGGTCCTATGACTGAAGCCCGCATTCGTCTTCGCGAAGAAGTAGCCGAGCAAATCAAGGCCCTGAAAGAGATTAAAGTATTGGGCGAATATTATGGTTTGGATCTGAGCCGACCGGCATATACCGCACAGGAAGCTGTACAATGGGTGTATATGGCTTATCTGGCTGCCGTAAAAGAGCAGGATGGTGCTGCCATGTCACTGGGTAATGTATCTTCATTCCTCGACATCTATCTTGAATATGAATTAAGCCAGGGTACGATAACCGAAACATTCGCTCAGGAACTGATCGACCAATTCGTTATCAAACTCCGTATGGTACGCCACTTGCGTATGCAGTCGTACAACGATATTTTTGCGGGTGATCCCACATGGGTGACCGAATCTATCGGTGGACGTTTCAATGATGGACGTACCAAAGTTACTAAAACTTCTTTCCGCTTCTTGCAGACACTTTATAACTTAGGCCCGTCACCGGAACCTAACATGACTGTACTATGGAGCCCTGAGTTACCCGAAGGTTTCAAAGCATTCTGTGCACAAGTATCTATCGACACTTCTTCCGTACAATACGAAAACGACGACCTAATGCGTGAAGTCCGTCAATCGGATGACTACGGAATCGCTTGTTGTGTTTCATATCAGGAAATCGGAAAGCAGATTCAATTCTTCGGCGCACGTGCCAACCTTGCCAAAGCCCTGCTACTGGCTATCAACGGAGGACGTTGCGAAAATACAGGTACAGTTATGGTAAAAGACATCCCTGTATTGACCGGTGAAACACTGAAGTTCGAAGAAGTAATGGCCAACTATAAGAAAGTATTGATACAAATTGCACGTGTATACAACGAAGCAATGAATATCATACATTACATGCACGATAAGTATTACTACGAAAAGGCGCAGATGGCTTTCGTGGATACTGATCCCCGCATTAACCTCGCTTATGGTGTAGCCGGACTCTCAATCGCCATCGATTCACTGTCCGCCATCAAATATGCACATGTGAAAGCCCGTCGCAACGACATCGGACTGACGGAGGGATTCGATATCGAAGGTGCTTTCCCTTGTTTCGGTAATGACGATGACCGTGTAGACCACCTGGGTGTGGACCTGGTATATTTCTTTAGCGAAGAATTAAAGAAACTCCCCGTATATAAGAATGCCCGTCCTACCCTTTCGCTGCTGACTATCACTTCGAACGTAATGTATGGCAAGAAGACCGGTGCCACTCCTGACGGACGCGCCAAAGGCATTGCCTTTGCTCCCGGTGCCAACCCCATGCACGGACGTGATAAAAATGGTGCAATCGCCTCACTGAGTTCTGTAGCCAAGTTGCGTTATCGCGACTCACAGGATGGTATCAGCAATACATTCTCAATCGTTCCCAAATCATTGGGAGCAACACAAGAAGACCGTATCGACAATCTGGTGACCATGATGGACGGATATTTTACAAAAGGCGCACACCACCTGAACGTAAACGTGCTGAACCGGGAAATGTTGCAGGATGCGATGGAACATCCCGAAAAGTATCCGCAACTGACTATCCGTGTCTCAGGATATGCCGTTAATTTCGTGAAATTGAGCCGCGAACATCAGTTGGAAGTAATCAGCCGCAGTTTCCACGAAAGAATGTAATTGAATGATAAACGTACACTCATACGAGTCAATGGGAACATTCGACGGGCCGGGTCTCCGGCTCGTCGTTTTCCTTCAAGGGTGTAACTTCCGTTGCCTCTATTGTGCCAATCCGGACACAATTGAAGCCAAAGGAGGGACAGCAACCGACCCTGAGGAAATAGTTCGCATGGCCGTCAGTCAGAAAGCTTTCTTCGGTAAAAAGGGAGGTATCACCTTTTCCGGCGGAGAGCCTACTTTTCAAGCTAAATCGCTTATCCCACTTTTTAAAAGACTAAAGGAAAAAGGAATCCATATTTGCCTTGATACCAATGGCGGGCTATGGAACAATGATGTAGAGGAACTATTGGAATTGACTGATCTGGTTTTATTAGATATCAAAGAATTTAATCCGGAACATCATCAGTCTTTAACCGGAAGAAGCAACGAGCAGACCCTGAAAACCGCAGCCTGGCTTGAAACCAATCATAAACCATTCTGGTTGCGATACGTATTAGTGCCCGGCTACAGTGACTTCGAAGACGATATCCGGCAGCTGGGAGAGCATCTTGGAATGTACCAGATGATTCAGCGTGTAGAAATATTGCCTTACCACACCTTGGGTGTTCACAAATATGAAGCAATGAACAAAGAATATATGCTGAAAGGAGTGAAAGAGAATACTCCGGAGCAGATAGAAAAGGCTGAAAAACTATTCAGGCAATACTTCCGGACCGTACAAGTGAATTGACTTATATAAGTGTCGAAATTCGTATTCGCCACAGATTACACGAATTTACACAGATAAAGATTCATTGGCAATCAACAGATTAAGTTCATTCTGCGGTGAATTATGACGACTGCACTTATTTATAATTTTGTAAGTCACGATATAAAAGTCTCCCTGTTCTTGCCTTAATTCATTACAATACAAGGCAAGAACAGGGAGATAATGTAACCGGCATATTTTTTGCCATCCTACTTTAATAAGTGAATCGCAATCCTGCCTGCAAGTTAAAGTTACAAGGCCTTTCTTTTCGGATGGTTTGTACTTTGGAGCCATCATCAAAGAAATACGAAACTCCCGGTTCCACATATAGGCCGACATGATCTGTCGCATTGAATTGCGCTCCCACGGCACCGGCTACAGAAAATTGCAAAGGCTTCACATTCACCTTATCATCCGCCAACTTTCCATAAACACACTTTTCAACCATTCCTCCGGCAGATACATAGAGTGTAAAATATTTCTTTTCCAGAAAATTCCAGTTTCCACGTACAGGAATACCTATATAATGCAATTTCTGACTCTGCATCTTGGTATCCCCCTGCCGTTTGATGTCAGAAGACAACAACGTATAAGTCAATCCCGTCTCTACAGAGAAACCTTTGGGAAGAGACTTACGTACAGACAGTCCGAAGCTAACCGGCTGATGATGTTCATAATCCACCACGGCAGTTGTATTGGACTTCAGGTAAGGGACTCCTTCTTCAAATATAACTTCCTGATCGGCAGGAATACTCACAGCTCCATTCATGATCGTCATCAAGTCGACCCTGTTAGTCATCGGACGGGGCGCAAAATTTTCGGAACCATTTGTCGGAAGTCCACCTCCATTACCGATACCCACTCCCATCGACCATTTACCACCACGTTTAGCAGAAGAGTCTCCGATAGGCAACTGATACTTGTCTTTACCGGACGGTCGCCGCGCTTCTTTCCTCTTTGGAGGCTGCGCCGTCGCACTTTCTTTTTTCTCGATTGCAGCAATTGCTTCCTGTTGCGGCTCAGATCTCTTTTCCTCCGTCACTGCCTCCGGTCGCTTCTCTACCAGGGAGGATACCTCCGGAACAATCACCGGATCAGTATTCTTTGCCAAATAGCCCGAAACAGGGTTAATACTCGTCGTTCCTACCGGCTTAACTGGTTCGGATACAGCTACCTGTACATCCGGCAAGGCAGGTTCCGGCAATACATCCGGGTTGACAGCCAGTGAAGGAGCCGTTGCATAACGGATTTCATCAGCTACCGGACTATTCAGAAAATACAAACTGACAGCAGTCGTTAGCACCAATACCACAGCTGCCGCAGCAACCGCCCACCGGCGATACGGATATATTCGTTTTTCGGTTACAGGCATCAGTTCCCTTTCCAGTCGTTCCCAACCGGAAGCAGGCATCGGCTCCGAATAATCTTCGAGCTTATCCTTGAATGCTTTAATCCATTTTTCGTCTTCTTTCATCATTCTATTTCATTTTTGAAATCCAAGGTTCACCTCAGTATCTGTGAATACATGTCAACCATTGGTCACCAACCATTCTTTCACTTTCTTTGCCAATACACTTTTTGCGCGAAAAAGCTGTGAGGCAGAAGATTTTTCATTAATCCCCAACATCTGTGCGATTTCCTTGTGCGACTTATCTTCAAAGGTGTATAAATTGAATACGGTACGATATCCGGCGGGGAGTTCATTAATAAATTGCATCAGCACTTTCTGTGGTATTGCTTCAACAGCCGAAGCATCCGGTTCTTCATACGTTTCGGGAACTTCATCCAGTGCCGTGGTCTGGTTCATCACGTCGTTCTTTCTTAAGAACTGTAAAGCCGTATTCACCATTACACGCTCCATCCATGCTCTCAGAGAGCCTTCACCCCGCCAGGTAAACTTGTCGAAGGAGTCGAAAATCTTCAGGAAACCGTCGTGTACCAAGTCTTGTGCCATGTCTCTGTCTCCGGCATAACGAAGACAGACACCAAGCATGCGCCCTGCGTACTGCTCATAAAGTTCTTTGCGGGCACGATTATCTCCCTGCCTGCAACGTTCCGACAGCTCTAATTCATTCATTCTCCTAAACACGTGTTTACCTTATAAATGCAGCAAAGATAGAAATACTGCACAGAGAGAACAACTCTTTTATCACTTTTGTTTCTTTAACATTTTAGGATGCAATATTTCATCACTTCCTGCATTTTCTCAATACAATAAAGAATAAATCTCAATGGATAAATAGGATAAAACCAACAAGAAACTTATGAAGAAATTTAATTTAATAACTTTTGCCGTCATCCTGATGTTATTGCCCATATTACAGTCATGTCTGGACGATGCCAACAACGACGAGTGGGTCACTTGTCCTCCGGGTGGAATATTAGCCATCGGCACAATGAAGATTCCCAATGCGGACACTCCAAGGGACTTTTTCATTGCGTTGGACAATGGAGACAATGTACTTCCGGCAGATACGGCCGATATACGCAACAGGAAATACACTGTTGCAGAAGGTCAAAGAGTCTTCGTTGGCTATCTGCAGATGGGAAAAGAGAAGCCCGGATATGAGAACGGTAAAATATTCACGATAGAAGATATATTGACGAAAGAGATCATCCCACTGACGGAAGCTACAGCAGACAGCATTGGAGACGACCGTATCAACGTCACAGCGCATGCACTTACGAAAGATTATCTGACCATCGAATATCAATATCTGGGCAGCATGAATGAAAATAAAAAACACATGCTGAACTTGGTACAAAACGAAATAACAGGTCCCATAAAAGATGACGGATATATCTATCTGGAGTTCCGGCATAATGCCTTTAATGACTCCCCCAATCAATTGGGTTCGAGCCTTGTTTCTTTCAAGCTGGATAGTATAGCCGAGCAATTGGCGACAGCCAAAGGAATAAAACTCCGTGTGAACACCATTTATGACAATATACAGTATGTCACAATAGATATCAACGAAGACAAAAACTTAAAAATAAAATCATTTCATTCTCAATAAAACAACAAGAAACACCTACACAATCAGGCAAAACGAGTAATAATTCTGATACATAAAAGAAATAAGGCGGCGATGTTTGTGAAAATATCGCCGTCGTTTTTATATTATACCAGACACTGAACGGCCTGCAGGGTAAGCATCTCCTTGGGAACCGCCGCCTGAATCTCCTCTTTCAAAACCTGCAGCAGACTGGTGCGGATGAAGTCTTTCCGGGTCACCAGGACAATCTGACGGGTAGGCCGCGGGATAGCAAACGGACGGACCAGTTCTTTCTGCTCTTCGCTCAATTGCATCACTGCCAGTTCAGGAATAAACGTAATCCCCTTACCACTCTCCACCATATGCATAAAGGTTTCCATACTACCCAGCCGATACGCCATTTGGCTGATCTTAACCGCTTCCATCTGACAAAAACGAACCAACTGATCGCGGAAGCAATGCCCTTCGTCAAGAAGCCAAAGCCGTTCCCCTGTCACATCGGACGTACGAATCACATCGTGCTTGAACAACGGTTCCTTCTTTGAGACATAGCCCAGGAATTGCTCGTAAAATAAGGTCTCTTCCGTTAATGCGGCATCATCCAGCATGCTGGCAATGATAGCAGCATCCGCTTCACCGGTCAGCAGAGCCTTGCGAATGTCGGGCGTCTTCATCTCCATCACCCGTATATCAAGATCCGGGTATTTCTCCATCAGTTGCGGAAAGAAACGGGGCAGAAGATAAGGTGCAATCGTCGGTAACACTGCCAATCGGAATGTACCCGACAGGGAGTGCTGTTCTTCGCTGATGATCTCCTTGACACAGATAACTTCCGAAAGAATCTTACGGGCCTGTTCCAGCACTTTCTTACCAATGGCAGTAGGGCAAACCGGTGTCATGCTACGGTCGAACAGTTTCACCCCCAATTCGTCTTCCAGCTTCTGGATCATTGCACTCAAAGTAGGTTGCGTCACCCGGCAATACTCGGCAGCTTTAGCAAAATGCCGGAACTGGTCCACAGCCAGAATATATTCCAATTGTTGTATAGTCATCGTTCTCTGATTTATTAAAGATATAGAATCTATCAATGCAAAGATAGAAATTTTCAGTTTGACACGAATCATTTTGTGCCGTATCTTTGTTCCAGATAAAAAGAAGAAATATAGTATTAACTCAAAAAAAACAATATCATTATGAAGACTTTAAATTATACACATTTGGAAGAAAAAGGAGCTAACACCATCGTACTGTCATTACAGCAACTGCTTGCCGATTTTCAGATTCATTATGCAAACCTGAGAGGATTTCACTGGAACATCAAAGGACACGGTTTCTTCGTACTGCACAGCAAGTTTGAAGATTTATATAACGGAGCCGCCGAAAAGGTGGACGAAATAGCCGAACGTATACTGATGCTGGGAGGAACTCCCGCCAATAAATACAGTGACTATCTGAAGATGGCGCAGATCAAGGAAGTGGACGGAGTGAATAAGGCCGACGACGCTCTGAATCATATTCTCGAAACTTACGGGCATCTGATTGCGGAAGAACGTAAAATCCTGTCTCTCGCCTCTTCACACAACGACGAAGTAACAGTGGCCATGATGAGCGACTACCTGAAAGAACAGGAAAAGATGGTTTGGATGCTGACTGCATACAACGGATAACAGCCGAAAGGGTGTAGCCATCTGACCGAAAAGGTGTAGCCATACAAGCAAAAGGGTGTAGCCATCCCGGCGGGATAGCTACACCCTTTCTGTTTTATTCGATTCAGATGATACTTGTACGTTTGGTAAATTCAATAATCTCCGGAATGTATCCGAATGCGAGCCCGGTCACTGTATCCGCACACCCATAATAGATGGCAATCCGTCCGGTCTCCGAATCATGAAGCGCCGCGCATGGGAAACAGACATTAGGCACATCACCCATACATTCGTAATCCTTCTGAGGTGAAATCAGATAAGGCCCCGAACGGAATTTTACTTTCCAGGGTTGATCGATGTCAAGCAGTGCCGAACCAAAACTATACACAAAACCGTTGCAGGAAGCCAATACACCATGATAGATCAGCAACCAGCCTTCCGAGGTTTCAATCGGGATAGGCCCTGCACCGATCTTGGTACACTGCCAGGCACTGTCTTCGAACGGAGCCGGCGACATAACATGACGATGACGTCCCCAAAACTCCATATCGGGAGACTCGCTATAGAAAATATCTCCAAAAGGAGTATGCCCATTATCACTCGGGCGGCTCAACATCGCAAAACGACCGTTTATCTTACGAGGGAACAAGACTCCATTCCGATTGAAAGGAATAAAGGCATTCTCCAACTGGTGAAAAGTAACAAAATCATAGGTGTAGGCCACACCGATAGTAGGACCATGATAGCCATTACACCAGGTCACATAGTAGCGGTCTTCGATAAAGCAAACCCGTGGGTCATATCCATAGACCCAGGTTCCAACCTCAGCATCATCACATTGAAACTTTAACGGTTCTTCGTTGATATCCCAATGAACAGCATCCTTGCTGAATCCCACATGCAAACGCATGCGACGATTAGTATCATCACAACGGAACACCCCTGCATAGCCATCCTTAAACGGAACTACGGCACTGTTGAATATACTGTTTGAAGTAGGGAGCAAGTCGCGCGGAATAATCGGATTGGCCGAACAACGCCACACTACATCTTTACATCCTGCCGGACGTTCTTCCCAAGGCATAGCCGGCAAAGCAGCACCTGCAATTTTAATTTCTTCCATGATTCGATTAAATTAATATTATGTATATATCTTGTTTATATTGAAAATCTCTTTTTATTTCTTCTTTCCGTCCGGATATGTGAAAGGTACCAGCCAAGTCACGATAAAAGCCGGTATGGTAGCGATAAGTACCCAGATAAAGAAATCGCGATAACCCAGCCAATCGCTCAGGTATCCGCTCATCATTCCGGGAAGCATCACCCCCAGATTCATAATACCGGTAGCAAAAGCATAATGTGCCATCTGATGTTTGCCGGGAGCCACTTGCTGCATCATAAAGAGCATCAATCCGACAAAACCAAACCCGTAACCCAAGTATTCAGACACAATGGCCATACCAATAATCCATAGATCGGAAGGCTGGTAAAGGGCTAACAGGAAATATACCAAGAACGGAATATTAAAAGCGCAACATAAAGAAAACAAAGTCTTCCGAAGTCCGAAAGCCGAAATGTAATAACCGGCCAAAAGCGAACCGAGAATAAAAGCTCCCGCTCCGAACGTACCATATACCAGTCCGATATCCTGAGTGCTGAGTCCCAATCCACCATCCGCAACCGACGCTTTCAGGAACAACGGTACAATCTTGATGGCATATCCTTCGGCAAACCGGTACAAAATGATAAAGACAATGTAGAAAGCAATATGTTTTTTTTGGAAAAAAGAGCGGATGACTTCCCAAAGCATATTCAATGCGTCACTCATCGTATTCACTTCACCGGAAGCTCCTCCTCCCGAAGGCAAAATCCGGATGTGGTAAAGACCGATCAGAATCATAATACCCGCACACATCAACATGACAATCATCCAGGCATGTACCACTCCAAATTCATCCTTCAGCATACCTGCCAGCCAAACCAAGCCTCCGTTGGCAAGTATCTTGGCCAGATTATAAAAAGCTCCCTGCCAACCGATATACTTGGCTTGCTGGGTAGCAGTCAGTTCAGTCAGGTATACTCCGTCACCCGCAATGTCATGAGTCGCACCACTGAGAGCAATGATCCCCATCAGAGCGATGGCATAACGAAAAAAGTCGGGCAGCGGCAGCGAAAGTGCTACCAATGCAAATGCCAGTCCGGTAATGATTTCCGTAGCGACAACAAAGTATTTTTTCGTTTTAAACATTTCCAGAAACGGACTCCATAAAGGCTTCAATGTCCAGGGAAGCATAATGAGAGAAGTCCAGAAAGCAATCTGTGCATTCGACACTTCCATATCGGAAAACATAAGGACAGAAACCATCGAAAGGGCCACAAACGGCAATCCCATAGCAAAGTAAACAGTAGGCACCCAACATACAGGGCTTATCGGCTTTTTATTCATCAGTTAGTTTTTTATAATAATTCCATCGGTTAACAATTCCAGTAAGCAAAGATAGGGGATATTAAAAACATAACCCAAGATTACGACAAGAAGTTGCTTTCATTATTTAATAATACAACTCACCCGGGAAAACTACTAACCTCTATCACCCTTTTTTTATTAAACTTTATCAATACAATACACGCAAAGAAGCACCGAAGACTTTCATCCCCGATGCCTCTCGCCCCCTTATCTACAATCTAAACACCTCTATTGCTTCACATATAAATTTATCTCAGCAAAACCGGTATAATTATCCGGAGTCAGACAGTTTATTCTGAATTCCTTTACATTCGGGATAGGTGGTTCGATGGCCGCATATTGCGGATCAGCCCCTTTAAAATTTCTGAAAGTCAAGACTCTCGGGTAAGTAACCCACTCGGTTTCACCCTCTTTCCGAACCTTAATCTCAGCACTTCTCAGATTATAACCCGATCCGTAGGCACTCTGTTTAGTGACCGAAAATCCGGTTAAGGTAACAGGCCGGTCCAGTAGCGTATTCCACCAACACTCTCCGGCATTAGCCACTCCCCATGTAAACCAAGTAGTATTTATCTCACCGTCAATAGCCAGATGTGCACCATATTTAGCATCATCATCGGCATAAACATTGCTGCAACTTACACTCCACGCACTTCGATCTACAGCGGACCAATTCCCGGGTTTCGTATAACTGGTATAAAGCACGCTGGTATAAATCCGGATATAAACCGTCTTCATAGATGTACTGACAGCCTGTTCGTCCATGCCCGTAACTCCTTTAAGCGTCACGGGAAGCACATATCCGTCAGGATTAGTCAACTTTTCTATATTCTTCAAAACGACCTGAAAAGATGAATCGGCCACTGTCTGTCCCGTTTTTAAGACAACTTCACTTGTTTCAATGGTATAATTATCTTGGGGCAACAACTTACATTTCGTCTTATTGGCAGAATTGTAAGTATCCACTTTCAGCGTATCTACTCCCAAAGCGACAGTGACATCCCGCGTAACCGGCTGTACGGCACACAATTGTATTTCAAAATCAGAACGGTCGGCAGTAGAGGAATTGCTCACACAATCCACCACTACCGCAGCACCCATTTCGGCCCCCGGTGCAACTCCCGTTCTGATATATATCTTTTGATATTTGTCCATTTCATCATCATCGTTGCTGCACGAAGCCAACGATACAAAGCCTGTTATCAGGCAGATTAAGGTCACAAAATTCAAATGTCTATTCATATCTTATCTTCTTTTTACATAGTTATTGCTTATCAAAACGAACATGCTCTTTCCAGACAAGAGTTCCTCCTGCCACCAAATCGTATCCGTGTCCGGTACAGTCGGCAAAGGCATTTCCTTTACCTTCATCCATTTTCCAATAGCCTATCAGGTTCGGATCGGCGGGTTTCACGGCAAAATACATGTTGGACTGAATTTGCGTCTGGCTGATTGCGCTCTTCCAAAGACGCACCTGGGCCATCTGACAATTGTTGCGGAAGTAGCTACCGCTCGAAACCATGTTCATCTTGTCGAATCTTACCGGGCCACCCTTTGTCTGCAGAGTCACGTCGAGCACTCCGTTGATATAAATCGACAATAACCCGGAAGAATTATAAACGAAGGCCAGATGATACCACTTATTCTTCTCAAACAAAGTCACCGTATTGACCTGACTTCCAAGTGTCTTCACCTGTAATGAATTATAAGGGATCATAGCGTCACCGAAACGGATATAAACCTCGTGGTCGCTGCTGCCCGAATTAAATATAGCCTGATTATTAATATCGAATCCGTCCATCTGTACCCAAGCCTCGAGTGACCATTCATTGGTTGTCACTCCCCACAATTCGTCCTTGGAGGGCTTCACGGCATTGGTCGTATTCATAAACGGTACAGACTGTATCAGCGGCTTATCCAGCAAAATGATAAACTTCGACGAAAGCCCGATTGTGGACACCGGTCCCTGAATTTCTGTGAGAGATACCGGAATAGCATACAATTCTCCGTTTTCGTTTGAATAAGGTTTCACTCTAAACTCACTGGGGATTGCGCTAACATCGCCTGCCGCTATCTTTATCTCTTTGTCATAAGTAAAATACTGCTCGGGAAGGACTTCGTACGAAGTTTCATTAGCTTCATTGTACTCTTTAAGAATAGAAGGATCTACCGTCAGGACAGCAGTCACATTTTCGGTTACAGGCTGTCCCACACGTACGGTCAGAGTAGTTGTTGTTACATTTTCAGGATCAACGGTAACCTTTGCCGAACCATTCTCGGATGCTTCATTCAAATAAATCGCATTGTCGATAACCTGGTAATCGGCATCGTTGCATCCTGCCAGGATCATCGGCAGAACGAAACAGGCAAGCAAACATTGTTTTATTGTTATTCTTTTCATAATCAAATTCTTTAAAGTCATTTTACAGCAGGATTCATTATTCTGATTGCTTCACGCAGGTACTTATATTCGATGTCGCCCGGATAGTCATATTCCATGTGATAGGTGCCTACTCCCCCCTTCCGTACCTGTTTTCCGTCAATAGTCGGAGTCCAGCGTGCCATGCCGGCAAGTGCTCTCATTTTGTTTCCGTAACGATCTACATAATCACCTCCTCCTGTCGGAGCATAAGATTCGAAATTCTCCGTAACGATGTACATATTAGCCACTTTCTCCGGAGGAAGTATTCCTTTAAAGTTGGCAATCGTACCAGCCAGACGTCTGTCAAGATTAGCGTCGGAATTACCCGCAAGGTTAGAGTATGCCTGCACAATGAAATAGTCAAAGTAAGGCCCGGTTTCCGGATGAATACTTTGAGGCTCGCCATCAATCACAAGTAACCGTCCCGTACCCGATTTAGGTCCGATTCTTTCTCCCAGTGCTTTCACGAAAGTGAGCATATTCTCGGGATAACTTGCCAAGTTTCCGGGAGAACCATAATTAGGTTCATAATCGATGTCGAAACCATCGTATCCATACTTATCAATGGAGTCACAAATAGCATTCGCATATTTTCTGATGGCACCGTCGATAGCTTCCTGATCACCATCCTTCCAGCCCCAGTACTCCTTATAATTCTCTTTATGCTCTTCCGGAGTCAACTGATCGCCTACATTAGCCACGATAAAACACATTAAGGCGCGTGTACCCTTCTGTTCTTTCACCTTCTTTTTGTCCAACATCCGGGCCTCATCAAGATTTTTCCAGTTACCCCAAATCGAAACGAAGTCCACACTATCGGGAAGCCCCATCAGACTGCCCACCATCGAAGCCCCGACACCCGTCCAGCCTCCAAACCAACCGAATGCAACCGAATGCTCCGAACGTTTATATGCTCTCAGATTCTCGTAATAATCATTTCCCGGCATTTCAAAAAAGTCTTCCGCTTCAGGTTTGGTCCAGTCACTGCAACCCCAAAGCATGCTGACGAACAATGCAAAAACTACTATATTTAAATATCTCTTTTTCATTTTCTTTTCTCTTTATTAGCTTAAACATCAATTCTTTTTAGCCCACCAAAGATCGGTAGCTCCGGTATCCGGACCACCCAACATTGAAACGGCAGCCGAAACATTGGCTGAATTTCCCTGTTTTTCGGACAAAGGAAAAGGTAAACGCCGCAATTGCCGATTGGTGTCGATCACTCCATTACTCAAATTGCTGACAGATGGAAACACTTCCGGATAACCTGTGCGCCGATAGTCGGCCCAACCCTCAAAGCCCAGAGGGAAGTTAGCAATCCATTTCTGAGTAATGATCCGCTCCAGTTTCTCTTCCGTCGAAGCACCTTCGTTCCAGGCAATCGTAATCTTGGTTTTCGGTGTATAATTGCATTTAGCCGGGTTTACCGGATCGACAAAAGGTTCAGGCACAGCCACTGCATTGGCCAGATATTCGTCTGCCCCGCTCACTTTCCGTTGGTCGAATGATAGCTTAACGCCTTGCTCGTAGAAGTCACGGGCACTACCTCCCATATCCCAACCACGCAGGGCACCTTCAGCACGCAAAAAGGCGGTTTCAGCCGCACAAAACATCAACATGTCGTCTTTCTGTTCGTAGTTGGGCATGGAATATCCCGAATAAGTTGCCGGCTTCACTCCTTCCAACCCTGACCGCATACCCATATACGGGCTATCGCCTCCCAACTTGGAGGTGGTGAAATAGACTGCACTGCGAGGATCGGAATATCCTTTCATATAACTGGCTATAGTGGCATTGATACGAATCTCTCCCCAACTGGAGGCCACCAGCCAAAGAGGATTGGGCTCGGCACCTACACCGACATACGCGTTATTATCGTTCGTATCTATCAGTCCGCGGGTGCTCTTTACCGCTTCTTCGGCTTTCGTACGGGCAAGTTCGGGGGACACATTACTGATGCGGACAGCCAAACGCAGTTTAAGTGAATTAGCAAAACGCATCCATTTATTATAATCACCATTATAGACCGGATCATAACCCTCCAACGGTTTCAGTCCCCCCACTTCATCTACAAATTCACCCAACATCTGTATTGCATAATCCAGATCTTCAAACATATGTTTATACACATCTTCCTGGCTATCGTAGGCAACAGCCGTTTTACCATTGGCCACCTGGCTGTAGGGAATGGGACCGTAACAATCGGTTACACGCAACATTGTATTCACACGAAGGAGTTTTGCCATCGCCCAATAGTGGCCTTTTCCACCTGTCGCAGTCTCCAACTTGAAGTAATTGGAATAGAATTTTTCAAAGGGGGTGTTGAAAGGAATCTGATTCCAGGATTCCGTCTGATTAAAAGTATTGAAGTTGGACCCACCCCATGAGTTGGCCATCGTAAGATAACCACTGAAAGGTCCGGCTACCATTTGATCGATCATCTGATTGTCATTCTGCTGTACATTGATTCCGGTAGTAATCATGGTTGCAAACAGCATGGGCGGATTGAGTGAATGGGGTTCATAGGGATTGGTATTATACTCCTCAAAATTATCGGTACAGCAGCACAGGAAAGGTGTGACAGCTGCGGCCAAAACTATATTTAATATTTTCTTTTTCATGATCGACTGGTTTTAAAATTGAAATTTGACATTGAAGCCAATATTACGTGTACTCGGTTGCATAAAGTAATCTACTCCCTGATAGAAGTTACTGGTAGTGGAAGGTGTCATTTCGGGATCGAACGGTGCTTTACAATAAATCATCCAAAGATTCTTCCCTACGATACCTGCCGTTATGCCTACTTTATTATTAAACCATTTACGAGGTAACGTGTAGCTTAGGTTCAGCTCGGACAATCGTATGTTCGTTGCACTATAAGTATAGTACTGTCCCAACCCTCCGGTAGAACCACCGATGGTCTGATAATAAGATTTGGCATCTACAAATCCGTTATTGATCCACACTCCTCCGGCATCGCGAGCGTCGGCTGTAGCTTTGGACACACCATAATAATCAAGTATACCCTGAGTGTTCGATACGCACAATCCACCGACACGAGCAGTCAGAACCACTCCCAGATTGATGCCCTTATAAGAGAATGTATTGCTGAATCCCATGTTGAAATCAGGATTCATCGTACCAATTTTCTTCGGTTCGGCATAATCCTGCACTCCAACTTTGCCTGTCTGAGAATCTACCCAGATATTACCGTTACCGTCTGTACGCAACCCTTTATCCACATAGAGGTCTCCCATTGTTCCGCCCTCTCTCAATATAACTCTGGGGCCATATCCGTCGGCACCCAGCACAGCCATACGCAGTTCGGGCATATCGATAATTTCACCGGTTATCGGATTCGTAGCACCGCTGGCAAGACGTTTCACTTTATTACGATTCATCGTATAAGTCAGACTACTGTTCCAGCTAAAGTCTCCCCATGTATTATTGTATCCTAACGCCAACTCCAAACCGTAATTCTGAATATTACCCGTTTGTACAATGGCCGAAGAATAACCACTCGACGATGCCAAAGTGATATTAAAGGTCTGGTTATAGGTATTCGAATGATAGTAAGTGGCATCTATACTGAAATGATTCCACAGTCTGGCATTCAAACCGATCTCCCACGAACGGGTATCTTCCGGCTTCAAGTTGGTGGCAGGCAGAGTGGTTGAAGATCCCCACTGATGGGATTGTTCATTGAACTCAAAACCCGGATTCGATAAATAACGTTCAAAAGATGAAGCCACAGAACTGTATGAGCCACGTAGCTTTGCATAAGAAATAAACTCGGGCAACCGGAACATCTCGGATAAAACGACAGAACCTCCGATGGAAGGATAAAAGAATGAAGAATGCTTGGTAAATGCCAGTTGGGACTCCCAGTCATTTCGTCCGGTCAGGGTCAGATATGCCATGCTCCGCCATCCCAATTCTATATTGGCAAATACACCCTGAGATTGGTCATGATATCCGAACTGTTTAGGTTTATAATTGCTTTCATAATTGATGTTTCTCACTGTAAAGAAGTTAGGTATCCCTGCCAAATCACCTTCATTCCCCATTTGTTCGTAAACCAAATCCTTGATAGACGCACCGATATTGGCATTCAGCGAGAAGTCCCCTATTCTCTTATCAATGTTTACCATCATATCGGCATACGTATTGCGGTCCGTACGATTTTGATCGGAATAGAAACCATTGGCACCGGCAAAGGTAGTCAGAGTAGATGCATAACGTTCCTGAGTCATGCGAATATCGGAATTATCCACCTTGACACGTCCGGCTACATTGAGCCAATCCGTGAGCTTATAAGTTAAGCTTGCATTAATCATGTAGCGCTTCTTTTCTGTCTTGCGGTTCATGCGTTTCATAATCCAATATGGATTTTGCAAACTTAATCCCTGATGTCCGTAAGGCCAGAACTGTACGTTCACTCCACGGCTTTCGCTATATCGTTCGAACATACGGATCTCCTCAAAATTGTCGTTACGGGGAAAGAGGTAGAGTGCCGGCAGCGGGTTGAAGTATTGTCCCTGTGCCGTTATATTCTTGTCATTCTGAATGATATAGCTGGCACCTACATCCAGAGTCAGCCTATCTTTCAGAAAAGTGGCCGTATTCCGGATAGAGAAATTGTAGCGGCTATAACTGTTATTAGGCAAAATACCTGTCGCATTGGTTGTTGAAGCCGACGCATAGGTCTGGTTTTTCTTTGTTCCGGTCGAAAAAGAAATAGCGTTAATTACATTCACTCCGGTATTAAAGAAACGGGAAGGATCATAGCTTTGCTTGGTTTTATTGCCCCAGCTTGCAAATTCTCCCGGATTGTTTCCATACCGGTTTTGCATCTCCGGCATCATGTATGCGTCAGAGAACATCGTATTATTGCTGACAGTCAGAGTTGTCTTTTCGGCAGATCCTTTCTTGGTATTGATCAATACGACTCCATTGGCAGCCGCATTACCATACAAAGCTGCCGCAGAAGGACCGGTCAGCATATTGATACTTTCAATATCATCCGGGTTAAGATCCGCTACTCCGTCCGAACCGCTTTGGGTGGCAAAAGAACCTTCACTCTTACCAAAGCTTACATTGAACATCGGAATACCGTCAATTACATAAAGAGCATTATTATCTTTCGTAATGGACTTGGTACCGCGCATCACGACTCTCGAAGCAGAACCAACTCCACCGGCTGAGTTATTGATTGTTACTCCGGCAACTTTACCTTGCAAAGAGTTGATAAAATTGGCATCCTTCACTGTATTGATAGCATCACCACCTACTTGCTGTACGTTGTAACTCAACGCCTTTTGCGCCCGCTTGATACCTAAGGCAGTCACTACCACTTCGTCAAGCACTTCTGCGTCTTCTTTCATAACAATCTTCAAAGGCTTGGAGTCTGTCACCGTAATGGCCTGCGGAGCATAACCGATATAGGAGATCTCAATAACATCTCCTTTCGCAACCGGCAAGGAGAAGTGCCCGTTCATATCGGTAATTGTCCCGTTCGATGTTCCTTTCACCAAAATACTCACTCCGATCAGTGGTTCGCCTTTGGCATCCGAAATATTTCCTGTAACCGTAACTTTCTCCTGTTGAATCGAATGGTTCTTATCAGTGGTCGAAAGAATAAGATGTTTGTTCATAATAGAATAGGAAAGTCCCGTTCCACGAAGCAGACGGTTCATGACCGTCGTGATATTTTCGTTAGAAGCCTTGATAGAAACAGGTTGAGTGGGGTTAACATCCCCGGTGTTATACACAATAGATAATGAGGTTTGACGTCCTATTTCATTCAGGACACTGCCCAAAGAGGCTTTGGTAAAGTCGATATTCACCCGTATATCTTGCGCTGAAGCAAAGATAAAAGCAGGCATCGACAATAGAAAAAATAGCAAGTACTGAAACTTGTGTTTCACTGATTTCTTCATCTTGTTCTTTTTTTAATTAGAAAATGTTTTTAGGTAAAATTGAAAGGTTTAGCATAAAGGATCGCTAATACATGTTAAGGTTGGTTTTAAATTAAGGGTCATTATTCATCACTACAGATTTTTAGGTTAACTATATCTCTTTTCTGTTAATAGTACATTTCAACTTATAAACATACTAAATCAAGAAGCGGATTTTTTCGAAAAAAGAATAAAAAAAGAATAAGAATACAGATCAGAAGATAAAAAAAGGGAACTATTTCTTTACAGAAACAGCCCCCTCTTCGTGATTTAGGTTATAAAATATTTTTGTTATCTATTCGTCTTAGGAGTCAATATTATATTGTTATCCTCACATTTATAATCGAAACGTTTGGTAAGAGCGAGTATAGAAAGAATTTGTCTTATATCATCGTCCGTACTAAAAGTACAGGTAAAACGGTCTTTTTGCAGTTGTGCATCCGAAATAATGAAATGAACATCAAAATGTTTTTCAAGACACTGCACTATTTCCTGAAGTGTGGCCTGTTCGAATTTCAGTTTTCCGTTAATCCATAGCAATACATCTCCCGGACGGTTGGCTTCTGTAAGCATGGGTTGCATCGTACGGGTATCCACACTCAGCATCTGTCCCGGCTTCAACAAAATACCTTCCTCTTCAGACTGCCCCGGCAATTGGACTTTTACTGATCCCTTCAATAAAGTGGTCACCACCTTTTCTTCGGACGGACGTGCCCGGACATTGAATTTTGTACCGAGCACGCAAGTCCTGACATCATTACTATTAACAACAAAGGGTTTTGTCTTATTACGTGATACCTCAAAATAAGCCTCACCACTCAAGTCGACCTGTCTTTCCCACTTCCAGAAAGAAGGCTTATAGACGATCTGTGTTGAAGCATTCAACCATACTTTCGTTCCATCCGGTAAAACTGCCTGTGCCCGCTGCCCTGATTCGGTAGCAAAAATATATCCTGCCGACTTTCCGGAGGAAATCCAGTATAGGGCACCGACAGACACCAACAGACCGCACAGGAAAGCTGCCAAAGGCATCGCGTAACGTTTCCATTTTGATACACGTATTCTATGCACTGATTTTTTCTCTGACTCTTTGTGCTTTATCCGGTCCTTCAAAACGCTTAGTGAATTTTCGGTGTCCACACCATCCATTGCCACCTTACGTTCACCGACAAAAAGCATATAATAAAGTTGGTCCAGTTGTTTTTTGTGTTCTGCAGAAGCATGATACCATGCCTCCACTTCCAGACACTCTTCGGCATCTGATTCTCCTTTCAGATAGTTCAGTAGTTTTGTTTCATCCATTGTTTTAACCAAATCTTTAATACCTATATCATACACTGTTACGTATAATACAGTTCAGAAAACAAAGTTACTAAATAAAACACAAACTTTTTTTTCTTCAGAAAATCATTTTGCAGGTAGCAAAAATTTAGCTACGTTTGTTCGCTAATAACAATGGAGAGAAGAATGGCACAGACTCTGACTAACCTAAACATAAATGATAATAATGCCGTTATATCAGCCCTGCGAGAAGGGGATGAAGAGGTGTTTGATCATATCTACCGTTACTATTTTCGTGGATTATGCGCCTTTTGCTCTCAATATGTCACTCTGAGCGAATCGGAAGAAATCGTGCAGGATACTATGATGTGGCTATGGGAAAATAGAAAAACCCTTATACCGGAACTTACTTTAAAGACTCTTCTCTTTACTATCGTCAAGAACAAAGCGCTTAATAAAATCTCTCATTTTGAAATAAAACGCAAGGTGCATCAGGAAATTGCGGAAAAATATGAAACGGAGTTCTCTTCACCTGACTTTTACCTGGAAAACGAACTATTCAGATTGTACGAAGAGGCTTTAAGAAAACTACCGGCCGAATTTCGCCAGGCATACGAAATGAATCGAAGTCTTCAAATGACTCATAAAGAAATTGCGGAGAAACTGAACGTCTCTCCGCAAACAATCAATTATCGCATAGGGCAAGCCCTGAAAATATTACGGTCCGAACTAAAGGATTATCTCCCGCTGATCATGTTGTTTTTATTTCTGCAAGGGCATAAATGAAATAGCTTGTCCGCCACCGGCTGCCATACGGATATTCAACGTATCGTCTGCAGTCACCTCCTGTTCCGTAATCTGATACTCTGTCGGATTGGTTTTCCAATCAGCTTTCTCACCATCAGCATAGATGATTGCTTTATAGGTCTTCCCCTTCTCTAAAAAATCAAGACTGACAGGCAAGACCCGCGGTTCTTCATTCGTAGAGGCACCCAGGAAATAATTCTGTTTAGCCTTCCGTACCACTGCTACAAACTCTCCCGGCTCACCGGCCAATGCCCTCGATTCGTCACAATCAGGATCGAAATCACGGAAGAACCGGAAGGCAGGATGCCCTTCATAGTGCTCGATCATATCAGATGCCATTTGTAACGGAGAATATAAAATCACCCAATTAGCCAACTGCTTGGCCAATGTTGTATTGACGCGACTATTGCCCTTATCCTGATCATTCCACTTCTGACGTTTAGGAGAATCTTTCGTCTGTGTAAACAAAATATCAAAAGTACCCGGAGTATAGTCCATCGGACCACCCAATAAGCGGGTAAACGGCAACATTTCATGATGTGAAGGAGGATTACCTTCGCTCCAGGCATTCCACTCCATACCGCGGGCGCCTTCACGTGTCATCATATTGGGCCAGGTACGTCGTATACCGGTATCTTTGATAGGTTCGTGCGCATCAAGAGTCATACGATAACGGGCAGCCGTCTCAACCACTTTTTGATAATGGTTCACTCCATATTGTCCATGATGTGAATGTCCGTCAGGAAAAGCACCGGCATAACCTGTTTTCAGAATATGAATGCCCTTATCGGTATACCATTTGATTGCCTTCTCCATCTGGCGCTCGTAGTTGGGAATGTTTCCACCGGTTTCATGATGTCCGATGATCTGAACATTCTTTTCACGTGCATAACGAGTTATTTCATCCATATCAAAGTCGGCATAAGGTTTAGTAAAGTCAAAACTCTGCATACCTCCCCAACTTTCCCATCCTTCGTTCCACCCCTCAAACAACACACCTTCGATGTTATTGGCATGAGCAAAATCAATGTATTTCTTGGCATTGGCGGTTGTAGCGCCATGCCGATCGTCCATCTTCCAGGTTTCCACTCCCAGATGCATCCCCCACCAGACACCGACATATTTTATCGGCTTGATCCAGTCGGTGGTATCCAGTTTACAAGGTTCATTCAGGTTAAGGATCAACGACGAATTAATCAGTCCGACAGCTTGCGGAGCAATCTGAATGGTACGCCATGCAGTGGTAAAACGATTCTCTTTACGAGCTTTAATTCCATCGGGCCATGAGGCAAGTTCGGATTTCAGAGTATTTTCACCATCCTTCTTCAAAGTCATTTCCGGAAAATCATAAAGAGCAGCTTCATGAATGCTGCCATACACCCCTCCGGATGTTTTGAAAGTGAAAGGAGTATTGGCATTCTCCACTTCACTGATCTTCTGTTTCGAGTACAGCAATTCATAAGTCTCGAAACTGGCAGGAATAGACCAAGAGGTCCCGTCTTCATGAAAGCGGAAAGCAGTCAGTTCATCGGTGATCAACAAAGAGTCGACACCGGGCACCTCATACTCGTAACGAAAGGCTACACCATCATCAAATGCACGAAAACGAAGAGTCAATTCCACATTAGCGGCATTTTTCAGAAGAACCGCCATTTCATTATAATGATTCCGGTTCGTTTTATTCTCTCCCCAAGGCTGCGTCCAGATCTCGTCTTTATCGGTAAAGACAGTGTTCACCACACGAAATCCCCGATTAAGATCGATTCCCTCTTTCGCTTCGAAACCGAGCGGAGAGTTATCCAATAAAAGGGTATCGTTGACAGTCACCCGATACATCATCTTTCCATCGGTATCCGCAGTAAAAGCCACTTTGATATGTCCGTCCGGAGAGGCTAATTCCGTCTTCGGAACACAACTATAAAAGCCCATCAGCATCAAGGCGATGAGTAATATATGCAAAATCTGTTTCATGGTTACAATTCGTTTATACGGTTTAGAATTCCAAATCAGCCAGATGTGCATTATGATCGGACAAATAGGTGGAATCTGTAATCGCAGAAGAAATAATCTCTGCATCTGCCACCTTGATTTGCGGAGTTACGAAAATGAAATCGATCTTTTCCCGTTCGGCCACAGGTACTCTTCCGAAATCATGGAAAGTATAGTTCTCACCGGACTGTTTCCCGGCTATCTTCCATGCATCTTTCAAGACAAACTCATTGGATGTGATCGTTTTGTAAGCTTCCCACTCTTCAGAAACATTAAAGTCTCCGGTCATCATAGCAGGATGTGTACCGGCTATTTCTTTTATCTTATCAATAATAAGCAGGGCACTGTTACGACGAGCTTCCGTACCAACGTGGTCAAAATGGGTGTTTAACATCAGAAACTCTTTTCCGGTAGTTTTATCCTTTAATTTAGCCCAAGTAGCCACGCGGGTACACGCGGCATCCCAACCAAGTTTGCCGATACTATCCGGATGTTCGGAAAGCCAGAATGTATTACTGTCTAACAAATCATATTTATCTTTCCGATAGAATACAGGAGCATATTCCCCCTGAGTCTTTCCATCCTCGCGTCCCACACCTACATAGGCATAATCAGGCAGGCCGGACAACAGGTCTTTCAACTGATGATTCAGTACTTCCTGCATTCCCAGCACATCGGGATGTTTCTCACGGATAAATTCACAGACCTTCTCTTTACGATACTTCCAGGAATTCAAACTGTCGCCCAGATTATCATAGCGGATATTAAAGGTCGCCACACGAACATGGGTAATCGGATTAGAACTGCAACCCGCCAAAAGCAGGGTAATAAAAACTCCGATAAAAAAGCAAATCTTATTCATTAGTTTATATGTGTTGGTTATTAAATTTAAAGCTATTTCGTATATGATACAACTAAAGAAGAAAAAACACTTAGCAATCTGTCCGATAAGTGAGGGCAAGTTGCCGGCAAGCGGCACGATTGATCTTTCCCGTTTCCGTCAAGGGTATAGCCCCGACTGACAAAATCATCTTGGGTAACTGATATTTGGACAGAAGCTCCTTCATCTTTGTTTCCGGTAACTCTGCATCTGCCCCCTTCTCTACCAAAAGCACAACCGCCTCTCCTAATCTGGCATCGGGTACAGAAGTGATTGCAAAAGGAACTCTCATCCAGGGACGAAGTATCTCTTCTATCTGCTCTGCCTGTACTTTGATACCTCCGGTATTGATGGTATTATCCTTCCTGCCCAAAATAGAGAAGCTGCCATCGGAATAGATCTCCGCAACATCATTTGTCACCAAAGTGGTATCACAAACCAATGGAGCATCGATCACCAATGTATGTTCGGACGAAAGAGAAAGCCGCACCGAAGGAAAAGGCCGGTACAACATACTCGCATCCGGTCCGTTCAACTGTCTTAAAGCAATATGTGAAAGGGTTTCTGTCATGCCATACGTAGAATAAACCTTAACCGGTAATTGCCGTATTTCAGCTTCCAACCCTGCATCTATTGCCCCTCCGCCTATAATAAGAATATCGGTCCGGCAGAGCCTCTCTTTTTCTGCCGATACCTGCAGTGTGTTGTAAACCTGCAACGGCACCATAGCGGCAAAGCGAAGCGGTATGTCCACGTCCGCCATCGGATGCCCGGAAGGAGTCCGGATAACCAGATTCAACCCTGCCACCAATGCCCGGACCACCACCATCTTCCCGGCAATATATTGCAAAGGCATACACAACAATACGCTATCTCCTTGTCGAAGTCCCAGAAACTCACAAGTCAGCCGGGCACTTTGCATCATCTGCTCCTTACGGACCTTCAGCAGTTTGGGAGTCCCAGTAGAACCGGAAGTTTTCACTGTCAGATAAGGAGAATCACTGAACCACTCTTCCAGAAATCGGTAAAGTTCGTACAAAAATCCCGATGCCTCCTCCGTGTGACAAGCCACCAGCCTTTTCACGTCCTCCTTGGAAAGCACACTGCCTTCCAACATTAGGTGTTGTTCTTCTCTATTAAATATCATGTGCCGACTCCTCTTATTTGCAAAACCATAAACAATCTTTTCGAATCTCGAGGGGCATCTCGACATTGTCCGTAAACAGTAGCCCGGTACCTAATCCTTGTGGCAACGGATTCCGGAAAGTCGCACACCATTGGGCTATGGCATTCAGACCGATATTCGACTCCAGCGCAGATGTGATCCACCATCCGATATGTTGCTTTTCCGCTTCTGCAATCCATTCGTTGCCACCACTGATCCCGCCATGCAGAGATGGTTTCAGTATGATATACCGGGGGTGGATAGCCGCCAGCAATTCCCGTTTTCTTTCAAGGGCATTGCAACCTATCAGTTCTTCGTCCAAAGCAATAGGAAGCGGGGACTCAGCCGCCAGACGGGCCATTTCCTCCCACTGCCCGGCCCGGATAGGCTGCTCTATGGAATGTAGGTCCAATTCGGCCAACCGATTCAGTTTATCCATAGCATTGGCAGGTGAGAAAGCTCCATTGGCATCCACTCTCAACTCTATTTCTCTGGCGGAATAGTGAGCACGGATATGTCTCAACAGGGCTAATTCTTCTTCAAAGTTTATCGCACCGATTTTTAGTTTGATACAGCGATATCCCGCCTGCATCTTGACTTCGATCTGTTGCAGCATTCTGTCAAAACTTCCCATCCAGATAAGTCCGTTAATAGGTATACCGACTTCTCCGCGCGAAAAAGGAGTATCCCATAATGCCCAGCTCTGTGTTTCGTAATGGCGCAGTGCTGTCTCGAGTCCGAACAGAATAGAAGGATACCCACGTAAAGATTCTATATCCAGTTCTCCCGTTTGTTCCAGTCGCTGACAGGCACTCCGAAGCACCTGTTCATAATCCGGCAAGTCATCACAACTCAGTTTGGGTAACGGAGCACACTCTCCTACTCCGACACGTCCCGGACACTCTATGGAAGAAAGATGGATATACCAGACATTCCGGGTAGTATAAGAACCACGCGAAGTTCCCGCAGGTTGCTTGAAATGAAGAACGCGTGGAATAATGTTTATTGTATACATAAAAATGATATAAAGAAAAGGCCTCCCATCAAGAAGGCCTCTGTCTGCTTATGGAAATTTAGGATATTGTTTAAAGTCCGGTTTACGCTTCTCCAGAAAAGCATTCTTGCCTTCCTGTGCTTCATCGGTAAGGTAATAAAGCAGAGTGGCATCACCTGCCAGTTCCTGAATACCGGCTTGACCGTCGAGTTCGGCATTCAGACCGGCTTTAATCATGCGGAGTGCCAACGGACTAAGCTGCATCATCTCCTCCGCCCACTGAACATACTCGTCTTCCAGTTTATCCAGCGGTACCACTTTATTGACCAGCCCCATATCCAGAGCCTCCTGCGCATTATACTTGCGACAAAGGAACCAGATCTCACGGGCCTTCTTCTGTCCCACAACGCGGGCAAGATAAGATGATCCGAAGCCGGCATCGAAACTACCTACACGAGGACCTGTCTGTCCGAAGATCGCATTTTCGGAAGCAATAGAGAGATCGCATACGACATGCAACACGTGTCCGCCTCCGATGGCAAATCCGTTAACGGCAGCAATAACCGGTTTCGGAATCGAACGGATTTGTTTTTGCACATCCAGTACACTCAGGCGGGGCACTCCGTCTTTACCGATGTATCCGCCACGGCCCTTTACGTTCTGGTCGCCTCCCGAACAGAAGGCCTTATCGCCTGCACCGGTCAATACCACAACATTGATATCGGGCTCTTCACGACAGATGCGCATCGCATCGCTCATTTCGCCTGTTGTAGTAGGGGTGAAAGCATTCCGGTAACGTTCGCGATTGATCGTAATACGGGCAATGCCGTTATAGTAATCAAACAGAATATCTTCGTATTCTTTAATAGGAGTCCATTCTCTTTTAGTTTCCATTTCTATTTATTTTGATGATTATTATTTCAGTAATTCCTGTACTTTCTTTTGCAGTTCGGGTGTATGTACATTGGGCGTGTTCAATAAAGCAATTGCAAAATTATCCGCCAGCACCTCTTCCGGATCTATGACATATCCGGTGTTCCGCCCTACTTTATCAAAGAAGTCGGTCGCTTTCTGTAATGGATAAATAACTGTCTTCCCACTCTCCCGGAGAGGCTTGAACGACTCGTCCAACGGAATCAGCCCCACATTGATATACTGATAGAACTTACCCGTGGTATAGGGTCTGTTGGTATAGATAATCATAGTGCAGTTCTGTGGCTTACCGTCAATGGTAAAAGTCGCATAACTATCGCAACGACTGACATCGGGATTGGAGATACGGCTTTTCCGTATATCTTCGGGGAACTCAATCTCTTTGGGCAGGATGTTGAAGTCGATAGCTCTGTACAGTTTCTTTTTGAATCCGGGATTGAGGCGTGTCAGGATATGGAAAGTTTCATGCACCAGCAGGCGTGTGTGAGAAGCTTCGGTCCCCCGCTGAAAAGTAGCGTCCGTCAATGCGATCCAGTTACTGCGTGTGTATCCTCCCGCCCCTCCTTCGTCTTTCATTGTTGTCTTTACCAGCACAATCTCTTTCGGAAATGGAATCCGATAGCCGTATTTACGAATCGTATCATTCAGGTTCTTCCTGATCCGCTCGATCTGCTGCGCTTCTTCCGCTGTCCATTCACGCACTTCACGAACGGCCAGGCTGACGAGGTCTTCTCTTTTGCCTTCAGGATTTTCAAGTCGGGCAGCGATGTCAAACGGACTCCAATTAGCCGTATAAGAATCTTTGGCCGCTATCAGGCGTTTTGCTTCTCCGGCAGAAGCCAACCGAAAATTGATTGTATCTGCCCTAGCTGCCGATTCCTCCGATACGTATCTCTCGGGAAACATGGCTTGAGCTTTCTCCACAAACAGGGAAGCTGACAAAAGTAGCATCCCACAAAATAGGTTCATCTTGTGCTTAGTCATCATATTAGTTTTTTAGTTGGTGATAGTAGTCTTTCAATATCCGTGCATCTTTATTTTTATTGGTGAAAACCTCCATAATGACAGGTTGAGTCAGTAACTCGGGTTGAGTGAAAGTTTTCATGGCTTCGTCCAACTGTTTTTCATCCTGCACTTCCTGATAGAGGAATCCCCGTTCTTCGGCCCATCCCTTGGCAGACGTCTTATGCACGGCAGTCACAAAGCGATGGGAAGTACCGGACATTTCAAGTCCCGGCAAAGTATGAAAAATCTCCCCTCCCCCATTATTCAAAAGCAGAATACGGAGGTTACTTCCAAAATGATTGTTCCACAGGGCATTCATATCATAGAAAAAACTCAGATCACCAATGACCACAAAGTTCAACTTCTTCGAAGCGGCAGCATAACCGATCGCTGTGGAAAGGGAACCTTCAATGCCGCTCGTACCCCGGTTGCAACAAACCTCTACCGTATCGGGAAGCGAATAAAGCTGGGCATAACGCACGGCGGAACTATTGGCCAGATGCAAAGCACACGAAGCAGGCAACGCCTGAATGAGTGATCCGATAGCAGACATTTCGGAATAAGGCAACTCCGGTCGGGGAAGCTCCTTGCAAAAGTTCTCCCATTGCCGGGGATATTCCGGTGTACGGTTATCCAGCAGAAAAGCTATCTTCTCCATAAATTCAAATGGGTCCATCTCGATAATCGTAGTCAATGCCCCTTGGAACAGATCGATCACTTCACCATCCGGCGACACATGCCAATGCTCTTTGGGCGGATGCTGGCGAAGATACTTTTTCATTCGTTTAGAGACGATATGCCCCCCGTAAGTGATCACCAATTCGGGAATCATCTTCTCTTGCATCTCGGGTGACATGGCATAGAGGGCTGCATCGAAGTTCCGGATCGGGATGCCCGGAACGGTCTGATTGCCTAAATGCTCCGTGAACCAGGCAAACTGCTTGTAGAGCATCTTTGAATATTTCTTTTCGAACAGATAAATCAGGTTCATCTGGCCGACGATCATCATACGGCGGTTGTATTTATTGAGGCGGTCGATCAAGCCGTCATAGTCGCGATCATAAACATTCAGTCCTTGATAACGTGTGATGACACGTACTTCGGGAAGTGACTCTGCCGTAAACTGGAACAGGGGTTCGGAAACCGGCACGTTGATGTGCACAGGGCCTTTACCATGATGATTCAGTTCAAGCAATGCTTCGTTCAGCAAGCGGTTGCAGTACCATTCATCCTCGTCCGTATGTATTTCGGGCAGATCGACAGACTTCTTCACCAATGACCGGAAAACACCCGGCTGAGGTAAAGTCTGTCCGTCCATCTGGTTGATCCAGGCGGCAGGACGATCGGCGGAAATAACTACTAAAGATACTTTCTGGTAGTAGGCCTCTGCTATGGCAGGATGCAAATTCAACAAAGCCGTGCCCGATGTGCAACAAACAGCGGCAGGAGTTCCGCCCTGCAAAGCAAGCCCGATAGCAAAAAAGCCGGCACTCCGCTCGTCTGTTACCGAGTAACAAGTGAAGTCGGGATGTCCGGCAAGTGTATGTACAATCGGTGCATTCCGGCTTCCGGGACATAAAACGACTTTCGTCACCCCATGTGCACGGAGCAACGCTACCAACTGCAATATGTTTTTCTTATCTGAATACATCGCTTTATATATTATTTTATTTAGGAGTTCAAGTTCTGCATGGTCTGCATCTTCTTTTCCGTCTCCTGAAACTCATCATCCAATTCGGAAGAGGCCAGCAGGCCGCCTCCGGCATACAATGTCAACGAATCTTCTTTCACATTCATACAGCGTAAGTTGACATACAGGTCCGTTCTCCCTTCCGGCCTCAACCAGCCTATAAATCCGGAATAATAGCTGCGGTCATAGCCTTCATTGTCAAGGATAAACCGGTAAGCTTCTTCTTTTGGCAATCCGCATACGGCGGGAGTGGGATGCAACAGCTTCAATAAATCTCCCAACCTCTGACTGTCGTTCAGCGAGAAGTGGAAATCCGTTTTCAGGTGAGACAATGCCCCGGCAAAAGCCGGATAAGGTCCTTTCTCTGTCGGAGAAATCCCCAACGAGCGGAGTTGTTTACGAATATATGCCGCCACATACTCCTGCTCCTCCCGGTTCTTTTCATCCCATTGTTGCGGAAGCTCACCATTCTGTAAAGACTGGGTTCCTGCCAACGCTACCGTATTCCATTCTCCTTTCTCACCCGATAAAATGATTTCCGGAGTACTGCCCATCCACACCCCGGTTTGCGGAGTATAACAAAGATAGACATACGAATAGATGTAACGCCTGCAAGCCCGGTAGAAAGCCGCTGCGGGAGAGAATCCCGGCTCTCTCCTCACCATCATTCTGCGGGATAGTACCAACTTATCAAAAGTACGTTCCCTCAAAGCCCTGATAAAGACATCGAAACAAGCCTCATAGGCTTTCTTCGCCCCGAGTGACCGGTCGCTTCGGAGCTGTTGCCCGTACGATGCCGCATCGTCCCCCTGTGCAGGGGTATGCAAGTTTCCGGCGCAGGAAGGAATCTCGTGACAATCCGGCCGGATCAATATGATAGGACATTGCGGAGTGACCCGGAAAGGGGCGATGACAAAGCCTGTCCGACCATTCAAATCTTCCATTTTCCGGATAAGGTGTACTTCTCCGCAAGTCTGCATCAGAAAGTGAGATTCCTCTTCGCCCGGATTACGATACATTGCGAAGCTCCTTCCCTGACGGATCAATTCATCTATAATCTCACAATTATTTGTTTCTTCTAACGTCATCTTTTCTTTAATATACTATTCACTACCCGTATGGAAGACACCAACTTGTCCGTCGACGTAAATACGTCTACATTCCAGACATGTGATGAACGTCCTTTGTGGATAATGGTACCGACGGCACGTACGGTATCTCCCTCGTGGGCAGATGACATGTGGTTACCGCTGACCTGCATACCAACCACAATCTCGTCGGGCTGGCAGAGAATCATCGAACCCAGTCCGGCAACAGTCTCGGCCAGTGCCAACGTGGCACCTCCGTGCAGAATGCCGAAAGGCTGACGGGTCCGCTCGTCTACCGGCATAGTAGCCTCTACCCGGTCTTCGGAAGCATAGGTATATTGAATGCCCAGATTTCCCATCAAGGCATGACGTGCACGCTCGTTCAATTGGTCGAGAGGAATCTCTGCCGGACGAATCTCAGAAAGAATCGCTTTTTCTACGGCAAGAGCAACTCCGTCTTCTTCATTCGAAGCCGTCACCACATCGGCACATACCTTTACCGAATCCTGAGCATTGCCCATGGCGATACCCAATCCGGCAAACTGGATCATGGAAACATCGCAAACGCCATCACCGATAACAATGATTTCTTCCGGAGTGATATCCAAATGGGAAAGCAAGGCTCCCAACGAAGTTGATTTGTCAATGCCACATGGCAGGACTTCCAGGAAATAGGGTTCCGACCGGAATACATCGAGCGCTCCGTTCAAACGTTTTTTCCAATGTTCTTCCAATCCGATAAGCGCCTCTTCGTCATCACTGACCAACATACATTTGGAAGGAGCAAAATCAACGGCAACCGAAAATTCGGGTTCTTCAATCAACTCCATCCGATTGAGGAATGCTTCCTGAAGAATGTGTTCATTATCTGCCTGATCAGCAATCATTCGGTCTTCGGTGTAAGTAAAGATTGCAAATCCGTTTTTACGGGCTTTCTTCTCCAGATAAGGCAACATTTCGGGGTTAATACGCCGTTCGAGCAATACTTCCCCATTTTTGGCATTAATGACCTGTGCGCCGTTATAGGACAGGATGTATCCGCCATAGTTACCCAGCTCCAGTTTCTTTGCCAAAGGCAAAATCCCATAAGTGGGCCGACCGGAGGCCAAAACAATATGTACTCCCATCTGCTGTACTTTTAACAAAGTGGCAAGGGTACGAGGAGTAATCTCCTTCTCATCATTGAGCAATGTCCCGTCTACATCAAGGACTAACAGTTTATACTTCATGACCTCGAGTTTTTTGTTTAGATTACAAAGGTAAAATATTTAAGGCAACATCCCTGTTTCTTTAGGGAAAATTATACCATAAGGTACAGAAAGAAACCTGCGTCCGGACTCACAGAAGATGCGGGAATCATCGTTTCACCCGACAACCGGACAGAATGAAAGCACCACGCTTCAGGTCTGTAAACAAACGTACCGGGCTGTTACTCTTAAGGATAAAAGTCCGGTCAGTACATCCAGCCTCTCGCAACAACTGCCAAGCCGAAATTTTCATTAAGAAGGTGTTTTTGTATGGACAGAAAGATCGATGCCCTCTCTTACCTACCAACCGGAACTAAGCCTTAAAGAAAGGATATCCGACATGGGGGTGTCGACACATCCGACATGGGGGTGTCAGCATGCCCGACATGGGGGTGTCGGACAACGTTGGTTTAAAGGATAAAAGGGTTAGGGTGGAATGTATCGGGGGAAAGCTCGCCGACCCAATGCCATATACGACAAACGGTGGACAAATAGCACTACACTGCAACTCGTCCACCGTCTTGATCCGGTCTTTTTTATGAAGCGAATCAGAATTCGCTTGTAAAGTGGAACCGGATATTTTTGAAATCCATCTGTGCCATCTGAAGCACATAGTTCGAATCGGCCAGGAAAACATCGCGTCCTTCACGATCCTTGGCCATATACTGATATTTACGTTTCTTGAATGCTTCCAACTCTTCCAGGTCATCGCTTTCAATCCAGCATGCTTTGTACAAACTCAACGGCTCCCAACGGCAAGAAGCATTGTATTCGTTCAGCAAACGATATTGAATAACCTCAAACTGCAACTGACCTACCGTACCGATAATCTTGCGACCGTTGAACTGATTGACAAACAACTGGGCCACACCTTCGTCCATCAACTGGTCGATGCCCTTGGCAAGCTGTTTCTGCTTCATCGGATCGGCATTCTCTATGTACTTGAACATCTCCGGTGAGAAGCTCGGCAAACCACGGAAATGAAGTTGTTCTCCTTCGGTAAGCGTATCGCCAATCTTAAATGTTCCGTTATCCGGCAAACCGATAATATCTCCGGCCCAAGCCTCGTCAATAGTCGTCTTACGTTGTGCCATAAACTGGGTGGGTGAGGAGAAACGCATAGTCTTACCATGACGTACATGCAGATAAGGGGCGTTTCGTACAAACTTACCTGAACAGATTTTGCAGAAGGCTACGCACGAACGGTGATTGGGGTCGATGTTAGCCGTAATCTTGAAAATAAAACCGGTAAATTTAGGCTCCTCGGGGATCACCTCACGTTCTTCTGCATGTACGGGACGGGGGGCGGGGGCAATCTCAACAAAACAGTTGAGCAGTTCCTGCACACCAAAATTATTTAAAGCCGAACCGAAAAAGACTGGTGCACACTCTCCCTGCAGATATGTTTCTACATCAAATTCGGGATATACACCTTCTATCAATTCCAAATCACCGCGTAACTTATCTGCCAGCGTATCGCCGATCTGCCGATCCAACTCGTCAGAATGAATATCTATTTCCACTTTCTCCGTCACCACTTGTTTGGAAGGTTGATATAGGTCCAGTTTCTGTTCGTAGATATTATAAACTCCCTTGAAACGGGGGCCTTGTTCGATAGGCCAAGACAGAGGACGTACCTGAATCATCAGTTCTTCTTCCAATTCATCCAGCAAGTCAAACGGATCTTTACCTTCACGGTCCATTTTGTTCACAAAGATGATTACCGGCGTATTCCGCATCCGGCAGACTTCCATTAGCTTGCGGGTCTGGGTTTCCACACCCTTCGCTCCATCTACCACGATGATGACACTGTCTACCGCCGTCAAGGTACGATAGGTATCTTCGGCAAAGTCCTGGTGCCCCGGAGTATCCAGAATATTAATCTTATAGTCCCGATAGTCAAACTCCATCACCGAAGTTGTCACCGAGATACCACGTTGTTTCTCGATCTCCATCCAGTCGGAAGTTGCCGTCTTTTTGATCTTGTTACTTTTTACTGCTCCTGCCACCTGAATCTGTCCGCCGAACAACAGTAACTTCTCAGTCAACGAAGTTTTACCGGCATCCGGGTGTGCAATAATGGCGAAAGTGCGCCGTCTTAGTATTTCTGTATTATCTGCCATATTTCGAGAATTGAGGATGAAGAATCAAAGTGTCTCCATTCTTAATTGATTAATGCAACGTTTCAGGCTCTCCTCCCAATGCGGGATCTCAATGCCAAATGTATCTTTTATCTTTGTTTTATCGAGTACGGAATAGTGTGGACGGGGTGCCTTTGCCGGATAATCGGCGGTATGCAACGGTTTTACCTTACACGAAGCAATGCCCGCCAGGCGATGGATGGCTATGGTAAAGTCATACCAGGAACAAACTCCTTCGTCACTGAAATGGTAAATGCCGCGGACAACGCCTTTATTGATCGCTGCAAAAATAGCCTGGGCCAAATCATTAGCATAAGTCGGTGTACCGATCTGATCGAAAATGACTCCCAAAGAATCACGCTCCTGCCCGAGACGAATCATTGTCTTTACAAAATTATTGCCATAGATGGAGTACAACCATGCCGTACGAATTACCATAGCTTTCTCGCAATGATCCATCACGTTCTGTTCGCCCGCCAGCTTGGTAGAGCCATAAACCGAAGCCGGACAAGTAGGTTCCTCTTCCGTATAAGGAATATGCGCTGTACCGTCAAACACATAATCGGTAGAAACTTGAATCATTGCAGCGCCATTAGCCTGAGCCGCCCGTGCCAGATATCCCGGTGCTATATTATTCAGTTTGTCGCAAAGTTCGACATTATCCTCAGCCTTGTCTACCGCTGTATAAGCAGCGCAGTTCACGATGATGTCAATCTTATGTTCACTCACATAGGCATAAACAGCCTGTTCATCACAAATGTCCAACTCCTGTACATCCGTAAAAAAATACGTATGCTGCAGGTTTTCTCTGGCAAGTACCTGCATTTCATTGCCAAGTTGCCCGTTGGCTCCGGTGACCAATATATTCATTTCGGTATTTTTTTAGTTGGATTCACCACAGAGTAATACGAAGTCTCACAGAGTCTTAATCTCTTGTTTATAGGATATTAAGAGAAAACCATCTCTATGGAACCCTGTACGACTCTATGGTGAGTCTGATTCGTTTTATTCCAGTTTTAACTCTCCTTTTCTATCCTTATCATAATAGTTGGCCAACATAGACAAAAAGCTACTGATAGCTTCCATTGCCTTCGTAGTCTCCGGACTGACCGGCTTCTTTTGCAAGCGCAACAGCATCATGCCATACAAAGCTTCGAAACAGGTTTCCAGCTCCGGTTCTTCCTTCTGACCGTTTTTATTTCGTAATTCTACAATAAAGGGTAATGCTTTGAAATAAGCCGAACTATAGAAAGGAAATTTAGGTGATGCCAACAGGGCAGCGTGCAATTCGGTCAGGTTGATGATTACGTTCCGGTTAATCTGGAGATGTCCTTTCTCACGAACTCCCTCTTCCCGCATCATCGAAGCCAGATTGGCATACCATTCTGTCAGTTCACGACGCTCTTCATCGCTCACTTGATAACGGGAAACGATATTCTCCTCAATCCGGTCGACATCACAATCATTGGCACGGATCAAATCCTCTATCTGCCACATATAAATAAGGTATTCGGCAATGTTCTTCTCCTTGAGTTGTTGCGCTATTTTCATCTTCTGTCTTTTCTCCTATCAATAAATAGATTCTCCCAGCAAAGTGAATATGAGTCCGAACACGGATACTGCCATCACGATACTGCCAATCACCCGGTTCAAAATCCAGATACCCCGCAAATTGAATCGCGTCCGCACTTTATTAACAAAGAAAGTTATTCCAAACCACCACGCCAGCGCTCCGAGGGCAATGGCCAGATAGCCCGTAATCTCTTCAAAGACCAATACTCCGGGTTGCACAAAAGCAAAACGGGCAAACAGACCGATGAAAAGAAAAATAATAAGCGGATTGGAAAGTGTAACCGCAAAGGCGGTAATGAAGTTGTGGAAATAAGAACCTTTATTGGCCGATACAGGCCGAATGGATTGCACAGGATTGCTGCGGAATGTATAAATACCAAAAGCCAATAGCATGATACTTCCGAGGAGTTGCAGATAAAAAATATTTTTATTGATATAATCGAATACAAAGCTCATGCCATATCCCGTCAAAAGAGCATAAGCAATATCACTCAACGAAGCCCCCAGTCCGGTGACAAATCCATACCAACGCCCTTTGTTCAAAGTACGCTGAATACAAAGGACACCTACAGGCCCCAGCGGCGCAGAAACCACAATGCCGATAACGAATCCTTTAACCAGTATATCAAGTATAGTCTCTATCTGAATCATTCCGCAAATATCGCATTTTTTTATGATATGCCAGTATCTTGTTAACGTTTTCTATCACAATTTTGTCCTATTAACCGGTACACATCTTCATTCTCACCTACCACCCACACTACATCTCCTTCTTCAAAAGGAACATTCACGTCAGGCGTCATCAAAGCTTCTCCTCCCCGCTCCACGCCGGCAATCAGGCAATGGTATTTATCACGAATGCCCGATTCACGCAGCGTTTTGCCCAGAAAAGCAGAGTCTGTATCGATCAACAATTGCTTCAAAGTCATTTCACTCTTCTCAAACACTCCCGAATCGATCACAGCAACATGCGACATCTCTTCTGCGAAGGTATTCAGCTGGTCATCAGTACCGATCACTTGTATTTTGTCCATCGGAAACAGACGGATAGAACCACCCGGAATGTTAATCCTACGTTTTCCCCGAAGAATGGAAACTACATGCACTCCATACTTCTTACCCAGATTCAGTTCAAGCAAGGTTTTTCCGGCCCAAGCCGACTCTCCCGGTATTTCAAAATCAGTCAAATGCAGGTCTCTTGAAAGCAAACGTCCGGCATAAGCCGGTTTTTTCTCTCCCAAATACTCAGCGCGCATATCACGTGAACGAAGATTCTGAAAAAATTTACGTTCTATCAAAATGGATTGTTTTTTTAACTGCCTCGAAAGTATCATCAGAATCACCAGTAACAAAGCCACTCCGAACATCAGTCCTACCGAAGCTTTAAACAAACGGGTAATGACAAACATAACAAACAGAACTGACACTGCGACACGAAATACAACCGTGGAAACCAGCGGTCCGCGATTGACACGATTATCATTCCACAAAGTTATAAATTCGACCGAGTGATTCTTCTTCACCATAATGGCCCGCAAAAAAGGGGATATGCACAAGATAGTAAAAACAGCTCCTGCCAATGGGCCCCAGATACCCGGCAAATGTTCGCGTAGCAAAGGTACTACAAAACGGAACGAAAGGGTAATTACCGAAATACTGACAATGGAATACACCACCAGAATACGTGCTAAGGCAAACAATAGCTTCCGCCACAAACTTTCGTGATTGACAGTCCGCGTACCGGTAGTATATCGCATCAGGAAACGTCTCCAGGATTCGGGTAACTTACGATCGACGAAGTTTGAGGCAGGCTCGGCAACACGAATCATATAAGGGGTCAGAAATGTCGTGATCACGGAAACAGCTACTACAATCGGATATAGGAAATCACTTGTCACATGTAATGATAAGCCCAGAGAAGCAATAATAAAAGCAAACTCCCCTATCTGCGTCAGGCTAAAGCCACACTGCATGGCAGTCTTTAAAGGCTGTCCTGCCAACATAACCCCCATTGTTCCGAAAAAGGCCTGTCCCAGAATCACTGCCAACGTAATGACTATGATAGGAACCGCATATTCAATAATCATCGCAGGATCTACCATCATCCCGACCGATACAAAAAAGATAGCACCAAATAAGTCTTTCACAGGCTTTACCAATCGATCGATAGATTCCGCCTCAATTGTCTCGGCCAGGATAGACCCCATAATGAAAGCACCAAAAGCAGCCGAGAAACCGGTATTGGCAGCAATAGCCACCATACCGAAACAAAGAGCCAAAGATACGATTAACAGCGTTTCTTCACTCATCAGTTTCCGACAGCGCTTCAGGAACTCGGGTATGGCATAAATGCCAACGACAAACCAAAGAATAAGGAAAAAAAGTAACTTACCGATACTGCCCAGCATTTCTGTCCCTTCAAAGTTATTGCTGACTGCCATCGTCGAAAGCATGACCATTAAAACAATGGCAAGTATATCTTCAAGGATAAGAATACTGAGTACTAAACCGGTAAACTGTTTCTTCCGCAATCCTAAGTCATCAAATGCCTTATAAATAATTGTAGTAGAAGACATGGCGATCATACCTCCCAAGAACAGGCTATCCATACGTTGCCAGCCGAACCCCATCCCGACGGCAATCCCAAGAAGAATCATACAGAAGATAATGGTACAGGCGGCAATAACAGCCGTACCTCCCACCTTGACTATCTTCTTAAAACTAAATTCCAATCCAAGAGCAAAAAGCAAGAAGATGACTCCAATATCAGCCCAGGTTTTAATATTGGCTACATCCATCACCGAAGGTGTATAGGGCATATGTGGACTGGCAAGAAATCCGGCAACCACATAGCCCAGCACAAGCGGTTGCTTCAACTTCTTGAATAACAGAGTCATTATACCGGCACAAATCAGAATCAGGGCGAGGTCGGCTATTAATGTTGGAAGTTGTGACATTCGAATAGAATTTAAATCGAATGCAAAATTAGTGTTTTCTGTTAACTAACAACAGAAAAACTATAAAATCATACTTTATAATCTACTCATCTCCCCTTCCACCTGTCGGGCTTTCGAACCGGCAAGTGAATGTCCCAGTTGTGCAGCATGTTCAAAACATTCTTTTGCTTTGTTCAGAATATAGTATCTGGTATTTTTAATATTCCGCTTATCTTTTCTTCCTTTTACTTTTGGTAATTCTTCTACGACAGAGTGTAGCTCAGTACCTAATTTATACCACATTTCCTGTTGTTTATTCATTAACTCCTGGCTCTGAGCATCGATCGTCACCTGTTGGCTCGCAATTGTATTTTTCTGATTAGCTATTGTTTGTTGTTGGTTCGCAATCTCCTGTTTGAGATTGTTGATTTCAATCTCTTTTTGCTCAATAATACTTTTCAATTTATCCATCGTTGCCAACAGGTTCTTACTGCTGTCACTACGCTTACCCTCAACTGCACTTAAGCGCTTTTTCAGAGTCTGAAGTTTCTGATTGATCTCTTCTGCTTGACTCAATTCCCCCACTCCATGCTCTACATTCACACGCAAAGAATGTGTATTGCCGGCTATCTGATTTAATTCCGTCACCACATTATTAATAATTTTACTTTTCTCTAAATTATCTTCAATAACAGCCGCTTGCTGTTCGTTCAACTCCTTATACTCGGCAATCTTAGCATCATACTTACTTTTAGCAACCATCTCAGTTGATGAGTTGCTGCAGGACACGATAATAAAAAACAAAAATGGAATAGAATAAATCACTTTGAAATTGTCCATGTCGTTTGTTCATTTATATTAAATACTATTTTAATTTTATCCAAATCTTTATCATAGTGGATTGCTCCATTACCCAGTTCTCCTGAAACAAATATCATTTTATCAGAATTAAAATCCAACTTATACACTTTAGGAGAAGATTTACCGGTTATCAAAAGTTGAAACGTTCCATCTTTCACCTTTTTTATAATACCACTGGATACTTGGATCTGCCCCACAATAGATTTACTAACAGTATAATTTCCTTCCAGTCTATCCGGAGCAATCAATTCCATCTTTATTTCATTCCGATCAATTTCTTTTTTATCCGGCATGGGATTAAAAAACAGTCCTATCAGAACAGTTATAAAAGCTATTGCAAAAATGATAAGTAAATTGGTTATTAATGCCCTTCTTCTATCTCCCTTTATTTGTGCCGGAAGCGTATGATTACTCACCACATGATAAATCTTCACACATTGCCCGACCAGCGGGTAAATGGTTAAAGCAATACCCATTATAATCAAAGGCCGCGGAATCAAAAATAAAGCCGCTATTGCCAATGAAACAATAGTCACGGTTTCCTGTTTAGATACACGCGAAGTGAACAATTCGGAATATGGTTCGGAACTTGTTTCAACTTCATTGAGATCCGCTTCGTGTCCTATAACCAAAGCAGTCTTTTGAGCATCGCTCAAACTACGATAAACTTCCTGCTGCTTGGCTGGTTCCAAAAGACTCATTAAAAAGATATCTGATACGATATTTCGTTTCAATGCATACATTAAAACAAAAAAGAAAGCGGCAACAAACGATGTTTTCAAAACATAATCTGCAGCGGCAATCTGAAAATTCTCCATAAAAGGAATTCCAATAGCCTGCAACGCTATCGCATCTTCCATTCGTCCACTGGACAAAATAATAGCCGAAGCTGCTGCAGAAATTGAAAACAATAAACCAAGTCCCCAATTAATGATCTTTTGAGTCCACATAAGGGCTATAACATTCTCTCCCAATAAACGCTTCACTAGCAGAAACATCATCCAACGGCATAAAAGCATTATCAGACATACAAACATGAAGGTCAACAACCATGATTTAAAAATATAATACCCAAATGATGTTATTTTTAAAATGGGGGTTAAAACACACTTTCCGTAAAAGTTCTCCGAAGGAGTTCCTATGTATTCCAAACAGGTAGAAATTACTGATATTGCAGAGTTGATTCGATATTTTTTATATGAAGGTAATTCATTCAACTCCTGAATACGAACTGAAGTGTTTTGCAGAAACAATGGAAGAGTTTCTTCTACACCTCTCTCCTGTATTTGCTTTTGCAAATCTAAATAATTCAGTCCGGAAGTTGCTCCTGTCATATTGCAATAAACCCTATATCGATTACCCAAACGTATTTGAATGAGTTTCGGATTTTTCGAAACAAGCACCAACATCCCTCTATGCTTAAAATCTCTTGACTCGGATATCGAATCTACAAGATCATTAAAACATTCATCAGCATAAGCCCCCATTTGGATGGCCTCGATACTATCTACGGCAAAAAGAATTGGAACAATCCCGGCAGGATAATCAAAATTAAGAAATTCTTCTTTCACTCTATTGCTCAATAGATTACCCGTATCAAAAACTTTAGGGGAATATAGACATTGCTCAGTATCGTCAGTACAAGCCGAAAACAAAAAGAGAGCAATAAAAAACGACAAAAACAAAGATGTCTTTTTCATATAAAAGCCCGTAAGATTAACAATGTAAATTATAGTAAGTTAGTATGCAGTTCAAAGAACAAAAGCTGTTCTTCAACACACATACAAATTCAGTAAACCTTCTGACAAAAGAAAAATATGAAAATCTTCTGATATTCCGCATCTCCGCAAACAGAACATTACGGTTACCGATAAGATTCGTCATTGTCGGTAGTTTCCGTTATCACCAGAATTACACTACCTTTATTAAGAAAGCAACGACAAAATCCATTTTCTAATATCCGATTTTCTAATACCAATAAAATATTTGTTATGTAAGTGTAATACCTCTATCAAATCTTATTATCAAAGATCCTAATTTTCACTTAGTAGATCTTTTCTAAGAAAGAAATGATAATCATTGAACAATCGATTAACATTCTTTCAATATCTTAAATTTTCTATTTAATATCTTTTAGTGTTGCAGCAAATATAGTGCTTAGATTTATTATTTCCAATGATTAAGAAAAAAATTATTCCAATATTTACTAAATTCATGTTATAAGACTCACTATTTACCATCATACAACGACATTTAATACACATTTGTCACTGAAAACAGTGATACGCCTATCACTTTTATATTACACATTCAGTTCATAGGAAACAAAATACAATCATTAAATTGATCTAATTATTCTTTCTATTGCATTATATATATAGATCAAAAATACAAATAAATATTAATTCCAAGAAATCAAAAAAAGTAGAAATCAGAATATAATGCAAATATAATAGCCTATATAGGCAGAAATAGAGATTATTCTGAAATAAAAATATTTCATAGACATAACCAAGAATAATATTAGAAAGGAAATAATATGTTTGAGTATAGAGACAAATTGACTAAGGAAGACTTTTATATCTGTTAAATGAGACCTCTAATATTCCAAACATATCCGAAAGAACGTAAACTTTCCATTTAAACAAAAATCCCCCTCTCCCTTTAAAGACAGAGAGGGATTTCAACGCTTTATTCGTCAATATTCTATTTACGGAAAGGCGGTTTTACTACTACAGCTTTCAACTTACGTCCACGCATATCAATACATATTTCTGTACCGATCTTACTATATTCAGGTTTCACGTATCCCATACCAATACCAATCTTACGAATAGGAGACATTGTACCTGATGTTACTACCCCGATTTTATCACCTTCCGCTGTTGTCAACTCGTAACCATGACGAGGAATCCCCCGGTCAATCATTTCAAAGCCCACTAATTTGCGAACGGTGCCTTCAGCTTTTTGTTTTTCAAGCATCGAACGATTTGTAAAGTTCTTGCCGTCCACAAATTTAGTGATCCATCCCAGTCCGGCTTCAATAGGAGACGTAGTATCGTCCAAGTCATTACCGTACAGACAGAATCCCATTTCAAGACGAAGAGTATCACGCGCACCAAGCCCTATCGGTTTTATGCCAAACTCAGCTCCGGCTTCAAAAACTGCATCCCAAATCTTCATGGCAGCATCCGGATAAAAATATAGTTCAAATCCACCTGCTCCGGTATATCCCGTATTGGAAATAATCACATTCTTCTCACCGGCAAACTCACCGACTTTAAACGTATAATAAGGAATATCGGCAAGATTAATATCCGTCAATTTTTGCAGAGCTTGAATGGCTTTCGGACCTTGTACGGCAAGTTGTGCCATATTATCTGAAGAGTTTTCCAACTCAGCACCTTCCGTATTGTGAGAAATGCACCAGTTCCAGTCCTTCTCTATATTCGAAGCATTAACAACCAAAAGATATTTTTCCGGTTCATATTGATAGACCAGTAAGTCATCAACGATACCCCCGTCTTCATTTGGAAAACAAGTATATTGAATTTTACCCGGCACCAAAGCTGCCACATTATTTGAAGTCACTTTCTGCAAAAAATCCAACGCATGAGGACCTTTCACCCAAAATTCGCCCATGTGTGACACATCAAAAACACCGACACCGTTACAAACTGTAAGGTGTTCGTCGATGATACCCGAATACTCAATAGGCATGTTATATCCTGCAAACTCGTGCATCTTAGCACCAAGTGCAATATGTTTCTCGGTAAATGGAGTGGTTTTCATGAAATAAGAATTTAAGAATTATATAAATAATGATTACTTCGAAGCTACCAGTTCAGCGATCTTCACAATGACCTTCATTGCCTTTTCCATATTCTGGATGGGAACAAATTCATAGCGACCGTGAAAATTCAAGCCACCGGCAAAGATATTGGGACAAGGCAACCCCTTGAATGATAATTGTGCGCCATCCGTTCCTCCACGAATAGGTTTCACATTCGGTTTCACCCCTACGGCTTCCATTGCAGCAAAAGCAGTGTCGATAATATGCATTACAGGTTCTATCTTTTCACGCATGTTATAGTACTGGTCACGCAATTCGAGCGTAGCAGTGCCTTCACCAAACTCTGCATTGATCTTATTCACCAAATGTTCTATCTCTTTTTTACGATCCTCAAATTTATTACGGTCATGGTCACGAATAATGTAGGATACAGTGCTCTGTTCCACATCTCCTTGGATACCGATTAAGTGGTAGAAACCCTCATATCCGGAAGTATGTTCCGGAGTCTCGTGCCGGGGAAGCATAGTAATAAACTGATTGGCTATACGGATCGAATTGATCATTTTATGTTTAGCATATCCCGGATGCACATTACGTCCTTTAAAAGTGATCTTGGCAGCGGCAGCATTGAAATTTTCAAATTCCAACTCTCCAACTTCTCCTCCGTCCATCGTATAAGCCCACTCACAACCGAACTTCTGAACATCAAACTTATGAGCACCCTCACCTATTTCTTCATCCGGATTGAAACCGATCCGAATTTTACCATGCTTAATTTCAGGATGCTCCTGCAGATAGACAACAGCTGATACTATTTCGGCAATACCTGCCTTATCATCTGCCCCTAACAGAGTTTTACCATTGGTAACAATCAGATCCTCACCCTTATGATCGAGCAACTCAGGAAACTGACTCGGTGAAAGTACGATATTCTCTTCGGCACAAAGCACAATATCCGAACCATCGTATTTTTCTACAATACGTGGAGTGACATTTTTTCCACTCATATCGGGACTCGTATCCATATGTGCTATAAAGCCGATGACAGGCAATTCTTTCTCTGTATTGGCAGGTAAAGTAGCAAAAAGATAACCGTTCTCGTCCAATGTTATATCTTCTAGCCCCAACGACTCCAACTCAGACTTTAGATATTCCGCAAATACCATTTGGCCCGGAGTGCTGGGGGTAAGTCTTGTCAGTTCATCCGACTGTGTATCAAAGCTTACGTACTTCAAAAAACGTTCTACTAAATTCATATCTTTAAAATTTAATAATTTGCTAAAATCTTATTTTTCACGCCTGTAAAGGTAAAAAAAGAGCCGTGAACTGCCAAGCAATTCACGGCTCTTTTTTATACATAATCTTATATTCAGTCACTAATAGCCACTTAGAAACAACTGGATCCGTCAAAACAATGGGTACAAACTTTACACTTTGGCAATCCGATGGCTTCAATCAGTGTTTCAATCGTGTTGAATTTGAGAGACGAAAGTCCGAAACGCTTGGCGATGATGCCTACCATCTTCTCATATTCCGGCGAACCTGTAGTAGCATATTTATCCAAATTCTTATTTTCATCTCCCTCCAGTTCTTTTATTATCTGCCTGGTGATAAGTTCCATATCCGACTTTGAAGCTGTAAAACCAATAAACGGACAGCCATAAATAAGCGGTGGGCATCCGATACGCATATGTACCTCTTTTGCACCATAATCAAAAAGAATCTTCACATTATCATGCAACTGCGTACCACGCACAATGGAGTCATCACAAAAAATAATACGCTTATCTTGGAGCATAGCACGGTTAGGGATCAACTTCATCTTTGCCACCAAAGAACGTAATTCCTGCTTGCTCGGAGTAAAACTACGGGGCCAGGTAGGAGTATACTTGGTAATAGCACGATGATAAGGAATGCCTTTCCCTTCTGCATAACCCAATGCCTGCCCGATACCCGAATCCGGAATTCCACAAACACAATCAGCATCGCAGTCATCTTGTTCACCCATTTTCAACCCGCTCGTAAAGCGTACCTCTTCTACATTCCGGCCTTCATAACATGAATTGGGAAAACCGTAATACACCCACAAAAATGAACAGATTTGCATTTTGTCATCAGGCTTGCGAAGTTGTTCAAGACGGTCAGCATGCATACGGACTATTTCACCGGGTCCTAAATAGCGTTCTATTTCAAAATCAAGATTCGGAAAACTGTTAGATTCACTCGTGGCTGCATAAGCGCCCTCCTTTTTCCCGATAACAATAGGAGTACGTCCCCATTTATCTCGTGCGGCAATCACTCCATCTTCTGTCAACAGAAGCATAGAACACGAACCTTTTATATGGTTATATACATTCTCTATTCCTTCTACAAAATTTTTACCCTGAATAATCAATAAAGCGATAAGTTCCGTTTGATTGGTACTACCCGAACTAAGTTCGGCGAAATGCATGTTTTGTGAAAGTAGTTCCTCTTCGAGTTCTTTAAGGTTTGTGACCTTAGCAACCGTAACAATGGCAAATCTACCGAGATGTGAGTTAATAATAATAGGTTGGGCGTCTGTATCACTGATAATACCGATACCGGCATTTCCTTTAAATTTATCCAGTTCTTCCTCAAATTTGGTACGGAAATATGAACTCTGCAGGTTATGAATCGAGCGGATAAATCCCTGTTCTTCACTATATGTCGCAAGTCCTCCCCGTTTTGTTCCCAGGTGTGAGTTATAGTCTGTGCCGTAGAATAAATCGGTCACACAGCTCGTTTTCGAGACTGTTCCGAAAAAACCTCCCATATGATTCTTTTTTGATGTTGTTTTTAAAAAGATGGCGCAAAAGTACAAAAAAGATTCGTGTTGGCATAGGTTTCTCCTAGAAATCACTTTTTCAAACGTTCCTCCAGAAAAGCTTGTAAAATACGGGCATGATTATAAACCGGCTCCTTCGAAGCATACAAAAGAGTCACTGATTCACAGGATCGTATCCGGGATAAAAACTCGGACGTTTTATCAGAAGTTTCAAGTTCTTTTCGATACATCTCTGCAAACTCTTTCCAGTGTCCCGGAACATCGTCATGAAACCATTTTCTTAAATCAGATGAAGGAGTCAGTTCCTTTGCCCAATAGTCATACTTTAAATGTTCTTTTTTCATTCCGCGCGGCCAAAGGCGATCTACTAAAACACGATACCCATCTGTATCAGAAGGATCCTCATATACACGTTTTATTTTTATTTCAGTCATACCTAATCCTATTTTAATAAAATAACCCATAAAAACCGAAAAGGTTTATTTAAAAAACACCCTCAAACGGCCACAAAAGGCTTTTCACGAAAGTTACAGACATAATCGATTAAACGACCTCCTTTATTTCTCATAACGGAAGTTACAAAAGATGAAATATAGAACATTCCTGTTTAACATACCCCTTACTAGTGCTACAAAGAGATCATAATAATGAATACCTATTTAATAAAGACAATATACTGAGAAACAAACAAATGGAAAAGTGATTCCACAGACAAATTGTCCGGATTTCATTCATAAGCATATAATCTTCTATTTCACAAAGCTTTGCATCTTTACAAAATCAGACAATCTTAAAATAAATGAAGAAATATTTGCAACCAACAAAAACTATTTATATTTTTGCGACCGTTTTGCGAATTAGGCGTATCAAACGCCGGATTATTAAAAACAATTATTGGCGAATAATAACAATTAATGTTTAACCAAACCAATTTAAAATTTAGAGAAATGAAAAAAAGTATTTTTATGTTTGCATTGGCAACATTGATGAGCGCAAGTGTATTTGCTCAAGACAATGATGCAAAACGTCTTCCGGGATATAAAACAACCTTTGAAGGCAATGGATTTTGGAACAACTGGTTCATGTCAGCAAACTTTGGTGCACAATCTCTGTTCGCAGAAAATTCAAAAGACGCTAAATTCAGAAACACAATCACTTTCATGCCGACACTTTCTGTAGGTAAATGGTTTAATCCTTACTGGGGAGTTCGTTTACAAGGTACAGGCGGTTCACTGCACGGATTTACTTCTGGCGCTAACTCAATGTTGCACTATCAATATGGTGCTGTTCACGCAGACTTTATGTTCGGACTGATCAACTTCTTTGCTCCTTATAAAGAAAACCGTCGTTTTGACATCGTTCCTTTTGCAGGTATTGGTGGAGCATTTATTCGTAAAGGCGACCAGTCGTTTACAATCAATGCAGGTATCCAGGCACGTTACCGTATCTCAAAACGTTTCGATATTAACGTTGAATACCAAGGAGCTATCCTGGATGACGATATGGTGGTTCGCGGTGGTTTCCCGAATGATGGAATCAGCGGTCTGACAGCCGGTGTTACTTTCCGTTTCGGCAAAACAGGTTTCAAGAAAGGCTACTCTTCACGTCAGTACAACGCTATCAAGAGCAACTACTCTGATCTGGAAGCAAACTACGCAACTTTGAAAAAAGAAAATGCTGCACAACAAGCTGAAATAGCAGAACTGAAAGCACGTAAACCGGAAATTGTCAAAGAAGAAACAGTAATCGACAATTCTGAAATCAAGGCTCTTCCGAGTACAATTACTTTCCCATTCAACAGCAGCAAAATCGAGCTTTCACAGGAAGTTAGTATCTTCAATATTGCTGAATTCCTGAAAGCAAATCCAGAAATCCGTGTTCGTCTGACAGGTTATGCTGACAAACGTGGCTCAGAACAAGCTAACAGAATTGTTTCTGAAAGACGTGCCAATGCAGTAACTGAAGTGTTTGTCAACAAATACGGAATTGCAAAAGACCGTATCACTACAGAGTTCAAAGGTACCAGCACTAAGTTTGAAAATGATGACTGGAACCGCGCAGTAGTGGTAGAGCTGATCAAGTAATAACAATTATATTACCTTCAAAAAAGCGCATTGATTGAGAATATCAATGCGCTTTTATTTTAATGATCTTTTTTCAGCTCTACCGCACATTCAGCACAACAGCCTTTCAAGACATAATTTATACTTCGTACAGCAAATCCCTCGGGTAAATCGACCACAGGAACGTGGATATTCTCAAGGCAAAAAGTCTTATGACAATATTCACAATAAAAATGTGTATGTAAATCCTTTACCGCACAAGTACATTCACTATCACAAACCGCATATTTCAAAGACCCTGTACCATCATCTACACTATGTGCCAAATGATGAGAGACAAACAAAGTAATCGTACGAAATATGGTCGATTTATCAACTGTATCCAGTTTATTTTCCAAATCAAGAAGTGAAACAGCCTGCTCCGTCTCCATCATGACCTTTAAAACCAACATCCGTATGGCTGTAGGTTTTATGCCTCTCTGCTCCAATATCTTCAAACACAAATCTTCCATTATCATTTAATCATTTTCTGTATACGAACAGCATTCATTATTGCAATCAATGTAACACCAACATCCGCAAAGACAGCTTCCCACAAAGTAGCTATACCGCTTGCCCCTAAAATCAGCACCAACAACTTCACACCAAATGCCAACAATACATTTTGCCAGATAATCCGACGCGTACAACGCCCAACCTTAATAGCTGTTGCCACTTTCGAAGGCTGATCGGTCTGGATGACTACATCCGCCGTTTCAATGGCGGCATCGCTACCCAGTCCTCCCATAGCAATACCCACATCACTTAGAGCAAGTACCGGAGCATCATTCATCCCATCACCAACAAAAGCAATCTGATTGCCCTTCTCCTCCTTCAATCTCTCAATATGCTCCACCTTTCCCTCCGGCAGGAGATCACCATAAGCTTGAGTTATTCCCAACTTATTTGCAAAAATGGTAACAATACTCTGTTTATCGCCCGACAATATCTGAATATTCTTAATATTTAACTCTTTAAGTGCCTTGACAGTATCTGACGCATCGTCTTTTAACACATCCGATAAGATGATACAACCTATATATTTATCCCCGACAGCACATACAACCGTTGTTTCTGTTATTGAAAACACAGCCTTCGGAAACTCAATGGAATATTTCGATAACAATCTGGCATTACCTACCAGCACCCTTTTTCCATCAATCTCAGTCATCAACCCATAACCTGCAATCTCTTCTATATTCTTAGTGACAATCAGATCAATCCCTTTATCTTGGGCATAAGCTACAATAGCCCTGGCTATCGGATGGTTACTGTTTTTCTCAATGGAAGCCACTACACGCAATAAATCTTCTTCTGAAGTCCCGGGAACAACCCGACAAGATTCTACTTCGAAAACTCCTTTAGTCAGAGTACCTGTTTTATCGAATACGACTGTATTCACACGAGTTATGGCATCCAGATAATTTCCACCTTTAAACAGAATACCCAATCGGGATGCTGCCCCAATTCCCCCAAAATACCCTAATGGAATACTGATAACCAATGCACACGGGCAAGAAATCACCAGAAAAACCAATGCTTTATACAGCCAATCATTAAAAACAAACCCAAACAACGGATTTATAAATGAATAAATATATGGAATCAACACAATCAGAAATGCAAAGCCGATAACAATAGGAGTATAAACACGTGCAAATTTTCTAATAAACAATTCTGCAGGTGCCTTACGTTCGGAAGCATCCTCTACAAGTTCCAGAATACGAGCCAATGCACTTTTATCAAAAGGCTTTGTCACTTTCATCCGAATTACTTTGTCTGTGACAATCATACCTGCAAGTACCTCTTCTCCCCTACTAATATCCCGGGGAACACTCTCTCCGGTAAGAGCTGCCGTATTGAATGCCGCCACTTCATCCAACATTACTCCATCCAACGGTACACGCTCACCGGCTTTTATCTCAATAATTTCATTTATAAGAACTGATCTCGGATCCACCGTAACAATCTCATTACTTCTCACAACCACAGCCTTTTCAGGTCGAACATCCAGCAAAGCGCTGATATTACGCTTAGCCTTGTCTATCGCTTTATCCTGAAATAATTCACCAACCGAATAAAATAACATAACGGCAACTCCCTCCGGATATTCACCAATATAAAAAGCACCTAACGTTGCAACCGACATCAACGTAAACTCACTAAAGAAGTCTTTCTGAAGAATACTCTCCCATGCTTTTTTTATCACAGGTAAACCTACAGGCAGATAAGCCAGTATATACCAAACCAAAGATATCGTATTATCTCTGAAAAAAGCAACATCCAACTGATTCATTATTGCACCCGCTATCAACATTAATAATGAAAGTATTACCTTCCAATATTCCTTTATGAAGCCATTCGCTTCCTGACAGCTTTCTACTCGCACATTTGCATTCATTTCACATTTACAATGTCCCATAATCCAATCTACTATTAGGTTTATGATGCAAAGGTAGTAGTTTTCAAGTGCAACAAAGTTGCAAAAATTCTATCGGGAAAAGAATCAAGGATATTCAGAGACCGAAAGAAACATCTTCTTACATTAAGACAGGAGCAAGGAGTTTTACCAAAAAATATCCTCCGACAATTAGCCATAAATACAGCAAAGAAGCAAGTACAAATGGCTTGGCACCAGCTTTCTTAAATTTGTCGATACTGGTTTCCGCACCTAATGCAGTCATTGCCATAGTCAGCAAGAAAGTATCCAGATTATTGATAAAAGCTATTAAACTTTGTGGCAATAGATCAAAGGAATTAAAACCGATAACCGCTAAAAAACCGATAGCAAACCACGGAATAGATATGTCCTTCATACTACCTCCTTGTCCACCAGCTTTCACGGCAGCCCTGGATACCATAAAACTGGTTATCAACAAAACAGGTACCAACATCATCACACGAATCATCTTCACGATAATAGCAACATCCGAAACCTCCTTCCCCATCGCATTTCCCGCACCAACAGTGTGCGCCACTTCATGCAACGTAGCACCGGTAAATATCCCCATCTCGTTGGGTGAAAGCACAAAAGTTCCATTTCTATATAATATAGGATAGATAAACATGGACAAAGTTCCGAAAATAACTACAGTAGAAACAGCAACCGCCGTTTTATATGGTTTTGTCTGAATGGTCGATTCGGCCCCTAAAATAGCCGCTGCACCACAAATTCCACTACCGATAGAAGTAAGTAACGTCACTCCACGATCCATTTTAAGCATACGACCGATTAAGATACCTCCAAGAATCGTTATGGTTACTACAATAGTATCAATCAATATCGCGGGCAGCCCCACCGCCAATACATCCTGAAAAGTCAACTTAAACCCATAGAGGATAATGCCTATCCGTAAAATACGTTTTGAACAGAACTGTATACCCGGTACCCACGTCTCAGGAAGATTGTTTCGGAGACTGTTAGCATACAACATGCCCAAAATAATTCCGACAATCATCGGACTGAAAGAGAGTTTCTTTATGAACTCCATGTCACCTATATAAAAGGCCGCACATGAAAACAGGGCTATCAACAAAACCCCGTGAAGCATACTGTTTCTTTTCTCGCTCAACATAAATGAATTTATTTATAGTGTCTTTAATTAGTACACTACAAAGGAAGCATTTTAAATTGAGAGACAAACACTTAATTTTTTTATCCCTTATAACCTATGGTTATTCACATCCACTGAAAAAGACAGCAAGAACAACCGGTATCTTGAAACAACAACCACACTATTCAAATCAACATGTGATTCTCCGGTGCATCCGCCAATGATAAAATCACTGTAAAACAACTTCCTTTACCTTTTTCAGAGTGTACTTTTATACGTCCCGACAACCGCTCGATAATAACTTTAGAGATGGCAAGACCAAGACCGCTTCCCTGTTCAAACTCGTCAGTTTTATAGAAACGCTCAAAAATCATCATAAGTTCCTTTTCATCAATTCCCTTACCACTATCTTCCACATATATACGAACCTCCCTATGCTTCTTGTCTACTTTACACCCCAAAGCGATATATCCATTTTGGGTAAACTTGTTAGCATTATTCAAAAAGTTTGAAATAACCTGAGCAAAACGGAGACGATCTGTATGAACAGGCACAGGAACAGTATCATCCAATTCGAGACGAAACTGTAAAGAAGACCGGATTAAGGGTTGGTACGTCTTATAAATCTCTTTGACAATATCTGTCATATTCCATTCCTTCATGTCAAAATCCAGACTTCCGGAATCCAAGCGGGAAATTTCCAATACATCATTAATGAGCTTCAAGAGCAATTCATTATTATGATTGATAATCTCAAGCATACTCGCCTTTTCATCCGGATCAATCTCCTCGGAGCCCTCACCCAACAATACATTTGTAAACCCCACAATGGCATTGAGTGGAGTACGGATTTCATGACTCATATTATTAAGGAAAGATTGTTTCAATTCAGCTTTCTCAGCCATTTGTTTCGCCACAATCAACTGATGCTCACGTTCTACCGACTCTTGAATATTCTGCATGATCCCCGCCAGCATCATCTCTCCTTTAATATCCTTCAGACTGCGGCATCGTAATTCATACCATTGATAACCTTTCTTTTCATCAAAACGGAAACGTACCCGTTGTATTTCTACACCCGGAGATTTGCACAATGCTTCATAAAAAGAACTTAATAACTGCGAGTCATCAGGATGTACATACTCCAAAAAATCAGTTCTCTTAAACTTCCTTTTTTCTACTCCTGTCAGACGCGCATAATTATCATCAAACTCAATATCACTTCCCTGCATATTCCAAAGCGAAATCTGTCCTCCATCCGCAGAAAGAGTCAAACGCTTGTGTGCCTCTTCCAGTATTTTCAAGTTTTTGCGTTCAATCAGCGAACGCCGCCGAGTATGCAACAAACTGACGGAAATAAAAATGAATGCAAAGACAAATAATACACCCAATAAATAAAATTCCTCACGATAATGATCATAAATAGGATAATTAATAATACGCACATTCTTGCCCACGTTTTTAATATCATAACCATTATAAGTAGAAAAAACGCTCCAATCGAGAACATATTCTTTTCTCAAATCCCTTATTTTAGGCATACCTATTTTTTCTTTATTCATCAACCGGGTAGACAGATCGGCTGCAGCCTGCACAGAAATCTCTTTGGTGGCCATATAGCCGCCAACAATTTTATTTCCTTCTCCGAATCCGGCATGTACACAACTAAATGAAGGTATGCTTAAGGCATTCACTATCGGAAACGATACCATATCGAATTTATCAAGCAGAAATGCTTTCTTCCCCTGCTCACTTTTTGAATTTTCCATCATTACAAGCAAAGAAGCACCTTTAATATACCGGAAGGGGCAAAGGCTTATTGTCAGCTCATTCTTTTTTATCCGGTTATTTGCTACGGCAGGCATCAGATTATAAAACTCAATCATTTCTCTCATTTCTTTATATTCATACTCCATGGAGAATGCTGATTTATGTCCCAGAATCTGTACATCTTTTCTATCAACCACCTGATTTAATAAGTCAAAAGATTTATGACCGAGAGGCGTCAAGTCAATGTTATAAACGATTTCCAGACCAACATGTGGCTGCAAAGACCTTATAAATTCCATATTATGCTTAAAGTCGGGGGTATCTCTTAGAGCATATACTTTCCTGGACTCATATTTTTTCAAAAGGTCTTCATCAGGAAAATGCACATTACAAGCTACCACCGGAACAGAATAGAGCAAAGGATGTCGAGTCGATAATAAAGAATAGGTAGCCTGATCTCCCATCACCATAACAAGGTCTATCGGCTTACTTTTCAGAGTTTCAAGATAATTACTGATGTGTTCTATTTCGACTTTTTGGCCGAAACGGTTACAATCAAGATAGAATTTATCAAATATAGGTTCTACACCCTTCGACCTAAATTCTTTCTTCAGCAGTTCTTCAAATTGTCCCCGGTCAGCCTCTTTTTTTGAACAAGAATAGATAAGAGAAATATGTTTTTCGTTTCGATGGTTGGTTACATACCATTGTTTGAAATTATACCCACATAAAAAGCCCCCCAACAAAAGAATGGAGGCAAAAATATACTTAAATTTAGGATTTATGAATTCCATAGTTAATTCTCTATCCAGGCAAAAGTAACATAAATTTAATTAATAAAACAATATCTGAGTAGAAAATGGCAATTGTATTCCATCTTTTATTCTTATCAGTATCTAGACTTTTCCCAATCCTATTTCTTAGCTTTTTTCTTGTAAACCCGATATCTTTTTAATATCTTTATCCCGGATCATTAATATATCTATGATTATCCTGTTCCAATCTACTCAATAACCTTTTTAACTAACCACAATGAGCAATAGAATAGTTAGCCGAAGTTTGATGGGAGCCCTCTGTAGCGCATGTTTCACAACAGCAAATGCACAAGAACGACCCAATATCATTGTTTTTTTAGTCGACGACATGGGATTAATGGACACCTCCGTTCCCTTTGTTACGGACGAAAACGGAAATGCACAGAGACAACCGTTAAACGATTGGTATCGTACTCCCAATATGGAGCGCTTGGCAAACCAGGGAATCCGCTTTTCCACTTTTTATGCACAAAGCGTGAGTTCCCCTTCCAGAGCATCCATCATGACCGGACAAAATGCGGCCCATCACCGCACTACGAACTGGATCAATGCGGAAAGCAACAACCGCACTCCATACGGACCATTCGATTGGAATTGGAAAGGGCTCACTCATCAGGATATGATCTATCCCTATTTATTACAACAAGCCGGATACAAAACGATCCATGTGGGTAAAGCACACTTCGGATGTCTGAAAAGCGAAGGAGAAAACCCTACGAATCTGGGCTTTGATGTCAACATAGCCGGTTCGGCAATCGGCCATCCGGGTAGTTATCATGGAGAAAACGGGTACGGTTGGATCAAAGGTCAAAGAGCAAGAGCCGTACCCGACTTGGAACAATATCACAAAACTCACACCTTCTTAAGTGATGCACTCACATTAGAAGCCGGTAAAGAGATAGAAAAAGCCGTTGCAGAAAAAAAGCCTTTCTATCTAAACATGGCACACTATGCCGTTCACTCTCCATTCGAAACCGATGAACGCTTCATCAGCCACTATACCGATCCAAACAAATCTCAACAAGCACGCGCTTTTGCCACCCTGATCGAAGGTATGGATAAATCCTTGGGAGACATTCTGGATAAACTCGAAGATATGGGGATAGCGGAAAATACGCTGATCATCTTTTTGGGAGATAATGGTGGTGATGCACCACTCGGGGATGCTGCCGATTATGGTTCATCCGCTCCATTCAAGGGAAAAAAAGGATCGGAATATGAGGGGGGAGTCCGTGTTCCTTTCATTGTCAGCTGGGCACATCCCAACCCAAACAATAAATTCCAAAAGGCATATCCTATAGCCCGGAATGCCATACAAACCCAAATGGGAACGGTTATGGATATATATCCAACCGTACTTTCTGTTGCGGGTGTCAAACCTGCTCCCAACCATATCTTAGACGGAGCCGATTTAAGAAAACTGTTAAAGGGAAAGAGAGATAAAAAGCATCGTGATGATTTCTTAATGCATTTCCCACATGAGCATCGCGGCAGCTATTTCACCTCTTATCGTAAGGGAGACTGGAAATTTATCTATTATTATAACCCACAGACTCCGGAGGCGCCTACCTATAAACTGTTTAACCTCTCAGAAGATCCTTACGAAAAAAATGATCTGTCAAAAACAAACCAACAAAAAGCGAAAGAACTCTTCCGTCTAATGGTTCAAAGGCTGGAAAAAGAACAAGCTCTCTATCCGGTAGATGCCGATAAAAACGTATTGAGTCCGATATTTGTTGCCGAATAATCCCCAAGACAGGGATCTTACAACAATCTTTGCAACACGGGTTACACGGATTATCACAGACTGAAAGCAAATAAAGCAGTGCTTGTCTTGATAATCCGTGTAATTCGTATTGCCTTTTCAGGATTTAAAGTCTTTCACTGCTTTCTTCAGCCTTTCTAAATCCAGTTCTCCGGATTGCCTCCAAAGCTGTTCTCCCTTTCTCATTAAAATAAATGTCGGAACCGATTCGATCGTATAGAAATTAGCCAAAGCATCTTCCTGATCAATATCGATCTGTACTACCTCGAGAGTCCCTTCCATAAGTTTCTTGAATTCTTCTACAACGGGCTGCATACGTTTGCAATGAGGACACCACGTAGCATAAAATTCTGCCATTACCCAATCAGCAGTTGCTAATTTTTCCCTGTTCCGTTTTTGACGGGCTTCTTTTTTCTCTTCCATATCGGTATGTTTTTAAATAACTTACTGCACTCCGAAACAATGCCCAAAGAGAAAAGTTTGTGATATAACATTTATTTAAGCTATAGCGGCCTAAAGAATTTAGATCTAAGCCATGGGAAAATGTTTTTCTTTAATTTGATAAGAACCGGATAACTGTAAGTATAACTTCGGCATATCACTCCTTGAAAGTTGGAGCACGAAGTTCCCAAAAAGCCACAGAAGCAGCAGCCGCCACATTAAGTGAATCTACACTATGCGACATAGGGATGCGAACCACATAATCGGCTTCGGAAATTGTCTCGTACGGCAGTCCGTCTCCTTCGGTACCCATTATGATAGCCAACTTGGGCTCAGTCTTCAAAACCGGATCATCGATAGAGATGGAATCATCAGTAAGTGCCATAGCAGCCGTACGAAATCCCAAATCGCCAAGCCTGCTGAGAGAACCATCTATCCAAGTCCATGATACAAGAAATATTGACCCCATAGATACCCTGACCGCACGGCGATTGAGCGGATCACAAGAGTTCCGCGTCAGCAAAACAGCATCTATGCCGAGGGCAGCAGCCGAACGAAAAATAGCTCCGATGTTAGTGGTGTCAACAACTCCATCTATTACCACGATACGTTTGGCTTCGCGGCATACTTCCTCCACACTTCTTAATTCAGGACGCCGCATGGCACAAAGCACTCCGCGGGTAAGTGTATATCCGGTGAGTAAAGCAAGTATATCACGCTTGCCTGTATAGACAGGAATATCACCACAACGCTCAATGATAACGGCAGCGTCACCGATGATATGTTTTTGCTCACATAAAATAGCCAAAGGTTCATAACCGGCGTCTAAAGCAACTTGAATAACCTTGGGGCTTTCTGCTATAAAAATTCCCCGGTCGGAATCGATGCGATTACGCAACTGGGCTTCAGTAAGGGTACTGAATATCTCTACTCCGGGATGAGACAAGGATAATATTTCTATGATAGGCATTCTCTTTGATTTGATTAACTCTATGATTTTTCCTTTTTCAATTGTAATATGTGCAGAAAGTGTCAATACAAACACTCCCCTACCTGCCTCCCGTTATAGCTATCTTGATAACTCCCTCCAGCTTGTTTTCAAAGATACGATAAGCTTCCTCTATTTCGTTCAACGGAAACCTATGCGTAATAAGAGGAGTAGTGTCTATCCTGCCTTGCTCAATCAGACTGAGAATCTCGGCACAATCGCAACCATCTACCCCACCTGTTTTGAAGATCAAGTTCTTGCCATACATATCGGGCAAAGGTAAAAACTGAGGTTTGTCATAAAGGGCTACGATGGTAACGATGGCATTGGGGCGGGCACACTCCCACGCCAGACGGAAAGTTTCTTCGGAACCCGCCACTTCCAACACGACATCCGCTCCACCATGATCGCTGTTGCAGAGTACAAAATCCCTACAGTTTTCAGGTTCTGTCACCAGCACGTCAGGATAATGTTCACGAACAAACCGGATTCTCTCAGCAGACCGTTCACAAACAATAATGCGCCGTGGCTTCTTTAACATCACACAGAGCAAAGTACAGATTCCGGTAGGGCCGGCACCTATAATCAAAACCGTATCATCTTCGGATATCTCCGAAATGCGGGTAGCCCAGAACCCCGTTGCAAGCACATCACCTACAAACAGAGCTTGTTCATCACTGACATTATCGGGAATACGATTCAATCCCTGCTCGGCATACGGAACCCTGACATATTCCGCCTGTCCGCCATCAATACGGCAACCTAATGCCCATCCTCCGTCGGGGTCAGTACAGTTGTTCACATATCCGTGCCGACAAAAGAAACATTCTCCACAAAAGGTTTCGACATTGACTGTCACTCTATCACCGGGTCTGACGGAAATGACGCCGGAGCCTACTTCCTCCACAATGCCCACCATCTCGTGGCCGACTGTAATACCAGGAACTGCACGCGGAACACTGCCATGTTTAATATGAAGATCACTGGTGCAGATACTGCCAAGTGTTACACGTACGATTACATCCCGGGCATCTTTTATTTGTGGCCTCAACTTCTCCAAAAGTTCAAACTTCCCATGTTCGACATATGTATATGCAAGCATTATATCTCCTCCTGATTAATCAATATATCCATATATGCAGCAAAAATAGTGATTTCATCGGTAAAACATATACTTTAATATCTGTTTCTGACTCATGGATAGCATCACTTCACCGGATAGAGTATGTTTTCTGTGTCCCCTTCCCTGGAGCATTGCCACTTCAATATCGGCCTGTTTCCCCGTTTCTTTCTATAATTAAGTATACTTTTACAAGTGGTATGCCGTACATTTTTATCAGAATTACGCCAACATTGCATCGTGTCTTTTTGTTTTCTTTAAAGTATGGAGAACGGGATTAAAAAAATATTAAGAGATAAATACGGACTTTTTGAAAAAGATATAGAAATATTGCTTGAAAAGTTCACAAAATTTTCTGTGCCCAAGAGAGAGATTATCCTTCAAGAAGGGCAAACAGATCACTATATCTATTTTGTTGAGAAAGGGATTGTAAAAAGTACGATTCTAAGAGAGGGCAGAGAATTTATCATATTTTTTGCATTAGAAAATGATGCCCCACTCAGTTCACCCAACCTGACAGAGAGCAGACAATCACTATATACTTTAGAGGCAGTAGATACTTGTATTTTATGGAGAATCTCCCGTAAAGACTTAGCCACCTCATTCAAAGACTCTCTTAATTTATCCAATTGGGGAAGAATGATTCTTCAGGAATGGCTTACTTCATCTGCTTTCTATTTTTCATCTATCCACTGGATGAGCAAGAAAGAACAATATCAATATCTACTTAAAGAAATGCCCAAACTGATACAAAGATTATCAATGAGAGACCTCTCCGCATGGCTGGACATAACTCCACAATCCTTAAGTAGAATCAGGGCCGATATGCATTAATTACCTTTTGGTAACTTTTCATTCTTCCCTGTAACCTACCTTTGCGCTCAAATTTTAATTCTGTATGATATGAAAAGTTTAAAAGGTATTATTTATGCAATGATTTCATCAGGTACATTTGGGCTCATTCCATTATTTACAATTCCATTAATGGGAAATATGGAAATGAATGAATCCAACATTCTTTTTTATCGATTTCTATTTTCTACCCTTATGATGGGAGCAGTATGTCTTTTGCACAAAAGTACTTTAAAAATAAATATGAAACATCTGATCTCTATCATCGGTTTAGGTGCCTTGTATGCTCTTACAGCGCTATTTCTTATTTATTCCTACCATTATATAACTAGTGGAGTGGCTACAACCATTCACTTTCTCTATCCAATCTGTGTCAGCTTCTTAATGGTAGTATTCTTTAAAGAACAAAAATCCAAATCTCTATTCTTAGCAGCCTCACTCTCACTAATCGGTGTTGCACTTATGTGTTGGTCGGGAGGAGGCAGTATCCGATTGATGGGTATCGGACTCGCAGCTCTTACGATATTAACCTATGGGATATATATTGTTGCTCTGAATCAATTGGATATAGGTAAATTACCTGCTGAAGTGCTTACGTTCTATGTGCTTTTAGGCGGTTGCGTAATCTTTTTCATCTACAGTCTATTTACAGCAGGTATATCCTCCATCCCCAGCACAAAAGCCGGATTTTATATTTTGGCATTGGCATTTCTATCTACCGTCATCTCCGACCTTACGTTGATTTTAGCGGTAAAATATGCCGGTTCGACAACAACAGCCATCCTTGGTTCAATGGAACCTTTGGTCGCAGTGGTTGTAGGCGTATTGGTATTTTCGGAACATTTCACATTACAATCATTAATCGGTTTATTACTGATACTAATGTCTGTTATCATTGTAATATTAGCCGATCAACAAAAAAAGTCGAAGAGAATCACAGAACAGAAAATCATTAAGCCACATTGAGGAATAGAACTCACAATTAGTCTCAGACAATTGTCTTCTACCAATATCTTTATTAAAAGCGTAATGAAAAGTCATTAGAAGGAAAGAGAGGGTATCTGATTAGCATATCTCTGTCGCCTTCCAGCACCTTCCTGTATTCAGCGATACAATATACCTATGGGGGACAAACGAGAAAAGTCCGATCATGCGCACATGACGAGGGTCAGGAGACCGATCCGCAAGTAGCCGATTCTGATAATCATGAATATCGTGAAAATCATCGTCACAATAACGGTCATTCTTTCTAAGAATCTGTCTCCCCCCTTCATACCCCGATTAAATGTTTATTTCTCACAACCTTTTTATTTTGATATTTTCAATCGCTTTCTACTTTCTTTCTTCTTCTCATTCTCTCTCACTACTTGCAGCATTTCATTGATCAATTCCTCTCCGTCTTGCGAATAAAAATACTTTGTCTTTTCCACCCTCTCAACCATATTTCCCCATTTATCATATTTAGAAAGTACAATACGTTTAGACGTATCCGAAAGATAAACGCATCTTACCTCTTTCCCATTCTTATAATAAGTGCTATCAATATCCGTGCAATCGTCCAGTACAATACGATCAACGTGAATATCAAAACTATCCGACTTAAATTCCGTGAAACTACCTGTGAACTTCATGTCAGCGTCGAATATAAATTCCTTTTTCCCTTTTTCGTCAACAATCGTCTTGTTAATAGAACTGACAATACCATTCTTTATACATTTCCTGATAAGGGTGTCTCCTGCCATTTTCTCTATATCGCACACGATGTCATAGTCCTCGTCTGTACGGGGAATCCTTTTTTTAGCTTCCTCATAAGATAGTCCCCGAAAGAAGTAAGTGGTTCTTTTTTTCCCTATGTCAAAATAGTATTGCACTCTTTTTGTTAGATTACCATTCCCGTCGTATTCATTTTTTTCCTCATAGTCGTTGTCTTCATGCAGTACATAGTCATTGTTTATATTTCTAACATACACTAATTTGAGTTTACTTTTATCGTAATATTTCTGCAATAAATAATCAATGGTATCCCCTTGGGCATTTAATGTTAACACCTCCTCCCTTTGGGGAGCATATCTCATAATCTTGATATTTCCCGACCTCTTTGACTTTCTTCTTACCGTAAACTCTTCGTTGTTGATATACGTATAATAATACGTGCTTTTATCATCAATTAAATCAATTGTTTCAGAATCTTCTTCATACCTATGATGAGATGTTCTGGTCAATTGCACCTCTGACAAACGATTATTTTCATCATACTTGTTTTCATAAGTCGTCATGGTTATTCGATCATAAGATTTCTCTTCCGAAACCGTTTTAGTTCCACACGCATACAGAACGAAGACCAAAAACAATAATTTTACTTTCATTGTATATCTTTTTTTAGGGCAGGGCAGTGTCGGCAAATCAATAGATTTTCTTATTAATAACTCCTTCCTGTAAATCCCGTATCGTTAATCGTTGATATTCTTGTTTTCTTCTCATGAATGTCACATCAGAATACGTATTCAAACTTCCTGCGTATTCTTCTATTAGCCTAATCAAATCTCTATTTATTTGTATTTTCATTTAAATCATCAACTTCAACAGATCCCATTAGTGTCAAAGCACAATAAATTTCATTTTTCACACATTCATTACATAAGGGCAACCTATATAAATCGGCAGATTGTTGCTTTGGTTGAGACTTACCTAAACAACTTATGACAAACAACATGCAACATAACAATTCTATTGATTTCATAATACAAAATTAGTGTATAGTCTTTTTGCCCGTCTGTACAGCCTGCAAACGTTATTTGATTATTGTTATGTTCTTGGCTGCGATGACAGGCTAATCATGTTTTTCACTTGTCCAAGCATAAATATAAAAAGTCCCGTAAAACCTTGATTTTACGGGACTTACTTTTACTTTTCCGTCATTTATCTTTGACGCTCAGCGGAGAGACAGGTTCTATCACCTATCATTTCAAACAATATCACAAACTCGTAATATATTGTTAATTACCAAGTTATTACAAAGTAAACAGAAAATAAAATATCTCTTAATATCTTTGCATATCTCACTTCTTGGGTGTATTTTTGGGTGTCAATTTTCAAACACACCCAATTATGAATATCAAAAGAAACATCATTTTCGCACTGGAAAGCCGGAAGAAAAACGGTGTGCCAATCACAGAGAATGTACCTATCCGTATGCGTGTAATATTCGCAAGCCAGCGTATAGAGTTTACAACGAGATACCGCATTGACGCTACCAAATGGGATACGGACAAACAAAGGGTAAAGAACGGATGCACAAACAAACTGAAGCAAAGCGCATCCGAAATCAATGCAGACCTGCTAAGACAGTACACGGAGATACAGAACATCTTCAAAGAGTTTGAAGTACAGAACGTACTACCCACACCCGCACAGATAAAGGACAGCTTCAATGCAAGGATGAAGGATGCACCAGTCACAGAGCAGGAAACAGCCGAAGGACCTAAAATCAGCTTTTGGGAGGCGTTCGAGGAGTTTATAAGGGAATGCGGGAAACAGAACAACTGGACAGACGCAACCTACGAAAAATTCGCTGCGGTAAAGAACCACCTGAAAGAGTTCAGGGATGAACTTTCCTTTGATACGTTCACCGAGAACGGTCTGAATGACTATGTGGACTTCCTGCGTAACAAGAAAGATATGCGTAATAGCACCATAGGCAAGCAGATAGCCTTCCTGAAATGGTTCCTGCGGTGGAGTTTCAAGAAAGGGCACAATCAGAACATGGCTTATGACAGCTTCAAGCCCAAGCTGAAAAACACACCCAAAAAAGTAATATTCCTCACATGGGAGGAACTGAACAGACTGAAAGACTACAAGATACCCCAAACCAAGCAGTATCTCGAACGGGTAAGGGACGTTTTTCTGTTCTGCTGTTTCAGCGGGCTGCGCTATTCGGACGTGTACAACCTCAAACGGAGCGACATCAAGCCCGACCATATAGAAGTGACCACCGTCAAGACAGCGGACAGCCTTATCATAGAGTTAAACAACCACAGCAAGGCGATACTGGAAAAATACAAAAGCGTACACTTTGAAGATCACAAGGCACTTCCGGTCATCAGCAACCAAAAGATGAACGATTATTTGAAAGAACTGGGGGAACTTGCGGAAATCAACGACCCGGTAAGGGAAACTTACTACAAGGGAAATGAACGTATAGACACCGTCACACCCAAATACGCCCTGCTGGGAACCCATGCTGGAAGACGGACATTCATCTGCAACGCTTTGGCATTGGGTATTCCCGCACAAGTGGTGATGAAGTGGACGGGACACAGCGACTACAAGGCGATGAAACCATACATAGACGTTGCCGATGACATCAAGGCCAATGCGATGAACAAATTCAACCAACTGTAAACACAACAATAGCATGGAAGAAAGAATAACCTCAATGATACCCCGCTACGGGAAACTCAACAAGACATATACGGAAATAACATCCGGTGACGGCCTCTCTTTTGAGAAGCAGAAGTTTATTCATGACTTTTACAAAGAGTATGAAGACACACAGACCTTTGAAAAGGCACTTATCAGCCTCATGCTTGAAACGGAGGGTACGCACTTTTCCATATTGCTGAACAGCCTGAAACGGGAGATTGAAAACAATATCTCAATGTATAATACCTGCAAGGAGTTTTTCGACCGTCTCGATATTGAACATATCTGCCGGCAGCATGAAAGATGTTATGACCGGGACATCGAAAGACAAATGCAAATCACAAACGAATATTACCGGGAACTTATGGAAGCTAACGGCTCTTTGGAGGCAGTCGGTTTCAGGGAACACGACCGTCAGGAAGAGGAGCTTTTGGAAAAGAGGTACGAACGGTGCAAGCGGGAATACGACAGGGAGAAAGCCAAACTGGATGAACTATATGCAAAGAAGAAACAGGCAAGGCGGGAAGCCCTGCAATACCTGAAAAACCGCTGCGGAGACATATACAGGCTGGACGGATCGCTGCTGGCAATTCTTGATAAATACATGACCGGCCAAAAGAAAAAAGGAGAGGAAGAAAAAGAAAGTTCCGCATCTGACACCATATCAAAAAAAAGCCCGGTCTATTTCCCCATGAAACTCCTGTCAGCCATTCACGAGACATGCAACGGAGAGCAGTTCGAGGAGATCAATGAACTGGACTTCTACGCCAACATGAACTTGCAACCGTGCGCGAGCAGATTAAAGGTGAGAAAGGATGAAAAGGCACGTGTATGCTACCTGATATTTCTCATGGGAGAAACACTTTCCAAACCCGACAGAGAAAAGTGGAAGGAGGAAATCATGAAACTGCTGGAGATAGATATAAAATATTACAAGTCCAAATACAAGGCACCCGTACCCCGGACCGATTTACCCAGTGACAGCAATCAGATATTTGCGAAGGAAATGCAGTCAATATTCCGATAGTTAGCGATACGCCACGACATTCCACGAAACAACCACTTTTACCACCCGAAATATTTTTCACCACTCTTTATTATCTTCTGATATTTAGTGAGATAGCGTGATACTCCATTCACGCTATCCACATCCTTACCACCCGTATCCGGGATTAACTTTGCACTGTTCGAACGAAACAAAAAAGCCCGTGCGCAGGGCTTACAGTACAAACGTTAAATTCATTCCAACATGGAAATCAGAGAACTTTTATCAAAGCCCGTATGGCAGATGACGGGAGAGGAATTCATATTACTGAACCGACACGCCCTGCAGGAAAGGGAAGCGAGAGCAGCACAGCCCACAGCCGATACGGAAAAGAAATACGTGTACGGGATAGGCGGCATAGCACGCCTGTTCGGATGCAGTATGCCCACAGCAAACCGCATCAAGAAAAGCGGGAAGATAGACAGAGCCATTACGCAGATAGGACGCAAAATCATCGTAGATGCGGACATGGCACTCGAACTGGCAGGACACAAAAGCGGGGGACGCAGATAAGGAGGTACGGACATGGAGTACAGAGAAAGAAAAGAAGTCACGCCCGAAGCGGCGGTGATACTGTGGCAAGCCTCACGGCTCGACCTTTCGGAAGACTACGAGAGGGCACCCGAAATACTGAAAGTACACGGTTCCGTCATAGGCACGCTGGGGAACTTCAGCGCATCAATCGGAAAAGCAAAGAGCAAGAAAACGTTCAATGTTTCCGCAATCGTGGCGGCTGCACTGAAAAACGGAACAGTGCTAAGCTACACGGCGGAACTGCCCGAAAACAGGAGGAAAATACTCTATGTGGATACCGAACAAAGTTCCTACCACTGTGCGAAAGTGGCAAAAAGAATATTGCGCATGGCGGGACTGCCGACAGGCAGGAACCATAAAGACCTTGAATTCCTTGTCCTAAGGAAGTACACGCCCGAGGAACGAATAGCAATCGTGAGGGAGGCTATTTACCGCACCGAAAATGTAGGGCTGGTAGTCATTGACGGAATACGAGATATGGTATACGACATCAACAGCCCCAGCGAGTCCACGAAGGTAATCTCCCTGCTGATGACATGGACGGGGGAAAGACACATACACATACACACCATACTGCATCAGAACAAGGGGGACGAGAACGCAAGGGGACACATCGGAACGGAGCTTAGCAACAAGGCCGAAACAGTGCTGCAAGTGGAGAAGGACGAGAAGGACCCCGACATCAGTACGGTCAAGGCAGCACATATCAGGGCGATGAACTTCGAACCGTTCGCATTCCGCATCAACGGGGAGGCATTACCCGAACTGCTGGACGAATACCTGTTCAAACACAAGGAGCCGGGAAAAGGGAAAAGGGAGAAGTTCGACCCCTACAAGGACATCACAGAGAAGCAGCACCGCATCGCACTGGAAGCGGCATTCACACTCAAAGATGAATACGGCTACAAGGAGCTTGCGGAAGAATTGAGGGAAACCTACGCTTCTGTCGGTGTCATGCTTGGGGGAAACAGGCTGACAGACCTCATTACAGTACTGAAAAACAAACGGATGATAGTACAGGAGAACGGCAGGAAATACACCTTCAAACCCGATTTTCACTATTAGCGGTATTGTATGGGAACCACTTTACTTTAGTCCCGTACCATATATATACGGAAGTAAAGTAAAGTGGATATAGCCCGTAATATACAAAAAGATACGGGCGAAAAGAAAAAATAATATTCACACTTGACAAGAACAACAGTATGACAGTACGGAAAAAGGGTATGGTCTCATACCCGGCCTCCACCATGACGGCACAGACCGGAAACCGCTTTACTTTAGTCTGGGGGCATATATATAGCAAAGTAAAGTAAAGCGGATGCAGCCCGTTACACATGAAAGGGTACGGGCGAAAACCCCAAAAACAATATCTACTTAAAACAGAAATATGATGAACATGAATGAAGCGAAGCAGATACGCATAGAGGAATATCTGCACAGTCTTGGATACAGTCCGGTAAGGCAACAGGGTGGTAGTCTATGGTACAACTCACCGTTCAGGGACGAACAGGAACCCTCCTTCAAGGTGAACACCGAACGCAACCTATGGTATGATTTTGGCGCAGGCAAAGGTGGTAATATCATCGCACTGGCACAGGAGCTATACGCATCCGACAGTCTGCCCTACCTCTTGGAAAGGATAAAGGAGCAGGCACAAAACGTGCGCCCGGCCTCTTTCTCTTTTGGCAAGCAACCCTTGTCAAAGCCGAGTTTCCGGCAGTTGGAGGTAGTACCGCTCTCCTCTCCCGCCCTGTATGCCTACCTGCGGCAAAGGGGAATAAATACGGAATTGGCAAAAAGAGAATGCAGGGAGGTCCGCTATCTGACTGGGGAAACCCCATACTATGCTATAGGCTTCCCCAACCGTTCGGGAGGATACGAGATACGCAACAAGCATTTCAAGGGATGCATAGCACCGAAGGACATCACCCATATACGGCAATCGGAGCCGAAGGAGGCATGCTACATCTTCGAGGGATTCATGGACTACCTCTCTTTCCTCACCCTGCGGCTGGAAAGGTGTCCCGACCGTCCCGAACTTGACGGGCAGGACTACATCGTACTGAACTCGACTTCCAACCTCTCCAAGGCAATCCGACCATTGGGCGGTTACGGGTGCATCCACTGTTTCCTCGACAACGACAAAGCGGGAATGGAAGCTGTTCAGGAACTGCGGGAGGAATACGGGCTGCGCGTCCGGGACGCGTCGCACATATACGGAGGCTACAACGACCTGAACGACTACCTGCGGAGTAAGCAAAACGGACAATCCGAACATCAGCAGCAGAGACCGGAGCCGGAGAAAGGACAACGGCAGGCAGAGCAACTGAAAAAGAAAAACAAAGGTATCAGGATGTAACCGTAGAGCCACCGGAAGGCTTTGAAAAAAGCCATAGCTCATTAGGGCTTTTTCTTAACGCAATGCACACATTGCTAAAAAAGCCCCAACGAGCCATAGGGGCGCCGCCCCTTTGGAAACCCCGTCTGCCATGCGGCATAAAAGCAAGGCAGGGGAAGTATTAACCTGAAATTATTGACAGTTATGGGATATGCAGTTTTGCATCTGGAAAAGGCAAAAGGGACGGACAGCAGGATGTCCGCACACATAGAGCGCACCGTTCACCCGAAGAATGCGAACAGAACGCGCACACACCTGAACCGGGAGCTCGTACAGTTTCCCGAAGGGGTGAGGAACCGCACGCAGGCGATAGCCCACCGGATAGAAACGGCAGGCATCAGACGCAAGGTGAGCGCCAATCAGGTGAAGGCAATCCGGATACTCCTTACCGGAAGTAACAAGGACATGAAGCAAATGGAAGCGGAAGGACGGATTGAAGACTGGTGTAACGACAGTCTGAAATGGATCCGGGAAACATACGGGGAGCAGAACCTCGTATCGGCAGTACTGCACATGGACGAGAAGACACCACACATACACGCCACAGTCATACCGATAGTGACCGGAGAGCGAAGGAAAGCCGGACAGGAAGAACAGAACGGGAAAAAAAAGTACAGAAAGAAGAACCCGCAGGACGTGAGACTCTGCGCAGATGATGTAATGGCAAGGCACAGGCTAAAACACTATCAGGACACTTATGCCCAAGCCATGAACAAGTACGGCTTGCAGAGAGGCGTGGACGGCTCATTGGCAAAGCATATTTCCACCATGCAATACTACAAGCAGCTGGTGGAGCAGCAGGACAGCCTGCAAGAGAACATAGAAAACCTGCTGGGGCTGGAAGAGGAAGCAATGAAAAAACTGAAGCAGGTAAAGGGGGAAATCAACGTGCAGAAAATGAAGGGGGCGGCGGTGAACGCCACCACAGCCATAGCGGACGGGGTGAGCTCACTTTTCGGAGGCAGCAAGGTTAAGAGGCTGGAAGAGGAGAATGAAAATTTGAAACGGAACATTGTGAATCTGCAAAAACAGGTGCAAGCCGAACAAAGGGAGCAGACAAAAATGGAAAACCGTCACAGCAGCGAGATAAACAGAGTTGACCGGAGCTACCGGCAGAAAATCGCAGAATACGACAATCGGCTGGAACTGATAGACACCTACTTTCCTATTGTAAAGGAACTGATGCCCATAGCAGAACAATGCCGGGAAGTGGGCTTCACCGAAGAACTGACAAGACGAATTGTCAGCCTGCAACCCGTGGAGTTCAAGGGAAGGCTCTATTCAAAGGAGTACAAGGAGAAGTTCAGGACGGAGCACTCAACGGCAACAGTGGAGAGGAACCCGCAGGAGAAAGGAAAATTCAGGCTGTGCATTGACGGAATACCCATACTCGATTGGTTCAGGAAGAAGTTTCAGGAAATTAAAGAAAAGTTAGGGCTAAACACACCTGTTGAAAACAAGCAACGAAAAGGATTGAAAATATAATCACTTAATAACGAGAGGCTATAAATTATTAGTGCCAGTAAAAGAATATACTCTTTACTGGCACCTGTTAAACGCAAATTGACACCCTAAATCTAACAAATATAAAAAAATCTATTCTTCACTTGGACAATATCAGAAAACATAACCAACTCCCAATACCAACCTGGAAAAATCTTTATGTGTCACATAATACTGTAAATATACATTTATATGGTTTATAAATCTAATACCAACTTGTGGAGCCACCGCAAAGTGCAACTTATAACCTTCATTGAAAACTCCCACATCTATATTATCAATTGAAACACCAGTTCCCAAACCAACATAGGAATCAACAGATTCATTCCGTAAGAAATGATAATTAGCTGCCGGCATAAGAGATAAAGATCTTCCATTAAAAGTATTATTCAGTACAATTGTGTAACTTTCATAACCTAATTTTAGATTTACACTTAACGGATTGGTGGAAAACCTATATATTCCATTTAAATAAAACCCAACATGATTTTCTTTATATCCATTCTTTTGTAGCCCAATTGGATAATTGGCTCCTAATTCAAATTCGAATCTCCTTCCTTGTGCTAATACCAGCCCAATATTGCATATAAATAACCAAAGAAGTAACATACATACTTTTTTCATAACCAATTTATCTTTTAATACCATATCTCTTATTTATTTGTCCGACAAGGAGGGCTAACTTCAAATTATCGCCACTTCTTTGGCTCATTTATAGCAGGGAGAATTTTGTAAAAACCACCTTCACTAAGACTATATCTGAAAGTGTTTTGTTCATATCGAGTTCTTCTTGGGTTATTATGCGTCCAAACAAATTCTGTGAGCAACAAATCATGTTTTAATTGTAATTCAGTCCCACGGCTATTATTACTCTTAACAAATTCTTCTACTGTTGTATCATCCTTTTCTGTTCTTGGTATTCGAGCCTTCAAATAATGTCTGCTATGTTCTACAATATTAAAAGAAATGTATCTTGGAGCAACTGTCGGAATCTTAGCCGTTCTATCAGCATAAAAGGCAAGATGTACATCGCCAATTATCTTTTCTCTTTGTAAAGATCTACCCACATAGGAGTCATTTTTTAGATTCCGATATTCAATTCTTGCATATACAGGATCGCTATCAATATCAATTTTAAATTTAACTTTATAAGGTGAATGATCCGACAAATACGCAAAGCTGCAAAATATAGGTTTACCAGGTGTCTCTGCAGAAAAATGCCCTCCTTCACTTATAAATTTGATAAAATCGTCAAATCCGGTAAGGGTCTTTACACCACTGTCACCATTTCCTCCCCCTACATATACTTTCATTCTGGCCTCATCAAAAAAGCCCTTTTCTTCAACTGTCAGAAATTCTTTTTTGTTATATAAAAAGCCATTAACGGCCTTCTTTACAATGGACTCCGCATTCTCGTATATTTCATCGGTTTCAAGAGTTAATATGCCGACCCTTCCATAAGCTATGGAGCTCACATAGACAGGAGAGTATTGGGCATTGATACTACCTTCAATAAAACTCTTCTCAGGAATATCCATATCAATCGTAAAATATTTCTGAATAAACCTTATATATAAGCCACTACTTTTACTAATTCGTTCCTTATGTTCTTGTTGGGAAGATGACGACCCCCAAAATAAAAAGCTCGTATTGGCATTTGATCCAAAAGTCATTTTCAGCTCATCATAAGATGTAAAACGGTGTATATCAAAGTGTACGGAAGCTGATTGTTGCCCTATACCTTTCTGATGCATCAAATCCATTACCAACTGCCTACATGAAGACAAAGAGGGCTTTTCAAGTACACCTGTAACTTTTTGGGCAGGAAAGGACACAGAGACATTTATAGGCTTATAGTGGACACTGATTGTTTTATAATCCTGATTGGCAACGCTTGCCCCATCCAAGATAGAGCCAGGATAAATATATCGATTCAGATTATCCAAAACTATCGACTCATCTGCCTGTGCATGAATTGTTTTACCAAACCCATTATCCCATAATGTCTCAGAAATGATTTCTGAAGCTCTTGTATGGATATGCGAAGGAGAAGATAAAACCTTATCTCCCATATCAGGAATATAGTTATGCACATTTATATTCACCACTTGTTCGGGATACTTAGGTAGATTTTGAAAAGAACAGCAATCAGATTGCTGTTCTTTTTTGTCAAATTCTTGTTCACATGAAATTAATCCTATAGCAAATAAAAACAGAGTATATCTTAAGATTCTCATGGTTCTAAGTTATTGTCAATTTTCTAAATGGATTTTAAATTTGGAGTAGAAGGGAGAGTTATCAGATAAATAACTCGCAGTATAAAAAATTGCATCTCCCGGCAGGTCTTTAGAAAATCGACCTCCTTGAATTATAAAATCTTGAAACTCATTCCACCCCTTCGCAGTTTTAACAGTGCCTTCTCCTTCTCCATTATACACCATGACGTTCACCTCTGCTTCTTTAAGAATCTTTTCTTGTTCAAAATTAAAAGATAATTTCCCATTTACAACTTTAGCTTGTAAGGCAGCTTGTAAGGCAATTCTTACTTTATCATAACTTTCAGAAGATTCTATCGAAATTAAGGCCATTCTTCCATAAGTAATGGAACTGATATAAATAGGATCATACTTACCGACAGATCCCATATCATCATGATTTAAAAGAATATTTCCATCAGCAGGAAGGTCCATGTCAACAGTGTAATTACGTTGTACTATTTTCGCAAACAATCCGGTTTTCTTTCTTATTTTTCCCTTATCAAGACTGACATCAATATTAAGGAGCCCGCCTATGTTGACATTTGCTCCAAAAGCAAGTTTTAACTCTTCAAAATAGGAAAATTGCCTCATATTATAAGTAAAAGACCCCAACTGTTTACCTGTCATGCCTTCTTTATTCATTATATTCTGCAAAGATTGCCTTTGTGCTGAAAGGCTTGGTTTTGCGATAATATCAGTAACCCAACGAGCTGGAAAAGAATATGATATTGTAATTGGATCCATAGGTTTTACAATAGGAACAAAGCGCTGCTTTTCAATAGATCCACCTTGAAGAATTGAACCTAAATAAATATACCTCATTAACCCTTGAGTTGGTATATGTTCATTTGTTTCATAAATTAATGTATGTCCATTTCCACTACTCCATACACTATCTTTCAATAATTCAGAAGAACGAGTAACGGAGGTTTTATTAAATGAAGCAAAGCTTTCTGGATTATCCATTGAAATATTTATCACTTCTTGAGGGTATCTCTCAAGAAGAACATGATTAGAGCCACCCATTTCTTCAACTGTATCATCGGAACATGAAATTAAAAACATAATTGGCAAAATCAACAAATATACATACTGTTTCATAATTAATATAATTAAGGTTAATACTGAATATGTTAAAAATCAAAAGTACCATGTTTATAAGAGGATCGAGAAGGTTTATAATAATCCTCACCCGGGGTCTGGGGTTGTATGAAATCCTGTCTGAATATTTCCGTAGGATTATCTGTAATTAAATTTGCATCATGGGTATATATGTTAAAATAACACTCTGGATCTGTTTTTTGGTTATATGGTCCTTCTCCCACAAAAGTGAATTTGTAAAAACCTATTTTTTCTCCGTCTTTTCTGACCGTAAGAAACCAGACATTACCAGTACTTATCGTTTTAAATCTCAATCCATTTAATGATGAATAAGTTTCCTCTATAAACTGATCATTCAAATATGTTTGTTTTTTACAAATAAAAGGCAATTCAAATTTCCCACCTTCAGCTGGTAGAACAAAAGGATTCTGTTCCGAATGGATTTTATACACAAATGTCAACTTCCCTTTATCTATAATTAGGGGAATTTTTTCTACTTTTATACCATTAATAGTAGAGTAAGAAATCTGTAAATCAACATTCAAAATTTTATCTTCCTTATTAATATTTGAGGTTATATTTAATACAACTTGATCACCCTTTATTTTTGTCTCTATATCAGAAAAAAGAGTTTTATCAAATTCTATCGAAACATCCTTGGGAATAATCGGAACCTCTGAATCTAAAATATCATCTATCAATGTTTTTTGAATAATTGTAAAAGTAATAGTACGTTTCTCCCCCAAACAACTAAATGGTTTAGATACGTTCTCACTTGGCAGCAACTGATATTTAAAAATTTTATTATTTTCTTCTTTTTCACAGGAAAATAATGCTAAGGAAACGAACAGAAGAATGAATATTTTTTTCATATTAATACAATTTAGTTTTTTGCAAATTAAAGGATTTTTCCTGTACAATAAAATACCAATTAATTGGTATTTTATTACAAATAACCATTCAATTTCATTATTATGCCCAAAGCATGAAAATAAAAGTATAACATACAAGAGCTGTAAACAAATCCACGATCAACACAATAAAATAAATCGTTTTTGCATCTTTGCGATATGCATTTATGCAAAATCATACAAATTTCTTTATCAGTAAAATACCCATTAATTAGTATTTCATTGACAAAATGAAATGTACTTTAAAAGCCCAAAGTTATATTCAATTCATAACCTAAATGCCTATCCAATATAAAAATAATGCGTTTAGCACCAAGATACAAACAGAATAACACAAAATCAAGCTCTAAAGGAATGTATTACTATTATAAAAGACAGAATTATTCGGGAGATTCCCTACTCTAAAAAAGTTAAAGAAAGAAAATGATTCAAATAAATATTAGTATAACAATATCACCAACAACACAATATCCCCTTTTCAAATTATACAATAAATAATAGTTAAAGCAACTAAAGACAGTGCAAAGCCAAATAAGTAATAAAAGAACAAAGTATTAAATAAAGCAAAAACACCCAATTTTACTTTTTAGGGTGTAAAATTGGGTGTCATTCTTGTAAATCACTGATTATCAGCATTTATTGCGGAGAGACAGGGATTCGAACCCCGGGTACCTCGCAGTACAACGGTTTTCAAGACCGCCGCAATCGACCACTCTGCCACCTCTCCAAAACTACGGTTAAGTAGTGCTTTTCTCTTAAAGCGATGCAAAGGTACGAATCATTTTTAAATCCACAAACATTTTGCCATTTTTTTCGTGGAATAATCGTATTTTTGCGGAACAATTCAATTGAAACTGTTATATAGATAAATTAGATAATCCATGATATATCCCCAGAATTTTGAGCAGAAAATAGGATTCGACCAAATCAGACAATTATTAAAAGACAAATGTCTCAGCACATTAGGAGAAGAGAGAGTGAATGAAATGAATTTTTCCGATCACTTTGAAGAAGTTGATGAACTGCTGAATCAGGTTGCAGAGTTTGTTCGCATCATACAAGAGGAAGATAACTTTCCCGACCAATTTTTTTTCGATGTCCGTCCCTCTTTGAAACGAATCCGAATAGAAGGAATGTACATGGACGAACAAGAATTGTTTGATCTACGACGTTCGTTGGAGACCATCCGGGACATCGTCCGTTTCCTGCAGCGCAATGATGAAGAAGAATCGGATTGTCCCTACCCCAGCCTGAAAAAACTGGCCGGTGACATAACTGTCTTTCCACAACTTATCACCAAGATTGATGGCATTTTAAATAAATATGGCAAAATCAAGGATAATGCTTCGACCGAACTGTCACGCATCCGACGGGAACTGGCTAACACGATGGGAAGTATCTCACGTTCGCTTAACAGCATACTCCGAAACGCACAATCCGAAGGCTATGTGGACAAAGACGTGGCACCAACCATGCGCGACGGTCGATTGGTTATTCCGGTGGCTCCGGGATTAAAACGTAAAATCAAAGGAATCGTCCACGATGAATCGGCCAGCGGAAAAACTGTATTTATCGAACCAGCGGAAGTAGTGGAAGCCAACAACCGTATCCGTGAACTGGAAGGGGATGAACGCCGGGAGATCATCCGTATCCTGACTGAGTTCTCTAACACCCTGCGTCCTTCTATCCCGGAAATACTGCAATCGTATGAATTTCTTGCCGAGATAGACTTCATTCGTGCCAAAAGTCACTTCGCCATCCAAACAAACAGTATCAAACCCAGCCTGGAGAACGAGCAATTATTGGACTGGACAATGGCCGTCCACCCACTATTACAACTTTCGCTTGCCAAACATGGAAAGAAAGTAGTGCCATTGGACATAGAACTGAACCTCAAACAGCGTATCCTTATTATATCCGGTCCCAACGCCGGAGGTAAATCCGTATGTCTGAAAACAGTCGGGTTACTACAATATATGCTGCAATGCGGCATGCTCGTACCCATGCACGAACGAAGTCATGTAGGCCTGTTTGGCAGTATCTTCATCGACATCGGTGATGAACAATCCATTGAAGACGATTTGAGTACCTATTCTTCACACTTGACCAATATGAAAATCATGATGAAGAACTGCAACGAACGAAGTCTGATTTTAATTGACGAATTCGGTGGAGGTACAGAACCCCAGATCGGCGGAGCTATTGCCGAAGCTGTACTGAAACGATTCAACATAAAGGGTACTTTCGGTGTTATAACTACACACTACCAGAATCTAAAACATTTTGCAGAGGATCACGAAGGTGTAGTAAACGGTGCCATGCTATATGACCGTCATCTGATGCAGGCACTTTTCCAACTTCAGATCGGTAATCCGGGCAGTTCATTCGCTGTAGAAATCGCTCGTAAAATCGGATTACCGGAAGATGTGATCGCAGATGCTTCTGAGATTGTGGGAAGTGAATATATCAATGCCGACAAGTATTTGCAGGATATCGTACGTGACAAACGTTATTGGGAAGGAAAGCGTCAGACTATCCGCCAGCGCGAAAAGCATATGGAAGAAACCATTGCCCGCTATCAGGCTGAGATGGAAGAATTACAAAAGTCGAGAAAAGAGATCATCCGTCAGGCAAAAGAGGAGGCGGAGCGGTTGTTGCAAGAATCAAATGCACGTATCGAGAACACCATCCGTACCATAAAAGAGGCACAGGCTGAAAAAGAAAAAACACGTCTGGTACGCCAGGAACTGGCGGACTTCCGTGAATCGATAGACAACCTGACTTCCAAGGAACAGGAAGATAAGATAGCCCGAAAGATGGAGAAGCTGAAAGAGAAGCAAAACCGCAAGAAGGAGAAAAAGCAAAACGGCACCAAAGAACAGCCGGCAGTTCAACAAACTCCCAAAGCAACTCCCATCACCGAAGGGTGTCCGGTACGTATCAAAGGACAAAGTTCGGTCGGAGAAGTACTTGAAATCAACGGGAAGAATGCCGTGGTAGCCTTCGGCAGCATCAAGACAACTGTAAAGACGGAGCGGCTGGAACGCAGCAACGCAGTCCCCCAAAAACAAGAGTCTGCCAAAAGTTCTTTTGTCAGCAACCAGACTCAGGACAGCATGTACGAAAAAAAGCTGAACTTCAAGCAAGATATCGATGTACGGGGAATGCGGGGAGACGAAGCTCTACAAGCTGTAACCTACTTTGTAGACGACGCCATCCTGGTCGGTATGAGCCGGGTACGCATCCTACATGGGACCGGTACGGGTATCCTGCGTACCCTTATCCGCCAATATTTGCAAACCATACCGGGAGTCCGCCATTTTGCCGACGAACATATCCAATTGGGAGGTGCAGGTATCACGGTAGTCGATTTGGCATAAAAAAAGAAGAATATGAAGAATAACCTGTTAAGTGAAAGATTAGTTTATAACGGTGAGAGCCAGACTCCCACCCACCTGCATTTATGTACTTACAACGCTCTTGTGATGCAGGAGGTTTCAGGTGTCAATTTCCAGACTGTCGCCAATTCTCTCAACCGCGAGCAGATCAACTGGCTGCAGGTGCACGGACTTCAGAACACCGAAGTCATCCGGGAAATATGCAGTCACTTTGAAATAGACTTTCTTATCCTTCAGGATATTCTGAATGCCGAGCATCCCACTAAAATAGAGGAGCATGACAAGTACACGGTGCTTATCATGAAGCTATTCCGCTTCAACAACAAAGAAGAGAAAAGCCCGGAAGATGAACTGGATGAACTGGAACAGCAACAAGTATGCATCATCCAAGGAAGCAACTTTGTACTCACCTTCCTGGAAAACGAAACCGACTTCTTTGACGATGTCACCTCCGCCCTTCACAATGATGTACTAAAAATACGGGGCAGACAAAGCGACTACCTGCTCAGTGTCTTACTAAACAGCATAATGGGTAATTACATCGCCACCGTATCTACCATCGACGACTCCCTGGAAGACCTGGAAGAAGAATTGCTCACCATCAGTGACGGTAACGATATCGGCATCCAGATACAGGCACTCCGCCGGCAGTACATGCTGATGAAGAAAGCCATTCTTCCATTAAAGGAACAATACGTGAAACTCCTGAGGGCGGAAAACTCCCTGATGCACAAAGTGAACCGTGCTTTCTTCAACGATGTCAACGACCATCTGCAATTCGTATTGCAAACCATCGAAATATGCCGGGAAACCCTATCGTCCCTGGTTGATCTTTACATATCCAACAATGACTTGCGGATGAATGATATCATGAAGCGCCTCACCATTGTTTCCACCATCTTTATTCCGTTGACTTTTCTTGTCGGAGTGTGGGGAATGAACTTCAAGATTATGCCCGAATTAGACTGGCGATATGGATATGTATATGCCTGGATATTGATGCTCCTGGTGGGCGGAGCCGTATACTGGTTTTTCCGAAAGAAGAAATGGTATTAAGTTACCAAAAATTTTGAAAAAACAATTACCTTTGCGCAACAACCTAATTAGCTAATATGAAATCAATAAAAGAACTCTATCGCATTGGAACCGGACCTTCGAGCAGTCACACCATGGGACCTCGCAAGGCAGCAGAAATGTTCCTCACACGACATCCTGAAGCAGCATCGTTCAAAGTGACCCTCTACGGAAGCCTGGCGGCGACAGGAAAAGGACACATGACGGATGTAGCCATCATTGACACACTGAAACCTACTGCACCGGTAGATATTATATGGCAACCCAAAATCTTTCTTCCTTTCCATCCGAACGGAATGAACTTTGTGGCACTTGATGCCGGCGGCAATGAACTGGAAAACTGGACTGTCTACAGTGTAGGGGGAGGTGCATTGGCCGAAGACAACAAACAGCCGTCTATTGAAAGCCCGGAAGTATACTCCATGAACAGCATGACCGAAATTCTGGATTGGTGCGAACATACCGGAAAAAGTTACTGGGAATACGTGAAAGAATGCGAAGATCCTGATATATGGGACTATCTGAAAGAAGTATGGGATACGATGAAGGAGTCTGTCCAGCGTGGTCTCGAACAAGAAGGAGTGCTGCCCGGCCCATTGAACCTGAGACGTAAAGCTTCCACATATTATATCCGCGCTACCGGATACAAGGCTTCTTTGCAGTCACGCGGATTGGTATTTGCCTACGCGCTTGCCGTAAGTGAAGAGAATGCCTCGGGAGGCAAAATCGTAACAGCACCCACATGCGGATCGTGCGGAGTGATGCCTGCCGTTCTTTATCATCTTGCCAAAAGCCGTGAGTTCAGTGAGATGCGTATCCTTCGCGCATTGGCAACAGCCGGATTGATAGGTAACATCGTCAAGCAAAATGCTTCCATCTCCGGAGCAGAAGTAGGCTGCCAGGGAGAAGTAGGCGTGGCATGTGCCATGGCATCGGCTGCCGCCAACCAGCTATTCGGAGGAAGTCCGGCTCAAATTGAATATGCTGCCGAAATGGGACTGGAACATCACTTGGGCATGACTTGTGATCCGGTATGCGGATTGGTACAGATTCCTTGTATCGAGCGTAATGCTTATGCGGCCGCCCGCGCATTGGACGCCAATCTATACTCTTCATTTACCGATGGAATGCACCGTGTCTCTTTCGACAAAGTAATACAAGTGATGAAACAAACCGGCCACGACCTACCCTCACTTTATAAAGAAACAAGTGAAGGCGGACTGGCAAAGGATTATAAGCCGATGTAAAAAGCAATTCCCCATAAAGCGCAAGAGGATGTGCAAAACTCACCACAGATTGCACATCCTCTTGTTTTTACTATTCACATGCCTCGGGCAGCACATTCAACCTTTAAATCCTGGGCCAATGTGTGTCGTCACCGTTGGTAACATCTTTTTCGTGCAGCAAACCACCGCCTTCCGAAAAATACAAGTCTACCTTTTTACCCTGTTCCACAGTTACCACAAATTCCGTAGAAGGTTCATTCGGATATTCCAATATCACCACATCATCCACTACCCAATTGTTGTAACTCGACTCCATAAAAGCCGTCAACACTGCCGGCGGCAGGTTATTGATACTGTTCAACTCTGTTTCCGTCATCAGCCAGTTGGCATTGGCATCGAACCAAACTTCCTTCTCTCTGCCGTCCGCCTGACAGTCGGCTACGTAATAGACGCCCTTTTGCTCCCATTTAATGGCAGTGGCATTGGGATAAAGCTTCTTCAGTGCATCCTGAATGGCCTGGCTCGGCGGAAGATATCCCGTATCGTCATCATCGCCACACGAACTGAAAGCAAACACGACCGACAGCAACACGGCTGTCAACAAACTAAATTTCAAAAATTTCATAATCAAGGTCTTTTTTTAATAGGTTTATTCCAATTTATCAATGCTCCGCTTTACGAAACTTACCGTCTTTGGTAAACTTCAGGCTCAAATCCGTATTCAACTCGACTTCATACCCCTTGCGGTCGCGCTCTATCTGAGTCACAAACTCAGAGTGATACCCATTGGCTTTCATATATTCCTTCACGAAGTCAGGAACAATTGTTGCAGGAACAGCCGCTTTTTTACAATCCACTTCAATCCAGTTGCCCCGGTTATCAAAGTCGATCTCGGTTGCATTAGTCAACAACACATCGTACTTCTTTGTTTGCAGAATCTCATTTTCTATCTTAATATGCGAAATCTGCGGATTGGAAAAGTGCCGATTAATAAAATTACGTGCCGGAAGAGGCAATTTCATCGCATCTTTCGTGATGATATCACCTGCAAATGCAAATTGGACGGCTGCAATGGCCAATACAAGAATAGACAAAATCTTCTTCATAATCGTTATTTTTTAGTGTCAATAATAAGTTTCGGAACTATTTCACACTGCAAATAACGAGATAGAAACGGGAAAGATTTGGGAATAAATAAAGAGAAGGGTTCTTTTTGTATTTTTTAACGGGCGGATGTATCTTCATCGTACACCTCTTCCAGAAGCTCTTCTTTCTTCATACTTATTTTTCCATCGGGTGAGATCGTGATGGAGATAGGTACATACAGGTCTGTCTGCGGATAGCAGATACTGGCAGCATAGACTATTCCCTCAGGAGTCGTTTTATCATAAACAATCCCTTCCAGGATAGATTTCGCCATAAAATCATCGCCTATCAGAGACTCGAACTGCTTTTTGGTAAAAGTACGGCTGAAAACACGTTCGTTTCCACGCGTCAGCCTAAGCACTATCTGATTGTCGACATACGTATTCCCCATCTGGCTTACCACCCGGGGAAGCGAATCATTGGGCGTACGGGAAATAAACGAATGGTACTCTTTGCCTTTATATTTAATATCTACCTCGCTCTTACGGGCCGTCATGCGCTGCACTCCATGTGCATCGGTGCTATCCTGCATCAAAACACGGATATCGCTCTTTTTCTTTTCAGCCGAACCGGAACAAGCTGCGACAGCCATAAGCATTGCCAACCCAAGCAGATAAATAAGCTTTTTCATATTCGAATTATCAGTTTATTAAATCGTACGGCAAAGGAACAAAAAGCGGGGGAAATATACAAGTATTTTGGTAATTAGTAATTGATGATTAGTGATGGACCGGCCACCATGTCGATGTCCGCCCCATCACTAATCATCAACGCTGAAGCTTATCTTCCGCCTCCTCTTCTCTGCTCCCGCTCGGCCTGCTTCTTGGTATAAGCAGCATACTGGTCTTTCGTCATAATTTTCTTCAGACCAGCCTCGTAGGACTCACGCGAAGCTTTCATCTCCTGACGCATCTTTTCTCTGTCCTCTTTGGACATGCGAGGAGCTTTTCTCCTATCCTGTTTACAAGTGCAGCTGTCGGTAGCCTGACTCTGCCCCTTCTTACCTTGTCTCATTTCCGGCTTCATTCTTCCGGGACGCTCTCCCATCTTTTGTACGAAAGCCATATTGACCTCAAGCAACTCTTTCTTCTGAGTTTCATTCAAAGAGTATTCTTTCGCCATACGCTCGGTCATGCGTTCGGCACGTGTTTTCGGGTCCATATCCTGACCGCCTCTGCGCGGACCTTGTGCCATCACCATTCCTCCCATCATTAATAGGGCTGCTAATAAAAAACTTATTCTTTTCATTGTTCTTTCCTTTTTTAAGTTATCAAATAATCATCTGTCTTTTTTGTTGCAACTGTCTATATGACTAAAAAGTAAGAGGGAAGTTTAAAGGTGAGGGCAACTTTAACAAAACGCAAACTTCTTTCTATTTTGATTAGATAACTCGAGTTCACACACTAACGACTCTTAGGTACTGGATGGCGGATAAGGAAGGGGGTTAAAACTACATTCTGTCATATTGATAATCGAATGGTTCCAGATTGGCTTTTTTCCGGGCAAAGGTAGGGTGAAGCGATTTTTTCGCCTCCTTTTCCCGTCAGCAATTTCCGTTTTATCACTTTAAGTTCCTGTTTCTATGCAAAGAAGCGGTTCTTCAAGAAAGAAAAGAGCAAAAAGGACAGTATTCAATCTTGATGCTTCCCTTTTATCTTTTTCAGCATGTTCATTTCCGGAGGGCAACCAGAAAGAAATCCTTCTTTTTTCCTCTTCGGAACAATTACAATATATGTAATGAGGGAAAACATATAGAGATATTCCAAAAAGAAGTAAGCATTTTCTCAACTTGCTTACGTCTTTCGGAGCAAATGCTTACTTCTTTTTCGGAAAACACCGGCACTTCCCGACCCAAACACCGGCTTTCGGACATCAAAAGCCTGCTTTCTGAAGAAAAAACGCCCTGTTTTGGCACCTCCGCTCCTCCCGTTTGACTTGAACCGCAAAAGACCCGGTTACTCCCCAAGGGATATTCTTCTCTTTCTGACAGCTAAAAGAAGAAAAAGGTATCAAAACGAAAGCCACTCCCCATTTATCGGGCACCGGACATACGAAACAAGGCAGCCTATAAGATTTCATCTATCAGCCGATAAATATTATCAATTGGATTTTTTGCTGAAACGGGAAAATTCGCCCTATTTTTGCATCGGAAACAAATAAGAATGAATCTAAATAAGAAACAATTATGGAACCAATTATCAACTCACAGATGCCTGAATTCAAAGTACAGGCTTTTCAGAACGGAAGTTTTAAAACAGTAAGCAGCGAAGACGTAAAGGGAAAATGGGCTATTTTCTTCTTCTACCCGGCGGACTTCACCTTTGTGTGCCCGACCGAACTGGTAGACGTTGCCGAGAAATACGAACAGTTTCAGGCTATGGGTGTAGAAGTATACTCGGTAAGCACCGACTCACACTTCGTACACAAAGCATGGCACGATGCTTCGGAAAGCATCCGTAAGATCAAATATCCGATGTTGGCAGACCCGACAGGTGTATTGAGCCGTGGATTCGGTGTGATGATCGAAGAAGACGGAATGGCTTACCGCGGAACGTTCCTCGTCAATCCGGAAGGAAAAATCAAGATTGCCGAGATACAGGATAACAACATCGGACGTAATGCCGACGAGTTGCTCCGCAAAGTAGAGGCCGCACAGTTTGTAGCTACTCACGACGGAGAAGTTTGCCCCGCTAAATGGAAAAAAGGCGAAGCAACCCTGAAACCGAGCATCGACCTGGTCGGTAAGATCTAAACAGCAATCCTATGAAGACCGGTATCCCCCATATCGGTCTTTTTTAGCTCTTGACGATAAATCTTTCTAAATCATTCATCTCTAATCAATCTTCGATATAATGTTAGACTCAGCTATAAAAGAACAATTACGTACCATCTTCGCCGCATTGGAGGCGAACTATACATTCGACATCACCGTCTCACCGCAACACGAAAGCCGCACCGAACTTCTGGAACTCCTGAACGATGTGGCATCCTGCTCCGAGAAACTCTCTTGCCGGATCAATGAAGGCAAAGGACTGGAATTTACACTTCTCAAAGGAGAACACAGGACAGGTATCACCTTCCGGGCCGTTCCCAATGGGCATGAATTCAGTTCTTTACTGCTTGCCATCCTGAATACGGACGGAAAAGGAAAGAACTTTCCGGACGAAGGCATCTGCAACCGGGTAAAATCATTGAAAGGACCTGTCCGCCTGACAACTTACGTGTCACTGACCTGTACCAACTGCCCCGACGTGGTGCAGGCACTCAACGCCATGACCACGCTGAACAGACAGATTCAGCACCAGACTGTGGACGGAGCCATCAACCAGGCGGAAGTAGAGGCACTGAAAATACAGGGGGTTCCTTCTGTCTTCGCAGACGGTAAACTGATCCACGTGGGGCGTGGTGACTTTGGCGAACTGTTGGCCAAACTGGAAGAACAATATGGAACGGAGACGAACAGTGCGGAAACTTCCATCAAAAAATATGATGTGATTGTAGCCGGCGGAGGTCCGGCCGGTTCGGCTGCTGCCATCTATTCGGCCCGTAAAGGCTTGAATGTAGCGGTCATTGCCGAACGGATCGGCGGACAAGTAAAAGAAACAGTAGGCATAGAGAACCTGATCTCCGTACCTTCGACAACCGGAAGCCAGTTGGCCGATAATCTGAAAACCCACATGTCACAATATCCCATCGATTTGCTCGAACATCGCCAGATCGAAAAGATAGAGCTTGATGGAAAGGATAAGGTTCTGACAGCCAAAGGAGGAGAACGTTTCTCAGCTCCGGCGGTAATCGTTGCCACCGGTGCAAGCTGGCGCAAACTGAACGTACCGGGCGAAGCGGAATATATCGGCCGTGGGGTGGCTTTCTGTCCACACTGCGACGGACCTTTCTACAAAGGGAAACAGGTGGCTGTCGTGGGAGGAGGAAATTCCGGAATCGAAGCAGCCATCGACCTGGCAGGTATCTGCTCCAAAGTTACGGTGCTCGAGTTTATGGACGAGCTGAAAGCGGATCAGGTTTTACAGGAAAAACTGAAAAGCCTGCCGAATGTAGAAGTTCTTGTTCACTCGCAGACAACCGAAGTGGTAGGCAATGGAGATAAGGTGACCGGCATCCGTGTCAAAGACCGCAAAACAGAAGAAGAACGGGTGATCAGCCTGGATGGCATCTTTGTACAGATAGGTTTGGTAGCCAATAGTGGTATTTTCCGCGATGTGGTTGAGGTAAATCGTCCGGGCGAGATCGTGATCGATGCACATTGCCGTACCAACGTGCCGGGAATTTATGCTGCCGGAGACGTTTCCACCGTCCCCTACAAACAGATTATCATCGCAATGGGAGAAGGCGCCAAAGCCGCATTAGCCGCATTCGAGGATCGGATGCGAGGAGAAATTTAAACGACAGGATAATATCAAGGGGGCATTTATTCACCACAGGGTAACACAGAGTTCCACAGAGTGAGTATTAAGTCACGGATTGTCGACATGAATACTCTGGGTTATTCTGCGTTACTTCGTGTTATTCTGTGTTACTCTGTGGTGAAACATTACTTAATCTTAAATGTCACCAGCAGTCCTTTATGGTCGGTTGGCCATACATCCAACGGTAACAGGAAATTATCTTTTGATGTCTCCTGCACTCTCTTATTACGTACGATAGAGCCTTTCGGGCCAAAGACAATCGCTTTCTTTGCTTCAAGATTCTTTCCTTTGTAGAAAATAAAGTCGATACGGTCACGTTCGTCCGCTTTCGGTGCCCATGTCAGTTTACCGGGTTCTTTCAACGGATTATCTGCCGGATATGTAAATCCCGGATGAGTCAGTGGATTCGGATAAATGTGACGATATGTATCCACAAACCCGTTTTGCTCTAGCAATGTAGTTACTGTCCAGGGAATTACCAGGCCATTGTGATCGTACAGATTCTTATTAGCCTCAATCCAATCCAGATGTGACGGTTCATTGAAGTCACCGCCTATAATCACGCTATAACCATTTGCAATATCCTTTTGAGCCTGTGCAATGAACATCTTGATGGCATCGTCACGCTGAGAAGCCACATTCACCTTCAAAACTTCTTCTACAGTAGTCGGAATAGGTATCTCTTTCCAGCTGGAACCGTCATAACCCCGTACGTTGTAGTAAGCACAATCCAGGTAATCCAAATGGCTGGTGTAGACTGCCACCTTGTGTCCGTTTACGGAACTTGTCAGCCTGTAGATACTTCCGTGGTCTCCGTTTTCGGGGAATACAGTGAGCGAGTCTGTGATCGGATGCTTACTCAGCAAACCTGTGTCATACGTATAGAAAGAATAATAATCCAGTCCTTTCTCTTTCAGAGAAGCCACAATACGCTCGTTAAAACGAGTGTTATGATAATTACGCACTTCGCTGAATGTCACAAAGTCGGGTTGCAAGCGCACTATCTCATTAACGATTGCATCATATCCTCCCGGAACCATTGTACCTTCCTGCCATACATTCCATTGCAGAACCGTAAACTCACCCTTTCCTTTACTTTGTCCCGTCATGGCGACAAGCAGGAAAAGCGTCATAAAAATAATCTTTTTCATTTTATCAAATTTATATTATGTGCATTGTTTTTCTTCAGGTTGTGACAGTAGTGTTTATTTGAAAACCTGTATCATGGGACGTCCTATCCAGACTTGAGGTTGCTTCACTCCAAAAACGTATCCCATGGTGGCAGCAGTATCAAACTGCATCATACTTTCCTGGAACTCTCCCCCTTTTCTGACATTCTTACCGGCAATGATAAAAGGTATCTCTACCTCCTGGAGTGTAATCCCCCCATGCCCTTTTTTAATGCCACCGTGATCGGCTGTCATCATGATAATCGTATCATCATATATTCCGGCCTCTTTAATGGCAGCAATGATACGTCCCACATAACCGTCCAGTTCTTTCAGCTTTTCATAATAGCCCGGAGTGTCGTGCCCGACAGCATGACCGGTATGATCCAACTGATCGAAGCAAACTGCAAGCATGGCAGGCTTTTTATCTTTGATATACTTCTCAGCCATCTCGCAGAGAGCAGTCGGGCATTTATCATAATCAGGAGCTTGTGCATGGTAACTCAGTGCCAGTGTATCGACCAGGTATTTAATTCCTTCCCACTCGTACAGGCAACCGGTCTCAGCCTCCGGATACTGTTGACGCATAACCGAAAAGATAGTAGGAGAAATACCATGTTCATTGACAACCCGCGATGGTATCTCGGGCGTACGCGAACCCCATTCTGTATATCCGTGAAGTTCAGTACCCACTCCCATAAACATGGAAGCCCAGTTAATAGCGCTCGATGATGGAAATACGCTACGTTTATGAAGTGTGTAACATCCTTCGTCCATCAGGCTTTTAATGTTGGGTATGTCTGCCTTGGGCACACTATACGCACCCCAGCCGTCCAACGCAATCAATACTACATGTTTTGCCTGCCGTTTAGCCGCCCAAGCCACATTGCAGAATCCGATCGCAAGCAAACATACTAAAACAAATAACTTTTTCATGGTATTCTATCTATATTTAAGTTTTGTCTTTTGTGTATCTTCTATTCTTTAATGAAATCGGCAGGATAGGTTACCTGTTGTACGACCCCTTCCTTCAGGCGTATCCACGTACGGAAACTATTTGCATTTTCATCCAACTCAATCACTCTCGCACCATTTGTAAGGTGATTATATACTGTGTTGCCACCCGTATAGCGTCCGTATGCCAGCAAGATTCCCTTCCATGACACGGCATAATCATCATCGTGGTCGTGTCCCACAAATACACCTCTCACATCTCCCATCTCTTTCATGGCGGCAAACAAGCCCGAATTTAACTGGGGAGCGCATGCTTTTTCTTTACGAATGCCATAAAGTATTGCACTCTCGGAAGAGGCAGCCTGATTATACTCTGGCAAAGCTATATGAAAAAACGCATACGACGAAACCGGAACGCCATTATTTTCTTCAGTAAACTTCTTACTGTTCTCACGATACCACTGTATTTGGTCAAATTTGATGTAATCGTATCCATTCACTCCCTTGATCTGTGAATAAGAATGAGAGTCGATACAATAAAGAACCGTTGCATTGCGCTTGCCGTCGGAAGCCTTCACCGGTAAGATAAAATTTGTCACTCCCGAAATACCCGGAGTAGTCTGTGTCAGGTTAAAAGGAACAGATTGGATGATCTTCAACAATTCTTCACGGCTCAGTCCCTGTTCGTTATCATGGTTACCGAAAGTCACCGCAAAAGGGATTTTTCTTTTAGATACCAGATTCAGCACTGTACGCATTCCTTCTTCCGCCGGTTTACCATAAATCACATCTCCCGTAAAAAGAACAAGGTCGGGCTTTTCCATATCCAATACCTGATTGATACGTTCGATCGATACATCCGAACGAGGATCATTATAGATATAATGAACATCGGTAAACTGGACAATCTTAAACTTACCGTCTTTGTTAAACTGAAGAGTCTGTTGCTGTGCATTTGCCAGCTGAAGGCTTCCCAACAGGATAGCCAACAATAAATAAATTCGTTTCATGGGTTTGATTATTTAGGTATAAAGAAGGGAGGATGTGTCAAAATTTACCATAGATGACACATCCCCTTGTCTTCAAAAGAGTAATGTTTACTGGAGAATCCACATTAACTTGTTCACATCGTCCGAACCATTGTACTGACGCTGAACAGCTTCGTTGGCATTATCAGGATTGTAACTGAACTCAGCTTCCGGATACATCCATCTTGTAGGAATCTTATTTTTTTCCGTATTCAGGTTGGTATTCGGGTTGATAGGCAATACCGGATATCCGGTACGGCGATAATCATAATAAGCATCATACGGATGCTGCAGGAACGAGGCGAGATAACGTTGCAGCAAAATCATTTCCAGATCTTTCTCCTTGTCGCCGGACAACTGTATAACCGGTTGTGCCAGATACTCCTGGATATATTCTTGCGTTATGGTACGTCCGTGAGTATATTCTTCTTTATCGGGGGTATTGTCTGCTATGAAATTCATGCTGGCTTCTATACCTTTCTTATAATAAGTAGAAGCATCTTCCGAAATCCAGCCACGTACAGCTCCTTCTGCCAGAATAAAATTCTGTTCTGCATAACTCAGCCGCATCAAAGGCTCACCTTCCGGAACACGGGTATAGCGTAGGTTTGCCAGGCAGAACTCACCTTTTCCGTACAGCACGGAGATATTTGAATAGCTGTCCGAGGGATCAATCGAAAGATAAGCATCCCACTCGGAATCCTTTATACCTTTATCTGTCTGGGCTTTGGCGGGAGAAGCATAATAGAACATACGATAATCGTTGAACTTCTTCAGGTTATCGATAATCACACTCGACATCATCAGATAATCAGAATGTTTGTTCTGAGTGTAATAGAACGGATAAAGCTGTCCGGCCTTATTAGAGTATACCAACTGGAAGTTGTCCGCATTCGAAGTCATCAGTGAGCCCGAAGATACCAGACGGGCAAAGCGTTCTTTCACTTTCAGATCCGCATCCGTATCTTTCTTACACAAGTGAGTCAGCACTTTCAGTTCGAAGGCGACTACAGTCTTTTTCCAGTTTTCGGTGTCACCGCCAAAAATAGGATCACCGTCAAAGTCACTGCCCGATGAGAATAAAGTATACGCTTCTTCCAAATCTTCCAAGACTTGGCGCATCACCTCTTTCTGTGTATCGTATTTGGGTTTCTGAACACCCTCTTCACCTTTCAATGCATCACTGTAAGGAATATCACCCACTTCCAGCGATTTATAGAACAGTTTATAGGCTTTCATAAACTTAGCCAGAGCTGCATACGAATCTTTATCTCCCTCATTGGCTGCATCGACCATCTTCTGACAGTTTGTAAGGATGGTATAGCCGTCAAAATCTGTCCTGCCAAACAAATTGTATTGTTCATCCGAAGCATTCTCCGACCATGCAATCTGTTTGCTCAGCATGCTGTGGTACACAAAGTTCTTAGCAGAGCCCTGTTGTGTAATGTTCAGGATAAGTTTTGTAGCCAACATAGGTGCTGTCACCTTGGTTGCAGCATCGGGGTTCGTATTCAAATCATCAAACTTGTTACAAGATGCCAGAATCGTAGCACTTGCTGTAAGTAAAAGCAACGTTTTATTTATTAGTTTCATAATTTCCTTTTTTACAAATCAAACTTAACATTAAATCCGACATATCTCATAGAAGGTGAATTCAGGTCATCCGAATCCACATCCGGGTCAGCATACTTAAACTTTTTCATCCAAATCAATAAGTTCTGTCCGATCAAACCGAGTGTAACGCCTTTCATGTGAATCTTTTCACAAACTGACTTAGGCATTGTGTACAACAATGAAAGTTCACGCAATTTCAGGAATGTACAGTCATGCACGTTCTGGTAAACCTTACCACCTGACCATGGATTGTAATTCTTGATATAACTTTCATAGGATACCTGAGTGTCATTCGGTGCAAACACACGTGTATCGCTCACAATCTTTCCGGTTGTGTCGTATTCAACTTTACCCGATACTACTTTCACACCCTGGCCTACATAATTCTTTTTACCGTTCACTACTTCGTCATAACGCCATTTGTTATCACTATCGGGGTGTACACCGGTATTCCACATAGTCTGTTCCGTACGAGAGTAAGCCATACCGCCTACACGTCCGTCCAACGAAATTCCCAATGTCCAGTCTTTATAACGCAAGGTAGTACTGAGTCCCCAGATCCAGTCCGGATATTCATTACCCATCACTGACTGATATTTACTTTGTACCGGATATCCGTTTTCATGGATAATGTTTCCCTGGGGGTCACGTTCCCAATCGTAGATACCATACCAGTCCCAACGCTTGCCGGCAGCTACCCAAGGTTTCTGTGTAGAATATACAGGATCGACTTTCGCATAGAAATAGCGGTCACGGGCCCAGTTGGCATTCACTTCCCAATTCCAGTCTTTCGTCTGAATCAGAGAAGCAGTCAAAGAAACCTCCACTCCTCTACGAACCTGCTCTTCATCATAGTTCACCAATGTTTTAGTAAAACCGGACGAACCGCTGATAATGGCTTCACGTGTCAGATTGTATTTCAGTTTATTGTAGTAAGAGATATCAAAACGCAAACGGTTGTCCCATACATTGAAGGCAGTACCGATTTCATAAGAACGTGCAGCGGTCGGTTCAAGCGTTGTACTGCGGATCATTTCCGGGTACACGGCTGTATTCATTCCATCCCACACATTCGTGCTTACACTGTAAGCCTGATTCGTATCATAAATACCCAAGTCGCTCTTCGTTACTGTCCAGGCACCCCTGAGTTTCCAGAAGTTCAGCCATTCGGGCATCTTTAGTAACTGCGACATAATGATACTTCCCGATACAGCCGGATAAAAGTAAGAACGAGTCTCCGAAGGCAAAGTAGACGACCAGTCATTACGTGCCGTTACATCCACAAACACAGTGCTCTTCCATGAAGCTGAGAATTTTCCATAAATAGAGTTTACCTGTTTCTGCTTGTATGAACTTGAAGAGGCAATTGGGTCAACCGATGCTTTCAATGAATAATATCCCGGAATACTCAATCCGTTACGGGTATTCGATGAAATAGCGTCATCATAATAATAGTAGATCGTACCTCCGACAAAACCGTCGATAGCAAAATCACCGAAGCTGTGATTGGCAGACAGCAAAGCGTCACCATTGAAACTGAATCCGGTGGATTTGGATGTATAGAAGTATCCGTTCTTGTCCCATCCGCCGCGGGCGCTCATTGCGTTTTTCTTTTCCGTACGGCTGGCATAAGCATCGGCACCGGCTCTCATCGAAAAGTTCAACCAAGGCATGATGTCATATTTACCGGACAAGTAAGTGTTTACTTTATCGTAGTCATTGGATGAAGTCATTTCATGAGCCAGATAATAAGGATTATCATACCACACATCGTTCATCCAGTTCTGCTCTTCGTCTTTCTTTCTCCAATAGTTTTTATAGTCGCGTACATCATAATCGGTACCCGTCCATACCAACAGGTTGTAGATGTATCCACCGCCACCATAGCCGGCTCCTTCTCCATTCGGATAGAAACGCTTGTTATAAATGGCACCACCTTCAAAACTCAGTTTGCCGAACTTCATATCCCCACCTACCGAGTAAGTAATCTTATTCAATCTCTGATTGGGATACTGTCCTTTATTATAAACATGCGACAGAGAAGAACGGAAGCTTCCATATTTACCGGTCTGGCTGATGCTGATGTTATTATTGGTAATGAAACCTGTCTCCAGGAAATTCTTAAAGTTGTCTTTACCTTTCGATACCAATGGCATCTCTTTCCATTCATAAGTATACGGGTCATACTGTACAGCTGTACGGCCGATGTCCAGTTTATCACCCCAAACGAAGTCGGCAGCGGTATATTTACCTCCCTGACCGGTACTGTATCCATGTTGTACTTCCGGCAATACCAGATAACCGGCATTGAACATCGTACTGCTGTTTACCGAAATATTAAGTCCCTCCTGACTACCTTTCTTCGTAGTCACCATAATAGCTCCCGAACCTCCGCGGGCACCATACAGGGCCGATGCGGTAGCCCCCTTCAACACGTCAACAGATTCGATATCGTCTGCTGCAATATCATTCAGAGAGATATTGCTATATGGCACACCATCTACTACCAGCAATGGAGTTTCACCACGCAATTTGAGAGTTGGGGCTGTATTGAACTCCGTACTGTTGGTTACATTCAAACCGGCAACTTTACCAGTCAGTGAAGTAGCAATATTAACGGGCTTCACAGTAGACAGCTTACTTCCGCCCACTTTCTGAACGGCATATCCCAATGCCTTTTCTTCCCGCTTGATACCCAAAGCAGTTACAACCACTTCGTCTATCATTTCAGCATCTTCCGCCATCTTAATTTTCAACATGGTTTTTCCGTTCACCGCCACTTCCTGCTGCTGATATCCGATAAAAGAGACGATCAGTACACCATTGGTAGGCACTTCCAATTTAAAGTTACCTTCCACATCCGTAATCGTTCCGGTTCCCTGAGCACCTTTCAATTTGATGTTAGCACCGATTATAGGATCGCCTGCGGTATCTACGATAGTTCCCGAAACCAAAACCGTATTCTTTTTTTGTTGGGGAGATACCGCCAAGGACTGTGCGTCAGCCTCTTTGCGTACATGAAGAGAAATATAATTATCTGCAAAATTATAAGAAATATTATTTTTAGAGAGTACCTCTCTTAGTAAATCGGCCACTCTATGTGTTCCCTTCTTTACAGTTACCTGGCGAGAAGCATTGATTTCTGCATCACTATAGATAAACAGATAATCGGTTTGTTTTTCAATCTCCGCCATAAACTCCTTTAACGGAAGTTGATTTCGAGACATGTTTACCCTTGCATTTTGTGAGCTTACGCTGGCATGTGCCTGAAGAATAAGCAAAAATAACAGCAAGACTGTGCATTTCATAATTCGCAAGATTTGAATAATTTCACGTTGTTTAATTGCATAAGATAACAGCAATAAGTTTTTTTTCATACTTTTGCAATGTAATAAGGTTAATACTTTGTTGTTTTTTTATTTGGCTCTGCCAAATGTGTTGACTTTATCGGGAGGGAAAGGTGTACCAGACCATTTCCTCCTTTTTTCATTTCAAACTGTTTTTTATATCATAGGCATCTGCTTTTAGTTAAGTATATCATTATATTTATCAATAAATAATTATTTCTTCTTCACTAACTATTTTATACTTGAAAGGCATAGCGCCTTGCAAGGCTTTTAATATACTCTCCAAAGAATCGCTTTGCCTGAATTTTCCGGAGATCCGCTGCGTCGCGTTGACTGACCGTTCTATTTTAATATTCACATCATTCCATAAAGCGACACTATTCAGTACTCTCCCGAACGGCTCGGACAGAAAACTGACAACTCCGTTCTTCAGATATTCTTCATTATCAAAGTCAGACTCCCGCTTCATCAACCGGTCTCCCCACAACACTGCCTTTTCTTTAGGCTGTAGAAACACTTCGTTCCTTATATCCGCCGGATCATAGATATGTACGCAACCTTCCACAAGATCGGTCTCAAACTCTTTACTATTTTTATAAGCCGATATATTGAATTTAGTTCCAAGTACTCGGATACGGTAACCTTTAGCCGAAACAACAAATGGCTTCTCGGGATTCTTTGCCACATCAAAATAGGTAGCACCGTCCAACTCTATTTTACGGTCCGTTTCATTGAAAGAGGCCGCAAAACGAAGACGACTACAGGGGCTTAGCCAGGCAATGGTTCCATCAGGTAATTCTATTTTTACACGCTGTCCCTTGGGAGCCGTAACTATGGTATAACTTTTTCCGAATTCCTCAGATAAATACAACTTCGCAGTATAGAAAGTTCCTACCACTAATACCGCGAAAACAGCAGCATATTTCAAAGAAACCGTTATCGCGCGCTTTAATCTTTTACGGAAAAGAAGTTGCATAAAATGCTGTTTCCCTTTACGGCTGGTCTCCGAATCATCCTGGCGGGAGAGTATTTGGGTCAACGCCACTACATTTTGCATCCGAAGAAATTCTTTCTTCAGAGCCTCATCACTTTCTATCCGGTCGAAGAGATCTTTTTTCTCTTCACAGGTCATCTCTCCTGCAAAATATTTATCTATCAGTTCACTCATTTTTAGGATGTTCTATTAATAAGGCGTAATAGCTTTTAAAATCCACTAAAAGAAAAGAGACTTTTTTTACGAAAATTTTTCCCTATCATGGTAAATTCCTATCAATCAATACTAAAGATTAAACACTTATATCTTTCCGTTTCTAAAATAATAAGAAAAAACCAAAGAACAAATGAGTTCTCGAATCCTCCCGGCTCCGATTGTTCATACTTTGATTGAAATAAAATCCATCCATAACCTAACTTACAATGAAGTTAAAATCGAATATAATCTCCATATACCGATGAAAGTACTTTAGAATCTACCTATAGAATTAATGTGAGTTATTCTACATAACCGACTCCGTATCAACAGAAGTTCAGAACGACCGGCACAGAAATTACCAAGAGAGCAAGCTAACTCCATAGCAAACATAACACATTGTAAATAAGCACCTTACATCATTCTAAAGTATCTTTATCTCAGCCCGGGTATGCGGGACGAGATAAGAAACTGACCATTTTCACTAAAGATACTAAGAAAAACAAACTGCTTTAAATGGTATAAACAGATAGAATAACAGATACATCTATCTGCATATCAAGAATATACTCTGAATCGGACTTGCCAAATCGAGGGTGGAAGATGAAAGATGAAGGTGAAAGATGGAAGATCGAAATGCATTTTTCGTATGAGAGACGGCAAGGCTCGTTTGAAAAGAAAACAGTTCCTGCGCCGGATACTGAATAATCAGAATACTTGGTGATATTGAATTCCACTAAAATTATTATTCATACCTTTGTGGACCGTATTACAAAGGACCCAATCATATATGCAAAAAAGACTTATACATTTATCCATTATCTTCTTTCTGCTATGTCCTGCCCTGGTAGTTGCGCAGAACAGTCCTCTTGAAACTCAACTAAAGAAAGCCATAGAAGGGAAAAAAGCCGAAATAGGAATTGCAGTCATTATCGACGGGCAAGATACGATAACAGTCAATAATGATATTCATTATCCCATGATGAGTGTTTTCAAATTTCATCAGGCATTGGCATTGGCCGATTACATGCATCATCAAAAGCAACCTTTGGAAACCCGGTTATTGATTAAAAAGTCGGATTTAAAGCCGGACACCTATAGTCCGCTTCGAGAAACATACCCACAGGGAGGAATCGAAATGAGCATTGCCGATCTACTGAAATATACGCTTCAGCAAAGTGACAATAATGCCTGCGATATTCTTTTTAATTATCAAGGTGGTCCGGATGCCGTGAATAAGTATCTTCATTCATTGGGAATTCGTGAATGTGCTGTCATCCATACAGAAAACGATATGCATAAGAATCTGGAGTTCTGTTACCAAAACTGGACTACTCCATTAGCAGCCGCCAAATTACTGGAAATATTTCGCAATGAAAACCTTTTTGACAAAGAATACAAGAATTTCATTTATCAAACAATGGTGGAATGTCAGACAGGACAAGGCCGCCTGATTGCTCCACTGCTCGATAAAAAAGTAACAATGGGGCATAAAACCGGAACAGGCGACCGTAATGCGAAAGGACAACAGATCGGTTGCAATGACATCGGGTTTATTCTTCTTCCCGACGGACATGTCTATAGTATAGCCGTCTTCGTGAAAGATTCCGAAGCAGATAACAGAGAAAACAGTGAGATTATCGCAGAAATTTCGCGCATCGTTTACGAATACGTAACGCAACAGATAGATTAACGCAAAGATATCAAAGAATACACCTCCGTTTACAATATCGATGCCCGATAACAAAACCGGCTACAGATACAACCGTTCACTATCACTATCGGTGACTTGAAAAATCCAGTATCTGTAGCCAGTTTGTAAAATCAGCTTTGTTTGTGCAACCTTTTGTTTCTACACATCCTCAAAGCATTGGTCCTATTTCTTTTTAGACTTCTTAATCTTTTGTGCAGGCACTCCTTCGAAAGTCATCTTTACAGGATTAATAAATCCATCCTTATCAAACGTCATTTTATCAATGCATGTCACACGATGATCGCGTGCATTATCATTCAGTGGACGACGATGATAGACTATATAATAATCATCTGTTCCGGGAGCATGCAGTAATGAATGATGACCGGCACTGGTAGCTACCGAAGGATCTTGTTGCAGAATCTTAGCTACCCGTTTAAAAGGTCCGAACGGAGAATCGGAAATAGCATAAGCTACAGAGTAATCGGGACCTCCCCAACCACCTTCACTCCACATAAAATAATATTTACCGTCTTTCTTGAACATAAACGGACCTTCAACATAGTTCTCCGGAGTCACTTCTTTATAGACAGTGCCATCTTCAAAAGGAACGAGCCCTGTAAAATCATCGTTCAACTGTACAACATTGCAATGCCCCCAACCACCATAATACATATAATAATGTCCATTATCATTGTATACAAACTGATCGATCGGTTGCGCTCCATTCACTATTTCATTAATCAACGGCTTACCCAATAAATCTTTATAAGGTCCTTCAGGACGATCGCTAACCGCTACGCCAATACCGCCAATCTCTCCTTCATGAACGTCATTCGCTCCAAAGAAGATATAATATTTCCCATTCTTTCTGATTACCGAAGGAGCCCACATCGCTTTCTTAGCCCATTTTACGGCAGTAGTGTCCAAAACTGAAGCATGTTTCGTCCAATTCACAAGATCTTTGGAAGAGAAACAATCGAAAAAAGTCTGATTTTCGTAAAGATCACTCCAAGTTGGAAAAATCCAATAAGTATCATCATAAATGATGCCTTCCGGATCAGCATACCATCCTTGAAATACAGGGTTCCCACTTGTGGCTTTATGAGAAGCCACTTTCTTTTGCTGAGCAAAGCAGCAAGCACCGACTGTCAACAGAGCGATGCAAATAACTAAGTGTTTCATTGTTGTGTTTTGAATATAAAAATAAATAATGATTTGACAAAAATAGGGAATATTTCTCAGATAATGAAAACAAAGAGGGGAAAGTAGTCTTTCAAGTCTTCTTTTAATTTACGCAACGCTATGACAATCTGATTTTCAACCGTATTTGGAGAAACATTCAACTTTTCAGCTATCTCTTTATAACGGAGATTTTGCAAACGGCTCATAATAAATATTTCACGGCACCTCTCCGGTAAACGATTGATGGCATTATTCAGTATTTCTTCAATATCGGCATCCGAAAGACGATCATTATCAAATGCTTCCAATGAATACAGTTTCAATTGAAGTTCTCTGTTCTCTATTTCCGAAAGCGAACCTTTACGAACTTCACGGACCATCTCCTTACGAAAATAGTCTATACAACGATTTTTTGCTAACGTAAACAGATAGGCATTCAGATTCTGAAGAGTCTCAATGATATCTCTGTGTTCCCACAAATAAATAAAGATTTCTTGGACAATATTCTCCGATTCATCTTCCGAAATCAGATACGTCCTGGTAAAACGCAGCAACTTCGGAAAATAAATATCATAAATTTCAGAGAAACCGTCTTTTTTCATACTATTATCCTGTTGTAAGCTAAAGAAGCGATATTTATTACACAGGTTGCAAAGATATAAAAAGATTTAAAATTCATTATTACTAATTTATGAATATTACTCTTATCTTTGTGAAAAACTAACATAAATACAACATGAAACATTTAACAGTCTATTTTTTATTGGCATTGCAAGGAGTTCTGTTCAGTTTTTCACTTTCGGCCGCAACTCCCCAAAATGCAATAGCCTATCATGATGGTAACGTGCGTTTTAGCGTCCTTACAGATGGGGTAATCCGTATGGAGTGGAGTCCTTCGGGTTCGTTTACCGACGATCCCTCTTTTGTAGCAATCCACCGCAACCTACCTGTTCCCAAGTACACAGTACAAAATAAAAATGCTACGGTAGTGATCAGTACCGCCCGAATGAAACTAAAATATAAGAAAGGTCAAGGCCCCTTTACGAAAGATAATTTAACGATCACATCAGCTAAAGGGATGTTCCCCTTTCAATGGACACCCGGAACAATACAAAAAGGAAATTTGAAAGGGACAGACCGTACATTGGATGGTTTTGAAGGAGACCACAATATATACAGCCACCAAGATATGAAGCTGGAAGACGGTCTTCTATCGACAGACGGATGGACCTTGATTGATGATTCAAAGAATTTCTTATTTGACAATTCGGAATGGGCCTGGGTAAAAGAACGTGAACACAAAGACGGACAAGACTGGTATTTTATGGCTTACGGGCATGATTACAAAGCTGCCTTAAAAGATTTTACTGTATTTGCCGGTAAAGTACCTCTTCCACCCCGTTATGCATTCGGTTATTGGTGGTCAAGATATTGGAGCTACTCAGACAAAGAAATGCGCCAATTAGTAGATAATTTCCACACTTATAATATCCCCTTGGATGTATTGGTAGTAGACATGGACTGGCATTATACCGATCCGGGCTTCGGCGGATGGACAGGCTGGACTTGGAACCGCAGGCTATTTCCCGATCCCGCCAAATTTCTGGGTTATCTGAAAAGCAATGACCTGAAAATCACACTAAACCTGCATCCTGCCGATGGTGTAGCTCCATATGAAGAAAAATATCCGGAAATGGCACAATGGATGGGAGTAGATACAGCTAAACAGGAACGTATTCCCTGGGTGGTTTCAGACAAACGCTTTATAAACGGTATGTTCAACAAGGTACTCCGCCCGATGGAAAAACAGGGAGTGGACTTCTGGTGGCTCGATTGGCAACAATGGATGTATGATAAAAAAGTAGACAGCCTCAGCAATACCTGGTGGATCAATTATGTTTTCTTCTCAGACATGGAACGCAACCGTGACACTCGCCCGATGCTCTACCACCGCTGGGGAGGACTGGGCAATCACCGCTATCAGATTGGCTTCTCGGGAGATGCCGTCATCTCTTGGAAATCACTCGAATTCCAACCTTACTTTACCAACTGCGCTTCCAATGTGCTATACGGCTACTGGAGTCATGACATCGGAGGCCACATGTTCAAGGGAGGAGACAAAGAAATACTCGACCCGGAACTCTTTACCCGTTGGATGCAATATGGTGCCTTAACACCTGTAATGCGCACACACTCTACAAAGAATTCTGTTCTAAATAAAGAATTATGGAATTTCAAGGGAGATTATTTCGAAGCATTACGCAACTCCATTCTGTTCCGTTATCAACTGGCTCCTTATATCTATACAATGGCGCGTGAAACTTATGACAACGGTATTTCTATCTGTCGTCCAATGTACTATGATTATCCGGAAGCCAAAGAGGCATACGATTTCAAGAGTGAATACATGTTTGGCGATCAAATTCTGGTAGCACCTATCACCACCCCCATGCAGAACGGACTTTCTACTGTAAAGGTATGGTTACCCGAAGGAAACGACTGGTTTGAATGGACCACCGGAACCCTATTGAAAGGCGGACAGATAATAGAACGTTCGTTTACCCTAACCGAATATCCGGTTTACGTAAAAGCCGGTTCCGTACTGCCACTTTACAACCGTGTGAAGAATCTTAATAGTAATAGCGAAGAGATTATCGTAAACATATTCCCTGGAGAAAATGGTTCATTTACCTTTTATGAAGATAATGGTAATGATAAATATTATGCCAATGAATATGCTCGTACCCGGATGTACACTGAACGGAAAGAGAACCACTTAACTGTAACGGTAGGTCCTCGCCAAGGTAAGTATCGCAATATGCCAACCGACCGCCAATTTAAAATCAAAGTTTTGGGTTCTGCCATTCCGGAGACAATCACTATTAATGGTAATAGAGCTGAATATGAGTACATCGGCGATGAATTAGCCTTATTGATCACCATCCCTCAAACAGCATGTGATCAGGAAAAAACAATAGAAATCCAATATTCGACCTCCATTCCGGAATTAAACGACGGTATCGTTTCACAGTTCAAACGATTCAGCAAAGCAATCACTGCTTTAAAATACCGGGACGCCGGAATTGTATTGACGCCTGCTATGGGAGCAACCGAAGCTACCAGCATTGCATTAACCTACTCGCCGGAACGTTTTAACGAACTGATAGAAACGTTTAAAAGAAACTACAGTCAAATGCCGGAGATGCTCAAAGAACAGAAACTGAACGAAGCCAATAGCCAATGGTTTATGAAGGCAATCGGCTGGAAGAAATAATAATATCACCAATATCGTCGGCAGGATGTATTTCTGTCGACGATATATACAAATTACATGTTTCACCAGACTGCACTTTACGCACTGCCTATAATTCACATCATAATGTATACCTTAAAACCAATTCATCACAGAGAAACACAAAATTTCCGGTAAGTTTACCTATTATTTCCACTCTCCATCCCCTTGTGGTAAATCACATTGGGGCTATTTCTTTCCCAAACGGCTAATTTACCGGATGAATTCGGATAAAAGATCAAATTCTTTTCAAAAAAACATTTATAGAACCTATTATATTCAAGTAATATCAATATCTTTGATAGAAATAGATATTACCTATTTACGGATTGAAATTATCTATTTGACAGGTAAATGATTTAGCTCTACATTTGTCGGGTAATAACACGGAAGAAGGGCTGTAAAAGACTCCACATCATTGAAAGCTTTGTTTCCGATAAAATCAAAATTATATGGAAAATAAAAAACTCACAGCAGCTAATGGTCGTCCTATCGCCGACAACCAAAACAGCCAGACAGCAGGACCTCGCGGGCCTATTATGTTACAAGACCCATGGTTGATTGAAAAACTTGCTCATTTCGACCGTGAAGTTATCCCTGAACGCCGTATGCATGCCAAAGGCTCCGGAGCTTACGGTACATTTACCGTCACACATGATATCACCAAGTACACACGAGCAGCTATTTTCAGTCAAGTAGGCAAGCAAACAGAATGTTTTGTACGTTTCTCCACTGTAGCAGGAGAACGCGGAGCTGCTGATGCAGAACGCGATATCCGAGGATTTGCCATGAAGTTTTATACAGAAGAAGGAAACTGGGATTTGGTAGGTAACAATACTCCCGTCTTCTTCTTACGCGACCCGCTAAAATTTCCTGATTTAAATCATGCTGTAAAACGCGATCCGCGCAACAACATGCGTAGCGCTAACAATAATTGGGATTTCTGGACCCTGTTACCCGAGGCTCTTCATCAGGTAACTATCACCATGAGTCCGCGTGGCATTCCGGCTTCCTATCGCCACATGCACGGATTCGGCAGCCATACTTACAGTTTCCTAAACGCAGAAAACAAACGAATTTGGGTTAAGTTTCATCTAAAGACTATGCAGGGCATTAAAAACCTGACTGATCAGGAAGCTGAAGCAATCATCGCCAAAGATCGTGAATCGCATCAACGTGACCTATACGAAAGCATCGAACGGGGTGATTTCCCAAAATGGAAGTTCCAGATTCAGTTGATGACTGAAGAAGAAGCAGATAACTATCGTATCAATCCGTTCGACCTTACCAAGGTTTGGCCACACAAAGATTTCCCATTGCAAGATGTAGGTATTCTTGAATTGAACCGTAATCCGGAAAACTATTTTGCAGAAGTAGAACAATCGGCTTTCAATCCGATGAATATTGTTGAAGGTATCGGCTTCTCTCCCGACAAGATGTTGCAAGGACGATTATTTTCTTATGGTGATGCACAACGCTACCGATTGGGTGTAAACTCAGAGCAGATACCGGTAAACAAGCCACGTTGTCCGTTCCACGCCTTCCATCGTGACGGAGCAATGCGAGTGGACGGAAACTATGGTTCAGCCAAAGGTTATGAACCGAATAGTTATGGCGAATGGCAAGACTCGCCTGAGAAAAAAGAACCGCCTTTAAAAGTTCACGGAGATGTATTCAACTATAACGAACGTGAATATGATGACGATTACTACAGTCAGCCGGGTGATTTGTTCCGACTGATGCCTGCGGATGAACAACAATTATTGTTTGAAAATACCGCACGCGCCATGGGTGACGCAGAATTGTTCATCAAACAACGGCATGTACGCAACTGCTACAAAGCTGATCCGGCTTATGGCACAGGAGTAGCTCAAGCATTAGGTATTGATCTGGAAGAAGCCTTGAAAGAATAATCTAACTTCTTCGATATGCGCCTCAAATGTGATTCTGTTACATTTGAGGCGCATTTATATAAAGAAAGAACACAATCTCACTATAATTTATCCTTATCACAACGCCTTCCACAATTTCTGAAAATCACTATATTTACCATAGCACACCAATACGTCATCCGGACGTATCTTGGCATCCTCCGGCAATTCGTTTACAACCTTGTGCTCCACCAAAGAAATGCCCAGGCAATTCTTGATCGTATTGGAACGCTTCAATCCGATCAACTTCAAATTGAATTCTTCATCTAAATTCAACTCGTTAACAAAATAGCCGACAAACTTCTCGGGAACATTGAACTTAACCACATAATATTCCGAGTCTACCCGAAAGGTTTCCATCTTTGTACCAAAATCCAATAGCTGCACCAAACTTCGAGCCGCGTCTTCCTCCGGAGTCAAAATCTTCTCCAACCCAAAAGCCTCAAGTACCGCTTTGTGAACCCCGTCAATGGCACGTGCATAAATATGCTTTACCTGCTTTTGCTTCAACATAGCCACCACACGAATTGAAGCTCCGAAATTTTCACCGATAGCGACAATCACCATATCAACACTGTTGAGAGGCAGGACGGAAAGAGACTGCTCGTCCGTCGCATCGATCACAAAGGCGGTGGCAATCTTATCTTTTATGCTATCTACCCGCCCTTCATCCAAATCAGCCCCTATCACCTCGTGCCCTAAGGTAGAAAGTTCTTCGGCCAACACATGACCGTAATTTCCAAGACCAATAATAATGTATTTCATAATGAATTCAACTGATTAGTTTATGATAATGTTATCGCTCGGATAACGGTATTTCGTATTCTTTTTCTGTTTCACAATGCCCAGTACCAGTGTAATAAATCCCACACGGCCGATAAACATAAGCAATGATACCAGCAATTTACTTTCATCACACAGCAAAGGAGTCGCATTCAGACTGGAACCAACCGTACTGAGAGCCGACACACATTCAAAGGTCAGAGTCATGATAGACATCTTAGGCTCCAGTATACTTAAAATAAATATAAATACAAACAAGATTCCTAATGAAACAACCACAGCCGCATTGGAGCGACGAATAGAATCGTGCGACAATTCACGACCGAAAACCTCTACTCTCTCTGTTCCTCTCAAAACCGCAATCAAGTTGAGTGAGGCCACGGCAAACGCATTTACTTTCACACCACCGGCCGTAGACTGTGCCGCACCACCAATCCACATCAGAACAATATAAAGCATAATGGTCTGTATACTGAGTGAAGTCAAATCGACACTGCTGAATCCGGCCGTTCGGGGACAAGTGGCATTAAAGAAAGCCTGTGTCCACTTATCAGCAATCGACATACCGGCAAACGAATGATTCCACTCAAAAATTGCAATGGCCACCGTGCCGAAAACAAGCAATAAGACAGTCATTATCAGAACAATCTTGGTATTCAGGTTAAATAAATGGTGCACCCGGTGATTGTCCCATTGACGGGTACGAATCAAACGCCAGAAGCGACGGGCATGGTAAACAATAATATCTTTGAAATTAACAAGAATCGGGAAACCGATTCCCCCAAAAATGATCAGGAGCGACACGGTTATATAAAGCCAATTATGATTAGTCATTACCATCGGATTACCCAAATTACCCGGCAATGTAGAAAATCCGGCATTACAGAAAGCAGAAATAGAGTGGAAGGCAGAAAAAGCCAGTTCATCCTGTACATCCATCCCCAGTGTACCATGAATACTGAACCAGATAGAAAGCATACCGACTCCCTCAATCACCAGAGTGAAACCTAAAATATATAATAAGGTAGAAAGTAATGACCCCAACGAATTGGAACTTACCATATCACGTACCACTAACTGATTGTACAGAGAAGTATTTCCCATGAAGAACATAGCAAAGAAACTGGTCAGAGTCATGACTCCCAAACCGCCGATCTGAATCAGCAATATGATCACTGTCAGTCCCGCCGGAGTAAAGGTGGCAGACACATCAACAGGTACCAGCCCTGTTACACATACGGCACTGGTAGAAGTAAACAGTGCATCGACCCACGATAATGTAACACCGTCTACTGTACAACGAGGCAACATCAACAATCCCGCTCCGATTAAAATAATCACCAGAAAGCTGGCAGCCAAAATCAGAGAAGGATTCGTCCGCCTTCCTAAAAGGCGTACCAATCCGTTCGATAAATTCAAAAGAGAAAAAAGTAACAGCAGGACAATGTGATAAAAGTAGCCGTGTAGGAACTCCCACAAATGCAAGATAGCCCCTCCTTCTTCGGGACGATGAAAAATGACCGGTATCAGAGTCAGATATAACAACCAACTCAGTATCCAGGCAAGTTTCCGGAAATTCTTTTTCGTATCCCTGTATTCAAGTAATATATGCAGGGTGACGTCAATCAAGAATATAATCCAGACCGTCTTATAGAGAAGATGTATTTTCGTAACTTCATGTGCAGAGAGCGTAAAGCCATGTTCATAGATCACTCCCACTATCAGCATAATGGAGGCCAGATAGGTGATGATTGCCATTAATCGTAACAAAAGTCGTACGTAAGGCTGCAATAATTTATTCTGATATAAAAAGAATTTATGATAAATCTTCATCGGATTGCATATTAATTGAGTCGCACAAACTTAACTAAAATAACAAACATATCCGATTCTTTGTTGCTGAAATCATATAATTCTTAAAAATTATACTTACTTTTGGCATCAGAATAATCAAATAACTACAATATTATGAGCGACAAGAAAAAAAGGTACATGCTGCCTGAAGAAGAAATTCCACACTATTGGTACAACATACAAGCCGACATGGTGAACAAACCGATGCCTCCGTTGCATCCGGGAACCAAACAGCCATTAAAGGCAGAAGACCTGTATCCGATCTTCGCAGAAGAACTTTGCCGTCAGGAGCTGAACCAGACTGACCAATGGATCGAAATACCGGAAGAAGTTCGTGAAATGTATAAATATTACCGTAGTACTCCATTGGTTCGTGCCTATGGTTTGGAAAAAGCATTGGGTACGCCGGCACATATCTATTTCAAGAATGAAAGTGTCAGCCCGATGGGTTCACACAAATTAAATTCCGCCATCCCTCAAGCTTATTATTGCAAAAAAGAAGGCGTACAAAACGTAACAACTGAAACCGGAGCAGGACAATGGGGAGCCTCTTTGGCCTATGCCGCTAAACTCTTCGGTCTGGAAGCAGCCGTCTATCAGGTAAAGATCAGCTATGAACAGAAACCTTACCGCCGCAGTATCATGCAGACTTACGGTGCCCAGGTGACCCCATCCCCTTCAATGTCAACCCGTGCAGGAAAAGATATCCTGACTGCACACCCCAATCATCAGGGATCATTAGGGACTGCCATCTCCGAGGCAATCGAACTGGCACAAACCACTCCTAACTGCAAATATACATTAGGTTCCGTTTTGAGCCATGTCACCCTTCACCAGACAGTGATCGGTCTGGAAGCCGAAAAGCAGATGGCAATGGCTGGCGAATATCCTGATATGGTGATTGCCTGCTTTGGTGGCGGCTCCAACTTCGGTGGTATCGCATTCCCTTTCATGCGTCACAACATATTTGAAGGTAAAAAGACACGTTTCATCGCTGCCGAACCGGCATCTTGCCCGAAACTTACCCGGGGCAAGTTCCAGTACGACTTCGGTGATGAAGCCGGATATACTCCACTGTTGCCTATGTTCACATTAGGACATAACTTTGCCCCGGCCAATATCCATGCAGGCGGACTTCGTTATCACGGTGCCGGAGTAATCGTTTCGCAACTCCTGAAAGACAAACTGATGGAAGCAGTAGATATCAGTCAGTTGGAATCATTCGAAGCAGGATGCCTGTTCGCACAAGTTGAGGGAATCATCCCTGCTCCGGAATCATGTCACGCCATTGCAGCCACCATCCGTGAAGCCAATAAGTGCAAAGAAAGCGGAGAAGAGAAAGTAATACTGTTCAATCTGTCCGGCCACGGACTGATCGATATGGCTTCATATGACAAATATCTGTCCGGCGACTTGGTAAACTATTCGCTTACAGACGATGATATCCAAAAGAATCTGGACGAAATAGGAAACTTAGCTTAATCATTAAGACCATCTGAGCTTTTGCCCCATAACAATATATGTAATCACTCATTACATATATTGTTATGGGGCAAAACATATATTGTTATGGAAATGTTATCTTTGCAGACAAATCAAAGAAAAGAATTATGAAATATATCGGAGCACATGTCAGTGCATCGGGAGGAGTAGAGTTTGCTCCTGTTAATGCACATGAGATCGGGGCCAATGCGTTCGCCCTCTTCACAAAAAATCAACGCCAGTGGGTCAGTAAGCCTCTAACTGAAGATAGTATTCGTCTATTCAAAGAAAATTGTGAGAAGTTCGGTTTTGCCCCCGAATACATTCTCCCACATGACAGTTATCTGATCAATCTGGGACATCCTGAGGAAGAAGGATTAACTAAAAGTAGGGCTGCTTTCCTTGACGAAATGCAACGCTGCGAACAACTGGGATTAAAATTACTGAACTTCCATCCGGGAAGCCATCTCAACAAGATATCGGTAGAGGAATGTCTGGACCGAATTGCAGAAAGTATCAATCTGGCTTTGGAAAAGACCAAAGGAGTAACCGCTGTTATTGAAAACACGGCAGGACAGGGAAGTAACCTGGGAAATGAATTCTGGCAGTTGAAATACATCATCGACCGCGTGGAAGATAAAAGCCGTGTAGGAGTGTGCCTGGACACCTGCCACACCTTTACAGCCGGTTATGACTTTCTGAATGATTATGATGACGTATTCGGAGAATTCGGTGAAGTGGTCGGATTTGAATATCTGCGGGGAATGCATCTCAACGATTCAAAAAAAGAATTGGGAAGTCGTGTAGACCGTCACGACAGCATCGGTAAGGGATTAATCGGTTTCGCTTTCTTTGAGAAGCTAATGAAAGATCCCCGTTTCGACAACATGCCGTTGATTCTGGAGACTATCGACGAAACACTGTGGCCCGAAGAAATAGCCTGGCTGAGAGAACAAACTCAATAAATATTGGCCATACTTACCAAAGGCTCGTATAATTTTTCAATATCTTGTGCATCCATCTCGATCTGCACCTGATCCCCCGGAACAAGTTTCTGCTTTGCCGGGGGTATATCTTTCCTGTCCCGGTGTATATTGATAATTTCACAACGTTCCGGCAACTGTATTTCATTGACTGTTTTCCCATCAAAATACGAACCACTCATCACTTCCACAGAGAGTGTATAACGTTTCTCTTCCTGAAATTCAGGAGAATTAATCATATCATCATAAAGTGTCACATTAAACGGTTGTATCTGCAACATTTCCGTAAAGTAATAGGTCAGTCCACCCACAACGATAGAAGGATAGAAAACTTCCAAATGTCCGGTGATTTCCGTAATCAAGACAATGGCTGTCAGAGGAGTCCTGATCACAGCAACTAGAAAGGCAGACATACATATCAACATAACATAACTGATATTTTCGTATCCGATGATCCCCTGACGTACCAGAATCAAAGCAACTATCTGCCCGATCAACCCTCCGGTAACCAAAGTGGGAATGAAACTTCCTCCCGGCAATCCGGATGAAAATGAAAGTACGCTAAAAACAAAGTGCAGAATCATCATCCCCACAATCCACATAATATGAGTATCGGCATGCATCGCCTGTCCCAACAAGAATTGCTCACCTCCACCGGTTAAATTCACCTCAGTAAGTGATATTAAGTAAGCTATAAACAAGAGATAGAGCATCTTAACATAGGCCGGATGCTTGATTGCGGGATAAAGTCGCTTAAACCAAACAGTAATAACCGAATAAATCTTACCGGATACGGAAATCACTGCAGCCAATAATAAGAACAGTTTAACTTGTGAAGAAAAAGTCAGTCCGGGAGAAATGGCATCAATCTGAAAATAAGGATTGATAGGAAAAATCATACTTGCCACACCGCCTGCCACCACTCCCGCAAGCAAAGTAGTTATAGCAGTCTTGGGGGCATCAAAACGTTCGATAGACTCAATAACCAGTAAAGATGAAGCCAAAGGAGCGGCAAAAGCAGCAGCCAATCCGGCACCGGCACCGGCTGCCAGCAGTTGTTTTCGTTCACCGGCCAATACTCTTCCCCACTTCGATACAAGGCACCCCACATAAGAACCTATCTGGACGGAAGGTCCTTCACGCCCTAAAGACAATCCCGCACTCAAAGCCAGCACTCCTCCCACAAATTTAGACACCAATTCAATAAAAGGATGTTTGTAAGAGATACGTCCATTAATAACCCCACGGGTTTGAGGGATGCCCCCACCGGTGATTAAAGGCATTTTTTTCACCAGCCACATAACAAACAAAAGTATTCCCCATAAGGACAAGAAAATAGGAATATGCCAATACCAATGTGGATGTGAATCAAAAAAATCTCTACGGGTATTGAAAAACAATTGTAGCAGATAATGATAAGGAACAGCAACCAGTCCTGTCAACAGTCCTACGAATATACTGACAAAATAAAGACGAGCATCTATCAGCTTCAGCTTCCATACCCGCCATTTCCTCATATCCTTTAAATCATCTGATTTCCCAAACATATCTCTGTCCGTTATACCGTTGCAGTGTACAACAACTAAGAGATAGCTTGGTTTCAAACGAAGAGTTAAAATTGGTTCAAACGAAAAAAGGCCGTCACAAGCACTTGTCTTGTAACGGCCTTTTGTATGTAGACTTATTGATAATCGGACTTACTTCACTTCCTCAAAGATTATTCATACTATAAATCAGATACTTGTAATTATATTGCACAGATATGGTACAAATACTTGACCTTTATAAAATCAGTAAATCCCCTCAAATATAGTGTGTTTTAGTGTAAATTGACGTTTCATTCTTGGAACATACCTTTGCGTTCGGATGAAGAAAGGCTTAGCACCTCTATTTTTTACCTTCTAATTTCCGAAATCCTTTTTCTGCATCTATGGCATTGAGGCGTGTTAGCTACCGTTCTGCCATTTCGTGCAGACAGGTGTACCGGGTAGATTTGTCCATATCACGTTTCAAAAGTTCTGCGTTAAACGATTCAAGATTTGCCAATACAACCAATTCGTTAATACTTGCCGTATCGCGTATATTCAGACCTTTCCTTGCGTACTCGGGATTTGCCTCCCGCCATTGCTTTGCTGTACAAGCCCACAAAGCGAGGTTCAACATATCGGCTTCATCTGCGTAGGCGTATGCTTTTTCACGTTCAACATCAACTTTCAGAATGATAAAATCACGAACGGCATCGGTATGAAGCGTATAATTCACTTTACTAAGCACCCGTTTTACATTCCATTCGCCGAGCATCGGATTGTTTTCAGCCTCTTTCAGCCTCTGATATTCGGTTATCAAATAGAGTTTAAACACCGGACTGAGCCACGAACCGAATTCAAATGCAATATCTTTGTGGGCGTAAGTCCCGCCGTTTCTCCCTGCTTGGGAAATAATACCAATGGCATCGGTCGCCTCAATCCATTTGCGAGGTGTCATATTAAAACGGTTTGCCCCAGCCTCGTGCAAAAAGGTGTCGAATTCGACACCTTTAAAAGCGGGGTTGTGCAACATCTCCCAAGCCCCCGAGAAACTCAAGGGTATTGCGGTTACGCATCCAGTTGCGGATATGGTCTTCACCCTCTTGACCCTTTACCATATCGGTAAGGCAAATATAATCGCTGTTCTTCTCCGAAATAACGGTTATTTCCGTTCCTTGTACGGTTATTTTCTCTTTTTTGCTCATATTATTTTTTATTTTTTGCATAATCTCAAATCTGTCGTTCGAGCTAACATTGACAGACAAATACCTGTTTTTCCGAGTTGTCGTTAAATGCTTCTTCTTCAAAGCCTCCAAACTTATGAACAACATTCAATCCAGCCCATTCCAGGTATGAATCTAATTCTTGAGGGAAAAACATTCTCATATCCAGATTCTGAATAGAATTAAATTCGCCATTGATATAATAATGCCATTCTATGCGGTTAATCTGGGTTGCATTTTCATATCGCATTGTCTGCTTTATCAAGACTTCTCTTCCATCGTCAGTAGTATATGTGGCAATTTCCTTCTGTTCTTTTGTAGCTTCAACTATATATTGAATATTCGGATTAAAACAATCTAACAGAAATAAACCTCCTTCTTTGAGATGGTTTTTAACTACATTCAATGCCTTAAATAAATCTTCATTTTTATATAAATGATGGATTGAATTAAATGGAATAAAAATAAGTTCAAATTTTTCCTGTAAGTTTAATGTCCTTATATCTGCTTCAATGAAAGCAATCTCTAAGCCTGCTTTGGATGCTTTTTCTTTTGCCTGTTCAAGCATTGAAGAAGTGTAATCTACGCCACAAATATTGTATCCGTCCTTTGCAATGGGAAGCGTAAGCCTGCCTGTTCCACAGCAAAGTTCAAGTATTTTAGCATCCTTATTTTGAGGCAGCCACTTTTTGTAAAATGGCAAATCAAACAGGAAAGTATTTAATCCATCATAAATATTTGCGTCATAAATCAAATTGCCTACTTTATAATCAGTATTCATCTTGTTCTTCAAATTTTATTTTTTACTGTACAATTTTATTAAGAGTGCTTTAATTACAATCGAGACACCTGTGGCTGCTTGCGAGTGAACTTGTGGGTGCGAAACTATCCAAGAGACATAATCCGAAGCGGGAGATAAAAGCTGAAATTACTAATTTCACCTCACTTACAAACAGGACACAAGTTAGCGGTTGGCATTTTAATATTCTACAATAAATCCGTCTGGTCGTTTATTCACAATTTCTAAATCGATCTCTTCATAAGATGGATTGTTTTCGATATCATAAACTCGATATAGTTTGTAGTTTTTTTTGTTTTTAAGATAAGTCTCAAATTCATTACTTGATATGAAAAATATTTTAGAATTAATGTCCTCTTTCCTTCTGGTAGTGGTCTTTACTTCAATAAATATTTTATTTCCATTTTCATCTATAGATGCAACGTCGTAACCAGAACTCATAGATTCAAGAGCTACATGTTTAGGATAATATGTATCAGTTATTCCGGCTTGTTTCAATTTGTTTTTTTCAGAATCCATGATAAAAAGTTCTCCCTTTAATCCTATTTGAGCTAATCGTTCTGCTCGTTTTGCATGTTGTTCCGGTGTAAGGGGAATTATAATAGATATTTCATTTGTAGATGTCTGTTTGATAGCACTCATTAAAAATATTATTTGAGACACAAATAAATCTATGCTTGAGTTTTCTATTATATCAAAATCATCCGGATATATTTTTGCAACGATTTGAGAGTTTTTAGTATCTACTTTGATAATATTAGACCATTCATCTGGTAGAACAGCTATTCCGTTTGAGTATGTAGAAAACCCAAAATCAAATAAAGAATTATATTTTTCCTTCATATCACTATTTGTTGTAATAGCCTCAGATAACGATATTCCTAAAGATTTTAGCGCATTTTCCAACTCATATCGTTTTTCCTTATCATGGCTGTGTCCTGATGCTCTTCCAAAATAAAATCCCACATCAAGGCATACCTCTGAAGGATTCATTACAAAGCTAATTTGAGCTGAATATTGTTTATTAGATGCACCTTTGAACATCCCAGACCATACACGATTTAATCTCTTTCCGCCAATAGCTAAAGGATTTCCACTAGACACACTTGTTTCAAAAGGTCCATAACTTGAATTATATTTATGAGCAAAATATTCTGCTAATATTTTTAATTTATTTCTAATCTTAGTCAGATTTTGTTTTTCTTCTTCAGATGCATTTGATAGTAAAGTATTGTCTTTGTATTCCCGTTTACTTAGACTGTTGATTAACTCCAAGTCCTTTTTGGTAATTGCTTCCATATTTATCCATTTAAATTATATAATTTTGCTTTTGCCAGCTTGCCGCTAAATGCCAGACGGGGTTTGTTAGAACCAACATCTCGAATCGGGGATAATGGCTGTAACAAGATAGAACCTATATACTGTACAATTACCATTCCCCACGATGTTAAATATATAGGCTCCCGATAGCCCAACGGCTTATGCTTGTCAAAGATACTAAATCTTAGAAAAACAAATCGAATTACCTCTTAAAACCTTTGTTTTTACCTACTTCCGGCTTTACCGGAGGCTTGATATGCGGTCTTACGACTTGCTTTAGTTCCTGATATTTCTGTTTGAACCAGCCGAAGATATTCTGACCGTTGAGGGAAAGACGGAACTTATCCGGGTTGCCCTGCTCCTTGAGTAGTTGCAATTTAGCATCCTGTACACTGAAATCTCGGTCGTGTTCAGGTGAATGGAGCTTGCCCGTAACGGGTACGGTTTCACCGTTGAACAGCTTCTTAATGGCTTCTATCGTCAATCCGATGCCCTTGCACAGTTTCACTGTCCGTAAGTGTTCGTTCAGTTGGGGGAATACACCGAAAAACAAATTCATATCTTCCTCCGCCTTATAAGGTTCATAATCCTGTTTGAGTTGCTCCAATCGGGATTCTGTTTCAGATATTTCGCTTTCTTTCTGTTTGTTGTACTCGTCCATATTGAGGAATTTCTCCCTTGCTTCGTCCTTGCGGTCGTACAAGTCTCGAATTTTCTCATTGATTTCGGATTTCTGTTCCTGTAAAACTTCTACATATTCCTGCAATTCGTCCTTTTGGATGAATAGTTCACGGTAATACTCCTGGTTGGTAGTGTGCTTGGCTTCCGAACCGTCGATGCCCCGCTGTAACCCATATTTTGCCATTGCTTCGGCATAGGTGTCTTGAAATAATTTTAGGTTCTCTCTCGTCATTACATCATCGGCGCATAAACGGACGGCATTTGTACTTTTCTTCCGGTACTTTTTTTTGCCGGGCGTCTCCTGTTCCGGCTTCCCCTCCCGCTTTTGGGTTTCTTTGACTTTCCTTCTTTCGCCGGTAACAATTGGAACAACGGTAGCATGGATATGGGGCGTTTTCTCGTCCATATGCAAGACTGCCGACACTACGTTATCTGAGCCGTAGGTTTTGCGAAGCCATGCGAGATTGTTCTCGCACCACTCGTCGAGCTTTCCGACAGCCTCGATATACTGCATATTTTCGGGTGTGCCGGATAGCATAATCCGCAACACCCTGACTTGGTTTATTCCAATCTTGCGGGTTATCCCTGCATTATCGAGACGATGTTGAATAGCCTGTGTCCGGCAGTCAACTCCTTGCGGAAATTCGACCAGTTCCCGGTTCAGATGGGTGCGTTCCTTATCGGCGTTTGCCGGGTCTATGGTTCGCTCGATGTGGGCGGTCATCCCGGCATCGTTGCCGGAAGCCTTATCTATATGTAATACAACAAATCCCATAACTGACTCTTATTTGGAGTGAATACGATGTGCCTATCGGCGCTCATTAGCCGCTCATGCGGCTACGGTCGCAAGACCGTTAAGGGAGATTCCAAAGGGGGAAAACCTTTGGCTTATTAGGGCATTTTTAGCGAGAGTGCAACGAAGCGTTAAAAAAATGCCCTAATAAGCTACGGCTTTTCTTTAAAAGCCCATCGGGGACGGTGGCGGATAAACCCTGACAGCCAGGTCGATACTGCTTATAATTTCAATCCCGGTTTTTTCTTTTTCACGGGTAATTCCAAACCTTGTTTCTTCCCGCATAGATAATTGTTCAAATCTTTATACCCTCTGTAAATGGAAGATTTATCCAATACGTTCAACCCGCATTTATTTCGGATTTCGATATAAGCGGATGCTCCGGCTTGGTCGTTGTCCAGATAGCACTGCTTTTCTTGGTAGTTGCTAATGATGTCGATTGCTTTGGAAACATTGGCTACAGAATTAAGGATAATGTAATCCTGTTTGTCTGTATTTGGATTGTTGTGCTTTTGCAGCAAAGTGCGATAGGAAAGGTAATCTATAAACCCTTCAAAAATGCAGCAAGTATCGTTTTCGTCTTTTACTTGCGTGAATGTTTTGGGCGACAGTGTACCTTGAAAATACTTGTTCCGCAACTCGTACCCACCTAACGCATTTTCAAAGCCTATGGCAAAATAGGGTTTGTCCTTAAACCGGAAATGTATCTCTTTGCATGCCAGTTCGGCAAATGGAATATTAATTTGCCGTTCCTTCAGGTATTGAATAAGGGAAGGATTCTTCAACGCTTGTACTCGTATATCTTCAAAGCAAGATAGATTCTCTTGCGGGCGAAAAGAAAAAGAGTGAGCCAGAACAGTTGGCGTTGTGTCGGACAGGATTTGCATGGCATGGGAAACACTGTCGATACCGTGCTGTTCCATGATAAACTCAATGAGGTTACCGCCTTTGCCTAACCCGAAGTCGTACCAGAGGTTGCGGGCAAGGTTGACTTTGAACGAAGGCTCGCTTTCATTTCGGAAAGACGAAAAGTACCAAACATTGTTGCCTTGCTTTTTGCAGAGCATTATCCCGATGGATTGCAGGTAATCGACAAGGGATATATTTTTTGCATCTGTTGTATTCATAATACTTCTGTTTAAATGATTATTGATTGTTTTTCTTTTCGCCAGCGCAATTGTTGGCGGCGAGAAGTTTAGTAGCTGGTTTAACTTAAACCGAACCGGTGCTAGGTCGGTACGTAAACCAGTTTAAACCGCTATACTTGGTTTAGTATGGTTTATTATATATATACCTAAACTAAACCGCTTTTTCCGTGCCTAATAGTAGAAATCGGGATTATACCGGTAATACTTGTCATCCTTGAGTATCATGCGTTTGTACTCAAGAAACCGTTTCAGGTCTTTAGCCTTGTTGATACCGAACGAATATCCGACCGAAGCATAACTATCCCGAAGTTTCCCTATCAGACTGCCGTATGATACCTGTGCCGCTTCTGCAAAAAGAATCTCCAATGCTTCACGGTGCTTGGCTTCGGAAACTTCGTCGTAATCGAATCCCTTTTGTGAAGTGGCTTGCTTGGGTCGGTAATTATCCACCGGTTCGGGCAGTCCAAGACTGTTGACACGAAAGGCGAACGTGTCGAAATCAATATCGCGGATAAACATGGAAGAAACGGAACTGATATCCTTGTCAAACTCGTCTTTGGTAATCTGCAAAACCGTTTCGGCTTTATTGTTCAGCTCCGTACCCAAATGCCCGCGCGTATTGTCGTCGCCTTTGTTCAGGTGCAACATAGTATGAATGTGTATTTGACGCTCGTCCGTCCATTGCATTAGTTTTGTAATCAGGTCGGTCGATTCGCTTGGGCTGTTGATGTCGTAAGCCAAATCGCGGATTCCGTCGATAATCACCAAGCCCAATCCTTCGGTACGGTAAATGGCTTCTTCGATAATCGCCAACCGTATTTTTGGATTGAACCGGCGTAACGATAGAAATTCTAATGTTTCCGGCTGTACGTCCGTCGGTAGTTCTGCCAGCTGTAGGATACGTTTCAATACCCGTTTGCAATGGTATTCGCTTTGTTCGGTATCGGCATACAAGATTTTCCGCTTGCTTTCCGGCAATGAGGCGGTATAACTTAATACCGTGCTATTGGTCAAAGCGGCCGCCACAATAGTGCAGACATTGAATGTTTTCTTACTTTTGGCTTTTCCAGTGGATGCACTGAAATTCCCCAATGTGCCGATGACAGAATCGTGCACCCGCAGGATTACAGGCGGTGCGGTAAACTCGTATGTAATCCGCAGGCGCGATTTCTGCCATAGTTCGGCAACGTCCACAGCGGCATTCGGCGTATTGATGGTTGTCTTTTCCATTACCGTTTGCGCCTTTTGTCATAGGTTGCTTCTACTTCCGATTCAATTTCCTGCATGGTTTTCTTTTTGCCTTTGGCAATCCATTCCAGTAATTCATCTTCAAAGAAATAGAGTTTCTTGCCGTTTTTATAACAGGGAAGTACACGCTTGCGGACAAGCGTGTAAATGGTAGGTTTGGCTTTGCCGATGAGTTGGCAAGCCTCTTCAATTCCTATCGGAATACGTTTCGGGGTAACGGCAGGCGTTTGCCCCTTTTCAACTAATGTTTTGATTTCGGCCACTTCGCTGCGCAGATGTGCAACTGCCTTAGGCCGGTTTTCAAAAGAGATTTCATTTCTATCCATAACACTCGTTTTTAATTGTTATGGTGCAAAGAAAAAAAGTGTTTTCGCTGTGTTTCTCGACACGGGAAAAACACAGCGAAAACACTTAAAATACTGATATTCTGTTGTTATTGCTGGCTTGTGGAGAGTGGGTTCTATAGTTTGATTGTGTTTTCAAATAATATGTCTTCAAGAGTGCTGATTGGATTCCAAATCCCATTGGATATTTTTTCATATGTTCGACATAATTCCACGATCTTTTCCTGCTCTCCAAATCTCACTATTGTTTTTTCTGTTTCGGATAAACTTTCGTAGAAGTTGTTTGAAAACCCATAAGTAGATAAGAACAACCCTTTGTCTCGTTTTTCATTGATGATTATTTTGGTAAATTCTTTGACTGTTTTTTGTCCAACCCTTTGCCCGCTTCGCCAATGTTTAATTTCAATTACAAAGGACTTCTGTATATCATCAATCGTACATTCCAGAATTACATCTTTCCCTCCATCTTTACTACTCGGGGTAAGTGTTGTTTTAAACCCTAAACCCTCAAATAGTTCTGAGACCACTCGCTCTAAATCTCTCCATTCCATTTCTTTTAGGCTATCAGGTCTTTTTGCTACTAACTCTATTAATTTCCTACTTAACTGTTTAATGTAAATATATACTTCACTTAGCCCTTTAAAAGATAGTTCATTTGATAAATTTTGAGACCATTTTTCTAAGTCCTCAAGATTTAATATTTCAAGATTTGTGGGATTGCTAGATAGGAACTGTTGTAGAAAAGCACTGTTCTTATATTGCCTCTTATCTCTGTTTAAAAGCAACAAAAGTAATTTGTCATACTCCTTTGCTTCAGCCATTTCTGTTAGTGTTTTTACACCATTCCTAATCGCTTCATTGACGTTCGAACTACTTTTTAATTCAATAGCTATTTTGTATTCTGCACCATCAACCCTTTTTTTAGCAATAAAGTCAGGGGTTCGAAGTCTATAATTTGTGTCAGTAAATTGTATATGAAAACCAATTTTTGACAACAGTTTTGTTAGTGCTTCTAAAACTTCTATTTCCGTGTTATGTAGTACTCTTTCTGTCATAAATGTTAGCCACTATATATGAGTTATGGATAATTTTTCTTCTATCTTAATCACTCCCTTCAACTCGTCATCCTTCAAATGTCGTTTGATACTCTTAACCTCAGTATTCTTGAAGGCATCAGGAAATACTTTTTTTAGAAAGAGAGCAATTCTCTCTTGATCCTTTGGCTTGTAAAAGTTCCAGATATTCCAACCGAAATGGCGAAGGTCAACTGCAGTTAGCTCTTTGACTTTTACAGGTTGTAACCCATCTGTGTCCTGATTGTTGATACATATCAGAACATTCCGGCAAAGCAGGTTAAGGTGTTTATCTGAAAGGTAAAGGACAAAAGATCTCCGAGTGTAGTCCAGAGCAATATTTTGTTCTTCCTCTTGCTTTTGGTTTCTGTTTTGCAGTTGCTCCCTTCGGATGTCTTCCAAAGAAGGCTGTTCCGGCATATCGGGAAAGATTTCTTTCTCTTCCTCCTCAATTATTTATTCCTTAATGACGGTTTCTTCTGCCGCAATTTCTGCAATCGACTCTTCTGCTTCAATAATTGGGATTTGTCGGTTTTCTATTTTCTTTCGGAAGTATGGAATTTGGGATAACCATTTCCCAATCCACGGCAACATCATGTTTTGTAGAAACACATGGATACTTAAATAGACTACCACCTGAATAGCCAACGCCACGATAAAAACCATAAAGCCAGTGAAACCATCAAAGCCAATCGCAACGGTAAAAATGCGCGCCAATGTTGCAATCGCTAAAGCAACGCAGGCAACGATCACATATAATATAATGTACTGCAAAAGATTGTTTTGTTTCATTCTTCTATGTTATTAATAGAGTTCAATTGTATGGCTTGTGCAGCTTTGTTTTTCTTTTCGTCCACTACTTTCGCATAAATCTGAGTTGTTTTAACATTTGTATGCCCAAGCATCTTACTTACGGTGTAAATATCTGTGCTACTGCTCAACTGAAGGGTCGCAAATGTGTGTCGAAAGCAATGGAACAGAATACAAGAAGCAAGTAGATGAAGGGATGAGAAAGAAAAACGTAATTGGTTGAATATGAGCAGAAGTTCTGTTTTTTGCTGAGATAATGGAAAGCAAAAATGGACAGGATATTGCAGATGTTCAGTTACCAGAATGTTAGCCGACCAGTTACCTGAACCGAATAGGTAACAGACTGAACAATAAAGAATCTGTCACAGAGGCTATTATTCACTGTATGTCAGTATTTTGCATATCAAAGGACGCTTATAAAATAGGTAATTTTGCCATTAAAAAAATAAGTGTATGAAAGTAGAAAAATTCAAGGTGCTGCTCTACCTGAAAAAGAGCGGTCTTGACAAATTTGGGAAGGCTCCGATAATGGGGCGAATAACGGTGAACAACACGATGGCGCAATTCAGTTGTAAACTGTCATGTACTCCGGAGTTATGGAATCCAAGAGAAAGCCGACTGAATGGAAAGAGTAAAGAAGCAGTTGATATTAATGCAAAAATTGATCGTCTCTTACTTTCTGTCAATTCTGCATTTGATTCACTTGTTGAACGTAAGACTGATTTTGACGCAACTGCCGTAAAAGAGCTTTTACAGGGAAGTGTAGAAACCCAGATGACTCTGTTGAAACGGCTTGATATGCATATAGAGGATATGCGCTCAAGAATCGGTATTGATGTAGCTAAAAGCTCCATGTCAACATACATTTACACCCGCAGGTATCTTGGCGAATTTATTCAAAAACGATTCAAGACAAGTGATGTTGCTTTTGGACAGTTGAATGAACACATCCCATGGGAGTTTCAGGATTATATACTGAAGGACAAAGGACTTGCGGTAGATACAGCAAGACATTATCTGGCAATCCTGAAGAAAATCTGCCGGATGGCATTCAAGGAAGGACATGCGGAGAAGCGTTATTTTGTGAATTTCAAACTACCCCAAGAGAACCGGAAACCACCACGGGCTTTGAGCCGTGAGGATTTTGAAAAGATTCGTGATGTTGTGATACCACCGGAAAGAATCACTCATAATATAGCCAGAGATTTGTTTCTCTTTGCCTGTTATACAGGAGTTCCGTATGCGGATGCAGTTTCAATCACTAGAGATAATATATACAAGGACGATAAAGGTGACTTATGGTTAAAGTACCTGAGAAAGAAGAATGAATATCTGGCCCGCGTCAAATTGCTGCCGGAGGCTATCTCTCTTATAGAAAAATATCGTTCGGATGACAGGAAAGAGCTTTTCCCTATGATACACCACCCCAATATAAGACGCCACATGAAAGGTTTGCGGGATCTGGCTGGTATAAGCTGTGATTTGGTCTATCATATGGGAAGGCATACCTTCGGAAGTCTGATAACCCTTGAGGCTGGTGTTCCTATTGAAACAATCAGCAAAATGCTTGGTCATACCAATCTGACAACTACCCAGCTTTATGCAAGGGTAACTCCTAAAAAACTTTTCGAGGATATGGACAAATTCATCGAGGCAACGAGTGATATGAAACTGGTATTATAATACCAAAAATGAAAGAATCATGAGAAGTACATATAAGCAACTGTATTATATAAACCGAAGTAAAGTCAAATCAGACGGGACCACATCAATTATGTGCCGTATTACAATAGACGGAAAGGCTGTTGTATTATCGACCGGGTTGTATTGCCAGCCGGAAGAGTGGAACAGCAAGAAAGGGGAAGTCAAGAACAACAGACTGAACGGGATGCTTTGCGAGTATAAAAAACGAATAGATGAAACTTATGCTGAACTGTTGAAAGTAAATGGTGTCATCAGTGCAGAACTGCTGAAAACAGCCATGACCGGAGCAGTCGACATCCCGAAATACATATTACAGGCAGGAGAGGTGGAACGGGAAAATCTGAAAATCCGTTCCATTCAGATAGATTCAACCTCCAGTTACAGGCAATCAAAAATGTATCATTACTATCTGGGGGAATACATCCGTTCTCTTGGCAAGGAGGACATGCTTTTTACAGATATTACCGAAGAGTTTGGCACCAATTTCATTTTGTATCTGAAAACAAATTACCCTCATAAGCCATCATACCGTAACCATTGTCTTTGCTGGCTGAAACGTCTGGTTTATCTTGCCGTGGATAACGGAATTTTGAGATATAATCCTTTGGATGATATAAAATATGAAAAGAAGGCACCTACAAAGCTCATGTATATAAGCAAGAATCAACTTCAGGAGATAATGAGCCATCCAAAACCGGATCCACTACAGGAACTTGCAAGAAGAACCTTTATATTTTCATGTTTTTGCGGTTTGGCTTACGTTGATGTACGCAATCTCTATCCGCATCATATAGGTACAACTGCAGAAGGACGAAAATATATCAGAACATACCGCAAGAAAACAAGCGTTGAGTCATTTATACCATTGCATCCGGTAGCTGAGCAGATAATTTCCTTGTATAATACGACAGATGACAGTAAGCCCATCTTCCCGTTACCCATACGGAGTATGATTTGGTTTGAGATACATGAATTGGGATTTTCGCTTCAGTTCAAGCATAACTTGTCATACCATCAAAGCCGTCATACTTTCGGTACCATGATGGTTTCTGCCGGAGTTCCTATGGAAAGTATATCAAAGATGATGGGACATACAAATATCAGAACCACACAAGGATACGCAAAAGTTACAGATGATAAGATTTCGGAGGATATGGATAAACTAATGGAGAAAAGATATGTTTTTTAAAACAAAGATGTTTTTGTACTACAAAATATGAAGTTCTTTTCTTTAAATAAGTATCTTTGTATCATAATATAATAATTTGACTCATATGGAATTACTGAAATTAAAAGAAAGACTTGAAATAGCAACACAAGTAGGTGAAAGTCATTTTAGAGAATTTAAAAGTGCTTTTCAAGGTCCACCCTCTGCAAAAAGTCAAAGAGATATAAAAGACGTATGTCAAGACATTTCAAAAACATTGGTCGCATTTGCAAATGCGGATGGAGGTGAATTGTTTGTTGGTGTAGAAGATGATGGCACTATTACAGGTATTCAATACGATGATGAGTTGATTAATGTTTTGCTTAAAGCGCCAACTACTTATGTACTTAAAACAACCCCATTACCTACGACAAAAGCGCTAATAATTAATTATGAAGGGAAAAAAGTATTATATTTTTCCATTCCAAAAGGGCTGGAGTATGTTTATGTAACTTCCGATGGTAAATGTTTAAAAAGAAAAGATTTAGAATCTATTCCTATTTCTCCTGATTCTATCCATATTGAACGAGAAGAGATTATTTCACGCGAATATGATAGAGCCTTTATTGATAATGCCAAAATAACAGATTTGGATAATGATTTACTGCAAGAAGTTGCACATGGATTCTCTAAAACAATTTCTGTCGAAAAGTATCTCCAACATCTCGACTTAGCCGAATTTAATGGCGATGATCTTAAACTAAGAAGAGCGGCTTTATTATTATTTGCTAAAAATCCATTGAAATGGCATCCTAGATTACAAGTAAGGATATTAAAGGTTAAGGGGACAAAATTAGAGGCGGGTAAAAATTATAATGTTCTTAATGATGAAACTGTAAGTGGTAATATTCTAACAATTATTGAATCTGCATGGGATAAACTCCGTCCTTTTTTGACTGAAACAAAAATGTCTTCTGATGCCATGTTTAAAACTCAAATAATATATCCGGATTTGGCATGTAAAGAAGCCTTGATAAATGCAATAGCTCATAGGGATTATAGTATAGAGGGACGCGGAATTGAGGTATATGTTTATGACGATAGATTGGAAATAAAATCTCCAGGTATGTTGTTATCTACGATAAAAATTGATGATTTGGAAAAATGTATTGGGATTCATCAATCAAGGAATTCATATATTGCCAAAGTCCTGAAAGAAGTTGGTTATATGCGGGAATTAGGAGAAGGATTTAGACGAATTTATGAACTTATGGAAAGTCACGAATTATCAAAACCAACTTTATTTAATGAAAATAAATCTTTTACTATCTCTTTTAGTCAAAAACTAGTTTATACCGAAGACGAAAAAATTTGGTTAGATAATTTTAAATCATTAGATTTAAGCAGAGAAGAGCGCGCTATAATCAGACTTGGGGCTAAAGGGGAACTATTGTCTCCAAAACAGATATGGGATACTGTTGGTATCGTTGATACAGATGTATATAGAAGTTATATTGAAAAACTCAGAAAAAAAGGTGTGTTAGTAAGCGAAATAAGTAAAACTCGAGCTGTATTGTTGGCGAAAAAGACTCATAAGGACAAGAAATCTATACCAAGATTTAGAATTATTATTCCTAAAAATGAGTCTGAAAAAATGAATATTCAAGCTGAACCTTTAGATTCGTCTGATTATGCAAAAATTTTTGTAGAAAATGTTCATTATGATTGTCAGGAGGAGGATATATTTAATGAATTTTCGAAATTTGGAGAAATTGATTCTGTTATTATTCCTAGGGACAGAACTTCCAAAAAGGGAAAAGGTTTTGCATATGTTGAATTCTCAAATAATGATAGCGTACAGCTAGCGTTAGAATATCAACCCCCAATCTTTATTAAAAATAGAAAAATAAGAATAAAGAAGTACAAGCGCAACATTAAGTCTGAGGCAAAATCATGAAATTAAAGTATAGAATGATTGAATTATGATTAAATATTACAGTCGCCCATTTCCTCGCCGTCCATAGAAGTTAGTACAGACTCTATTGAAAGCGAAAAGGTCTGGCGGCTGTGCCGTTTCGGGCAGAATCTTCCTCTTTCAGAGCGTATTCAGCCCGAAAACCTTTTCCCTTTCACGTCTGTACAATGGACGCCGACGGCAGCGGAAACAAGCGACTGACGGAAAAGTCAGAAAAAAAAGACAAAACAGCATATAGATTGGTTCAAATAGGGCCTAATTCTATATGCTGTTATTTTATCATTTGGAAAGGCTATTTTTTAGAAACACAAATAAAATGGGCAGGCGGTCAACTGCGCTCCCTCCAGAAAAATCAAAATCCTTGCGTGTTCTTTGTAGAGCGTTTTGCGTGTCAGTTTCTTTTGTATTTGTACGCCTCCTTATACCCTTTCATCAGTGTCTTTTCTATGTCGGAAGCCCGGTAGAGAATCTTGCCGCCTACCTGTGTGTAAGGCAGAATGCCGTTGTTACGGTAGTCCTGCAGGGTTCTCCGGCTTACTTTCAGCAGGTATGCCACTTCCTTGTCCGTCAGCAGTTCATCGCCATAGGCAGACGGTTGCCGTTTTTCCAACAACTTTTCGAGCAAGGCCAGCAGCCTGTCGAAATTCGAGTGGAACGTCTTTACCCACTCGTGGTCCTTTTCTCTGATTTCATTACTCATATGCTCTTGATATTGGGTTATACATTATTCTTGAAACTCGTTCAAATGCTCTTGCCTTTCCAGCGGGCTTCCTTACGTTTCTCCTCCACATTTCCGACCACGCGCTCTACATCGTCAGGACGGTAATAAGTCCGGTTTCCGATTTTTGTAAAGGCCAGCGTTCCGTTATCCCTCAAGGTCTGCAAGGTTCTCGGACTTATACGCAACCTGCGGCAGACCTCGTGGTTGTCCATCCATTCACTTGTTTCCTTTCCGCCGTGTTCACGGCACAGACTTTCCACCCGCTGCACGAACCGATCCAACTTGGCGGCAATCTCCTCGAAAGTTCTTTTTTCAAAACTGATGATTTCCATTGTCTTCTTTATTTTCTGTTAAACATATATTCAGATTTCCGGAACAGAACAGGTCTTTTACAGCCGATATTTCATCATGTATCATCGTCCTATTCTCGGCTGGAAATGTGACCGTTTTATCCTGTTTCCACTGCAAATAAAAGCAGTAGGAATCACACTGCAATGGATTTTCAGACCGGTGGCGATGTGTTACCCGGAATGACATCATGTTACATATCAACTGCATACAATGAGCCTTCTTCATAAACAGAATTTGCTTGAACAATCCGGTATGTAGAAATCACCCCGGCAAATCACGGCAGACAGCACCGACCGCCCAATCGGTATAGTGCACGAGGTTACATAATTGCCACGGTATCTCCATTTGCTTGATTCTGTTCACTATACACATTTCCTTTGCTCACGACAATGAGTCAAGGTGTGCACCGAGACCAGTGAGTAAACCGATTAAAATCAAAAATGTATGGCAACAAAAAAGAACTTGACCAAAGAAGAGTGGGAGGCTATGACAGGTACGGATATGTCACTCATACTCCCGTCAGATGGCAGCATTGAGACTGCCCGTGAATCATCCTTGAATGATACCGGAAAAGAGAAGTCAGAAGAAACGGTAGTACAAACCGAAAAACCATCCGAGCCCCGGCAACCGCCAACAGGAAAAGAGGAAGCAGTTCTCTCATCTCAACGTCGTATAAGCAGCAGGCAAAGGAAACTTTCCTTGGACGAATACCGGAAAGCCTTTCTTCAGGTTCCGAGAATCGAAGACCGCAAACCCGTGTTTGTCAGCGGCGAGGTACGTGACAGGCTGGACGAGTTTGTCCGCAGGTTGGGAGGACGCAAAATGAGCGTTTCAGGACTGCTTGAAAACATCGCCCGGCAGCATCTTGAAATCTACTCGGAAGACTTCGAGCAGTGGAGAAAACTGTGATATTTTCCGGAATGACAGACTTACTGACTTCAAGTATTATAGCATTCAGACAGTCAGCAGCCGCCTTGGCGGAGTAACGGACAAAACTTCAGTTTTGGGAGTTAGCGAGGTTATCTTTCGGGCATCCCGAAAACCTCGCTCCACTCCCAAAGAGTGGAGGCAATCCGCTCCCGGTGGTCGCAGATTGTGAGAAAAAAATAATCAGAAATCAAACGAAGAAAATATGAATGACAGAAAGAAAAACAGACCGAGGGGACGCCCCAGAGTAAGCGGAGTGTGCAAACTCAGCAAAGCCGTTACAGTGAAATTCTCCAAGATAGACTATGAACGGTTGTGCCGACGCAGCAGGCAGGCTAACCTTACATTGGCGGAATTTCTCCGCGTATCAGCCTTTGAGACGACGATAACGGCCAGGCACTCTGCCGAGGAGACTGCCGTCATACGAAGCCTTACTGGTATGGCAAACAACCTAAACCAGCTGACCCGGTTGTCCCATCAGGCCGGATTTCACCGAACCCAAAGAACGGTGACAGAACTCCTGCAGAAGCTCAAGGAGATTATTGTCAGGTACAGGAACGGAGAAAGGAGGCAATCATGATTGGCAAGATCAAGAAAGGGAAATCCTTCGGCGGTTGTATCCGCTATGTGATGGGCAAGGACAACGCGGAAATCATTGACTCAGATGGCGTATTGCTGGGAAATATCCGGGAAATAACGGACAGTTTCAACTACCAGCGGGAGCTTAATCCAAAGATCAAACAGCCTGTCGGGCATATCGCATTGAGCTTCAAGCCTGAGGATAAGGCATTGCTGACAGATGAATTTATGGCTAAAATAGCCCGGGAATACATGGAGCTGATGGGCATAAGGAACACCCAGTTCATCCTGGTAAGACACCATAACACGGACAATCCGCACTGCCATCTGGTCTACAACCGCATCGGGTATGACGGCAAGGTAATCTCTTCTCAAGGCGATTACAAACGTAACGAAATCGCCACAAAACTACTTAAGAACAAGTACGGGCTGACGTACGCCGAGGACAAGGGCAAGACTAACGTGGAGAAACTCCATGCTTCGGAACGTGTGAAATACGAAATCTTCAATGCCGTCAAGGCGGCTTTGAAGCACTCCGGAACATGGAAAGAGTTCAACGATTATCTGCTTCGCCGGGGCATCAGGCTGGAATTTGTAAAGCGTACCCGGGAGATAAAAAGGCCGGAGGACATACAGGGAATCCGGTTCACTAAGGACGGGCAGACCTTCAAGGCTTCACAGATCAGCCGGGAGTTCAGCTTTGCCAGACTGAATGCCCGGCTGGGTTGGAAGACTTCGGAATCCCAACAGGAATCCGAACGTAAGGTGCAGCAAAGGATACCGGACGGAGGCCATCTTCTCGAAAGTACGGGAGCGGGACTGTTAAGCCCAATAAACGGCACCTCTCCAGAAGAGCCATTATCTCAGGAAGAACTCTTGCGCAGACGCAGGAAGAAGAGACAAAAGAGGAAAGGTTTCGGATTGTAGTCCGTCTTTTCCCATTCAAATTATTCATGAACATTAAAACTGTAGGAATATGAAATTGGAAGAATATATCGAGAGCATCTTCGGATGCCTGGAAAGAATCGAAAACAAAATCAACGGGTTGTCCGTTCCCTTGCCGGAAGGTAATAGCCCGACAGTTAACAATGAAAAGGAAATGGATGAGTCCGTTCTGAATGAAGTCCGGAAAGGTCATGAGACATTTCGCAAATTGTTGGCTCGCGTGTACGATGGTCTTGCCGCCATCAAGAACGATATGGTTTCCATGGACAGGAAGAGCTCGTCCCAGGAAAGACTTGGACAGATCTTGTCAGAAATGCGGAACGAACAGCATCAGCACCAGGAGAAAGTGGAAGCCCTGTTTTGTGAGACCAATGACACAATCAGAAAGAATGTCGTCAAGACAAGCAGCATCAACCATCATTTCAGTCTGAGTGTAGAATCCCCGTACACTTTTGGGAGTTTTTTCGTGATGTTCGTGACAATCGTGATTCTGTCCGTGGCTCTCTATTTTTCTGTGAGAACTGACAATGCACAGGCCGATAATGATCTGAAGTACCGTTATGTCAAGATGAAAGGAGATGCTACCCCAGAGCAACTTGTGAAACTAGAGAATCTCTTTGGACCGAACCGGGATAACGAACGGATCAGGCAAATGCGTGAGGACGTGGAAGCCTACGAGGAAGCGGTACGGAGACAGGCCACCCTGACCGAGCAGGCACGGCTGAAAGAACAGGCCGCGAGAGAACTGGACAGCAAGGCGAAGTCCATCAAGGACAAGTCTATTACAGACGAACCCAAAAAGTAAGCCCATGGCCAGTGTCAAAGTGAAATTCAGACCTTCCACCATAGAGGGAAAGGAAGGTACCATCTATTATCAGATTATCCAAAACCGTGTAATCCGTCAGTTAAAGACGGATTACCGGATATTTACGAACGAATGGAACGAAGCTGGGAACTGCATCATTGTCGGTAGTTCGGAACGAAGCAATCTGCTTCTTTCCTTGCAGGAACGCATGGAGTGGGACTTGAAACGACTGGATATGATTATCCGTCAACTGAATAACCGGAAAGCTGCATATACGGCAGATGATATTGTCGCTTCTTTTCAGAGCAATACAGAGGAACAGTCGTTTTTCAACTTCATGCAGGGCATCATAACCCGTCTCAAACAGATGGGCAAGATACGCACGGCTGAAAATTATTCCTGTACTCTGAAAAGTTTCATGCAGTTCAGAGGGGACAGGGATGTTCTGCTGTCCGAAATCGATTCGGATCTGATGCAGCTTTATGAAGCCTACCTTCATGGGAAAGGGGCCGTACGGAATACCAGCTCATTCTACATGCGTATCCTTCGGGCGGTATATAACCGTGCCATGGAAAAGGGACTGATGGAACAGCGCAATCCTTTCAGGCATGTCTATACGGGAGTGGACAAGACCGTCAAGCGTGCTGTTCCATTATCCGCCATCAAGCGCATGAAGAATCTGGACCTGTCCTTACAGCCTAATCTGGAATTTGCAAGGGACATGTTCCTGTTCAGCTTCTATACCCGTGGCATGTCGTTCATAGATATGGCTCACCTGAAAAAGAAAGATCTTCAGAACGGATTTTTATCGTATCGCAGACGAAAGACCGGGCAGCAGCTGGTCATCAGGTGGGAAAAATGTATGCAGGAGATTGTCGGCAAATACCCGGAAGACAGCCTCAGCCCTTATCTTTTGCCGATATTGAAATATCCTTTTAAGGATATGCACAAGCATTACAGGAATGTCATGTCCGGAATAAACAGACACCTTAAAGAAATAGCCAGACTGGCCGGTATATCCGTTCCTCTGAGCATGTACTGTGCCCGTCATTCATGGGCAAGCGCAGCCAAAGGCAAGAACATTCCGATTTCGGTTATCAGTGAAGGAATGGGACATGATTCCGAGGCGACCACACAAATTTATCTGGCCTCATTGGACAATTCCGTAGTGGACAAAGCCAACGCACAGATATTAAGGGATTTGTAGGGTGTATGAAGTGTTTAGTAAAACTACTCCATTCTATGTAAGAGAGACATAATTTGTTGCGAAATTACACAAAATATAGCAACTATTATTATTTAAGAGCCAATAAAAGCATATTGCAATGTTCAAAAACATAGAATTGTTTATCAGATTCGATTTTTGATACTTAAACAACAGTTGATAACCAGGATATTCCATCTGTCATACTACCTCTTACATAGAGAGACTCAGCAAGATGGAATATGAGTCAGATAAAGTCTAAAGAAAGAGTTGCACAACGAGGTGAAGTATTCACAGCAGAGCGTGAGGTAAACGCAATGTTGGACCTTGTAAAAAATGAGTGTTTGAGACCGGATTCCCGATTTCTGGAACCAGCTTGTGGTGACGGGAATTTCCTTTCTGCCATACTCAGACGTAAACTCGCAGAATTAAGAAGAAAATATAAGAAGAGCCCCCGTGATTATGAGAGACAAGCAATAGTGGCAATAGGAAGTCTATATGGAATAGACATAATGGACGACAATGTTTTGTCATGTCGTAAACGTCTTTTTTCCATATGGGATGAAGAATATACTGCCCTTTGCAAAACAGAATCTTCGGATGACACTCGTCAGGCTGTAAAATTTATTATCAGTCGTAATATAATTAACGGCAATGCTCTGACTTTAATGTGTGTTGATAATGAAGGCAATGACACATCTGTTCCTATAGTGTTCTCTGAATGGACCCTTATAGGTAATACCCAAATGCAGCGTTCCGATTACACAATGTCAAGTCTTCTTGGTAAAGAAAGTAATCTTTTTCCCTTAACTGATGTACAGCAGGAAGGTGGAATATTTTTAAGGAGATATATTACTCACTATAAAAAGGTTCAGGATTATGGAGAATAGTTTGTTTCAAAATGTATATAATCCTGATGTGCTGTCTTGTATTGCAAATCTTAGCAATGATGAGGTATTTACACCACCGGAATTGGCTAACAAGATTATTGATATGCTGCCACAAGAGTTGTTTGAAAATCCCGATACGACATTCCTTGATCCTTGTTGCAAAAGCGGTGTTTTTTTACGGGAAATCGCAAAGAGACTGATAAAAGGGCTTGAACAGCAAATTCCTGACCTTGAAAAGCGTATAGAACATATATTTTCAAAGCAACTCTTTGGTATTGCCATTACAGAACTCACAAGTTTACTTTCCCGTCGAAGTGTTTATTGTAGTAAATATCCGAGTGGAGAGTTTTCGGTATATCAGTTCCCTGAAGAAAAATCTCAAGGAAATATAATCTTCCAACGTATTAAACATACTTGGAAAGATGGCAAATGTACCTATTGCGGGGCTTCGCAAAATGAATATGATCGTGGGGCTGAACTTGAAAATCATGCTTACCAATTTATCCACAACTTAGATGTAAATAAAGTATTCAATATGAAATTTGACGTGATTATAGGCAATCCCCCTTATCAAATGAGTGATGGAGGCGGGACAGGTTCAAGTGCTATGCCAATATATCATAAGTTTATAATTAATGCAAAAAAACTAAAGCCTCATTATCTAACAATGATTATACCTTCCAGATGGTTTACAGGGGGAAAAGGTTTGGATGAATTTAGAGATGAAATGCTTCATGATGAGCATATCAGAGAAATACATGATTTTGGAAATGCAAATGATTGTTTTCCTGGCGTTGCCATTGAAGGAGGCGTGTGTTACTTCTTATGGGACCGAGATCAAAAAGGATTATGTAAGGTTTATTCCCATTCACAAAACCAAATTACAGCCATATCAGAACGCCCTCTTCTGGAAAAAGGTGCAGATGTATTTATCAGGTACAATGAAGTAATCTCAATTATTCGAAAAGTTGCATCTTTCAATGAAGAAAGTTTTTCTCAACTTGTTAGTCCAAGAAATCCGTATTATTTCCGATCTCCATTTGTCGAAAGTAAAAAAACTATCAACACATGCAAGGTTTTTGGAGTAGAAGGTGGAAAAAGACAATATAAGAATATTGATAAATCATTTATTGGAAGAAACAAAGATGAACTGGATAAGTATAAAATATTTATCTCTAAAGCAGACGGAGCAGCAGGACAAATAGGTTATCCCGTTCCAGCCAGAATATTAGGGAAGTCTGAAATCGCAGGTAAAAATACCGCTTGTACAGAAACATTCTTAAGAATTGGTCCATTTGGCAGTGAACAAGAGTGTAAGAATGTGAAGTCATATATAGAGACAAAATTTTTCAGATGCCTTGTAGGTGCTAGAAAAAATAAAAATATGACTCAAAGTACGTACTCTTTTGTCCCTATTCAAGATTTCTCAAAATCTTGGACTGATAAGGAACTTTACGAGAAATACAATCTAACCCAAAATGAAATTGATTTTATTGAATCAATGATTACATCAATGGAGTAAATTATGGAACATAACTTCTTTCCCCAACGACCTGCTGTTACTCCTACAATATATGCCTACAGATTGCCTGGAGTAGATTCACACAAAGGATTTTTGAAAATCGGTTATACAGAACGTACTGCCAAAGAACGTATAGAGGAACAACTTCACACAAGCAAAATCAAGTATGAGATTGTATTAGTGAAGTCAGCAATGGCTAATGACGGATCTTGTTTTACAGATAAGGACATACACAAGATTCTTGAAAGCAAAGGATGTCATCGACTGAATCCCCTTGACAAAACCGATGAGTGGTTCAAGTGTTCAGTATCTGATGTTGAAGCTGCTATATTATCCCTTCGTACAGGGTCAGACAATGTTGAGAACAGAACACAGAATTTCACGATGCGTCCTGAACAGTTTCGTGCCGTAGAACAGACTAAAAAATATTTTGATCAGGCACTCAAAGAAGAGCCTGGTCGCACACCAAAGTTCTTGTGGAATGCAAAAATGCGTTTCGGGAAAACATTTGCCAGTTATCAGCTGGCAAAGAAAATGGGGTTGTCGCGGATTTTAATCCTTACATTCAAACCTGCTGTAGAATCTGCCTGGAGAGAAGATCTTATATCCCATATCGACTTTGAAGGGTGGCAGTACATATCTAATAAAGATGCACGCAACAATAATCTGAATATTGACCAGGAGTTTAATCGTGTGGATAAATCAAGACCCATTGTCGTTTTTGGTTCGTTTCAGGATTTGCTTGGTACAAACGAAAGTGGAGGTATAAAGACCAAGAATGAGTTTATCCATTCGACAAATTGGGATTTGGTAATATTTGACGAATATCACTTCGGAGCCTGGAAAGAGAGAGCGAAGGAATTGTTTGAAAAGGAAGATGAAGAAAATGAGGTAGATTTTGATGCGGAAAAATATCAGAAAGATGAAGCAAGCAATGCCATCAATGAAACATGGCTTCCTATTTCAACACGATATTATCTGTTTCTCTCAGGAACACCATTCAGAGCTATCAATACCGGAGAATTTATAGAGGAGCAGATCTTTAACTGGACTTATTCTGATGAGCAGCGAGCTAAAACGGAATGGAAAGGTAACGGTAATCCGTATATAGCCCTACCACGAATGGTAATGCTTACTTACCGTATGCCTGATGAAATACAGGAAGTAGCAAAACAAGGTGAGTTTGATGAGTTTGACCTGAATGTGTTTTTCGCTGCAGAAGGTAAAGGTGCAAATGCCAGATTCAAATATGAGAACGAGGTACAGAAATGGCTGAATCTTATTCGTGGCTCATACCTCCCGGCTAGTATAGATGATATGAAGTTAGGACAGGACAAACGTCCTCCAATGCCATTCAGCGATACTCGATTACTCAATGTGCTTTCTCATACACTTTGGTTTTTACCTAATGTTGCATCTTGTTTTGCTATGGCCAATTTGCTTGCTCAACGGCAAAATAAATTTTACCATGATTACAAAGTAACAGTATGTGCTGGAACTGCAGCCGGAATCGGTCTGGATGCTTTGTATCCAGTTCAGGCAAATATGGGAGATCCTCTTAGGACAAAGACAATAACACTGACTTGTGGAAAACTGACAACAGGTGTTACCGTGAAGCCTTGGACTGGAATATTCATGCTCCGGAATCTGAAAAGTCCGGAGACTTATTTTCAGGCGGCATTTCGAGTTCAAAGTCCATGGGAAGTAAAGGATGAGGATGGGAAGCGTATCATAATGAAAAATGAATGTTATGTTTTTGACTTCGCCCTTGACAGAGCCTTGCGACAAATATCTGATTATAGTTGCAGGCTGGATATCAATGAATCCAACCCAGAGGCGAAAGTCGGTGAGTTCATAAAATTTCTTCCTGTGCTGGCTTATGATGGAAGCAGCATGAAGGAAGTTGATGCACAAGACATCTTGGATATCGCTTTGGCAGGAACTTCGGCTACGCTATTGGCAAAACGATGGGAGTCAGCCCTGCTTGTAAATGTAGACAATGATACTCTGAAACGTTTGCTTGCGAGTCCTGAAGCCATGAAAGCCTTAATGAATATAGAAGGGTTCCGTAACCTGAACAATGACCTTACTACCATCATCAATAAATCCGAGGCAGTCAAAAAGGCAAAGAAAGAAAATCCCAATCCAACCCCAAAGGAGAAAAAGGAAATTTCTGACGAGGAAAAGGAAATGAAGAGTAAACGCAAACAGATTCAAGAAAAACTGATAAAGTTTGCTACTCGTATTCCCGTATTTATGTATTTGACCGACTATCGTGAAAGGTGCCTGAAAGATGTCATTACACAGTTAGAGCCAGGACTGTTCAAGAAAGTTACAGGTTTAAGTGTCGAGGACTTTAATATGCTATGTTCACTCGGTGTATTTAATGCACCGCTGATGAACGACGCTATCTTCAAATTCAAACGTTATGAAGATGCGAGTCTGACATATACTGGTATCAATAGACATATAGCAGACGAAGTCGGTGGCTGGGATACTACCATCCGCAAGGAACAGTATGAAAAACTCTTCTACAATCAGCAATCCTCAATGACAAAGGTAGATTCTGATTCCTATTCAAAAGGTAGTGAAACAGTCGATAAAAAACAAACTGAACAAGAATCAACAAAAGCCTTACAACCTCATTCTGTCCCAGTTTTACAATCTCGCCCTGTAAATGAACCCACTACTGCGAAGTCACCATCTGTGCAATCAACGAAAGAGGATGGTGATCTCAAAAAACAATTTGAGAAATTAGCGGTTGACAGTACTGTAGTTCATAAGAAGTTTGGCAAAGGAACGGTTGTAAAAATCAATAAGAATGAGAAGTTTATCTATGTCAGATTTACATTAGGAGAAAAGAAGTTTATTTTTCCTGATGCGTTTTTAATGGGATTCTTGAAGATAAAGGCAGAGTCCTAATACTTAGGACTTTAATAAATTTATAGGTTGTTTAGTTTTCTCTTTTTCGATATTACCCATATTCTAATTCCTTAAAACAATTTGCTTTATTAACGATAGATGCTGAAAGCTTTAAGTGATAACCTAAGGAATGTCCTCAGTTGGCAAAGATGCAAATTCTTAATAGAATTCAAAATAGATTAGAGAAATATCACTATCTTTGTATCTAAATTAGGTGTATTGTATTGTGCTTGAAAATAATATACATCTAAATAATTACATATAAAGTGAAAACTGAGAAATTGACATATAATGTTTTACATAGCCTTCATAGACCATTTCATAGACCATTATGGATTGTGAAATGGGTATGTCTCTTTTATGTAAAACGTCAAAAGCAGAAGGAAAATTGTTTTTATTACAAAGATACAATCGTTGATTTTTATTTTATACTGCTAGAATGGTTGTATAATGGATTTCCTAAAGATTCTAATGGGATACCATCACAAGACGCTATTAATGCTGTATATTTAGAATTTTCAATGATTGCAGTAGATGAACGACCGTCGTACTTAAAAGAAATTCTATCAAAAGAAAAACGGGAAGGAATAGAAAAACAAATATATTCGACATATAAAGCTGCTAGTTACTATTTGAATCTAGCCATTGATAAACTTCATTTTTTGGATAATGATGGTAATAGTCTTGTATGGAATACGGAACAAATAATTCGTAATAAGAGGATTTCAAATATTTCGCAGAAAGATAGAAAAATGTATATGCGGCAAGTGCTACATTATGACGCTCATTTCTTTTTGTCAATATGTTTACTCCGAAAAGAATCCTTAAGGTATGAATTAAAAGAAGATGAAATTGTATTTGATTTTTTACAGAGATATTATCCAATACCACACTTTGACTACATTCATAGAAGTCATCAAAATTATTATGATGTACGAAATCATTGGGTTAAATTGTTATCGGCAGTATCAAGTAAGGGACTTATTAATAAAACTTTGATAAGGCTTATAAAAGAGGAGAAATCATATCTGCTAATATATCAAGACATCCTTAGTAATATCAGCGAATACAAATCTGAATTAAAAACTAAAAATAAGTTAAACAGACAGAAGAAAAGTTTTTTCTCTGCTTATAAAGCATTGTTAAAGAGACAAGATTGTGTAAATGGATATGTTGACTTATACGACTTGTCTGCATATATGAAAATGAGTTATAAAAGTTTCAATATATTTATAAATGAGTTTTATGAAACAGAGCGAATGAATCATAATATCTTTTTTATAAATATTGTATCAACAATAGATCAAAAGAAACGCTTTTATATACGAGAAACACCAGTGCTGAAAATTAAAATATCATAGTAGTATGAAAGAATTTATAGATTTATGGGGGAGACAAAATGTGGAAAAGCCAAGGCTTGATGCTATACGTCGCGATTGGTCAGAAGGTAAAGTTCCAGAACTCCCATATTTAGTGATTGGACAAACAAAAGCTAAAGAACATATTGGTGAAAAATTGTCAAAAATAGATGGCACTCGTATGGAAACGACTGTCATACAAGCACAATATGGTGATGGGAAAACTAATATTCTTAAATACTTAGAGCTGTACTTTAACATTCATGATGATTTAAACATCAAAATGGTGTATTGTCGTGCAAATCCTGAACAAATCGATTTATGCACATTTTTAATGCAGCATTTGGAGGCTTCATGCTTAACTGAATTGGTAGATCAAATCGTCTATTTAAAAGACGATCCAGACTTCAATATTGCAAATCTCGTTAATAATTTCAATGATGATTTTTCCTTGATAAAGGAATACACTGAGAAATTATTTGATGTCGATTTAACGGAAGATGATATTAGAAATCTAATATTCTTGGGCACGGGGCGTTTATATTCGAAAGGTTCTTTTGCAAAGTATCAATTGCAAAAATTAACCGATTTTAATCGACGAGAGGTCTTTGTTTTATTTATGAATATTCTTGCATCGCGAGGAGTTTATTTGTTATTTGCAATTGACGAACTTGAGAAAATTAATGATAAGTCCAACAAGCGAATGGCTCATTTTTTTACATCTTATCGCGAATTACTTGACTTATTTAATAAAATCAATGGGCATTACCTAATATTAGCTATAACTAACGGTGTCGATGTTCAAGCGTTATGCCCTCCATTATATGAAAGGTTAAATAAAGACATCATAACGATTGAAAAAATAAAGACGGATGCAGAATTTACCGAACTTATAAAACTTTTATCTGATTTGTTATCTATAGAAATAGATAATAAGAAAATTTTAGATATAGTAGGAAAACTTACTAGAAATCAAAAACTTCTAAATAATAGAAGAATTATACAATTTGCAGCAGAATTAATAAGAAATACAGAATTCAAAGAAGAGCGATCCATAGAAGACGTTTTAAAATCAGACAAATCTTTAAATGATTTGTATGAAGAGACAAAAGTACAACTGGAGTCCCAATCGGCATTTAGTAATCTTTCTCGAGTTATTTTTGATCCTCTGAAATATTATCTTGAGTCATTAGGTTATAACGATGTTGACAAGAATTTGTTAAGACGCGACTATCAATCATTTATAGATGAATCTACTAAGAAAGCATACTTTTTCTTGTTCAATGATAATTTGAAGATTCAAAGTCGGATCAATGATTTTATAGAAAACAAAGGTATACATAGCTTCGTCATTTTTGTACCATACGAAATGTCTTTATCATACTCAGATTTCTCATTAGAAAACAATAGTATTCAAATTATTGAGTATAATCCTGCTCAGCTATTCATTCTATTGAATATGTATAAATGGAATTTTGACAAACAAGCAGATATACTTGAGTTGATTGGTATAGCTACTAAATTTGTATTTGAATAAATATGAGACTACTTAGTAAAAGTAATTATACTTGTTTTACATACAAGATCAATATGGAGGAACTGATTTCCTCTATATATCATCTTGTTGTTGACATATTTATAGAGAGGCGAAATAGCCAACCTTTTAATGAATGTATTACAGATCTTTTCAATATAGATGAAATATGTGAAATTAAACAATTAACAGAATCTACAACAAAAGATTCGTTCTTGTTTGATATAGTATCTTTTTTGGAAGAAGGTTTGTATTCAACTTTTGATTATTTTAGCAATACAAATGTGTTTTTATTATACCGTGAAAGAAACTTGATTATAATAAAAGGTGCTGATAAGAGTAGTGCTCAAAAAGTGATATCAAATTGGATAAAGAGATATAACCCCATAGAGCGCATCTTTGATGTCATCAAAGATGCTAATTTGCAAAAACACAAAGAAAGCATATGTTCTTTATTGACAGATGCAAACTATGCTAGGATTGTTAAAATTGAGCGAACAGAAGTCTTAGAATCGACTTTAATACCTAAAGAATGGATTAATTTTGATTCATTTAGAATTAGTCCTATTGATAACTCTTCTATTTGGATTGACAAACATCTTACATCTATTGTAGGTGAAATATCAACTATCAATTTGAATGAGGTAGCTCCTAATAATGGTGAGAATATCGGTTTAACATTAGGAGATTATTTTTTGCCTCTTAACAATATAGATACTTATATTGTTAAGCAGAATGCTGTAAATTATTTTTGGCGTATGTTGAAAGAAGTATATTCGCCAGCAAAAAGCGTAGCATCCGCCGTACCGAATATAAAGCAACTTAAACCATTTATTGAAAAATGTAAAGAAAGTGATTTTTGTAAACTATTATCATTTTTACATCATAATCTATACATAAAGGGGAACGAAAAAAACATTCCTTCGCAGTTTATGCATTTATTTGAAGAAGTATATAGCATTAGTGGATTAGAATACTTGTCTAATTTTTGTTTCTACACAGGTATTCCTAACACTACAAGTAGTCAGACATTGTTAGGTGTATATGAATATGAAAAAAACTCCAGTGAATATAATCTCCTTAATTGGGTAAATCATGCAGAAAATGACAAACATAAAATAACCCGTTGTAATAACTGCATTGAAAAAGAGTCGCAGAAGGTATATGCTTTATTACCTCAATATAGTTATTATTTCATGAGTAAGTATTTTGAGAATGTTTTTACACAAATTTTAAAAGAGTTAGAATGCGATTATGCTACAAATGTGCATCTTTCGAAGACTTCAGATCCTAAAAATGATTTTATTGAAATAGATGCACTTGTTAAAAAGAATGATCATCAAATAGTCTATTTCGAGAATAAAACCACTTTAAGTAAGTTTAATATTGATGATACAATATGCAAAATAGAAAAATTTCATTCCTTTTTATTGGACGCGTATCCAGATTTGACATTTGAGTACATTATTATATCCCCTTATTGCGATGAAACAATAAAGGAAAGCTATTGGTATTTCGCTAAAAATGGTTATGAAGCGAGAGAAGATATAAAACATTACACATATAATTTTGTAATTCCATTAGCAAAGTTTGATAATATATCATTAAGATGTATTGTTGAGCCAGAATATGAAAAAATGAAAACATTAATAAATTCTATAATCCGATGAATTTGCCTGTAACTAGATATTATGGTTCAAAACGTCGATTATTAGATAAGATATGGGCCGCCTTGACTATTCACCAAATAGAATTCAATTCTGTATTGGATTTGTTTGGAGGGACTGGTATTGTTTCGTATTATATGGCTCAAAATGGCAAAAGCATAATATATAATGATATTCTATCCTTCAATTGTGAAATAGCGAAAGCTCTATTATGCTCACCTCGTGGTTCATTTACAGAAACTGATGCATTAACGCTTTTACAAAGAGAAGAAGGAAGAAAATATAAAAGTATCATAGCTGACAATTTCAATCAAGTGTATTATACACCTGATGAAGATGAAATTATTGATATTGTTGTGCAGAATATTCAGTATTTGGAAGATGAAAAGAAGGCAAGCGCATACTATGTTCTATTTCAGAGTTGCATGATAAAGAGGCCATTTAACTTGTTTCATCGTAAGAATTTAAACCTAAGGACAAATTTTGTAAAAGCAAATTTTGGTAATAAAGTTACGTGGGAACAATCATTCAAAGATTTATTCCTTAAGTTTACAAAAGAATTGAATGAATTTCAATTTGAAATATTACCAAATGTAGAGATTACTAATACTTCTGCTTTAAATTGTTGCAAGCATGCGGATTTAGTGTACATCGATACTCCATATTTTCCAAAACGTGAAAGTAGCACTATAACCTATCATAATAGATATCACTTTCTAGAAGGTCTAATGTATTATGCTGAAATACCTAATCACATAGATAGAAGAAAAGTGAATATGGAAATTGGTGTAGGTAAAAATCTAGAATTTGAGAAACGGAGTAATTATATTAGAGATTTGGATGAATTGATATACAAGCATAGGAATTCTATAATTGCTTTATCTTATACTACGGAAGGATATCCATCAATACAGGAATTAGAAGAGGTTATACGCAAGTATAAGCAAACAACGCATATCTGTTACCTTGGGAAACATGGATTTGCGCTAAACAGAAATAATGCGGAACGTCAAGAGGTACTAATAATAGGGCTATAAATAAAATATAGCTTCCAATGTGATATTTAAAGTAAATTATATAACTTTGCAACACAAAAGTGTTCTTTTCAATAATGCAAAACAAGATAGGATACAGAACTTGGCTTGTTTCTAAATCGTTACCTATTAAAAAAGCATATTCTATAAACTGCTTATTTTCAGAGAATAGGATAAAAGGTAATACCTACCGCAGTGATAGGTAATTTTCTTCTTAATACCAGCAGATTCCACCCATTTTTTGAGTGGTTTGGAAATCCAAGCGGGGTCGGGTAAGTCTTCAAAGACCAATTGCTCAGGCTTCCGTCGTTCGCCACACAGTTGTAGGGCTTGTTCGGAAATGGGCATATATTCAACGCCTTTGGTTTTCTGCTGAGTGAAATGCAGGCGGGCTTGATTGCCGTCCATACTTATTTCTTTCCACCGAAGTTTCTGGATATCGCAATGCCTTAATCCTGTAAGGGCAGAAAATAGAGCTGACCGCTTGAGTACATCTCGTTCACATGGTGTGGAAGCAAGCATATTGAGTTCTTCAACGGTTAGATATTCCCGGCGTGATTCCTGTTCCTGAATGCCTTTTATTTTTGCGGATAAATCAACAGTCAGATAATCATCGATAAAGGCTTGCTTAAGAGCCGCTTTGAAAATAGAAAAGTAAGTGGCGGCAGTATTTTGAGAAACTGTACCGCTCTTTTTACCACCACAAGGGGCTGATAGCATAAACATTCTAAAATCTTCTGCTAACCGGTTATCTATTTTGGAAAATGGCAGATACTCACCCGCAAAAATCTTTAGTAATTCGTGTGTCCGCCGCCAATTCACAATAATAGATTCCGAACTGTTAGCATGACGTTTTTTCGATACGACATCAAAGTACTCAATGAAATTCTGCTGTGAGCGTTCTCTTTGTTCTGCTTGGGCAGTCTCCGTTTCGCTATACAAATCGACGTTATCGTATTCGCGTTGTCGTAATTTGCGAACGCCGTCGGCATATAACATACTTTCTTGGTCTTTTTCACTTCGGCAAACAATGATTCCGTTATCATCACACTTGGGTTTATAGGTTTTCGTTCCGTCTGCTTCGGTGCGGGCGACTCGTTTCTTATCCCATTCCACTGTGGTAACACTGCGGTTCAGGTATTCGCGTATGCGTTGTGGGACTTTCTTACCGGGAACAAATACGGGATAGCTTTCGATATAAACATACCATTCCTTACGGTTTTCGACTTTACGAAGCCTTACGGTTACTTTGGTATTAAATAACTCTTTCATGTGGTATTATTTTACAGAATTAATGATAGGTCTGATCTTTTGATCATATTCATCATTGCCAAAATTTATAATAATTAAGTTAGAACGACAACGGGTAATACCTGTGTATAGTAACTCGTCAAATGCCAAGTTGAAACCTGTAGATTTTTCGTATTTGGGTTCCAAAATCAAAAAAAAGCAACTCACTCTCCCAACCTTTGAAGCTGTTAATTGTAGAAATTTTTATTGTTCCACTATTCATCCAAAAATGAAGTTTCTTATTTGTTCTTATAAACTTGTAATCTGCGCCATATACTTCCTTTTTAAAGCAATCAAATTCGTTTTCATATTCAACTAAATACCTACAAAAATCATCCAGAGGACATTTGTATTGAGTGCAATACCATTCTATTATATGTCTGAATTGGTCAGGGTATTCTGCGTATAAGTCATATATTGTAAACAACTTGGCTAATTGATTTAATCCTCTTTCGCTCTTTTTGTCTTTATCTCTTTTTATTAATTGAATCCCAGCTTGAACCCATTTTGGTGTATTACTACTTGAATAATGCTTCAAGCTGCTCATATACATTATCTCATAAGTTTCAAACATGGTCTTTGTTTTTTCTCCCGAAGCATATCTGTAATAAGCTTCAAAACGTTTTAACTGACGAACTGTATATCCTAGAATTGTGATGTCATTAGGTGAGATTTGGTTGTTTTTCTTATTTAGAATATTTTCATGTATTATTGTGTATAGAGTTGAAACAATGTTTGTGTCCGAAAGATACATATAACTGATGCTTCCTTGTTGGTTACGCTCAAATTGCAACTCAGATTGAGCATCATTTTTGTTAAATGTATCTATTTCATACTTGTCTTTAAATATATTTTTTTGATATTCCACTGCCAAATCTTTGATTTTAAAGTCTGACCGAAAGCAACGCTTTAACTCTATGCCCCCTCGAACATTGGTGCTAACATCTTTCTGCTCAGTTGGATTGGAATAGATGTTTTGCTTTACATCCCCCAATAAAATATATTCTCCTCCTTCTACAAGGAAACAATCCTTTATAATTTCCATCCAAGGGCGTTTATAATCTTGAATTTCGTCAATAAAAATGGCGTCGTATGTTTTTATTTGTGACTTATGCTCCAAAAATAGTTTTTTATTTGAGTAGTAATTGCCCTCTAGATCTTTCAATTTTTCTTCCTCAAAAGGTATTCCAAGATTGTTCAATTGTGAATTGATAAACAGATGATAATTTGAAATAACAAATGCTTTCCAAGGGAATTCTTCTCTCACCAGACTAATCTTGTCATGGATGAAGTTCCTGAGAGTGATGTTAAATGTGAGAATCAAGATTTGAGCATTTGGCTTATTCTGTGAAATTCGCTTATATGCATGGACTGCTCTTGCTGCCAGTACGGTCGTTTTTCCCGATCCAACAACACCTTTTATTCTTTGCTGTTTTTTCTCTTGTTCATATATTATTTCTCTTTGTTTTGATGAATACATGAAATCAACCCCTTCATTTTTCATGTGGATTGGAGGGTTTAAGAAGCGTTTAAAACTATCGTATAAGTCGCTAGTAAACAAAAATGATTCTTTCTCTGATTTCAAATACCTTCGTTTCAATATTTGATTGAAATCGAATTCATTAATATTATCTTTGCCGATTAGGTCAATGTTATATTTTAGAAAATCTAGATATTTTTTATCGCTTTTATATGGATCTACAAGAATATTCTCTATCTGCAATTTAGTTGCATTATGAAAATACACTGCGCAAGAAACGATATTAAACTTTCGTATGTCTTTGATTTTCTTTTCTAGCAATGTGTCAATATGTAACTCAAAAAGGTTCTCCTTGTATTTGATCACTTGCTGAATTGGTGATTTTAGGACGGCTCTATTTTGTTTTAGAATCCAATGCTTCTTATCATCCAACTCATATAGTCCCAAGTCCCAATCTTTTACCTCTATAATCATTACCCCATACCCTTTACGCATAATAAGAATATCTGGACGGTCTCCGTTCATATAAGGATTGAAGTAAACCTCAAAGCTATCATCAAGAGTCTTCTCTAAAAATAGCAATAGTTCTAATTCACCAGCTTCAGGCTTAACCTTAAACTGACAGATTTTCTCGATGGGGGGGAATAAAAGTTGCCATAACTATTACTTATAAAGGTTATCAATTTCTGTTTTAGGGGCATAGACATAGTTCCCAATTTGCCGGGTCGGAATAGAGAATTTGCGGATATACTTATAAACCGAGCTATCAGATATGCCGAACTTTTGAGCGATTTCGCCAATGGTGTAACAATCTTCCGGCTCAAGGCTATATAGCTTTGCTTTCGGTTTATCTTTTGTAGCAAGTGGGGTTTGGCGAACCGGGAACAGTTCCTCTATCGCCGCACGATCAATCCGCACAAGGCGAGTTCCTAAATTGATTGCAGGAATTCGCTTTTGACGAATGAGTCGATAGAGCGTACTTTTAGCAACACCAAACATGGCAATCGCTTCCGGAACGGAGATATATAAGCGGTCGGCAGAGATCTTGTCTACCACCTCTTTTCGTTGCTCTTCTTGTTTCTGCTGGGCTTTCTTCTTGCGGTACGCAATATCGCCACAGTTTTTGGAGCAATAGATAGAGTTTACCGTCTTGGGGGTAAACAGTTTCTCGCATACTGCACATTGTTTCTGAATCTGATTCATCGGTATCTTCATCGCTATTTAAGTATCCATAAGTAGTCATAAGTACTCATAAGTTCCACTTCATCATGAAATAAGTTCCGGCACAAATATGGTACAAATATGGTACAAATATACGATATAAATCGATAAACAAGGATTAAGACCAATATTTTCAAAAAAATAAAATCCGCAGTAAATCAATTGTTTACTGCGGATTCGCTATTGTTGTTAATCGATTATAATCGAAATTACTTTACTTCCTCAAAGTCAGCATCCTGAACATTATCGTCTTGTTTGCCATTATTTTGTCCGGCATTTGACTGACCTGCGTTCATATCCGGACCGGCCTGTGCACCACCTTGTGCACCGCTCTGAGCGTACATTTCGGCACTTGCAGCCTGGAATGCAGTATTCAGTTCAGCCATAGCGCTATCGATAGTTGTCATATCCTGAGCCTTGTGAGCATCTTTCAGTTTCTGGAGAGCAGCCTCGATCGGAGCTTTCTTATCTGCCGGTAACTTATCACCCAATTCCTTCAACTGAGTCTCAGTCTGGAAGATCAAACTGTCAGCCTGATTCAGTTTATCAATCTTCTCACGTTCTTTCTTATCAGCCTCTGCATTAGCCTCAGCTTCAGCCTTCATTTTTTCGATTTCCTCTTTGCTCAAACCGCTGGAAGCCTCGATACGGATAGCCTGTTCTTTACCAGTAGCCTTATCCTTTGCAGATACTTTCAGAATACCGTTGGCATCGATATCGAAAGTTACCTCAATTTGAGGAACGCCACGACGTGCCGGAGCAATTCCAGTCAGATTGAACTGACCGATTGATTTATTTTGTGCAGCCATCGGACGTTCACCTTGCAGAACGTGAATGGTAACTTCTGTCTGATTGTCGGCAGCAGTAGAGAATGTTTCGCTCTTACGTGCAGGGATTGTAGTATTAGCGTCAATCAATTTAGTCATCACACCACCCAGTGTTTCGATACCCATTGACAACGGAGTAACATCCAACAATACCACACCTTTGATTTCATCAGTCAGCACAGCACCCTGAACAGCAGCACCTACAGCTACAACTTCATCCGGATTAACCCCCTTTGAAGGAGTTTTACCAAAGAAATCTTCAACCAGCTTCTGTACAGCCGGAATACGAGAAGAACCACCTACGAGGATTACTTCATCAATATCCGAGTTACTCAAACCTGCATCCTGCATTGCTTTCTTACAGGGTTCAAGACAAGCCTGAATCAAGTTGTGAGCCAAAGATTCAAATTTAGCGCGAGTCAGCGTCTTAACCAAGTGCTTAGGTACACCACCTACCGGCATAATATACGGCAAGTTGATTTCAGTGCTTGTAGAAGATGACAATTCAATCTTCGCTTTTTCAGCAGCTTCTTTCAAACGCTGCATAGCCATCGGATCCTGAGTCAGGTCGGCACCTTCATCGTTCTTAAATTCCTGAACCAGCCAATCGATAATAACCTGGTCAAAGTCATCACCACCCAAATGGGTGTCACCATTTGTAGAAAGCACCTCGAATACGCCGCCACCGAACTCCAAGATAGAAATATCGAATGTACCTCCACCTAAGTCGAATACGGCAATCTTCATATCTTTATGAGCCTTATCAAGACCATAAGCCAACGCAGCCGCTGTCGGTTCGTTTACAATACGTTTAACCTCCAAACCGGCAATCTGTCCGGCTTCTTTAGTTGCCTGACGCTGCGAATCAGAGAAATATGCAGGAACGGTAATCACAGCTTCTGTTACTTCTTGTCCCAGATAATCCTCAGCTGTTTTCTTCATCTTCTGCAGAATCATTGCTGAAATTTCCTGTGGAGTATATAGACGTCCGTCAATATCCACACGTGGAGTGTTGTTATCACCTTTCACTACTTTATAAGGAACGCGTGCTATTTCTTTTTGTACCTGATCCCAATTCTCACCCATGAAACGTTTGATAGAGAAAATTGTACGGGTAGGGTTCGTGATAGCCTGACGTTTTGCAGGATCACCGACTTTACGTTCTCCGCCATCTACAAATGCCACAATAGAAGGAGTTGTACGTTTACCTTCACTATTTGCAATTACTACAGGTTCGTTTCCTTCAAATACAGAAACACAAGAGTTTGTAGTTCCTAAGTCAATACCAATAATTTTTCCCATGATCGTTATTCTTTTATTTATTATTATTTCAGTTTCTTTTGTCCAGTTGTTCCCGCACCCCCTTCAGGAGTTTGTCTTAAGCGGACGACTATAAAAAAACAAACCTTGTGCCAAAAGGTTGAGTAAGATCGAAAATGACAGGACTCTGACAGAAAGTCAGATTTTGACATTCTATTGTCACTTGAAAGATGAAAAAGAGTCAAAGTTACAGGGAAAATAAAATAATAATTCCCCGCCCTGTAACAGACGAGGAATTATCGTTGAGATGAAAAAAAGAAAAAGTAATAGTTAGATCCTGTTTTCGAACATCTCTTATTTCTCTACACCCATCGATATGTCTCTGACAGCAACAAACCTAAGGATGGACTTAGAAAAGCATTCAATTTTTGTTCATACAAACTTGTAGATTCAAACAGGTTCTTAAAATTTTTCAATCCATTCTTCAGGTACAGCAACACGAAAACATCCCATAGAATGAAAACGGATCCTTATCCGAAACCCTGTGTCCGAAGTATCCAGTTCGCCCACTAACCCAGTCAAAGGACCTCCTGTAACACGAACCATTGTGGCGGATTCCAAGCAATCGGGTATCCATTCCACGGCGGTATCCATTTGAGAAAACAATAGTTGATAACTTTCCACCTGCCATTCCGGAACACGATAATCCCAGATGTTTTGAGGAATAATCAATCCTGATATTCCGGATAACTGCCGAATGTCGGACAATGACGTCCAAATAAGGACGCAACGAGCTATTTGTGGACATAATGCCTCCCTAGAACGTCCCTGCTATTGATAAGTAATTTTACGTAGTGGAAGATAGTTTCGGATTTTCCGCTGATCCAGTTCTTGCTTCACGCGTTGCTCTGCCCGAGAAGCAGTAAAAGCAAGATACCAATGACATGACTGTTTTTCTGTCATTTCGGGCCTTTCGTTTGTATTCATCTATTTCTTATTTTGTTAAACTCACCATCGAAGCAACCATCGCAGCTATAGAAGCAATGGAGCTACTCATGCCAACAGCTCCTGCTGTAGTCATTTTCTTCCGTTCTCCTTTGCTGGGCACAATTATTTCACACCCGGGTTCAATGGCATTTGCCGTATTTCTTCTCAATCGGGAGACTGTACCATTCATATATACAACATAAGCACGCCGTTTCAAGGCCCGGTTTCCAAAACCACCGGCTTGTCCTATATAATAATCAATTCCACTTCCTTTCTGATAAAGCACAGTATTGGGGTACATCACAGCACCGTTAACAGTCACGGTACTGACATATTTAGGAACAAAAAGTACGTCGCCCTCCCGTAATACCAGATCTTCATCCGATTTCGGCTTTGCCAGAGCTTTTTCAAGTTCAATACCGACAGAGTAAGTCTGATCCACTTCCAAAGAAGATAAAGAGACCGAATCTTTTCCGGTTCCCTTTGTTGCAAACCGAACTGCATCTTGCTTTTGCCGGATTTCATCCGCTGTCATCCTGCGCATCAGACGCGCACCTTTCGCATAGGCGCTCTTCGATAACCCTCCGGCTTTTGCTATCAAGTCACTCAGCCGTTCATTCTTTTTAGTCAGCGCATAGTTTCCTGTAAATGTAACTTCCCCATTGACCGTCACATTTGCCTGCTTTTGATACCCTGGACTTCTACGTACAAACACCATATCATAAGGTTCCAATTTCAGTGTATTGCTCTCTCCTATCAACAGTCCATTTTTCAATTCTACTGTAAAGCTTTTCCCTATCACAGTAGAAGAAGAAACACTTTTAGGATCTTTAATTCGTCGTGACACATCGATACGAACAGTCGAAGCCGATTCCAATAATCCGCCAGCTTTTAAAATCAAGTCCTGAACACTCATATTCCGCGCAAAGGGAAAATAACCCGGTTTTGCCACGTCACCATAAATGAAGAGAACTCCTTCTTTTTCCAATTCCTTTATACTTGAGATATAGAGTACATCATTCTTTTGCAGAGGTAAATCGGGTGCAGTTCCTGCCATAAGTTTTTTCAGATCAACAGGAATCATTTCATGAGACAGATCTTCACGCTCCCGCCTCAACAAGGCTCTATTAAGAAAAGCATCTCCACGAAGACCTTCCGCCTGTTGTATCAGCCGCTTTATAGTCCCCGTCACACTATCCAACTGATACATGCCTGCACGATAAACCGCTCCATGAATTTCTACTTTATTTGAAAAACGTCCCAATACCGCCTCAACGGACACTTCATCGTTATCAGTCAGAATAAAGTTATCGTAATCCTGTTGGTCCACATTATATATTTGCTTCTCCCTTCCGCTACGACGCACCAGACGGACCGTATTCCGATAAGCATCTCCGGTAAATCCACCCGTATAACCAATCAAAGTAGCTAAACTTTCTCCATGTTTCATTTCATAGATCATCGGTCTCTTCACCTTTCCCGATATACCAACCAAATTTTCATAAGGGGATACCAAAATCACATCTCCTTCCGACAAACGTATATCATCTGTAAGTTTTCCTTTCATAATATACTCATACACATCCACATCAGCTACTTTCATACCACTTCGTACGACTTGAATGGTTCGTAAACTGCCTATACGATTAACTCCTCCGGCACGATACAAAGCATGAAACACCGATGCAAAAGCCGATAACCGATACGTACCGGGAACTTCGACCTCTCCCATCACATTGACCATAATGGAACGTATTTTTCCTAACGTCACCTTGATATGTGCCGATTCTCCGGAGATAGCTGCATAAATCTTACTAAATTCATGCCGCAAATACCGTTCAGCCTCCTCCATATTCATACCACTCAGGTAGATAGGACCGATATTCTCCACCATGATACTACCTTCCGGAGAAATAGTCTCTCGTACCGTATTTTCCGAAGTTCCCCATACATCGATAATCACTTCATCCCCCGGCCCCAACCTATAATTTTCCGGAGTAGGAATATTTAAATTTGGCTCAAATGACAAATTCCGGCTGGCAAATATATTGCGTCCAAAAACCTGGAGTTGTTTACTCTGCTCCGTACCATTTTGTAACTCTTCCTGTTGAGCCTTTGTCCATCCGATAAATGATAGCAACAGTAAAAAGACTAATACTTTCTTGCCCATCTTTCTAACTCATTCTATAAAATTATTTTTCTTCTTAAATCTCCGAAAATCATAAAGTATCCATATCAGACAAGCGAGTAGTCCCAATATCACACTTCCAAGAATACATCCTAATAAAACCATAGCAGTTAACTTTTTATAAAATCTCAATAAAACATTCTTATTATCAATACATTATAGTCCAAAAGATGTGTTTTTAAACGTACGTTTAAAAACACACCAAAAACGAGTGATTTATTACGAGAAAGGATACATAAAAATGAAAAGAGAAAATATAAACCCTAACAACTATCACCTATTTGAGAATGAGGTTATTTCAATTAAAATAGAAGTAAAAAACAAGTCTTTTTATTAAACACTTTGTGTATTTAAATATTAGCCCTATCTTTGTGAACAAATAAACGTACGTTTAAAAACACATTCCACTTACTTTCTTTCATCCCCGATTTTATAGCATTTTCCCAACTTAGCAGACTTATAATCCGGAATAATCTTGTATTTTTGCGCCACGACTATTCAAAATTCAGATATGATGACCCGATTTTCTTTTGTCCTTTTCGCATTAATCTCACTTCTGCTAACCGCTTGCCAAGATAAGCAGAAAGTAGTTTCCAACACCGAAAACGGGACTTCCGTTCCACTTTCATACGCCCAAGGATTTGGTATAACACATTCCTCCGGATACACCACAATTACAGTATACAATCCCTGGAAACCAGGAGAAATTTATGATACCTACTATCTGGTGAAAAACGAAGGTCAGGCAGTTCCTACTGACGGACTAAAAGTAGTAATTCCTCTAAAGAGTATAATGACCAACTCAGCCACTCATCTGGGATTCCTCGAACTTCTTGGAGAATTGGACAAAGTCACGGGAGTCTGCAACTCAAATTACATTTATAACCCTACTATCCTTCAAGGTGTAAAAGATGGAACAATAAAGGATTTAGGTGACGCTTTCAATCTGGACATAGAAAACCTACTTCTACTACATCCGCAGGCCGTAATGACTTCTGCCTACAATGCCGAGGATGAAAACAGCCGGCGTATGAAACAAACAGGATTACCCATTTTGTATAATATCGAATGGCAGGAGAAGTCCATCTTGGGACGTGCAGAGTGGATTAAGTTCATAGGAGCTTTTTTCGATAAAGAAAAGCTTGCTGACAGTATCTTTAGTCAGATAGCAGAACAATACAATGAAATCAAAAAGAAGGCTGAAAAATTATCATACGCTCCTTCCATTCTTTCCGGACAAGATTATAGGGGAACTTGGTCCATGCCAAGTGGAAGAAGCTACAATGCGCAACTCTTTCGCGATGCAGGTGCCAACTACTATTATGCCAATGACACCACAGTTTCCGGAAGTATATCCAGTAGTATCGAAGAAGCTTTGATACACTTCAACCAAGCTGATATCTGGGTAGGTGTACAAGCCAACACACTCGAAGATTTGGGAAAGATGGATCCCAAATACAAACTATTTAAATCCTATAAAAATGGTAATGTATATCATATAAACAAACGGACAAACATTGCCGGAGGAAACGATTATTGGGAAAGTGGAGTAGCCCGCCCGGATCTGTTATTGAATGATATGATTAAAATCGTTCATCCGAGCCTATTACCGGAGTACGAATTGACCTACATGGATAAATTAAAGAGTAAATGAAACACTACCGACTGTTTTTACTATTAATAGGATTGTTAGTTTTGGCCTTTCTGGCAGATATCGCCATCGGAAGCGTTAGCTTGTCTATACGTGACGTATGGAATACTTTTATCGGTAGCAACGATAACCTTATCTACCGGGAAATCATCTTGAACCACCGACTCCCTAAAGCACTGACAGCCATTTTGGCAGGAGCCTCACTCTCCGTTGCCGGAGTGTTAATGCAAACTCTGTTTCACAACCCACTGGCTGGTCCCGATGTGTTGGGAGTAACTTCCGGTGCCAGCTTAGGAGTAGCCTTACTGACTCTCGGCACCTCTTCTCTTCCGTTGTGGCTCATTACAGGTTGGGGACAAGTGACTGCTGCTATTATTGGAGCTATAGGGGTTTTATTATTGGTTATTATTGTCTCTATCAAAATTCCTCAAACCATCTCGTTACTGATTATAGGTATGATGTTTGGTAACTTTGCCGGTGCCATCGTGAGTATCCTGCAAAGTATGAGTAATCCGGATACCCTGAAACTATTCATCACCTGGACCTTTGGAAGTCTTTCTTCAGTAGGCTGGGAACAGATGAGCGTGATGGCACCTGTCATTGCCTGTGGAATTCTGACTGCATTACTATTACAAAAACAACTCAACATCTTGCTGCTGGGAAAAAACTACGCCAACGGATTAGGGGTCTCCGTTCCTCGGCTGCGGCTTTGGATTATCCTGGCTACAGCACTCCTGGCAGGAACCTCCACTGCTTTTACCGGTCCCATAGCCTTTATCGGCATCACGATGCCTCACGTAGCCCGTGGCTTATTCGGCAGCCCCAACCACCGCATCATTCTTCCAGCCTCCATGCTCTGTGGTGCCATCACACTGTTAGTCTGCGATTTAATTTCCCAACTACCCGGAATGCAAGGTACCCTACCTATCAACGCGGTTACTGCCTTGTTTGGATCCCCTATTATCGTATGGATCATACTACGGAATTCATATATCAATAAATAGAAGTACACGAATAGACTATTTTCACTGGAGTACAAGACTACTTAATGAACTAATGTGACTGTCTAGTATTCCATTTACAAAGATACTTTCTGCATCAGCCTACTATATTCAAACGCAAAGAGGATGCTTACAAGCATCCTCTTTGCGTTTGAATATATCACTAATAAGAGAGCAGGTCCCTCCATCAAGCGTTTTTTTATTTTTTCACAAGTACCATTACCAGTGTTCCGTCTGCACTATAAAATCCGATACCTCCTCCGGATAACACATCGAATGACTTCACCTCGTTGATAGCTTTCATCACTTTGCCTTCCACTTCCATATCAGGACAAGCCATCATAGTAGAAATAACATTAGGGAAAGAAATGGAACGGGGATTCTCCTTATCTGTTTCAAATCCTCCATTAATCAAATTACATCCCGCATTGCCATGAATGGACTTCTTCTTCACGTCAAAATTGATAAACGGTTGTTTTTCCATGCCCGAAGGGATAGCTTCTCCATTCACTTCTTCGATTTTCCATTCACCATTCAAAGCAGACAACTTTACATCCGAAGCTTTCTTCTGAAGAACGACTACCGGACGATTGGAAGCGTTGCAAAGAGCCATATTATGTTTACCCAGTTTTTTATAACTCTTCACCTGTCCCAATGCATTCAGCACATTTTGTTCTGTCGTCATATCCGGACAAGCCATACGGGTACTCCCCAATCGGCTCATATCGATAGTACCGGGTTTTGAATTGAGATCTATAGATCCCATCATCCGGTTACAACCACTATTACCATATACTTTACCCGTAGCTGTATCAAAACCAATAAACGGCAATTCCTGATTTTCTGCCGGCACAATGGCCGAGCCATTCACTTCAATGATATTCCATTCACCATTTAAAGATGATAAAGAAGCGGCTTCTTTTGTCGAACCGCAAGATGACATAGCGAATACTGCACTCACCATACAAATTGAAAGTAATACTTTTTTCATTGTCATACTGTTTAAGTTAAATATCGGCGCAAATATATAAAAAAATAACATAAAGTTGATACATTTGCCGAATTAAGATAAACAGAACAAACAAACGAATAGTTCAATTTAACAAAATATAATCATGAAAAGACGCCTCAGAACCTTATTACTCCTTCTTTTGATAGCCACCAGAACATTACTTGCACAAAACAGCCATTTTGCAAGTTCCTCCTCCCCCGACTCCCTATCACCCGATGAAGAAACGGATTTCATAACAACACATTTCCCCTTAAAGCAGTTATGTAAATGGACACCCGGAATGAAGTTTATGTTCATCCCCGATAGTAGTGATGAATTCGTCCCCATATTATGCAAATATGAAGATGGGAAAGAAGTCGACAACGATTTGCTCAAAAGTAAAACGCTGGAATATACCGGTTCGGAAGAAACTGTACATGAAACGTATATCGGCAAGATTTATACTTCCCGATTCATATTCCAGTGTGAAGCTCATAAATACTATTATGAGATGAAAGATGTCAAACTGAACGATTTGTGTGATCAAAATCCGTATGCCAGCATCCCTGCCCTCGTCTATCTGCAAGATGTAAACAAGGCCAAGGAATTATTAATTGGGAAAACGCTCTATACGCGTACTACCATAGCAAAAACAGACGATGCCAACAGCTATTCAGGATATAGAGAAGTCAATATCGCGAAAGGTGAACCTGTCAAAATTACAACAATAGATGTCGGTAACAAGTCCTTCCCGGTAAAAATCACTTTTATTGACCGCAAGGGAGTTTCTTATTATATTGATGTAGCCATGTCCAGAACCAACTCCGGTATGGAACCTGCAGATTTTCAAGCGGAAAAAAGAATAAACTATTTTCCAAATGCATTTTCTTTCACCAATCCGGATGTCAAAACCAGAGAGTCTATCCAGTCCAAATACATCGGACAGTCTGTTTATCCTCAAAAGACAATTCGGGTCAAGCAAACAGAGTTATTACGTTATACCCCATTACATATCAAAGATGTACAACCTGAAAAGGCAGGAACATCAGCTACACTCCTTCTGACAGATATTCAAGGAAACACATATCAAGTCAAAGTAGATTTGAAATATGATCCGATCCTTAAAAATGAAGATTTCATAGAGGACCTTTTCGGATTCTCCGACATACGAAAGAAATATCCAAACATTAGTGAATCCAACTGGCTTATGCTTGCCAAAGGAGAAGTAAAACCGGGCATGACAACCGAAGAATGCAAATTAGCAATAGGAGAACCGATAGAAATCAGAGTTCGGACAGACTCTCGCTTTGAAACCTGGTTATATAGAGGAAAGATATTGGAATTTGAAAATGGCATCTTGCTCCGGGCTAAATAAAGAAACTTAAATCGTCGAATATTCTGAAATAATGCCGTATATTTGTTCCATCAACAATTCTTAAATTCTTAATTTAAAATTCTTAATTAAAGAAATGGGTAGAGTTCTTATTATCGGTGCAGGCGGTGTAGGTACCGTTGTAGCACACAAAGTGGCACAAAATGCCGATGTATTTACTGATATCATGATCGCCAGCCGCACGAAGTCAAAATGTGACGACATCGTGAAAGCCATCGGCAATCCCAACATAAAAACAGCCCAAGTGGATGCTGATAATGTGGACGAACTGGTAGCACTCTTCAACGATTTTAAACCGGAAATGGTCATTAACGTTGCATTGCCTTATCAGGACCTGACCATCATGGAAGCCTGCCTGAAAGCAGGAGTCAACTACCTGGATACCGCTAATTATGAGCCTAAAGATGAAGCTCACTTTGAGTACAGTTGGCAATGGGCCTATCATGAACGTTTCAAAGAAGCCGGCCTCACCGCCATTTTAGGTTGTGGATTCGATCCGGGAGTAAGTGGTATTTATACGGCATATGCCGCCAAACATTATTTTGATGAGATTCAATATCTGGATATAGTAGACTGCAATGCCGGAAATCATCATAAAGCTTTTGCAACAAACTTCAATCCGGAAATCAATATCCGCGAGATCACCCAGAACGGACGTTATTATGAAAATGGCCAATGGGTGACCACAGGTCCACTGGAAATTCATAAAGATCTGACATATCCAAACATCGGTCCCCGTGATTCATATCTGTTGTATCACGAAGAATTGGAATCATTAGTCAAAAACTTCCCGACCATCAAACGAGCACGTTTCTGGATGACATTCGGTCAGGAATATCTGACTCATTTGCGTGTGATTCAGAATATCGGAATGGCGCGTATTGACGAAATAGATTACAATGGACAAAAGATCGTTCCGCTGCAATTCCTGAAAGCCGTGTTACCTAATCCTCAGGATTTGGGTGAAAATTACGAAGGTGAAACTTCTATCGGTTGCCGCATTCGTGGTCTGAAAGATGGCAAAGAACGCACTTACTATGTATATAATAACTGTAGTCACGAAGAGGCATATAAAGAAACAGGTATGCAAGGAGTAAGTTATACCACAGGCGTACCGGCTATGATCGGTGCCATGATGTTCTTTAAAGGCGAATGGAAACGTCCGGGTGTAAACAACGTGGAAGAGTTTAATCCGGATCCGTTTATGGAACAATTGAATAAACAAGGCTTGCCTTGGCACGAAGTATTCGATGGAAATTTAGAACTGTAATCAACATAACAATATGCCTATTGGCTATGCCTAACCCTAAGTAAGTCAATCGGCATATTTATTATTGGAAGAATCATCAAAAATGAACGTAGGAGATAAAGCCCCAGAACTGCTGGGTATCAATGAAAAGGGTGAAGAGGTACGCCTCAACAACTATAAAGGAAGAAAAATCGTCCTTTATTTCTACCCTAAAGATAACACTTCCGGCTGTACGGCCCAAGCCTGTAGCCTTCGGGATAATTACGCAGAGCTACGTAAAGCCGGATATGAAGTGATCGGTGTAAGTGTAGACAATGAAAAGTCACACCAGAAATTTATTGAGAAAAACAATCTGCCATTCACCCTGATTGCTGATACTGATAAAAAATTGGTAGAGCAATTTGGAGTATGGGGAGAAAAAAAGCTATATGGCCGTGCTTATATGGGTACTTTACGCACAACTTTCCTTATCAATGAAGAGGGAGTTATCGAACGGATCATCGGACCCAAAGAAGTAAAGACCAAAGAACACGCTTCACAAATTTTATAAATCGATCATTATGGCAAAGAAAGAAGACGAATTAAACTTTGAAACAGATAATAATAAAATGGCATCAAGCGAAAAATTAAAAGCCTTACAGGCTGCCATGGACAAGATAGAGAAAAGCTTCGGTAAAGGTTCTATCATGAAAATGGGTGAAGAAGTGGTAGAACAAGTAGAAGTAATTCCAACAGGTTCGATAGCACTGAATGCTGCATTAGGCGTAGGCGGTTATCCCCGTGGAAGAATCATTGAAATTTATGGTCCGGAATCATCCGGTAAAACGACACTGGCCATCCACGCCATTGCAGAAGCACAAAAAGCCGGTGGAATTGCCGCTTTCATTGATGCGGAACATGCTTTTGACCGCTTCTATGCGGCTAAACTGGGAGTAGATGTGGATAACCTGTTCATCTCGCAACCCGATAACGGAGAACAGGCGTTGGAAATTGCAGAGCAATTGATACGCTCTTCGGCTATTGACATCATCGTAGTGGACTCTGTAGCCGCCTTGACTCCGAAAGCTGAAATTGAAGGGGATATGGGTGACAACAAAGTGGGTTTGCAAGCCCGCCTAATGTCACAGGCATTACGTAAGTTAACATCAGCTGTAAGCAAGACTCGTACAACTTGTATCTTCATCAACCAGTTGCGTGAGAAAATCGGTGTAATGTTCGGTAATCCGGAGACAACAACCGGTGGTAATGCATTAAAATTCTATGCTTCCGTACGTTTGGATATCCGCGGTTCACAGCAGATCAAAGACGGTGAAGAAGTGATTGGTAAGCAGACGAAAGTCAAAGTTGTGAAAAATAAGGTAGCTCCTCCTTTCCGCAAGGCAGAATTCGATATTATGTTTGGTGAAGGCATATCACATTCGGGAGAAATCATTGACCTGGGAGCGGATTTGGGAATTATCAAGAAAAGCGGTTCATGGTATAGCTACAACGACACAAAATTGGGCCAAGGTCGCGATGCAGCAAAACAATGTATCGCCGACAATCCAGAACTTGCCGAAGAACTGGAAGGACTGATCTTTGAAAAGTTGAGAGAGCACAAGTAAGTGTAATCAATAAACAACGATCGGCAGTGTTCTATCGAACAACCGCCGATCGTTTATTATATATCTTAATTCATCATATTCCGTTTTTCCAATGCCAACGGATAATATTTATTCAGCAGCATAGCCCACTCCGCTACCAACTCGATAGGTATGCCCGGACCATTTTCATCGTTAGATTCGGCAAACATCCTTAACCGGTCGTCCAAGATAACCAAACGTCGTATCTCCGGCTCTCTCTCACCTAATACTTCTACAATAATGTCCAATTTTGTTGTTTCATTTTGACTCATAGTATCTATTTTTAATTCAGTCATTAAAAGTACATCTTTTTCGCCAAAGATCTTCATCTTACTTATTCTTTTTTCGCTTTCTTTGTAACAAAATTCCTCCCGTTACGTCTTAAGGATATAAACATTGACAAGAACGAACACATGGATACCGAAAGTTTTAAAAGAGAGTTTCTACCCTATCATCGCAAGCTGTACTGCGTGGCCTATCGGCTATTGGAGAATGCTGCTGATGCGGAAGACTTAGTGCAAGAAGCCTATCTGAAGCTGTGGGATAAACGGGAAGGACTGTCGGTTATCAGCAATCCTGAAGCATTCAGTGTCACTTTAGTAAAAAATATGTGTTTTGATTTGCTTCGTTCAGGAAAGTATGTTCTGTCCCGACAAAGCGTGGAGCTATCAGCCGCCCAAGATGTTTTTCAACCGGACAATCTGGAAGCACGTGAAGGGGTACGACAAATAAAAGATATTATTGCCCACTTACCCGAACAACAGCAACGAATCATAAATATGCGCGATATTAAAGGTTGTTCATACGAAGAAATAGAACAAGTCACTGGATTAAACTCTATAAACGTCCGTGTGCTACTGTCACGGGCAAGAAAAAAGATACGTGAAGAATTTAATAAATGGAATAATTATGAAAGTCGAAGAAATTGAAAGGCTGCTCGCCGAATTTTATGAGGGAACCACTACCGAGAGCCAAGAAGAGGTGCTGAGAAATTATTTCAGAACAACGGAAGTGCCCGGACATCTGCTGAAGGACAAAGAAATTTTTCTCAATCTTTGCCCGGATGCCGACCAAGATATAGAAGTTCCTGCACATCTGGAAGACAAACTAAATCTGCTGATTGACGAAATGGCCGAGAAAGAACAACACTTTTTCCGCCCCAATAACTCCAAAAACAGCTGGCACTGGATTGGAGGGGTTGCAGCTACCATATTATTGCTTATAGGCATTGGATACGGGATTGACAATTTAAGCAAAAATGTATGCCCACCCACCCCACAAGATACATTCTCCGATCCGGAAGAAGCCTACCGGATGTTACAAGCAACTTTACTGGAAATTTCTGCCAACCTCAACTATGGACTCAATGAGGTGAAAGAAAGCCAGATAGATATGAGAAAAATACATCAAGAAGTAAGAAATGAAATTAAAAAATAAACAATTATGAAAACAATGAAATTTATTTTGGCATGCGTACTGCTATTGTCTCCTCTGCTTTGCCAGGCACAAAAAAACTTATTCAACAAGTACAATGACATGAAAGGGGTATCCTCTGTTTATATCTCTAAAGCAATGATGGAATTAAATCCGAATCTATTTATGAAGGACCTTTATATAGGTAAAGTAGCAGAACATTTGAACTCTGTCCAAGTGCTCTCTACACATGATAATAAGGTACGTGAAGAAATGGCCAAAGATATCCGTTCATTGGTGCAATCATCCAAATACGAATTATTGATGAAACAAAAAAGTACGGTTTCCGGTTCGGAAGTTTATGTAAATCGCAAAGGAAGTAAAGTGAAAGAACTGATTATGGTAATGAACGGAGCATCTTCTCTAAAATTTGTATATATGGAAGGGGACATGACTACGGATGATATCAAGAAGTTAATGTTATACCAAAGCACCAGTCAAAACTTTATAATATCAGGAGATCTGTTTTATGCAAATAATAAACCGGTTACTTACTTTAAAAAAGAAAATTCGGACAATCAAAAAGACATGGCAGAGTTAAGTGGAACCTATAATTTAAATTCGATAGATATGAATTATAAAGAAGAACTAAGTACCTTAAACGACAAATTAAAAAGAATTGAACAAGGGCTCAAAAACATAAATATAAAGTAGAAAATCATAAAATAGTTATTATACAAAATAAGGTACGATGCCCAAATACATCGTACCTTATTTTGTATAATAACTATTTATCCTGAAATTAGAACCAATAAATATAGGCCAGAGTGCTCAAACTAATCACTACCCACAGAAGCACTCCTTGTATCAAAGGTTTGATGCCTACGGACTTCACAACATCCAATGAGAGAGAAGCTCCAATAAAGAACATAGTGATAGTCAATGTTTTGCGAGCCAACCCATTGATAGCGGCCCCCAATTCAGGTACACTACCCAACAAATAAGTATTCACAATCATAGCCAATACAAAGAAGAAGATAAACCAAGGAATACTAATCTTCTGCCCTTTGCTCTTAAATATGAACGAAGTAGCAAATGCCATCGGAATAATCCAAAGAGCACGTGTCAATTTGATGGTAGTAGCAACTTTCAAAGCTTCTTCACCGTATGCTGCACCGGCCCCCACCACAGAGCTTGTATCATGAATGGCAATTGCGGCCCATGTTCCAAATTCATGCTGACTCATATTTAAAGCGTGTCCGATCACCGGAAATATAAAAAGCGCAAGAGCATTCAATATAAATATAGTCGCCAATGCCACAGACATTTCACTATCATTAGCCTTTACTACAGGCCCTACAGCAGCAATAGCGCTACCACCACAGATAGCAGTTCCTGAACTGATGAGATAAGAGGTGTTACGATCTACCTTTAAAAACTTACGCCCAATGAACCATCCTAAAATCAGAGTGCCAATTACTGAAACAATCGTAAACTCCATTCCTTCTTTACCGGAAGCAAGAGCTGAATGTAAATTCATACCAAACCCTAATCCTACAACAGAATATTGTAATAGATATTTAGATGTCTTTTTGTTAAATTTCGGATGGGCCTGTCCACAAGTCAACGCAAAAGCTAATCCTAGAAAAAGAGCCAATGGCGGAGTAACCCATGTAGAAAATGCTTGCAAACCGGGAATATAATCCAACATTAAAAAGAAAGTCAAAATAGAAAGCAAAGAAACATAGACCGTTTTGTTGTTTGTCCTCAACGTTTTCGTAATAGCTGATACCATATCTTATTATCTTTATTTATTTTTCGGGTGCAAAGATACGGCTACTTGTCGGTATATGCCAATTGCATCTAATTATACTCTATAACTTTTTGTTATGATGCATAGCAAACTGCATCAAAACTTGTGATAACCCACTCTCCTGTCCTTGCGGTTGTGCAAAACAGAACTCACGTAGCATTGGCATACCTTTAATCTCAATAACACGAAAAGTACCTGAAAGTAATTCACGACTGATAGAACGGATAGAAACAATTCCGATACAATCTGTATGTTCTAAAAACAACTTGATACTCTCTGTACTGCCTAAATATAAAAGTACATTCAAGGATGATAATTTCATATTATGTTCGGACAAAGCTCTCTCAAAAACATCCAGTGTGCCCGAACCTCTCTCCCTGAGTACAAGCGGAATTCTGGATAGATCCTCCGGAGTTATCTCATCAGGCAATGAAAGCTTGCTACCTGTATGAACAACTGCCACTAATTCATCCTGTAAAAATGTAGTATATCTAAGATTGGGCAAGCGACAAATGCCCTCTACCAGCCCTAAATCAATGCGATGCTCCTGCAAAGCAGCCTCTATCTCTCTGGAATTCCCATTCAATAATGAAAGATTTACTTGAGGGAACTTGGCTATAAAATTAGCAAGCAAAGGAGGAAGCACATATTGAGAAATGGTAGTACTGGCACCCAATTTCAAATCGCCTATATATTCGTTATGCAGCAAATGCATTTCGTATTCCAACCGCTTATAGTCCTCCAATATCTTTTCACTATGCTCCTGCAAAAGCTTACCCGCTTCTGTCAAAGAAATCTTATTTCCCTGCCGATCGAATAACCGAACCTGATAACAAGTCTCTAATTCCTGAATATGTTTAGTTATGGCAGGCTGACTGACAAACAGCTCTTGTGAAGCCTTAGTGAAACTGAGGTTCTTAGCAACGCTTAAAAATACTTTCAGACGAAAATCAGACATAAATATAAAGGCTTATTGTCAATATTACAACTCTTCTCCCCTGATTCCCAATGCTTGCATCACGGGATATGCCAACATTTCCCATTGATATCCTTCAATACTCTCCTCCGGTTCATTCATACGGAATTGAATGGTTTCCTTATTCTTGACACCTTTTAACCGTTCCATTACCTTATCACCATATTCTTCATTGAAAGAAACCAAAATCAGCCGTTCCACATCGGCAGAATCTAAAACGATACTCAGCAGATCCAAATATAATTCTTCACGAGATACCATTTCCTCACAAGGTACACTGGCAAAAGAAAATTCTCCGAACTGACTCTTAAATGCCACCCCATTCAATTCTGCCGATAAATCGGAAGGTCGGCAATTAGACAACTGAGCCGAATCTTTATCATATACCATTAATATTTGAATTTGATTATCGCCTACTGCCATACCTGCATCAAGTACTATATAAGTTACCAGTTCCGAGAGATCAATCTCTTGCAGTTCACGCATCAAGGTTTTCTCAAAGTACTTCTTCAGATCCGTCACAACTAGATTCAGAAACGCTGCATCAATCAGTACCACATTCGAAGGAAACTTTATTTTTTCGTCCATATCGTAATTCCTTAATAATTATATTGAGGGCATAAAGATACAACATACTTCTAAAATGCTCTTACATTCGGACACAATTTCCTCTACAAAAGAAAACATATGACATTTTGGCTTTTATTTTTCTTAAAAAGCTGAAAAAAAGTCAGTTTTTACCCCATGGCAAATCTTTTGCGCCTCTAATAGTGTTATTGAAAACAAGAATAAGAAAGGAGAACAAACGATATGAACTTTAACAATTTTACCATTAAATCTCAGGAAGCTGTACAAGAGGCTATTAACCTGGCACAAAGTCGGGGACAACAAGCCATCGAAACGGCTCATATCCTGTACGGAGTGATGAAGGTAGGCGAAAATGTGACTAACTTTATCTTTCAGAAGTTAGGACTGAACGGACAACAAATCTCCCTCGTACTCGATAAGCAGATCGACTCTTTCCCAAAAGTTTCCGGCGGAGAACCTTACTTGAGTAGGGAAGCGAACGAAGTCTTTCAAAAAGCAACACAGTACTCCAAGGAGATGGGCGATGAGTTTGTTTCATTGGAACATCTTTTGCTGGCTTTACTGACAGTAAAGAGCACGGTGTCTACCATCCTGAAAGATGCAGGAATGACCGAAAAAGAATTGCGTGGTGCCATCAGTGAATTGAGAAAAGGAGAAAAGGTGACCTCTCAGTCCAGTGAAGATAATTACCAGTCACTGGAAAAATATGCCATTAATTTAAATGAAGCAGCCCGTAGCGGTAAACTCGACCCAGTGATCGGACGTGATGAAGAAATCCGACGGGTACTTCAGATTTTAAGTCGACGTACAAAAAACAATCCTATATTAATAGGTGAACCGGGTACCGGTAAAACAGCTATTGTTGAGGGATTGGCACACCGTATTCTTCGGGGTGATGTTCCTGAAAACCTGAAAAATAAACAGGTATACTCACTTGATATGGGCGCACTCGTTGCAGGAGCTAAATATAAAGGAGAATTTGAGGAACGACTGAAATCGGTAGTGAATGAGGTGAAGAAATCAGAAGGTAATATCATATTATTCATTGATGAAATCCATACTTTGGTAGGGGCAGGAAAAGGAGAAGGTGCTATGGACGCAGCTAATATTCTGAAACCTGCACTTGCCCGTGGAGAACTACGCTCTATCGGTGCTACCACTCTCGACGAATATCAGAAATATTTTGAAAAAGATAAAGCTTTGGAACGTCGTTTCCAAATAGTACAGGTAGATGAACCGGACAATCTGAGCACAATATCTATCTTACGTGGATTAAAAGAACGGTATGAAAATCACCATCACGTACGTATCAAAGATGATGCAATCATTGCTGCCGTAGAATTAAGCAGCCGGTACATCACTGACCGTTTTTTACCCGATAAAGCAATTGACCTGATGGACGAAGCTGCCGCAAAACTTCGCATGGAGGTGGATTCTGTCCCTGAAGGATTAGATGAAATCTCACGAAAGATTAAACAGCTGGAGATTGAGCGAGAAGCTATAAAACGGGAAAATGATGAACCGAAATTACAGACAATCGGCAAAGAATTGGCTGAATTGAAAGAACAGGAAAAATCATATAAAGCAAAATGGCAAAGCGAGAAAAGCCTGATGGATATAATCCAGCAGAACAAAGTTGAAATAGAAAATCTTAAATTCGAAGCTGACAAGGCAGAACGTGAGGGAAACTATGGCAAAGTTGCAGAGATTCGCTATGGCAAATTGCAGGAACTGCATAAGGAAATTGAAGATACCCAGAAAAAATTGCACGAAATGCAAGGGGATACAGCCATGATAAAAGAAGAGGTGGATGCTGAAGACATCGCTGACGTAGTATCCCGCTGGACCGGAATTCCTGTAAGCAAAATGATGCAGAGTGAAAAGGACAAATTGCTCCACCTTGAAGAAGAATTACATCAGCGTGTTATCGGACAAGACGAGGCTATTGCAGCTGTGTCTGATGCTGTACGCCGCAGCCGTGCAGGCTTACAGGATCCCAAACGACCTATTGGTTCCTTCATCTTCCTGGGCACTACAGGAGTTGGTAAAACCGAACTTGCCAAAGCGCTTGCCGAATTTCTGTTTGACGATGAAACGATGATGACCCGTATCGACATGAGCGAATACCAGGAGAAGCACAGCGTTTCGCGTTTAGTTGGAGCGCCTCCGGGATATGTAGGATATGACGAAGGCGGACAATTGACAGAGGCGATCCGTCGCAAACCCTATTCTGTAGTATTGTTTGATGAAATCGAGAAAGCACATCCGGATGTATTTAATATCTTGTTGCAGGTACTCGATGACGGACGGTTGACAGATAACAAAGGCCGTGTGGTAAACTTTAAAAATACAATCATCATCATGACCTCTAATATGGGTAGCAGCTACATACAGAGCCAGATGGAAAAACTGAACGGCGCCAACAACGAGGAAGTAGTGGAAGAAACCAAGAAAGAGGTAATGAACATGTTAAAGAAAACCATCCGTCCGGAATTCCTAAACCGTATCGATGAGACTATCATGTTCCTGCCATTAACAGAAAAAGACATAAAACAGATTGTCTTGTTACAGATTAAGAGCGTACAAAAGATGCTTGCCGGTAATGGAGTAGAACTAGAACTGACAGATGCGGCTTTGGATTTCCTCTCACAGGTCGGCTATGATCCGGAATTCGGTGCACGTCCTGTAAAAAGGGCTATTCAGAGATATTTACTCAACGATCTATCGAAAAAATTATTGGCACAGGAAGTAGACCGTAGTAAAGCAATCATTGTAGATGCACAAGGAGACGGGTTAGTTTTCCGTAACTAAAGAATTAAAAGGTAATAAACAACAGCGATTTGCCGGTATGCCTTATGGTATACCGGCTTTTCTTTTTTTTAAAGTTCAATAAATGACTCTCCTAACTTCCACCGGATAGGATAAACAGTGAATTACAAGCACATACATACCTTTTTGAGGTAATGTAAAAGTAGCAGAAGATTTTGTTGAGTGAATTTTCCCTATTAACTCACCCTGCTCACTATACAAATATACCATTGTATTAACATCCAGATGCTCTAACGATAAAACTCCGGTAAAATCATCCAGTTTCATACAAATTCCGCTATTTCTTGCTGCTTTCATGCTCTTTTCCTTCCTTCTATCCCTCCCGGTTCCCTCGAAAGAATCTTTCGTATATAAAAAAGCGTGGGAACGTTGTAATTATCGTACCTGAGGCTCTGGACTGCCACTATTCAAATAATGTACAACAACCCACGCTCGATACTATATATTTGCATATACAGCAGAGCATGAGCGTTCGTTACATTATTCCTGAATAGTGAAATTGTCCAGATTTCAAGTACAGAATAATATCTTAAAAACGCTTTTGTTCTTTTTGTGTAATATTCCTCGTAACACTGACTCTTCAGGTTCCGACGGATTGCAACAAAGATAATTAAAAAGCCCTGAATACGACAAATAAGTTCTCTAAATATTCTATGCAAATTTCATATAGTCCTGCAAGAACAGCTTAAAAAAACTTTTGTTTATAGAGATATAATAAAAAAATAAAAGCACAATACCCTTTAATAAAGGACATTGTGCTTTTAACTAAAAGTGTGGTAGATTTATTCTGCTTCAACGGCAGTCTCTTCACCAAAGTCTGTAATTCCGTTAGAGACTAAGATATTATACCACAAAATCAATTTCTTGATATCATTGGTATATACTCTGTCACGATCAAAGTCAGGCAAAACCTCAGCCAAATATTCACGTAATTGCTCAGAAGTAGCTTTCTTCACATCTATAGAAGCGATAGCCGCATTTTCTTTTTCTTTTATTGAACGCAACACGTCACGTAAAGGCACTTCTGAATCGTTTGTGTACATTGCTATATCTGCCAGAGAGATAATTTTTTCGTTACCATAAGCAGGGAAACGTTTCTTAGCTGCATCAATTGTTTCTACAATCAACATATTTTTACCCTGCGAAATAAGCTTATACAACCCCGGTTTGCCGGAGATAGACAAAATAGTCTTTAACATAGTATATTACTTTTATATTAGTTATTTTTTGCGGAGCAAAGGTAATGAATCTTTTGATATAGAAAAGCAATTAGCTCTAAAATCTGTGGTATCAACGGCTTTTCACCATCGTTTATTATGACGAAAGAAGCCCTCTCACATTTTTCTTCATCACTCATTTGGCTCCGGATACGCTGCATAATCTGCTCGCATGAAGCATTGTCACGCCGCACCGCACGTTCTACCCTGAGTTCCAAAGGCGCGTAGACCATCACTATACAATCAACTTCATCCGCAAAGCCCGATTCTATCAGAATTGCCGATTCCATACCTATTATATCCAGACACTCTTTGTGTGAACTCCATTGCCTGAAATGCTCCTTAACCCTCGGATGTATGATTCCATTAACCTGAGAAGCATGCGTCGAAGAAGCGAAAAGATATGTGGCCAGTAAAGTCTTATTTAATTTGCCGCCAGAAAAAACCTCCTCTCCTACTAAATCACACAACTCTTTACGAATAACAGGATCAGTGGCCACTACTTTCTTTGACTCTTCATCCGAGATATAGACAGGAACTCCCATCACTTCAAGTAAATGTGAAACGACACTTTTACCACTACCGATTCCGCCGGTTATTCCAATTTTAATTGCCATCAGAAGAGAGTTGTTCTATCAAAAAATCAACCTGTTCCGGATGGATTCGCACATGACTTACTCCACGTGGAAGAGATTTCAATTTTACAGTATATTTATCAGTACCCAATTTCAAAAGTTCTTCATAAGAAACATTCACAACAAAGTCACTTGCGTTAACTTCGCGAAAACGACTTAATCCAACTTGAAACGTAACCTGAACTTTAGATGGAAATGCCCTCAATACCTTATCTGCAGGAAAATTGATACCACGTAATAAGACTTCAACTGTTTTCTCCGTATATATATCCACGGGTAAAGTCAAATCAATAGCCCCGGGAACAAATTTGGCCCCCTTTACTCCGGCAAGCGCTATTCGCTGCTTCAATGTATCCATTACATTTTCAAAATTAACTTTTTGCGTATAAGCTGCCGTTATTGTATCCAATATAGCCACAGGGGCATATACCAAAACAGAATCCGGAGAATAGATCGTATCGGAAATATAATATTGGCGCCCTGCAACGACTTTACCTTCCAATTTGACAGGCACTAGTTTAGACTTTCCGGTAGAATAGATATACTCCAGAGTATCAGGCTTTACAGACAGCAAACGGGTCGATACATTAAGTTGTCCTGCTATTTTTTTCTCAAGTTCCGACGTATAAATTTTCACATGATTATCAGGTACTTTCGACTCGGAAAAATCGATATTAACGGGAAAAAAGCTTTTACCCAACATATAGTTCAGCAACACCGTTCCTTTATCTTTTACTTTAATGCGGAGTTCAGAAGGAGGTTCAGAAGTTAAAACCACATGATTGGGCACTCCTTTCAAACGGACAGGAATAGAAAATTCTGCTTCATAATCATTGTTTAACGTTTGAAGCAACCAAAATCCACCTGCAATAAAAAAGAAAAATAAAAAAATTAAGAACTCTCTGCTCTTATCACTAAGCAGAAAGTCCTTAATCTTTCTTGATAATTTTAAATAAATATACTTTATGTTCCTACGTTCGAACATATGCTTTATTTATTTTTAGTTCCTTATTTCGTAGCAGACTGACTGTTGGCAGCAGAAGCATCTGCAAAAATAGAGTTCTTATCTATCTTAATTTTTACATTAGAAGCGATTTCAAGAACAATGTAATCATCATTGATTTCCTTAATCACACCATGAATGCCACCAGCAGTAATCACATTCTGGTTAACCTGGAGAGATTTGCGGAAATTAGCGATCTCTTTCTGCTTCTTGTTCTGCGGACGAATCATGAAGAAATACATGATAACAAACATTGCTATCAGCATGATCCACATCAAACTACCGTCAGGGCCAGCAGCAGGAGCTTGAAAAAATACAGTTAATAGGTTCATAAAATAATCAGTTTTATTAGTTTTTTAATCTATTTAGACAAAGGTATTAGTTTTTTGTCAACTTACCTTCTTTTTTTAATTGATTAACTATTCCGTCCAATGTACCATTGATAAAGCTACCGCTTTTCACTGTACTATAGAGTTTAGCAATCTCTACATACTCATTTAACGAAACGCTGACCGGAATGTTCGGAAAACTAAGAATTTCTGCTAATGCACATTGCATAATAATTACATCCATGAAAGCTACACGATCCAAATCCCAGTTCTTTGTATTTTCACTGATCAAGTGCCGGTAATAGTCGGCATTTAAAATGGCCCGACGGAACAAACGGCGTGCAAACTCCTGGTCTTCGTCATCTTTGAACTCGGGTAACAATGGTTGGTTAGCTCCCTGTTTTTCTTCAAAACGCTTAATGGTCTTCAATACAAATGTATCGACAATCTCCTTATCATCATTCCAATATAAACTCTGATCTTCCAACACCTGATCTAACGAATCATTATTAAAAACGAAAGTTTTATAGAGTTTTCTCCATAATTCACGATCTGCTTCATAAGATTTGTCAGAAGAAGCCATATACTCCTTGTATATATCGGATGCAATAATCTTTTCGTATAATTCTTTAATGAAGTCCTGATCATTAGCCCAGGTCCTTTTCTGATTAGCTATAAATTCGCTCAATTGTTTATTCACTTCGAGTTGTGCAACAAATTTATTTTCCACAAACTTCATGTTAGGATACAACTCTTCTTTAGTCGGCGCTAGTTTAGCTTTCGCTGTGTCGATGCGTTTTTGTGCATATTCCGTCAAAGCAATCATAAGCATCAGCAAATAGTTGTACAGATCATAAGCCTTTGAGAGGCTAAAGAACAACTCTTTCTCCGCTGAGTCTAAATTTTTGCTGCCGTTTTGATAGTAAGCATACACTATCTGTATGATCTTTAGACGAATAAGAACTCTGTTAATCATAATCTTAATTAATACTGTTATTAACGAATTGCAAAAGTAGACATTTTTAATGAGTTTACACAAATAAATCACATTTTTTAATGCAGTATTTCATTCTCTTTCCTTTTTCTTTTGACAGTTTAAAAAAAATATCCAATTTTGAAGCCAATTATAAACAGACCTAACAATATGGAAGATTTTAAAAAGAAAATAGGAACAGACATGAATGATAAAGAGATCGTATTCTCAAAATCAATAAAGGCCGGTAAACGTATATATTACCTGGACGTTAAAAAGAACCGCAAAGATGAAATGTTTCTTGCCATTACCGAAAGCAAGAAAGTTGTGATGGGCGAAGGAGATGACTCTCAAGTAAGCTTTGAAAAGCACAAAATTTTCTTGTATAAAGAGGATTTTGGTAAATTCATGGCCGGACTCGAACAAGCTATCAACTTCATCAATCAGAATCAAGAATATACAGAAGATTCCGAATCGGAGGAAAAAGTCGAATCTGAAAGTGAACCGGAGACTACAGTTTTGGATAGCGAAATCAAGATTGACATTGATTTTGAATAATTAAAGGCATCAATTCTTTGATATTTCAGAAAGAAAGTGTAATTTTGCACCGCTTTTTGCACATCGTGTGATAACCACATCGTGTGATGGTGAATTAAGCAAGCAAAATAACTTAATTTAGAGTAACACAAAAAATTTCAAGAAATGAGATCAATTGAAGTAAAAGGAACTGCAAGAACAATTGCAGAACGCTCTTCTGAACAGGCAAGAGCTTTGAAAGAAATTCGTAACAACGGTGGTGTACCTTGCGTACTTTACGGTGGTGAAGAAGTAGTTCACTTCACAGTGACCAACGAAGGACTTCGTAATTTGGTTTACACTCCGCATATTTATGTAGTTGATTTGGTTATTGATGGCAAAAAAGTAAATGCCATTCTGAAAGATATCCAATTCCACCCGGTAAAAGATACTATCCTGCACGTAGACTTCTATCAGATTGACGAAGCTAAACCTATTGTAATGGAAGTACCTGTACAGCTTGAAGGTCTTGCTGAAGGTGTGAAAGCCGGTGGTAAATTGGCATTGCAGATGCGTAAACTGAAAGTGAAAGCTTTGTATAATATCATTCCGGAGAAACTGACTATTAATGTATCTCACCTGGGTCTCGGTAAGACAGTAAAAGTTGGCGAACTAAGCTATGAAGGTTTAGAATTGCTGAATGCAAAAGAAGCTGTTGTATGTGCTGTTAAGTTGACTCGTGCAGCAAGAGGTGCAGCTGCTGCAGCCGGAAAATAATATCGGTTATCCCTTTAACAAAGATATCATTCAAACGCAGATTAATGCAGATTTTACGATCTGTGTTAATCTGCGTTCTTATTTAAAACAAACAGATTGAAAAGATATGAAATACTTAATTGTCGGGTTAGGCAATATTGGTCCGGAATATCATGAAACCCGCCATAATATAGGTTTTATGGTATTGGATGCTTTAGCCAGAGTAAACAACCTATCATTCACAGATGGTCGTTATGGCTTTACCACTACCCTATCTGTCAAAGGAAGACAAATGATCTTGTTAAAACCCTCGACATTCATGAATCTAAGCGGCAACGCCGTACGTTATTGGATGCAAAAAGAAAACATTCCATTAGAAAACGTATTAATCATTGTAGATGACTTAGCACTTCCCTTTGGTACCTTACGCCTGAAAAGCAAAGGCAGTGATGCCGGTCATAACGGATTAAAACACATCGCAACTATCTTGGGCACCCAAAACTATGCGCGCTTGAGATTTGGTATCGGTAATGATTTTCCAAGAGGCGGACAAATAGACTTTGTATTGGGGCATTTCACGGACGAAGACTGGAAAACAATGGATGAACGTTTGGAAACAGCCGGAGAAATCGCCAAAAGCTTCTGTTTGGCAGGTATCGACATCACGATGAATCAGTTCAACAAAAAATAATTATTCATTTTTCAATTCATAATCAAATGCCTGAAGCAAGAATAGATAAATGGATGTGGGCAGTCCGCATCTTCAAAACTCGCACAATCGCTGCAGAAGCCTGCAAGAAAGGACGAATCAGCATCAATGGGTCGTTTGTAAAAGCAGCTCGTATGATAAAACCCGGAGACGTAATCCAAGTGAAAAAACCTCCGATAACATATTCCTTTAAAGTCCTGCAAGCCATTGAAAAACGGGTGGGTGCAAAACTTGTATCTGAAATGATGGAAAATGTGACAACCCCTGATCAATACGAACTTCTGGAGATGAGTAAAATCAGCGGTTTTATTGATCGGGCACGAGGTACCGGACGTCCAACTAAAAAAGATCGCCGGAGCATTGAGGAATTTACCACTCCCGAATTTATGGATGACTTCGATTTTGATTTCGACTTCGAAGAAGATAATGAATAAAAAATCCCCGACAGCCGTCACGGACACCGGGGAGGTATAAAT